>WBZQ01000002.1_pt1 | contig 403536 bp, 407 predicted proteins | sample 5204251 | NCBI WGS metagenome assembly WBZQ01 (sample SAMN12412402, study PRJNA552823) | activated sludge metagenome | isolation source: activated sludge from nitrification reactor of wastewater treatment plant... | place: USA: Virginia | collected 2017-09 | reverse complement strand
ACCTCCGTGACCGTCATGCCCTGGATCCCGATTTCAAGGAGGGCGTCTTTCACTTCGTCGAGCTTGAACGGTTTGACGATGGCTTCGATTAATTTCATCCTTGCCTCCTGAGACCGCCGACCGCCCTCAGTCGATGGCGTCGTTCACGAATAGGCGCGTTCATTATGTTGACTCAAATCCAGACCGGTCGCTTCCTCTTCGGGTGAAACCCGCAGTCCCGTCATCGCATCGACCAATTTGAGGATGGCAAAGGTGCCGACCAGTGAGAAGACCGTCGTGACGACCACGACCAGGAGTTGGATGCCGAACAAACCGGGATTGCCGAAGAACAGTCCATCGGCGCCTCCGGCATTGACGACTTTGCTGGCGAAGAGACCCGTCGCCAACACTCCGATCACCCCCCCGACTCCGTGGATGCCCACGACGTCAAGCGAGTCATCATAGCCGAATCGCCCCTTCCAGACAATCGCCGCGTAGCAGGACATGCCTGCCACCAACCCGATTGCGATCGCGGATAACGGGCCGATATACCCGGCTGCCGGCGTCACCGTCGCCAGACCGGCGACCGCGCCGCTGGCCAATCCCAATACCGTAGGTTTCCCGCGATGCATCCATTCCGCACCACACCAGGAGATGGCGCCCATACAGGCCGCCGCATGTGACGCAATAATGGCCGAGACCGCCACGCCGTTCGCCCCCAATGCGCTGCCTCCATTAAATCCAAACCAGCCGAACCACAGGAACCCGGTCCCGAGCAACGTCATCGGCAAATTGTGGGGCGCCATGTAATCCGTTCCATAGCCCCGCCGCTTCCCCAGCACAATTGCGCAGATCAGCGCCGACGCGCCGGAACTGATATGGATCACGGCCCCTCCGGCGAAGTCCAGCGCCCCCATCTGCGCCAACCATCCGCCGCCCCAGATCCAATGGGCCAGCGGCACATACACCAGCACCGACCACATGGCGGCAAACAGCACGACCGATGTGAACCGTTTGCGTTCGGCAAAGGCGCCCGTAATCAGCGCCGGCGCAATGGCCGCAAACATCAGCTGAAACAACATGAAGGCCTGGTGTGGAATCGTTGGGCCGTATACGGCATGCGGCGCGCTGCCCACCCCGCTGAGGCCGATCCAGTCCAGCCCTCCGATCACCCCGCCTTTATCCGGTCCGAAAGCCAGGCTATAGCCGAACAAGATCCATAGCAGGCTGACCACGCTCAGGATCATGATGCTCTGCATGATCGTCCCAAGCACATTCTTCGTACGCACGAGCCCACCGTAAAAGAGCGCCAACCCCGGCATCAGCATCGCCAGCACGAATGCCGACGACACCAGCACCCATGCCGTATCCCCGCTATCCACCTTGAGCGGTGCTGTCTCCGCCCAGGCGTGCCCCCCTCCGAGCCCCATGAGCAGGGCCAATCCTGCCGCCGCACCCACGATGACCGTTTTCCGCAGTGCCGATGCCTTCACCATGTCCTCCTTCGGCTGTGCCGCCTGCCGAAAGGCCTCCCCCTTCACACCGCAAAGAAGGAGGCCCAGGCGGAAGCTTAAAACGTCTTCGTGAACTTCAGCTTATAGAAGTCTTGATTGTCTGTCAGGTCTTTACCCACCGTGAACCGGAAGGCCATGTTCCCCGGCAGCTTCATTTCGACATACGGGCCGATCCAGCGGTAGTAGTCTTGCGCTGCGCCCGGCGCACTGCTGTCCCGCGTGGTCAACAAATGCTCATAGTGCGCGCCGAGAGACCACATGCTGTTCATGCGCATGCCGGCGCTGACCCAGTAGTGGAGGAAATCCCACGTCCCACGGCCGCCGGTCTGACTGGTGCCCAAGCAATTGGTATCGACGAGCCCGCTGCACCCGGTCGCGCCGCCTCCGCCGCTGCCGCCTTCACTGCGGATCGCCTTGTAGTAGCCCAGGTAGAACTCGCCCTCGAACCGATCATCGACATAGTTCGCAATGATGTTCGGCACCGCGCCTTCAAAGGCCGTGGTGCGCTCGTTGACGCTCCCGCCACCGTTTGGAAAGAACCCGCCGCGTGACGACAAGAGGCTGCCATGCACGAACCCGATCATCGGCGTCACGGACAAACGCTTGTCGAGGAACGTGAAGTTCAGACCCACGTCCGTTTCGAGCCAGGGGGCGTTGTCATGCACGCCCACGCCGCTGATCATGGTCCAATAGGTGAAATTAAAGGCGAGTGCGATGTTGTCGGTCAATCCGTAGGTTCCGTAGATGGAGGGATTGAATCCGAAGAAACTGTCGGCCTGCATCGCCATGGTCACCGACACGGGGTGTTTGGTGGTGTCCATCAGGTCGTCCGTCGTCGCGGCTTGTGCCTCGACGAGCACCCCGCCCGCACCACCCACCACCAATGCCAACCCCAGGACCCATGCCCGTGCCATTCGCCCAACCAGCATATTCATGACGCCTCCAAAGAGAGAAGAAGTAAATGTGCCCTGCCCCCACACCGTCATACCCGACGATCTGTGAGCCCCGTCTCTCTGGCGCCATTGCCAGTGTTGCTGACCGACGTCGTTGTCGGTCTGGATGCTGCGGTCTAACGATACCCGTTGGTAATCGGCATCCGGCGATCTTTTCCGAATGCCCGATGCGTAATCTTGATGCCGAGGGGTGCCTGCCGCCGCTTATACTCGCTGCGATCGACCATCGCCATCACGCGCACGACCGTCTCCCGCGCGAACCCCATCGCCACGATGTCTTCCAACGCGCGGTCTTCCTCGACATAGGCTTTGAGAATCGGATCCAGGATAGCGTATGGCGGCAGACTGTCTTCATCTTTTTGGTCGGGGCGCAACTCCGCAGTCGGAGGCCGCTCCAGCACACGTTTGGGAATGACCGGCGCAGGCCCGACCAGATTTCGCAGATGCGACAACTCATACACCATGGTTTTGGGCACGTCCTTGATCACGGCAAATCCCCCGGCCATGTCGCCGTACAACGTGGCATAGCCGACACTCATCTCGCTTTTGTTCCCGGTGGTCAGGACCAGGTGGCCGAACTTGTTCGAATAGGCCATGAGCAGATTTCCGCGAATCCGCGCCTGCAGATTTTCCTCGGTCGTGTCCGGACGACTCCCGGCGAATGGCTTCGATAACACCCGGAGATAGCTCTTGAAGGTCGTCGTGATCGAGAGGGTATCCACCTGAATGCGAAGACGTCTGGCCAAATCGGCGACATCCTCCCGACTGGTGCGCGAGGTGTAGGGCGACGGCATGAAGACCCCGAGCACATTGTCCGCACCCAGCGCATCGACCGCAATCACCGCCGTCAACGCCGAATCCACGCCGCCGCTCAATCCGATGACCACTCGCCTGAACCCATTCTTGAGCACATAATCCTGCACGCCGAGCACCAGTGCGCGGTAGGCTTCATCCAGGCGCTCCAAGGGCATTTCCAGAGGCGGCATCACCGTCGACGACGTTTTTCTCGCCGGCACCCGCACCTCCACCCGGTCGACCAATGCCGCAACGCGCGGCGACAGCGGCTTCTTCCGGCCCTCCCCCTGGCGCGCCCGCCCAACCGCCGCCACGTCCAGGTCGGCAACCAACAGGTCCTGCGCGAAGGCCTTGCCCCTCGCTACGACTTCCCCCGTCTGGTCCACAATCACGCTACAGCCGTCGAACACCAGCTCATCTTGCCCGCCAACCGTGTTCGTATAGGTGACGATCACTCGATTCTCGCGGGCCCGCGTCGCCAACACCTGCTCCCGCATCCGGCTCTTGCCCACATGAAACGGCGAGGCATTGATGTTCACGATCACCTCGGCACCCGCCGCCGCTTGTGCCCGGGTGGGACCTTCAGGAAACCAAATGTCTTCGCAGATATTGATCCCAATCGTGGTGCCGTTGAGGATCAGCAGCGGGAGGCGCGTCCCAGGGTGAAAATACCGGCTCTCATCGAACACCCCGTAGTTCGGCAGGTGCCGTTTGCAGTAGTTCGCCACGATTCGGCGCTCGGCGAGCACCGCCGCCGAGTTGTACAAACCATGCCGACCGACAGCGGGCGTAGTCGCTACCTTGGACAGGGAGTCTCCCGTTCCATCACGCCCGACATACCCCACCACCACCACCAGACCATGGGCATCCGCGGCCAACGCCTTCAGCGCGCGCTGCGCGTCATCGACAAACCGAGCCTTGAACAACAAGTCTTCGGGAGGATAGCCGGTAATGGCCAATTCGGGGAATGCCACGAGGTCCGCTTTGGCCCGACGCGCTTCTTTGATCCAAGCCTTGATCAACGCGGTGTTCCCGTCGATATCGCCGACCGTCGGATTGATCTGGGCCATGGCCACCCGCAAGAACCGCATCAGCAGATTTCCCCGGCATGGGCAGCATGCTCAAATCGGTCATTCAACGAGGCCGCAAGGAGCTCAGACACCGAGGCGTACTGTGAGTCGTACGTCGAGGTGGATGATCGACTGAGAACGAAGTTGAGGGCCGATTTCAGCATGCTGCTCAAAAAAAAAGTCCTCGGACCCACCATATTCGGTGGACCAGAGGACGTCGTTGTCCTGCGCCATCTCTATAAGGGATAGCCTCCTGAGACTCCGTTGTCCCTGGAAAAGCTGGCGAAGGTATAACACCAGCCGGAATCGGCTGTCAACCGACAGAGAAGGGCTTTTCTGACAACCTCCACGGTCCCGGCGCCGGTCTTGTGTTACAATCCCGGCCCATGCGCCGCATGATTCAGCAGATGATGTCGCCGACAAGAGGCCACCTGCGTGGCTGGAAAACCTGGCTGATTATCCTCTCGTGTCTCGTGCTGGTCGCCTGCAGCTCAACCTCTCCACTGACCTCCGTCGGCGAAGGGCCGTTGGGATCCGTCTCGCTTGAACGCTTGCCCAGCCGGGGTACCACCGCGAAGTACGGGAGTCCTCAAGCCGCCTTTCAAGCGTCTCATCCGGCCACAGTGTCCGCATCGGCCATCTCCCACTTGCTCTCCGGACTGTTCATCTCAGGCCTCGATCGACCAGGGACCGTACTGCGGCAGGAGCGCTATCCATTGTTCTCTCAGGAAGAGACAGAATTTCTCACTCCGCTGATCATGCGCGCCCTCTCACAGGCAGGGCCGGACCAACGGGTGCGGTTCACCCTGCAGGATGACGGACTCATCACCCAAGGCACGTTGTACCTGCACAGGACGACGCTTCGGATCGGTCTTTCTCACTATCGTGTCTCTCAGGGGCACAGCGACCCCAGGCCGGCGGTGCTCAGCTTGTCGTTTGCGCCAGCAGACGCGCTCGTGCGGGACGATGTGCCCCAGTCCTGGATGAATATCGAACCGGAACAACCTCGCGTCGCAGTGTCACTCGAGGCCCTGAATCAACTCCCCGCTGCCGTCCCCGCTCCGACCGCGAACAAAACAGTCGCTGAAGTTGCACCTATTCCAGCCTCACCCGTATCTGAACAGACCAGCCTTCAACAGGAGCTGCAGGCCACGAAGGACGTGGTGGTCAAGCAGGCGCAGGAACTCCAGCAACTCAAGGCGGAATTGGAATCGCTGCGACGCCAGCTCACGGAAAAAGAATCCGCCGCCCCGAAGACAAGACCGAAAACTGCTCCTCGCAAAGCTGCCCCTACCCCCTGACGCCAGGTTCTCAGGTTCTGATGATCGTCACCAGACAGTCTTCAACCGCCTCCTAATAATGTCGAAGCGCCGGCCTCGTTAGACCGAGGACTTCGCGTCTGGTTGCATCCCAGAGGAGATCCTGCGCCATCGCCAACGCCTCGGGCGAACGGCTCACCAATTTGGCGGCCAATCCAGGGATGGGCGGCTCCGTGACTCCACCCAAGAGATCGCTGCCTAACGAGTCCAGTATTCCCGCGACCGTCTCGCGCACGACCGGCCATCGTGCCGGATCGACGGCATCACTCACCACGAAAAACGAGGCAACATAGTCGTACGGGGACAACAACCCGAACCCGGTCTGTTCCTGTTCCAGCCCGACATGATACCGCTCCAGCAATCGCGCCCCGGACGCCGTAGTGAGGTCAATTTCGTTGTGCAACGAAGTGAAGGCCCAGCGTTCGCCTCGGGCCACCCGGCCGGAGGCAAGACTGTCCCAGACAAGCGCGGTCGCGCCCTTGGCCAATGTGACTGCCATGGTCTGAACGAAACGCGAGCCGGCGAACGGAATGGTGATCTCCGGGAACCACTCAATGACGGCACCCGGAGCAACCGACAGGGACACAGACTGTTTCGACTCTTCCCCCAGAGAACGATACACGCGATTGGCGGAGGGAGTCGTCATGACCACATGCGCCCCCGCTTCCAGGACGGCATGAATCGAGAGAACGTCGCCGGCCACGAATCCCCCCGACGGGTTCACCAAGGAAGTGACGGCGCACCCGCTGTCGTCCAAATAGGCGGGGGGGAAGAAATGCCAGGGCGTAGAACAGCGGGATGTCGCCAGGATCGTGCGCGTTCCCTCGCGCCGATAACGAAGATCCAGGCAGCCGACCCGCCCGATGTTCGCCATGGCAGCGTGGTTCACAAGCAACGGCGGCATGATCGACTCGGCCCTCAGTGAGGATGGGCGTGCAATGGAAGGGTCTGTTCGATCCACTCAATGACACGAGCCAACCCTTCGCCCGTATGCAGATTAGTGAAGACGAATGGAAGACTGCCGCGCATTCTCCTGCTGTCGCGATCCATCACGGCCAGGTCCGCACCGACATGCGGGGCGAGATCGATTTTGTTGATCACCAGCAAATCGGACCTGGTGATCCCCGGTCCACCCTTGCGCGGGATCTTATCGCCGGCCGCGACGTCGATCACGTAAATGACGCGATCGACTAATTCAGGGCTGAAGGTCGCAGCCAGATTGTCGCCCCCGCTTTCCACGAACATCAGATCCACATTCGGATGTCGCTTCAGCAAGTCGTCGAGCGCCGCCTGATTGTGAGACGCGTCTTCGCGAATCGCCGTGTGAGGGCAGCCTCCGGTTTCCACGCCCAGAATCCGGTCCTGGGGTAAGGCGCCGCGTCTGGTCAAAAACTCTGCGTCTTCCTTCGTGAAAATATCGTTGGTCACCACCGCCAGACTATACCGGTCGCGCAACTTCAAACAGAGCGCCTCGACCAACGCCGTCTTGCCTGACCCCACCGGTCCCCCGATCCCGATGATCGGAATACCCTTCGCCCGCGCGTCGGTCGTGCGACCGGATCCGCAAACATGTTCGTCTTCTCTATGCATAGATTCACGAAGGGGATATGCCTAATCGCGAATGGTGAAGAGCCTGAGGACCATCTTCATTCAGACTCTTCATCATAGGCTATAGACCATCCGCTCTTAGCTCCTAAAGAGCCGCGACTCCAGACGGCTGTGGCGCATGGCGTAAATATCCTGCACCGGCGACCAGGCGGTCATCGTGGTGGCCGCTGTGGCTTCCTTGGCACATTCGTCGAACAGCGGCGTCCAGCGTTCCAGCAGATGTTGTCCTTCCCGTTGGCCTATCGGCAGAAGTTTCAGCGCGGCAGACACAAACCCTATGGCCGTCTGATAGCAGAACGCGGCGATGGTTTCCCTTCTGTCCCATCCGGCATCAGCCAGCGTCAATCCCAGCACCACAGGGAAATGGCCCGGCGTCCGATCTGCTTCCATCGCGGCATAAAAATCTCTCAGGACCGTGTGCGCGGCCGGCCGTTCCACCGCAATCTTTACCACCTGCCGCCCCATCTGCTGACTGGCCACCCGCGACTCTTGCCCGAGTTTCATGGCATGTAACTCATGATCGATAGCCAGCGCCACTTGGACGTCGTTGCGCAGCAACGCGTCATGAGCAATCCCTACGGCCACAGCCTCTCGCCTCGCCACGCCATGCCGAAACATCTGTTCCACGTAGTGGGAGAGCTGTTCCCCGCTCCGTACTGCTCCAGCCTGTACCGCGGCCTCCAACCCGGACGAATAGGCATACCCGCCGGATGGAAAAAAGCTATCGATAAACCGGAGCCCGTGAAGCAGCGACAACGTAGTCAGCATAGAATGGCACCTGATCCCTTCATGACGGTGGAACGCTCACCGCGGGCCTTCAATCAAGCCGCAAGCAACGCACGACTTGAGGCAAAAGAGTCACGGCACTCACGGATCCTTTCCCACTTCTTCACGGATGCTCAAAAAGGTTTCCCAACTAGGCCGGAGGCGCAGGCAAAGCTGGAGACCGATTAACCACAAGATTCACCCGACCTTCCCACATTTCAACAGGAGACTCAAAACGTTGTCCGGCAAGGCCGCAGCCGACGAATGCACCGGAGGCGTACCCTCGGGGTACGTTGAGGATGCGTTCGAGACGAGAACGCCGCCGGACGGCGTTTTCAGTCGCCGTCAGAAGAGGAAGTAGCGCTGCGCCATCGGCAACACCTCAACCGGCTCGCATTTCAACAAGATGCCGTCCGCACGCACCTCATAGGTTTCCGAATCCACCTCGATCTGCGGCAGCGCGTCGTTCAACTTGAGATCACGCTTCCCGATGCTCCGACAGCCTTTCACAGCGGCCACGCGCTTTTGCAATCCCAACTGTTTCGGCACGTCGCGCTCCATCGCCTGTTGCGAGAGAAAGGTCAAACTTGTGCTAAACGGCGCCCGCCCGAAACTGCCGAACATCGGCCGCGTCAACACCGGTTGCGGTGTCGGGATTGAAGCATTCGGATCGCCCATGGCTGCCGACATGGGAAACCCGCCTTTCAAGACGATCTCAGGCTTCACGCCGAAGAACGCCGGTTTCCATAATACAAGATCGGCCAGCTTGCCGACTTCGATCGAGCCGACGTCATGAGCAATCCCATGGGCAATCGCCGGGTTGATCGTATACTTCGCCACATACCGGCGCGCGCGCCAGTTGTCATGCAGGCCGTCCGACGCTTCAACACCATGTTCGGACAGATGCCCCCGCTGGAGCTTCATCTTGTGCGCCGTTTGCCAGGTGCGGATGATCACTTCGCCCACCCGCCCCATGGCCTGCGAATCGGACGACATAATGCTGATGGCGCCCATATCGTGCAGGATATCCTCGGCCGCAATCGTCTCACGGCGGATACGCGACTCGGCGAAGGCGATGTCTTCCGGCACGCGCGGGTTCAAGTGATGGCAGACCATGAGCATGTCGAGATGCTCATCCATCGTATTGACCGTGAACGGCATGGTGGGATTCGTCGACGACGGCAATACGTTCGGCTCACCGCACACTTTGATGACGTCCGGCGCATGTCCGCCGCCGGCGCCTTCCGTATGGAATGAATGGATCGTCCGGCCCTTGAAGGCCTTGATCGTATCTTCCACAAACCCGGCTTCATTAATGGTGTCCGTGTGAATGGCCACCTGGATGTCATACCGTTCCGCTACGCTGAGGCAAGTATCGATGGCGGCTGGAGTCGTCCCCCAATCCTCGTGCAGCTTCAGTCCGATCGCCCCCGCTTCGACCTGCTCGTTCAAACCTTCAGGCAGTGACGAATTCCCCTTGCCCAGGAACCCCAAGTTGATCGGGAACCCATCCGCCGCCTCCAGCATACGATGAATGTTCCATGGGCCAGGGGTGCAGGTCGTCGCATTCGTCCCGGTGACCGGGCCCGTCCCGCCGCCGATCAGCGTTGTCAGTCCGTTCGCCAGCGCTTCGGTGATGATTTGCGGGCAGATAAAATGGATATGCGTATCGATCCCGCCGGCGGTGATGATCTTTCCCTCAGCCGATAACACCTCGGTGCAAGGCCCGATCTCCAGGCCTTTCGTGACGCCGTCCATGAGATCGGAATTTCCGGCCTTGCCGATGCCGACAATGCGGCCGCCCCTGATCCCGATGTCCGCCTTCACCACGCCCCACCAGTCGAGGATGATCGCATTCGTGATGACGAGGTCCAAGCCGCCTTCCGCACGCGTAGCCGCCGGCGATTGTCCCATGCCGTCTCGAATCACCTTCCCGCCGCCGAACTTGGCCTCTTCGCCAGGAACGGTCAGATCGCGAGTGATCTCGACCAGCAGGTCCGTATCGGCCAACCGGATGCGATCACCAGCAGTAGGCCCATACAGGTCGTTGTATTGGCGTCTGGGAATCTTCATGGTAGTCGGCTGCTGAAAATGGCTCCCAGCTTCGTTCTCGGCACGCCACAATCCTCAACGTACCGCTGCGGGTACGCTTCCGGTTGTGCTGCGCCTGCGGCCTTGCTGGAGTGCCATTTTGAGCAGCCGTGCCCCCTTCTCTTAGAAAGGCTACGGTCCTAACCCTTTGTCCCTATAAAACCTTGTTCACGAGCGGCTGAGAACGCCTTCTCTCGCACACTCGCATCGTCAAGTTTGCCGTTCACCAATCCATTGATGCCATAGGCGATTCGATTCCCCCCGAGCGCGACCAACGTCACGCGTTTGGATTCACCGGGTTCAAACCGCAGCGCTGTTCCCGCCGGCACCTGAAGACGAAATCCGTAGCTTTGCTCACGATCGAATTTCAGCGCACGATTGGCTTCAAAGAAATGGCAATGAGAACCGACTTGAATCGGGCGGTCACCGATATTCGACACGGTGAGGTCAATCGTCTGCCGGCCGTGCAACGCGATGATGTCACCTTCGCCGGGGATAATTTCGCCGGGGATCACTGGGGCTAGCTTCGGCGTCTTCGATGAGCGCATTGTCGACTTCGGCTTTGACGCTGACGTTTTTGTAGCGCTTTTTGATGCCTGCTTCATCCGGCTACCTACCTGATCGGCTCGTGGACGGTCACCAGTTTCGTTCCATCGGGAAAGGTTCCCTCGACCTGCAGTTCCGGTATCATTTCAGGCACTCCCGGCATGACATCCTTCCGAGCGAGCAAAGTCGCACCATAACTCATCAGCTCCGATACAGACTTCCCATCTCGAATCCCTTCGAGAATCTCGGCCGTGATGAAGGCGACAGCTTCCGGATGGTTGAGCTTCAGGCCGCGTTTCTTGCGCTCCTTGGCCAAATTCGCCGCCACATAGATCAACAGCTTTTCCTGCTCGCGTGGTGTCAGATGCATCCGATACTCTCGTTAGTGATCATTCATTCACCGTCAAAACATGCATGTGGGACAGGGAGGAGTACCCCGTGAAAGTTACTGTGCAGGCTCTGCCAGAACCTCTTTCGCCTCGTACACATCATCCGCACCGACCGGCTTCTTGCCCTTATACATCGTCACCGTCATCGACGTTCGACGCGAGAGTGCCAACACATCCGCCCGTTGTGCCAGGTGAAAGAAATCGTATCCCTCACGCAACGTCAGTTCCGCGCAGCGCCGACGCAAATAGGCGTCTAGTTGTTCCTGCGACGTAAACGAGCTGACACGATATTCGACGCGGTAGACATTCTCCTTGAGCTGCTCGACCTCATCCTTATCGGCTCCAGCAAGTGGTTGATACTGCCCGGTGGCGCAAGCACATAGGAAGCTGAACACAAGAACCATGCAGGCACCATAACCGGTCCTGCCTCCCCCAAGTTTCCACACTCCCTCCACGCTGCTATCGACCTTTCAACTCGTCACGCCAATGGGATCGGACCATCGAGGCGAATAGTAGCGGGGAGAGCGCATGAGTTCAATGGTTCATCTTCACGAGAAACACGTCCTGAGTGGCGGACTGATGGCTCCACGTGGTGAGTACGGCCCAGGATGCGCAAAAAGGCCGTCCAGCCAGGCCGCAGCAAGCGAAGCGGCGAATCGTACTCTTGCAGTACGGTGAGCCGCTGAGAGAAGCGAGAACGCCGCTGGCGGACTTTTTCCGCATCCTGCTATACCGTCAGATGCTGCTTCACCATTTCCGCGCTCAGGTCCTCCTTTTTCCCCGCAGCCATCACGGAACCTTTGGCCATCACCACATAACTGTCCGCCAGCCGCGCCGCGAAGTGCAGCCCCTGTTCGACCAGCACGATGGCAAATCGCCGAGCTGTCTTGAAGCCGATGATCACGTCTTCGATCTGATCGACAATGGAGGGCTGAATGCCTTCCGTCGGTTCATCGAGCAAGAGCACTTTCGGGCTCGACAGGATCGCCCGGCCAATAGCAAGTTGTTGTTGCTCTCCACCGCTCAGCACACCGCCCGGCCGCTCGAGAATTTGCGTGAGCTTGGGGAACAAGGTGTACACCTCGTCGAACGCCGCTTTTTCGGTCATGCCGTTGGACGACGTTCCGCGCGCCCAATATCCCAGCTTCAAGTTTTCGCGCACCGAGAGATGAGAGATAATCTCTCGCCCCTGAGGCACATACGCCAGACCGCGCTTGGCGCGACGATCGGTCGGGGCTTTCGTAATATCCGTTCCGTCAAAGACCACCTGCCCGCTACGCACCGGCAGTAGACCCATGATGGCCTTGAGCGTGGTCGATTTGCCGACGCCGTTACGACCCATCACGCATGCCACTTGTCCTGCCTCGATGTGAAAGGACACGTTGCGCAGAATATGGCTTTCGCCATAGTACACGTTGACGTTTTCGAGCCGCAGCATGGTCTTCCTTTAGTGGTCACTCAGGATGTTCAAAAGGCTCTCCGGCGAGGCCGCAGGCAAGAGAAGACCGGAGACGTACCCTTGCGGTACGTTGAGGATCTTGTCGAGCCGAGAACGACGCTGGAGGGACTTTTCAACATCCTGTTACACATGCGCCACTTTCTGGCGCCCCAGATAAATCTCTCTCACCCGGTCGTCGGACTGCACTTTTTCTACCGTCCCTTCGCAGATCACAGTGCCTTCGTGCAGCACCGTCACGATACGGGCGATTTGCCGCACAAACTCCATGTCGTGTTCGATCACGATGATGGCATGTTTTTCGGCCAGCGATTGGAGCAAGCGCCCGGTTTGTTCCGTTTCCTCGTCGGTCATGCCGGCGACCGGTTCATCGACCAGCAACAACTCCGGATCCTGCAAAATGACCATGCCGATTTCTAGCCATTGTTTCTGCCCATGCGACAAAGACCCCGCACGCTTGTGCACCTGCGCCGTCAAGCCAATGGTTTCCAACGTCCGGTCGATCTCCTCTCGCTCAGCCGCCGTCGATACGCCCCTCAGTGTGGCTAAGACGCCCTTACTGGGGCGGCTCAATGAGAGGTCCAGATTCTCCCACACACTCAAATTCCCGTAGATCGACGGCGCTTGGAATTTCCGGCCGATGCCGAGTTGGGTAATCTCATACTCGCGCATCCCCATCAAATCCCTGTCCTTGCCGAAGATCACCCGCCCCGCCGCCGGTTTGGTCTTGCCGGATATCACGTCGAGGAGAGTCGTCTTGCCCGCACCGTTCGGCCCGATGACGACACGCAATTCGCGGTGATTGACGATGAAGTTCAGATTGTTCAACGCCTTGAACCCGTCATAGTCGACAGTGACACCTTCCAGATAAATGATGGAGCCGTGTTCGGTCATGCCTGCTGCCCTTCCACCGCCTGAGTCTTGGGCTGCGCGGCGGCCCTCTCCGCGAGTTTTCCTCGGACTTGCCGCGCAATCCCCATCACCCCGTCAGGAAACAGCAGGACCACCACCACGAAGAGTCCGCCGAGGAAAAATGGCCACAGCTCGGGAAAAGAGTTCGTGAGAATACTGCGGCCCAGGTTGACTCCCACCGCGCCCACGATAGCTCCCACCAGCGTGGCACGCCCTCCCACCGCCACCCACACCACCATTTCCAATGACGGCAAGACGCCCATCTGCGCCGGGGTGATAATGCCGACTTGCGGTACATAGAGAATGCCGGCCAGTCCTGCCAATACTGCCGACACCACGAAGACGAAGAGTTTATAGGTGGCCGGAGAGTAGCCCGAGAACCGCACACGCTGCTCGCTATCACGAATGGCAATCAAAACCCGGCCGGCTCGCGAGGCAATAATCCACCGGCACAGAGCATAGGCTCCGCCGAGGCAGAGCACCGTAATCACATAGAGCGCGAGTTGCGTTCCCGGAGAGGACAGGCGGAACCCGAGAATGGTTTTGAAATCGGTCAGCCCGTTCGTGCCGCCCAGATTCGTTTCGTTGCGATTGAAGACCAACCAGGCCATCAGCGCCAAGGCCTGCGTGATGATGGCGAAATAGACGCCCCGGATGCGGCTGCGAAAGGCGAGAAATCCGAAAATCAGCGCAAAGCAGGCCGGTGCCAGGAGGCCCGCCAGGACGGCGGCAGTGAAGCTATAAAAGGGTTTCCAGAAGAACGGTAATTCCGTCACCTGATTCCAGACCATGAAATCCGGCAACGCGCTGCCATAGACGCTTTGATTTCCGATCGTGAGCATGAGGTGCATGCCCATACAATAGGCGCCGATTCCGAAAAACACTCCCTGTCCCAGGCTCAGGATGCCTGCATAGCCCCAGATCAAATCAAGCCCCAGTGCCAGGATGGCAAAGGCCAAAAACTTCCCGAACCGGTTGAGCGCGAAGTCTGACACATGCAGCCAGGAATCCTCCGCCGGCAAGACATTGAGCACCGGCAGGACAAACAGCAGCACGAATCCGACAACCCAGAACATGGTTCCTTCATGTCGTTCCGCGCTCGATGGTGGTGGCACTGATTCTCCCATGCGCTCTGCTCGACTCCTCCTCTACGTGTTAGCTTTCGGCATGACGCCCCTTGACCGCAAACAACCCTGAGGGCCTCCGCTGCAGGAACAGAATCACCAACACAAGGATCAAGACTTTGCCATAGACGGCGCCGAGACTCGGCTCCATCAGCTTGTTCAGCCCGCCGATCCCCAGCGACGCGATGATCGTCCCCGCAAGTTTGCCGACCCCGCCTGTGACCACTACCATGAAGGAATCCACGATATAGTTCTGTCCGAGACCCGGTTCGACATTGCCCACCAGCGTCAATGCCCAGCCCGCAATGCCGGCCAGGCCGGAGCCGAAGGCGAAGGTATAGGCATCCACTTTTCTCGTGGGAATCCCCAAACAGGCGCTCATGCTGCGATTCTGCGTGACGGCTCGCACTCGCAATCCGATGCTGGAGCGAAACAGCAGGGCGTAAATTCCGATCACGCTGAGGATGGAGAGTCCGATGATGAACAACCGGTTGAAGGGCAGGAACACACCCACCAGTACTTGCGTGCCGCCGTTCAGCCACGACGGCGCGGTAATGGCCGTGAGATCTCCAAAGTACATGCGCGCGCCTTGAATCAAGATCAGACTGACGCCCCAGGTGGCCAACATCGTCTCCAGCGGGCGACCGTACAGAAAGCGAATGACGGTGGCTTCCAGGATCAACCCAAACAGGGCTGCGGCAAGGAACGCAGCGGGAAGGGCGGCCAGATAATAAGAATCGAACCAGCTCTCAGGGAAATACAACTTAAAGCATTCCTGCATGACGAAGGTCGCATAGGCGCCGATCATCATCAACTCGCCATGCGCCATGTTGATGACACCCATCAAGCCAAACACGATCGCGAGCCCGAGGGACATGATGAGGAGAATGGAACTCAGACTGATGCCGCGAAACAGGGTTTCGATCGTGCTGGACCAGACATTCCAGGATTCGATCCGTTCGATCGCGGCGGTGGCGGTCTGTGCCACCGCCTTCTGCTCTCCGGTCGCGGACTCGCCATCTCCCGCCTGTACCAAGGCTTGTAACGCCGGCACGGCGTTCTGACTGCGCATGTCCCCCAGCGTTGCCGCCGCCTGCTGCTGATGCGCAGGATTGCCGGAGGCCAGTTGCAAGAGCAGCGCGGACTCCTCCATCGCATAACGAACCCAACGATGAGATTCGTGTGCCGCCGCGGCCTGCAGCCAGGGAATGGCCGCAGGGCGCCCATTCATGCCGAGATCTGTAGCGGCCGTTCGGCGCGTATCAGAATCCGGACTGGCCAGGTTCGTGCGATTGCGCCAGGTGTCGATCACCGGCTTGATCGCCATACGCAGGCTGCGGTCTGCGTTGGCCCGCAATTCTTCCAATCGCGGCAGCAGCGACGCATCGCCTCGCTCGATGAGAAGAGCAACCGCCTGCTCTCGCGTGGTTTCTACCTCACTCGACAAGTCCGCGAGCGCCTGCTCCAGTTGAGACGGCGGAGACGCATTCAGCTGCGCCTCCGCCGCGACACCATCCAGCGCACACCAGCCCAGGAACCATGCGAGCAACCCGATTCCGATCACTGCCTTCATGCGATGACGACTCTCATCCACTCTGTCCTTCCCAACTCTCAGGCCTTCTTATAGGTCCCTTCATGCTTCACCCAGTCACAGCCCTTGTCAGGGTTCGTGTATTCGCTCCATGGCTCCGGCTTGACCAATCCCTTGGATCGCCAGACGACTTTGATCTGGCCGTCTTTCATGATCTCGCCGATCAACACCGGCTTATGCGTGTGGTGGTTGGCCTCATCCATCATGATCTCTCCGCCCGGCGCGAGAAACTTCTGCCCGTACACCGCCTTGCGCACCGCGTTCACTTCCGTCGTGCCCGCCTTCTCGACGGCCTGTTTCCAGACATGCACACCCAAATAGGCCGCTTCAATCGGATCGTCGGTGACGCGTTTGTCGCCATCCGGGAGATTATTTTTTTTGCAGTACGCCTTGAAATCGGCGACGAACTGCTTGTTCTGCGGCGTGTCGACGCTCTGGTAATAGTTCCAGGCGGCAAGGTGGCCGACCAGCGCGGTCTTGTCCATTCCGCGCAACTCGTCTTCCGCCACGCTAAACGCCATGATCGGCGCATCTTCGGCGCGCAATCCCTGATTGGCGAACTCTTTATAGAACGGCACGTTGCTGTCGCCGTTAATCGTGCTGATAATGCAGGCGCCTCCGCCGGCGGCGAACTTTTTAATCTTGCCGACAATTGTCTGGTAGTCTTGATGGTGGAAGGGCGTGTACTCTTCCATGATATTGGCGGCCGGCACTTTCTTCGCCAGTAACATGGCGCGCAAGATCTTGTTGGTCGTTTTGGGATAGACGTAGTCAGTTCCCAGGAGATAGAACTTCTTGTAGCTCCCCCCTTCTTTGCTCATCAGGTATTCGACCGCCGGCACCGCCTGCTGGTTGACCGCTGCCCCGGTGTAGAATACGTTCTTCGAACATTCCTCGCCCTCGTATTGCACGGGATAAAAGAGCAAGCCGTTATGTTCCTCGAATACCGGCAAGACGGATTTCCGGCTGACCGATGTCCAGCAGCCGAACACGACCGCCACCTTCTCCTGCACCAGCAACTGTTTGGCTTTCTCCGCAAACAGATCCCAGTTGGAGGCGGGATCCACGATCACCAATTTCAACTGGCGGCCCAACACCCCGCCTTTCGCATTGATTTCCTGAACAGCCATCGAGACGACGTCCTTCAACGACACTTCACTGATGGCCATCGTGCCACTTAACGAGTGCAGCACCCCGACCTTGATGGGCTCATTCTCTGCCCCCAACGCCAAGGCCCAGGTGCCCAGATTGCCTAACATTGCCGCGATCCCGATACCCGCGGCTGTACGGGAACTCTGCAGCAGGAAGTCTCGTCGTGAGGGAACGTGTTCATTACCGCTCTTCGCGATCACGGTATCTTTGCCCTGTGATTTCCGATTCATCATTCAGCTCCTTTCGCCGTCAGATCTGGACTAAAAGTTGTACCAAGTCGACAGCATGAAATTGTCCCCGGCGAAATGCTCCCTCGTGGACCATTCGGTCATGAGGTGATTCCACTCCAGGGACGCGTACAAGTCGCCCCAAATGTGACGGACGGCTGTGAGATAGGTGCGGTGATTCAGTATGTATTGTGTATCTGCACCGGCGGTTGTGCCGTTCAGGTCGGAGTTCAATGGATTGTCGAACCCGTATCCGGCAATGAGCGTGAGTTGGCGATCATACGCGTAATCCAACTCGCCCCATCCGACCACGGTCCTGATGGCCTTGCCGGTGCCCAAGTTGCGCTCCTGGCCGAACCGGAAGAACTCCACGCCTAGCGCTTGTCCATAGGCGATCTCACCGGTGAATTTCAGTCTATTCGTAATGGGCACGGCCAGTTCAGCCCCGACGAGATAGGAATTGATGTCCTGACCGGAAGGAATGCCGCCCGCCGTGGGCGCGGACCGGTAATGCCGGAAGGCGGCATTCAGCGCCACCATGAAGCCCGCCTGGTCACCAGTTCCCATATAGGCGAAACGGGTCCCGACATAGGGCATTTGCACCGGATCATTGAAGGCATTTTCAGAACAGGCGAATCCGCTGCTGCCGCAACTGCCCGGTGCTGCCGCCGCTGCGCCGGCCCCTTGGAAAGTCCGTCGTTGCGTCTGCGGCTGAATGGCTGACAGTCCGCGCTCGAATCGCATGACGGTCAGCAGGCCGTTGACGTTTTCGGTGAATTGATGTTTCACGGTGACCTGCGGAAGACGCTGCCACAGATTGCCATTGTAGCCCATGATGGAGAAATCGATCAGGTTCGGATGGGAGGACATGATCGGCGTCCAATCCATACCAGCCGTGATGGTGGTCCGACTATTGTTGGGAGAATATTTGACGTTCGCCAACCGCAAGCGAGGGGAGATGTTTCCCGCATTGTCGGTTTGGCTGTAGAAGTCCGCTTCCACGACACCCGTCAACGAATGGGTGCCGTCGGTTCGATCCGCGCGTAACCCGAATACGCTGTAGCGCGGATTCAACGTCGATGAGGCGTTGCTGCTTTTTCCTGCCGCGGTCGCATAGCCATTGAACTGGCCCGGATCGAGCGGGTTGGTGTTCCGGTTGCTGTAAATCCCGTCTAATTCGATACGACCGTACGGCACAATACTGCCCTTGCCCTCGCCGGCAAAGGTGGGCGTCACACAGCCACCGCAAATCACTGCTGGTGGCGCTTCCACTTCCCGCGAGAGTCGCCCGGCCCCGGCCGCCTCTCCGGCACTCTGTTCCTCTGCTCCCACCGACGTGGTGATGGCCATGGCCACCATGACACTCACGCAGAACGCAATTTTTCTTAGCCCCCGTATCTCCATCCTGGTCGCCCTCCTGGTTCGGAACGATGTGACTGTCACCGGCCGGATGGGCTTGCAGGCAAAAAAAAACGCCCTTCCGGTCCAACCGTTGGACCAAAAGGACGTCATTGTCCTCTGCCTTTGTAGCGTCTGTGAAAATTCAGGACGTCGTTGTCCTGCCTTCACCGCACACGGGAGAGGTCTATACGCCCCTTTCCATCATCTTGTCAAGCAGCTCTTCAGCCATTTCTGCCTCTTCGTGAGTGAATCCTGTGATACACTACGCCGCATGCAGGCCTGTGTATGATGAACATGTTTTTCTTGAGCCGTCGCTACGCATTGACCCTGTGCGTTTTCCTGTCTCTGTTCGTGACCGGTTGCGCCACCGGCCCCCAACGTGATGTGACCATCCAGGAATCGGCCAGAGGCGGAGTGTATCTCGAGCGTATCCCGACACGCCAATTTCAAGCCTCACACCCGGTCCGACTTGCCCCCGAACTCATTGCCAAGACCCTGCAAGGTGTCCAGATCCGCGAGGGAAAGGGCCTGCTTCAATCTTTCAGCGCCCAGCAAAACCAGGCGACCGCCGTCTTCTCCCAGGAGGATATCGCCCTTTTCGCTCCTGCCATTGCGGATGGATTGAATCAAGCCGCGTCGGACCAGCAAGTAGGCTTTCGCATCGTGCAGACAGGAGACATCGTGATGCGGGACAGAACCGGCGCCGGGGTCGGGGCAGGGACAGCCTCCCCCCAACGGAATCAGGACAGCATCACCGCCGGAAGGCTATTCGTCTATGGGCGATCGTTGTACCTGACGATTCACCAGTTCCGCCAGTACACAGAGTCGCCCGACACCATCAACATGCCGAATCGCCGCCTTCCCGAGCCGACCGGATTGAGACATCGAACGGTGCTGTTCATGCCGGAATCCGCACTCCGCCCCGACAGCTACGCGCCGCCCTTTGCCGCGGAAGACGGGCTGACCACACTGGTCATTGACTATGATGCTCTTGCGAAAACGCCCGCCGTTGCACTGCCCACACTACCTTCTCTGCCTGAACCGGCTCCTGCCGTGGCGCCGACGGCGACACCTGCCACTGCGCCGCCGCTTCACGAGGATGTGCAACAGATCAAGGCCCAGATGAAACAAAAGGAATTAGAAGTAGAGGAGCTGCGAAAGGAGTTGCAGGAAATCAAACGTCAGCTGGGAAAGCAGCCGACCAAGGGCGGCCAGCCCCCTTCAAACAAGCCGTAGCGCCATCAACCGGCCGCTGTCACCCCCGGTTCTTGTCTGCCCGGTCTTCAATTTCACCCGCCAGTAAAATCGCTTCGGCAATCTCCCGCATGGACTTGCGTAGGTCCATACTCTGTCGCTGAATCAGCTTGAACGCCTCCTCTTCAGACAGGCGTTTGGACCGCATGAGATACCCCTTGGCCCTGTCGAGCAACTTGCGGACTTGTAATGCCTCTTGCATCTCAAACGACTTCTCTAACAGCGTCGTGTGCTCGATGGAGATCGCCGCTTGATTGGCGATGGCCTGCATGAGCTTCACATCCTCCGACGAAAACGTATGGGGTTTCGACGTATACGTATTGATGACCCCGATGGCTTTTTCCCGCACCAGCATGGGGACACAGAGCAGCGAACAAAGGCCTTCCTTCGCGGCCATGTCCGGGTACATGTAGGAGCCTTCTTTGGTGACATCCGGAACGATGATCGGCCGGCGATCCTGAACCGCGCGCCCGCTGATACTTTGGCCGATCTTCACATTGGGCTTGCGCCGGTATTGCTCGCTCAAGCTTTGTGTGGCCGCGATACGAAGTTCACCGGTCGGCTGATCCAACAGGATGATGGAACAGATTTTCGACCCCATCATTTGCGCCGTCATCGTCACAATCAGCTGCAACACATCTTCCATCAGACGATTCGATGAGACGGTCTCCGACACTTGAGACAAGGTGTCGAGTTGCAGCGCCTTGCGGGTCATCTGATCGTAGAGTCGAGCGTTCTCGATCGCACCGCCGACCTGCGTCGCGATGGTCGACAGCAGGGCCAGCTCATCGGGGCGGTACCGTCGGGACCGTTTGTGTTGCACATTGATGACGCCGACCACCTCCTGCTTGGTCGTGATCGGCACGGAGACAAATGCCTGATAGCGGTCTTCCGGCAGGTTGTGAAAAAACTTGAACCGCGAATCGTCACTCGCGCTGTTCGGAATCACCACGCGCGTTCTCTCGCGCGCAACCCAGCCGGTGATCCCCTCTCCCAATCCGATCGTAATGCGCCCGATGAGCTTCGGATGGGGATTCTTGGAGGCTCGAAGAATCAGCTCGTCCCGGTTATCGGACAGCAAATACAGCAGACAGGCATCCGCTTTCGTCGCTTCCACCACTACATCGACGATATGCCGGAGGACGGACTCCAGATCGAGCGTGCTACTGATCGATTCGCTGATACGATGCAGGACATCGACTTCGCGTGTCTTTTCACGCAACGCCTGTTCCAATTGAGTTACGGTTCGCTTCGGTGCCATGAGGCTCCTACCGCCCCCGCCGTTTGTCGGTGACGGCACCTCGAATTCGTGGTTCGCGGCGCCGAATGGACGTAAACCAGGCGCGAGTCTCCTCCTTGACCAAGCCAACCACCCGCACCGTTCCGATGGTGTCCGGAACCACGCAATACACGGTTCCTGCCGAAACTTTCTTGTCCTGCTGCATGGACTCCCACAGGGCAGAGAACGAGACGTCCGGCAGACGGGCAGGCAACCCCGCCGCCTCGACCAATCGGCACACACGAGTTACAACGTCTTCATGGCAGTAGCCCAGGTGTCGCGCCAAATCAGCCTCATACACCATTCCAACCGCGACCGCCTCGCCGTGGATCAGCCCTTTGTATCCGCCAAGCGATTCCAAGGCATGGCCGATCGTGTGCCCGAAATTCAGGATTCGCCGGCGATCAGCTTCACGCTCGTCTTCCGACACCACCTCTGCCTTAATTTCACAGGACCGTTTCACAATGTGTGCGACCGCGGCATTGTCCAGCGCTAAGATCTGCTCGATGTGCTGTTCCAAATATTCAAAAAACGACCGGTCGGCGATTACCCCGTACTTAATGACTTCCGCCAATCCTGCAATCCATTCACGCGAAGGCAAGGTCTTGAGCGTAACCGGATCAATCAGTACGGCCTGAGGCTGATTGAACGCACCGATCAGGTTCTTCCCTTTTGGATGATCCACTCCTGTTTTTCCCCCGACACTCGAGTCCACTTGCGCAACGAGACTCGTCGGAACTTGCACAAAAGGGATTCCCCGTTGGTAGATGGCCGCAGCGAATCCTGTGAGATCGCCGATCACGCCGCCTCCTAAGGCCAGCAGCGTGGAACTGCGCTCAAACCTGGCGTCCACCAATGCGTCCATGACTTTCGCGATGGAGCGCAGGGTTTTCGTGCGCTCACCGGGCGGCAAGATGATCGGCACAACCGTGAAACCGGACGCCTGTAACACGCGCATCACCGGTTTCAGGTAATGTCCGGCAAGATTACGATCGGTGACCACCCCAACTTTGCCGCTACGACCCAGCCGCATGAGTTCCGCGCCGAGATCCTTCAGCAGCCCGCGCCGAATACGGATATCGTAGCTGCGTGCCCCCAGTGCTACGTGGATCGTCTGCTGAGACATATCGGTGCTATCTGTGGCCATGAATCGTCAATCAGGAACTCAGGGACGGGCTAATCGCACCCCGTCAACTCTCGCCACACCCACAGGAAGCCGTCGGGACGATCCGGCAACTCTCCGACGGGGAGCAGCCGGATGGACGATTTCAAGTCCGGGTGTTTACTGGAAGAAGCTGCCTGGAAGGAGCGCCACGCAGGAGGGGGGATAAGACAGCGTAAATGGGAATCGCCCCCACTGAGACGGTGCACCATCGTCAATGGGGGCGATTATTAACGTGCTGTGCTAGAACCTGTCAAGTTGTCGTGCGAACGATCGTCGGCGTCAGGAAGATCAGGAGTTCCTGCTTCGACACATTCTCAGTCTTGTTCTTGAACAACCATCCCAAGACCGGGATTCGCGACAGATAGGGGATGCCCGCGACGTTGTTCGACTGGGTATCCACAAAGACTCCACCGATCACCATCGTCTCCCCGTCACGGACCAACACCTGGGTGGTCGCTTCACGACGATCGATGCTCGGACCGGCAGGGTTGCTCCGGGCGCCGACTGCATTCCTGGTCGCGCGCACCTTCATGAGGATCTGCTTGCCGATTTCTTTCGGATCGCGTGAGGTGATCTGGGGCGTCACGTTCAACTCAAGATTGGCGTCCACAAAGGTCGTCTGTGTACCCTGAAGCGACGTCGTCTGGAAGGGAATGGATTCACCCTGCGCGATCTTGGCATCCCGCTTATCCAACGTCGTGATCTTGGGTGCCGCGATGACTTTGGTCAACCCCAAGAGTTCGCCGGCCGACAAGCGGACATCCAACATGGCCCCGTCGGTTTTCCCGATCGAGAATCCCGCACCAGGCACCGACGGCAAGCCGGGGTTCGCCGGCAGGTTGATCAGAAAGTCCGAGACCTGCGCACCGAAGGCTCCGGTGGTGCCGGTCTTGAACGCAGAGGTTCCGCTGGCGCCGCCAAGTTGGTTCACGTTCTGAATGCCCCATTGCACACCGAGCGAACGCGTGTACGTCGTATCCGCCTGGACGATCCGGGCCTCAATCTGCACTTGGGGGACTTCCAGGTCGACACCGTCCAACAACTGCCGCAGGACTTCCAACTTGGATTCCGTATCGCTGATGATCAGCGCGTTGCTGGCTGCGCTGACGGTCATCGTACCTCGGGGGCTCAGATTCTGCCGCAACGAGGTGTGGACTTCGGTTGCGTTGAGATTCCGAATATAGAACACGCGCGTGACGATCGGCTCAGCCTTGGCCTTGGAGTCCTTGGCACGCGCTTCTTCGTCCTGCTGCTTGGCAATATTCTGCAGGGTATCAACCCACACGATGTTGCCTTGGCGAATCATGCCCAAGGCGTTCATCTTCAGGAGCATGTCGAGCGCCTGATCCCATGGCACGTTGGCTAACTTCATGGTGACCTTGCTCTTGACGCCTTCACCGACGACAATGTTGAAGCCGCTGACCTCTGCAATCAATCGCAGCACGTTGCTGATGTCGGCTTGCTGAAAGTCGAGCGAGATACGGCGTCCGACGAACCGCGACGACCCGTTCACAACCTCATTGCCCTCAGGCTTTCGGTCTTCCTTCTGGACAACTTCGGAGGTCAACTGCACCGGCATAACACGGAACAGTGCTTTGGATGCCTTATGCGCCGCCGGCATCGAAGGCGACGCCACTGCCGGCTCAGTCGTCACAGGCATATCCGCGTCGGCGGCCTTTTGATCAGCCGATGCCTTCGGCGCAAGCGTCAGGATCAGGCGCCCATCAATTGAATCGACGCTGTGCTCGGCAGGCTGTGCGAGATCCAGCACCAACCGCACTTTGTCCTGGTGATAGCCAAATCGTACCCGCGACAGGAGGGCGTGACCGACAGCCAACTGGGACTGGTGCCGCTCCGACTGCATGTGCGGCATATCGAGCACCATCCGGCGGTCCCCGAGCATTTTGACCGTGTGCGCAAACACCCCGTTGCCGGTCAACACCAGCGAGAGCCGCTCGCCCTCAGGCTTGACCTCTACCTTGGTCAACAGGGTCGCGGCGGAGCTGGCTACGCCCGTGTGCGCCTGATCGGAACCGACGACCTCCGCAGCCCCTGCAATCTGCTGGTCGGAAGCCTGTGAGAACCCGGCCAATCCTGTCGTCTCGGCGGATGTCGCGAGCGGCACGTACCCGGCGAGCCCCAGGATTCCGGCCATCACGGTGACACTCAGCAGCGGATGAACACCAACCTGTGATTGTTTCATTCTGTACCCTCTTTCGGGTGCAGGAGCTTCACATATTCTCGCTCCTGTTTGTTCCCGTACACATCCGTGAACCGCTCTTGAACGATAATGCCTCGTTCGGTGATTGAACTAACCACGCCGTTGTTCGGCCCGATTCGCGTCCCGCGGCGGATGCTGTAGCCCTTGCCGTCCGGCGTCTGAACCATGGCCGTGTACCCGTAATTGCCCCAGAGCACACCAATTAAACTCAATTCCGTGAGGCCGACACGTTGCAGCGGCGGCAGACTCGCGTCTTGCTCCACCTGTTGTCCGAGTTGGATCATCGGCAGGAACGGATCACGACGTCCCGAAGGATCATAGGATGTCCCTGAAAACTCCATCGACAGCGAGTCCCCCGGCTGCGAGACTGTGGCCTCGGCGCGTGGAGCGGGAGCATCGACTACCGGCGCCGACTTCTGCCCCTCAGGCAGCGGCATGATTTTCAAGGAATCCGCCGGCCGCATAGATGCGACCTGCCGTAAGTGCGGGAGAGACTTCGATTCGACCGGAAGCGTGAGGCCGACAACCGCCAGCACGGCCGCCCCGATACGCACCGGCTGTCTCCAGTCATTCCACCATCCTCGTGTCTTCACGGTGCAACCCCTTACGTTGGACATGAGCCGGACTCCATTCCTCACTTCGGCTTCGCCGCAGGAGCCGGCGCAGTGGCCTTCTTTTCCTGGGGAGCGGCATACGCAACCAAGTCGAACACCGTCTGCGTTACGACTCGACCTTGATCGACCCGTGCCGCGCCGATTCGCACATCCTGCACCGTCACGATGCGGGACAACTTGCTGATGCGATCGAAGAATATCGCTGCCGTATGGTATCCACCCGCCACTTCCACGTTGATAGGCATCCGGATGAACAGCTTGGACGGATCTTCGGCTTGCGTGCCCGGCTTCCACAACTTCACATCAAGGCCCAACCGAAGCCCCAGATCAGAGACTTGCTTGAGCAACATCACCGCTTCCTCTTCCGGCGGGAGGCGCTCCTTCTTGGCCGCCAATTCGATTTCCAATTGTTTATTGGCCGCCACGAGTTCATCCAGGTGTTTGACCTTGAGCGTCAGGTTCTGGATCTCCGTATCCAACTGAGCGACCTGCCCTTGCACGGCTTCGAGCTCGACGGTCTTGGGATCGACGACGTAGAAATAAAACCCGACGAGGATACCCGCCACCAGCAGTCCAAGCAACGCAACCTTTTGGCCTGTCGGAATGCTGCGGAGGCTGTCTAAGCTGATTGCATTCAGACTCATGTTAGCCTTTCATCGCCAGGTCGAGACGGAATTGATAGGTATTCATCTTGTTATCGAGACCCGCCCGGCTTTCCATCAACTTGATGGCGCCGAACTGATCGGTCCGCCGAAGGTTATTCACAAATTCGACGACGTCATCGTTGGTCAAGGCACGCCCCTCAAGCTCGACGCTGTTACCCTTGAGATTCAGCCGTACCAGCCAGACTTTAAGGGGATTCAGGCTCTGGCTAACATGGTCCAGCACCTTGACGGGCCCTGTCCGGCTTTTCTCCAACTGATCGATGATACGGTTCTTGGCTTCGAGCTGCTTTTTTCTCTCTTCAAAGTCCTGAACCGCCTTGACCTGCTCCTTCAGCTGCGCCACCTGCTTATCCTTGAGCTGCTTCTCTGCCTGCTTGGCCTGAATATCTTCATCGAGCGACGACGCATAGAACCAGCAACCGGTCAGGGTGATCAGCAGCACGCCGACACCAATCAATGCCTCTGCCCGTACATCCCACTGCGGCTTGGCTTTTCTGGACCGGGGTCCAGTTGCGAGTAAGTTGATTCTAATCATCGGTCCCCCACCGTCCGCAGTGCGAGGCCGACCCCGACTGCCGCAAGCGGCCCCATCTCCGCCAACTGATCAGGATCGACGTTGCACTGTGAGGTGTCGATCTCGTTAAAGGGATTCGCGATCTCGACATCCACGTGCATTCGATCGCGAAGCTGTTGAGCCAGCCCCTTCACTTTGGCTCCCCCGCCGAACAGCAATACTCGGGCGATATCGTTGTCAGACGACGTGGTCTTGAAGTAGTCAATCGTCCGTGCAATCTCCGACGCCACCTCGGCATTGACGCTCTCCATCACGGCAGCAAGTGTATGATCGTCATCCTGATCATTTTTCTTGAGTTGTTCCGCTTCCTCGAACGACACTCCCATCTCCCGCTGCACCGCCTCGGAGTACCGATTCCCGCCCAGCGGGATGTCACGGGTGAAAAGGGAGACGCCGCCGCCCACGATATTCACGTTCATGACGCTGGCCCCGATGTTCACCAGAATCGTGGTGTCATCCTGAGTCGTCGGAGAGGTCACGCCGTACATGTTTTCCACCGCAAAGGCATCGACGTCCATCACGATGGGAACCAGCCCCGCCGCCTTGACCAACTCGGTCAATTCGTTGATTTTGTCTTTTTTTGCCGCAACCAGCACGATCTGCATTTCGCTCTGCTCGTCCGGATTCTCAGACGGAGGTAACACGTAAAAATCGAGATTCACTTCATTGATATCGAAGGGGATGTACTGCTCCGCGGCCAGCCTTACTTGCGCATCCAATTCCTCATCCGGCATCGGCGGCAGGGTGATTTTCTTCACAATCACCGCATGACCGGAAATCGACACCGCCACTTGCTTCAGTTTCACGTTTTGTTCGGCCAGCAATTCCTTGATGGCCGAGACGACACGCCCTTCATCCATGACCGTACCATCCACGATCACCTCGGGCTCGAGTTCCTTCACGCCGAATTTCTGCAGGATGTGGTGCCCCCTCTGCTCCTTGATCTGCACGAGCTTGATGCTGCTTGAACCGATGTCCAGCCCCAGCAATTGGCGCTGCGGGGAAAACATCGACAGGAACTCCAGATCGCCCAAGTGTTTCAGTGAATCCAGCATGCTCATGTCCTCTCTACGCGACCTCTTTGCGCCCGCCACTCATCACATGCTTGATTTGTTCGACATTCTCCGCCGTGTACACGCGCCAGTTTCGCCAATCACGCGGCGGTCCGGTAATCACTCCCTCGCGCTCCCAGCGGAACAGGGTCGCGCGCGAGATATCGAACATCTCGCAGACCTCATTGGTCTTGTACAATTTCCGTTTCGGAATTTCGTTTAGCTTCTTCACTGACGGCCTCAAACGCCTCTATTCATCGCATAATTCCAGCCCACGAAATTAAGTATAGTTGATATAGTCCACCTGTCAAGAAAGTGGACTGCGAGGGAATGTGAGGGTGAAAAACGACGAAACAGCGCTGTGGGCTAGGGTTTTTGGAGGTCCCTGTTCGTCACAGTCACGTCATAGCCGAGGGCGGCAAATTGTGCCTGGAGGCGCAAGGCGATGGTCACGGACCGATGCCTCCCGCCGGTACAGCCGATGCCGATACTGAGGTAGCTACGTTGGTCCCGCTCATAGAGTGGGATCAGAAACCCGAAGAGTTTCTCCAGGTGTTCCAGGAGTTGACCCGTCATAGGATCGCCGAATACATACTGCTGCACTCGTGCATCTTCACCAGTCAGCGCTTTCAGCTCCGGAACAAAAAATGGATTACGAATGAAGCGAACATCGAAGAGGAGATCGATGTCATAGGGCACGCCGAATTTATAACCGAACGTCACGAGAGAAATGGTCATACGGCGGACGGTCGTGTCCTGCCGAAATTCACGGATCAGCAAGTCACGCAACTCATGCACCGTGAGTGTTGAGGTATCGATGACACGGTCGGCATGCTTTCGTAGTTCGCTCAAACGCTCGCGTTCAAACCGCACCCCTTCCAACACAGGCATGTGAGGCAGCAACGGGTGCGGGCGACGGCTCTCCGAAAACCGGCGAACCAGCACTTCCTCTCGCGCTTCGAGAAACACCAATTGCAACACATGTCCCTTCGCCTTGAGTTCACCGAGAACGTTGGCTAAATCGCCGAAGAAGACCCGTTCTCGAATGTCGATCCCGAGGGCGACATTCTTTATCTCACCACCCTGTTGGTTGCACAATTCGACGAACGTGGGCAGAAGAGCCGGAGGGAGGTTATCGACGCAAAAGTAGCCTGCGTCTTCGAAGGCTTTGAGGGCGTGGCTCTTTCCGGATCCGGAAAGGCCGCTGATGACGACGAGATTAAGCGCGGCCATGAGAGGTGCGAGCACGATCGCTCGCGGGATCGATCAAGGATAATCTTCCGTTCGGCAAGCGCTGCAACACCTGGATTGTTCCCGACAACGCGTTCACAAACATCAACAGACCCAGTTTCGACCCGCTGAACGTTTCAACCGCCTCCTCGAGCGTGAGGAACTCGAGTTTCGGGCGGACGACTTCAAGCCCGTTATTCTCCGCTCGCGGAGCCTTTTTCGCCACGGCACGCACACGGGCGACATCGCCAACTTTGTGATTCACCTTCCGCTCTTTCAGCTTTCGCAGCTGGGCGCCCAGCTTATCAACCACCTCGTCGATCGACGCATACATTTCTTCCGTGGAGGTCTTCGCCTGTAACCGCCGCCCCTGCACAACTCCCACCACTTCTGCGACATGGTGGAACTTCTCCAGACTCAAAAGAATCTGCAGCGTTCCCAGCTTGAGTCCATAGCGATCGAGCCGCTCCATGCGTGTTTCGATATAGTCCCGCAGCGCAGGAGTGACCGCCACATGCCGTCCCGTAATCATCAATCGCATGCCATCCTCATTTCTCGGGCCGCCGGCACTCCCCTGTGCTCAAGCCCGTCGCAATATTATGCCCTCACAGAGCCGCCTCCGTGAGAAGCGGCGTTGAGTCGGTCAGAAAAATTTCCGTCGTTGTGTAGCCGAGGGAATATTGTCTTCCGCGCGATACTTGGCAACCGTCCGACGGGCGATCAAGACTTGTTGCGTGCGAAGTTTCGCCGCAATTTCTTCATCCTTGAGAGGCTTGCGGGCATCCTCTGCCGCCACCATCTGCCGAATCATTTCCCGAACCGTAAGCGACGACAGCATGTCCGTCGGCTGATCTGCCCGCTGCAACCCGGCATTGAAAAAGAACTTCAGCTCCAGCATGCCCTGCGGGCAATACATATATTTATTCGCCGTGACCCGACTAATCGTCGATTCATGCATACCGATGTCTTCGGCCACCTGTTTCAACACCAGTGGCTTCAGATACTGAATCCCGTGTTCAAAAAATCCTTCCTGAAATTTCACGATACTGGACACAACTTTCACAATCGTCTTATTGCGCTGCTCAATGCTCCTGATGACCCATTGCGCCGCACGGAGCTTGTCATCTAGATATGCCTTGGTCTCCGCCGATCCGGACTGTCCTGAAGACATCAGTTGCTTATAATAGGGACTAATCCGCATCCGAGGGAGGCCGTCGTCATTGAGCAACACCTCCCACACCCCTTCGTTCTTGACGACGAACACATCCGGCACAATGGCATAGTTCTGCGTATTGGAAAAGGGACGCCCCGGTTTCGGTTCAAGGCCTTCGATAATCCGAGTCGCTTCGAAGACATCGTCCATCGAGATGTTCAACGCTTTGGCGATGCGGTTGTATTGTTTCTTCTCCAAATCCTTGAGGTGGTGCAGCACGATCGCTTCCAGCACCGACCCTTTCAGGACGCCGGGTCTGGCGCCAAGTGAGCCTATTTGGCTTCGACCTAAAAACTTCAATTGGAGCAGCAGACACTCCGATAAGTCCCTTGCCGCAACCCCGTTCGGATCAAATCCCTGCACGTCTCGCAACACCGATTCCGCTTCAGTCACGGGGTAGTCGGTACCCGTTACCAGTTCTTCCAGCGTCATGCGCAGATATCCGTCATCGTCGAGGTTTCCGATAATCAGCCGCCCGATCGCTTTCTCCCGATCGGACAGACCCGACAGGGATAATTGCCAGACAAGATGATCCTCCAGTGAGGTCGACTTTGCGACAGTTTGCTCATACGAGGGAAACTCTTCTTTGGACGAGGAGTTATACTCTGTTTCACCACGGCGCATATCCGTGTCGAAATAATCCTCCCAGCTCGACGCTGAAAACTCTTCCGCGTTCTCACCACTTTCTGCCGGCTTGTCATCCGCTTCGCTGCGTGCCTCTCCGGAGAGCGTGGTCGTCGTGTCCGGCTGTTCACGCTCCGTCGTCGTCGCCTCCTCGGCTTCTTCAGTCTCTGCGACGAGTTCGTCCAGCAAAGGATTTTCCATCAGATGCTGCTGCAGGCTTTGCTGAAGTTCCAATCGCGACAATTGCAGCAACTTGATTGCCTGCTGCAATTGCGGCGTCATAATCAGTTTTTGACTGAGCCTCAGATCCAGTCGCAGCTTCATCACACACTCGCTCCCTGCCTGCTACAGGCGAAATCCTTCGCCCAAATACACGGCTCTGGCCATCTCGCTTTTCTCGATCACCCCGGGAGGGCCGGCCTCCAGAATCGTGCCCTCATTGATGATGTAGGCACGATCGGTGATCGACAAGGTTTCCCTCACATTATGATCCGTAATCAACACCCCGATATGGCGTTGCTTCAACCGGATAATGATTTGCTGAATATCGGCCACCGCAATAGGATCGATACCGGCAAAGGGTTCATCCAACAACATAAACAATGGATTGGTTGCCAACGCCCTGGTGATCTCGAGACGTCGACGTTCCCCCCCAGATAGCGCATAGGCCTTGCTTTTTCGAATATGCACCAGATCCAGTTCTTTCAGCAACGTCTCGACCCGTTCCGTCCGCTCACTTCTCGAATATCCCAGCATTTCGAGAATCGCAAGGATATTGTGTTCCACCGACAGTCGACGAAACACCGACGATTCTTGGGGGAGGTAGCCGATTCCCCGCCGGGCCCGTCGGTACATCGGCAGGTCGGTGATTTCGCTGCCGCTTAATGAGATTTGTCCCTCATCCGGCTGACACAGGCCTACCATCATATCGAAGATCGTGGTCTTCCCAGCGCCGTTCGGTCCCAATAGACCAACGACTTCGCCGGCCTGCACATCGAGCGAAACCCCTTTGACGACCTTTCGTCCGCGAAAACTCTTCACTAAGCCGCTGGCAGCAAGTCGATCCGGCGCCCCGGGAGACGGAGAGCCAGTCTCCTGCGCGTGTGGAGTCACCACCTTCGTTTCGATCACCGCTTCCCACCGCCTTCACCCTCGATGATCACCCGGGAATCGCCTTCGACGACGCTGCGATCTTCATCCAGGAACATGATGATCTGCTTGCCCGAGACACGGGTTCCCTTTTGCCAAGCCACGGGATCACCTGTGAGGACTATCTTCTTTTGATCTTCGTAGTACACCGCTTTTTGACAGGTAGCGTGGCCATCTTCTTTTTCAATGTTGACCCGCCCGGTTGCCTCAACCATTCGAATACTGCGCTCAGATACCGCGGGGGCCGTGTCACGATCCTTTTGGCCATGGCCATTCGCGCCCGCATTGGACGGCACCTTCGCACTCGTCGTACTTCCGGCATTCTTGTTGTCAGCCCCGTTACGGCTGGGGTGAAACGACACCACCATGTGATCGGAATGCACCACCAGTCGCCCTCTGGTCAACACCACGGCTCCATCAAAAATTGCCGTGTTTTCTTGATTACTGACAGTCATGGTTCGAGAAGTGATCGTCGTAGGTGCGCCATTCGTCTCGGACTCTTTGGCCTGTCGAGTATCAGCACCATGGACCAACGGGACGGTGGCCACCGCGCCGACACTAAGAAGCAGGCACCACATCCACGCGTACGTCATCCAAGACCTGAAATTCCTCGGTGTCCATCTTTCCCAATAACCCGCGTCCCGTAACCTGCAACCCATGCCCTTGAATAGTGACATGGTCTGGAGTTTGGATTTCATGCCGCGCATCCGTCCACGCAAGATGATTTGTCTGAATGGTATAGCCACTTTGCATTTCAACCACAATCGGTGTGGTCTTATTCGATAATTGAAAATTCTTACTCTGGGTGTCCAGCGTCCCTTCGTCGCCTGACAGGGTCAGTTCTTTTCCTTGCACACCGTACAAGGTGATCTGCACGTTGCTCAGAACAGCGCGGCTCTCCTTTTCGTACAGACGTGCCTGTTCCGCCTGCACTTTCCACTGCACAAGATCGCCTTTGGTCTGAGTAAAGGTGAAATCCTGGATTCTGGCGTCGGCGGACTCGCTACCGACCGGAGTGACTGAACGCGACGCCGCACCGGGATTTGAGCGTGTGATGAGCAAAAACCCGAGAAATGCCGCCAGAACCACACTAAGTGCGAGAAGACCTCGTCGAATCCAACGTTCCCACATGGAAAAAAGCCCATAATTTAAAGAGCTTCCCAGCCGAGTGCCTGGTGGCATGATAGTAGCATTCCGGCAGAGTCAAGTAAACCAAACACCTGGCAATCAGTGGAGGAAAATCGAGGATGGGAGGAAAACAGGGAAGGGCAAACGCCACGGCGACCATCAGGGCCGCCGTGGCATTTTCGCGCTTAGCTTTCTGCAGGAGTAGACGTCTTTTCGGTCGTCTCTTTTTTCTCAGTCGCCGCCGCATCAGTGGCCGGAACCGCTTTTGGCTTTTCCGGTCTGGTCACCAATTCAATGGCCACCATCTCTGCCGCATCGCCAATCCGACGACGCGTCCTGATGATTCGTGTGTACCCACCAGGCCGATCACGGAAGCGTGAGGCAACGTCGCTGAACAACTTCGACACCACGGCCTTGCTGCGCAAGAAGCTGAGGGCACGCCGACGAGCGGGCAAACTCCCCTCTTTCCCGAGGGAAATCATGCGATCAGTGAACCCGCGAATTTCTTTGGCCTTCGCTTCCGTGGTTTCGATTCGCTCCTGTTCCAACAACGAGGTCACAAGACTCCGGAACAGAGCCCATCGGTGTTTGGTTTGACGTCCGAGCTGTCGACCCTTCTTTTTGTGGCGCACGGTAGTCCTGTTCCTTTCTTACTCTGAACGCACGCCCGCGTCGCCGGACGGCAAGGCGTCAACTTTCATTCCAAGGCTCAGTCCCATTTCAGTCAGGATTTCCTTGATTTCATTGAGCGACTTTTTCCCGAAATTCTTGGTCTTCAACATTTCGGCTTCGGTCTTCTGAACCAAATCGGCAATCGTCTTGATATTGGCATTCTTGAGACAGTTGGCTGCCCGAACCGACAGTTCCAACTCGTTCACACTTCGGTAGAGATTCTTATTCACTTCATCGGAAAGATCTTCACCGCCGACAGCGGGTTTCGCATCGGTCCGTTCCTCAGGATTAATGAAGATATCAAGATGTTCACGAAGAATACCCGCTGCATTGGACAAGGCATCCCGCGGAGAAATCGTCCCGTCGGTCCAGATCTCAAGGGTCAGCTTGTCGTAATCGGTCATACGACCGACACGGGCATTCTCCACATGAAAGTTCACCCGCTTGATCGGAGAAAAAATCGAATCGATGGCAATGACGCCGATCGGCAAGCCTTCTTCCTTGTTTCGTTCCGCCGGGACAAAACCTCGGCCATGCTTGATGGTCATTTCCATATCGAGCGCGGCATCCTTGTCCAGCGTGGCGATATGCAAATCGGGCGTGAGAATCGTCACATCTCCATCGTGAGTGATGTCCGATCCTTTCGCTTCGCCAGGCCCCTTCTTCTTCAAGCGAATCGTCTTCGGTTTGTCACCTTGCAAGGCCAACCGAAGGCTCTTCACATTCAAAATAATCGTCGTGACATCCTCGGTAACACCCGGAATCGTAGAGAATTCGTGCAGCACTCCCTCAATCTTGACGGTCGTCACTGCAGCCCCTGTCAAGGAAGACAACAACACACGGCGAAGAGAATTCCCCACCGTGGTGCCAAATCCTCGTTCAAATGCCTCGGTCGTAAATCTGCCGAATGTCGGGGAAAGAGTGTCCTTATCGACTTCCACCCGCATGGGGATCTGAAAGTCTTTCATCGCTTTAATCATGACTCCCCCTTCATTAACTCGTGTGTGCCCATATATCGTTCAGCCATAGCGGCGAAAGCCAGCAGGCGCCAACCATGGGTTCCTAGCGTGAGTAGAGTTCAACGACCATCTGCTCGTTGACTGGGAGCACGATGTGCTCCTTGGTGGGCAAGGACCGAATGGTCCCTTTGCACGCTGCCCTGTCCAACTCAAGCCACTCCGGAATACCACGACCATCGACTGCCGCCAATGCGCCCTGAATGGGGAGCAATTCACGGCTCTTCTCCCGAACCTCGATCGAATCTCCGGCTTTGACGAGGGCCCCAGGCGCCTTCACCTTCCGTCCGTTGAGCATCAAGTGGCCATGATTGACCAATTGCCTGGCTTCCTTTCTTGATGCACCGAAACCGAGCCGATATACAACGTTATCCAACCGGCACTCCAACAAGCGCAACAACGTATCGCCGGTCACGCCGGTCTGACGCTCGGCTCGCTCAAAAATGCCACGGAACTGGCACTCCTGGAGGCCATAGATTCTTTTCAGTTTCTGCTTCTCGCGTAACTGCAGACTGTAGTCGGATGTCCGCTGGCGAGCCTGACCATGCTGCCCAGGGGGATAACTCCGGCGCTCGATGGCGCACTTCTCGGTCATGCAACGAGACCCCTTCAAGAAGAGCTTTTCGCCTTCTCTCCGACACAAGCGGCAGACAGGTCCACTATATTTTGCCACGCTACTACCCCTCCTCTACCTCAACAACGTACGTACGACTAGATCGGCAACGATTATATTTTCACGCTGGAAGGCTGGCCTACACACGCCGACGCTTCGGCGGGCGGCAACCGTTGTGAGGGATCGGCGTGACATCGCGAATCAAATTGATGCGCAATCCAGCACTCTGCAGCGAACGAATGGCAGACTCTCGTCCCGCGCCTGGACCGTTGACGTACACATCCACCTGGCGCATCCCATTTTCCATCGCCTTCCGTGCCGCAGCCTCTCCCGCTCGCTGAGCCGCAAACGGCGTGCTCTTACGTGATCCCTTAAATCCCTGGTTCCCTGAGCTGGCCCATACCACCGTGTTGCCGCTCATATCGGTAATGGTCACAATCGTATTATTGAACGATGCTTGGACATGCGCCACTCCGCTTTGGACAATCTTGCGTTCCTTCTTCTTCCCCTTCTTCACACTCATAGCTTCTCCCTCAGCGCATGGCGCCTGATCGTTCTAACTCTTAGCCTCTGGAACCCGCGGGCTTCTGCGGCTTGCTACCGACACCAGCGCGACGACCTTTGCGGGTGCGCGCATTGGTTTTCGTCCGCTGTCCGCGGACCGGCAATCCCTTGCGATGCCGCAACCCACGAAACGTTCCAGTATCGACCAATCGCTTAATGTTCATCGAGACTTCTTTTCGCAAGTCACCCTCGACGCGATAGTCACGTTCGATGACTTCTCGAATTTTCACGATTTTGTCTTCACTGACATCTTTCACGCGAATGGATCCATCGACCCCTGCTTTTTTGAGGATCTCCCGAGCGGCGACTCGACCGATTCCATAGACGTAGGTCAGTCCGATTTCGATTCGCTTGTCTTTTGGCAAATCCACGCCAGCAATACGTGCCATAATTACCCCCTAATTCCTTCACTTCCTCGCATGGTAGGCTGGCTCGCCCAGTGTTTCAGCGCCACATTCGACGGAACCGTGTCGAATGACACTCCATGGTCGAAGACACCATGTGCCAAGGCAGCCGACATCGAGTTATCCCTGCCGTTGTTTGTGACGAGGATTGGCGCAGAGCACCCGCACCACCCCACGCCTGCGGACCACTTTACATTTTGCACAAATCGGCTTCACTGACGACTTGACCTTCATAGCAATTCCATTTCTCCACTACTTGAAGCGATAGGTAATCCTGCCCCGTGTTAAGTCATAGGGCGATAATTGCACTGTCACCTTATCGCCGGGAAGGATACGGATAAAATGCATGCGCATTTTCCCTGAAATGTGCGCCAAAATCCGGTGCCCATGCTCCAGCTCTACGCGGAACATTGCGTTCGGAAGCGTCTCAGCTACCGTGCCGGTCACTTCTATGACATCTTCTTTTGGCACGTATTGGCAACTCCCCCCGTCTTAATGTGACAACTGTGAAAGAATCCGCGCAGGCCCGCTGGGCTGGATGGCGATCGTATGTTCAAAATGTGCTGATAGACGTCCGTCTTCGGTCACCGCCGTCCACCGATCTTCCAAAATGCGTACGGCACTTCCTCCCATATTGACCATCGGCTCGATGGCTAGCACCATTCCAACTTGTAGACGAGGCCCTTGCCCAGGGCGCCCATAATTGGGAACCTGCGGTTCCTCATGGAGCTGCCTTCCTATACCATGACCAACAAATTCAGTCACTACCGTAAATCCAGCTTGCTCCACGTGACTCTGTATAGCATGAGACACGTCTGAGAGGCGATTACCGACCACGGCCTTCTCGATCCCGCAGTACATGGCAGCCTCAGTGACCTGAATAAGACGCAAGGCCTCAGCTCTTACGTTTCCTACCGGAACGGTAACCGCCGAGTCTCCGTAAAATCCTGAAACGATGGCCCCGAGGTCTAGCCCAATGATATCGCCATCTTTGAGCTTGCGTTTCGAAGGGATGCCGTGCACGACCTGTTCGTTGACTGAGGCGCAAAGGGTCTTGGGATAGTTCCGATAACCCTTGAACGCAGGAACCGCCCCCCTTGAACGTATAGCTTCCTCAGCCATACGATCCAAATCATCTGTCGTGACCCCTGGCACAACCTTTCCTTTGAGTAACTCCAGCACCTCAGCCACAACCCTGGAGGCATGCGCCATCAGCGCAACCTCGTCCGGCGTCTTGAATACGATCATTTATGGCCAAGCCCAGCGAGCAAGCTTGAGAGCCTACCGTACACCTGCTCCATTTCGCCAGCGCCATCGAGATGACTGAGGACTCCCTTCTGCTCGTAGTATGCAATCAAGGGAGCCGTCTGCTCGTCATACACTTTTAAACGGGCCTCGATAGTCTCCGGCTTGTCATCGCTTCGTTGAACGAGGGGCTCGCTGCAGCGATCACACTGTCCCACGACCTTAGGTGGAGCAAAGTCAACGTGAAACACGCTCTGACACTTCGGGCAGCTTCGGCGACCACTCAACCGCTTGACGATGTCCTCACGAGAAACTCGAAAATTGACGACACGATCAAGACTGAGCCCTTTTTGGCTCAACATTGCCTGGAGTTCTTCAGCTTGGGGGACGGTTCTCGGAAACCCATCGAGAATGAATCCCTTCTCACACGAACGCTCGGACAGTTTTTCTCGGACCATACCGATCACGACGGAATCGGGAACCAGTTTCCCGGCGTCCATACTTTTCTTGGCTTCGATTCCCAGCACGGTCTGATTCCGAACGGCTTCACGCAGCAGATCTCCGGTGGAAATCTTCGGCCATCCGTACTGAGCGGTAACCCGATCAGCCTGTGTCCCTTTGCCAACGCCTGGAGCACCGAGAAATACAATTCGCATGCAGACCTACGTTGTCCTGCCTCGGAGTTTTCCCTTTTGGAGGAATCCGTCGTAGTTTCGGTTCAACAAATGGGATTCGATCTGTTGCGCGGTATCCAATCCTACTCCGATCACGATGAGGAGAGACGTGCCGCCGAAATAAAATGGCATGTTCAATTTATAGATCAGAAACTCCGGAATCACACACACGATGGCCAAATAAATCGCACCGGCGAAGGTAATTTTCGTAAGGACGGAGTAGATGTAATCAGAGGTTCGTTGTCCGGGCCGAATACCAGGGACGAAACCACCATATTTTTTTAAATTATCTGCCATATCGACCGGGTTCATGACTACCGCAGTGTAGAAGAAACAGAAAAACACGATCAGGCCGACATACATCAGGGTATATAACAACGAACCAGGCGCGAGTTGAGCGCCAATGGCCTTGATCCACGGTGTTTCAAAAAACCCGGCGATGGTTGCCGGAAATGCGATGATCGACGAGGCAAATATCGGAGGAATAACCCCCGCTGTGTTGATCTTCAGCGGAATATGCGTACTCTGTCCGCCATAGACTCTACGGCCGATCACACGCTTGGCATATTGCACCGGAACTTTTCGCCGGCCACTCTCCAGAAACACGATCGCCGCAACCACGCCGAACATGACGACGGTCAGGACGATCAACAAGGGGAAACTCAACTGCCCAACCTTGTACAAGTCGAAAGTCTGGGCGACGGCCGCAGGTAATCTGGCGACAATGCCAGCAAAAATAATCAAGGAAATGCCGTTACCGATGCCTCGTTCTGTGATCTGCTCTCCGAGCCACATCAAGAAGCCGGTGCCGGCACACAAGGTGATGACCGTCATAAAGCGGAAACCCCAGCCAGGTCCCAGCACAAACGCTCCCTGGTTCATCTGCTCGAGACCGACGGCGATCCCGAATCCTTGAATCAAGGCAATGACGATCGTACCAAAGCGAGTATATTGAATGATCTTTTTACGTCCGCGCTCCCCCTCTTTTGCCAGCTTTGAAAGATGCGGGATAACGACGGTCAGCAGCTGCAGAATGATAGAGGCGCTGATGTAGGGCATAATGCCCAGCGCAAAAATCGTCAACCTCGAGAGGGAGCCACCTGAGAAAATGTCCAAAAACCCAAGCAGGGCTCCGCCCTGTTTCTGCAGAAAATCAGACAGGGCTTCGCCGTTAATCCCAGGCGTGGGAATGTGCGCACCGACGCGGTACACAATCAACATTCCAAGCGTGAAGAGTACGCGCGTGCGAAGCTCAGGAATCTTGAAAATGTTTTGGAAACTGGCTAGCAGACGCTCAAACACAGGGAATGACCTCGGCCCTCCCCCCGGCTGCCTGAATCTTTGCCTCCGCTGATTTGCTGAATTTATGAGCCTGGATCACCAGTGGCTTGGTCAGCTCACCTTGAGCCAGGATCTTAATCAGCTCTCCTTTGCGTCGAACAAGGCCTTCATTCATCAAGAGTTGGGGCGTAATAGCTTCGGTCGTTTCGAGACCAGCCAAGCTTTTTAAGTTGATGATCGTGTATTCAGTTCGAAATTGATTCGTGAATCCATATTTGGGAACCCGACGGATCAAGGGCATTTGGCCACCTTCAAAGCCGGGGCGCTTTCCACCGCCAGACCTGGCCTTTAACCCTTTATGCCCCTTAGTGGCCGTCTTCCCATGACCCGAGCCTGGGCCACGTCCGATTCGCTTTCGCTTGTGTTTCGCTCCGCGAGAGGGAGCAAGATCATGCAACTTCATTGGGGACTCACTTCCAGTAAATAGCCGACCTTCGCGATCATACCTTTGACTTGATCACTGGCAGGTCTCAGCACCGTGGCGTTGAGTTTTCTCAGCCCTAAGCCCCTCAATACGAGCCGATGCTTGTACGGCGTACCAATGGGGCTTCGCTTCAGGGTAATTCGTAGGCTCTGTTGAGAGCTTGCTGATTTCTTTTCAGTAGTCATTAGACGTGCACCTGCGCATCGCTGCCAACCGTGCGTCGGAGTCGCATCACTTCCTGTGGATCACACAGCTGTTGCAGTCCATTAAGGGTCGCCCTCACTGCGTTGAAGGGGTTTCCCCGCCCAAGGGTTTTGGCGATAATATTGTGAGCCCCGGCCAATTCGACCACAGCACGAACGGCGCCACCGGCAATGATCCCGGTACCATCCGCAGCCGGCTTTAACAAAACATGTTCGGCGCCAAAAAGGCCGTGCACTTCGTGAGGAATGGTTCCCGCCTTGATCGGCACCTTGACCAAGTGCTTCTTGGCCTGCTCGACGGCCTTGGAAATGGCTACCGGGACCTCGGCCGCCTTTCCTTTGCCGACTCCGACATACCCTTGCCCGTCCCCCACGACGACCAGGGCGCAAAAGTTGAAGCGCTTTCCGCCCTTCACAACCTTTGCGACGCGGTTGATGAATACCACTTTGTCTTTTAAGCTTAATTCTTCGGGATTCACTCGCACAACGTCATTCTCCTTTAGGTCGTCTCATGCGCTACCGACGAACAGCGGACGGCAGCCTTCTGGACATACGTTTCCCCTAAAACTGCAGGCCCCCTTCACGAGAGGCATCGGCCAGAGCCTTTACGCGTCCATGATAGAGGCGTCCGCCACGATCAAAGACGACGGTCGAAACCTTCGCCGCCTTTGCGCGTTCGGCAATCAGCTTACCAACCGCCTTGGCCCCTTCAATTCCACCCGTCGATTTCACTGATTTCCGGAGTGACTCGTCAAGCGTCGAGGCAGCGGCCACGGTATGACCGCGGAGATCGTCGATAATTTGCGCATAGATATGGGCACGGCTCCGAAACACGTTGAGCCGAGGGCGATCGGTCGTACCAGCTACGGATTTTCGAACCCGCTGTTTGCGACGGGCTAATTTTCTATTTTTCTCTTGAGTATTCATGAGCTGCCTCTACTTGCCGGTTTTGCCGGCCTTCTTTCTCAATACCTCACCAGCGTAACGAATGCCCTTTTGCTTGTATACGTCGGGAGGTTTAATGGATCGAATATTTGCCGCGACCTGTCCTACGAGACGCTTATCTATGCCGCGGATAGAAATCAAGGTCTGCTTGTCGACTTTGACATCAATTCCCTGAGGAACCGTGTAGGTCACAGGATTGATGTAGCCAACGTTGAAGCTCATCTCTCTACCCTGGAGCTGAGCCTTGTATCCGACACCAGTTATCTCTAAGGCTTTTTCGTAGCCCTTTGTCACCCCTTGAACGATATTGCTCAGCTCAGCACGAACCAAGCCATGCATCGCACGGAGATCTCGGGCATCTCCCGCTCGGTTCACGACAAGATGTCCATCATTCACGGCAACACTTAATCCGTCGGTCAACTTCCAGTCCAGCTTGCCCATTGGCCCTTTGACCGACACCAGACGACCGGCGACTTTAACATCCACCCCCGCTGGCACTGAAATTGGTTTCCGTCCAATCCTCGACATACGATCCCCGTTACGTTTCTTCGATCCAGTTATTACGGCGCCTTAACAAGGCCGTTTCACCACACAGAACAAAGTACTTCCCCGCCCAATCCGGCCTTTCTGGAATCCGCATCCGTCATCAGACCCTTTGATGTCGAGATGACGGCCAGACCGATGCCATTCCTGACCTTTGGGACGTCCTCTCGCCCAACGTAAACACGACGCCCCGGCTTGCTGACTCGTCGCATACCCGTGATCATCGGTCTCGCTTCGTCAACGTAGCGAAGTTGAACGGAGAACATTGGGTGCCCGTTCTCCTTTTGCTCATCGAATCCTTGAATGAAACCTTCCCGCCCAAGGATATTCAGAATTTGCCGCTTGACCTTTGAAACTGGGATTTTGACGACATCCTGGCGTCGACGAGCGGCATTCCCAAGACGCACCAGCAAATCAGCAATCGGATCAGTTATCATTCGTTCCTCTTTTACACTCGCGAGCTCATGCTCACCCCTCTTGGGGGATTACCAACTTGACTTACGCACCCCAGGAATCTCACCCTTGAGGCTCAAGAATCTGAAACAAATACGGCACATGCGAAAGCGACGCAAAAACCCTCTTACCCTGCCGCAAATGCCACATCGATGATAATCGCGACAAGAAAACTTTGATTTTACGGCCGCTTTATTCTTCAGCGCTAATCTTGACACACAATCCCCCTTACTCGCGCCGCGACAGATCGCGGGCAAAGCTATTCACCAACGTCCATTAGGTCCGAAACGGCATCCCAAGGTGTTTCAACAGTGCTTTGCCCTCATCGTTCGTTTGCGCTGTGGTCACGATGGTAATGTCCATTCCGTGAATGGAGGCCACACTGTCGTACTCGATCTCCGGAAAAATCAATTGCTCTTTCAATCCCAAGGTGTAGTTCCCGCGCCCGTCGAACGCCTTTGGAGAAATCCCGCGGAAGTCTCGAATACGCGGGAGAGCGAGAGTAATCAACCTGTCTAGGAACTCCCACATTCTTCGGCTACGCAGCGTAACTTTGGCGCCAATCGGCATACCCTGCCGTAATTTAAAACCAGCAATCGCCTTCTTGGCTCTTGTGGTTACAGGTTTTTGGCCGGTGATAATACCCAGCTCGTTCGCCGCACTCTCGAGCAATTTCACGTTTTGGATGGCTTCGCCCATGCCGACATTGAGCACGATGCGGTCGAGCCGGGGAACTTGCATCAAATTCCCATAAGCAAATTCCTTCATCAGGGCTGGAATGACCTGATCGCGATAGGTATCCCTGAGCCTCGGTGAGAATTGGTGCTCCGTTCCGGCCTCCTGAGAAACCTCCGGCGTAGCGACTTCTTTTTTACCTGATGATTTGGGCGCAGCTCCCTTTCCGCCCTTACCCTTCTCTACTTTTGCCATGAACGTCTTTCCTGTTCCGACTATTCGACAGTTTCTTTTGATTTCTTACTCAGCCTGATCCGACGCCCATCTTCCTGGCGTCTAATCCCAAGGCGAGTCGGCTTCTTCGTCACTGGACACAAAAACATGACATTTGAAATGGCGAGAGGGGCCTCACGCTCAAGAATTCCACCCTGCCGCAAGTTCTGATTCGGCTTCGTGTGACGCTTGATCATGTTGAGCTTTTCTACGAGAACCTTTCCGTTCACCGTATCTACCGACAGAACTTTGCCGGATTTTCCCCGCTCACGCCCGGTCGTCACCACCACAGTGTCGCCCTTGCGAATTTTTGTTTTGATTCGTGCCATCCCTACCAGAACCTTTCTTCCGTCAACTACAAGACTTCCGGCGCAAGCGAAATAATTTTCATGAACTTCTTCCAACGAAGCTCACGAGCCACCGGGCCGAAAATACGTGTACCCACAGGCTCCCCTTGGGCGTTAATCAAGACACAGGCGTTGCGGTCAAACTTGATGTAAGAACCATCGTCACGCCGGACCTCTTTGGTCGTACGTACGATGACGGCCCGACTCACATCACCCTTCTTCACGCCAGCCTGAGGGATGGCCTCTTTCACTGCCACTACCACGATGTCTCCCAGCGATCCATATCGACGCCTGGTCCCGCCGAGAACGTGAAAACACATGACTTGCTTCGCGCCGGAATTATCGGCCACATCCATGTATGTGTAATTCTGAATCATTCCCTGCCCTACTCACTGCCAAGAGTGCAACCCCTCGGCTGCTGAAGTGTAATCCGCGGTTACTTTTCCGGTTGGCCCTTGACCATGACGCGAACCACGCGCCAATGCTTATCCTTACTGATGGGGCGTGTTTCGCTTAACTGCACCCGATCCCCTACCTTACACGCATTTCCCTCATCATGGGCCTTCAGTTTCGTGACCCGGCGGAGAACTTTCTTGTACACGGGATGAATGACAGAGCGTTCAACGGCAACAACGACGGTCTTATTCATCTTGTTGCTGACGACATTCCCATACCACTGACGTCGATGTTCTTGACCTTCCTTCATACGCCCCTTCTCTCTTACTTCACGACCGCGTGACCGGTCTGCTCCTGCAACAGTTCCAGTTGACGTCTGACCGTCTTCACCCGGGCAATATCGCGCTTGGTCGAGCGCACTTGCATCGGATTTTCAAGGCGGCCAATGCCAAGCTGAAATCGAAAATTAAAGAGCTCTTGTCGCAGCTGTTTTTCTTTTTGTACTAACTCTTCAACAGAGAGCGCACTGAGATCTTTCACATCCATCACATCACCACTCACACGAACTACAGGTTACTGAAATTCACCACGGATCACGAACTTCGTCGCAATCGGTAGCTTGTACGAAGCTAACCGCAAGGCTTGCTTCGCAATGTCCGGAGCCACGCCGCTCATCTCGTACATAATGCGGCCAGGCTTCACGACAGCTACCCAATACTCGGGATTGCCCTTACCTTTACCCATACGAGTTTCTGCCGGCTTCTTCGTAATGGGCTTGTCAGGAAAAATTCTTGTCCACACTTGCCCGCCACGTTTCACGAATCGCGTGATGGCAATACGAGCAGCTTCAATTTGACGGCTCGTGACCCAACCTGGCTCAAGCGCTTTCAATCCGAATTCACCCAACGTAATAGCTCCGCCGCGATAGGCTTTCCCTCGCATTCGGCCCTTCTGCATTTTTCTAAACTTGACTTTCTTTGGCGCTAACACAAACCCACCTTTTCCTTGTCGAGGTTCTTAGCCTAGCCGCCCAAGTGCGGCATCTGGCTTCAATTGCAGTGCGGGCAACATTTCACCTTTGTAGATCCAGGTCTTGACCCCGATCTGCCCCATGGTGGTATGCGCCTCCGCAAACCCGTAGTCGACTTCGGCTCGAAGAGTATGAAGGGGGACACGACCTTCGCGGTACCATTCGGTTCTCGCGATTTCGGCCCCGCCTAATCGCCCAGCCACCATAATCTTGATACCTTGTGCGCCAAGCCTGAGGGCCGACTGCACACTTCGCTTCATTGCACGGCGAAATGCGACTCGCTTTTCCAATTGAGTGGCGACATTTTCACTGACCAATTGTGCGTCCAATTCCGGCTTCTTGATCTCTTTCACGGTAATGTACGCTTGCCCTGAATATTCCTTCTCTAAGGCAGCCTTAAGCTTGTCGACCTCAGCGCCTTTTCTCCCAATGATGATCCCCGGCCGAGCAGTATGAATAATCACTCTGGTCTGATCACCGGATCGCTCAATTTCTACCTTGGCCACGCCAGCATGGTAGAGTTTCGCCTTGACCATTTTCCTGATCTTGATGTCCTGATGCAGCAGTCTGGCGTAGTCTTTGTCGGCGTACCAACGCGAGCTCCAGGTATAGTTGTAGCCGATGCGGTAACCAATTGGATGTGTCTTCTGACCCATGAAGAATAACCCTCAGTATAAAGGTAAAAACATTAGCTATTCTGAGCGGTGCTCGGAGCGGCTACGGCGATCGTAATATGGCTGGTACGCTTTTGAATCGAATTCGCACGCCCCATTGATCGCGCCCGAAAGCGCTTATAAATCGGGCCGCAATTCACGACGGCCTGGGAAACCCACATCTCATCACTATCGCCCAATTCTTTTTGCTCGGCATTGGCGACCGCAGACCGCAACAGTTTCTCGATCACCCGAGCCGCATGCTTCGGGGTGTGCCGCAACATAGCCAGAGCCATGGGAACCTGTTGTCCACGAATCATATCGATCACCACACGAGCTTTTCGTGGTGTTACTCTGACGAACCGTAAATTTGCTTTTGCTTCTGCCATAGCTGACTCCACCCACACTCGCAACCCCAGAAGGGAGCAACGATTACTTTAGTGCCACTGCCTTTTCTGTCTTCGCCTGTCCGTGCCCTTTAAAAAATCTAGTCGGCGAGAACTCACCAAGTTTATGGCCGACCATGTTTTCCGTGACAAATACAGGAATAAATTTCTTCCCGTTATGCACCGCAAACGTGTGACCAATCATGTCCGGGATCACGGTGGACCGCCGAGACCAGGTCTTGATTAACTTGCGGTCCTTGGTTTGATTCATCTGCTCTACCTTTTTTAACAGATGATCGTCGACGAACGGGCCCTTAGTAATTGAACGAGGCATCTTCCGCTCCTACTTCTTCCTACGCGCAATGATGAACTTATCAGTCGCCTTGTTCTTACGGGTCTTATATCCCTTGGTGGGAGTACCCCACGGAGAGACGGGGTGCGGATTTCCCTGACCAGACTTTCCTTCACCGCCTCCGTGCGGGTGATCGACTGGGTTCATCACGACTCCGCGAACATGAGGGCGCTTACCCTTCCAACGCGAACGACCAGCCTTTCCGACGATGACATTCTCATGATCGACGTTACCAACCTGTCCAACTGTCGCCATGCAGGTCGATAAGATCTTCCGCATCTCTCCAGACTTAAGACGAATTTGAACGTACGCACCGTCGCGCCCCATAACCTGCGCTGAGCCGCCAGCACTACGAATGAGCTGACCACCCTTACCCGGCTTCAACTCGATGTTATGAATCGTAGTACCCAAGGGCATACTGATCAATGGAAGGGCGTTTCCAGGCCTCACTTCGGCGCCATCACCGGACTGAACCATATCACCCACCGAGAGCCCCACCGGCGCTAAAATATAACGCTTCTCTCCATCAACATAATGAAGCAGCGCGATTCTCGAAGAACGATTGGGATCGTATTCAATCGCGGCAACTTTCGCCGGAATACCTGACTTGTCCCGCCGAAAATCAATCTGCCGATAGAGACGCTTATGCCCACCCCCACGAAAGCGAATGGTTTGACGACCGTCGTTATTTCGCCCACCGGTGCGGAGATGAAACCCAGTCAAAGCCTTTTCAGGCTTCTTCTTGCTGATCTGCTCATCCTGGAGAGCCGTCATTCCACGACGACCAGGTGAAGTTGGCTTGTAAACCTTAAGAGACATAGCTGATTCTCACTTTATCGAGACTCCTAGACGCTTTCGTAAAGCTCCAGCTTCTCGCCTTCCTTCAACGTGACAAACGCCTTCTTCCAATCAGAGCGCCGACCAACAAATCGGCCAAGACGTTTCACCTTGCCACGAATATTTACCACATTGACGCGGGCAACCTTCACCTTCAACAGGGTTTCAACGGCCTGCCGAATTTGAATCTTATTCGCATCCGGATGAACAAGAAAACCAACGGTATTTCCTTGCTCACGCAAGGCAGTGATTTTCTCGGTCAGCAATGGCTGAATTAGCACCTGGTGTAGGTCGCCTTTCATGACCACACCTCCTTCACTCGATCTAACTCACTCTGAGGAATGACCAACGAGTGACAGCGCAACACGTCATAGACATTGAGCTCTTCAGGACGTAGCACGATCACATTCGAAAGATTCTTCCCCGCCTGCACAACGTGAGAGTTTTGATCTGCAACTACAAGCAATGCATTGCCAACGATTCCGAGTTTCGCCAAGGCAGACGCCAACAGCTTCGTCTTGGCTTCAGCAATACTCAATTCTGAAACGACGACAACACTCCCCTCCAACACCTTGGCTGACAAGGCACTTTGAATAGCCGCTCGATACTTTTTCTTGGGCATCCCGAACGCGTAACTTCTCGGCTTCGGGCCAAATACGGTTCCACCATGTCGCCAGACAGGCGAGCGAAGCGATCCCGCACGCGCGCGACCCGTATGCTTCTGCTTCCAAGGCTTCTTACCGGACCCACTGACTTCCCCACGACGCAGGGTCGATGCGGTCCCTTGACGACCACAGGCACGCTGCATCACCACTGCCTCATGAACAAGAGGGGCGTGAGGTTTACAGCCGAACACTTCGCTCGGCAAGTCGACACTCCCCACCTTTTTCTTCTGTGCGTCTACCACATCAACGATCGGCATAGCTCAACTCTTCTTTGACTTCCGCACAACCAGCAGCCCATTGACACCACCGGGCACTGCTCCGCGGACAAACAACAGGTTTTCATCTGGACGAGCTTCGACCACTTTCAAGCGCTGAACCGTGACTCGCTCATCTCCCATGTGACCGGGCAATGCTTTATTCTTCCAAACACGAGAAGGATAAGAACTGGCACCAATCGATCCAGGTGCCCGGTGAAACATGGATCCGTGCGTCTCTGGACCACCGGCATAATTATGCCTCCGCACAACTCCCTGAAAGCCCTTACCCTTCGAGACCCCGACGACATCTACCCAATCGCCCTTCTTGAAAATATCGACCTTAATGGTCGCCCCGACAGAAACATCACCGGTCTTCGGAAACTCCCTCAACCATCGGCTCGCTGGCGCCTGATGCTTCTTCAAGTGCCCCAGTTCGGCGCCGGACAACCGACCTTCCTTCACTTCACCAAAGGATAATTGCACCGCTTCATAGCCATCTCGCTCCTTAGTTTTGAGCGAAACAACGCGGCACGGCCCCGCCTCAATAACGGTCACTGGCGCGAGGACGGTTTCGTCATACATTTGGGTCATCCCCAACTTTTTACCCAACAATCCGTTTGTCATGGCCTTCCTGTCAGCTCACAAAAAGATCGAACAGAACTCAATCAGAGCTTAATCTCCACGTCAACACCAGCCGCCAAGTTTAGCTTCATCAAGGAGTCCATTGTTTCCGGAGTAGGCTCCATAATATCCAGCAGACGCTTGTGTGTGCGGATTTCAAATTGCTCTCGAGATTTCTTATCAACGTGAGTCGATCGCTGCACGGTAAACTTCTCAATACGAGTCGGCAATGGAATGGGCCCCACCACCCTTGCACCGCTGCGCCGGACCGTCTCCACAATCTCCACCACAGACTGATCAAGCACGCGATAATCAAATCCGCGAAGCCTGATGCGAATTCTTTGATCGACTTTCACGCTCAACTCCTCACATGCCGGCCTCTCGACCGGAACATCACTACGCTAGAATTTCCGTGACGACGCCTGAGCCGACGGTTTTGCCGCCCTCGCGCACCGCGAACCGCAAGCCCTGATCCATCGCGATCGGGCTGATCAATTCGCCCGTCACCGTCACATTGTCGCCCGGCATCACCATCTCCACGCCCGCCGCCAACGTCACGATCCCCGTCACGTCCGTCGTCCGGAAGTAGAACTGCGGCCGGTACCCGTTGAAGAACGGCGTATGCCGTCCGCCCTCTTCCTTCGTCAACACATAGATCTCGGCCCTGAACTTCGTGTGGGGCGTAATGCTCTTCGGCTTGGCCAACACCATGCCGCGCTCCACATCTTCCTTCTTCGTGCCGCGCAACAAGACGCCGATATTGTCGCCCGCCTGGCCCTCATCAAGCACCTTGCGGAACATTTCCACGCCCGTCACCACCGTCGTCTGCGTCGGCCGCAACCCGACGATTTCAATTTCATCGCCGACCTTCACGATGCCCTTCTCGCACCGGCCCGTCACCACCGTCCCGCGCCCGCTGATCGTGAACACGTCCTCGATCGGCATCAAGAACGGCTTATCGATGGCCCGCGTCGGGGTCGGAATGTAGGTGTCGACCGCTTCCAACAGCTTCAAAATCGACGGCACGCCCAACGGCCCCTGATCGCCCTCCACCGCCTTCAAGGCCGACCCTTGCACGATCGGAATCTTGTCGCCCGGGAAGTCGTACTTGGTCAGCAACTCCCGCACTTCGAGCTCAACCAACTCGAGCAATTCCTTGTCATCGACCTTGTCCGCCTTGTTCAAAAACACCACGATGTAGGGGACGCCCACCTGGCGCGCCAACAAAATGTGCTCTCGCGTTTGCGGCATCGGCCCATCGGCGGCACTGACGACCAGAATCGCGCCATCCATCTGCGCGGCGCCGGTGATCATGTTCTTCACATAGTCGGCGTGGCCCGGACAGTCGACGTGGGCATAGTGCCGGTTGTCGGTCTCGTATTCGACGTGGCTGATCGCGATGGTCATGATCTTGCTGGCATCGCGGCGCCCCTGACTCTCGCTCGCCTTCGCCACCTCGTCGTAGCTGACAAACTTCGCCATCCCGCGATCCGAGCAGATCTTCGTCAACGCACTCGTCAGCGTCGTCTTGCCATGGTCCACGTGCCCGATCGTCCCAATGTTCACGTGCGGCTTGCGTCGCTCAAATTTCGCCTTCGCCATCCCCGACCCTCCCTAAATCCACAACAACTAACGGCCTACTCACCACGATGCTTGGCAGTGATCGCTTCGGCAATTTGCCGCGGAACTTGGTCATAGCGATCAAATTCCATGCTGTACGTGGCACGACCCTGCGTCCGAGAACGCAAATCCGTTGCGTAGCCAAACATTTCCATCAGCGGAACCGTCGCCTCAATCGCCTGGGCGCCGGCACGAACCTTCATTCCCTGAACCTTGCCACGACGACCATTCAGATTGCCGATGACATCGCCCATGAAGTCTTGCGGAACAAGCACCTCAACCTTCATGATCGGCTCAAGCAAGACAGCGTCTGCCTTCTTACATGCGTCAGCAAAACCCATTGACGCGGCAATCTTGAAAGCCATTTCGTTAGAATCGACGTCGTGATAAGAACCATCAATCACGGTAACCCGCACATCGCGCAATGGAAAGCCAGCGACAACCCCCGTCTCCATGCGCTCACGAACACCTTTTTCAATGGCAGGGATATATTCCTTCGGGATGGCACCACCAACAACTTTATTAACAAACTCCAATCCCTTACCAGCCTCTGCCGGCTCAACAGTCAACACGACGTGGCCATATTGACCCCGACCGCCAGTCTGCTTGATGTATTTCGACTCCGCCTCGGCCTTCTTGCGAATGGTCTCACGGAACGCAACTTCAGGCTTTCCGACATTAGCCTCAACCTTAAATTCACGCAGCAAACGGTCGACAATAATTTCAAGGTGCAACTCGCCCATACCGGCAATAATTGTCTGGGCGGTCTCTTCATCCGTACGAACCCTGAACGAAGGATCCTCTTGCGCGAGCTTCTGCAAGGCAAAACCCATCTTCTCCTGGTCCTGCTTAGTCTTTGGCTCAATCGCCATTGCGATGACCGGCTCAGGAAACTTCATGACCTCCAGAAGGAGCGGCTGCTTTTCATCCGCAAGCGTATCACCGGTCGTAGCACTCTTCAGCCCAACGGCAGCGGCGATATCGCCAGCATAAACGATATCAATTTCCTCGCGCTTATTGGCATGCATCTTGAGCAGGCGGCCGATACGATCTTTCGTCCCCTTCGTCACATTCAAAACCGCAGTACCAGTCTTCAACGTCCCGGAATAGACACGGAAGAAGGTGAGCTGCCCAGCAAACGGATCCGTCATGATCTTAAACGCCAACGCGGCAAACGGCTCCGAATCAGAAGGCTCCCGCTTAAGCTCCTTACCACTATTAGGATCCACACCAACGGCGGCAGGAATATCAAGAGGCGAAGGGAGATAGTCCACAACAGCATCCAAGAGCTGCTGAACCCCCTTATTCTTGAAAGCAGACCCACAGAGAACCGGCGTCACCTTCATCGCAATAGTGGCAGCACGAATCGCTCGACGAACCTCATCCTCGGTCAATGACTGTCCGTTGAGATACTTCTCCATAACCTGATCATCGTACTCAGCCACCGCCTCGAGCATCTTCTCTCGATACTCATTCGCCTTATCCACGAGATCAGCCGGAATTTCGTCGATCTTATATTTTGCCCCTAACGTCTCATCATCATAAAAGAACCCCTTCATCCTCACCAAATCAACAGAACCGCGGAACTCCGCCTCCCTGCCGATAGGAATTTGAACAGGAACAGGATTCGCACCAAGACGATCAATGATAGACTGGACGCTAGCATAGAAATCAGCCCCAATTCGGTCCATCTTGTTCATGAACGCGATACGAGGCACTTGATATTTATCAGCCTGACGCCAAACAGTCTCAGACTGAGGCTCGACACCCTGAACAGAATCGAAAGCGGCGACAGCACCATCCAAAACACGCAAGGAACGCTCGACCTCGATTGTGAAATCGACGTGACCAGGAGTATCAATAATGTTGATACGATGGTCGCGCCAAAAGCAGGTGGTTGCAGCCGCAGTAATAGTAATACCACGCTCGCGTTCCTGCTCCATCCAGTCCATGGTGGCCGCACCCTCATGAACTTCACCCAACTTATGCGTCATCCCCGTATAGAATAGAATGCGCTCAGTAGTCGTAGTCTTCCCTGCATCAATGTGGGCCATGATGCCGATGTTTCGAGTCCGCTCTAACGGTGTCTGCCTAGCCACAACTCCCCCAGAAAAAAACAAGCGTGCTGCCGCATGAGCCGAAGACCAACCGCTGTAGCACGACACTCACCAGTCGCGCTCACGGCCAAGCCCAACAGCAGCACGATCAATAACTACCAACGATAGTGAGCAAACGCCTTATTGGCCTCAGCCATCCGATGAACATCTTCCCGCTTCTTGACCGACGCCCCAGTATTATTGGAGGCATCGAGCAATTCGGCAGCAAGCCTGTCCTGCATACTTTTTCCGCCGCGCGAGCGAGAATACTCCGTGATCCAACGCAACGCCAACGAGACGCGACGAGACGGCCTGATCTCAACGGGGACCTGATACGACGCACCACCGACACGACGCGACTTCACCTCCACAACCGGCTTCACGTTATCGACAGCCGCCTTGAAGACCTTCATCGGATCGCCGCCACCCGTCTTCTCCTGGATCAAATCAAATGCCCCATAACACACGCGCTCGGCAGTACTTTTCTTCCCACCACCCATCAGGACGTTCAAAAATTTCCCGACCAGCTTGTCCCGATACTTCGAATCCGGCTGCGCTTCTCGATGTCCAAAAAATTGTCCGCGTGGCATCGTTACCCTATAATATAAAATCGGTTTTCGTCACACACCTTCGTGCAACGAGAGAATGACCTACTACTTAGGACGCTTGGCTCCATACTTCGAACGAGCCTGCTTACGATCTGCAACCCCAACCGCATCCAAGGAACCACGCACGATGTGATACCGAACACCAGGCAAGTCCTTCACGCGACCACCGCGCACCAAGACAATAGAATGCTCCTGGAGATTGTGACCAACACCAGGGATATAGGTCGTTACCTCCATACCATTGGTCAAACGAACGCGAGCGACTTTACGAAGGGCCGAGTTCGGCTTCTTCGGGGTGGTGGTATAGACACGGAGACATACGCCGCGCTTTTGCGGACAACGCTTTAGCGCAGGACTCTTCGTCTTGGACTTAACGAGAGTCCGACCTTTTCGGACTAGCTGATTAATCGTTGGCATGCACTCTACTCTTTCTTGAAAATCGCACGGTTGCTCAAAAAGCCCCTGAGCGAAGCCGTCGGATTATAGAGATGTGTGGCACTTGTGTCAAGAACCTTCTTTTTTCTTTCACGGATTATTTTGCGATTCTCCGCCCATTGCCTGAGCCGGTACTTCGCCAACACCAACCGGTTGGGGCACCGAAGCCGCCAACTCACCTGGCGCTTTGGCACTGGCAACAAATGTTTCTCGGTATTCCTCAAATCCACTTCCAGCTGGGATGAGGCGTCCCACAATCACATTTTCTTTCAATCCGAGCAGGTTATCTTCGCGGCCGTTGATGGCCGCTTCAGTCAGTACCCGCGTCGTTTCCTGGAACGATGCCGCCGAGATGAAGCTATCGGTGGTCAGCGCGGCCTTGGTGATTCCTAGCAATACTGGTTTCCCGAGCGCTGGCTTGCCGTCATTTTCGAGAACTCGTTGGTTCTCTATGTCAAACATCCCTTTACTAACCTGACTGCCTGGCAAGAACGAGGTATCGCCGGGATCCTCGATCCGCACCTTTCGAAGCATTTGCCGAACGATGATCTCGATATGCTTATCGTTGATAGACACACCCTGCAGCCGGTACACGTCCTGAACTTCATCAACTAAATACTTCTGAAGTTCCTTCGGTCCTAGCACATCCAGAATGTCGTGGGGATTGGCCGATCCGTCCATGAGGGGCTCGCCAGCGCGTACCCAATCCCCTTCGTGCACGTTGACGTGCTTTCCTTTGGGAATGAAATACTCTTTCACGTCGCCCATCTTGTTGTCGACCAACACTTTGCGCATACCCTTCACAAACCCGCCATAGGAGACCTCGCCGTCGATCTCGCTGATGACCGCCTGCTCTTTTGGCTTACGAGCCTCAAACAGTTCGGCTACACGCGGAAGACCTCCGGTGATGTCCTTGGTCTTTGTGGTTTCACGAGGAATCTTGGCCAACACATCGCCGGGATGCACCATCGCACCCTTTTCGACGAAAATGTGGGCACCAACGGGCAAGAGATATCGCGCCACGGGCGCTCCCGCACCAGAAACCTTGGCGGTTTTCCCACTGTCGTCCTTGATCGAAACTCGCGGACGCAAGGTCGCACCGCTCTGCTCGATAATGACCTTTCGAGACAAACCGGTCACTTCGTCGAACTCTTCCTTCATGGTGACACCTTCGAGAATGTCGCCGTAGGCAACCTTTCCGCCGGTCTCCGTGAGGATGGTCAACGAGTAGGGATCCCATTCCACCAGCTTCTGCCCCACCTCAACACGATCACCGTCCTTGAGCTTAATCTTGGCTCCGTACACAACGGGATACTTTTCACGTTCTCGCCCACTGTCATCGACGATCGCAATTTTGGCATTGCGATTCATGACGACCCACTCACCCTCTTTGTTGCGAACAGCAATGCCCGCATTGTGCACATCAGCATTCTTCTTGGCGTCCAGGCTCATGTACTTCAAATGGCCTGCGTGCTTGGCTTCCAAAACCGTCTGCTCAACAACTTTGCTCGCGGTACCACCGATGTGGAATGTGCGCATCGTCAACTGCGTACCAGGCTCACCGATGGATTGCGCAGCAATAACGCCAACCGGCTCACCCTTCTCGACCAGACGCCCGCGCGACAAGTCTCGCCCATAACAAAGTCGACAGACGCCACGCCCGGACTGACAGGTCAGCACCGAACGAATCTTGACTCGATCGACGCCTGCTTCCACGACGGCCTTGGCTTGCTCTTCGTCGATTTCTTCATTGAAGGAGACAATGATTTCGCCCGTCACCGGATCGCGGATGTCCTCGCCGGCGAGACGTCCCAACAGACGCTCCTCCAACGTTTGAATGATTTCTCCGCCTTCCAGCAGCGCGCTCACCAGGATGCCGTCGGTTGTCCCGCAATCTTCCTCAGTGACAATGACGTCTTGCGCAATATCGACGAGGCGGCGAGTCAAGTATCCGGAATTGGCGGTTTTCAAGGCGGTATCCGCCAAACCTTTGCGCGCGCCGTGCGTCGAAATGAAGTACTGCAAGACCGTCAATCCCTCACGGAAATTGGCCGTGATAGGTGTTTCGATGATTTCGCCTGACGGTTTCGCCATCAAACCGCGCATACCACCGAGCTGACGAATCTGCTGCGAACTTCCTCGGGCACCAGAATCAGCCATCATGAAGATGGGATTGAAGGATTCGGCCTTGGCGGGATCGCCACCGGCACCCAACTCCTTCATCATTTCATTGGCCACCTGTTCAGTTACATGCGCCCAAATGTCGATGACCTTGTTGTATCGCTCACCGTTGGTGATCAAACCTTCGGAGTATTGCTTTTCGATTTCATTGACCTCGTGTTGAGCCTTCCCGATCAGGTCTTCTTTCCTGGAGGGGATATGCATGTTATCGATACAAATCGACATGCCGGCTCGAGTCGCATAGTGGAATCCGAGATCCTTGATTTTATCGAGGAATGTCACGGTCTCTCGATGCCCAGCCTGGCGGTATACCGCATCAATGAGCTTGGACATTTCTTTCTTGGTCATCAACTTGTTTGCATCGGCAAACGGCATCATCGGCGGAAGAATTTCCGACAGAATGACGCGTCCCGCCGTCGTCTGGACCAGCACGCCGTTGCACCGGACCTTGATCCGGGCATGCTCATCCAACGCGCCGGCATCATAGGCAATCCGCGCCTCCTCAGGGGAGCCGAACAGCTTTCCTTCGCCTTTCGCGCCGACACGCTCCTTCGTCAGCCAATAACACCCCAGCACCATATCCTGCGACGGCACCGCGATCGGCTTACCGTTAGCGGGGGACAGGATGTTATTGATCGACATCATCAACACGCGAGCTTCGACCTGCGCCTCAACGGACAGCGGAACGTGTACCGCCATTTGGTCTCCGTCGAAGTCGGCGTTAAATGCTGCGCAGACGAGCGGGTGCAGCCGAATGGCTTTTCCCTCGACCAAAACGGGATCGAAGGCCTGAATTCCGAGCCTGTGTAGCGTCGGTGCGCGATTCAAGAGCACGGGATGCTCGCGAATGACTTCATCCAACACATCCCACACTTCCGGACGTTCTTTTTCAACCAACCGCTTGGCACTCTTGATGGTCGTGGCCGCCCCACGTTCTTCCAATTTGTGGAAGATGAACGGCTTGAACAATTCCAACGCCATTTTCTTGGGCAACCCGCATTGGTGCAAACGCAACTCTGGACCGACGACGATGACGGTTCGACCGGAATAGTCGACGCGCTTGCCGAGCAAGTTCTGACGGAACCGCCCTTGCTTGCCCTTCAACATGTCGCTCAAGGACTTCAACGGCCGCTTGTTTGGCCCACGAATCGCGCGGCCTCGACGACCATTATCAAACAGGGCGTCGACTGCCTCTTGCAGCATGCGCATTTCGTTACGAATGATCACGCCCGGCGCCTTCAGCTCAATCAACCGCTTCAAACGATTATTACGGTTAATCACCCGGCGATACAGATCATTGAGATCAGACGTGGCAAAACGACCGCCATCCAAGGGCACGAGCGGACGCAATTCCGGCGGCAGGACCGGGATGACATCCATGATCATCCACTCAGGCTTGTTTCCTGAACGCCGGAATGCCTCGAGCACCTTCAGCCGTTTCGCATACTTCTTTTTCAAGGCCGCCGACGCGGAGGCTTTCGCCTTCACATGCAACTCGTCCCACTGCGTATTGATATCGACCTTGCGCAGCAATTCTCGAATGGCCTCAGCCCCAATCCCGACCTTGAACGCCCCGCTGCCATACTCCGACTGCAACGAACGCAGCTGCTCCTCGGAAACGAGCTCCTGCTCACTCATGCTCGTGGAGCCCGGGTCCACCATCACGTAGCTCTCGAAATAGAGAATCTTTTCGAGTTGCTTGAGGCTCATGTCCAAGAGCGTGCCAATCCGGCTCGGTACGCCCTTCAAAAACCAGATGTGTGCCACGGGAGCTGCCAGCTCAATGTGCCCCATCCGCTCGCGACGCACCTTCGATTGAATGACTTCCACGCCGCACTTGTCGCAGACAATGCCGCGATGCTTCATGCGTTTATACTTACCGCAGTTGCACTCCCAGTCCTTAATCGGGCCGAAAATCTTGGCGCAGAACAACCCATCCTTTTCCGGCTTGAAGGACCGGTAGTTGATCGTTTCCGGCTTTTTAACTTCGCCGTATGACCATGACCGGATCTTTTCGGGCGACGCGATACGAATGCGCATCGAGTCGAACGACACCGAGTCACGCGGCTTCTCGAATAATGTGTATACACCTTCCAAGGTTGATCCCTCCTTAACGGTCGCCTGAGCGCAGTTCTGAGTGGTGAGCTAGCCGATGTGTCCGCTCGCAGAACTCAGCACTAGAATCAGTCCTTCGATTTAACCAATTCGACATCAAGCCCAAGACTTTGCAGCTCTTTGACCAACACATTGAACGATTCCGGCAGTCCAGGCTCCAGGAACGGCTCGCCCTTGACGACCGCTTCGTACATACGAGAGCGACCGGGGACGTCATCTGACTTCACCGTCAGGAATTCCTGAAGAATGGAAGCAGCACCATAGGCTTGAAGTGCCCAGACTTCCATTTCTCCCAATCGCTGACCACCAAACTGCGCTTTTCCTCCAAGCGGTTGCTGGGTGACCAACGAATAGGGACCGATGGACCGAGCATGAATTTTATCATCGACCAAGTGGTGCAACTTCAGCACATACATATACCCCACCGTAACGGGGCTGCTGAACGACTCGCCAGTCCGACCATCCATCAGGACCGTCTGCCCGCTGGGCGACAACTTGGCCTTCTTGAGAAGCTCCTTAATCTCTTTCTCGGAAGCACCGTCGAATACCGGACTCGCGACCTTGATACCCAGCGCACGAGCGGCCCATCCGAGGTGAGTCTCCAGAATCTGACCGACGTTCATACGCGACGGCACGCCCAACGGATTGAGCACGATCTCCACCGGCGTCCCGTCAGGCAGATAGGGCATATCCTCTTCCGGCAATACGCGCGAAACCACACCTTTGTTGCCATGACGGCCGGCCATCTTGTCACCAACCTGGATCTTTCGCTTCATTGCGATATAGACCTTGACCAGCTTGATGACGCCCGGAGGAAGCTCATCGCCTCGCCTCAGGCGACCAACCTTTTCATCGTACAATGTTTGCAGGATTTCGATCTGCTCCTTGGCGCGGCGCTCCACATCCTCGAGTTCCTTCTGCTCATCCGGATCACTGAGGATGATGTGGCGAACCATGTCGTCCGGGAGGCGCTTCAAGATTTCCGCCGTGAGCTTACCCTTCTTTTTCAAAATGACGTCCCCGGTTTCCGGGTCCATCAGATCACGGCCGACCACCTTGCCGAGCAAGAGCTTGCGAACCTTCTTCGTTTTCTCGTCATCAATGATGCGCAACTCTTCCTGGTGGTCGCGCTGCAACTTCATGTGATCTTCGCTCTCGATGCTCTTCGAGCGTTCGTCCTTATCCAGACCTTTTCTGGAGAAAATCTTCACATCGACGACGATCCCTTCGACGCCGGGAGGCACCGTAAGGGATGTATCCTTCACATCACCGGCTTTTTCTCCGAAGATCGCCCGCAACAATTTCTCTTCCGGCGTCAGCTGCGTCTCACCTTTCGGCGTGACTTTTCCTACAAGAATATCGCCAGGCTTCACTTCGGCACCGATGCGGATGATGCCACTCTCATCCAAGTCGCGGAGCGCTTCTTCGCCGACGTTTGGAATATCGCGCGTAATGTCCTCTTTGCCCAACTTAGTGTCCCGGGCTTCCACCTCGAACTCTTCGATGTGGATGGAGGTAAACGCGTCCTCCCGCACCAATTTCTCACTCAACAAAATCGCGTCTTCGAAGTTGTAGCCCCCCCAAGGCATAAACGCGACGAGCACGTTCTTCCCAAGCGCCAACTCTCCATGGTCAATAGCCGGACCATCCGCCAGCACCTGTCCACGCTTCACCGGCTCGCCGACCCGGACCACCGGCGTTTGAGTGATACAGGTATTCTGGTTCGAACGTTGGAACTTGATCATTTCATAGACGTCGAGACCTGAATCATTGCGCTTGCGCCCCTCCTTGGCATCGGCCCGAACTACGATACGAGTCGCATCGACGCTTTCCACCACACCTTCGCGCTTGGCTTGCACGACGTAGCCTGAATCGCGAGCCACGACGGCTTCCATGCCGGTTCCCACCAAGGGAGACTCTGCCTTGAGCAGGGGCACGGCTTGCCGCTGCATGTTCGATCCCATCAAGGCACGATTCGCGTCGTCGTGCTCCAGGAACGGCACCAGCGCGGTCGCCACGCTGACGACCTGCTTTGGCGACACATCCATATATTCGATCTTATCAGGCGTTGCCGTAATAAAATCTCCAGCTGATCGTGCCGACACCGTTTCGGAAACGAGACGACCTCCGGTATCGAGCTTTGAGTTGGCCTGGGCGATAATATACTTATCTCCCTCGATGGCCGAGAGATACTCCAACTCATCACTCACACGCCCCTTCACAACCTTCCGATACGGCGCCTCAATGAATCCGAACTCATTGATGCGGGCATACGTCGCCAAGGACGTAATCAACCCGATGTTGGGGCCTTCCGGCGTTTCAATCGGACAAATGCGGCTGTAGTGGGAAGGGTGTACGTCGCGCACTTCAAAGCCGGCTCGTTCTCGGGTCAAACCGCCTGGCCCCAGGGCCGACAACCGGCGCTTGTGGGTGATTTCCGCCAGGGGATTGGTTTGATCCATAAACTGGGACAGCTGGCTGCTACTGAAGAACTCTTTGACCGCTGCAACAACTGGCTTCGCATTGATCAAGTCATGGGGCAGCACCGTCTCCATATCCAGGAGATTCATCCGCTCCTTGATGCTGCGCTCCATCCGGACGAGACCGAGGCGGAATTGATTTTCCAACAATTCACCGACGGACCGCACCCGACGATTCCCCAAGTGGTCGATGTCGTCAATTTCCCCACGGCCGATCTTCAGATTGACCAGGTAGCGCACCACCTCGACAATGTCTTGCGCCGTCAAGGTACGCTGCTCCAAGGCGAAATCAAGTCCCAACTTCTTATTGAGCTTCAACCGTCCAACAGGAGACAGATCGTAGCGCTTAGGGCTCAAGAAAAGGTTATCGAACAACGCACGGGCGGTTTCCACCGAAGGCGTCTCGCCCGGTCGAAGCCGACGATAGATCTCAACCATCGCCTCTTCTTTAGACCCGGTACGCTCCATGTCGAGCGTATCAAGGATGACCAACGTCGCATTGGTCGTATCCAAATACACAACCTTGAATTCCTCAATATCGCTATCGAGAATCTTTTCAAGAATCTCCTCGGTGAGACGTTGATTTTTTTCAGCCAGCGACTGTTTTTTACCGCTATCCACCAACTCCGTCAGCACCGCACGGCCGACCAGCTCGGCAGGCGTCACCGGGATCTCCTTAATCCCTGCGGCTTTCAGTTTGGCGATCAACGCCTTCGTTAATTTGGCGCCTTCGCGAACCAGCGGATCTTTACCGCCCTTCTCCGTCACCTCCGTCGAGCACTTCAGGCCGTGATGGATTTCCGGGTCGAGCTTCCGATAGAGCTTTCCCTTGGAAACACGGATCTCCTCCACCGGATAGTACATCCGCAACAAGTCGTCAGTGCTATAACCGAAAGCCTTCAAGAGAATGGTCGCCGGCATTTTACGCCGACGATCGATACGCACATACAGGATATCCCGGGCGTCGAACTCAAAATCGAGCCACGATCCGCGATAGGGAATAATCCGAGCCGAATACAAGACCTTGCCACTGGCATGCGTTCGCCCCTTGTCGTGCGTGAAGGACGCGCCCGGCGAGCGGTGCAACTGACTGACCACCACCCGCTCGGTCCCGTTAATAAGGAACGTTCCGCGCTCGGTCATGAGCGGCAATTCGCCGACATACACCTCTTGCTCACGAACGTCCAACACCTTCTTCTTCGGCCCCTTGTCTTCCTTGTCGAACACAATGAGCCGAACACGCAACTTCAAGGGAACGGCAAACGTCATGCCCTGCTCAAGACACTCCCGCTCGTCGTATTTCGGCGTCCCTAGCGAGTAGTTGGAAAACTCTAAGGCTGCCGTATTGTTGTAATCGGTGATGGGAAATACGCTCGCTAACGCCGCCTGTAACCCCTGGTCCTTGCGACGATCTGGCTCGACCTCCATCTGGAGAAACTCTTCGTAGGACCGCTTCTGGATTTCGATGAGATCGGGAATATCGATACTCGTACGAATCCGAGAAAAATCCTTACGTTCGACAAACTCCGAAAGAGTCGATTCCGACATTCGTTAGCCCTCCAAGCTCATAAGGAGATGAGCGCCCCGCGCCATCCCGACGAACAACTCACACCGCGGAACAAGACACACTACTTAATCTCGACTTTGGCTCCGCTCTCCTCGAGCTTCTTCTTCATCGCGTCAGCTTCTTCCTTGGTCGCGCCGGACTTGATGGGCTTTGGCGCACCTTCGACCAAATCCTTCGCTTCCTTGAGCCCCAGACTGGTGAGCTCACGCACCACCTTGATGACCTGAATCTTTTTGTCGGCCGGAGCGCTGGCCAGAATGACATCAAAGGAGGTCTTCTCTTCAGCCGGCGCCGCCGCCGCACCACCGCCACCGCCCACTGCCGCAACGGCCACCGGTGCTGCCGCCGTCACGCCAAAACGCGACTCCAGGCCCTTCACCAATTCCGCCAACTCCAATACGCTCATGCCCTCGATTGCCTTGATCAATTCATCCTGCGACAATTTTGTTCCTGCTGCTGCTGACATGTCCCCCTCCCCTTTCTTTTTATCCTGAATGGCTGCAATGACTCGCACAAACTTGCTCAAGACTCCGCTCAACGCATAGACCACACCACGTATCGGCCCCTGCATGGCCGACAACAACATGGCGATTAACACTTCCTTCTTCGGCAGCTGCGCAATCGCTGTCAGATCGGCCGCCTGCACCAACCTGCCTTCCAATACTCCGACCGTCACCTTCATTTTTTCAGAGCGTTTTTCCGCCTGAATAAAATCGCGCAAGATTTTGGCCGGAAGAACCGGATCGTCGTACCCAATCACGAGCCCGGTCGGGCCCTTAAAATGCTCCTTCGCATCAGCCAGGGTGGTCCCCACAGACGCCCGCACAGCCAGAGTATTCTTGACGACACAGTATTCAGCCTTGGCACCGCGCAATTGCCTGCGCAGCTCAGTCATCTGACTGACGGGCATCCCGGCACATTCCGTCAGAATAGCCAAGCGTGCGCGACCGAACTTTTCCGTCAACTCCGCGATCGCTGTTGCTTTTTCTTCTTTCTTCATGCCTTTCCCCTTACTGAGAACCTGTCCGTTCTCACCCCCACAACTTCGAGAGCGCCACTGGATCCAGCTTCACACCAGGACCCATGGTGCTCGACATTGTCACGCTCTTGAGATAACGCCCCTTACAAGATGACGGCTTTGCCTTGACCACCGATTCCAACACCGCCTGAGCGTTGTCACACAATTTCTGCACATCGAATGACACCTTGCCGACCGGAACCTGCACGATACCAGCCTTCTCCACCTTGAATTCGACGCGGCCCTTGCGAATTTCGCTCACGGCCTTTCCGACCTCGAACGTCACCGTCCCCGTCTTCGGGTTTGGCATCAGGCCTCGCGGACCGAGCACTTTACCGAGCTTACCGACGGAGGCCATCAAGTCGGGGGTAGAGATTGCGCAATCAAACTCCATCCATCCGCCCTTAATTTTTTCCATCAGATCATCGGCGCCCACATAGTCAGCCCCGGCTTGCTTCGCTTCCTGCTCTTTCTCACCCTTAGCAAATACGAGCACGCGGAGCTTTTTCCCGGTACCGTGCGGGAGCGCGGTCGTCCCGCGAACCATCTGATCCGATCGTTTCGGATCAACGCCCAGCCGAATGGCCAAATCAACGGATTCGTCATACTTCGCGAAGGCGGCCTGCTTGACGGCTTCAACCGCCTCCTTCAACTCATAAAACCTGGGCTCGATCTTCTCCTGAGCCGCGGTCATTTTCTTTCCCATACTGCTACTCCTTCACATCCGCCGGAGGTTCACTCTGCAGAAACTTACTGGACGGTGATACCCATGCTGCGCGCCGTCCCCTGAATAATATTGATGGCGCCCTCAAGGTCGGCCGCATTCAGATCGGACATTTTCTTCTGCGCAATCTCCCGAATCTGAGCTTGCGTGACTTTCCCAACCTTATCCTTGTGCGGGACGCCAGAACCCTTGATGATACCGGCAGCCTTCTTGAGCAGATCCGACGCCGGCGGAGTCTTCATAATGAAGGTGAAGCTCCGGTCCTTATAGACCGTAATGATCACCGGGATAATGCTATCCCCTTCTTTTTGGGTTTTTGCATTGAACTGCTTGCAAAACTCCATGATGTTCACGCCGTGCTGTCCCAGCGATGGACCGACAGGCGGAGCAGGATTCGCCTTGCCGGCCGGAATTTGCAACTTAATCTGTGCTGATACTTCCTTGGCCATGAGTTACTCCCTGAGAACTGCGGACTGCGCGGGAGGACCGAGAACGGCTCTCAGCCCCGACCATCAATCCAGTGACCTCAAATACGTTCGACCTGCAAAAACCCGAGCTCGACCGGAGTGGACCGGCCAAAAATGCTGACAAACACCTTCACACGATTGTGGTCGGCATCCACATCATCGACGGCACCGTTGAAGCCCAAAAATGGACCGTCGACGATACGAACGTTATCGCCCTTGATAAATCTCACCTGCTCACGCGGACCGGCTGCTCCGGCATCCACCTGCTTCAGCAACGAATCCACCTCTTCAGTGGATAGAGGCGTCGGCTGAGCCCCGCCCCCGACGAATCCCGTCACCTTCGGCGTTTCCTTGATCATCTGCAAGGTTTCATCGGCCAGGGGCGACTCCAATTCAATCAACACATACCCGGGGAAAAATTTTCGCCGGGACGTCCGCCGCTTGCCGTCCTTGATCTCGATGACATCTTCCGTGGGCACCAACACTTGCCCAAGTCGCTCAGTGAGCCCCATTTGATTAGCACGCTCAAGGAGACTGGTCTTGACGCGCCCCTCGAAGCCCGCATAGGTGTGGATGACGTACCAGTTCTTATTGCTCATCATCTCCTCTCAGCTGAACATCCAGCATCGTATCGTCCGGCACCACCGGACCTGTCCAGCCGCACCACGCAACTAAATGACCTTGCGCATCAGCCAGCCCAGCACGGAATCCATCATCGACAAATACAGAGACATCAGGATGCAGAACACGATCACGACCGTCGTCGCGCCGATGGTTTCCGCCTTCGTCGGGAAAGACACCTTCTTCAATTCGCCGCGCACACCGTCGATGAATTCTCGAACAGAGGTGATCAATCGCTGAAACACGGTTACAATCCTCTCTTACAACCACACGGGGGGAAACCCCACGCCCACCCGAAATCCCACAAGTCACAGCGGCACATTCGAATTGGCAGGGGCACTAGGATTTGAACCTAGACTCTCGGTTTTGGAGACCGATGTGCTGCCATTGACACCATGCCCCTCCGCCCGAAACCTGCACGCCGTCAAGTGGACCGCCACCAAACCGGCATCGATGCCTTACTTCACTTCTTTGTGGGCGATGTGCTTCCGGCAAAATTTGCAGAACTTGTTCCGCTCCAAGCGGTCCGGGTCATTCTTCTTGTTTTTGCGGGTCGTATAATTCCGCTGCTTGCAGACCGTACAGGCCAAGTCGATAATTTCTCGCATGTCGTACCCCGTGAGGCAAGGAGCATGACGCGGGAGAACCAGCCACCCCCGCCATCAAACACCTAATGCCTAACGCCTCCCTCTACTACGCTAGAATTTCCGTGACGACGCCCGAGCCGACGGTTTTGCCGCCCTCGCGCACCGCAAACCGCAAGCCCTGATCCATCGCGATCGGGCTGATCAATTCGCCCGTCACCGTCACATTGTCGCCCGGCATCACCATCTCCACGCCCGCCGCCAACGTCACGATCCCCGTCACGTCCGTCGTCCGGAAGTAGAACTGCGGCCGGTACCCGTTGAAGAACGGCGTATGCCGTCCGCCCTCTTCCTTCGTCAACACATAGATCTCGGCCCTGAACTTCGTGTGGGGCGTAATGCTCTTCGGCTTGGCCAACACCATGCCGCGCTCCACATCTTCCTTCTTCGTGCCGCGCAACAAGACGCCGATATTGTCGCCCGCCTGGCCCTCATCAAGCACCTTGCGGAACATTTCCACGCCCGTCACCACCGTCGTCTGCGTCGGCCGCAACCCGACGATTTCAATTTCATCGCCGACCTTCACGATGCCCTTCTCGCACCGGCCCGTCACCACCGTCCCGCGCCCGCTGATCGTGAACACGTCCTCGATCGGCATCAAGAACGGCTTATCGATGGCCCGCGTCGGGGTCGGAATGTAGGTGTCGACCGCTTCCAACAGCTTCAAAATCGACGGCACGCCCAACGGCCCCTGATCGCCCTCCACCGCCTTCAAGGCCGACCCTTGCACGATCGGAATCTTGTCGCCCGGGAAGTCGTACTTGGTCAGCAACTCCCGCACTTCGAGCTCAACCAACTCGAGCAATTCCTTGTCATCGACCTTGTCCGCCTTGTTCAAAAACACCACGATGTAGGGGACGCCCACCTGGCGCGCCAACAAAATGTGCTCTCGCGTTTGCGGCATCGGCCCATCGGCGGCACTGACGACCAGAATCGCGCCATCCATCTGCGCGGCGCCGGTGATCATGTTCTTCACATAGTCGGCGTGGCCCGGACAGTCGACGTGGGCATAGTGCCGGTTGTCGGTCTCGTATTCGACGTGGCTGATCGCGATGGTCATGATCTTGCTGGCATCGCGGCGCCCCTGACTCTCGCTCGCCTTCGCCACCTCGTCGTAGCTGACAAACTTCGCCATCCCGCGATCCGAGCAGATCTTCGTCAACGCACTCGTCAGCGTCGTCTTGCCATGGTCCACGTGCCCGATCGTCCCAATGTTCACGTGCGGCTTGCGTCGCTCAAATTTCGCCTTCGCCATGATTCACTCCTTTTCTCAGAACACTGTTTGTCCGGAATCTGATCGTATATTTCGATGCCTTCGCGAGCAGCTACGACTCCGCCTCAACACATACGGCCATGGAGCCCACGACGCGGATCGAACGCGTGACCTCGTCCTTACCAAGGACGTGCTCTGCCAACTGAGCTACGTGGGCCCTCACTACACAGCCGCCATCTGCTCGCACATCCTCTGCCCGCACCCGTGGTCAAGCATGCTGGAGTTGGAGCGGGCGATGGGATTTGAACCCACGACAGCCAGCTTGGAAGGCTGGAACTCTACCACTGAGCTACGCCCGCCCCCGGCAAACCCACCAACACTTCGACACTCTCTCTGCACAAGTCCTTCGCCAAGGATTCGGCACGACGGCACATCTCTCAACGCCCTGTCCCGCAATCGAGCGCGCAGCCCGCGCGCGACCGGATTGATATGGACTCAGTTTGGTGGGCAGGCAAGGGTTCGAACCTTGGAAGCCATAAGGCAGCAGATTTACAGTCTGCCCCCTTTGTCCACTTGGGTACCTGCCCGCTAGATACGCATTCCCAAACTTGAGCGATCACGCTTCATTTCAGAGAAAACTAGAGCCAGAGCCGTTTCATTCTGACGTTCGGAGAATGAAAGTAAGCCCCACCACGCACAGATCCCCAGCAAAACGACATGGCTGGGGCGCTGCTAAAATGAGGATTGACCTGGCTTTGAAAGCAGCCGATTTTATTTGCGACGCATCCCAATGTCAAGGGGGTATGTTCTATGCAGGAACAATTCTACTGGGCGCTGGATCCGGCGCAGATGCCAGGCACACTCTGAAGCGGTCGAGGACGCCCAAGCATCTGCCTTGCCTGGCGAATCATGTCGGAAGGACTGCCCAGCACCTCCCGCATCAGTGTCGATAACTCAGCGACCGACAGGCGAAATTCCGGAGCCAAAAATCGTTTGCGAGCCATCGTTTTCTCTCCCGGATCCTCCGGCTCATAGTATCCGGTGAGCGCGGCGTCCCGCTCCGCCTGGTCGAGACGAGCAATCCAGGCAGGCACATTCACGGCCTGACCGGACGACCGATGCTCGCGGACGCGCTTGGCATTCACCTCCAATTGCGTCCACACAGCCCAGCCGATAAATACCGCCCAGGTCTCATTAAGCACTTCCCAGGATTCCGTCTCACTCAGAAATCGCTCCTCCTTTAGCCCCTTATTCTGAAGCACCGGCGTAATCAAGACTTGCTGGTACCGACAGCGTTGCTGCTCACGAGCGAACGCCATCATCGAGGCCTGTGCTTCCGATGGAGTGACCGTATGCTCAACAAAGTCCATGTAGGCATGGAACAATTCGTGGTACAGGGTTTCTAATTCTTTGTGAGTCAATTTACCCAAGGGGCGAAGCGTTCGGCCCGCACCATTCAAGGAGAGCGTACGATCCAATATCATCCGATGTTCGGCCGGATGATACTCCGCCGCATAGGCATGCAGATCTTCAAACTCGAACGCCACGAACTGTTCAGGGATCTGCTCGAGAAAGCGGGTGGGGAGATGAAGCGTCCTAGCCTCCGCAACCAATGTACGCCAGAGTCGTGAGGAATCCGGAGCAGGCGCCACCGCCGCAACCTGGCCGGACAGCACCATAGCCCACGCCGCTCCCATCGCAACCGCAACAAGCAGACCGCGCATCCAGCGTGTATATGACCGCACCGCGTCCATCATAATCGAGAATCGCAGATTGACCGGCAGACACTAGCCCAACGAGGCAGAGCAGGCATCCGACCTATACATACCGATCGTGGCCGCGCCCCCAATCATGGCCATACCCTTCTTCGACGAGGGCCAGCGTTTCAAACAAACGCGGCGACACGTGATCCAGAAACCGCGACGGCTTCGAAAGCAGCATACCGGAGCTCTTGTCGTACACATTGATCGGATAGGTCAGGAACAGGTGGCGCTTCGCCCGTGTCACGGCCACATACATCAAGCGCCGCTCCTCCTCCAACTCCTCGTCGCTATTGAACGAAAATACCGATGGGAACTTGCCGTCTACGACCCACAGCAAGAACACGCATTGCCATTCCAACCCTTTCGCCGAATGAATCGTCGAGAGGACGACCTGCTCGTCATCTCGCCCGACCGACTCTACCTCACGTGCACTGCCATCCGGGGGAGCCAATGCCAGGTCGGCTAAAAATTCCGTCAGCCCCGGATAACTTTCCGCGATGGTATGCAGATGATCCAGATCCCGAATCCGCTTGGGATAGTCATCATGATGATCTTTCAAGATCGGCAGATAGTACTCATACACCCGATTGACCTGCTCCGTCGGACTGAGGTCGTCACTCACGGCGAGGTTTTCGAGCACATCTGCCAATGCGCTCAACCCCTTTCCGGAGCGCCCGCCGGATCCTCGCAACGCCTGATAGGGATTCGTCACTCGCATCATCGCCGCCACGAGGTCCTGCGCCTTCTTCGGCCCCACACCTTCGACCAGCATCAGCACACGATGCCAACTCACGGCGTCCTGCGGATTCACCACGACTCGCAGATGGGCCAGGAGATCCTTCACATGTGCGGCTTCAATAAACTTGATCCCCCCCCGCTTCACAAACGGCAACCCCGAACGCGACAACTCGATTTCCAGATCAAATGAGTGGAAACTGGAACGAACCAGGATGGCAATTTCGCTCAGCGGGACGCCCTCTTCCCGCAGTTCCAGAATTTTCTGTGCGACGAACCGTGATTGGGCGTTTTCTCCGCCCGCCTCGACCAGAGCCGGCAGCGGCCCGTCCAGTTTGCGGGTGAACAAATGCTTTGTGTACTTCTCCGGTGCCTCCTGAATAATGTCATTGGCCAGGCTGAGAATCGGCTGAGTGCTGCGGTAGTTTTCCTCGAGTTTATAGATCGTCGCACCCGGGAACCAGGAGGGAAATTCCATGATGTTGCGGAAGGTCGCGCCGCGAAACGCATAGATCGACTGCGAATCATCGCCAACCACCATCACATTGTCATGGGTGGCCGCCAACTTCCTGATGAGTTCCGCCTGCAGGCGATTCGTATCTTGATACTCGTCCACCAAGATGTAGCGGAACTGCTGCGAGATCGTCTGTCGGACCTGCTCATCTTTCGTCAGTAATTCACGCAGCAGGACCAATAGATCGTCATAGTCCAGCAGTTGGCGCTGCCGCTTCGCAAGTTGATAGGCTCGCTGCAATTTGGCCAGCGCCTCCAAATGATCTGCGAAGTGTGAAAACTCATCGAGCACAATGTCTTCCAACCCGCGCAACGTGTTTTCGCACTTACTGTAAATCTCCGCGATGGTGCCCTTACGGGGGAACCGCTTATCCTTCTCATTGAGCCCGAGCTGAGCACGTAACAACGCAATCAAATCCTCGGCATCACCCCGGTCCATGATGGTAAAGCCCGGCTCTATCCCCAGCACTCTCCCATACCGTCGCAACAACATGTTGGCGACTGAGTGAAACGTGCCGCCGCACACCCGCTGACTCCGCGACCCGATCAGCGCACCGACACGTTCCAGCATTTCCTCTGCGGACTTACGCGTGAAGGTCAACAGCAGAATATGCGCGGGGTCCACGCCGGAATCGATGAGGTAGGCAACGCGATGGACCAGGGTCCGCGTCTTTCCGCTACCCGCCCCGGCAATCACCAGGGCAGGACCGTCAACCGCCGTCACAGCCGCATACTGTTGCGGATTGAGCTCCTTGGCGTAATCCAGCGAAAATTTTCGCGCGTGATCCTGATCGGCAGTCCGTTTGAGAATATACGGTTTCATATCTCGGTCCATGTTGGCTTCCGATGAGCGGTGAGGCGCACGAGTGGAGCGGACGCGCTGTATAACATACCATCGGATGCCTTGCAACGACAGACGCCCACGGGATCACTCCTGTTCGGAAGCATGAGAGGAAGACTTGGACCTGCAAAATGAGTCGTATATAATGCCCACCCAGCAAAGGACATACGACTATGCCGACCAAACCACATCCCTTCGCGCAACAAATGCAAACCGTGGCAGAGCTCATGCTGGCCGTGTCAGGGGAATCCGTATCGGTGATCAAACGAGCAGCCCCGGAACAGGCGTTGAAGCTAAAGCATCAGGACGAATGGGGAATTTATCTCGAATTTTTGCGGGCCATGTTCAATCTGACCGATCGGGTCTCCGCACTCCACATTCCCCTGAGAGAACAGCCGCAATTTATGGACGAGTTGACCGACACCGTGATCGATCAACTCAAGAAGGCGCTTGAGCCGGCCTTCGGTGCCGGGGACGATCAGAGGGAAATCGTCATGACAATTGGGACCGCCGTATCCGAAAGCCGTCAAACGTATGAGCGGTACCGATTTTTAGTCACGGAAGACAGCACAGCCAAGAACGACATGTACCAGGATTTTAGCGACCGCGTCGCTCGTGCCGTTGGAGCTCCCGGTAACCCGAAGGTGACAGCGGCTGCGACCCTCTGCATCGCCGCCGTGCTTCCTGCGCTCACGGGAATCTTCGAAGGTCAGGCGCCACCGGCTGCAGCCGGGGCAACCGCCAGCGCCACGAGCACACCGCCTCGGGGGACCACCGGCGCCGACATTAAACTCGTCAGTGTGATGTCCAGCATCAAAGGGGAAGAAGTCGAGACGCGATGGGGACTCCATCCGCGGTTTCGTCAAGATCTGACCCAAGAAGAGGCAAAACAACTCACGGCAACTATGAATCGGGTCGCCAAGATTCTCGGAGAGCGCTACGCCGCCGTGGCCTTTTCTGACCAATGGGCATCCTGGCATAAAGCCGGACATGCCTGACGGAGCGAGCCTAACTCGAAACCCGTCGGTTCCTTCCTCACCCATCGATCATCATTCCATGGAGGCCTCGTGCAAGCACCCGATCACATTCAGCCCCCTCAAGATTCGGTTCCTCAAAACCTGCACCGGCTGGGTGAACTAGCCAGAAATCTGTGGTGGAGTTGGAATCAGCCGGCACGACAGCTGTTTGAATCGATCGATCCAACCCTCTGGTTTCTCACACACCACAATCCCGTCCAGCTACTGACCAGCGTAAAACCGGAACGCTTCGCTGCATTGGCAAACGATCCCACCTTCGTACGACAATATTCCGCGGTGCTACGCAGCTTCGATCAATACATGAGCGATAAGAGCACCTGGGCGGCCACGGAATTCCCGGCGCTCCAGAGCTCTCCGATCGCGTACTTCTCCGCAGAATTCGGGCTCCATATCTCCATACCGATCTATAGCGGAGGCCTCGGCATTCTCGCCGGAGACCATTGCAAGGAAGCCAGCGACCTGGGCATTCCGCTCGTCGGAATCGGGTTCATGTATCCGCAAGGATATTTTAAACAGCGGATCAACCCGGAAGGGTGGCAGGAGGCCACCTATGTCCCGTTCAATCGACACGACTCACCGATTCATCAAGCCCTGACGCCGGCCGGTGTCCCCTGTTCCATCAAGGTGGAGATCGGCCACCGCCAAGTGACGGTACTGGTGTGGCAGGTTCGCACCGGCCGTATGTCCTTGTATTTGATCGACACAGATGTCGCCGACAACACGCCGGAAGATCGCGCCCTCTCCGCACGGCTCTACGGCGGAGATCAGGAAATCAGGCTCTGCCAGGAGTTTCTCCTAGGCATCGGCGGCGTGCGCATCCTGCGTGCGCTCGGCATCAGTCCTGCCGTGTGGCATTGCAATGAAGGGCATTCCGCCTTCCTCACACTCGAGCGCATTCGCGAATTCGTCACCACGGGACACAGCCATGCTGAGGCCAGTGACCTCGTCAGGCAAAGCACAGTCTTTACCACCCACACGCCGGTCCCTGCCGGCCATGACATCTTCCCGTTTCACCTGATGGATCGATACTTCCACAACTATTGGGGACAACTCGGCCTTTCGCGCGAAGAGTTCCTCCGCCTCGGCGAAACACCGGAGAACGCCGGACACGGCTTCAACATGACGGCGCTGGCCATGCGACTCTCCGCCCATGTGAACGGAGTCAGCCGCGAGCATGGACGTGTTTCCCGGCAAATGTGGCAACACCTGTGGCCCGGCCTGGCACAGGACCTGGTGCCCATCCGAAGCCTCACCAACGGTATTCATGCCCCCACATGGATCTCGCCGGAAGCCAATTCTCTGTATGCCAAGCATCTCAGCCCGGATTGGGCGGAGCGGATCGATGATCCGACCATCTGGCAGCGCGTTGCGGATCTACCCGACGATGCGCTCTGGGCCGTTCGCCAAACCACACGGCGTAAACTGATGCGATTTATTCGTGAACGCGCTCGAGACGGCTGGATTCGAGGCCACCTTCAACCCATGCAGGCGATTGCGAGAGGCACCCTCTTGGATCCAGAAGCCCTCACGATCGGGTTTGCCAGGCGCTTCGCCACCTACAAACGGGCGACCCTATTGTTTCGCGACCTCGAACGCCTCAAGCAGCTACTCCACAATCGGTGGCGGCCCGTTCAGATCATCTTCGCGGGCAAAGCCCATCCCGCCGATGAGCCGGGGCGGTACTTTATTCATGAAGTGCTCAACTTTTGTAATGATCACAAGCTCGGTGGCCATATCGCCTTCCTGGAAGACTATGACATGCATATGGCCAAGTATCTCGTTCAAGGCGTCGATGTGTGGCTGAACACTCCGCGTGCACCACTCGAAGCGAGTGGCACCAGCGGCCAAAAGGCCGCGCTCAATGGAGTCATTAACCTCAGCGTCCTGGACGGATGGTGGCAGGAAGGCTACAACGGCGCGAACGGCTGGGGCATCCAGCCACTGCCTGAAGGAACCGATACGCAAGCACAAGATGCTCATGATGCCGAACAGCTTTTCCGCCTACTTGAACAAGAGGTTGTCCCGCTGTTCTACCAGCGCGATCTTGATGGCATTCCACGAGGCTGGCTGCACATTGTCAAAGAAAGCATCAAGACCGTGGCGCCACGCTTTTGCACCAAACGCATGGTCAAGGAATACATGAGGCAGCTGTATGCACCGGCCACTGCGCGCACTCCGAGCAAGTGGTAGCATGATCGTCAGAAAGTCTTTGTTCCCACGAGGTTGTCCATTCGTGATGAAGGGGCTGCCCGTCGGATTCGTACTGCTCGCGCTGAGCGGCGCCCTCCCCGTGGCGGCTGCTGCGCCATCCGCCAAGCCCGCTCTTACGGCAACAGAGCGAGAGGCCACGACACTCTATCAGGCAGGGGAATACCATCGCGCCATTGAGTTACTCCAAAAACTTCCCGCTGGCCAGGAACCTGGTCGCGAGGTGATCCGGTATGGACTCCTCAGTCAACTCAAGCTGGGAAAGCCTGAAGAAGCGTGGAAACTCTACCCTAGACTCGTTGCGACCAATCAGCCTGATGAAACAGCCGTGCTGCGTGAGATCGCACGAGGATTCATTCTTTCCCGAGTCCGAGATTCTCAGGAGCATATTCGAATTGCCGCCTACACAGCGCTGGCGGAAATGGGTGAAGGTGAGACGCTGCCGCTTCTCGAAGATGGCCTCCTGGACTCCTCAGCCCTTGTCCGTGCAAGGGCGGCGGAGGCTATCGGTCGAGCCGGACTGGCGGGACGATCGACCGCACTGAAACGTGCATTGCGAGACGAAGCGCCAGGCGTGCGTATCGCGGCCATCAATGCCCTCAGTGACGCCAAGGTATCCGGCATTACTGATCAACTGACGGAAATCGCCCGAGTCGACGAGGGCCCCGAGTCGATCTTTGCCTTCGCCGGGTTATACAAGCTCGGACGAACGGATGTGTTGACCGACATCTCCAGCGCCGTGACTTTGCCCGATCCCGAGGTACGAATGGCAGCATTGGGCGTGCTTGGGCGCCTCCGTCGCCCTACAAGCCTGTCAATTTTGAGCCAGGCCGTATACGACCCGCACCCTGCCGTCCGGGCCTTTGCAGCGGGAGCTCTGGGCGAATTCGGGAGCGTTGAGGGCATTGCTCCGCTGACCCATGCCCTGGGCGACGAAAACCCACGGGTCCGTGCAGTTGCCCTTTCCAGCCTTGGCCGGCTTGGCGTCGCGGAAACCCGGAGTGTCATCCAACCACTCTTGCGGGACGCTGACGAGCATGTTCGAATCAGTGCCGTGGAAGCCTTACTTCGATTAGGTGATGCCAGTGCGGTTTTGAACGCAGCGGATCTCGCCCGACATCCCGACCCATCCGTACGTGGCGATGTCGCGCACGCCCTGGCAATTGCGACGGCCCCCAGTGCACTGCCCATTCTGGAAACGCTACTCCGAGATCAACAACCGCTTCCTCGCCTCATGGCCGCCAGAGCCTTGGGCAAGTCCCAGTTAAAATCTCTCGTCCCCACCCTGAAGATCGGCCTCCAAGATTCCGATGCCGCAGTTCGGATTACCTCCGCAGGAAGCCTGGTGCACGTCCTGTCACGCAAAGGAAAGGCGCAGTAGCCACTAAGGCTGACCAGGCCGACTCCCACTGCTCGACGCACTGTCTGGTAAGGTCGCTCCCCATGCGAGGCACCTTGGAAACGATGCTTCGGGAAATCACCCTGGAAGGCGCTCGAGGCGTTCGCAAACATTGGCAGTCGCGGTATCAGGGTCCTAATTAGGAGAGGGGGGCAGAATGACGAGCCGGAAAAATCTAAAACAGCTTCGACGAGAGGAGATCCGCAAAGGACACGAGCACAGCTGTAACAATTCGAATGAATCAGGTACTACCAGTCGCAGGTGATGCTCTTATCAGAATGGAGGATGCCCAGACTCAGGACCAAAAAGATCTGGCAGAAATCAGGAGGAACTACCTATGAAATGGTGGAGAGAGTTTCTCAACTGCCAGCTGCCGGCGACATACTACCTACATCGGAGGCCATCGTGCCTGATGGACTCCGAATTACACTGCGGCCGGTTGCTTCTTCCACTTCGCAAGGATGCGTTCGACACGCATCTTTACGACCATGTCGCTATCCTTCAATAATGGCTTAATCGCTTCACGACCGCGCTCATCGCCGATGGCTTCGAGGGCTGCAGCAGCCGTAAGCCGTGTGAACCAATCCTTATTCTGCAACATTTCGATGAGTGGATCGATAGCCTCCGCCGACTTGATTCGGCCTAGTGCGATAACAGCCTGTTTCCGAACTAATTCCTCTTTGTCCTTCAAGGCTTTGATCAGCCCGGGCAAGGCCGGCTCGCCGAGATTGACTAAGGCGTCAGTCGCATCCTCCATGAACTCATCGTTCCGGAGTTGTTGCATCAGTGGATCTAGGACTCGCTCATCGCGGATTTTCCCCAGCGCCATGATCGCGGATTTTCGCACATCCCAGTCACGGAGAAGCTTGAGCAACACGTCTACCGCTGGAGATCCAATCTGCCCTATACCCTCAATCGCAACTTCCCGTACCTGCCAGTCACCATCACGAAGAGCAGCGGCGAGCGGTTCCACGCAACGTTCATCGCCCATTTCCCCCAATGTGATCGCGGCTTCTCGTCGAACGACCCAGTCCGGATCCTTGAGAAGGTCGATCTGAATGTCGATTTCGTCCTTAACCTTCTCTTCTTCGAGCACCACCTCCTGCGTGGGGTCAATTAGTTCCTGCCCCCCGGCAGAAGATTCCAAGGACACAGCAAGTTCGTCTGAGACCTGATCCGTCAGAGCCTCATCCGTAACCTGGCTGCTAGGGGAAACAGCCTGGGCCTGTTGTTCGTTTTCACCAGCATGTTCCATGTTCAGTATTCCTTGTTCCGCAGGGGTGCTTTGGATCATCAGTTGCTAGCGCGGTTTAGGCTTTTGCTTCGGCCTTATTACCCGCCGCATGCTTCATCCTCAGTGCCAACGCGCGTCGCTTCCGCTGTACACGCTTGAGCCGTTTGCGCAATGAGCGAGAAGCCGGACCGCTTGAGGCCCCGTTGTCATCTTTCGCCCGTGCAGCAAGCTTCTTCTTGAGTCGAATTTCGTCTGATTCGCCAGCCTGTTTCTTTGCCATTCAGCTCCAACCTCCAACTGTTAAGGTCGATATCCATCGAGGAGCGACCGTTCAATCAACAGTCACTCCAGACCGGGCAGTCTAATCAAGTGCGTGAGGATGTGTCAACTGAGAGGGTGTCTGGCCGCAGGCGCTAAGACACGATCAGGACGGGGACGGTATTATGTGCAGAATGATCGGCCGCCAACATGCTTCCAATTCGTCTTTCACGCCGAACATACAGAGCTTCCTGCGGCATCATCCTGGGAAGAACCGCAGGCGCTTCAAGGCCGGAGTCTTGTCGAGCTGGCTGCCTGGCCGCTCGTGTGTCGGTATTCAACAACTGGCCTGCAACTGCGGGAATTCTAGAGGAAGGGATCTGTGCCACCGGGCGATGGTCACCGATGACTTCTATCTGTACAACTGAGGTGCCCGCGTCCACCATGTCCAATTCGAGAGCCGCAGCGTGCGAGAGATCCAACATTCTACCTGGAATATACGGGCCTCGATCATTGATTCTGACTTGAACTGATTTGCCATTCGTCAGATTCACGACGCGCACCAGGCTCCCGAGTGGAAGCTTACGATGAGCTGCCGTATAGGCAGTCATGTCGAAGACTTCACCGTTAGCGGCAAGCTTTCCGTGAAAGTCCTTTCCATACCACGAGGCGACCCCTCGATCCTTAATTCCTACATCCAACGAGAGCTCGCCTTTTGGCAGGGAAGAACAGGCATTGAGAAGCAGGAAGGCCAGGAGGGGAATGGCTGCGTATCCGGTCTGGCGATACGACACGGTCCGGAAGTTCCTATCCATTGAAGCACCTCATGTGTAAGCCTACTCACCACCGTCTGCTTGAGCACTCTTCGGGAAGGTGATCGTAGGCTACGAAACATTCTCCATCGCGACAATACCGTCTGGGTAGCAAGGCCCCCTACCAACGGAGCGAGGCTCTCATCCCCTTCGAAATAGCATCAAGCCAGACGGCATAGGTCGGCGAATGAGACAGGAACGGTGTTCACACAGACGAATAGGCCCGTTACCTCAATGCTTTAGCAGCTGCAAAATCATAAAGATCGCCCATGCAGGCGTTTTGTCGTTACCACGGAATCAGCACGAGCCGTGGCAACCAGGCAACACCGTACTCGCTTTCTACCGGAACCGGATTGATCGATCCTCGAACCGGGTATTCACCACAAAGCGCTCAAAATTCTTCTCTAGTACTTCCGAGAGAATGTCCTCGCCATCCTGCGGATCGAACCAGAACACATTGTCATGGTTGCCGGAATGCGCGTCAGTTCTCACGATGGCGCTTTCATCTTCCCGGTTCTTCGCCTGAATCACCAGCTTGGTTTTGGCTTCGATGTCCGTCAACAAGAACCCACGCTTCGCGTCAACAGCCAACTCCAGAATCTTTCCAGAAAGCACGACATCAGGCCCATTTTCTGCGGTCACCGGAGCCACCTTGGCATACTGCACGTGCCAGCCTTTTCGCTTTAGATAGTCAGCGAACGCCTGGGCAGTTTCCTCTCCCGCACTCCCACTCGAGACATTAAAATCCGTCTCCCCGCCCCACATAGACGTTCGGCTTCCCACCTTGGCACGATCGGCTCGCGCATCTTCGAATGGAATGACGGCAACCCGAGGCCCTGCCATCGGCCTGACTGCCTGCACGGAACCGACAACGTCCTTGCCGGCTTTGGGGGTGAGATTCATCGGAATGATGTCGCCTTTTCCAGAGCAGCCCGTCAGGAGCAGTAACACGACGGCCACCGGCGCAGATACCCCCCGCACCACATGCTGTCGAATCATAAAATCTCTCTACCTCCTTGTGTACAACACATCATCGAGAAATGGTCTGCACTTCACTACCGATGAAGGACGATCGATCGCGCGAGCAGCCCCTCACGCGTCTTGATATATTTCAACGTAACTTTGTCTCCCGCATGGATGTGATCGAGTCCGATCTTCCTCTTCCCCCGCAGAATAACGGCACCCTGCTGGACGACTGCACCAACCACAATGCCCTCACTTGAACCGTGCTGCCCCTTCACCACAATGACGGGAGGAACGTCACCCGCACCAATGCTCTCAACCGTCCCTCTGATTTCGTGAACTGCATTGTTGGCTGCATAGACGGAGGTGAGGAAGCTTCCGAGCCCGGCGAGCGCCACGCAGAGAACCGCGCCAATGACCAGCACACCAAGCAAGCTCAGCCGCGGTTGATTCACGACCCTTCCCATCTCCAACCACCTCGTCGCGCTGTATCGCACAGGAACACTTGCCGGATAAAGTCGCGGAACTGTAGCAGTTACGCACCACGCTGTAAAGATATGAACAAGCTTTCTCTCCTACCGTCGTCATGCGCGGCACGCGTCCATCTCTTGACTGCAATCGGGACGGTCGGTAAGATCACGCACGAATTGCCACACCACGTGCCACGTTAACAATCAGCAGGACTCACACCCATCCAGCCGTCAGCTCCGACTGCATGATCGAAGTTCGCAACATCACGAAACGGTATGGGCACCTTACGGCGATCGACCGGGTGACCTTTCGCGTCGACAAGGGAGAAGTTCTGGCCTTTTTGGGACCGAACGGCGCGGGGAAAACAACCACCATGCGGATTCTCACCTCCTTCATTCCTGCGACAGAAGGCACCGCACAGGTGGCGGGCTTCGACTGCGCGGAGCAGCCGGAGGAGGTCAAGAAACGTATCGGCTATCTCCCCGAGACCCCCCCGGTGTACCAAGAATTGACGGTGGCCGAATATCTGGACTTCGTCGGCAAGCTTCGGGGATTTAGTGGAGCAGAGTTGACCAAAGCCATAGATCGCGTGATGGAGCGGCTGGCCTTGGGCTCCGTTCGACACCGACTCATCGCCAACCTGTCACGCGGCTATCGACAGCGTGTCGGACTCGCACAAGCGCTGATTCACGATCCACCCGTCCTGATTCTGGACGAACCGACCGTCGGTCTCGACCCGAAGCAGATCATTGAAATCCGAGAATTGATAAAAAGTCTAGCCGGCTCACACTCAGTCATCTTGAGCACGCACATCCTTCCGGAGGCCACGGCGGTCTGTCAGCGCGTCGTGATCATCAATGGCGGACGCATCGTCGCCGAGGATACCCCGGACCAACTCTCTGCCCGACTTCGCCGGTCGGAAAAAATCAGCGTCACGCTCAAGGCCCCACCCGCCAATGTGCTGGAACGGTTCCGCGCCGTCGCGGGAGTTGAACATGTCTTAGCGACCGCCGATCCCCACACGATTCTCATCGAATGTGCGCTCGGTCTCGACATTCGGGAAGCAGTTGCGAGTTTTGCTGTGGGACAGGGATGGGGACTGCTCGAGTTGAAACCACTTTCCATGACCCTTGAGGACGTCTTCCTTCGGCTGACTCAGCGCGAGGACGCACCATCCGAACCACGCGAGACGGCGGGAGGGGAGCACCATAGCTGATGCCACCCGTTCACGCCATCATCAGGAAGGAATTGCGCTCCTATTTCGTTTCCCCGATCGTCTATGTTGTGGGCGGGGTGTTCCTGCTGACCTTCGGATTCCTCGCCTATCTCTATATTGTGTTTACAGGAGCGCAAGCCATCCAGTTGACGCAAATGCAAGGCGGCCCCGCGCAGATCAATCTGAACGACCTCGTCTTCCGCAACCTCTTTGCCAGCATGCGGTTCGTGCTGCTGTTGATCTTACCCATCCTCACCATGCGACTGCTGGCCGAGGAGCGCAAGCTTCGAACTTTTGAATTTCTGATGACCGCACCGATACGGGTCAGCGAAATCATCGTCGGGAAATTTATCAGCGTCTACCTTGTCTTCATCGGGATGCTGGCGCTCACCACCCTGGTTCCCCTCACACTGGCTCTCTTTAGCGATTTCGACTGGTATCCCGTGCTCACCGGCTATCTCGGCTTGACGCTCCTGGGCGGGTTTTTTCTAGCTGTCGGCCTCTTTGCTTCCTCCATTACCGAAAATCAAATTGTGGCCGCCTTCACCAGCTTCGGGCTGCTGCTCATGTGCTGGTTGCTGGCCGGACTTGGCTCGCTCCTAGGAGACACCCCCGCCGGGCAGGTGGTCTCCTACCTGTCCTTCATGGAGCACTACGACCATTTAGTTCGCGGCCTGATCGATACACAAGACCTGGTGTATTACGTGAGCGGAACGGTGCTGATGCTGTTCCTTGCCCACCGCATTGTGGATGCCTCACGATGGAAATGACGCGCACCCCCCTTCCCATCGGCGCGATCGGCACCGGTCTAGCTATCGCCGGTGTGATTGCGTACTCCCTGGCTCCGGATAAGCTGTGGCTGGTCACGCTCTTGGAAGGCCTTGCGCTCGCCTCTCTGATCTGGGCACTTGCCACTCATTTTGATCGCCTCAAACGATTCTCGTCCCAACGATCCACACGCCTGGGCGCCAACAGTGCGCTGATGGTCGCGCTCTTTCTGGCAATTGTGGGCATCGTAAACTTCCTCGCCGTCCGGCACTCGATTCGCTGGGATTTTTCCGAAAACCAAAATTACACGCTCGCCCCCGAAACCTATCGCGTCCTGCGCAATCTCCCGCGAGAGATCAGCGTAACCGTGTTTACGCGGGAAAAAGACCCCGGGTACCAAGCCTATAAGGAACGCTTGGACAGCTATCGGCAAGCCAGTCCCAAGTTGACCGTTCAATTCATCGACCCGGAGCGCCAGCCAAAAGTCGCGCAGAATTACGGCGTCACCCGCACCGACGTGGCCATCTTCGAAAGTGGCCCGCAATCGGTTCGCATTACCTCGCCGGCAGAAGTAGAGATCACCGGCGCACTCGTGCGGGTCTCCAAGGACGCAAAAAAGCGCATCGTCTTTTTGGAAGGTCATGGCGAACGAAGCCTGGAAGACAAAGACCGCGGTGGAATGGCCCTCACCAAGGAAGTCTTGGAGAAGCAGGGCTACGACGTCGGCACCGTCACGCTGCTGCAAGAACCATCGGTACCGGGCAACACAGATGTCTTGATCGTCGCAGGCCCCCGACGCGCCGTCACCAAGGAAGAGAAGGAACGGATTCAAGCCTACGTCGCGCAGGGTGGCCACCTCCTTATGTTGCTCGATCCGGACACGCAATCGAACATGGATGACCTGCTCAAAGTCTGGGGGCTGGAACTAGGGCCGGGAGTCCTCGTCGATCTACAGGACCGGCTCGCACAGGGCGACCTGACGGCGCTACTGGTCCGCACGTTTACCGACCATGAAATTACCCACGAACTCACCGCCGCGGTCTTGTTTCCCTTGGCCCGCCATCTGATTTTTCACGAAGAGCAGGGAAAGGATTGGGACTACGTGCCCTTGGCGCGCACATCACCACGAAGCTGGGCAGAAACCGATATGAAGGGTCGGGTCGTCAGCTATGACGAAAAAGCAGATGTGCAAGGGCCGTTGGCGCTGGCCGCCGCCTTAACCCCTAAGCAAGCTCCCGAGGAAGGCAAGCCACGTCCCGCCGTCGTTGTCGTCGGCAATTCCGCCTTCGCCAGCAACGGGTTCATTAACTTCGTCGGAAACAGCGATTTCTTTCAACGCACGGTCGGATGGCTCTCGGAAGAACGCGACCTCATTTCGCTCACACCAAAAGACCCGGCGGTTCGACCGTTCACGCCCAACCCGCTCCAGGAGCGGATTCTGCTCTACGTTCAGGTCATCTTCCTCCCGGCCATGACCGTGCTCTGCGGCCTCCTGGTCTGGCGGAAGCGGCGTCGTCTCTAGGTCATGGCGCGCTATTGGCCGACAGTACTTTTGGCAGGCGTCCTTGCAGGGCTTGGCCTGTACCTCTACTTCGTCGAACTGCCTGAACAACGCACAGAACTCGTCAGCGCCACCCAGGCTAAGCAAATCCTGCCGTTTGAGCAAGCCCAGATCACCGCCTTACGCGTCCGCAGCCATTCCGGGGAAGTCGTACTCAGCCAGACACCCGGCCGCCCCTGGGGCATCACTGCGCCGATTCAAACCGACGCTGATCAACGCCAGGTCCAGGCCCTCGTCCGTGCGCTCGTGACGGGGAAAGTCTCGCGGCTGGTCGAAACCCATCCGGTCTCGTTGACGCCGTTCGGTCTGGATCACCCATCCACCGTTGTGACCGTGACCGCTGGGGATCGCAACGAAACGCTCTCGATCGGAGACGCCGGCCCCCTCTCCTCGACACTGTATGTCCTGAGAGCGTCGGACGAGGCTGTGCTCCTAACCGACCTGGCCCCAAAGGACTTTCTGAACCGAACGCTTCTGTCGTTCCGGCGGAAAGAATTGTTGCAATTCAATCAACAGGAGGCGGAGCAACTCCGTCTGACCTACCCCACAACGGAAATCGTGCTGTACGGAATTGAGGAGAAGCCCAAGAAAAAGTGGAAGATCCGTTACCCGATCGAGGCTGAGGCCGATCGCACGGAAGTCCAGGCGCTCCTCTTTCGATTGGAAGACCTCAAGGCCCTGGCCATTGTTGATCCCGGTCCTGAGCGAGAACAGCTCGCGCCGTTACTCACCAAGCCCAAGGTGAAAGTCACCGTGCACGCAGCCGGAACCGACCAAATCATTCGCCTCTTTCAACCGGATCCGGCCAGCGGCGAAGCCTATGCGCAAACCGCGGCAGAAGGTCCCATCTACAAAATCAGTCCCTCTATTATTAAGGAATTGACCAAAGACCTGTTCGCGCTTCAGGACAAGCGGCTACTCGGGGTAGAGACTAGCGACATCGCCCTGCTCTCCATCAAAACACGCGAGGAACAATACACTCTGGTTCATGACCGGGACGGATGGATGCTCGAGGATCAGCCGACCGAAAAACTGCGGCAAGACGTGACTGATCTGCTGGTCAGCCGGATCGTCAATCTTCCAGCCGAAGAACGTGTCCTCAAACAAGTTGGCCCGTTAGCGCCTTACGGACTGGTCGCCCCGGTCGCGGAATTTGTCGCCACCGGAAAAGACGGCCGTGTTGCGGGACGCCTCGCCCTCGGCAATCAATCCGGCGGGCTCCTCTATGCCATCGGCCACCGAATCCCAGGCATCTTTCAGGTGCGCCCCGACCTCCTGACCCAGATTCCTTCCCGGTTGGCACTGCTTGCCAGCGTCCCGGCAACATCCCACTAAACGCTACCAGAGGTGTTTCCAGGAAGAGGAGGAATATGCTACTGTGCGCCCATCGCTCTTGATCAAGGAGGATCCTTCAATGATGTACTCGCGTTTCCACGGTGCCGTTGTTCTGTCCTTATCTCTGCTCTTGCTGAGTGCCTGTGCGACGGAAGAAACCATGACCAGCAGCGGATCGACGCAAGCCGCATCGGCGAGTGGATCGATGAAAGCAGCCGCCACGCAAGCGTACGACTCCCTCCAGTCCTGCCTGAGCCGCATTCCATCCGGGGGCACGGCGGGGACGCGCATGATTGCCGAAGAAAGTTGCAAGAGAGACGAAACACTCCGCCAAGCCATTGCGGGTAACGCCGCAGCGAAGAGCGGGAACCGCGCCGCGGCCGGTGCTGCCGGCGATAGTTTGGAAGCCTGCATGGCGCGCATCCCGAAAGACGGGTCGGTTGGGCAGCGGATGCTGGCCGAAGAGAGCTGCAAGCGCGACCAGGCCAACCAGCGGTAATCTGACTTCCAAGTCGATCTCCGACGCGCCTCCGAAGGTGACCATGCCCTTCGGAGGCATGCCTCGCTGTAGACAATCTCACCGGCTTTCAGTATCGTACGACAACGCCCCCGTAGCTCAGTTGGATAGAGCAGCGGTTTCCTAAACCGCGGGTCGCACGTTCAATTCGTGTCGGGGGCACCAACCAGCTCGCCTGCGTTTCGTTCATCTGACATCATCCCCTGCTGCATCTGATGCCTCAGGCCCTCTCCTTCAGCGGGTTGCCAGCCTTGATCCCCAGATACTCTCGGGAACGGTGCTGTGCTCAGCTTCACAAACCTAACGTTCGATGCCCTCGAAAGCATTCCGCACACACCGCCGGCCATTCGTACGATCACCCTTAGGCCTTCAGGCTCAGCGCAAAATGTTCTCATTGCACAGTTCTCTCCCTCGAATTTTGGCCCCTGACCGGATATTTGCGAAGCATGACACATGAGTTATCAGCAGAATCAATAGGTTGTCGCAACTCAGAACAACGGTACTGAGCTTGCAGTGGAGGCTCCACATAACAAAAGGAGTCCACATCATGATTGAGTTTCCGCTGCTCCTCATAGGTTATGCACTGCTGCCGATCGTCGCCTTCCAGCTGATGATCATGGCTGACCGCCCTCAGCAGAAGGGCGAGCAAAACGCCTTTCCGCAGGTCGAAATCCTGTAAGCCTGCGGCGGCTCTGCCCGCCATGAGCAGAGCCGCCGCCTTGCGAGGCCAGTATCCGCCCCCTCCCACGACTCACCCGCTACCGATAGTTCAGGCCCCCGGTTTGTCGAACAGATCTACCGCCGACACGCGCTCCTCACTTGGTGCGCCTAAGTAGGTAAGGGTATATCGAGACCACGCCAGTACCCAATGGACTCGACGAATACAGCAGACGTAGGTAGAATTGGTCATGTATACTGTGGCGGAACTAGCGGATACGTGCCCTGCACGCTGCGAGAGCCATTCTTGATAGAGATGCATTTCATGGCAAACGGTCGAGGCAAATCCCTTCCCAACGTACCCAGGAAGCCGGCGAATCTATTCAGTAGTTTGGTTCTGCTCCTCCTCGCAACGGCCGGGTGCCATGGATATACCCTGGTGGAAACTCCCACGACTGATGGCTTCCATTCCAAGCTGCCCGCGCCCTATACACGGGCCGTCGTCTGGGGCGGGCGCCCCGATACCGCTCAGAGCGCCAGCACCTGGCTCTTGAAAAAAGGGCTGTTGGTGGTAGACCAAACGAAGGTTCTTCAGACGGCAGCTGACCAGAAAGTCAACCTGTCGGGATATCAATACCTCGAAACCGATGTACTCCGAATGGCCAAACTGGTCGGTGCCCGCCTAGTAGTTTTCAGCAACGCCGAAGTGGGCTCTTGGGAAGCACTCGATTGGAGCAACGGATTTCCTCATAGCCAACGAGTGTATTCGGCCACCATTTCCCTACGCGCAGTGGATGTGAATACCGGGGAAATCGAGTGGAGCGGAAAGGCTCAATCCACGGAACGGTTCAGCAACATTGAGGAGGGCGTTAGCCTACTCACCTGCCATGCGTTAGCGACAGCATGGGGCATGCGCAATCCTGGGGCGACGGCGCCGGATAATGTGTGCCCCCGGGGGTCCGGTGTCATGATCACTGACACCCACAGACCCTCGACAAACCCGACCTCCTCCGGCCGAGAGAACCTCACACCATCAATGAACAATTAGCGAATTTCACGCACGCCCCCTGCTTGCGCACAAGCGTGCTCTTTCTCTCGATTTTTCCTCCCCAGGCGTTATACTAACCGGGTGACACACGTCACGATTCCCGGCCGGGGACACGTATGCCCTATCGCCTGCTCATTCTGATCCTATGCCTCTCGCTCCTCTTCCCTCTACCCACGCGCGCTGCCGACAATCGCCCGTTCTGGACAGAGCAAGCGTTGTTTCATTTCGGAGACGATGTCTTCTTTACCGGCCGCTCCTCCTGTGCCCCTTCGATTGAAGAAGGACGTCAACGTGCCTACCTCGCCGCAGTCCAGGAGGTCAGAAATTTCACCCGCGCCAAAGAGATCGAAGGGTTTCCATTGGACACGCAAATGATTTTTGAGGACGCCCGTCCTGCGGACTGTGCCCAGGGCTTTGTGACCGTGTGGCGATTGCTGCGAGCACCCAGGACCGCGTTGGAATCGCTCGCAAAACACGCAACGCCTGGGAAACCGGCAGATATCTCCCCGATCCTTGCGCAAGCCACGGCCATCCGAAACCTCACGCCTCGCGTGGGGATGCTGCGTGACGAGGTCTGGAGCCGTTACGGATTGCCGCGATCGATCTGGGCGCGACCGGAGCAAGGCGAACTGATTTGGGACTATGCGCAGTTCGGACTAACCATCGTGTTCAACCAGGATGATGTGTTGACACGATGGCGGCTGAACGGCCCGCATCCACGATCCAGTGACGAGTCCACGGCGCCAGCACTGCAGGCGCCGACCATCGGCAATGATCTGCCAACCATCGACCTTACGACTCGACTCCAACAACTCGAAGAACAGCAGGATCAGGAACGCCGTCGAGCCGCTCAGCGCTATTGCTCACTCCGTTTCGCGGAGGTTCCAGACGCACTACGTCCTAAGCCTGGAGCATGCGAGCAACGGGAATACGAGCGGCTGAAGGAGCAACATCCCCGATTCTGACGGTGCGGCACGCACAATCGTTCGGAAGGAGACTGGCATGGCTACGGAAACAGCACGACGCTCGACAATCCTCCTCGTCGACGACGATCCTTCAACCCTGCTGCTGGCGTCAAAACCACTGCAGGATCACGGATATACTGTACTCAAGGCGCCAGGAAGCGCCGAAGCGCTCAGGCTATACGCGGAACACCCAACACCCATCCATCTCGTCGTCACCGACATCTTCCTCCCACCCCCCGGCTTCCAACTCTCCGTTGAGAAGAATCCCTACCCCCGTGTCAATGGTCTTGAAATGGTCGACCGCCTACTGGAGAACAAACGAGATATCCGCATCATTCTGATGTCCAGTACTCCGGGAGCCGACCTACACAGTCGCGGCCTCATCCGGGAGGAATTGCCCTTCTTGAAAAAACCCTTTACCGGCGAAGCCCTGCTCATGCTGGTCCAGCAGACACTGGCCGGCCCTCCGGCCGCACCCGCTCCGACGAAGTCCTCCTCAACGGACAAGGGCGACGTCGAGTGGGTTGACTGAGAGCCGTCACGCGCCCACGCCTACCTGCTGCGACGACGAAAAGCAGGGATTGCTTGTCAGGTCACACTCCCTCGGATAGACTTTTTCACCAGAGGTGCACGTCGCATGGCACGAGCAAAAGCCACCGAACCCGTACGCAGCCGGACCAAGCCACAAGTCGTCGAAGAACTCACCCGCGGCATTGCCACGCTCCGGGAATTGAGCGTTCAGATCGACGATCTGAGCCGAGACGGATTTCCATACCGGGAAGCCGTCCGCGCAAGAACCGAGCTCTCTTTTCGTGAAACGATTCGGCGATTGTTCGGCGAAAAATCGCCCGAATATCAGACACACAAAAACCACAAACTCAAGGTCGGCACTCGTGCGGAATCCACGCACAGCACTGCGCTCCTGAAGGAATTCATCGCGGCGCTGGAGATTCAGAAAGCCGAGTTGCTTGGTCCCAAGTCTGACGAAATCATCGCCGTCGTCTCGCCAGCACCCGATCGTCCGTCACTGACAGTGGTTCCACACGCCACTCCACCTGATTCCACGACAGCCCAGCCCGCGCCGAGTCCTGCCCCGCAAATACCCGTACCTACTCCCAGTGCCCCTGCGCCTACTACGGTGGCGGCCGCCACCATCAGCCCGTCTCTCTCGGCCGTTCCCCCAAGCATCACACCCGCACCGATTGTCGCTCCAGCTTCACCGCCGCCGGTCATGGAAGTCGCGCCCCAGCCCTCGCGTGACACAGTACGCCCTCGGCCAACTCAGCAAGCACCGTCTGGCAATTCAGCCTCAGTTGAGACCGCAGTCGTCTCGCAGGTTGCCCTGCCCCAACCGTCGGTCGCGTCACCGGTGCCCGCCACCACTGCTGCCCCGACCACGCCGTCCTCAACGACCAGTTCCACGACAAGCACGGCCTCAGAGGCATTGATCCCTACGGGAACACTCCCTCCGGTCACACCGACGGCGAGGGCCATTCCCTCAGGAACCATTCCGCCTGTTCCACACACGACCTTGCGCCCAAAGCTCTCGCCGGTTGCCAGCACGGAATCCTTGACACCCGCTCAACCGGCACCAATCGTCACCACTCCCCAGTTGTCGACATCCACTCCCATTTCTACGCCACCACCGGCCGCTGCCCCACCGGTGGCTGCACCGACGAGCACCGTAGGACTCGTGCCGACTCCCGAAGTGCGCCACATGATTCCGCCCACTCAGATGCCGGAACCAACCGGTACCACACCCACACCTCGACAGGAGACATCCACTCCCCAAGCCGTGGCGCAAATGGCCCCACAGGTCCAACCACCCACGCCCGCGCCGAGTCAGTCCACGGCTCCAGCAAAGGCCCAAGAAGAAAGCGGAACCCTCGAGGTGTTGAGAAGGGTGTGCGCGCGATTTCACCTGGTCGCTCGCCAGCTGCGACTCAGAAAGGAATATCGCCCAACGCTGGAAATCAACGACGAATACGATCTCCAAGACCTCTTTTACGCGCTCCTGCGCCTGCAGTTTGATGAGGTCGGCACGGATGACTGGTCGCCACCGTATGCAAACGGCACACAGCGGACCAGCTATCTTCTCGACTGGGGGAAGACAGTGGTGGTCGTCAAACAAACCCGCTCAGGCCTGTCGAGCAAGGATCTGGCCGAGCAGATTGCAGCGGACAAGAGTCATTACGCGGCTCGACCGGATGCCGCCACCCTGGTGTGCTTCATCTACGATCCGGAGGGCCGAGTGGGAAACCCACGTGGGCTGGAAGCCGATTTGACCACCGCCGAGCCACGGTATCGAGTCGAAGTCCTCGTCGCGCCGAAATAACGGCCCCGCGCCGCTGATTCAGCGCAGGGTTTGTTGACTTCATCCGGAGCAATCCGATAGGTTTCGACCCGTGGGACGCGCTCGTCCGCGCCACACCACTTCAAGGGAGAATCCCTTCTATGCCCGACCGAGCCTACGTCTTGATCAATGTCCATCCTGGCCAGACCGCCGACGTCGTGAAAGCCTTGTCGGACATTAAAGAGATCAAACAAATCGACCCCTGCTGGGGCAAGCCCGACATTTTCACGATCGTGGAAATTCCCCATCAAGACGCCTTGACTCAGCTGGTGTTGGCAAAAATTCATGCCATTCCCGGTGTCGATCAGACGGACACACACATGGTCTATCGGCTGCAAGAAGGTAAGCCCAAATGAGTTGGAGACGGCCACGCACGGCGGCCATCCTGTTCATCGCGGCGATTGCCGGTTGTGCCACTGCCCATCCCACTCCGGAACCGGACGTGATGGAAGTGACGCTTCAGGCCCCTGCCGATCAGGTGAAAGCTGCCGTCGCCGATGTCCTCACGCAAGGAGGCTACTCGGTCGATGAGGACGAGACCGGCAATGTGACGACGGGAATGAGGCGGGAGGTCAGCAGTCCGTGGAACTGGTTGCTGCGATGGAGATTCGGTGTCGGTAAGAGCCGGGTGGAAGCGCGGGTTGTTCCACAGGATGAGACCACGACCCGGCTGCGGCTCCAGGTCTTTCACCGTGGGAAAGACGGCCTCTTCGACACATGGGAAGATGCGGAAACGCCCCTGCCCCAAAGCGCCGCGAATGAAATTCGGCGAATCAAGAACGTACTTCGATTATTGTAGCCTCGGGCTACTTCTCCTCCCCCTCATCGCCGAAATCCAAGCCGAACCGCTCCGCCATCCGATACAACGTTCGCCGATCGATCCCGAGAATCTTCGCCGCTTTGACTTTGTTTCCCCGCGTCTCCTTGAGCACCCGAGAGAGATGCCGCTTTTCGACTTCGTCCAAGGTCAATAAGGCTTCGGGATCCGGGTCCCCGTCACTCCCTTTGTGAACCATCGATGAATCCGGTTCAGCACGGATCGACTCAGGGAGGTCGTCAGGCAACAACAGCGGCCCATGACTAAGGGAGACGGCCCGCTCAACCGCATTTTCCAACTCCCGCACATTTCCCGGCCAATGATAGCGCCTGAGAAGGGCCATGGTTTCAGGCATAAAACCACGCACGTGCGTCGCCTGCTTGGCATACTTCTGCAGAAAATGGTGGGCGAGCATCGGAATGTCTTCCCGCCGCTCGGCCAACGATGGCAGCGCGATCCGAACCACGTTCAAGCGGTAATACAAGTCATCGCGGAACTTGCCGTCTTTCACCTGAGCAGCCAGGTCTCGGTTGGTCGCGGCAATAATGCGTACGTCGACCTTCACCGACGAGGTACTCCCGACCCGCCGCACCTCATGTTCCTGCATCACACGCAACAATTTGACCTGCAGCGCCTGACCGAGATCCCCGATCTCATCAAGAAACAAGGTGCCGCCGTTGGCAGCTTCAAACAATCCTCCCTTGGATCCCACAGCTCCCGTAAACGCCCCCTTTTCATATCCGAACATTTCAGACTCAAGCAGGTGATCAGGCAATGCCCCGCAGTTCACCGGAATGAATGGCTTATCACGACGCGGGCTGTTGAGATGCACCGCCCGCGCAATCAATTCCTTCCCGGTTCCGCTTTCCCCCTCGATCAGCACCGTACTGCGCCCATCGGACACACGAGCCACGAGCTTGTACACCTCCAACATGGCCGGACTGCTGCCCACCAAGTGCGACCAGGGTTCGCGGGCTCGCGCCTCGTCGCGAAAACGGGCGTTCTCCCGCACGAGCCGGCAATGTTCCAAACTCCGCTGTACGACCAGGCGAATATCATCTCGCTTGAAGGGTTTGGCCAGGTAGTCATACGCGCCCTGCTTAATCGCCTCGATCGCGCCCTCCAACGAACCAAACGCGGTCAGCAACACGATGGACGTATCCGGACTAAACCGTTTGAATTCCTTCAGCACCAGGAATCCGTCACCCTGCTCCATTCGAATGTCGGTCAAGACCACGTCCGGCTGGGCTTGCCGTCCACGTTCTACCGCAGCCTGACCGCTGGCAAACGCTTCGACCTCGTACCCTTCCTTCGCCAGCGCTTCGGCCAATAAGGTCCGCGCCGCCTCATCGTCGTCGACCACAAACAGTTTTGCCTGGCTCATCAGCGTTCTGCTCCTACGTTGCCACCGACTCCGACGGCATGCCGGGAAGCACCACCGTCACCGCCGTCCCCGTTCCCAATTCACTCTCCAGCGTCAGATCTCCGCCATGGGCAACGACCGCCTCGCGACTCAGGAACAGCCCCAAGCCCGTTCCCTTCCCGATCGCTTTAGTCGTAAAAAAGGGCTGAAAGGCACGCTCCACGTCGTCCCGTGGCATTCCACACCCGGAATCGGACACGACGAGCGTCACCACGGTCTCGAGATCGGATCGGCCTGTGCATGCGGCGCGCTCGCGTTCATCCCCCGAGGCCGGCCGTATGGCTGCAGTCACCGTCACCTGCCCGTCTGTCCCGGTCGCGGCTAACGCATTGGTGAGGAGATTGACCAACACTTGATGGATCTTCTCGGGATCGGCCCAAACCAACAGCGACGGGGACACCTTCGAGTGAAGCACCACCCCCTTGGCATGATATCCCGGTTCCATCAATGCCATGACCGGCTCAATCAGGCGTTCAGCCGGATACCAGGTCGGCTCCGGCCTGCGCTGCCTGGTGGAGGAGAGAAGATCTTGAATGATCCGCACCACACGATTCAACTGTTCCTCGATGATGCCGATACGCTTGTGCATCTCCGGAGTGACGCCCGACTCCTCCGCCAACGCTTCGACATGCCAGGCGATAGAATGCAACGGCGTTCCGACCTCGTGCGCCACCGAGGCCACCAACTGCCCCACCGTGGCCAACCTCTCCGACCGCGCGAGTTTGTCCTTGATCTCTACCAGCTGGGTGTTCGCCCGCAGGAGGTGTTCCGTCTGCGTGGCCAAGGCAGCCTGGGCTGCCTCCTCGCGGGCCTTGCGCTCCTCCCACGTCACGCCGATATAGGCGACGCCGGTTAGGACGCATACCACCATGATGCGATTGAACACGACCGTCGTGAACCGTTCCTTTTTCTTGGCCGGTTGGAAGAGACCGACGAACGTCACGAGGATGCACAGGGCCAGGGTCACGATCATGAGTCCACGATTGCGCACCGTGGCCACCAACAGAATCGGCAGCACAAATCCGAATGCCCCCACGACATTCAACGGGAACATCCACTCCATCACCGTGACGAGCAAAAACAGCAACGCCGCGATGACCAGCACCACCTGATTCCGACTCTTCATGCCCCCTCCGCGCCGAGCCGCGTGCAGGGCGCTGCGGGTCGAGTACGACGCATCACATGATTTCTGTGGGTAGGGACGGCACTGGCTGGAAGGCAACAGGCATGAGTGATCGCGAGCAGGTCGGTGCGCGACGGCCCAGCGCATGAACGGAAACGCGTGCCTGGCCTACTCGCTCGCTCCGGCAGGAGGCCGAAGCGTTCGCACAGCGGCAGCGAGAGCTTGTACACGCTCATCCCGTTGGAGGTCCTCCAGCGACAGCGACAATTTACGCGACCAGTTGGGATAGGCATCTACCGTTCCGGGGAGATTCATTTGTGTCACTTCGCCGATCACGTCGTCAAGATTCGCCATCACGACCCACGCCGGGGACATCGCCAAATAGACGTGTATCGCCCGGCAGAGATCCGGCGTCATGACCGGAACATGCTCCGGTTGCTCACTGGTTCCGGCCGGCAAGACGCCCACCCCATTCAGCGCGGCGAGGATATGCCGCTTATCCCGGGCGCGTTCCTCGAATGCCTGCTGCACGGCCTGTTCATGCGCATACATGCCAAGTCTGGCACGCAGCCGAATATCTTCACCGATCCAATAGCCGGTCAGCGTGGGCAGATCGTGAGTAGTGACGACCGCAAGGGACTGATCGGGGTAGGCTGACGGATGCTTGTAGGAGCCATCCCAGGTTCGCTCAAAGTATAAGACCCGGTAGGAGAGCACCTTGTAGCGCGCCAACTGCTCACGTACGTAATCCGGCACGGTCCCTAAATCTTCTCCGATCACCAACGTCTGTGCGCGTGTACTCTCCAGCGCCAGAATCCGCAACAAGTCTTCCGCCGGGTACTGCACATAGGCTCCCGCCGCGGCGGTCATCCCCCGCGGCACCCAGAACAAGCGAAACAGCGTCATCACATGATCGATCCGGATGGCTCTCCCTTGCTGGAACGTTTTCCGCAGCAGTTCGATGAACGATCGATATGCAGTCGCCTTCAGACGCAGCGGATTGAACGGTGCAAATCCCCAGTTCTGCCCCTGAGGCGCGAAGGCATCCGGCGGTGCGCCGCAATCCGTGCCCAGGGCCAGGACATCCTGCAGCATCCACGCTTCTGCTCCATTGCGGTCGCTGCCTAGCGCCAAATCAGGGTACAGCCCAACCGACATGTGCACCTGCTCGGCACGCGCATTGGCCGCCCGAAGCTGATCGGCGGCGACCCATTGGATGTATTGGAAGAAGCGAACACGCTTGCGATGGCGTCGAGCAAACTCACGCAATGCCGGTGAATCGGCCGTGCGATACTGTGACGGCCACTCAGGCCACAACGTTTGCGTTTGTTCGACCAGACGCCGATCCTCATCCACGGCCTGGAACAGCGCAAATCGTTCCAGCGACTCGCCCTCATCGCGAATGAACCGCTCCAGCAGCCACCCACGCGCACTCGTGGGTTGGAGAGAGGGTTCGGTTCCCGTGTAATTGTCGATGAGGAACTGGCGATACGCCAGGTCGAGCATCTGCCGTTTTGCTTGCGCAACGGACTCGGAATCCACAAAATCAGACGCGCGTGCCTGCTCCACCGTCCTGTGAAACTCGGGGCTACGCCTCAGGCGCTGCGCCTCTGCCGACGCATGATATTCCGGTAGCCGATCGAGATCGATATAAAGTTCATTCAAAAACAGGCGGCTCGTGGGAGAGTAGGGACTCAGATGGTGCGGGCGAGAATTCTTCAGGGCATGTAAAGGATTCAGACCGACAATGCCCGCCCCCAGTTCGCGTCCGGCCCATTCCACAAGCCTCGCCAGGTCCGTAAAGTCGCCGACGCCCCAATTGGTTCGCGAGCGTACGGAGTAGAGTTGCACGGCCAGACCCCAGACGCGTCCGCCATGGGCAATCCCCTCCGGCACGTAACAATGGGGAGGTGCCACCACGACACGGACCGCTCCCTCCGTCGACACCTTACACCCCACACTCGCAACCGAGAGCTCGTAGTACCCGAGTTCCAGATCCGAGACCAGCGGCACCTCGATCCGAATCATCCGTCGCCCCGCCACGAATCGGACTTCCTGCGGCTTCATGACCGGACCGATCTCTCCGCGATGGATGCTGGTGCCTTTTTCGTCGATCAGCTGCCACTTCAGCGCTAGTTGCGGCTCTTCGTCCGGCTCGACTGCGAGTCGGCAACTCCACGACGTGGGGGCATAGCCCTGTTGGAGAATGAGGATCGGATCGCACGTCTGTCGCCAAGGTGCATCGTCTAAATCGATGAGCGCCTGCAGCAGCGACTCGCGGGACGCAACATCGAACCCCATGGAAGACAGAATCGCGCGGCGGGTGTCGTCGCTGGTGATATGCAGCGTGCCGGCAATGTCGTGATAGTCAGCAGCAATACCGGCTCGCGAGGCGAGAAGGCGAAGCAGGTCTTGCTCGGTGCCGTTGTACATGGTGTCGTGCGAGTGTGAGTCAAGACCTCCATCAAGTCAAGGCATCCTACGTTTTTCCGAAGGGTTGCGATACAATCCGGCGCATGCATCGCTCCCTCAACCAACTGGAGGCCGCACGACTCCTGAGCCGTCCGCACCCGAACGTGATGGCGCCATGGCGCGTCAACGAGTGCCCGGCATGATGGACCTCGCCCTTGTCCGTTTCGGGACTAGTTCCTGGGCCTATGAAGGCTGGTATGGCCAGGTCTACCATCATGCCTATTCCGCCGGCCGATTTTCCAAAGATAGCCTCGCCGAATATGCCGCCTATGCACCCGGTGGAGCACCGCTGTTTCGCACGGTGGGCATCGACCACACATTCTATCGACCCGCGACACCCAGACAACTCACGCAATATGCTGCGCTGGTCCCGCCGGATTTTCACTTTTGCGCCAAGGTGTGGGAGGAAATCACCATCCCCACCTACGCCAACCTCCCGCGCTACGGCGGCAAGGCAGGGAAACCGAACCCTCGTTTTCTCGACGTGGGCGCGTTTCAGGACATGGTCCTTCACCCCTTTGTCGAGAGCCTGCCCGGCCGCACCGGCCCGTTCATCTTCGAGTTTCAGCGCAGCGGCCTCGAACCGGAGCCGTTTCTTGACGCGCTGGACCGTTTCCTCGCTCAGCTTCCAGTCGGGCATACCTACGCCGTGGAAATCAGAAATCCCGCCGTGCTGGGCCCGCGATACCGGGACATCCTGCGCACTCATGGCGTGGCGCATACCTACAACCATTGGACGGGCATGCCGCCGCTCCTCATGCAGCATCGCCTGATGGGCGAACGGTTCACCGCCCCCTTGCTCGTGATGCGTCTCCTGACGCCACTTGGTCTCCGCCACGCCTCAGCGGTAGAACGGTTCGCGCCGTACAACCGCATCGTCACCGCTCAACCTCACATGCGCCGAGAGGCCGCCTCCCTGATTCATGCCGCGGCCAGGCAAAAGGTCCTGCCCTATGTGCTCGTCAACAATCGTTCGGAGGGCAACGCCCCGCTCACCGTCCAGGCCATTGTGGAGGCGTTGGCCGGAATCCCCGATTGACCCACATTGCCGCCGCCCCATACGCGTGATAGCATGAACACACGCAGTACGCGACGCCTAGCAGCCGCACAATGTGGACTTTGCGATCGGGAGGGAGGTGGCTCGTATGACTCCATGGCTGTCTTTCACAGGGTGCGGCGCCCTCGTTGCGATCGCCGTTCAATGCCTCGCCGTCGTTGCACCGGTCCAGGCCTCGCCGGACAACGGGCGGGTCGAGATCACCGGCGACTACCGGTATGCCTTTCATCAGCCGGAAACTCTCACCGAGGCGAAGCAGCATGCCTGCGCGCAAGCGTTACATCTGGCGGTCAGCAACTCGGCGGCCGTGAAAGAGCGTACCGCGACGCTGGTCGATTCGCCGTTCTTTCACCGGCTGATTCACACCCTTGCCACGCAGCATGTTTCCGATCAACAAGTCGTGCAGCAGAGCGAACAGGGCCGAACGGTATACTGCAAAGTCAAAGCCCTCTTCCAGACGGATGCCGTGGAGCAGGTCCTTCTTGCGCAAACGGTGAGCGGAACCGACCAGGCCCTGGACCAAAATCGCGCCCTGAGGATCCTCAACGCACACGAAGAAACGGACGGCTTGCTGGTCGTCACCTATCAAGCACTCAAACGTCTCGATTGGCTGGGGACTGCCTATCAGGGAGGGCTTCGCGAATCAGCCGACGTGATGGTAGATTTTTACGACGAGCAGGGCGTGTTGGTTCGAAGCAGTCGCCACCCGGCGAGAAAAACCGCGACCGGCGATGATGTGATGAATCCCGGGGAAGTAGGCACGCTCAGAATCGCAAAACCACAGAACGCCAAAAGCTACCGAGTCTGGGTCGTCAAGTAACGTCCGCACTGCGGGAGCCAAACCGGACCGACTCCGGCTTGGCTTCCCGTCTCACGCGGTTCACAACACTCCGGTCAATCCTGCTACCGATCCGTGCCTGACGAGGGCATATTAATCCCGACTCGTTCCAATCCCATGATGACCGTCAGTGCCGTCGGCGCATGCTGCACAATTTCCTTCTGCACTTCGATACGGCGAAGGTCGACAAATTCCGGCGCCGTCAGGCCCAATGATTCGCGATAGGCACGATCGGCGATCCCACGCTGCTTTTCCGCCTTCTCTCGCGCCTCTTCGGCTTTTTGAAACTCGACCATCGTCATCTTGCGCTGCTCCTGCACAATGGTTTGCGTCGTCTGTTCGACCACGCCCTTCGGCGGAAGGATGCTCCCGACCACGACACGGTTGAGCCGGATCGGCATATTTTGCTTGTCGATCAGCTTGTTCTGCACCTCGCGTGCAATCGCGTCCTGTAGTTTCGTCCTGGTCGTCGGATCAGTCGTCAACTGAAAGAGCGGATACCGTTGGACTTCTTCACGGACGAAGGTGCGGAACGCTTCCTTTACGTTGTTTTGATACCAGGTCGTCCCGTAACGACCGATGAGTTCAGGGGTGCGCCCTTCGACGACGTTCGCAATCAGGAACGCATCAAACGACACGGGGGCATTTTCGGCGGAGATAATGTCGAAGTGCTCCGAATACTGCAGCGGTCGGATGTCCACCTCGATCACTTTCGTCGTCGGCGCCACCCACACACGGCCGGTCTTCGTCGGCGACGGATCGACCCCTCCATGGCCGAAGAAGAATGGCTGCTCGACCATGACACCCTCGTGGCCGGCTTCGATCGCCACACAGCCTGAGGTCGACAACGATGCCCCGACGATCCCCACCATCCCCAGCATGAACCAGGCTCCCTGTCGCATAGGTTCCTCCTGTGAAAAGGCCTCGCCAACGAACCGAGCCCCCTGCGGGGCAGGCGGGTTTCCACGGCCTCGTTTGGCCATGCAACTACCTTACGAACCGCACGCGTAGGTTGTCAAACGAGGGGACTGGCGCAGGGAGTGTGAGGAACAACACCAGGAGAAGGGTGGAGGCGACAGGCGTATCAGGCAGATCAGTAAATCCCCGCCTCGCGTTGCAACCAGCGCACATACCGAATGATTTGCTCGACATCGGCGGGCGTCACGCCCTCAATCTTCGGCATATTCCCGAACTCCCAATGGTGGGCGCGCACGCCATTCTCCGCTGCGCGGAAAAAGGCCATATCGGCATGATGATTCGGCTCATAAATCTTATGGACGAGAGGTGGCCCCTGCTTTGTGCCGACCCCGCGAGCGCCGTGGCAGGCGGCGCAGTTCGCCGCGAACTTGCCTTCTCCGACTTGCACATCCGCCGGCGTCGAACCGCCGGCCGGCTTGGCCCCCTCCGGATTGGTCGCATTCGACTCGCAGGCAACCAAGGCGGCCACCATGACCGCCACGCTCGCGCCCACCATCCAGGCTTTCATCGACATGTGCTCCACCATCTTCTGCCTCATCGAGGTGGCTCCGGGGGTGTCGTCGCCGACTGATTGGGCTGCGATTGGTTTAATTGCTCGCGTAACATCTGCGTCGTACGATTCAGCGTCAATCTGCGGTAGAGCCTGGCCCCGATTGGAGTCACGATCACCAACGCGATGATCAGGTACATAAAGAATTCTTCAGGCGTCATTGATCCATCTCTCCCGACTCAGACAAGCATCGTGCGCTTCGTTCGCTAGAGTATCGCATAGGGGACAGGATCCTCAACTCCCGCCAGGCGAAAACCTTCCCGACGAATCCGACAACTGTCGCAGCGCCCGCAGGCCACCCCGTCAACGCTGGGATCGTAGCAACTGTGTGTGAGCGCAAACGGCACCTCCAGTTCCTGTCCCCGGCGCACGATCTCCGCCTTAGAGAGCATCAGGAGCGGTGCGCGAACCTCAACCGCACGTCCCTCGATCCCCATCTTCGTCCCAAGCCGGGCCACCGTCTCAAACGCGCGGATAAACTCCGGGCGGCAATCCGGATAACCGGAATAGTCCAGCACATTGGCGCCGAAGTAGATGGCCTGCGCGTCCAGGGTTTCGGCATAGGCCAATGCCAGCGAGAGAAAAATCGTGTTGCGTGCCGGAACGTAGGTGACCGGAATTTCTCCGGCCCGTTCTGTCTGGGTCCGGTCTTTCGGTACCGCCACATCGGCAGTCAGGGCGGACCCCCCGAATGCCCGCAGGTCAACCGTGACAATCACATGGCCTACCGCACCCAATGCCGCCGCAACGGCCTGAGCACGCTGCACCTCCACACCATGGCGTTGCCCATACGCGATCGTCACACAGTGAATGCGATGGCCATCCTGTTGCGCGATGGCGGCCGTGACGGTGGAATCCAACCCGCCACTCAGCAACACCACGGCCTTCGACTGGGGATGAGTCATACGTAGAGGCAAGACTGCCGGAACCCACTGAGGACGAGTACCAAAGACGGAGCACTCGTGTGATGACCAGCGCGGGATCTGAGGGAAAACCGGAAGAGAATCGTGCTGAGGCCGCGGCCCTAGTCTCGATCCTCTTCCTTCTCAATCTTCTCGAGGAGTTCCTGCTGAGACTGACATTGCACGCACAGTTTCGCGAAGGGCACGGCTTCCAATCGCTTTTCGCTGACTTCGATGCCGCATTCCGCGCAAATACCGTAGGTGCCTTCGCTGAGTCTGGTTAACGCCTCATCGATCGCCTGCCGCTTCCTGTTTCGCATCTCCATGAGCGAGATGCCGAGTTCGCGATCCAAATCCATGAGCGCTTGGTCGCCCACATCGCGGGCTGATTCCAACCGACGCTGCTGGTCTTCCGTCAGCGATTGGCCGAGGTTCCCCTCGATCTCCCGCATAATCTCCTGACGTTTCCCGAGCAGCATACGCTGCAGGACTTCGCGCCGGCGCTGGCGCTCTTCTTTTTCTTTCGGCGTTTCTTTCTGGGTCAACGCGGCCACCACACGCGCGGCCACGCTGTCTTCATCTTTTTCGGTCATAGCGGTTACGGGAGCCGGACGCTCTTTCTTCACGGGCTTCTCAGGAGCGATGGCTTTGGCTTTCGTTGTTGGAGTTTTTTTCTTCGCGCTGACTTTCGTCGCCATAGAGTCTCATGCCCTTTCGTGATGAGTGCAAGGCGAAAAAGTTTGGCAGGTATATCACGCTATAGATCGTTTGACAAGTACCCGATTCCCCAAGATCTTGGGTGTTTAGGGATAGATGATCATGGAATGCACGTTGTAGCCGGTCAGTCGATCACGCCCCTTCAGGCCTTTTAACTCGATCAGAAAGTCCAGTCCCGCGATCTCTCCACCGAGCTGGCGCACGAGATCCACCGTCGCCGCCGCCGTCCCCCCTGTAGCCAGCAGGTCGTCCACGATCAACACCCGCTCTCCGGCCGCGACCGCGTCCCGATGGATTGCCAACACGCTGGACCCGTATTCCAGGTTGTATTCCACCTCAAAAATGTCCGCCGGCAGTTTTCCAGGCTTTCGGACAGGCACGAATCCGGCCCCGAGCCTGGCCGCCAAGGTGCCACCGAGGATGAACCCCCGCGACTCGATTCCAATGACCTTGGCAATGCCCTGGCCTTCATACCGGGCAGCCAGCTCATCGGCAATGGCGCGAAAGGCCTGAGCGTTTTTGAGGAGGGTGGTAATGTCGTAGAACAGAATGCCGGGCTTAGGAAAGTCGGGGACTTCTCGAATGAGGGCTTTGTAGTTCATGCGTCTGACGGGATCGGGAGGTCCTCATAAGAGATCCGCCCGTTTCATGGTTTTCCGTTCAATGATTCCGCGGAGCCTGGCAAGTGCGGCCGTTTCGATCTGACGAACGCGCTCACGAGTCAGCCCCATCTCTTGGCCGATCTCTTCTAACGTCCGCGACTCAGCCCCGTCAAGTCCAAACCGAGCCAGAATGACCGTGCGCTCCTTTTCCGGCAGCTCGTTGACCCAGGCCATCAGTTCGGCCCGCCGCATCACACCTTCAGCGGTATCGGCTGGAGTGAGGCACAGCGGGTCTTCGATCACGTCCCGCAAAAAGGTATCCTGGCGATCACTGATCGGGCTGTCGAGCGAACAGGTGGTACGGACCAGTTGCTTGAGATCATCCACTTCCGCGACGCTGACTTTCAGTTTGGCCGCGACTTCCTCGGACAGCGGTTCCCGCCCAAGCTCATGAACCAGTTGCTCCACCTTGCCCAGATAGCGGTTCAACCGCTCGACGACATGAACGGGCAATCGAACCAGCTTCCCCTGGTTGATGATGGCCCGCTCGATAAACTGCCGGATCCACCAGGACGCGTAGGTGCTGAACCGGAACCCGCGCTTGTAATTGAACTTCTCGACCGCCTTGATCAGACCGAGATTGCCTTCTTCAACGATATCGGCAAAGGGAAATCCCCGGTTCATGTACCGCTTCCCGATGCTGATGACCAACCGAAGATTCGCCTCGATCATCTCCTGCCGGGCGGCTTCATCGCCAGCCATGATCCGCTTGCCCAGCGATTGTTCCTGCTTGAAATTCAACAGGGTCGACTTGCGCACCTCGCGCAGATAACTCTTGATCGTGTCGAGGCCTTCTGCGCGCCCGGATTCGGACGAACGGCTCTCGGCTCCAGACTCTTCCGCCTCAACATGGCCCTGGGAGTCCGACTCCTCATCCTCATCTCTCCGCGTCGCGCGCGGGCGGCGAGTCGAGACCGACGGATTCATCCCGGTGTCCTGTCGCATGGTTGCACGTCGAGCCATAACGTCGTTACCTGCTACCGAATCGTAAAGTCATGAAACCGGCCCGTCGCGTTGCCCCACTCCACGTGCACCTGGGTCACACGCGCCCCCACCGGCCCGCGTTTGAGATCCGTCAGGAATTCCTCGAGGACACTCCGACACCCCTCAACATCCACAGAGACTTGCCCGCTATCCAGATTCTCCACACCACCGGTCAATCCGCGCGAGGCGGCCATGCGGCAGGCGAACGCCCGATAGCCCACTCCCTGCACACGACCGCTCACCAAGATTTTTGCCCGTACGGCATCGCCCGTCTCTGTCATCGATTCACAACTCCCTTGGGCACAGACATCGGCGCAGAGCGAGAATCGCGCCTTGACCAGGATATTCTCACAGCGACTAGATGCCGTCACGCGATTTAGCGGTTTGCGCGGCGCGTCTACGCTCATACTTCCCCCTTATCGGCAGGGATCGCACAAAGCATGAGCGCGGGGTTCGGAAGAACTCCTCGTGGACACTGAGATGGCTGAACGTGAAATGAGAGGAGATGCGGTTTGGTCGGGGCGAGAGGATTTGAACCTCCGACCCCTGCGTCCCGAACGCAGTGCGCTACCGGGCTGCGCTACGCCCCGACCGGGCGAATCAGAAAACGGAGAGCGGATTGTCTTACAAGAGAGGGGTAAAACGCAAGCCGTGAGATTCGGCCACTGCCTGACACGTAATTGTACCCTGCATCACGTTTACCCCCTTGGCCATCCCTGGGTCCGACCGAATGGCTCGCTCCACCCCTTCCGAGGCAAGACGGAGCAGGTATGGGAGTGTCGCATTGGTCAACGCTCTCGTCGAGGTATGCGGCACGATCCCTGGCATATTGGTGACGCAATAGTGCACAACCCCGTTCACGCCATAAACGGGATTCGAGTGCGTAGTGGGCGTGGTCGTTTCACAGCAGCCGCCCTGATCCACGGCCACATCGACAATCACGGAACCCGGCTGCATCCGTTCCACGAGGTTGCGGGAGATCACTTTGGGCGCCCGTGCACCAGGGACCAGCACCGCGCCGATGACCACGTCTGCCTCCACGACCGCCCGCTCGATGGCGGAGGCGGAAGCCGCACAGGTCGCGATGCGCCCCCCGTAGAGATCGTCGAGCATCCGCAGTCGATCCACATCCAGATTGATCACCGTCACTCGTGCGCCCAAGCCGACGGCGATCCGGACGGCCGACGTTCCCACGATACCCGCACCGATCACCACCACATGCCCTGGCAGAACCCCGGGAACTCCGGCCAACAAGACTCCGCGCCCCCCTTGGACAGTCCCGAGGTAGTGCGCGCCCACTTGTACGGACAACCGCCCGGCGATTTCACTCATCGGCCGTAACATCGGCAGGCTGCGATCCCTGGCCTCGACAGTCTCATAGGCGATCGCGGTGATCCCAGCCGCCATCAAGGCCTTGGTCAGATCCGGCAACGACGCCAAGTGCAAATAGGTAAACAGCACCTGGCCCGGCCGAAACAGCGCGCACTCCGACAATTGAGGCTCTTTGACCTTCACGATGAGCTCTGCCCGGTGAAACACGTCTTCCTTGGATTGCGCAATCTCGGCACCCGCCTGTCGATAGGCTTCGTCAGAAAACCCGCTTCCCTGCCCGGCCGTCGGTTCAACCAACACCTGATGGCCGGCTTGTCGCAACGCCCGCACACCGTCCGGCGTGACACTCACGCGGAATTCGTAGTCCTTGATCTCTTTGGGAACCCCGATCACCATGTCCGCCTCCTTACCCTCGACACCGGCCTCTCATGCTCATTATACATGGGCCGACACCCCTCCTGCCGTGAGCCGCACGTCCACCTTGCCAGCCGAAAGACCAGTGCGGTAAGATTCGCCGTCTATCGACTTTTCCCCCTAAGAGGAGCACTTCGCGCATGGATGCCGGATCCTGTAATGCCTGCAGCGCCGCAGGCACACCGTTGATGAAACTGTCCCTGGGCAAGGATTTCTTCGGGCGCACCTACGACCGGTTGTCCCCGTCTTCGGATCAGAGTCCGAAATGGTACTGCGAACCCTGCTCCATGATGAAGAATTTGCAGCGGGACTTCCGCGATATTCGCACGGAATTCGACAAGCTTACCAAGGGGCAGGCTTCCGCACTGTCTGAACCAGAGGCCAAACAACGCGCGCAGTTGCGCCTCCGCGAAATTGCGGCCATTACCGGCACGCAGTCCGCCGGTTCGTCACTGCTCAACGCGACGGAAGTGACTCAACTGATCGAACAATTCCACGCGCGCGCCTGATCGTGCGGACCACACAGTGACCAACACCGCTTCGAGACTGTTGCCATGACCGGCTATCAACGACATATTTTCGTCTGCACCAATACGCGCGAGGCCGATGATCCTCGCGGCAGTTGCTCCAAACTCGGCTCGGAGGCACTCCACGCCTGCTTCAAGCAGGAAGCCAAGCGGCTCAACTTGAAGGGCGTTGTACGCGCCAATAAGGCGGGCTGCCTCGATTATTGCGCCCAGGGTCCCACCGTGGTGGTCTACCCGGAAGGGGTGTGGTACCGCGTGCGTTCTGAAGCAGACGTGAAAGAGATCATGGAGCGCCATATCATGAAGGGAGAAGTGGTCGACCGACTGTTGATCCCCGACCAGGCCCCCTCCCCCCTGCTCTCCCCATTGAGCCTATAAGCCGGTCACACCTGCGGAGTATCACGAGATCTGTATGCCCGCCGATGACAAATGGAAGGCCAACATGGAGAAGGTGGCCTACATGAAAGCCTTCCCCGGTTTGCTGAACGCCTGGGACCAGCTGACGGGCAAAACGGTGGAGACGGTGGTGCCGTTGAAAAGCAAAGCCGGGTCCGCGGCGCTCATCTGCACGGACGGATCGTTTGTGGTCGTGCCGCTGCTGAGTCCCGAACCCTATGAGCTTGGGGAAGCGCTGCAGGTCGGCCGGGCGTCTCTCGAGCCCAAACATGGCGCGGCCTATGCCGAATACGACCAGTTGCTCAAGAAGGACAAAGAGGCGCAACGGACCGCCCGCCTCGAGAACATTCTCGGTGCGATTCGCAACAACGCGAACCAGCTCCCGGAATTAAAAGACCGGCTCGTTGAGCTGATCAAGGAGTGGAAGTGAGCAGTCTGCCCCAAAAGAACATGTTCGAGATCTTCTCGCAAGGTCTCTTCGAAGGAGTCAAGCCTATGATGCTCATTCGCGATCACCTGGTGCGCCATCCTGACCGGTGTACCCACCAAGCCATTTGCATGCCGGTCTGCCCCACAAGCGCCTGGCTTTCGACGCCGCCGTATAAGTTTGATCCCTCACGTTGCCTGGAAAGCTGCCGGCTGTGCCTGGACGCCTGTCCGTCACAGGCGATTTATGCGGTCTATCGCAAAGGGGATAAGCTGTTGGAGCCGCAGAAGAAGTAATCGGGATCCCCGGAGCTGAGTCCCTCTGCTCGCGCGACGCGCGGCCTTACAAGGCCCCGTGGGATGCGCCCAGTGGAGATCGGCCAGGTGCATCGATGGGGAACGATGGAGAAGGTCTTGCCGCCACCCGCCATCTCACGCATGGGCAGATCGCGTTAGACGATCTGCTTCCTCAGTCTACCCCAGTAGGCCGTACCAACGTATCCACAGCCTCCGGTGAACGTGGTCAGGGCCATCACTCGATAGACGACCGAGCGTGGAGCCTTCACATTGACGGTGGGGTTGAGGAGATCGGGAGCCATCGCGACGCGTTTGAGTGTTTCCCCGGCCAGTAAGATGGGCCACATACAGGCCAACCGCTGCCGGATTTCGAGCCTCGGCAGTGCCATCGTATAGAGCCATCCCTGATCCAAATGTTCGACCGCCTGACGGATCATGCGCAGCAGAATCGGACGAAGAGTCGGCAGACTTTCCGGTTTCAGCAGATCCACCGGTTTGAGATCGACTTCATCCAGCCATTGCGTCGGCACATAACAGCGGCCATTGTGAAGGTCGCGAGCGAGGTCTTTGACGATGTTGGTCAACTGCAGCCCCTTGCCGAATCGCACGCCGATGGTAGACATCTGATCGACATCCCAATGGGCCATCGCCGGCCGATGCGCACAGACCATGCGAGTCCAAAATTCGCCGACACAGCCTGCGACAAAATAGGTGTAGCGATCCAACTCGTCCGGCCGCTCCAACGCCGTGAGCTCGTTCGCCGATGAGCCGGGGAATCTGGTCAGGTCCATCTCCATACCATTCGGCAGCACTTCCATCAGCCAGCGAATGCGCTCGCGATCTCCTTGATCGAACTGCCTGAACAGCGCCAAACACTCCGGCAAACGCTGGAGCAACACGCGTTCAGCCGAGTCGGTCTGGTGCGGCAGCAGGGCCGATTGAATCGCCTGCACGGCTTGCGGCTGAACCTCATCGCCCCTGAACTGCGCGCGAAACATATTGAGATACTGCAGCCGCTGTTCCCGCCCGAGCAGATCAGTGTCGGCGATCGTATCGGCCGCGCGCGCGAACAAATAGGCCAACCCCATTTCATCGCGCACATCCGACGGAAGGACATTCAACGTCAGGTAAAATGAACGGGATACCTGCTTGAGAATGACGTGAAGAAGTTCGTGCTTGGAAGGCTGGGTACTCGTGGCTCGACCTGCTTATCTGACTTCGAGGGTGCCTTCCATGCCTTTCTCCCGATGACTTGGAAGAAACAGCAGCTTCTTATCGCAATAGAAGGAGTAGCGGCCCGGCTTCGTCGGCGTAAATTGCACCGTCACCGTCTTACCGGCACTAACATCTCGTTCGATCGAGAGGCCAGCAGCCTCATCCCGCAACACAAAATTGTGCGGAGTGATGGACGTGATACTGGTCAAGAAGAGTTCGACGGGTTTCCCAACCTGAACGATGAGGTGATGCGGGGTATACGCGTAGCTGTCCAGGACCACAGTGGCCCGTTGCAGGCCGTCTACCAGATCAACAGGAACCTGTAGCGGCGGCACCGGCGTGGCCGGATCGGCGGCCGTGACCGGCGCCGTGCCCATCATCATCACCCCCAACACCAAGAGGCCTAGCGGCCGGGACGAGAGACCTATATGCATGACAAGGTTTCTAACAGAAGGCTTCGGAACCGGTCAACCGACCAGAAATCGACCGCCATCGGCCCTCTCTCCCTGCGGCACACCAGCACCGGCCGCCGAAACCCGAGGGCGGACCGCCTTGACTGGCGTAAAACCTGGTATTATCTGTGAACACCAAGACAACAACAGTGGATCCGCCCCGGGGTGAACGAATTGGCGCGGTGTTCGGTATAATGACATCCAAGGTTCGCGACGCTTCGTAAGAGAAGAAGGAGGCGCGAACCTCCAACGGAGGAGCGATATGAAGTCGTTGAAGGGTATCGGGTTGCTAATTCTCTCGAATATTCTGATTTACCTCACCCTGTCGATTACCGTCCGAGTGCTGGTGAACATGGTGTTGCCGGCATTCGGCATCGACGTCCGGGGGGTCTTCAGTCAGGAACTGCTGGTCTGGTCGCTGGTCATCGGCTTCGGCGGCGCGTTCATCAGCTTGATCTTTTCGAAACAGATGGCGCGAGCCATGCTGGATTGCACTCAGATCACGCAGCCCCGCACACAAGCGGAACAGGTCATTTACGGCTCCGTTCGAGAGATTGCGGACCGCCTTCAGATCACCATGCCGGAAGTCTGGGTGTACGATTCACCAGACCCCAACGCGTTTGCCACAGGGCCGAGCAAGAACAACGCGATGGTGGCGGTATCCACGGGGCTCCTGGCGAACCTGCGAGAAGACGAGGTGAAGTCCGTCCTCGCGCATGAAATGGGCCATGTGTTTAACGGCGATATGTTCTCCACGACGGTCTTGGCCGGGTTGATGAACACCTTCGTGCATTACATCAGCAACTTCGTCTACCAGATGGTTGCGCAACCACAAGGCAGCGATCGGGAGGAAGGCCAGAGCGGGAGCCCGATCCTGGGATTCGTCGTGTATCTCTTCTTGCAGGTCGTGCTGTCGATCCTCGCGATGCTGGTCGTCAGTTGGCATTCGCGGCGCCGGGAATATGCGGCAGATGCGTTTGCCGCGAAGGTGTATGGGAAAGACTCGATGATCAAGGCCCTGCAGGCGATCGACCGGTGGGTCAACCGCGCGCAGTTCGAATACTCGACGCAAGACGCGTTGGCCACGATGAAGATCTCCGGCAACACATCCGGATTTATGCATTTGCTGGCGACCCATCCTCCGATCGAGGAGCGTGTGGCGGCGCTGGAACGTCTCTAACCGAAGGAGTCCATACAATGCCGATCTATAGACCGACTTGTTCATGGAAGGTTCTGGTTCTTGGGCTCATCGTGGGTCTCGGGATTGGTGCCGTAGAAATGGGCCTGGGGTCGGTCGATGCGGCCCAACAAGGAGTCTCGCACATGGCAGCCAATACCTCGACCGTCTATGATTTCACGCTGAACGACATCGACGGCAAACCAGTCTCCCTGAGCCAATACAAGGGCAAGGTCATCATGCTGGTCAACACGGCCAGTTTCTGCGGCAATACCCCGCAGTATGCCGACCTGGAACAGATGTACGAGACTTACAAAGACAAGGGGTTTGAGATCCTGGCCTTCCCCGCCAACAATTTCGGCCAGCAGGAGCCGGGGAGCAACGAAGAGATCAAGGGGTTCTGCCTCACCAAATATAGTGTCGGCTTTCCCCTCTTCAGCAAAATCAGCGTGAAGGGCGACGACAAACATCCACTCTACCGCTACCTCACGGAGCAGAGCCCGTTCCCCGGTGAGGTGGAATGGAACTTCCAGAAATACCTGGTCGATCGTTCGGGCCATGTCGTCGCCCGCTATAAACACGGCACGAAGCCGCTGGCTCAGGATATCGTCAAGGACGTCGAACGGTTTCTCGCAAAAAGCTGATCGGCTTCAGGCCTTCTTCTCAAAGCTGATGTGATCGCGATACTCTTGGATGGCCGCAGCCAATGCGGCCTTCCCAAGAGGGATGTTGGCCTCCAGCGCATCCTCCACACCACGATCGTCGATCACCACGTGATAGCGGTCCTGGATATTGGTCCGCACCGCCGTGCCGTCCTTGAACGTCCGCGGCATATAGATTTCCGTCCAGACTTCCTTCTCGACCAAACAGACATCGCACAAACGCTCATACAAGAGCGCTAATTTCTCCGAATCGGTCTCCTTCATGCCTCCACTCCCTGACGTTAATCGACGCTGCGCACAGTGCGGCGCGCACGGTGGGTGCACGTTAGACTAAGCGAGGGGACAGTTTCAACGGGAGGAAGGCTCGGGCACGGCAGGTAGGACATCAGGTGCCGGCTGATCCGTGACAACGAACCGCATCGTGCCCACCTGGTTCACGGCATGAAAGGGCTGCTGTCCCAACGAGGTGATGTAGATCTTTACCAGATACGTACCGGTCGGCCAGTGCGACGCGGGCTTCTTCAACTCCAAGAACCCATACCGCTCGTGCCCCGGTACTTCCAAACTATCCTGGACGACAACGGCTTCCCCCGCCTTGCCGTCGACACCGACACGAAAGACCTGCGCAGCGAACTGAGCTGGATCTTCAAGCGGAGCGACTTCGAACACGATATAGACTGCGGACGCATCGGGCGTGAACACCGTCGTTCCAGGGGCAATGGGTTTCAGCCGTGGATCCTGGGTAAACCACCCCTTGCGGCCGAACGTGTCCCACTCCACCTCATAGCCTCTGGCCATCTTGATCCACGTGAACAAGGACTGGGGCACGCCCTTCTGTTGCACATCCAGTGACGGCGTTTCGGTCGGCTCAAACTCGGTCGTGACCTGCTCCTTAGGGACCATCAAATCACGCCCCTCCGCGCCTCCTTGCAGCACGCCCAGAGTCGACGCCGCACACAAGATCACACCCAGTCGCCAGGAAAGGCGTGTCTCACCTTGGCGTGCACTCACCCCCGCCGCTCGTCGCACACCGATGGCATCCATGAAGTTATGGTACCCACTGCGAGAAGGAAGGGTCAACCGGCCTGCAGAGATTTGATTGACACAGGGGCAAACCGGTGGGCTCTGGTATAATCGCACTCGTCCCAGACACACGTGACTGCACTGGCACTCGTTGCCGCGCAAGACCTGATGAATCACTCAACTGACGCTCAGCCTTCCCCCTCGTCGCCTCAGCAGATCCCCTGCGCAGACCAGCCTGAAACGTCGGCGCGCGAGGTCAACACGCAGCGCCAGCACTATGGTGTCCGTGATGCAGCCTGCCAAGCCGCAGCGCAAGGCGGCGGGGAAAACTACTTCTCGGCTTTCGCCTTGCTCCTGCACGCCTCTCCGTTCCAGATCGCGATCTTATCCGCTCTGCCCCAACTCGTCGGCGTGGTCGCGCAACTCGCATCGGTGAAGTTGCTTCAGTATCTCCGCCTGCCCAGCCGCCTCCTCATTGCGGGAGGCCGGGCCCAGGCCTTTTGCTGGCTCCCGATTCTGTCGCTGCCGCTGATCGCCCCGGAACATGGCTCATGGCTGTTGATCGGGTTCGCGATGCTGTATTTCGGCTTCGGCCATGTGACCGCCCCGGTTTGGAATAGCCTGTTGGTCGATGTGGCGGAAGCCGACAGACGCGGCGCCTACTTTGCCCGGCGGGCACGGACGACAGCGCTCACCAGTTTCCTTGCCCTAGGACTGGCGGGAGCAATCCTGACACTTGGGCAACGATGGGACATGAGTTGGATCGGCTTTCTCATCATCTTTCTCGGCGCGGCGGCCGCGCGCATGGGAGCCACCACCTGCCAGACCCATGTATCGCGAATGATGCCGGTGCACCAACCCGGCGCGCCGCACGGGTTCCGGCATATTCTCGCCCATGCCGGCAGCGGCGATTTCCGTCGGTTCCTCACCTTCTCCGGTCTGATGCACTTTGCCGTGATGCTCTCGGGACCGTTCTTTGTGATCTATCTCTTGAGGGACCTCCACTGGTCGTACCTGCAATACGCCGGCTGGATGGCCAGTAGCATCTCGGCCCAATTTCTCACGTTAGGGCCTTGGGGCCGGATCGGTGATCGATACGGCAACAAAGCCTTGCTGGCGTTGACCGCCTCGGCAGTTCCCTTCCTGCCCATGGGTTACATGCTGAGCGAGCACTATGCCTTCCTGCTGATCGTGAACTTTTGCGGCGGGGTGATCTGGGCTGGACTGTCGCTGGGTTTGCAGAACTATGTGTTTGATTCACTGCAGCCGGAGGAGCGCACCAGGGGTGTGGCGCTGGCCAATGCCATGAATGCAGTCGGATGGGGGCTCGGCGCGCTGACCGGCAGCTGGGTGGCCACCCTGATGCCGGCGACCGTCTCGCTGGGCTCGTGGCACCTGACACCGGCGTCGAACCTGCCGTTTCTCTTCTGCCTCTCCGGGGGGCTGCGCTTGGTGATCGCCCTGAGCTTGCTGCGGACGTTCGCCGAGCCCCGACGCATTGCCTCCCCGCCAGAGGGTCATCCAGTCTGGGAACTCCCGTTCCTCAAACTCCTGATGACGAGACGGCCATGGAGAAGCCCACGCGTGGCGCCCTAGAGCGTGCGCATCCCTGGGCTACATCCCCGACGGTCTGCGCTCCACCTCTTCCTGTTTCAAGCGGTCGAATGCGCGATCGGCACTTCCTTTGACTTGCTCGGAGGATGGTTGGGCCATCGGCTTGGGTTTTTCGCTCGCACATCCGGCGACAAGCACCACCGCGATGCCAACCGCTCCGATCATGCCGAGGCCACGAAACCACGCACACCGCTTGCTGCAGTTCTGATTCATTCCGCCCCCCTTTCCCTACAGGACAACCGTGACTTCACCACCGACGATGCATTATGGGATAGTCCCCTCTCACGCTCAATATGAAAACGAAACCGGGTTCACCACGTTGACTGCCTTTTCTAAAGGCGCTATCCTCCGCGACGACTGGTGCCCCAATCTGAGAGGAATCCGATGTCACTACATGACCGTCTCACCGAAGATCTCAAATCGGCGATGAAGTCGCGGGATCAGCTACGCATCGACGTGATCCGCATGATCAAAGCCGCCGTGCAATACAAAGAAGTGGAACTGAAACAAGATCTCGACGACGCCGGGATGAGCCGAATCATGACGACGCTCATCAAGCAGCGCAAGGAAGCCGCCGAGCAGTTCGAAAAGGGCAACCGTCAAGACCTCGCCTCCAAGGAGCGGCAGGAAATCACCATTATCGAGGGCTATCTCCCGGCTGCCCTCTCCGTTGACGAACTCTCACAACTCGTCAAGGCGGTGGTGACGGAGTCCGGGGCCTCGTCCCTCAAGGACATGGGCCAGGTGATGAAAACGGTCATGGCTCGCCTCGCCGGCCAGTCCGTCGACGGCAAAGTCGTCAGCGACCTGGTCAAAGCCGCCCTTCAACGGTAAGCCGGCCACCGGCGGTGCTTAACCTCCGGGCGCTTTCGGCCGATACTGAATCTGGCCCGGGCAGCGGCTCGCCTCTCTATACCGGCGTTCGCTCCGCTTCGGGACGCAGCCATTGCCACCTCGGCCGGATGAGGCACTCCATGAATATCCTGATCGTCGATGACTCCCCTGACCAGCAACTCCTACTGAAAACGATCCTCTCCAAGGCCGGTCACCAGGACCTGCTCATCGCCGATTCCGCAACCGCAGCCTACGCTCAACTCGGAATCGATCAGCCCCAAAGCAACCCCCATGCCGTCGATTTGATTTTGATGGATTTTCTGATGCCGGGCATCGACGGCGTGGTCGCCACCCGACACATCAAGAACCTAGACGCCTTACGCGACATTCCCATCATCGTCGTCACGGCGAAGACCGCGCTGGGCGACCTTCAAGCGGCATTTTCCGCCGGCGCCATGGACTTCATCACCAAGCCAGTCACCAGCACGGAATTACTCGCCCGGGTGAACTCCGCCCTGATGCTGAAACAGGAGATGGATTGCCGCAAGGCCCGCGAGGTGGAACTCCGCCGAAGCAATGACGAACTGCAACGCGCCTTGCGGGAAGTGAAAGTCCTGAAGGGCTTGGTGCCCATCTGTGCCTCCTGCAAAAAAATCCGCAACGACCAAGGCTTCTGGCAACAATTGGAAGAATACATCCAACAGCACTCCGAAGCGGAATTCAGCCACGGCCTCTGCACCCCCTGCATCAAAAAGCATTACCCTGGTGTTTACCCAGACTAGCTGCTAGCATCGACCTACGACACTCTTTCAGGGAGACATGATCATGGGTATCCTGATCGTCGATGATTCGACAGACGATCGTCTGTTGATCCAATCCATCCTCGCCAACGCCGGGTACGAAGAAACGTTTGTGGCGGAATCCGCCGCTGCCGCATTTCGTTTGCTGGGCCTCGACGGCATGCGTCAGATGACCGGCCGGGTGGATTTGATCCTGATGGATATCGTCATGCCGTCCACCAACGGGATCGAGGCCTGTCGGCAGATCAAGGCCGTCGAACGGTACCGGGACATCCCGATCATCATGGTCACCGTCAAAACCGATCCGGTTGATCTGCAACTAGCCTTTGCCGCCGGCGCCATCGATTATGTCGCCAAGCCCATCAGCAAGATCGAATTGTTGACTCGCGTCCGTTGCGTGCTCCGACTCGTCCACGAAATCGAACGACGTCGCGCGCGCGAGCAGGAACTGCTGGAGGTCATGCGCCAATTGCAGGAAGCCAACCAGATGCTGTTGCGTCTCTCCTGTCTCGACGGCCTGACCGGCATCACCAACCGACGGCAATTCGACGACTTTCTCGACCAAGAATGGCGGCGCGCCGCGCGTGAATCCACCCCGCTCTCCCTCATTATGTTGGATATCGATTATTTCAAGACCTACAACGACAGCCATGGGCATCAGGCCGGTGATGAATGCCTCCGCCAGGTCGCGCAGCTGATTTCCAGCCACGTCAATCGTCCGGGCGACTTGGTCGCACGGTACGGCGGCGACGAGTTCGTCATCGTGCTGCCCGGTACGACCGTGGATGGCGCCGCACAGGTCGCCGATACCCTCAGACGGAAAGTCTGTGAGGCCGAGATGAAACACCCGAACGGGGACCCGGTGACGATCAGCCTGGGCTTCGCCAGCACGGTACCCAGCCGCGTCGCCGCCCCGACGGACCTTATTCGAGCAGCCGACCAGGCCCTCTATCAAGCGAAACAGGATGGGCGCAACCGAGCCAAACAAGCCGGAGTGCTGACCCTCGTGCATCACACCCATAAAGATTGATTGCGCGTCGACGTCGCCATGGCCGCTTCACGTTTCACCGAGCCGCGACGGAGGACCGTCATCGTTGACTGAGGCGACCGGACGACATGGCAAAACGCATTGCGCGAACGAAACCCACCACCGGCACCGCGTCAAAACGCCCCCTGCGCGCCTCTTCCCGTCCATTGACCGCACTCCAACGCGAGCAAGCCGCTCGCCGGCGCGCCGAACGCGCGCTCGACCGCGCCTCCAAAGAATTGCAACACCGGGTGGAAGAGCTCCAGCGCGCGAAAGATGCCGCTGATGTCGCCAATCGTGCCAAGAGCGACTTTCTGGCCAGCATGAGCCACGAAATTCGGACGCCGATGAACGCCATCATCGGCATGGCTGACCTGCTCTGGGACACGACGCTGACGCCTGAACAACGCAAATATCTCCGGATCTTTCGTCGCGCCGGGGCCAGCCTGCTGAGTCTGATCAACGACATTCTGGATTTGTCGAAAGTTGAATCGGGCCGGCTCGATCTGGACAACATCGACTTCGATCTCTCGGAGCTCATCGACAAGGCGAGTGAAATGTTGGCGCTTCGAGCCAATGAAAAGGGCCTTGAACTCGTCTGCCATCTCTCCAACGATGTGCCGTGCCACCTCATCGGTGATCCCAACCGCCTCTACCAAGTCCTGCTCAATTTGCTCGGAAACGCGATCAAGTTCACCGAGAAGGGATCGGTGGTCATGACCATCACCAACGATCCGGACTGCTCGACACCGGGCGCGATCCGGTTTTCGGTGACCGATACGGGTATCGGGGTGCCGCACGATAAAATCACGGCCATCTTCGACACCTTCACCCAGGCACACAGCACGATTGCCCGCCGGTACGGGGGCACGGGGCTTGGACTGTCGATCTCGCAGCAGCTAGCCGGACTGATGGGCGGACGGATTTGGGTCGAGAGCACCCTGGGCAAAGGCAGTACGTTCCACTGCGTCGTGCAACTCGGCGTACAGGCCGACCCGCCCCCATCGAAGGCCGCAGGCGCACTGAATCTGAGCGGAGTCCGTTGTCTCGTGGTGGATGATTACCCGACCAATCGCTTGATCCTGAAAGAGACCCTCTTCGCCTGGGGTGCCGAGGTAGTCGAGGCGGACAGTGGTGAACAGGCCATGGACGCCATCGAACTTGCGTTGAGTGCCAACATGCGGTTTGACCTACTGCTGCTGGACTGTCGTATGCCCGGCATGGATGGATTCGAAGTCATTGAACGCATCCATGCGGATGCTCGGCTTCAGGACCTGACCATCATCATGCTGGCGTCAGATCGCTGGGCCGACGACATCGCCAAGACGTATGACCTGGGCCTGGGCGGATATCTGGTCAAGCCGATCCGGCGGTCCGATCTTCAACAAACCATCAGCATCGCTTTGGGCCGAAGCAAGCGTGGCTTGCCAGCTGCCCAATCGAGCACGCCTGCTCCGGTCGCCCCCCAGGGGCGATCGTTACGGATCTTGCTGGTCGAAGACTCGCCCGACAATCAGGTATTGATCCAGTCGTATTTGAAAAGCACCTCTCACAGGATTGACTTGGCCGATAACGGTCAAATCGGCGTCGCCAAGTTTCAGAATGGGCACTATGATTTGATCCTCATGGATATGCAGATGCCGGTCATGGACGGGCTGACAGCCACCCGGACCATCCGACGCTGGGAACAAGAACAGGGCTTGCCCGCAGTCCAGATCGTCGCCTTGACCGCCTTGGCACTAAAGGAAGAGTCGGCAAGAATCTTCGAAGCGGGATGCAACGCCCACATGACCAAACCACTCAAGAAAACCACGCTCCTTGAGCTACTCGCCGCCTACGAGAAGACACGCGCGCAGTGATGCCAGACAGTCCAGAACACAGCCAGGCCACCATTCTCGTCCACATCAGTCAGGACCTCGAACCGATCGTCCCGGGATTCCTGGCCAATCGCCGGCGGGATCTCGTGACAATCGAAGCCTGCCTGAAACAAAGCGACTTCAACACCATTCGCATGCTGGGCCATCGGATGAAAGGTGACGGCGGGGGATACGGCTTTGATCATATCAGTGCGATCGGCGACCGACTGGAACAAGCCGCCATCGCACAAGATCCTGCGGCAGTCACCGCACAGGTGGCAGACCTGAAAGACTTCCTCGTAAAGGTGACCGTCATCTACACTCCGTAGGGCCCCCGGCCGCCTTCACGCACACTAGACTTCTGCGGTCTCCCTGCTCAGGACCGGTAATCGTAACCTGAACTCCGACCCCATCCCCACTTGCGTCTCGACTGCAACCGTTCCACCGTGCGCTTCGACAATGCCCTTTACGATGGCCAGCCCAAGTCCTGTGCCGCCGGAATCCCTCGCCCTCGCCCTGTCGGTGCGGTAGAAGTGATCGAACAGGTGCGGCAGATGCTCCGGTTCGATGCCATGCCCCGTATCCCTGACGGCAATCTCGATATGCCCCTCGGCCTGACGTAGCCGCACCACGACCTTACCTCCCGGCGGCGTATACCGAAGGCTGTTGTCGAGCAAATTGATCAGGGCCTGCTTCAGCCATTGCCCATCACCAGAGATCGGCGGCACCGACACCGCATCACACGTGAGGGTGATCCGCCGATCTTCGGCCAGCAGGGCCAATTCCGCAAGGAGATCTTCCACCAGCGATTGCAGCAATAAGGGCTCCAGCCGCATGGGCGGGCGATCCCCAGTGACCTTGGTCAATGCGAGCAACGACCGAGTCAGAGTGATCAGCTTTTCCACCTGCTCCAGGTTGCCGATGAGGGCATCGCGGTACTCAGCTGTCGTTCTCGCCTTCTGCAGCGTCACCTCTAGATTTCCCTGGAGAACGGTGAGCGGTGTCTGCATTTCATGTGCGGCGTAATCCACGAATCGCCGTTGGCTTCGGCTGCTTTTCTGAAAGCGGTCCATCATCGCGTTGAAGGCATGGGTCAAGCGATGGAACTCGCGAAAGGGAGAATCCAGCACCAGCCGTTCTCCCAGATCCGCCTCCGACATGGTTTCGGCTCGACGGCTGAGCTGCTCGATGGGGGTCAGCACCATCCTAGCGATCCAGACACTGCCAGCCCAGGCGATCAGCATGATGGCGCCGGAACCGATCATCAGCAGAATCGCCAACCCGCGCAGGGTCTCCTGCGCGTAGTGAAGAGATTCCTCCGCCTGTAGCACATACCGGATCCCGCCCTCTTTCGAGACAGGAATAGACACGCGCCGAATAGGCGACCCGTCCTGCAAGTGCACAAGATCGAAGACGGTCTCGCCGCGCGCCACCTGGTCGAGCAGAGTCCGAAGTACCGGCGGACGCGGGACGACGTCGGACCCCTTCCACACCAGCTGGCCGTCCACGGAGAGCACCCTCATCGTATGTGAGGCCTCGCGCAATTCATGCTGCTCCTCCTGACTCCGTCCGTTTTGGCCTAACGCGACGAGCTCGCCTCCCGCACTGCGGATCAGCTCGGGGCGCTGCTCAATGATCCGTCCAAGCGTGTCCGCCAGCTCCAACAACCGCCGGTCGACATAGCGGTTCAGCAAGGTTTCACCGCCGACATAGATCAGCAGAGAAAAGGCAAGCAACAGTCCCCCGACCAGCATCAAGGCCGTTGTTCGAATGAGTCGTCCCAGCGCGTTCACGATTGGGGCTCCTGTTCTTCCAACATGTAGCCGGCGCCACGAACCGTGGTGATCAGGGAAGGAGCGAAATCTCTGTCGATTTTCGCCCGAAGCGCCCGGATATGCGCATCCACGATATTCGTCATCGGGTCATAACTGATGTCCCACACATGCTCGATGATGGCGGTCCTCGTGAGCACCCGATTCTTATTCCTGAGCAGAAAATCCAACAAGGCATATTCCTTATTGGTCAACGCGATTTCGGTCCCTCGCCTCCACACTCGATGGGTCGCGGGATCGAGTTCCAAATCCGCCGCCTTCAGCCTCGCCTGTAGCTGCGGACCGCCCCGACGCAACAGCGCTCTCGCCCTCGCCAGAAGTTCTGCAAAGGCGAACGGCTTCGTCAGGTAATCGTCGGCCCCCAAGTCCAGACCCGAGACCTTGTCTTGGGTCGTGTCACGCGCAGTGAGGAGAAACACCGGAGCCGTGACGCCTGCGTCACGCAAACGACGGCAGAGCGTCAGTCCATCAATCTGCGGCAGCATGATGTCGAGGATGAATAGGTCATAGGGATTGAGGGTACCGAAGTGGAGTCCCTGTTCGCCGTCAACCGCCACATCCACCGCGTACCGCTCCTCTCTGAGCCCTTTTCTCAGAAATTGGGCCAGATCGGCATCATCTTCTACCAAGAGAATACGCATATGGGTTCCCTCTAACGCGGCGCGCGCACTGCAGATATCCCCCTCGACTGGTAGCCGCACGCGTCAGACATATCTTAGTACAAGCGTATCGCCGAATTCGATGTACGGACGCGCAGAACACTTCGCCTCGGACACGTTCAATGCTAGACACCATGACAGAACTCGAGGGCACGGTCCTGGCGAGCAGCCGAGCGACGAAGGGTAATCCACTCATAGATGGATTCGTAGGCTCGTGCGATACGTGTCTCTAGACCTTCATTGCCCACCTCCCCTCGTGACAAGTCCGACGGAATGACCGCTTGCCAGTTGAGATCAGGAGCCCGCTGCACTTGCGAAGCCGAGGTGGCGACCAGCGCCAATTCACGGAATTCCCGATGGAGTCGCAATACTTCCGGGGCATCGATCGGGCCGTAAATAGTGCCCACGATGGGGATGGGACTCCTGCGCATCAACGGAAAGGCGACCGAACCGGCATGAACATGGATCATGTCGAAGGTGGGCGCCATGGCGAAGGCCTTCTCCAGCGCCAACATGGCCAGCGCGTCGGCAAGGTGCCGCTTTGGCATCGGATAGGCTCGCATGGCCAACGGCGCTACTGGAATCACCCTCCCGACGGTGTGACTATCTCCACTGGCAAACACCGTGACGTCATGCCTCAGACGGAGCAACCCTTCACTCAGCGATGCAATCATTCGTCCCTCTGGACCTTCACTGTGCAGTGACACAGCTTCATAAAACGGACCGATCTGCGCAATGTTCATGTTCTTTCTCCACCTATATCGTTAGGACCGCTCCTGCGCGCTCAGCGTGCCTCATCCGACTGCAGCGGCCAAACAGCCGCATCGGACACACCCCGGAGCAAAAGAAAGAATAGTGCGAGAAAGATGAAGATTCGTCGAAGAAGGGATGAAGCTTCGGTGAGACGAGGCGGTTCCGGAAAGGCTCTCTAGGACAACGGCTCGGACACGAAGAACACGCGACGTGTTATCGATGAAGAGTACGAGTGGATCACCACCCTGCCGAGTACCCGCGCATTATTGACGATCAGCGTTGGACGGGCGTGAGAAATCGCCCTCCACCCAACGGCAAACGGAGGTGAACGCTACCTGACGGCTGAAGTCTGCGGAGACTACGTGAGGTTGTTGCAGCTAGTGGCAGGAAACAATAAGTTTGGTGGAGGGCAGGGGAGTTGAACCCCCGACCCCTACGTTGCGAACGTAGTGCTCTCCCAACTGAGCTAGCCCCCCACAACTTGAACGGCATTATACACAACCAGCGCGCCAGTCTCCAGATGAAGTTAACGTGATGGTTCTGCGAAGCAACCCATCACGGATACTGAAAACCGACTGCCGGTTGAGGAGGATCCGTCACCACTACCCGCCGCCCTTCCACTCGCAACCGCCCTTCGGCATAGAGCTGAACGGCTCGTGGATAGATGCGATGTTCGTGCTCCAAAATACGAGCGGCTAACGTGTCGGCCGTGTCCCCTTCGACAATCGGCACGGCCGCCTGAATGATGATCGGGCCTTCGTCCACGCCTTCCGTGACGAAATGCACGGTGCAGCCCGCAATTTTGCAGCCGTGTTCGATGGCTTTCTTCTGTACATCCAGGCCAGGAAACGAAGGAAGCAGCGACGGATGAATATTCATCATTCGGTTTTCATAGGCTGAGACCAGCACCGCGGTGACGATTTTCATGTACCCGGCCAGTAGCACCACATCCACTTCATGCTTCTGCAACACTTCAAGGACGGCACGGTCATAGGCCTCGCGGCTCTCCGGTCTCCCCGCAAAAGGTTTGGGATCGAGCCACACCGCCGGCGCGCCATGCGTGCGTGCGCGCTCGAGAGCCACGGCATCCTGCTTGTTACTGATCACCACGGCGATCTCTGCCGACAGCGCATCCCGCTCAATGGCGTCGATGATCGCCTGCAGATTGGATCCCCGTCCGGAAGCCAAGACACCGAGCCGCACGAGCCGAGGCGCCTTAGCCGACATACTCGACCACCCCTTCGTCGGTCTGCTGTGCGACCATCTCGCCGATGTGATACGCCTGCTCCCCTAACTCACGAGCCTTCGCCATGACCCGATCAGCATGATCGGGAGCCACGACCAGGATCAGGCCGATTCCCATGTTGAAGACGCGATACATTTCATCCAGCGGCACCGAGCCGCGCGCCTGAATCGCCTCGAAAATCGGCAACACCGGCCAGGACCCACGACGAATCCGCGCGCCGCATCGCGCTGGAAAGACTCGCGGCAAATTATCGGTGATCCCCCCGCCGGTGATATGGGCAATCCCCTTGATCGGACAGCATTCCATCAGCGACAGCACTTGCTTCGCATAAATCCGCGTGGGCGTGAGCAGGGTCTCGCCGAGCGGTCCGCCTAATTCCGGCATGACCGTTTCGACGGTCAACCGGCTTCGCTCCAGCAGGACTTTCCGCACGAGGGAAAAGCCGTTGCTGTGCACACCGCTCGAGGCCAACCCGATGATCACGTCACCCGGAACAATCTGCTTTCCGTCGATGATCTTCGGACGATCCACGACGCCCACGGCAAAACCAGCCAAGTCGTATTCACCGTCGCCGTAAAACGAGGGCATCTCGGCTGTTTCACCGCCGATCAACGCACAGCCTGCTTGACGGCAGCCGTCGGAAATCCCCTTCACCACCGCTGCCGCCGTCGCGATGGACAGTTTGCCCGTGGCGAAGTAATCGAGAAAGAACAATGGCTCCGCACCGCTCACGGCGATATCGTTGACGCACATCGCGACCAGGTCGATGCCGACCGTGTCGTGTTTGTCCATGAGGAAGGCGATCTTGAGTTTCGTCCCGACGCCGTCCGTTCCCGACACGAGCACCGGATCCTGGTAACGATTGGCCTGGAACCGGAAGAGGCCACCGAAGCCGCCCAGATCGGTCATCACCTCAGGGCGAAACGTCGCCCGCACATGCGGCTTGATTCGCTCGACGAATTCATCGCCGGCATCGATATCGACTCCGGCATCACGATAGGTAGTCATTGGGGCCGCATCTTAGCGATGGACGAAAGGATAGGTCAACATCAGAGATGGACATCAGGGCACTCGCCGTTACGAACACGTTGCTCAAAACGGTCGTCCAGCAAGGCCGCAAGGAGCCGACGCGAGTGAGGCGTACCCTCGGGGTACGTCGCAGGGAGCGTCGCGACTGAGAACGCCGCTGGCGGCCGTTTTCAGCAACTTGCCTTACATTTCGGGACGCATCTCCACATCAAGCAACTTAATCTTCCGATGCAAATGGCTGCGCTCGATCTTGAGGTCTTCGGCGGTGCGGGAAATGTTCCAATGATGCTCGCGCAGTTTGCGGGCGATAAATTCTTTCTCAAACGCATTGCGGGCATCGCGGAGCGAATCATACGGTCTGGTCAGCAATGTATTGGCCGGTTGCACACCGGCGGCCGATTGTGCGACCAGCGGTTGAGGACGCACCTGCAAGGCGACGGAGGCATGCGCCGCTTCGATTACCGGACCGGGCACCATAATCATCAGCCGCTCAATCAAATTCCGCAGTTCACGGATATTCCCCGGCCATTCATACTGCATGAACACATCCATGGCCTCCGGCGACACCTGCTTGATCTTCAGGCCCTGCTCTTCTGCATGCACGCGCAAGAAATGCTTCACCAGCAACGGGATGTCCTCACGGCGATCGCGCAGGGTGGGCACCACAATCGGCACCACGTTCAGCCGATAGAACAGGTCTTCACGGAACGTCCCCTTCTCGATCTCCTGCAGCAGATCCTTATTCGAGGCGGCCAGCACCCGTACATCCACCTTGATCAACTTGGTCCCCCCGACCCGCGTGAACTGCTGTTCCTGAAGGGCACGCAACACCTTGGCCTGCGTGCTCAGACTCATGTCCGCAATTTCGTCCAAAAACAACGTGCCGCCGTCGGCTTGTTCGAACTGGCCCCGCTTCATGGTGGTCGCTCCGCTGAAGGCCCCGCGCTCGTGACCGAACAACTCGCTCTCGATCAAGGTTTCAGGAATCGCCGCGCAGTTCACCGCCACAAAAGGCCGGGTCGCCCTGTGGCTATGCTGATGGATGGCCCTGGCCACCAATTCCTTCCCGGTGCCGTTTTCGCCGCCGATCAACACACGACTGTTCGTGGGACCGGCCGTTTCGATCAGTTGCTTCAACTGTTGCATGACCGGCGCCTGCCCGATGAGTTCGAACTTCCGTTCGACCTTCGTGCGGAGGCTGCGGTTCTCCTGCTCCAGCCGATGCTGATCCAGAGCGTGCTTGACCCTGAGCGTCACATTTTCAAGCGAGAGCGGCTTTTCGATATAGTCGTAGGCGCCCAACTTGATCGCCTTCACCGCGGTCTCGATCGACCCATGCCCGGACATCATCATTACCTGCGTGCTGGGCACCAGTTCGCGCAGGCGTTTGAGTGTCTCTAGTCCGTCCATCTCAGGCATCCAGATGTCCAGCATCATCAGTTCGGGTGGATTCATGGCGCAATGTTTGAGGGCCTCCATGCCGCTTTTGGCCACACTCACGTCATACCCTTCATCCTCCAGGATGCTGCTCAAGGAATTCAGAATGGAGACTTCATCATCGACAATGAGAATCGAAGCAGACATGCATCCCCCACATACGATCCGGCAACAGCAACACGATCGTTCGTTCCTCTACACCGGCAATTCGAACGTGAACAAGGCTCCCTTCGGCTGATGATTGCCGGCATGAATCTGGCCGTCGTGATCGGTCACAATCCGTCGCACGATCGCCAACCCCAGGCCGGTCCCGGTCTTCTTTCTGGAAAAATAGGGCACAAAGAGTTTGTCCTGATCCTCGGGGGCGATGCCCGTGCCTTCATCCGCCACGGTGACGACCGCCCGGCGTTGTTTGGTATCGTATCGGGTCGTGATCCACAACCGTCCCTTCTGATTCATGGCATGAATGCCGTTATCGCAGAGATTCACCAGGACACGCTTGATTTGCTCGCGATCGAAATTGAAAGGCGGCAGGTCGGAGTCGAGGGACACCACACAGGCAATCTCGCGATGTGCGCTCTCGTAGAGCGCCACGACTTCTTTCACGACATCGTCGAGAGAGTTCATCGTCATGTGCGGCGCCGGCATGCGTGCAAATTTCGAAAACTCATCCAACATCTGCTTGAGGCTGCCGACCTCGTTGACGATCACCTGGGTGGACTCGTCGCAGATACGGTCGAAATCCGGCGCCTTGTCCTGAAATTTTTTGCGCAGCCGCTGCGCGGAGAGTTGAATCGGCGTCAACGGATTCTTGATCTCATGCGCGATCCGCTGCGCGACTTCCCGCCAGGCCGCCGCCTTCTGCGCCTTGATCAATTCCGACAGGTCCTCAAAGATCAGCACGAACCCGAGATCCTTGTTCGACTCGTCCTTCATGCGCGAGCAATGCACACCGATGGTCAGAAAGCGTCCCTGCAAATCCAGCTGCCCTTCCAGCGCGATGTTGTCCCGTTGGTCGGCCAGCATGCGATCATAGACAGACTGAAATAGATCGAGCTTGTACTCTTTGAACACCTCGTTGGCGGAACGGCCGCGAAACCGGTCGGCCCACAATCCCAACATGCGTTCGGCTGACGGATTAAAGGTCGTGATGAGTCCCTGACGGTCGATCGACAGGACCCCCGCGGCAATCGTATCGACCACCGTCTCGATATACGCGCGCCGTCGGTCCAGTTCGAGGTTGGACTGGCGCAGCGAGACGTTCGCCTCCTCGACCTTACTTTTACTGCCTTGCAAATCGGCAGTCATCCGGTTGAAGGATTCGACCAGAGTGCCGATTTCATCCGTCGCCTTCGCTTCGATACGAACCGACAGATCCCCCTGCGCAATAGCCTCGGTGGCTTCGGCCAACCGTTGAATCGGCACGGTGATACCGCGCGCCACGTAAAATCCGAACCAGGTGGCGCTGAACAAAATCATCACGGTGATGACGGCCACCAGGAGATACGCGCCGGCCTTGATGGGATTCTTCATCGCTTTCATCTGTTTATACTCGGCATATTGCCGACCGATGCTCTCCATTTTTCCGAGCAACGATTCCGGCACATAGGCGTCGACCACCACGACTCCGTCGATTTCCCCGCGCCGCACGCTGGAGGCAATCGGTACACCGGCCCGCACCAACCGGCCGGTCTGCGCTTCCTGCACCGAGGTCAGCTCCTGCTTGCCGTTGATCACCTGTAACACCAGCTGACCAATCGGCAGATCGAGCACGGTTACCGGCACCTCAGGATCCAAGGCCTTCGTCAGCGTTTCCATTTTTGAGGAGAACACCTCGATGCCAGCCGTGGCATATTCGGCTCGTTTTCTGGCGATCGCCGCGACCAACAAATCCCGTTGCTCCGGCAGCAACAATTCCTCGCGAAAGATCTCATGACTGATGGCACGCGCGCTGTTGATCGCCAACGACACATGCCCGGCATGGTGCATGCGCGCCACCTCATACGAGTCCTTCATCACATGTTCGATCTGATCGTTGAACCAGACATCAACGGCTTTGTTGACCAGCCCGCTGGCGACCAATGCGAGCAGCACGGTGGGAATGAGGGAAAATCCGATGAAGGCCGCGACCAGCTTTGCCCGAAACCCTGACCCCACCAGACGATGTCGGCGTTCGAAATAGGCTTTGATGAGGTTGCGGGACAGGAGCAGCGTGAGAACGACAAACCCGATCAGGTCGAGATTGACCAGTAGCAAGACGAAAGCATACCCGGTGCTGGGGAGAAAGGAATCCGATTCCTCCCCGACCGGAACAGCCATTTGCGCATAGTACAATGTCAGCGCCAGGCATGGCAGGAGGAGGATCAGGACAATCCAGACAGGCCGGACATGGCGCTTGCGCCGCTCGCTCTCCAGGGAGGCGGGTGAGGACGGCTCCTGTTCGCGCAACACCCCCGGAGGGAGGAGTTTGGTCATGTCCGTCGACTCAGGCATCGAGGCTACTCCGACTCATTTTCGGCCCGTGCAGGCCTGCCTCACTATAACGAATTCCCCCAAGAGTCTCAAAATCTGCACAGCACCGACTGGTCTCGCTTCAGAAAGCTCGGCGACACGGGTAAGGGCACAAGGCAAGGGAGAACCCGGGGGAGAGGACACGCGGCAAGGGACGGCGCGCACGCAGGAAGCACTCACACGTTACGGGGTGTGGATCGACGGTTTTCCGGCAGTCAGGCTCACAAATTTCATCCTCAACGCGTAGAGCATGTCCTTCATGACGACCTGCTCGTCCGGCGTGAGGTTGCCTCGGGTTTTCTCTTCCAGCATGGACAGGAGATCGATGATTTCCTTCGCTTGAGGAAGGTTCAGCGGCATGGCCGGCTGTTGAGGATCCAATTGTTCCCCCATCAGCATCAGAGCCGAACTGCCCATGGAAATCACGAAGGACGAAAAGTTGACCGGCAGATGCCCGGCATGCCCATGCGCGTCAGCATGATGTGACTCGGCCGGTGCCGGTTCAGGAGTAGGAGGTGTGGGAGCCGATGCTGCGGCGGGCGCCTCTTCACCTCGTCCTCGACGATCGCGGATGACGAACCCTTGCTCCTTCTCATCACCCATATACATGCCCTCCGATCAACCGGCCATACCGTGCAGGGCCGTACCCTACCATAGGCCTGGAGGGCACGCAAGACAGCCAGGCCCGTTGAAGGCCGGATCAAACTCGGTTAGAGTGGCGCCACGAAAGGAATTCGCATGTCCGCACGTTTCGACGACGTTGTCCGTATCATGGCTCGCCTCCGTGCCCCCGGCGGTTGCCCCTGGGATCGAAAGCAGACCCACGAGTCGCTGAAGCCCTACCTCATCGAGGAAACCTACGAAGCGCTCGATACCATCGATCGACGCGACTTCGCCAAGCTCAAGGAAGAGCTGGGCGACGTGTTGCTCCAGGTGCTGTTTCACAGCCAGATCGGCACCGAAGCGGGCACCTTCACCATCGACGACGTGCTCGAGCAACTCGGCGACAAGCTCGTACGCCGCCATCCGCACGTCTTCAGCGAAAGTGCCGACGGGACACCTGCCCTCAATTCCGACCAGGTCGTGCATCGCTGGGAAGACATCAAACGGGCCGAGCGCAAGAGTGCCGGAAAGCCGGATTCGGTCCTGCACGACATTCCCAAAGCCCTGCCGGCACTGTTGCGGGCCTACCAGACTCAGGTTCGTGCCGCACGGGTGGGATTCGACTGGCCCGAGAGCCCACAGGGGCTGGCTGCGGTCCTCGATAAGGTGGACGAAGAACTCGGGGAACTTCGCCACGCCATCCACGACGCGTCGCCACCGCCGCAGACCGCCTCCACGCCCAAGATGGAGCCGACAGCGGCCATGGCCGCCGAACTGGGAGACCTGCTGTTCTCACTGGTGAACGTGGCGCGTCACCTCAAAGTGAATCCGGAGGAGTCCTTGCGGCTGGCAACGAATCGCTTCACCAGCCGCTTTCAGTTCATTGAGCAGGAGGCGGCGCGAACTAGCCGCAACGTGAATGATTTGACCCTGGCGGAGATGGATGCCTTCTGGAATGCCGCGAAGCAGCAGGAATCACAGGAGCAGAACCAGGCAGGCGCCACGCCGGCTCCTTCAACGAACCCGACTCACTCTTCCTCATGACCACCGACAAGAATCCATACGAAGAGGGCAAACGCGCGGGGCTCCATCCGCTCATCGTCATCTTCGGCGCCATTCTCATCATGTGGCTCCTCATCAATCTCGCCGTGCCCAGCGGGAAACAAAAGCAGGCTACCGGCCCCGAAATTTCACAAGTGGTGATCGAGGATCCCGATGCAGCGCCGGTGATGTTTAAGGTACAGGCGACGCTGACGGAATTTAATGCCGTCAGCATCGTGGTACCGGCGCAGGTCACGACCAGTCAGGTTGTCGGCCTGCTGAAGCAGTTCAAACAAGCCCGGCTGGATCAGAATCTGCCGTCCATGCTCCCGGCCACGAGCCCTGGCCACAAACTCGGCGACCAGGCAGTCGCCGACCTCTACATTTTTTCAGACCCCAAGTATGCGACGCCTGACGTCGTGGGCACCTTGGCACGCGGAGCCCATGCTCCGGGCAACCTCTACCCCCAGGCGATTCCTTTCGAAGAGGCGATGGAACAGGTGCGCGGCCATTACCGCATCGATCTGAACGACACGAGCAACCCCGACACCGGCGCCATCGGATTTGCCGACGAATCCGGGGTTCACAGTAAACAATATCGACGCATTTTCTAGAGACTCCCGTCGAAAACCCACGCCAGACGCGCCGTCGCTATCCCCAGCCTCATCGACACCGGCAAATATGCCCCTAGGGGTTTTCATCTTCTACCGCATATGGTGGTCCGTATCGCTGGCACCCCAATGCCTAAAACTTGTGCAGGGTGCTGAAGGGCCGGTCTGCCGAGGGCCCAGGACGGCTCGACGGCCACTATGCACATGCTTATCCACAGATTCTGTGCGTGAGGAAGAGCGACCCGGCGCGCGCGAGCGACATACCTTAGACACGTTGGCATGGGGCCCTGAACGGGGAAGCGAGAGACCACCGGCAGGCTGAGAATCGCGACGGCTTCGATGCGCCGCCGTCGTACCGGCGAAGAGAGGCTAGCTCCCGAGGCCGATCGTGCTTTTGATCTCCGCGCGCAAGGCCTCCTGCTCGGCCTGCACCCAGGCCTCGAGCTGTGGGAAATGGTGCGCGAGTGGACCGGTGAAGGGAGGCACCAGTACATCGCCGCGCTCCTTCAACCAGCCTTCCGCTTCGGCAATTCGAACTTTCTGATCCCCGATCTTTCGCGAGAGGAACTTGTTGACCATCAGCTGTTGCCCCGGACTTCCCGTGACCGTTCCGAGGAGCTTGGCTTTGACGTACTCCAACTCTTCCGTCAAGGCGATCTTCACGCGAACTGCATGGGTCGCCGCCCAGGTCGCCCGTTGAATGGAGTAGTCGTATGAAAACACCGGCTCTCGGGGCTCGCGAAACGGGCCGGTCACATTGGAAATCACCAACTGGTCGTTCAACATCTTCGTCTTCCCTCTTTTGCCTCACCCGTCATGATTCCGGCCTGCCGGTGGAAACCGATTGCAGGTACCGAAGCGTGCGGGCGGCTGTCTCCGCGCCGTCTCTGATGCAATCAGGCAGGCCGACGCCCCGATAACCGGCGCCCGTGATTGACAACCCACCGAATCGGGACACCGCCGTCTCCAGCTGTGCCAGCCGGTCGAGATGCCCGATCGTATACTGCGGCATGGCCCGATGCCACCGGTTCACGTCCACGTAGTGCGGCGCCGCCTGGAGGCCCACAATAGACGCCAATTCATCTCGCACGCATCGCACCAGCGCTTCATCGTCCTGCTGGAGGATCGCTTCCCGCCCCACACCACCAAGATAACACCGCACCGAGACCTCGTCAGGCGGCGCACGATGGGGCCACTTGATCGAAGTCCACGTCGCGGCAATCAAATCGCGGCCTTCAACCCGAGGCACCACAAAGCCGAACCCCTGCAACGTGTGTCCCACCGCCGCGGCCGGATAGATCAGAGAAATCGTCGCCGTCGAGGCATAGGGAATCGTCTCCATCAACCCGGCAGCGAGGGGACTCAACGGCCGAACGAGGTCGGCACTCACATAGGCCGGCGTCGCCAACACCAAGGCTTCTGCCGAAAGCGCCGTCCCATCGGAACACACCACATCGTACATCCACCGGCCCGCCTGATGCGACCGGACGCGGACCGCTTCGGCTTGCACTCCGGATTTGAGCACGCCGCCGCCCTGCTGAATGCGAACCGTCAAGCCGGCTACCAGATCCGCCAAGCCGTGTTTCAATGTGACAAACATCGTATGTCGCGAGCGACCGTCGGAAGGGGCCTGCGCGCGAGCGCGACGGGCCGCCATCATCCCGCGGATCACGCTGCCATGCGACTGTTCCAATTCATAGAATCGAGGAAAGGTCGCACGAAGGCTCATCTGTTCGGCATCACCGGCATAAATACCGGCCATCAACGGCTCCATGACCCGTTCGCAGGCATGCCGACCGAACCGGCGGCGAAAGAAGGACGCCAACGACTCATCCTCCGTCGATCGTCGCGGCGGAATCAGGACGTCGCAACCCATTCTGGCCAGATCGATCCAGGACAAGAGCCCGCTGCGAAAAAACGGTCCTAGCTGGGACGGGGTAAAGGTCACCAACCCTTCCGGCAACTCATGCAACTGCCCGCCCCGGAGGACGCTCGCCTTCTTTTCTACCGGGTTAGTATTGATGAGCTGATCGGTGATACCTAGTCGTCGGCAGAGCTCCATCCCCCAGGGCTTCTGGGACAGAAACGAATCGGGCCCTGCCTCCATGACCAGCTGGCCCACCCGATGGGTCACGATCTTTCCGCCCCAGACCGGCGCGGCATCAAGGATGGTGCAGGACAGCGGCAGGTTGGCGGTTGCCGCCTGCTCAAGAAGAGCAAAGGCCGTAGAGAGGCCCGAGATACCTCCACCAATGATGATGACTGACTTTGGCGTGCGCGTCACAGATGGTGCTGCTAGTAGGAGGTGAGACAAGACTGCGACGATCCATGAACATTTCGAGCGTCAGGATAAGCGACGAATGATTTCCCGAGGATAGGCAACCAGGTCCTGTAGCGCGACGGCTCCACGCGGGGAGGTGAGTCGTACGTCGCTGGGTAGGTCGACCCTCGGAGCGACGCAAGAACAATGCTGCAGGCCTGTTTCAACATCCGTCTAATCAACCAGCGTGGACTCGTGTGCATCCACCACCGACGTCAGGATGTCGATCAATGGAGCCGAGGCGTTCAGCATGGGGATTCGTTTCAGGTCAATTCCCTTGGCTCGGGCCGACTCGGTGAGCTCAATATCAATATCGTACAGCGTTTCCACGTGGTCACAGAGAAAGCCGATCGGCGCCACCAGCACATGCCGGTGTCCTTCATCCGCCAACGCCTCCACTGTCGCCTCAACGGATGGCCCCAACCAGGTCTCTCCCGAGCGTCCCTGACTTTGATAGGCGAAGCGCGTCGGGCGGTCGCCGAGTTGCGCACAGACCGCTTGAGCGGTGCCATGGACCTCCTCGGGGTAGGGATCCTTCATGGCGATCACCCGCTCCGGCAGGCTGTGGGCGGTAAACACCACCGGCACCTGTTCACGCACGCCTGCGGGAAACGTGTTCAAGGTCCGCTGAATATGCTCGACGATGGCGGCGATCAACAATGGATGACGATGCCAACTCGTCACGAAACTGATCGGCGTCTCATCAGCACAGGCAGCCCGCGCGTCTTCCACCTGTTGCATGTACGCCCCGATGCTGAGGGAAGAGTATTGTGGCGCCATGCACAGCCCGATAATCCGTTCCGGGCAGGCGTGTCGCAGCTCGGCGTAGGTTTCCTTGATAAAAGGATGCCAATGCCGCAACCCGACGTAGCAGCGATAGCGTGCTTCGCCTGAGTCATTCAACCGCCGTTCCAGCGCGCCGGCAACCTCGCGCGTAATCTCGAGCACGGGAGATTTCCCGCCAGTCATCCGATAGCGAGTCCGGATTTCTTCCACCAGTTCGGGAGAGGTCGGTCGCCCGCCCCGCACATCCTTCAGATACGGCTCGACATTGTCCAGACAATCTGGCCCACCCATGGCCATCAGCAATATGGCGATCGGTCGCTGGGATAGAGGCATGCTCAACTCCAGCCGCAGCCTGGTTATGTTTTGCTTAATCGATGGACGAGATCAATCGTTGCGGCGACATGTTCCACGGGCGTATTGGGGAGAATGCCGTGGCCAAGGTTGAAAATATGCCCTGGACGTCCGCCGGCCCTCCGCAGAATGTCCGTCACGCGCCGCTCAATCTCATGGATGGGAGCAAACAATGCCACCGGATCCAGGTTTCCCTGCACAGCGCGATCGTGCCCCACCATGGCCCAGGCCTCATCGAGTGGAATGCGCCAATCGATGCCGATCACATCGCCACCTGCCTGACGCATCGACTTGAGGATGGCGGTCGTCCCGGTGCCGAAATGAATGAGCGGCACCCCCTCATGCTTGAGGCCGTCAAAAATCAGTTGCACGTGCGGCATGACATATTCGGCATAGTCACCGGCCGACAGGCAGCCCACCCAGCTATCGAACAGCTGCACGGCCTGAGCCCCGGCCTTGACTTGCCGACGAAGGTAGCCGGTGATCACCCGCGCAAACTTATCCATCAAGCGATGCCAGACTTCCGGCTCGCCGTACATCATCTGCTTGGTATGAATGTAGTTGCGAGAGCTGCCCCCTTCGATGGCATAACTCGCCAGCGTAAACGGAGCCCCGGCAAATCCGATCAGCGGGACACGGCCGGCCAGCATCGTGCGGGTGAGGCTGATGGCGTCCATCACATATTGAAGGCCGTCGTCGTCCATGACCTTGAGCCGATCCACCGCCGCGCGATCCCGTACGGGATTGTGAATGATCGGTCCTTCGCCCTCGGCAAATTCCAGGGAGAGGCCCATCGGTTCAAGGGGCAGCAAAATGTCGGCGAAGATGATGGCGGCGTCGAGGGCAAACCGGTCAATGGGCTGCAAGGTGACTTGCGCCGCCAATTCCGGCGTTTTACAGAGTTCGAGGATCGAGTGCTTTTCCCGCAATCGTCGATATTCGATCATGTACCGGCCTGCCTGGCGCATGAACCAGACCGGCGTACAATCAACCGGTTCGCGCCGGCACGCTTTCAAAAATCGATCATTCATAGTGGGGCGCATTGTAGAGGGGCAGTCAGAACAGAGTCAAACAATCTGAGCCGAGAACGATTGCGCAGCCGGCCTCATCGCCCCGGCCGAGGCGTACAGTCCCGTCGTAACCGCCGCGCATGTCAAAAAAATCCCGACGCAAGGATCAAAAATCTCACGACATTTCCCTACTGATCCGTGTATACTACTCGCACGTGTCTGAAAACCTGAGTCTCTTCGCTCACTGATCGACACTATCCCGTGTATTGAGCGGCCTGCCTATCGCATTACTCGCAAGCGCCGCAAAGATGAAATCCCGCGACTGCAAGAGCGGCGCGACCCCTCGGTAACGCATCCTGATTGACACAACTGTGGAGGTGGCATGAGTAGTGACTTGCATCCACTCACCTTACCCGAGAACGGTGAGCTGCCTAAAACCGTCGAACAACCTGCGGTTGCGCAGGCCCCGAGCCACACACCCTGGCTGACGATCCTGCATTGGTTTGATTCGTGGGCCGGCATCGAAAACATGAAAACCGATGCTGCTCCCGCCACCGTGGACTGGCTGCGGGCCATTCCGCTCATCACGGTCCACTTGATCTGTCTCGGCGTGTTCATCGTCGGCTGGAGTTGGGTTGCCGTAGGCGTCTGCGCCGCCTTCTACTTCATCCGCATGTTCGCCATCACCGGATGGTATCACCGCTATTTCTCGCATCGCACATTCAAGACTTCCCGAGCCTGTCAATTTGCCTTTGCGTTGTTGGGCTCGTCGTGCGCACAACGCGGTCCCCTCTGGTGGGCCGGCCACCATCGGCACCACCACATCTATTCCGATAAGCCCGAAGACACGCATTCGGTCCGCCAGGGAGGATTCCTCTGGGCCCATATCGGCTGGATCAGCTCCAAGAAGTTTTTCCCGCCACGCCTGAAGAGCATCGGCGACTTCGCCAAGTTCCCCGAACTGCGCTTTCTGGATCGCTTCGACACGCTAGTGCCCACCATCTGCGGATTCGGCATGTTCGGACTGGGGAAGCTGCTGGAAGCCTATGCACCAGGACTCGGCACGAATGGTCCGCAAATGTTGATCTGGGGGTTCTTCGTGTCTACCGTGGCCCTGCTCCACGGCACCTGCACGATCAACTCGCTCTCGCATGTGTATGGATCGCAGCGTTACAAGACGGGGGATGACAGCAAGAACAACTTCATCCTTGCCATGATCACGCTCGGCGAGGGATGGCACAACAACCATCACTACTATGCGGCCTCGACCCGCCAGGGATTCTATTGGTGGGAAATCGACATTACCTACTACATCCTCCGTGCCATGCAAGCGGTCGGCTTAGTGTGGGATATCCGCGAAGTCCCAACGCACGTTCGGGAAGGAAAAAGCAAACTCGCCTGACGATACAAGGGGGGCGGTCATTCAAGCCCGCCCCCTTGACGCCGCACTAAACCCACTCTGATTCTTCCGCCGACGCAGGCTTCCGCCCATACAGAGCCCGCAACCGCCCCCGAATCTCGCTGCTCACCGAATCGATCTCTGCGATTTCCGCGTCGCTCGCAATCCACGCGTCCTCCGGCGCCAACTCGATACGGTAGTGATTTTTCTTCATCGAGAACCACTCGATGTACGGATGCGGCACCAAATGCGGGTGCGGATCGAAGGAAATCAGACTGGCGTCCCCAACCTGGGGAATCTCGACGTCACCCAACACCTGAGCAGCAAGGTCCTCATCCGCGAACCGGCTATTCTTGAACCGAATCACTCTGCCGGCAATTTCTCCACGGCAATTCCCGGCGAGATAGAACTCGACCGGTCCTAGCACCGCGAAGGTGATCCGACCAACCACCGTCCCGTCTTCTCGATTATCGAGAAATCCTTCTTGCACCCATCGGCTATTCCCGAACTTCTGAGCCACGCTCCCCTCCCTCCGGACGCACAGACACGGACGTTGCCTGTGTCGCGGCCCCCTCACCTGACACCCACGAACCAAGCAGGACACCGCCCAGGATCATCACGCTGCCGAACCATCCCTGCGCATCCAGGTTCTCACCCAGGAAATACCAGGCCAGCCAGGCCGCGATAGCCGGCTCTGCCGCGAATAATAATGCGACTTGCTGGGCCGGCAGGAGTTGCTGTGCCCACATCTGCACCCCAAACGCGCCGGTCGCCAAGACCCCAGTCACCACCAGCCCGACCACTAACACCTGCGTTGGCGCGAACATGGTCGCAGTCGGCTCCTCCCACCACATCGCCCCCAGCATGGCCACTGTCATCAGCACCAATTGCCAGGCGAACAAGGAGACGGCGTCAGTCACCCGCGTATACCGTTCCAAACAGACGATATGCGCGGCAAAGGCAGCCGCGCTCCCCAAGGTCAGCACATCCCCGAGGTTGGCGGATGCCGCTGGCTTGACCAGGAACCATAGGCCGACTAAGGCCATCCCATTGGCCACCCACGTGTGCGCACCGAGCCTGCGGAGGTAGAGGGGAACGAAGACGACATACAGCACCGTGATAAACGCCGAGTTCGACGCCGTCGTCAAATGCAGCCCCACCGTCTGCAGTACGTACCCGAGAAACAGCCAACTGCTCGCAACCACACTCATCCGCAGCATGGCGGTATTTGTCGTCAGCGCACGGCGCATGAGCACGAGCACCGCACACACCACGAGCGTGCCGAGCAGAAATCTCAGGAACAGGAACGACAGCGGGGAGATTTGTTCGAGTGCGGCTTTCGTAGCCGGAAACGTTGCCCCCCACACCACGGTCGTGAGGAGCAGCGCAAGTTGAGGCATGGCGAAGCACGATGCGGAATGAGACTGACTGACGGGCGGAGCGGGAAGCGGCTCCCCAATTCCGCCCGTCAGCAATCACCATTCACGCATGATCATTCCTGATGTTAGGGCTTGCAGAGTGCACATTTGCGCTCGTCGCTGGTCCCGGCCAACTCCATCGCCGCCAATGCGCGCTCCTTGTCCGGGTAATCGAACCAGCCGCCTTCCCAAAAATCGCTGCTGGAAACGCTGGATGGCACTTCCGAACAACGATCCCGATGAAGCGTCACTCGATCGATCGCGCGTGCAATGTGAATCCAATAGACCATGGTACCCCGTCGGATTCCGCCGTCGTTACCGTTGCACTCGCACCCTACCACGCATGTCGCGGAGAGAGCAACGCGCAGGAATCACCGAGCCCCAACGGCTCCGTGACGGCAATGAGCATGAGATTATGGAATCAAACCAGGAGGTTGCGTTAGGGCAGGAGCTGCCACTCGTCCTTCTCGATCACGGTCTTGACACCGCTTTCCAGCTTCTTGACGTCCTTCTCCTCGAACAGTCGCATATACCGCTCGATCCGATCCGGATCATCGATACGCTCTTCCTGCATGACACCGCCGCTACCTTTGTACTTTCGAATTAACAGGGGCATTTCAACCGCTCCTCTAAATGTGGCTCGCGTTTCGACACAAAGATTCGGTACAATAGTGCAAAGTTACGCATAGGGTCAAGCGTTTCCACACAGAGAGTGCCGTTCTCTCGCCCACCCTGCCCGGGTGGAGCCGGGGCACGTCATCCAAGGAGTCGGCCATGCCGGTCTACGAATATCGCTGCGAACAATGTACCCACCAGTTCGAAGCCACCCAGTCCATGCACGCCCGGCAGGAGGATACGGTCTGCCCGAAATGTAACAAACTTGGTGCCACCCGGATGTTCTCTTCCTTTGCCTCAAAAGTGAAGGGCAGCCATAAGCCAGGATTCGAGGAGATCAAAGCCTACGACATGCTGAATGAACGCATGGATCGATTCTCGAAACTGCCGCCTGCCATGGGCAAGCGGGTAGATGTCAGCCCGGAGATGATGGCCGGCGCAGTCACCCCGACGGAAAATACTCCCCCGTAATCGGGCCACGTCCTGACGACCGCCCCCACACTATCGCGCGGACGTGGACGGCTGGCGAATGGGGCCCCAGAGCAACCACTCAACGGCACAAGGAGAGTCGTTCAGCATGGTCTCCCGTATCAGCGGATTAGTTTCTGCCTTCCTCCTGCTCCTCAGTGCGCTCCCGGCCTTGGCGGAGGTCGCCGGCTCGATGATGATTGCCGGCCATGGCCCAGAACAACACGTCATAGAATCCCTGGCCCACGCATTTGAAAAAGCCAATCCTCGCGCCTACATCGACGTCGCCTGGGACGACAATTCCAAACCGCTTGAGATGCTCAAGGCCAAGCAGGCGAACATCGCCGTGACCGGGAACCCCGAGAACGGATTCCGGTCGGTTCAGATTGCCTGGGACGGCATTGCCATCATGGTCCATCGTTCGAACTTCACGAAAGAAGTGACGAAACAGGAAGTCGCCGAACTGTTCTCGGGCAAGTACAAATTCTGGGCTGATTTGGGCGGGCCGGACACCAAGATCTTGCTGCTCGACCGGCCTCGCAACGAAAACAATCGCGACGCCTTCGAGCAGCTTCTGGGCATCACCGGCAAGATTCCCGATGCGACGAAAGTCATCGCGAAGGATGAAAAAGTGATCAAAACGGTCGCCGGCACGCTCCCGCCTCACTCGGCCGTCACCTATCTCTCACTCGGCCAGGCGTTGGAAGCCGTGGCCTCCGGCGTGCCGGTGCGCTTGCTGCCGATCGACAAGGTCGAACCGGAAACGCCCACCGTCAAAGACGGGCGTTATCCCCTGCGGCGACCGGTGTTGCTGCTCTCGAACAACGAACCTGATCCGCTCATCGAAGCGTTCGAGCAATTCGCCCTCTCAGACGAGGGGCAAAAGATACTCAGTGAATCCTATACACCGCTTCCCAAGACATCATCTCCCTAATAGGAGGCTTTTATGCGCACATTTCTTCCCGCACTCCTCGGCATCACGGTGGCCTTCGGTACAAGCGTCGCCATACTCCATCCCGGGCAAGCCCAGGAAGGGGCCATGGTGGAAGGTGCCGGGTATACGATGTTCAACACCGAATCGATCAAGGGCTCCGATACGTCGAAGCTCGAAAAGGACCCCGTCTGCGATCGTTCGAAGCGCCCCTCTATCGGCAAGATCGAGCCGGATGAAGCCAAGCCCGGCGACAAGGTCACCATCAAGGGGGAAAATTTCGGCAGCAAAGAATGTTTTCATGGGGTGACGTTCAGCGCCGCACCCAAGGATAAGATCGACTATCAATTCGTCAACGAAACCACGATCGAAGCCGTCGTGCCGGACGCGAAAGCCGGCATGTCCTTCATCATCGTGGTCGCCGGTGGCGGCAGCGCGCAATCGAAGCCGCTGCTTATCCAAGCCAAGTAAGGCCCTCGGGCAGGAGGCCTCCCTCCTGCCCATGTCGCCCTCCCCGGATTCGCTGTTTCACCCTCGTTCGTCTCGACAACTCTCCTGACCCTATGCTAGGTTACGCGAACTTTTTGGAGACGACCCGGAGGTGAGCTGCGGCTCCAATCCTCTCGTAATCCCATCATGTTCCGGAAGATCCTTGTTGCCAACCGTGGCGAAATCGCCATGCGCATCATTCGCGGCTGTCGCGAGCTCAACATCGCGACGGCGGCGATTTATTCCGAGGCCGACTCCTCCGGCATCTACGTCAAAAAGGCCGATGAGTCTTATCTCGTAGGCCCCGGCCCGGTCAAAGGCTTCCTCGACGGCAAACAGATTGTGGAAATTGCGAAGCGCATCGGCGCCGATGCGATCCATCCCGGCTACGGATTCCTCTCCGAAAACGCCAAATTCGCGCGACTCTGCCACAGCTCGGGCATCACCTTCATCGGTCCCTCCCCCGAAACGATCGACCTCATGGGCAGCAAGGTCAAGGCTCGACAGATCGCCCAGCAAGCGGGGCTTCCAATCGTCCCAGGCACCGAAGGCGGCATCACCACCGTTGAGGAAGCACTGGAGTTCACCAACCGCATCGGCTATCCGGTCATGATCAAGGCCAGCGCCGGCGGAGGAGGCCGCGGCCTGCGGGTGGTTCGCTCCGATCAGGAACTGCGCGAAAATATGGAAGTCGCGTCGCGGGAAGCCCTGGCGGCATTCGGCGACGGGAGCATCTTCATCGAAAAGTACATTGAGCGCCCGCACCATATCGAATTCCAGATCCTGGGGGATAAACATGGCAACATCATCCACTTAGGAGAGCGGGATTGCTCCATCCAACGCCGCCATCAGAAGCTGATCGAGATCGCCCCATCGCTGGTTCTCACGCCAAAACTGCGCACCCAAATGGGCGAAGCCGCCATTGCCATCGCGAGAGCGGTGAACTATGACAATGCCGGCACCGTGGAATTCCTCCTCGACCACGAAGGCCATTTCTACTTCATGGAGATGAACCCACGTCTCCAGGTCGAACACACCGTCACCGAACAGATCACGGCGATCGATATCGTGCGCAACCAAATCTCCGTCGCGGCGGGAAAGCCACTGGAGATCCGGCAGAAGGACGTGACGTTGCAGGGGCATGCGATCCAATGCCGCATCAACGCAGAGGATCCGCGCAACAATTTCATGCCGTGCACCGGCACCGTCACCGCCTATTTGTCTCCCGGAGGCATCGGCGTCCGCATCGACGGCGCCGTCTACCGCGATTACACGATTCCCCCCTACTACGACGCATTGCTGGCGAAACTCACCGTACGGGGACGGACATGGGAAGAAGCCGTGAGCCGTATGCGCCGGTCGCTCGAGGAGTACGTCCTACGCGGTGTGAAAACGACGATTCCATTTATGAAGAACGTGATGATGGAGCAGGACTTCCAGGCCGGACGGTTCGACACCTCGTACCTGGACACACATCCGGACCTGTATCAATACGAAGAATCCGAGGAGCCTGAGGACCTGGTGCTGGCGATCTCTGCAGCAATCGCCGCCTACGAAGGACTCTGACCTCCCAGCCACCAGGCAGCACCACCTCAACCCTGTTACGCGAGCGATTCCGCCGCCCCGAGGCCGTCAGCATGGCAACGAAAAAGACCAAGAAAACCGCCCCCAAGAAAAGCCCCGCGAAGAAAACGCCGGCGAAGCCCAGCCGAAAGGCTGCCGCCCGCGGCGATCGCCCGTTGCACCCGACGAATCCGGAACTGCACCTAGAAGCCGCGCCGGGGAAAAAACTGCTGTTGACCGATGTCGCCTTCCGCGACGGACACCAGTCACTCCTTGCCACCAGAATGCGCACGGAAGACATGTTACCGATCGCCCAAAAACTCGACGCCATCGGCTACTGGTCGTTGGAGGTCTGGGGTGGGGCGACGTTCGACACCTGCCTTCGCTTTCTCAAGGAAGATCCCTGGGAGCGCCTCCGGGCCCTTCGGGATGCCATGCCGAACACCAAGTTGCAGATGTTACTGCGCGGACAGAACCTCGTAGGATACCGGCATTACGCCGACGACGTACTCGACAAATTCATCGAACGGTCGGCGGCCAACGGCATCGATGTGTTTCGCATTTTTGATGCGCTGAACGACGTGCGCAACCTGGATCGCGCCATCCGCGAGGTGAAGGCCTGCGGCAAACATGTCGAGGCCACGATTTGTTATACCGTGAGCCCGGTCCACAGCATCGATCGCTTCGTGTCCATGGCCAAGCAGTTGGAAGACCTGGGCACCGATACCCTCTGTATCAAGGACATGGCCGGGCTCCTCGCACCGCTGGATGCCTATCATCTCATTCGACGCCTCAAGAAGGCCGTGCGGGTGCCGATCCATCTCCACAGCCACTATACCTCCGGCATGGCCTCCATGTCGGCCCTGATGGCGGTCATGGGCGGGCTCGACATGTTGGACACGTCGGTGTCCCCGTTAGCCGGCGGGACCTCACACCCACCGACTGAAACCTTGATCGCCAGCCTGCGCGACACACCGTACGACACCGGGTTGGATCTCCGTCAATTTGAACCGATCACGGAACATTTCCGTAACGTGCGCCGAAAATATCGCCAGTTTGAAAGCGACTTCACCGGGGTCGACGCCGAAATTCTCACCTCGCAGATCCCCGGCGGCATGTTGTCGAACCTCGCCGCCCAATTGGCCGAACAGGATGCCCTGGATCGCATGAAAGAAGTGCTCGACGAAGTCCCGCGTGTGCGGAAAGAAATGGGGTATCCCCCGCTCGTAACTCCCACCAGCCAGATCGTCGGCACACAAGCCACGTTGAATGTGCTGACGGGTGAACAGGGGGAACGCTACAAGGTCATCACCACCGAAACGAAAAATTATTTCCTGGGCTTGTACGGTCGCGCACCGGGCCCGCTCGATAAGGGCATCATGGCTCGCGCCGTCGGCGATGAGGAGCCGGTCAAGGGCCGGCCGGCCGACCGGTTGGAGCCGGAATTCGAAAAGTTGAAGAAGGACATGCCCCCGACGGCGACGACCCCGGAAGATCAGCTGTCCTTCGCCCTCTTTCCGGCCATTGCCAGGGACTTCTTCGAAGCTCGTGAACGGGGAGATCTCCATCCGGAACCGCTTGAGCCGGCCGAAGCCAAAGGCCCGGCCGTGGCGCACGATCTGCACCTCGCTCCCGCTGAATTCAATATCACGGTGCACGGCGAGAACTACCATGTCGTCGTATCAGGATCCGGTCGCACGACCGACGGCCGTAAACCGTACTACATTCGCGTCAACGACCGCCTGCAGGAAGTGTCGCTTGAACCGCTCCAGGAAGTGTTGGCGGGCGTGCCGGAATCCCCCGAAGCCGGTAGCACCTCAAAGCCGAAACGCCCCCGGCCGACCAAGCCCGGCGATGTCGCCCCGCCCATGCCCGGCCGGGTGGTGAAGATCCTCGTGACGGAAGGCGCCCAGGTCAAGACCGGCGATCCGCTCCTGATCATCGAAGCCATGAAAATGGAAAGCCAGGTCCCGGCTCCCATGGATGGACGGGTCACCGCCATTCTGGCTGCCGAGGGCGACAACGTCAAAACCGACGAAACCGTCATCCAGCTGGATTAACGGATGATGCGCGCGGCGTTCCTCCTCCGCTTCGTGAGGATCTCGCCGCAATCTGCCACCGCCTGGCTCCTCGCGAGTGTCCTGATGCATGGTTGCGCGGCAGCACCGGACATCCCTCCCTGGTTCGACGCGATCCAGCGAATTCCCGTCCATACCGCCTCTGTCAACGGCCATCGCATCGCCTATCTCGACGAGGGCCAAGGTCCGCCGCTGATCCTCATCCATGGCTACGGCGGCTCCATGTGGCAATGGGAATATCAACGCCCTCTTACAGGAACCTTTCGCGTCATTACGCCGGATCTCATCGGCTCCGGACTGTCCGATAAACCCGACATCGACTACCGTCCCGAAGATCTGATTGACACCATCCATGGCCTGATGGAGAGCTTGGGCTTGCCCTCTGCAACCCTCGTCGGCAGTTCCATGGGAGCCGGCGTGGCCCTTGGTCTGGCATTGACTCACCCCGAGCGAGTCGACCGGCTGGTGCTGATCGACGGATTTCCGGACCACGTGCGCGAACGCCTCGTCAGCCCACTGATGCGCCGCGCCGTCGACACCCATGCCCCGGCCTGGCTGGCCCGCTTCGGCGCGTTGCTGTTCGGCAACCGCGCCATGGAAGCCGTGCTGAAAGAAATCGTCTATGACCACACCCTCGTGACACCGTTGGTGATCGACCGGTCCAACCGGAACCGGCAGAGAGCCGACATGATCACGCCGCTCCTCGCGCTCCGCGATAGCCTGCCGCTCTGGGAACAACAGTTCGCTCCGCGACTCAGGGACGTCCGGCACTCCACACTCATTCTTTGGGGCGAACAAGACCGCCTCTTTCCCCCGCAAGTGGGCCGGGATCTGCAGGCGTTGATCACAGGCTCCCGCTTCATCCTGATCCCGAACGCCGGTCACATCCCGCAGTGGGAGCAACCGCACGTCGTAAACCGGCATATCACAGAATTCCTCCAACCTTGACAGAGTCCGCAGCCGGCCATAGAGTGGCTGACTGAACGATTGAGGTTCCGCCCCTTGTCCATGGAGATTTTCTATGTCGGCCCATAGCCCTTCAGTTACGCACGGTCTACGTCCCACCCCAATACTGCTCACACTGCTCTACTTGGGACTCAGCGCCTGTGGCACCTTGCCGGGTCACGGCAAGAGTGCGTTTTCCTACAAGGACATGCCGGTGGCCGACGGCAGCGCCGTGGCCGGTGAAAGCAATAACATTCTCTTCCAGGGCAAACCCCTGATGCTCGCGGGAATGGGAGTGAAGGTGGGCGACAAGCTGCGCGACGTGAAACTTGCCCAACCGGACCTGTCGATGATCCCCATCAACGAGACGAAGGGCAAAGGGAAGGTCCGGATCATCAGCATCGTCCCGTCGCTCGACACGAAGGTCTGTGAGCAACAAACCCACTATCTCAGCGAGAAAAATATGGGACTCGACCGCATGGTGGAGCTCATCACGATCAGCGTCGACACGCCCTTCGCGCAAAAGCGCTTTGCGGAGGAAGCCAAGATCTCGAACGTGACCTTCCTGTCAGACTATCGTGCAGCGGATTTCGGCAAGGCGCACGGGCTACTGCTCAAGGACCTCCATCTGCTGAGCCGGGCCGTGTTGGTGGTGGACAAGGACAACAAGGTTCGCTATCTCCAGATCACCCCCGAGCTGGCACAACTGCCGGACCTCGAAGAAGCCTTTCGATTCGCGCGGAAGCTGGTCACGGCCAGCTGAGGTCACCGGTGGTTGACACCCCTCATTCTCATCGTGGCATAGAGCAGTTGGGTGGGCGAACCTGGGTCCGCGTGACGGCGCGAGCGGCGTATCGTACCACCATTCAGAATGTGTGAGAGCGGCCGCCCAGGGCGGGAAGCCGTCCAGGGCAGTAGGAGCGCACATGGCGCATTATGATCTCCTGGTGATCGGCACCGGCCCGGCAGGGCAAAAAGCCGCCATTCAGGCGGCTAAACTGGGGAAGAAGGTCGGCATCGTCGAGCGTAAACGGGTCGTCGGCGGTGTCTGCACCAACACCGGCACGATCCCCAGCAAATCCCTGCGCGAAGCCGCCCTGTACCTCTCCGGATTTCACCAGCGAAGCCTGTACGGCGCCAGCTATCGCGTCAAGCAGGACATCACCATGACGGACCTGACCTTCCGGGCCAACCACGTCATCACGCGTGAAATCGAAATCATTCAAAACCAGATGACGCGGAACAATGTCGACCTGTGCTTCGGGACGGCCTCGTTCCTCGATCCACACCGTCTGCTCATTGAGCGTCCGGACGACCGCGTGGAACATACGGCCGACTTTTTTGTCATTGCCTGCGGAACGGTCCCGGCCCGCCCCACCCACATTCCGTTCGACGACCAGACCATCATCGACACCGATGGACTCCTCGCATTAACAGACCTTCCGAAGTCCATCACCATCATCGGCGGCGGCGTCATCGGTGCGGAATACGCCTCAATTCTTGCGACCATGGGCATTCACGTCACCCTGATCGAGCGCCGCCCGCGGCTGTTGGAGTTTGTCGACCAGGAAACCATCGAGGCGCTGCAGTATCACATGCGCAGCATCGGGGTGGTGCTCCGATTCAACGAAGAGGTCGTCTCCGTCGAGCGAACGGCCGGACAACAGGTCATCGTCCGCCTGAAAAGCGGCAAAGAGATCGCCGCCTCCACCGTCCTCTATTCTGTCGGCCGTACCGGAGCCAGTGCCACGCTCAATCTGCACACCATCGGCCTTTCCGCCGATGAGCGCGGACGCCTGACCGTCAACGAGCACTATCAAACCGCCGCCCCACACATCTATGCCGCCGGGGACATCATCGGGTTTCCCGCGCTGGCGTCGACGTCCATGCAGCAGGGCCGCCATGCCGCCTGTCATGCCTTCGGCATTCCCTGTCAGACCCAATCCGACCTGATGCCCTACGGCATCTACTCCATTCCGGAGATCTCCATGATCGGCCGCAACGAGGACGACCTGACCAAGAACGGAGTCCCGTACGCCGTCGGCATGGCCCGATACCGGGAAATTGCACGCGGGCAGATTATCGGCGACGAGATCGGCATGTTGAAACTGCTGTTCCACAACAAGACCCGACAACTCCTCGGCGTCCATGCGATCGGTGACGGCGCGACGGAGCTCATCCATATCGGACAGACGGTCATGGCCTACCAGGGCCAGATCGACTACTTCGTGGATGCGGTGTTCAACTATCCGACCCTCGCAGAATGTTATCGGGTCGCCGCCCTGGATGGGATTAATCAGCTCCCCAGACCCTGGACCCCGCGGGCATGAGAGTTAGGATGCAGTGGTGATCGCTCGCGACGTTCCCGTTGTACTGAGTACGTAGCTGGATCCGCAGAGGCTGAGGAAGGAGGAACCGGATGTCGTTTTCAAACCATCTTCGAAAATTGGCCCAACCCGTCTGGGACGCACAACTGACCCACCCGTTTGTGCTGGCACTGGGGAAGGGTACGTTGTCGGAGCGGAAGTTCCGTTACTACATTCTTCAGGACGCCCGCTTCCTCGCGGACCTGGCGCGGGTGTTTGCCGCAGGCTCCGTGCGAGCGCCGGACGCCGAATCTGCGCTCCGTTTCGCAAAACTGGCCGAAGACACCATCATCGTCGAGCGCAGCCTCCACGAGAACTACGGGAAGCGCTGGAATCTCTCGCCGCAGGACATGCTGAACGAGCCGATGTCCCCGACCAACTACGCGTACACCAGGCACATGCTGACCGTCGCCCAAAGCGGCACGGCCACGGAAATCGGCGTCGTCGCGCTTCCCTGCGCATGGATCTACTGCGTCGTCGGCAAACATCTGCTGAAGAATGGCGCTCCACCCGCCAAGCACCCGTACCGAGACTGGTTGATGCTGTATGCCTCGCCGGAGTTCGAGGCGGTTCAAGAATGGATGCGCGCCAGAATCGACACCTGGGCGCGAACGGCCGGCCACGAAGAAAAGAAGCGGATGGAACACTCGTTTCTCATCAGCTCGAAGTATGAATGGATGTTTTGGGAGATGGCCTGGAACGAGGAGAAGTGGCCGGTGTGAGGGGACGAGGGAGTGAGGCAACCTCTTCGCGTGGAATCACAACCCCGGCGGGCTCTGCCAGAGACTCCCTTGGCGTCTGAACTTGCTGCGTTCCGCAGCTTCGAACAGCAGAGGCCACCTGCAAAGCAGGACGGTACGTCTCTCGCAGCGCAACAATCTCACCGGGGTCGTGAACACGCTCAGACCCTGCCTCACTCCCTCGTCAATCACATATCCAGGTCGAAAGCAGGAGTGCTGAAACAGAAGAGTAGCTGCACACACACCCTCAAGCGTGACCGTGTGGGACGGACCGCTCAGCGACGGGACTAACTTGCCTTACGGTATCCCGGCTCCTCCGTAAGAGGCTCCCACTTCGGCTCATACTGCTCGACCTCCATCCCATCCTCGTCGTCCACCAGCGTGGCCCAGACTGCAATCACCAGGATCAACAACGTCAATGCGCCGAGAAAATAGACTGGCATATTGACCTCCCGGGTTCATGTGTTCCCTACTCACATGCTAGTCGTTCCCCCGCACGTTCACTACGAGGGAAATACCCGGTTTTTGTCGGCAACATCCCCAGGATGAGCCAAGGTCCCCTCCCTTTCAGATTTCCTTCCAGGTTATGTTAGGCTGAGTCCATCACAAGACAGAGCGCCGGCCTCGACTTCCGTATGTCCGTCACCACCTCATCACCGACCATCCTCACCACACGCGAGATCACGCTCCACCTGCTTGGACTCGTTCTCGTTCTCAGCCTGCTTGGACTCTGGTATTGGCTCTCGACCGGAGCGCGGGTCGTGCCGACGCTCATTGAGATGTTGAAGGACGATGATCCCTCAACCCGCATCGTCGCCGCAGAGCAGTTGGGACAGATCGGCCCAGCAGCCAGGGCGGCCATTCCACAATTGCTCAGCCAGGCGACCCAAGACGGCAGCCAGCATGCGAATACCACCGCCGCCACGGCCTTGAAGTGGATTGATCTCTCGGCCTCTCGCCGCGTCATGACCCACTTCATCCCGCGGCTGCAGGATACGGATGTGCAACAGCGCCGTACGGCCTGCGCCATCCTGGGCAGCCTGGGACCGGTCGCCAAACCGTCGGTGCCGGCCTTGGTTGCCGCGACGCATGATGCCGACGCCCTCGTGCGCCGCAACGCACTCACCGCGCTGGCCACTATCGGCATCCCCTCCGGCGCGGTCGGCACGGCGCTCCTTGCAGGTCTGCGTGATTCCTCATCACTCGTGCGCCAGACGGCCGTCGCACAGTTTGCGTTTACGGTTCCGGTGTCCGAGGAAGCGGCGGCGGCGTTGACACCGATGGTGAACGATCAAGACAAAAGCATCGCGACACTTGCACGGACGGCACTGGAGAAGCCACGAACCGGCGACGCGGCGCATATCGAATCTCTCGGCATGATGCTGGGACACAGCACGGCTCGTGACTATGCGCTGCACCAACTGGCTCAGGTAGGCCCGGCGGCAACCGAGGCCCTGACGCCGGTGCTGCCATTGCTCGATGATAACCATCCCTTCATTCGGTATCTGGCCGTGGAAACCCTGTCCGGGATGGGCCAGGGAGCGAAACAGGCGCTCCTCCCGCTCAAGCAACGACGGGATTCCGACCCGATCGTCCAGGCCGCCATCACCGACGCAGTGGCCGCAATCGAGTCCGGACAGACACCGACTCCCGGCGTTGCCCCAGGAGGTAGGCACGAATGACCCCCATCGCGCGGGAGAAAACGTCTCGCCTCCGAGTCCTGACCAGATTAGGATTCTGGTTCACTCTTCTGATTGGCTTTCTGCTCCCCTGGGCCATCATGCTGGGAGTGGACACCTGGGTGCACGACGTGCCACTTGCCCGGGCCTGGCGCTCGTTTACCCTGCATCTGTTCGCCCCCGGCTACAATCTCTTCCTCGTGAGCGTGCTGACGGCCATCCCCTTCGTAGTCCTCGCCCTGGTGATGCTCCTTCACATGGGGACCATCCCTAGCCAGCAGGCGTTGATCGCCCACCGCCGCGCGCTAGGGCTTCTCTCGGCGGAATTCGTCATGCTGACCATCGCGGGGTGGACGCACGTCAGCGTGCTCGTCCACCCGGATGCGCAGGGGGCTCTCGCCTACTTTTATCTTCCGGTCCTGTTATTGATCAGTTTGCCACTCGGCTATGGAGTGGGGCGTGCCTTGGCGAAGGCGCTATTGCCGCGATTGACGCCGTAAACGGCACAGGCTGGACAGCATCGACGACGTGAGTATAATGTGGGCCATGCGTCACGTGATCGGACACGGGTGCCGATGATTCGTCTGTTGCCCTGCCTCATTGTGCTTCTCTTCTGGCACTCCACTTCCTTGGCTGCCTCGAAATATGAGGACAGCGTGAAGGAACTCGCCGAAGGTGTGGCCGCCGAGGCGATCAAGATGAAGAAGTCGCGGCTTGCACTGTTAGACTTCGTCGACAACAAAGGCGAGGTGACTCCCATCGGACAATTCCTGGCCGAAGAGCTGGCGACGCACCTGCTCGTCGCCGGAGAACTCAAAGTGGTCGATCGCAAGTTGCTGATCGCCACCATGGAGAAGCACCAACTGACTCACCTCGACACGTCGCAGGCCAAGGCGGCCAAGAAAGTGGCGAAGGCCCTCCGCGCCGATCTGTATGTCACCGGCTCGTACCTCGAACTTCCTGAGGGGGTGCAGGTCACAGCGAAGCTGATTGGTCCGTACACGGTGTACCCCGTCGGCGCCTCACGGACGATCGTGCCGAAATCCGGCCCCCTGGCAGCACTCCTGAAACAAGCCGCTGCCCCTGCCCCGGCAACGACCGTAGCACCGGTGACGGAATCTGCCCCGGTATTGAGCGTCCATGAAAACGAGCTCTACAAAGTCACGATTCTCAACATTTCGCGACAAGACGATCTGATCGGCCTCGAGCTGCTCTTCACCAACCGCACGGCCCATCCGGTCAAGATCGGCTGCCAGCTGCTCGACACCTATCTGGTGGGTGAGCATGGAGAGCAGTGGAAACAGAACGTCGCGCAGAATCGCGAAGGCCTCTGCACCCGCGGAATGGAACTGAACCCGAAGCGGCAACAGCATGCGAGTTTATCCTTTCTGGCTAAAGACAAACCGCCGACAGGTCCGATGACATTGCATTACCATGAAACGTCGCCCCGGGCGGATCGAATCATCACCCTGGACGGACTGACACTCGACGCCGCGCCGGCCGTTGAGCCAGACACCCCTGCCACGCAGGGATCAACACCCCCCACACCGTAGGCCATGACCTCCGGTCACACGCACAGGAACCATCCATGATCAAACAAGTCTTGTCGATAGCGGGTTCGGATTCAGGCGGCGGCGCAGGCATTCAGGCAGATCTGAAAGCCATGTCGGCCAATGGCGTCTATGCCATGTCGGTCATCACAGCCATCACCGCCCAGAACACGGAAGAAGTCACCGATGTGTTCGAACTCCCCACGTCGATTATCGCCGCTCAGCTCGACGCCATCTTCGACGATTTCGACGTGGCGGCCGTCAAAACCGGCATGCTGTCCTCGGCAGAGATCATCAGAACGGTCGTGAAGCTCCTGAAACCCCAACAGATCCAACAGCTGGTCGTAGACCCTGTCATGATCGCCAAAGGCGGGCAGGCGCTGCTGAAACCAGACGCCATCGATACCATCAAAAAGGAGCTCTTCCCGCTGGCCTTGCTCGTGACACCGAACGTGCATGAAGCGCAGCAGCTGTCCGGTATCGAGATTACCTCGCTGGCCGATGCTCGCCGTGCCGCGAAGGTCATTCATCAATTCGGTTGCGCCAATGTGCTCATCAAGGGGGGCCATCTGCCAAAAGATCGCGGGACTGATCTGCTCTATGACGGACGGTTCTTCAACATCTTCAAAGGGGAATTTATCGACACCCCGCATACGCACGGCACCGGCTGCACTTTTGCGTCCGCTATTGCCGCACACATCGCCCGGGGGAAAACTGTCCCCGACGCCATTCAAACCGCCAAAACCTATCTCACCGAAGCCATCAGGCATAGCTTGGCGATCGGACATGGCAAAGGACCGACCAATCATTTCTATTTTTTGAACCAGGGATAACAGGGCTATGAGTCGTGGGCTCGGATCACCACTATCGTTCTTACTGGCCGGTTGGGGCTGGCTACTGCTGACCTCGCTCCTGGGACTCGCCACGTTTTGGAGCATTGTCCGCGGATCCCCTCTTCCGCCAGGCCTTCGCCTGTTACACGTTCATGGAGTGTTGATCGGTGGGCTTCTCCAACTGATGACGGGCTTTGCACTCACGGCGAGTGATCTCACCGCACAAGAGGGCACCCGCTCGAAGCACCGCCTGTTGTTTGTCGGTATCAATCTGGTGGCCCTCGGGTTCACTGCCGGCGCGGCACTACGAGACCCCACCCTGACTCTCCTTGCCGGCTTACTCCTCGCCGCCGTCTGCGCTCCGATCGTGCGCCATCTGGTTCATGCATTCCGCGTCTGTTCGGCCGGGACGTCCCTCTCATCCTTCTTTTTCGGGTTCTCACTCCTTGGACTCTTCGGCAGCCTGATCCTCGGAGCACTTCTCTCAGGAGCCTGGTATCCAACCTGGCACGGCATTATTCGGCTTGGTCATGTGCATGCCGGGATTCTGCTCTTCCTGACCATGGCCATCGTTGGAACCGTTCAACTCACGCTGCCAATCCTCTTGCATCGCACACCGCACAGCGCAGCATTGGGTCAAGCGGTCCTGCTCCTACTTCCAGCTTGCGCCGCAGGACTCCTCACGGGCTTTCTCCTCTCTTCGATTCATATCCAGCTCGTCGCGGGGGGCGGCCTGATCCTGACGCTGGCCCTGTGCTGCTTCAATCTCCTTCGCACGTGGAGTCAGGCCGGTCAACCAGGCTCAACCGCCACCGATCATCTGCTCACGGCGCTTTGTTTCCTGTTCATCATGACCTGCATCGGCCTGGCACTCGGCATCAATGACCTCTGGACACCACCGGCCTTGCCCTACGGCACCCTGCACATGGTGGCCTACACCCATACCGCATTCCTCGGATTCGTCCTTCAGGCGGTCGTCGGTGGGCTCTCAATGGCGTTCCCCCCGTTGCTCGCCGCACAACGAATTCCGAATCAGAAAAAGCGCGGCCCGTACCGTGACGTACTCGAACACATCATGAATCGCTGGCGGGCGGCTCAGGTGTCGACCGTCAGTTTCGGGGCATTGGGGCTGGTGCTGGTCGCCTCGTTGACCTGGAACCTGCCGCTCTCCTCCCCTTGGATTCAGGCGGCCACCTGGGGAAGCCTGGGACTCCTCCTGATCCACCTCACCATGGTGACGGTCAAGGTCACGCAGGCTCTCAACGCACATCCTGGTCACGAACGGACAAACACGAACGAATCGAAACATCCCGACGGACGGTAAGAGGTCCTCTTTCATGGAAGAAACCGTCGTGCTCCACGACAAGGCCGGTGCTCGAATCGCCGCAGTGCTGGCCGCTCCGAAGTTGGCAACTGACTCCATTGCCGTCCTCTGCCACGGATTCCTGTCGCACAAGAACAGCACCAGCAATCAGGCATTAGCGACGCGCCTGCTGGACCAGGGAATCGCCACGTTCCGATTTGATTGCTTCGGCCACGGGGAGAGCGACGGCCCCTTTGCCAACTTAACCACCACGATTGGAGTCGCCCAGACGATCAGCGTGCTGCAACATCTGGTGGCGCGAGGGTACCACCGGCTCGCCCTGGTCGGGTCCAGTTTCGGCGGACTCCTCTCGATCCTCGCTGCCGCCGAATGGACGGAGGCGCACCACGCACAGGCAGCTTCCGGTCCGCCGCTCGCCTGCCTCGCGCTCAAATGTCCCGTGGTCGACTTTGGTGAAGAGCTTCGTCTTGAACTTGGCCAGGAGGGATTACAAGAATGGCAACAAACGAATAGTATTCCAGATCTGCACGGCGGTCCAACCCGTATTCCGCTGGACTATGAGTTCTACGAAGATTGCCTCCGGCAGATCGCCTACGACCCGGCGCACACGATCACCGCCCCAACCCTGATCGTCCAGGGTAACCAGGACGAATATGTCCCCTTGCATCAGAGCCAGAGACTCTTGCACGCCTTGTCCGGCCCCAAACACTTGGAAATTCTTGACGGCGCCGATCACCGCTTCACCAAACCCGCCGACTTCCAGCAGATGCTGACCTTGCTCACGGAATGGATTTCTCGCCACACCGCGGCGTAGCGCGATCCCGACAGGAAATATTTTTCACACCCTGTCGCGGGTACACCATCCTCACAAAATTCTACGGCTCGACTGTTCACCCCTCGAAGGCCGACGAAGGCTTTCTCCTTCAGCGACTGCTCGAACTTGCACACCCCGCAAAAATTGAACAGCGCACGCATGGCAAATCAGTGCAAATCGGCTCGTGACGCCACGTTCTGCCGATTCACCGATGCTCTTGGCTGGCACGCCGGTTGCTCCATAGGCGCAGTGATTTTCCCGGAGGTACCACCATGAAGACGCCCAGGAGTGTGTTTGTATTCAGTGTTGCCGGTTGTTTATCGTCCACGCTGTGCGCAACAGCCTTGGTCTCAACCGCCGCTGCCGCAGACACCTCAACCACGTTGAGCTTACTGCAGCAACCGTCCCTTGACGCAGCCGTCACAAAAGCTCAAAGCAGCGGAACGGCGCCCGTCCTGCCCAGCCCAGCCGCGCTGGTCTTGACGGCCCCGAAAGGCCAAACCGCCGTCGGCACACTCGCGCTCAAGAAATCGAGTACGGACCAGCACACCTATTATCTCAGCACAAACCAGTCGTGGGTGTGGATGAATCCGCCCTATGGCAGCACCCAAACCATTACCTCCGAAACCGATCAGCTGGTCATCACGGTGCAAACCGCCAATCTGGCCGTTGGCACCTACTCAGCAACGGTTTATGTCGTCGATTCCGGACCGAACAACTTTACCAACATGCTTCGGATCCCGGTGTCGCTCACCGTCACCAGCGAAACTGTGGCTCCGCCGCCGCCAGCGGCCGTCACGCCGACCCCCGTGGTGGCTCCGCCTCCACCGGCACCGCCCGCCCCGGCCGTGGTGCCGACATCAGGCATTGCAACCAACCCGCTGGCATTGGCACTGACCGCCGCCAAGGGGCAAACAGCTGTCGGAACGCTGGCGTTGCGCAAAGGTGGCACCGACCAACACAGCTATTACCTCAGCACGAACCAATCATGGGTATGGATGAACCCGCCCTACGGCAGCACCCAAACCATCACCACGGAAACAGACCAATTGGTGGTCACCGCACAGACCAGTGGGCTGGCGGCAGGAACCTATTCGGCCGTAATCTACATTGTGGAATCGGGACCGAATAACTTCAGCAACATGCTCCGCATCCCGGTCACCCTCACTGTTACCACCACACCGGTCACGACACCGCCGTCTCCGCCCCCGGCGCCCCCGGCTGCCGTCACTCCGACACCCAAGCCGGTGATGCTGACGCCACCCCCGCCGCCGACCCCGGTGGTGGTTCCGCCTCCGCCGGCCCCGGCGCCACCAGCACCAACCCCGGTCACCCCTCCGGCTCCCGTTCCGGCACCCGTCACCACTGGACCGATCCAGGTGACCCCGGCAGCCCTGAGCTTGAGCAGCAGCAATGCGGTCGGAACGTTAACCTTGCGGAAAACGGGTACCGACCAGCACCTCTACTACATCAGCACGAATCAGTCGTGGGTCTGGATGAATCCGCCCTATGGCAGCACCCAAACCATTACCTCCGAAACCGATCAGATCGTTATTACGGCGCAACCGTCCGGCCTTGCGGCCGGCACCTATTCGGCGGTCGTGTACATCGTGGAGTCAGGGCCCAACAACTTCTCGAATACGCTGCGTATTCCCGTCACCCTCACGGTGACCGGCGGCCAAACCGCATCGGCCACGCCGCCCACACCCGCTCAACCGGCCGTCTCAACGCCCCCGCCACCGTCCCCCCCCCCCGCGCAATCAACCGCCTCGGCAACGACAGCGACCCCGACGGCGACTCCGAAGACCGCGAGTGCCACGGTCAGTTGGAATGCCAACACTGAATCAGATTTAGCTGGTTACCGGATCTATGTCGGGACACGATCAGGCAGCTACGGTGTCGTGGGGCCGTTCGAAGTCACCAACAGCACCAGCTTTACGATTCCGAACCTGCCAACCGGCACAACCTACTACTTTGCCGTATCGGCCTTCGACAAGTCAGGGAATGAGAGCGCGAAATCCGTGGAAGTGAGCAAGAGTCTGTTCTAGTCCAGGCGAGACCCCGTGAGCCGGAGGGCAGGAGTGCCCGGCTCACGGTCATGGAGCGGGATCAACGGTCTTGGCACATCGAAATCCCGTGTAGCTGTTGCGGGTCTCCGGCAAAAGACGAACACGTCCGTAGGCCAGCAGATACTTCGGAAGATCCGACCACGACCCTCCCCGTATCACTCGAAATGAACCGGAAGCCGGCCCTGGCGGATTCTTGAAGGGACTGAGCTCGTAGTAGCTCGCGCCATACCAATCGGCCACCCATTCCCCCGCATTCCCTGCCATCTGATACAACCCGTACGGACTTCGCCCCTGCTCGTAGTGCTGAACCGGCGTCAGCGCCTGGCTATAACTGAATCTGGCACCCAGGCCGAAGTTCGCCCACCCATTCTGAGGAGCCTGATGCCCCCAGGGAAAAGCGCGCCCATCAGGGCCCCGCGCGGACTTTTCCCATTCGGCTTCCGTCGGGAGGCGCTGCCCCCGCCACCGGCAATAGGCCTCCGCATCAAACCAACTCACGCCGATGACCGGACGATCGTGATGCTGGGCGAGATCCACCGCCTCCCATTGCCACGGCGCAGTTCGCTGAGCGTGGGCCAGGAATTCGGCATAGTGGGCGGTCGTCACTTCATGGAGGTCGATCTCAAACCGATCGAGCCACACCGCATGCTGCGGCTTCTCATCCTCGAGCGCATCGGGGCCCGTAGCGCCCATGAGAAACTCGCCCTCCGGGATCACGATCGAAGGAGGAGCCGCGAGGGGCTCTGGATGAGGCGCCTTGTGCTTGCGCAGGCGATCCAATTGGGCATGAACGGCATCGCTGCCGGCGAGACAGGCGAAGACCATGACCACACCGACCAAGGCCCTGAAGAATCGCATATCGATCCTACCTGCACACACGGGCTGCGGAGGGGATGTGGATATCACACAAGCCCGAGGCGATGAGCTGGAGCTGACACCATCGTTAGATGACCGTGCCCCCGACGACCCAGTGTCGATCGTCCGGAACGTCGATGAGCAGTCGAGAGAGATTCATTTCCGCAAGTTGCGCCGCCACTTCATCTTCGGTGAACGCCGCCAGCAGCGAATGATAGAAATCCCGTTTGAGCATGGGATCTTCATTGGCCGCATATTGCTCGACCAATGCCTGGGCATCCTCTGGTGAGTCGGGCCGCAGCAAATCCATCACCAGGATACAGGCGCCGGGCTTGGCCAACTGTTTCAGACGAAACCAGAACTGCAAGGGATTCGGCACATGGTGCAGCAGACTGTTCGACACGAGCGCATCGGCCTGCTCCGACAACACGAGCGATTGAAAGCGTTCGCAGCGAAGCGAGATGCGCTCAGCCAGCCCGGCTCCGGCCACCGCGTCAGCCGCCAAATCGAGCATGGCGCGACTGGCATCCACCGCCGTCACCCGCGCGTCGGGATACGAGCGAAGGAAGCGGATCGGAATATCACCCGGGCCACAACCCAGATCCAGCACATGACCCGCACTCCAATCAGGGAAATAGTCGCGAAACCGATCCACGAATCCCTGGTTCTCCTCGGCAAAATCGGCCTGTGCGTAGGCCCGGGCCTGCGCGACATCCTCCATCAACTCCGGCTCCAACGTACGCTTCATGTCATGCCCTTTGCCAACTGAGTCCCTATGTCCACTTATTCTTTCTCGCGTGGTATCTCCACAAGGACGAGATCCCCCTGACTGACTGTTCCCTCACACAAGACCCGCGCGTACAGTCGACTCCAGCCTGGATACGCCTCCTGAGAGATCCGTCCGTAGTCCCCATCCTTGAACCACTGTCCGTTCAGCCGGCAGGGAGTCGTATAACTCATAATTTCCAGCTGCACAGTTTCGCCGATCGTCAATCGGTCACCCGGTTGTATGCGTGGCCAATCCAGCCCGGCAACGGTCAAATTCTCTCCGGACGAACCAGGCCCAATCGAATGACCTTCTGCCCGTAGCGCCTCGATCATCTCCAACGAATAGAGACAGACCGCCCGATCGGCCCCACCGTGATACGTTCTGTTACGTTGGCGATCACCGGTCAATCCACGAGACGTGACGAGCGCTGAGGTGACAGCCCTCTTCGGCACACCGCCGTCGGACACACTGACCTGATGGATATGCGGGAGCGAGGCGCGCGTCACCATGGCTTCAGGTACAGAGTTCCCCTTCACACGATTCCATCGCCGTCGCCTCCAACGCGAGCCACCCATCCCGCTCCCGCGCGGCCTTCACATAGACGCCGCGCGCGGCGTAGGCGGCCTCGATCTCCGCCCGTTGATCGACCAGCAAGCCCGACAGCAGCAGTCGCGCGCCGCCAGTCGCATAGCGGCACACACTATCCGCAGCCAGCAACAGCGTCTGTCGATCCAAATTCGCCAGGACCAGGGTGGGAGTGAACGAGTCCTCTGCCCGTTCCACCTGGGCCTCACGCACAGCGAGCGTCAATCGTCCATCAAACCCGTTCAGTTGCGCATACTCGCGCGCACAGTCGATCGCCACCGGGTCGAAATCCTCCCCCACGGCCGCCTCGGCCCCGAGCCGCAACGCCACCATCGCCAACACGCCGCTGCCGGTTCCCACATCCAGCACCCGGTCGGTCGGCTCCACACAGTGCTGGAGCCACTCAATCAAGAGATATGTCGTCGCATGATGGCCTGTTCCGAACGCCTGCTTGGGATCGATGACCAGTTCGATCTCGCCTGTGGCTAACGGAACGATCTTCCAACTCGGCCGAATGATGACACGCCCAATCCTAATCGGCTCCACCAAACGCGACCACTGGGCATTCCAATCCTCATTGGGAAGGCGATTGATGGTGATCGCCCGTTCCGGATCCACTTGCCCAAGCAGTGCCAGCGCCGCCCTGAGGCCCTGCCACGTATCCGGCCCACAGCGGTCCCCCGGCCAATAGAGATGCACCTGATCGTCCTCCTGCCAGGCTCCTGTCACGGCCGGATCGTGTAACATCCCCAGCAGCTCGCCGGCATCAATCGACGTTCGCACGTCGACTTGAATCCAGTCCCCCGGGTGGCTGGAACTCAGAGGATCGGCCGAAGCCACATCGGTCTTGGAGGTTGACGTCATCTCAGACTCCCAGTATCGTCAGCACCATCATGCAACGAGTCTCACACAGACACTCGTCATCCACCCGCGAACGTATCTTCTTACGAGGCCTCCGACGCGTGGCGCGGCTGGAGGACATGGGCCGACGCAGCAGCGCGCGCTTCACCACCGCACGATTGGCCATCTTCGCGCTCGGACTCGTCGGCTCCATCATCCCGCATAAAATGGGATGGACCACCTCGGGCAACCTGACCCTCGCGTTCAGCGTCGTCCTGTTCCTAACGGTAGCCTGGTATCATAACAGGCTGGAAGACCGCTTGCATCGACTCCGCCGCTGGCGCAACATCAAACAGACCCATCTGGCACGCATTCACCTGAATTGGCCTGACATCCCGCTTCATCCTGTCACGGTGCCGGAGCGGCACGGCTATGCCAAAGACCTGGACCTCGCCGGCCCACATTCGTTGCTCCATCTGATCGACACCACCATTTCGTCGCAGGGCCGACAACGCCTGACCTCGTGGCTGCTGGAGCAGCCGTCGCCCACCGTTGCGTGGAGAACCCGCCAGGCCCTCATCCGCGAACTGACCCCCTTCGCGCTGCTTCGGGACCGCTTGATCCTGGAGGCGCAAGCCGTGGAAGACGCTGATATCGACGGCCGGCGGCTCCTCGCCGTCTTGCAGAAGCGGGTCGACGACTCCGGCCTCATCCCCATGTTGATTACCGAAACCGCCTTGACCGTCACCACCGCAGCACTCCTGCTCGCGGATCTTCTATACGGGCTCGGGAACTATTGGATGTTGTCGTTCGGACTCTACGCGTTCCTGTTCCTGTCCGTGCGCAGTCGGTCGGAAGAGATTTTCGACCATGCCCAATCGTTGCATCTCCAACTCGAGCGGCTCAGTGCAGTACTCGGGTATTTAGAGCGAAGAACCTACCGGCTCACCCCCCACCTGGCACAGCTCTGCCGACCTCTCCTGCAACAGCACACTCGGCCATCGCGCTCGCTCAGGCAGGCGGCGTCCGTCATGAACCGACTCAGCGTACGTGCGCATCCGCTGGTGCATTACCTCATCAATGCCTTGGGCCCCTGGGACCTCTACCACACGTATCGGCTGCAGCAATTGCAGGACCGAATCGCCACCATCGCACCGGGGTGGTTCGAGTTACTGGCCGAACTGGATGCAGCGGCATCGCTTGCCACCTTCGCGCACCTGCACCCGGACTATCGCTGGCCAGACCTGGTCGAACCCCGTGCGAGAGGGCAAGACGGCGGCGATGTGCCGATGCTCGACGCCGAGGGCCTCGCGCATCCGCTGATTCCATCGGCCGTCCGTGTCGCCAATCAGATCCGGTTCACCGGCCGAGGCCGTATCTACCTGGTGACCGGCTCCAACATGTCCGGCAAGAGCACATTTCTCCGCACCATCGGCATCAATACCTGCCTGGCACAGGCAGGAGGCCCGGTGTGCGCGACCTCATTCAACTGGTCACCGGTCCGCATCGGCAGCTGCATCCGTGTCGACGACTCACTCGATGGCGGCCTCTCGTTTTTTTATGCCGAAGTCAAACGACTGAAGAGGATCCTCGACGACACCCGGAACGAACAGGCCCCGCCGGTGCTCTGGTTGATCGATGAAGTCTTCAAAGGCACGAACAACCGGGAGCGGCTGATCGGCGGACGAGCCCTCATTACGGCGCTCGCGGGAGGAAACGGATTCGGCCTGGTGACCACGCACGACCTTGAACTCTCCGAACTGGAGCGGCGGCTCCCGACGGTCACCAATGTGCACTTTCAGGAAACCGTCGCGCAAGGCGCACTGCATTTCGATTATCGGCTCAAGCCCGGCCCCTGCCCGACGACGAATGCCCTCCGCATTATGGCCCTCGAAGGACTGCCGGTGGAGAGCCCAGATCCGTCCTCATGATAAGTAATTGCATCATTCCGACAGTTTCGGCAGACTGAGGAGCGACACACGACGCTGGCGTTCACCACTTGGACATGGGAGGCCCCTATCGATCCGCAGCCGGATTCCTCACAACGAACCCCACATCCGCTACGAGGGCTGCTCTTCGCGCAGTTCTGCGGCGCCTTTAATGATAACGCCTGGAAATTCATGGTTGCGCTACTGGGCATCCGGTCGGCCACGGCAACCCTCGCGCCCGGGCAAGACGTCGAAACCGCATCGCAAACGCAGACCACCCTTGCCATGGTGGTGTTCACCCTGCCGCTGGTCCTGACCTCCTTCATCTCCGGGTTTTTTGCCGATCGGCTCAGCAAACGCACGGTCATCATCACGATGAAGGCGGTGGAAACACTCCTCATGGCCGGCGCAACCCTCGCCCTGTTTTCGCATCCGACCGGCGGCTATTGGGCACTCGCCGTACTCGCCGGCATGGGGGTCCACAGCGCCATCTTCAGCCCGGCCAAGTACGGCATTCTTCCCGAATTGCTTCCCCACGAACAGCTCGCGCGCGGCAATAGTCTGTTGGAGCTCTTCACCTTTCTGGCGATCTTGACCGGCACCACGGCGGGAGGATTCCTGTTGGCCGGCGCCGGCAGCCAGGCCTGGCTCGCCCCCCTCGTCCTCACCCTCCTCGCCCTGGCCGGCTTCGTGGCAGCCTGGACCGTTCCGCCGGTTCCAGCCGCGCGTGCCGCCGGCGGCCTGTTCGACACCTTGCGGGGCGCGTTCTCTGCGTTGCAGGCCGACCGATTGCTCCGGTTGGCCATTACCGGCGCGGTGTTTTTCTGGACCATCGCGAGCCTCGTCGTTCAAAACGTGCTGGTGTACGCCAAAGCGGTACTGGGCCTCTCGGATGCGTTGGCAACCGTCCCCTCGGCGCTGATCTCCGTAGGCATCGGGGTCGGCGCGTTGGTCGTCAGCCGACTCTCCCGTTCACACGTGGAATACGGACTCGTCCCGCTGGGCGCGGCCGGAGTCGCGACCTTCTTGTTGATTCTGGGCTGGGCGATCCCCGCGTTCAGCGGCACGCTCCTGCTGATGATGGCCTTGGGTGTCTCAAGCGCGCTGATCTTCATTCCCATCAATGCCCTGGTGCAATGGCGCGCGCCGCACGACCGCCGAGGCTCGGTCATCGCCCTGGAAAACATTTGTGTCTTCACGGGCATTCTTCTCGGCTCATTGAGCGGCGGCGTCCTTGCCAATGCGGGTCTCTCCACTGTCGGCATTTTCCTTGCGACCGCGCTCGGCACCACCCTGGGCACAGCCTGGGCCATGTGGCTCATGCCCGAAACCTTCCTGCGCCTGATCCTCGTCCTCCTGACACATACCCTCTATCGACTCCGCATCGTCGGGCAGTCTCAGGTTCCCGTCACCGGCGGGGCGTTACTCGTGCCCAATCACATTTCCTTCATCGACGGGTTTCTGTTGATCGCCAGCCTGGATCGTCCCATCCGCTTCGTCGTCGACGCACAATATGTGAATCACCCGCTCTTCAAGCCCTTCATGAAGGCCCTGCAAGTGATTCCGATCTCGTCAGACGGCGGCCCACGTGTCATCCTTCGCGCCTTGCGGGACGCAGGCCACGCACTCGACGCCGGCGACATCGTCTGCATTTTCCCGGAAGGCCAGATCACCCGCACCGGCAACCTCCTGCCGTTCCGCCGAGGTTTCGAACGGATTGTGAAAGGTCGAGACGTTCCGGTCGTACCAGTGCATCTAGACCGCGTGTGGGGCAGCATCTTCAGTTTTGTCGGAGGACGGTTCGTGACCAAATGGCCGGAGCGTCTGCCCTATCCCGTCACCGTGTCGTTCGGCACCCCGGTGAGCGCCGACACGCCCGCCCATGAACTCCGCCGATTGGTGAGAGAACTCGGTGAAGCGGCCTGGCAACTGAGAAAACCCACCAGGCGTCCCTTACACGCCGCGTTTGTCCATGCGATGCGCCGGCATCCCTTCCGGTTGGCCATGGCCGATAGGCAAAAGCCGCACGTCTCCTCGCTGCAAGCCTTGATCGGCGCCATCGCCCTGGCACGTGCGCTCAAAGCCCATTGGACGGACCAATCATATGTGGGACTACTGCTGCCACCGACGGTCGCCGGAGCCCTGACGACGGTCGCGGCCTCACTGGCAGGCCGAACCTGCGTCAATCTCAACTACACAGTCGGCAAGGCCGGACTTGAATCCGCGGTCCGACAGGCCCAGCTGCGCACCATCGTCACCAGCCGGGCGTTCATCGAGAAAGCCAACCTCGACCTACCTGAGGGACCTGTCATCATCTGGCTGGAAGACATCGGCGCCGCCATCAACCCGCAGCAAAAAGCCCTCGCCGCACTCCTCGCGCTGCTCGCCCCGCTTAGGCTCATCGAATCGGCCTGCGGGCAGACCCGGCCGGTCACGATGGATGACCTTGCGACCATCATCTTCAGCAGCGGCAGCACCGGCGAGCCGAAAGGCGTCATGCTGACCCATTTCAGCATCGATGCCAATGTCCAAGCGGTTTCGCAGGTGCTCCCGCTGGACCGGGACGATCGCATCCTTGGCATCCTCCCGCTCTTTCATTCATTCGGATATCTGGTGTTCTGGTATGTCACGCTCAACGGTGCCGCAACCGTCTTCCATCCCTCACCGCTCGACGTGACAGCCATCGGTGAACTCTGCGCCAAACACCGCCTCACGTTCCTAGTCTGCACACCGACGTTTTTACAGCTCTATCAACGCCGCTGTACCCCGGAACAATTCAGCACGCTGCGAGTGGTGCTCACCGGGGCGGAAAAACTCCCGCTGCGCCTCTGCCAATCCTTCGAGGACCGGTTCGGCATCGGACCGATCGAGGGGTATGGCGTGACCGAGTGCGCCCCGGTGATCGCCGTGAATTGTCCCGACTTCCGCGCAGCCGGATTCTTTCAACCGGCCTCCCGGCGTGGCACGGTCGGCCAACCGCTCCCCGGTGTGTCCGTTCGCATCGTCGATCCCGACACCTTCGCATTACTCCCGCCCGGGACACCTGGCATGTTGCTCGTGAAGGGATCGAATGTGATGAACGGGTACCTCGGCCGTGAAGACTTAACCACTCAGGCGATCCGGGACGGATGGTATATTACCGGTGACATCGCCACACTGGACGACGATGGATTTCTGACCATCACGGATCGGCTGTCGCGATTCTCCAAGATCGGCGGGGAAATGGTGCCTCATCGACGCGTGGAGGAGGCCCTGCAATTGGCGTCAGGCGAAGAGTTGCAAGTCTGTGCCGTCACCGGCGTCCCGGATGAACGAAAGGGCGAACAGTTGGCCGTCCTGCACACCTTGCCGGAAGAGCGGATTCCACAGATCCTGGCAAAAGCGGCCGCCGCCGGTCTCCCGAACCTCTTTCTCCCCTCGCACAGCCATTGTCTCAAGGTCGAGGCGCTCCCGATCCTGGGAACCGGCAAGTTGGATCTCCGGGCCTTGAAACGGATCGCCATGGAACGGTTGGGCCTCCATGCGTCGTGACACAGGACTCGCGAAGCGAGCACAACCGAGATGCGGCGGGAGTTCCGAGGAGTGATATCAAGCCTCACGATGAAATCCCTGATCGACTGCCATGTGCATCTCGCGGCACCGCCGAATGGCGACGACGGATGCGACATCTCCCGCAAAACGCTCCGGGGTCCACTGTTCCGATTCCTGCTCTGGAAACACCGGCTCTCACCGGACACACCGCGCGAGCGCATCCCGATGAATTGCTGGCCGGAGTGTCCATCAACCCGCAACGGCGCGACGCCATCGACGAACTGCATCGTTGTGCGGACGCGGGAGCCGTCCTGGTGAAGGTGCTCCCCAACGCCAAACAATTCGACCCGGCCAACCCGCGGTACAAGGACTATGATCGCGCCCTCGCCGAGCGCAAGCTCCCGTTCCTGAGCCATGTCGGCTACGAATTCAGCTTGATCGGGAAGAACCAATCGGTGGGTGATCCAGACCGCCTGCGGCCGGCACTGGATGAAGGCGTCACGGTCATCGCCGCCCACGCCTGCAGCTATGGTGTGCTCCCGTATAAAAAGTTCCTGCCGACGCGACGCGACCTGGTGCAGCGGTATCCCCGTTTCTATGCAGCTATTTCTGCCCTGACGCTGCCGAACCGGATGCGAATGCTGCTCCGGCTGAGAACCTATCCCGAGATGCACAAACGCTTCCTCTTCGGCACGGACTATCCGCTCTCCGTCTTCCATGCGGTAGCCTGGGGCCGCGTCGCACTCGGCACGTTGCGCAACATCATCAAGACCACGAACCACTTCGATCGGCAGGTTGAAGTCTGTCGGGGCCTGACGCTGGGGTTTCGTTCGATCGGCGACCTCCTCACCCCCGCATCGGCGTCTCCCCGAGGATAACCGGATCGGCCATGTACCGGGACACCATCTTACACAGCCTGCGCGAAAGGATTCTGGCCTTCGCGACATCACGGGTTTCGAGGGACCTCGCCGAAGATCTCACCCAGGAGGTGCTGGTTCTGCTACACGAGAAGTATGCGCATGTGACGGAGCTGACCGAACTGGTCCCGCTGGCGTTTCAGATACTCCGATTCAGAATGTTGGATGCCCACCGCAAATCGCTGCGACGGGGTGAGTATAATCAAGACGCGATTGAGGATCTGCCGCTGACCAATCCCGGAGATGACCCGGCCATGCAATTGGATCAAAAGCAGCGCGTCGCCCGCCTGTTGGCGGCCGTGGCGCAACTCGGAGACCGCTGCCGGGACCTGTTCAAGTGGAAGCTGGAGGGGCACACGTTTCCGGAGATTCAGAAACTCATGGGCCAGGCTTCCATCAACACCATCTACACCTGGGACTTGCGCTGCCGGAAGCAGTTATTGAGTCTGATGGGGGGAACGTGGGAATAAGGATGGCGTCCAGATTGCCCCATGAGCGGTCTGCTCCACAGACCACGCATAGCATATCCCGAGCGACGATCCTCCATGGCTGAGCACGAACTGGACACATTGTTGGGCGGCTTCGCAGCTGATACGCTGACGGCCGAGGAGCAGCAGCGCCTCTATGCCGCGGCGTTGAACGATCAGCGGCTGTTCGATGCGCTGGCGGATGAGCAGGGGCTGAAGGAATTGCTCGCCGATCCCGAGGTGCGACGCCGACTGCTGGAAGCCCTCAGGCAACCGGCGACGTCAGGAATTGAACCATCGATGCCCTGGTTGAACTGGCTCCGAACACCGTCCGGACTGGCGTGGGCCGGAGGCCTCGCGGCCATCCTCTTCGCCCTCACCTTTGGCATACACATCTATCAGGAGAGTCTCGATCGGCAGGCCCGATCGGTCGCCACCGAGGAACCGGCTTCCCCCGCTCCGGTGAATCCCTCACCATCACGCGCCCTGCCGCCTCCACAGCCAGCGGCAGAATCAACGTCATCGGCGAAAGAGAAGAGCCCCCTGCCGAAGATGACGCAAGAGGCGAAGCGCGAGACACCAGCCAAGCGCCAGCGGGCCGATGCCGCCAAGCAGGCCCCTGCTGAAAACATGCGTGCTGCCGCCGAACAACCACGCCTATCGGAAGACCGCGCGCGACCGGCGGACGCGCCGTCCCCCGCAGCACCGGCCGCTGCCCCAGTACCCAGGCCTGCCCCCTCCGCATTATCCGCCACAGCAGCGCCAGCGCCGGCCCGAAGCGCCCGTGCCCTCTACTACGGAGGAGGTGCGCCATCCGCCGGAGCCGCCGTGAAGGCGGAAGAACAGGCACGCGGCGCCGGGTCACCAACGGTGTTGGGGGTGCGATACAGCTTTGCACTCCGGGGAAGTGACGGACAAAACCAGGAGGTCAGCAGGGCCATCGCCGCCAGGAGTCGAGAACCGGTTCGCCTGCTGGTAGAGACGACACAGGACGGTTATCTGCAACTTCTCCAGAACCTCGGCTCTGCCGGAACGCGGCTGTGGTGGCCACCGCAAGAAACCGGCAAAATTTCGCTCAAGGCCGTGGCACGTACCCGTACCGACATTCCCCTGCCGCCTCCGGCAGAGAGCGGCCTGCTTGATCTGGTCCTCCGGTTTTCACCCAAACCCTTCGGTCCGCTCACCATGCAAGAAGTCGGTATGCTCGATCGGTTTTCAGGCAATCTCCTCGTCGAAACGATCTCACCGGGCGACGCCACCGGCCAGCAGGAGTCGGCGACGTACGTGGTGAACCCCGAGGCGTCGCCCGCTGCCCAAATCGCGGTCGAGATTCCCGTCAGCCGGTAACTCGATACACCGCCACATCTCGCGGTCAGGGATACCACCGCAATACCAACAGCCCGGCCATCGCCGCCAGCCCGCCACTCACATACAGAACAAACCCCAAGGCCCCTGCCACAAACCACCGTCGGATGCGAGGATATTCGTCCGCCGTCAGGAGAGGGTGCAGGGCAACCGGCTTTCGCCACCACTGTGAGGGCATCGGCATTCGTCCTGCCAGCGTCCGATAGAGCACCACGTGATACCACCATCCGGTGGGAATCCCGATCACCAGACCGGCAGCCAGGGTCCAGAGCCCGTATTCAACCATCATGGGCGGGGTGACCATGACGGTCACCAGACCGATCAACCCGATCAGGCCCAGACTTCCCGCGACAATCAACAGCTCAAGCATGGGACCGAGTATACCGGAGACGATGCAAGGAGGGCGAAGAGAGGCTGAGGCGTGGACAGAACGGCAGCTGCCCTTCGCGGGCATCACCATCACGGTGGAGCATCGATATCAGTACGATTCCAGGTGAGAAAGAATAAGAGCGTGTACTGATTATAAAACGTGCGGCCCACCAGGGTGGCGGACGACCCGAGAAATTCACCGGTGCGATTGTCGTAGATGTCCAGGTGCAGTCGCGCATACCCGCTCTGATTCTGCTGCTTGTACAGCGTCAGTTCCGGAAGCGCGAAGGGAATCAACACACTCTGAACCGGCGGCATGCCGAAGAACGTCACGCCCTGCATCGTGCCGAATGACTCGGCCATCACGCGCACCAGATACGGCGTCTCCATGTCGCGCGCCCGCACCAGATACCCGCGACGCCCCAATTCCGCCGCCACCGTATCCCGGATGTAGAGAATATCGCGGTTGGGACTGTTCAAGGTACCCAGGTCCGAATTGGTCATGCGTAGACGGGACCGATCGCTTTCAAGACCCGTCGCATCCAGCTCGACATTCACGCCGGCAGGCAACCGCAAGGTAAGGTTTGTGAGGGCGTGCGTCACCGCTTGCGTCAACAGGACCTGCTCCACCGCCGTCCTGGGTGTTCGGGACAGCTCCTGTTCCAGCGAACAGCCCCCGACCAACATCATGAACAGAACAGCGCACAGCGCACGGTGCAGCATCTGTCTCTCCTTGGACCGCCTCTATCTTTTCAATCATATGCGGCCTGTATCAACTGTTCAATGAGGGATCTCCCTAGCCGTCGAAGACGTGAAAGGATTTGCCTTCTCGCTCCATATCCTCCGGTGAAGGGAGACATCATGGAGCAGACTCACACCTCGTCCCAGCCCAGAACCTCAGCGACTCCACTCGATCCCCGTCTCTACCAGATCCTGAGCCTTAGCGCGCTGCTATCGTACGGGTTCGGCTGGCTCCACTTCGATGTCTCGTGCGAACAAATCGTCGTCACCATCGGAACCGCGCTGTTGGCGCAGTATACCGCGACCCGCCTCGTCGGTCTGCCTGCATTCGATCCCAAGAGTGCGCTCATCTCCGGACTCTCGCTCTGCCTGCTCCTCCGCACGAACGAGCTAGCCGTGTCGGCGGCGGCGGCGCTCCTGGCGATATCCAGCAAGTTCCTCTTTCACCGGCGCAACAAGCATCTCTTTAACCCGACCAACTTCGCGCTGGCCGTCACCTTGGCAGCCGGCCTAGGGTGGATCTCCCCGGGCCAGTGGGGCCAGACCGCCTGGTTCGGCTTTCTCGTGGCTTGCCTCGGAGGCCTGGTGGTGACTCGTGCCGCGCGAGCCGATGTGACGCTGACATTCCTCTGCGCCTATGTCGGCCTGCTGGTCGGACGCAGCCTCTGGCTCGGCGATCCCATGACGATTCCACTGCATCAACTCGAAACCGGTGCCCTCCTGATTTTTTCCTTCTTCATGATCTCGGACCCGAAGACCACGCCGGATTCCCGCTCGGGACGGATCATGTACGCCTTCTGCGTCGCCCTCACCGCTTACTATGTCCAGTTCAACCTGTTTCGCCCCAATGCGCCCCTGTGGGGGCTCATCGTCTGCGCACCACTTGTGCCGTTGATCGATGCCTGGCTGCCGGGTCAGCACTACGACTGGCCCGTCGCATCATCTCATGACGCATCCCCTCTGATTTCGGTGCCGCATCCCCTGTCCATTTCACAACCAAGGAGGTTTTCATGAGACGTTGGCTGGTTCCCGTTCTGACATTCGCTGCGGGGCTGTTCTTCTGCGGCGCCGAGGCGTCGGCCTTCTGCGGCTTCTACGTCGGCAAGGCCGACAGCACGCTGTTCAACAAGGCCTCGGAGGTGGCCATCGCTCGGCACGACAATAAAACAGTGATCACCATGGCAAACGATTACGAGGGCGACGCGAAGGAGTTCGCCCTGGTCGTGCCGGTGCCGACCATTCTGGAGAAAGGGCAGATCCACGTGGGCGACGCAGCAATACTCAAACATCTCGCCGACTATTCGGCCCCGCGGCTCGTGGAATACTTCGACGAGAATCCCTGCCGCCGGTACGACTTGACGGAGCGCCGGAGCATGGACGCCATGAAAAGCATGGCGCCGGCTGCGGCCTCATCGAAGGCACGTGAGCAGGCCCTGGGGATCACCATCGAGGCGCAATACACCGTCGGGGAATATGACATCCTCATCCTCTCGGCCCAGGAAAGTGCCGGACTCGAAACCTGGCTGACCGAGCACGAATATAGAATCCCCAAGGGAGCGTCCCTGGTCCTTCACAGCTACCTGAAACAAGGGATGAAATTTTTCGTGGCCAAGGTGAACGTGGGCGAGCAGGCCAAACTTGGGCTGACGCACCTCCGGCCGTTGCAGATTGCCTTCGAATCGCCGAAGTTCATGCTGCCGATCCGCCTCGGGACGGTGAATGCCGACGGCATGCAGGAATTGTTCATCTATCTGTTGACCAAACAAGGACGGGTGGAGACGACGAACTATCGGACCGTGCGCGTTCCCGAGGCCCAGGACGTGCCGATCTACGTCAAGGACCGGTTCGGCGATTTCTATCGGGACCTCTTCTCCCAACAGGTCAAGCGGGAGAACCAGCGCGGCCTCTTCCTCGAATATGCCTGGGACATGAACTGGTGTGATCCCTGCGCCGCCAATCCGCTGTCGGCTGAAGAACTGCGCAACCTGGGCGTCTTCTGGCAGGAGCCCCAAGGCCGTGGCGGGAGATCGTTCCCGCAAGGCCAGAACGTGTTTCTCACACGGCTGCATGTTCGGTACGATGCCGCGCACTTTCCGGAAGATCTCGTGTTTCAGGAGACGTCGGATCGCGCCAACTTCCAGGCGCGCTATATCATTCGTCATGCCTGGACCGGAACGGATGCGTGCGCGGCGGCCACCACCTACCGAGAACAGTTACGGGAACGCTATGAGCGCGAGGCCCAGACCCTGGCCTCATTGACCGGATGGAGGATCGAGGACATCCGCCATGCGATGCACATCGCGTCACGGCCCGCCGGGGATGAAACACCGTGGTATCAACGATTGTGGGTAAACTAGGCACACTGGCAGCGACAGAGGAGGCCGGGAGAATCCGGCCTCCTCACACCTGCGCGAACGCGGTAGGCTCAGGACCTTCGAATCGGCCGGTTACTTAGAGGTGCACTCGCCCGTTCGCTTTCCATCGACTTTCATCGTGACCGAAAGCGCCTTGTCTCCCTTTGGGGTGGCTTTCCGAACCACAGAAAAACTGGTGCCCGACACCGTGCCTTCCACGCGAGTGATCGCATAGACCCCTTCGATGTCATAGCTGATGTTCCCACCATGCATCGAGACGTTCATTACTTTATTCGCCGGATTGGGTTTGAAGCCATTCAGAGCATAATAATTAAAGACCGCGTCGGGATTGGCCAGGTGCTCTTCCTTCAGGCACCGGCTATGCGTATCCGGCTTGCCTGCCTCGCCGCTACTACTTTCCGTGACCGCCGTCACCTGATACTCCCCCGGCTTGAGAGGCACCGATTCCGCCCCCATCGCCGGTGCGGCACAGATGAGGCCTGCCAGTACGTAGCTGCCAACGCGTCTCGTCATGTTCGATCCTCCTTGTGATACCAGGGTGCGTCCGCTCCTGGGTGCTGAGAGATCACCAGGACGCCTCGCCCGAACTCGTGCCCCATCAAGGACCCGGCGATTGTGCTCATGCCTCAGGACATTGTCAACCGCTTCCTCCTTGTCGACCCGGCTGCCCCGACGCTTCCTGGCTTATTTCCTCGATGACTATGGTATAGTCGGGCGCCATGAGCGTGATCTATCTCTGGTGCACAACAAGGAGGATTCACCCATGACCACCGGCCATCGCCCGATGATTGCCGCATTCGGCGGGCTATTTCTCCTGCTGCTTTCGGCCTGTTCCCTGAAAGCCACCTTCAAGGAAACGACGGATACGACCTCGAATATCACCGGCACGACCTCCGGTCGTATCTGGTGGAACGAGGACGGCCTGCTGAGACCGGAACACAAGGTAGCGGCATTCACCGCCTATACCGCGGAGAATCTGGAAACTGATGCGGCACGCGGACAGGGTGAATACCTCGCGTCGCTCAACTCGCTCACCGCCGCATCCGGCAGCCCGGCCTATCAACCGACGGTACAGGAAGTCTTCACCCGGTGGAGCCGATCAACGAACCCCTCGGCCACTGACCTGGTGAACGATCTACAGGCGTCGGCCCGCTGAGCGGACACGGGCCAGTCACAATTCGACCCACTGCACCTCACCGGAGTTCGACATCGACATGCATGCGCCGAATACGCCGCTTGTGATTCACCGCATCTTCCATCCGACAGATTTTTCAGAAGATAGTCAGGTGGCGTTCGCCCACGCGCTCAAATTAGCCGTGGCGTATCGCGCCGAACTGACCATCATGCACGTGGATCCCGATGTGTCGCCGGAAGGATTCGAGGACTTTCCCCGCGTACGGCCGACGCTGGCGAAATGGGGGCTGCTCTCGGAATCCAGCACCAAGAGCGATGTCACGACACTCGGCGTGCACATCCGCAAGGTGCGAGCCCTGGCCGCCGACGCCAAGCAAGCCATCATTCACCACCTGACGACCACTCCAACCGATCTTATGGTCCTGTCCACGCACCAGCATGAAGGCTTCGCCCGATGGACGCATCACTCGCTGGCGGAACCGGTCTCCCGGCACATGCATGTGAAGACACTGTTTGTGCCGTCGCATGTCCAGGGCTTCGTCGCCGGCGACAGCGGGAAGACCTCGCTGCACCGGGTCCTCTTACCGATCTCGCTTACCCCGCCCTCCCAACCAGCCATTGATGCAGCCACCACCCTGGTCACGCAAGTGAACGTGTCACCGGTCACGTTCACCCTCGTTCACGCAGGGAAGGAACCGGACACCACTGCCTTAGTGCTCCCGGAGAAGCCTGATTGGTCCTGGAACCAGCTGTTTGGAAAAAGCGACCCCGTGGAGTGGATTCTGGCGGCCGGGGCTGAGTTCGATGTGGATTTGATCGTGATGGCGACGAAAGGACAGGACAGCGTGTTGGACCTCTTGCGCGGGAGCACGACCGAACGCGTGCTGCGCGGGGCGCGCTGCCCGGTGCTCGCAATTCCGGCCTCGCTGATTTGATCAGAGGCGAGTATCCCGCCGGGCCACTTCCAGGAGAAGCGACTCCCGGCGGTCGTTCGTGTCACGCCCGGTCACCGTGCGCACCACCATTCCGTCGCGAAACACCACAAGATTCGACGGCACGGCGGCCACTCGCGGACCCGGCAGGATCACGCCGGCCAGATTCAGCGGATCGGCAGCCGACAGGGTAATCTCCTGCTGGTGCGCGCTACCCGGGCGCTTTTTCATCGCCCGCAAGGATTCCAACGCTGCCGGCAACGCGAATTGCTCTCCCGTAAAGCCGCTCACAAACCGGCCACCGCGAACCTCCCCAGTGAATTCGAGCCGCCGATAACAGACCAACAGATCCCGCCAGGAAGATGCCATCGACTCACGCGCCAACAAGTCCCGGAATACGATGCCGTATCGCTGCAACAGCTGCCTGGCCACACGCTCGGTGGCCGCTGCCGCCGCGCGCGGATCGGATGACACGGTGGCCGGTCTCAGCAGCGACCAACGGCCGCCGACATGGCGAGGCCGACGACTGCGATCGGACGCCTCCGCTCGCCGACGCTTGGGATCGATGAGTGCGCGCAGATTGTCAAAGCCGTCGGCCGTTACCAGCCCGGCAGCCACCAACTCCCACAACCCGTCCTCCACTTCAGAGGCCAACAACCTGGTTCCATGCAGGAGCTCACTAAAAAAACTGGCGCCACGATCCTGCAAGCACCGTCGAATGGCTTGTGCCGACGCACTGAGTCTGGCAGAGAGATCCAATCGCGCCAACTCTTCTCCCGTCACTGCAAGCAAGACCGGCGCATCTTCACGCGCAAACAGACTGACCGGCGCCACGCGGGTTGGAACGACCCGACGCCCGGGCACTGTCGCCAACTCCTGCATCAGGCGTGGATGAGGCGTCAACCGCCCCCACATCAGCGCTCCGTTCAGACAGAGTCGGTCCAGCCACTCGGGTTGATACCTGGCCATGCGGACGCGCAGGATCTGTGTCTCCCAGGCGGACGCCGCCGCCTCGAACCCACCGAGTTGCTTCACCACCTCCAGCAACCCCGCCTCTCCATGCAAACGCGCGCCGGGTGCGGCCCGTTGCCATTGGAATAGGAACCGCATGAACTCCGCCGCCGTGACAGGCTCGATCTCCTTGCGCAGCCGACCAATGGTGAGACGATGGATTCTCGCGAGGAGACGACGATGGCACCACTCCATGGCCCCGTTCGTCGATCGTGAGGCCTGAGCTGAAAAGCGACCTCTGAGCACATGGCCTTGCGCTTCCAATCGCAACATCGCCCCGTTCACATCTTCAACCGACAGGTGCAGGCGAGCGGCCAGGTCTTCGGCCGTCGTCGGCCCGATACTCTCCATCCAGCCCAACACGATACGGGTCAGGACCTCTTCCCGCTCGAGCACCTCTGTGTCCGCACACGTGGCGACGGGTTCGATCCTGGCATCCGGAAACAGCTGCTCCCCGTACTGCCGACACTCCGCAGCCAACCAGCCCAGCTTCGTCTCTCCCTGCCACACTGTCATCAGGCGGCCGGCAGCCGACAGGGCCGGCACGAGGAGGTCCCAACCGGGCATGCACGCGCAGGGCACCCACCCAAGGGACAACAACGCATGGTGGAACTCTTCCGCATCGCGCACCACCGGCCACGATTCGTCGATGACCTGCTCGATGGCGGTCTGATCCAACGCGCCCATCTCGCCTGCCAACTCCGGAGGCAGAGTCCGCCGCATGTCGACCGCCCGCGCCCGGCGCTCCTCCAGCGGAGCGTCGTCGAGAAACGCGTAGGGATTGGCATTCAAGATTTCATGACAAAAGACGGAGGGTAAGGGCGTATCGATGGCGCGGCAGGCTATCGCGCCGCGTTCGATACGATCCAGCACTGCGATCAGCCCATCGAGATCCATCGCCTCGGTCAAACAATCCCGGATGGTTTCCTGAGCCAAGGGATGGTCGGGAATCTGACGGATCGTGCGCGCCCCCTGAAAATTGTCCTGACAGGCAATCGCATCGGGAAACACCGCCGCAAGGAGATCCTCGGCACGCATCCGCTGAATCTGCGGCGCGACACGTTTGCCGCCGACAAATCGGAGCAAGGCCAGGGCACGCGAGGCATTCCAACGCCAGCGCGTCATAAACATGGGGGCCTGCAGGACAGCTTGCGTCAACACCTCGCGCAGGGTCCCTGGGTTCAGAAACGCAAACACCGTATCGAGGGGAAAACTGTGTTTCTCCCCCAGCGACAGCACAATGCCTTCGTCCGTGGCCGCGGCCTGGAGTTCGAAATCGAAGGTCACACAAAAACGTTTTCGCAGCGCCAGCCCCCAGGCGCGATTCACTCGTCCGCCGAACGGGGCGTGAATCACCAGTTGCATTCCGCCGCTCTCGTCAAAGAACCGCTCGGCAATGATGGTCTGTTGCGTCGGAACCGTGCCGAGCACCGCCTTTCCCGCCAGTATGTACGCAACCGCTTGTTGCGCCCCACGCTGATCCAGTCCGCACTCACGGGTCAACCACTGCACCGGTGGTGTGGAACGCGCCGGGTCGGTCTCCGTGGTGTCCACGCGCCGGTCGATCTCGGCCCTGAGCGCCGCCACCTCCGCGGACAGATCCGCCGTCCTGGCCGGGGCTTCCCCACGCCAAAACGGAATGGTGGGGGGTGCGCCCTGCGCATCTTCGACCCGCATTTTGCCGGTCTCTACCCCTTTGATTCGCCAGGACGTATTGCCCAGCAGCATGATGTCCCCTGCCAGGCTTTCAACCGCAAAATCCTCATCCACCGATCCGACCACCGTGCCGTCGGGCTCGGCGATCACCGCATAGTTGGCCGTATCAGGAATGGCGCCGCCGGAGGTGATGGCCGCGAGTCTGGCGCCACGGCGACCCCTGATGTGATGGTTGATGCGATCATGGTGGAGATAGGCCCGCCCTCGACCTCGGCTCGTCACGAATCCCTCGGCCAACATCTTCACCACCGCGTCGAATGAGGCCCGGGTGAGATCGCGATAGGGCATGGCCCGTCGGCACAGGTCGAACAATTCCGTCTCATCCCAGGACTGCGTCGCGGCCGCGGCGACAATCTGTTGCGCCAACACATCCAGCGGTGCGGGCGGCACCTCGATACAGTCCAGTACCCCGCCTCTGATCGCCCGGATTAACGCGGCACATTCGATCAATTCGTCGCGTGTGGTGGCAAAGAGCCGGCCTTTGGGGATCGCATGAATCCAGTGCCCGGCCCGGCCGATGCGTTGCAGACAGGTCGCGATGGAACGGGGCGAACCGATCTGACACACGAGATCGACTGTGCCGACATCGATGCCAAGCTCCAATGATGCGGTCGCCACAACCACGCGTACGGCCCCCGTCTTCAAGCGATCCTCTGCCGACAAGCGAATCTCGCGAGACAAACTTCCGTGGTGCGCTGCCACAACATCGTCGCCCAGATGCCGGAGCCGCTCCTCCAGGTAATGGGAGACCCGCTCTGCCAGGCGGCGAGTATTCACAAACACCAGCGTGGAGCGATGGGCTTCGACCAGGGCGGCCACCCGGTCGTAGACGTCGCTCCAAACGGCATTGGTGGCGACCGCGCCGAGTTCGTCTTTCGGCACCTCGACGGCAAGATCCATATCGCGACGGTGCCCCACGTCAATGATGGCCACGTCTTTGGGCCCGCCTCGTCTCTCACCCAGTTCTGCTTCAGACGCAGCGATATCGCGATTCACGAAGACGTGCGAGCCACTGCCGCCCAGAAAGTGAGCGATGAGGTCGATAGGTCGCTGCGTCGCCGAGAGGCCGATCCGCTGGACGGCCCCCCCTGCCAACACTGCTGCCCGCTCCAGGGACAACGCCAGGTGCGCCCCTCGCTTGTTGGGTGCAACCGCATGAATTTCGTCCACAATCACTGTGCGCACCGTGCGCAACATCGCCCGGCTTTTTTCCGCGGTGAGAAGAATAAAGAGGGATTCAGGCGTCGTGATCAGGATATGCGGCGGCCGCCGCAGCATCTGCTGGCGTTCGGTCATCGGTGTGTCGCCGGTCCGCACGACGACCCGCAGGTCCGGCAGCAGAAACCCGGCGGCCAAAGCAGCCTGACCGATTTCGGCGAGCGGCTGTTGGAGATTCTTCTGGACGTCGTTGCTGAGCGCTTTCAGCGGTGAGACGTAGAGGATCTGGGTTTCATCTCGAAGATCGCAGCGCACCGCCTGCTGAAACAGGGTGTCGATGCAGGAGAGAAAGGCGGCCAACGTCTTTCCGGATCCTGTCGGCGCAGAGATCAAGAGGTCGCAGCCGGATTGAATGGCCGGCCAGGCCCGCAGCTGCACCTCCGTCGCAGAGGCGAACCGTCCTGTGAACCAGTCGTTGATGATGGGATGAAACGGCAGGGGCGGCGTCATCCGGAGATCGTAACATAAGCGAAGAGATCAAAGAATGTGCAGCAGACGGGATGGAACGCCTCACCTGTCCGATGGACGGTCCCGGGAAGAGCCCACGAGTACTCCCGGCAGGAACCGCACACGACCGAACTGCGTCGTATGCCGCCTGACAGGTACGACTCAGGGAGCAGGAGCGTTAGCTCATGGCACCGCCGTAGGTCTTCAAGATGTCGTACGACAGCCGGCACTCGCTACAGTAGTTTCTCGAAAATCGCACCTGCGAAGGAGCCACCACATGCCGCGCAAGGTAACTGGGGAAGTCGACCCAGCAGTGTGTCCCTCTCGAGGAAAACCCATCATCACGAACCCGCCGGCACAACTCACACATTGGTACGACTCGGACCATCCTTGGTCTCCTTTGGCACGACTCAGCTCGTTCACCAACGCCCGGCCTTACTTCTTTTTCTGCCGCCCTGCTCGCTTCTGTAAATCATCCGGACAACAGACCCGCTCACCTTGCAACACCCGGCTCAGGTAATGCCCCAGATCGACCGTCAAGTGTTTCACCAAGTACGCCATCGCCCCCACTTCAAAGGCCGCCATAACATAGGCCGGGTCTTCGTGCGACGAAAAGAAGACGACCCTGCTGCTCGGTACCGCATCCTGAAGTTGACGACCGATGGAAAGGCCGTCCAGGAACGACAATGAGAAATCCAGGATCACCAAATCCGGAGTTAGGCGTTTCGCGGTCAGCACCAATGCTTCGCCTTCGGTCTCCGACGCGACGATATCATATTGAGACTCAAGGAGAATCTCAAGAAAGGCCAACATGGACCGCGAAGAGTCGCCGATAAGGATACGGGGACGGGAGAGTTTCTTCCTCATATTCCTACGAGTCACTGCGTAGTAAAAGATGCCGCATACTAGGGCAAGTGAAGGGAAAACCACACGCGTAATAAAGCGGGGCTCAACGCCAAAAAACTTACCAGGCTACAGACTAGTAAGAAAGGCTATGCTATGGAGCGGGATGGGATTTAGACTGGGAACGCTACGTTTGACTCGTGAGACCTTGAGCCAGTGCGTATTTGACGAGCTCGACGGTCGTGTGCAGATTCAACTGTTCCATGATCTGCCCTTTATGAAACTCTACCGTGCGCGGAGAAATCTTCAGGGTGGCGGCAATATCCTTCACCGTGTGCCCTTCGGCTAGCAGCTGCAACACCTCTCGCTGGCGCGTGGTGAGCTCAGGACCGGTCGGTGCGCCGCCGTCGATGCCCCGTAACATGCTTTCAACGACTTCCTTGGTCACCAGCGGCGTGACATAGAAATTCCCGCCCCGGACGGCGCGGATCGCCTGAGCTAACTCTTCGCCTACGCACCGTTTCAAGAGATACGCCGAGGCGCCGGCTTCAAAAGCCGCTCGCACATAGGCGGGGTCGGCATGCATTGTAATAAACACGACTTTGACCTGAGGAAACTTGACCTTGAGGACGCGCGCGGCATCGATCCCATTGAGGACCGGCATCGAGATGTCGAGGATGACAATGTCTGGCTTCAATTGCGGGATAGCCTCCAGCAGGGCACGCCCGTCCCCGACCGTACCGACCAGCTCACATTGATCATCCAAGAGACGCCGGAACCCCTCCAGAACCAGGGTATGGTCGTCCGCCAACAGCACGCGCGGCAGCGTCATATCGCCACCCTGACTAGAGGCACATTCATGGACACGGTCGTTCCTTTTCCCGGAATCGATTCGATTTCACAGCTGCCCTGGACCGACAGGAGGCGTTCTCGCATATTCAACAGCCCCAACCCACCTTCCCCCTTGTTGACGAGCAGCTGATCGAACCCCCGGCCGTCATCACGGACCACCACAACCACTTCTTCGTCTTCCACCGTGACCTCCACCTCTACTCGAGTCGCTTTGGCATGCCGGGCAATGTTGGACAGGCTCTCCTGCACAACCCGGTACAAGGCCGTCGACGCCGCCTTATCCAGCTGATGGTCGAACGGCTGATGGACAAACAGGATTTTTACGCCGGTTCGACTAGAAAAGTCATCCAACAACCGCTGCAGCGCAGCCTTTAACCCCAGATCGTCCAGAATCGAGGGATGGAACCGATAGGCCATGTACCGCACGTCGTCGGAGAGTTCCTCCAACCCCTTCACGGCATGTCGAACCCCGAGATGCGCATCCTCAGGAGATCCCGCGATTCGCCGGTCGACCTCCTGCAACTCCAACAACAAGAGGGCCAGGCGCTGATTCACGTCATCGTGCAGATCCCTCGCGATGCGTCGACGCTCCTCTTCCTGCGCGGTCAGGATCCGGCCGGTCAGCACATGCAGTTGCTCCTCGCTGCGCTCCAGCGCCACCCGACTAGCCGCCAAATCGGCGGTCCGTGCCTCGACGCCACGCTCCAGCCGCTCATTTGCTTCCTTCAACAGGGACTCTATGTGGCGACGCTGATACACAAATAACACCGGAGCCCAAATTCCGAAAAGGCTGAAGAGATGATTCACCCACTCAAACCAGGACGGAAGGCCCGGCACACGCGGGCTAAACGGCACCGCGATAGTCGTCAGCAAGGAACAAGCGGTGGCGGTTACGACGGGCAACCAGCGATACTGACTGGCGGAAGAGAGCAGTACCACGGCACTGTACAACACCGCGTTGGCCACCCCCAACGGCAAATGCAGGTCCAGGACAAAGAAGATGCACGCCAGCAGACCGGCCAGCCCGACCATCACATGCTGTCGTCGTTGCGCCAGGGCCTCGGTTGATCGGTCGACCTGATCCATCCGCTCGTCCCGCCGTTGGTTGGTAGACGCTACCGGGGCGGGATTTTAGCATGTGATTTGGCCCGGAGACCAGAACCAGAATGGCCGGAACACGGACTGGGCAAACCGCCCGGCGCTTCGAGTATGATGGGGCGATGATCACACCACCCCCTCTCGTCATACTGGGATTTGGCTACACAGGCCGCTGGCTCTACAGACTGGCCCACGAACAATCGGGCCGCATCCTCGCCAGCAGCCGCCAACCAGAACGCCATCTGACCGAGGTCCCGCCCACCGATCGGATTCGCTTTGATGTGACGGATCCGACCAGTTGGCCCACCCTGCCTCGGGAGGCAGACCTCATTTGGACATTTCCCGCCATTCCGCTGGACCAGGTCCAGGAGTTTGCCAAACAGCACTGCCACGCGCATCGGCGGCTCGTCGTGCTCGGGAGTACTTCAGCCTACGACCGGCATGAGCAGCCCACCATGGACCTGCCTCCATGGATCGACGAAACCAGTCCCATCAATGCCGACCTCCCCCGCGTTCAAGGAGAAGAATATTTGCGCACCCACCATGGCGCCATCATTCTTCGCGTGGCAGGCATCTATGGTCCGCATCGCAATCCCGTGGACTGGATCCGGCGGGGGCGAGTGGGCCCGACGAATAAATTCGTGAACCTCATTCACGTTGAGGACTTAGCGCGACTGTGCCTTCAGGCCCTGCGACAGGGACAGGCAGGCACGTCCTATAACATCAGCGACGGCCAGCCACGTCGCTGGGTCGAGATCTGCCACGAAGTGTCGGCCCGGTGGGGGGTGGTGAGTCCTCGCCAGACACTGGCAGAGGAGGCCGGCAAACGAATCCGCAACCACAAGGCGCTGACACAGCTTCAGTACACGCTCCGCCACCCTGATTTCTATCAGGCGCTCAGGTCCATCGAAGGGCTTCCGGCTTAGACTGTTCGCCCGAAAACCTTGTGCCTATTGAACAAACCGTGTACACTCGCCTCACTCACTCGGGACGCGGGATCACGCCAGGGGTAGGACCGCGAGGAGGCATATGACTCGATCAGTCCGCCCCAAAGTTGCGCCGAAAGCAGAGGTCCACGTCGGAGACATCGTCAGGCGCCTGCGAAAATCCCGCCACTTCTCCGTGCGGATGCTCGCCGATAAGTGCGGATTTTCCCCCAGCTTCATTTCCCAGGTCGAACTACGCCAGGCCTCGCCGTCCATTGCATCGACCGAAAAAATCGCGTCCGCACTCGGTGTCACCCTGGGCGAATTTTTTCGTACGGCGGACCCCGTCCTGCCGGCCATCATTCGTTCCGATGCTCGCCCGGTCGTCCAAAGCCAATGGTCTCGCGCAAGAATTGAAACGCTCGGGCCCTTCAATAAAGACAGTCGGTTTGAGCCGATGGTCATTACCATCCAGCCTGGCGGAGCGAGCGGCCACAAACCCTATGCACGTGAGGCCGAACAATTGGCCATGGTGCTCCAGGGTTCACTGGAGCTCACGCTGGAGGACGAGGTCCACCTCCTCAAACGGGGGGATGCAGTCGGAATCCCTGCGGGCAGCCGTCATTGTTGGAAAAATACCAGCCGGAAGCCGGCGCAGATGCTGCTCGTCACTGCACACCGCTCCCACTAGTCCGCACACCTGCCACTCTGCTCGACACGCCGTCTGATAGATCGAAATGGGCCGGTGGGACAGAGCGATGGTCTCGGGTCAGGACCGCAACAACGCCATCACGCTCAGACAGACGAGCAGATTGTTCACGGCATGTCCGAGCACCCCGGGCCAGAGACTGCCGGTGCGTTCATAGGCCCAGGCCCAGACCAGCCCGCTCCAGAATACGCTGAGAAAGCCGATCAGCCCATACCCATGAGCCAGTGCAAAGAGGGCGGCGCTCAGCATGGCGGCAGTCCCCCACTGAAACCGCCGCCGAAAGACACCGAACAGCAGCCCACGAAACGCTAACTCCTCAAAGACCGGCGCAAACAGCACATACTCCAAGAGACTCACCACCAGAGTCGGCGACGATCCCCACACCAGGTCCGCATCGAACCATTCCGTCCAATGACTGATCAATTTGAGCGGTTCCGCAATCCGGCCCAACACCCACTCACCCACAAGCCCGGCGGCGACGACGGCCAAGACCGCCAGCGCCAGCTGCCCGAGGTGACGCGGCTGAATGCTGATTCCGAACCCGCGCCAGAAAGACTGCCGTTGCGGTCGGAGCAGGTGATAATAGGCCAGCGCCAACAAGGGCAGGTTCGACAGCGGCACAGCCACAACCCGCAACGACGGGAAGTCACTCGCGGCAAACAGAAATGCCACGGTCAGGAGTGCCCCGACGGCCCCCCCACGCAGCAGAACGCCCGCGCCAAGACGGCCTGCCCATAAGGGAGGCAGCTCGGCCGAGCCCACGCGAAACATGGTGGCCCCCTTCCCCCGCCGAAGCCAAGCCATCAACACCAGGATTCCCACGATCATCAGCGCCAGCTCCAACCAGGCAAATGCCCGTGAACGCCAGACCAGAGCCTCCACCCGTTGCTGCGAAGAGGTTTCAATTGTCACGAGCAGAGGACGGTCTCCTGCCCGCTCGGCAATGCGGGTGGCAAGCCGGGCATAAAACCAGCCTGTGACGGGTTGCTCCGCCAGATAGGCTTGCAAATTGAACCCCACCGCCGGCGACACCTTCGCATCCACATAGGCCGCCTGCAGCAATCGGGCAAACGACGCATACGGTTCCCCCTGACGGGTCCATCGCGATACGTCCTGCTTGATCTCCGCTAGGTGCCCCGACTCCCCTTCCAAAATCGCCAGATGCAGGTCGACGAAGGGATCGGCCGATTCTTCCGCGAGTTCTCGATACCATTCGATGACCTGATCACGATCGTTTGCGTCACTGCCCATCGTGATGTCGTAGAGAACCTGTTCCCACACCGGCAAGGTCTTGAGTCCCTCTTCCTGATCCATCAGACGGCCGACCATGTGACTCAACGCCCGTTCGGCATCCGGCACGCGTTCCACCCGGGGGACATCGAAGGAGAGCCAGGCCACCACCGCAATCGACGCGGACAGCACCACGGCGGACAATACCGTGACAGCCCGTGAAAAACCGGGATTGTACGCATGGGGCGGAGGAGGCGCCCCGACACAGGGTGCCGATGAAGTCACCGGTTGCACGGGCGCCCCGCTCGATAGATCCGCGTCCACAAGGACCTCCAGACAAGAAAGAAGCGCCGGAGTATAGCACCGGCCTCAGAGAGGTGAAACAGGCAGTGCCCCTTGCGGCCCCAATGAGCCCCGACATAATCCCATGGCTGAATCCCCTTCGCTTTCGTTATACTGAGTCACGCAACAGGACCGTTTGATGGCCGGGCTATGGAACCTTCCCGGGTGACGAGACGCGATCGACTCCGAAGATGAGCCTGCCTCCACCGGATCACGAATTTATCCCGCCCACTCGCCTGCTCCTGGGTCCCGGGCCGAGCATGGTCCATCCCCGGGTCTTGCACGCCCTGGCCCAGCCACTTGTCGGCCATCTCGATCCGCTGTTTCTGGGCCTGATGAATGAGATCCAAGCCCTGCTCCGCACCACATTCCAAACCCACAATGAATTCACCATTGCCCTGTCCGGCACCGGATCGGCTGGCATGGAAGCCGTCATCGCCAACCTCATTGAACCGGGTGACCGTGCGCTCGTCGGAGTGAACGGTGTCTTCGGGACACGGTTGGCAACCATGATCGAACGACAGGGTGGGATCCCACTGCGCATCGACGCACCATGGGGAGACATCATCACGTTGGAGGCTTTACGCGACCAGTTGGCCCGGTCCGGTCCGATCAAAGCGGTGGTGCTCGTTCACGCAGAGACCTCGACCGGCGCCGCACAACCGCTGGAGGACGTGGGCGCCCTCTGCCGCGCCCATGGGGCACTCCTGATCGTCGATGCGGTGACGTCACTTGGCGGCATGCCGATGAACGTGGATGCCTGGGGCATCGACGCTTGCTACAGCGGCACCCAGAAATGTCTCAGTTGTCCGCCCGGCCTGGCCCCACTAACGATGAGCCCGCGGGCTATACAGGCGATTCGGCAACGGCGCACGCCCTGCCACAGCTGGTATCTAGACCTGGCCTTGATCGCCGACTATTGGAATGACCAGAGCCGCGCCTATCACCACACCGCCCCGATCTCCATGCTCTATGGACTTCGAGAGGCCTTGCGCCTGCTGCACAGTGACGCGCGTGAGGCGCGGTTCGCGCGCCATCGGCTCAACAGCGAGGCCCTGCTGGCGGGACTTGCCATCCTAGGTGTGATGCCGCTTCCCGCCGCAGAGCATCGACTCCCGATGCTCAACTGTGTCACCCTACCGGATGGGATCGACGATGCCGTGGTGAGAACCCAGTTGCTTCAGCAGGACGGCATTGAGATCGGAGGCGGGTTGGGTCCTCTGCGCGGGAAGGTCTGGCGCATCGGGCTCATGGGCGAATCCAGTCGGCAGGCTCACGTTCTGACGCTGCTGAGCGCCTTGGAACGTATCTTTGTGTCCCACGGATGGCTGGCGCAGCCCGGCTGCGCGGTGCAAGCGGCAGTCGACGTGTATACCGATTCACAGTTGGCGACGAGGAGGAGTGCATGAGTCGAAACGGATTGTGGATTGTGGCGGCAGGCGTAGCCGGCTTCGTCGCGGCGGTGACCTACTGGATCATCGCCCTGGCCGTCGCCGAATCGCGAAAGACAGATATGATCGCACCGGAGCGCGTGACCAGTTTCATTCACGCCGTGATCGACGCCAATCGCGCCAACTACACACAAAACGTCGTCGACAAGCTGCACACACAGGGCGTCGTCGAGGCGCTCGAACATTGGAAAGAAGAGAAGGGGCTTCCGTTGCCCGCCCAATTTCTCCTCGAATCGGGCCGGCTCGTGGCACAAAAGGATATGAAGCTGAGCTTCCGCCTGGCGAGCCTTACCCCCATCTACGTCTGGAACGGACCGAACAGCGAATTCGAACGGCGCGGCCTGGAAGTCGTTATGAAGTCACCGGAAAAACCGTTCACCGGCTTCTACCAACAAGCCGGCGTTCGGTATTTTCAAGGGATCTACGCCGACCGTGCGGTATCGGAAAGTTGTGTGGCCTGTCATAACGGGCATGCCAATAGCCCGCGCCGCGACTACAAACTGAACGACATCATGGGCGGCGTCATCGTCACCATTCCGATCAGCGAGGCTCCATGATTACGGCAATCCGGCACATCCGAATCCTCGACGGCCTCGGCGGGCGGCTTGAACAGGGCACCCTCATGATCGACAATACCCGCATCCTGGCGGCCGGACCCGAGCGCGCCGTCCGTATCCCCAAGGGCGCGCGCCGTCTCGATGGCCGTGGCCTCACCGTCCTCCCGGGACTCATCGACTGCCATGTTCACTTCTGCCTGGGCGCCGAAGCCGATGTGGTGGCGGCGGTCGAAGGAGAATCTTCCTCCGTCACGCTACTCAAGGCCGCTGAACAGGCTCGTCGCACGCTGCAGGCCGGATTTACCACTGTGCGCGACGTGGGGTTTCGCGACCATGCCGTCTTTGCACTGAAGCATGCCATTGCCGCAAGGCTGACGCCGGGGCCGCGCATTCTGGCTGCCGGACTGGCCATCTGCATGCCGGGGGGACACGCACGCTTCATCGGTCGCGAAGCAGACGGCGTGGAAGCCGTCCGAGCCGCCGTGCAAGATCAACTCAATGCCGGAGCGGAAGTGATTAAAGTCATTGCCTCCGGCGGTGTACTGACACCCGGCACCTCACCGGACGACGCCCAAATGACCGTCGAAGAGCTGCAGGCCGCCGTCGCCGTCGCCGCCGCACAGGGACGGCATGTCGCCGCCCATGCGCACGGAGCCACCGGGATGAAGAATGCCCTGCGGGCCGGGGTGCACTCAATCGAGCACGCCACGCTAATGGACGACGAGGCTGCCGGAATGATGAGCCGACAAGGGGTCTACATGGTGCCGACCCTGTCCGCACTTGCAACAACAGCCGCCTGCCCGACCGGCTGCGGTATTCCGGACAGCGCCCGCTCCAAAGCGAAGAATATGGTGAAGCAACACGAGAAGAGCTTCCGCGCGGCCGTGCGACGTGGCGTGCCGATCGCGCTGGGCACCGATGCCGGTACGCCGTTTAATCATCATGGGGACAACGCGCAGGAGCTGGAGCGCATGGTGGCCCTTGGCATGACGCCGATGAACGCGATCATGACCAGCACCTCCGCCGCCGCGCGATTGCTACGGCTATCCGAACACATCGGCACTATCGAGGTGGGAAAACAGGCGGATCTCCTCTTTGTGGAAGGCAATCCCTTGAGAACGATCGGCGTGTTGATGAAACAGGAGCGGATTGCCGGCGTGATGCAAGGCGGGCGCTTCGTGGCGGGTCCCCTCTCGCAGGTGTGATCTCCGTGCCCGGCGCCAACCATCCGCTCTCGGGATGGTTGAAGCGCCACCATGAGGGCATCGACGCTACCTCCGCTCGTAGAGCAATTCCAGCGCGGCAGCAAAACCGTTGATCCGGCCTTTTCGAAACGCCTCCTCCAGACGCCCCCGTAACGCTCGTATCCCGCCCTCATCGCCTCGCGCGACGACCGCCTGCGAGACCATCATTTGCACTGCCACTTCGAGCAAGCGCTGCTTACGCTCATCCATTTCCGTCGTCACGAATTCCTCGATCACTTCTGCGCCGCGCGCCTCGACGATCGGTTCCTTGAACGTGTCATAGCCCTGATACGCCACGGTACGCTCGCGAATGAGAGCGAGTTCCGATTTAATTCTGGGCACCATCTTCATGAGGACCGCAAAGACCTCCTTCCGCCCCTCGTCGAACAATTTCTTCTCCATCTCCTCAAGAATCTGAGAAGGATCGGCGGCTTCGGCCCTGGGCTCCTCCCCCCAGTGCAAGCGGTCGTAGGTGCGCCGACGCTCCGGATCACCGAGGACTTCGTAGGCGGAGTTGATCTCGCGAATCTTTTCTTCGGCCTTGCTATTGTGTGGATTTCGATCAGGATGATGTTCAAAGACGAGCTTTCGATAGGCTTTTTTGATGTCGTCATCGGAGATATCCCGTGGGATGCCGAGGACACGGTAATAGTCAATTTTTGGCATAGTATCGGCGACTATACCACGGGACTTTCTCAGCTTCACCTTGACAGCACGACGTCCTGCCCGTAGCTTGGCGACGATCCGATCGTGTCAATGAGGAGCATCTGCGTGGGCTGGACACACGGCGTCACCCGATACCAATGGTTGGTCCTGTTCGTCGCCTGGTTAGGCTGGGTGTTCGACGCCATGGACGCCACGATTTACGCGATCGTGCTCCATCCCGCTCTGCAGGAATTGCTCCACGCCGAAGCGGCTCACGGCGCCGTCACATCCGAACTCATCGGCTGGTACGGCGGCCTGGTCTTTTCTATTTTTTTGATCGGCTGGGCCATCGGAGGGATCGGCTTCGGACTTGCCGCTGACTATTTCGGCCGCACCAAGACGTTGATTGCCACCATCTTGATTTATGCGATCTTCACCGGCCTGGCCGCCTTCGCCCAAGAGTGGTGGCACCTGGCGATTGCCCGCTTTCTCACGGCGCTTGGCGTCGGGGGAGAATGGGCGGCGGGCGCAGCCATCGTGGCCGAAACGTGGCCTGAAGAGAAACGCGCCAGGGCGGCCGGGATCTTACAGACAGCCTGGGCCTTGGGCTTTTTCCTTGCCGCCGGGTGCAACCTCCTGTTGAAAGATTCCGAATGGCGGGTGCTGTTCCTGGTCGGCATTCTGCCGGCATTTGTGGCATTGCTCGTCCGCCGGTGGGTGAAAGAACCGGAGCGCTGGATACGGGCACAAGAACGGGAGGGGCGTTCAGCCCATACGACGGTGATGCACCTGTCTGAATTGTTCAGCCCGTCCCTTCGCCGCGATACGCTGGTGGGCTCCACCTTGGCTTTCGTGGCGGTCTTCGGCCTCTGGGGCGCAACCAATTGGGCCCCGACCCTCATCCGCACCATGCCAGATCTGCAGGACCAGGATCCCGCCGACCTCACGGCCAAGGTGAGTTACGCCATCATGGCGCTGAACGGGGGGGCTCTGTTTGGCTATCTCGGGTTCGGGCCGCTGGCTGAACGGTTTGGCCGCCTGCCCGTCTTCGGCCTGATGTGCTTCGGCAGTCTCATTCTGCTGCCGGCCACCTATTTTGTGCCCCACAGCTATGCGGAAGTGCTGCTCTTGTTGCCGGTCCTCGGATTTTTCAACAACGGCATCTTCAGTGGATTTCCTATCTACCTTCCCGAGCTGTACCCGACGCGCCTCCGAGCCACAGGGTCCGGCTTCTGTTTTAACGCAGGCCGCATACTCGCCTCCGCAGCACCGTTCATCACCGGCTGGCTCGTCACAGTACTCGGTTCATTCAACAACGCCGCCAGTGCCATCGCATTGATCTACGTGTTAGGCTTGGCCATACTTCCATTCGCAACCGAAACCACAGGGAAACCCTTACCAGAGTGACCGCTACCGGTCACCGTCTCCACACACCGTGAGGCCTTTCGCAGGATGATGCCGCGAATCGTTCCCTTGAGTGAATGTGCGTTCACCGTGGACTTCGGCGACGAGATCAGTCTGCAGACGAGCGAACTGGTGCTCACATTTTCCGCTGCCGTGGACCAAGCTGCCTTCCCTGGTGTCGTGGAAGTCGTCCCCACCTATCGATCCGCCACCATCTACTTTGACCCGTTACAAATCGATTCGACGGCACTCATCAAGCAGGTGCAGGCAGTCATCCCCAACAAGAGCGACGCGCCTATCCACCCGGCGACCACACATTTCATTCCCATTTGGTACGGCGGGGACGCAGGACCAGACTTAGTCGACGTGGCGCAACAGGCCGATCTGACTCCGGCCGAAACCGCCAGGCTCCACGCTTCTGTCACATACCGCGTGTACATGTTGGGATTTAGTCCGGGCTTTCCCTACCTGGGGACCGTGCCGGACCGCTTGGCGGTACCTCGCCTCCCGACACCGCGGAGACAGGTTGCCGCTGGCTCCGTCGGCATCGCAGGAACGCAAACCGGCATCTACCCACAGGCCAGTCCTGGGGGGTGGCACCTCATCGGACGCACTCCGGTTCGCCTCTTTAACCTGAGCAGACCCCACCCGTTCCTCCTTGCTCCTGGCGACCTCGTACAGTTTGTCTCGATCGACGAGGAGGAGTTTGGCAAGCTCTCCGGGAATCAGGCATGACGCAGACACGCCGCATCGATCTGAATTGCGACCTCGGCGAAGCCATCACGCCCGAGCAACTCGATGTGGAAGCACACCTCATGGCCCACGTCACCTCGGTCAATATCGCCTGCGGAGCCCATGCGGGCGATGCAGCACTGATGCGGCACACTGTCCGAATGGCCCATCAGCACCACTTGGCCATCGGCGCGCACCCTGGACTCCCCGATCGCGAATCCCAAGGACGCCGGGAGCAAGCGTTACCCCCAACATTCGTGGAGGAGCTCATTGTTTCCCAAGTCGGCACACTGATGGCCATCAGCCAGGAGGAAGGCGTCAGCCTCACACACGTGAAGCCGCACGGAGCCCTCTACAACATGGCGGCACGAGACCGCGTGGTCGCGGATGCCATTGCCAGCGCACTCATACGAATTAACCGCCGATTGATTCTCGTGGGGCTGGCTGGGTCTGAATTGATCGCCGCCGGATCGGCGCACGGGCTTCGAGTCGCTGCTGAAGGGTTTGCCGATCGGGGATACCAAGCCAACGGCCGCCTGGTACCCCGAGGGCAACCAGGCGCGATTATTCACGATGAAGCCCTGGTGATCGAACGGGCACGATCGCTTGCCATGGACGACCGTCTCACGGCCATCGACGGCTCAAGGCTTCACACCCACATCCACACACTCTGCCTGCACGGGGACACTCCAGATGCCGTGCGTCTGGCCCGTGCGGTGCGGGTCATGTTCGACCAGGCAGGACTGCCCGTTCTCCGTGTGGACCATGTCGCCTAACCACTCGACCATTCATGTCTTGCGCCCCGGGCTGTTCACCACGATTCAAGATCTCGGACGCCGTGGCTATCAGCGTTTCGGCGTGTCGGTGAGCGGCGCGATGGATCCCTGGGCGTTGACAGTCGGCAATCGCCTGGTCAGCAACCCCGACCGCGCCGCCGGCCTGGAAATTACGTTGCAAGGCCCTGAACTCTTCTTCGAACACCGTCTGTCCATCGCGATCACAGGAGCGGACCTCTCACCGACATGCGATGGCCACGCACTCCCCATGTGGACCGTCGTGACCATGCAGGCAGGAAGCCGATTGCAGTTCGGCGTCCGCAGACGAGGCACCCGCGCCTACCTGGCGGTAGCCGGCGGCATCGACACACCGGTTCAACTCGGGAGCCGCGCAACGCATGTCCGGAGCAGACTGGGCGGACTCGCAGGAGGTCCGCTAAGAAAGGCCGACCGGCTTGTAGTGAGATCGCCCGCGCAGGCGCGAGACGGCCATGCGCTCCCGCCTGCACATCACCCCCACTATTCCACCTCCCCCACCGTGCGCGTGATGCCAGGACCGCAGGTCGGTCACTTTATCGAGGAAGCACTAGAGCGGCTGACGAGAGGCCCCTATCGCGTGACCTCGGAATCAGATCGCATGGGGTACAGACTGGAAGGAATGGCATTGCCGCATCGCACCTCGGCCGACATCATCTCGGAAGCTGTCAGCATCGGGAGCATCCAAGTGCCGCCGAACCGGCAACCGATTTTACTGATGGCTGACTGTCAACCGACAGGCGGGTATACAAAACTGGCGACGATGATCGGTGCCGACCGCCACCTCGCCGCCCAGGTGGGACCGGGGGACAGCCTCTCATTTATGGTGGTCACTGCGAAGGAGGCATCTGAACTATTTCGGTCGTTGCATGCCGAACTTGACCGGCTACTACCTCCGCAGAATGGCTGAATTGACGGCGCCACTCGCTCTGGTGGCAGTACGATAACGCTCATTAGATGCGCACGCTCCCCCCGAACGAGAGCGACGCACACGGCCAACCAGTTCTTGACATTGCCCTGAAGGGATCTATTATTATTCGTATGGACACCACACTGACTCCTCGACAGATTACCCACGATGAGAAAAAGGCGGCCGAAGCCGCTTTCGCTGGTCGCCCATTCAATCCGAAATGGTCAGACGCGGCTCGCATCGTTTACGACGGCCTTCTCGCCGCGATGGGGAAAGACGCTCGAGCCGTCGACACCGACGATGAACTCGAGCCGGTTGAGCCGCTGGCTTAATCCCCTCCGCTCGTGTCGCTGGCGTGGGGATGCATGCATCCCGGGTTCTCTCGCACGCCCTGCAGTGCGGTAGACATCGAACACGAGTCCTGCATCAGGTCCCTTCCTGCAGCTTCGATCGTCCTCGTTCGACACAGTCCTTCACCAGTGCTCGTTCCTCTTCCTCGCTCGTGACCTCACCGTCCAATCGCGCCTCAGTGAGTCGCGCCAGAATCGTGCGGTACAGTGGACCAGGCTTCAGCCCCAAGGCTTTCAGTTCCTTCCCAGTGAGTGTTGGCTTCACGTTGCGATAGGTCGTGAGAAACATCGAGAGTTGTCGCTTTGCCGATTCCCCCAGGTTCTGTGCCAGGAGGAATACCAGGCATTCATCCGAGAAATCCGTCAAGAGGCGCACCGTTTCCGATGGCGTGAGCGGTGCCCGCCGACTGAGGGTCCGACACACCGGATGCGTGAGAAACCGAGCCTCATTGATGGCGGCCCGCTCGGCATCGGTAAACGGAAACCGCTTCAGCATCTCCCGCACCGCTTGATCGGACATGGCTTCAGCCAAGGCCATGGCGTAGACCAGCCACCCGCTGATGGTCCGGTCAAGGCAGGAGAGCCGGTACCAGTCCAATGCTGCCTCCACCTCGATGAGCCGACGGTCCAGTCGATTCGACCAGATGAGTTTCGGATGAATGAATCGCAGAAGGTCGAGCTCCGATAGACGCCGGACGGCCTGCCGCGGCATCCGCTCGGAAAACAACAGACGCAACTCATCCAGGAGGCGCTGCCCGGAAAGTCTGTGAAACAGCTCCATCTTCACCGCGCCCTTAATCAAGGCCAATGTGTCTTTGCTCAACTGAAAACCGAACCGGAGTTCGAACCGGATCGCACGAAACACACGAGTCGGATCCTCCACGAAGCTCAAACTGTGGAGCACCCGAATCAGCCGCTCCTTGAGGTCACGTTGCCCGCCATAAAAATCGATCAGCTGGCCGAACTGTCGCGGCCTGAGCGCCACCGCCAAGGTGTTGATCGTGAAGTCCCGCCGATAGAGATCCTTTTTCATCGAACTCTGCTCAACCGTTGGAAGCGCCGTCGGGTATTCATAATATTCAGTGCGGGCGGTGGCCACGTCCACCTTGAACCCGTCGGGGAGATGCACGACGGCCGTTCCAAATCGCTCATGTACGTTGAGTTTCCCGCCGTGTTCCTTCGCCAGTGCGCGCGCAAACACGATCCCATCCCCCTCCACCACGAGATCGACATCCAAATTGTCGATCCCGAGTAACAAGTCCCGAACGAATCCCCCGACGACATACACGGACACACCCAGCCGCTCGCCTAATTCACCAGCCACCCGCAGGAGATCCTGGACCACGTGGGACAGCCGGTCACGCAGCAGCCCTTTGAGATCCCGCCGCCGCACACCGCCCATAGACTCCAACCCCATCAATGATTTTGGCTTCCCGCGCGCACCGGCAAGCACATCGTCATGAAGGCTGCGAAGCAGATCGGTCCTGGTGATGACCCCAACCGTTTTGCCATCGGACAGCACGGGCACGAACCGCTGGTTCAACTCAATCATTCTGGTTTCAATGTCGTGAAACGGCGTCTCAGGATGTGCGCTATAGTGCCCGCTACTGGTGACATCCCCGACCTGGTGCGCGTCAAGGTGATGGAACAGCGCTTTCTGGATGGTCTCACGGGAAATTATCCCGAGATATTGCGCCTTCCGGTCGACCACCGGGAGCACATTGACCCCATAGGTCGTCATAGCCCGTTCAGCCTCCGTAATGGTGGCATCCTCGGTGATCGATTTGACCGGCGTCGTCATGACGTCCCGAGCGAACAAGGTGGGACGATATCGCTGCGTCAGCAGACGCGTCAGTTCCTGCTGCACCTCCACCAATGTCCGTCCTTTGACGCTGGCGGCGGCCGCCACCGCATGGCCACCCCCGCCGAACTCGCGCGCGATCCAGGCCACGTCGATTTCCGGCCGACGACTCCGCCCGATGATCTCCACTTTCTCTTGCAACGCAATCGCCACGATGACGGCATCAAGGCCTTGCAACTCCGCAAGCCGCTGAACCGCCTCTGCTAGGTCGCCGGTATAGCGATCATACGCACTCGACGCGACAAGAATCTTGCGCCCTTCCAAGTAGTAGATATCTCCTGACTGCAGCAGATCGTTCAGCAGCGCGATCAGGTCCGGATCCAGAGGATGTTGCAACGTCTCCGTCACCACATGGAGATCAGCCCCAACACGCACAACAAAGGCCGCCGCCTCCAGGTCCCGCGGGGTGGTCGAGGGATACCCGAATGAACCGGTTTCTTCGTACAAACCCAGCGCCAACACCGTCGCCTCAGCCGCGGTGAGAGAGATGTGTCTATCCTTCAGTTGCTCGACCAGCAAGGTCGTGGTGGCCCCGACGGGTTCGACCAGTCGCAGGCCGATCGACGGCCAGAGCGGTTGTTCCGCAATCTGACCGGCTCCATGGTGGTCGTAGAGGTGAACCTCCACATCGCCACGTGAACGGAGTGCACTCAAGGGTCCCAGCCGCTCCGGTTCCTGAACATCCACTAGCACCAATCGGGTCACGCGATCCAACGCCACATCCTTCAAACGGGTCATCTCCACATGATGCGTGGCCAAAAAGTTCCGGACTGCTTCTTGCGCCCCGCCGGGAAGCACGAGCACAGCGCCGGGATACAATTTTTGGGCCGCAACCATAGAGGCGATGCCATCAAAATCCGCATTCACGTGTGTGGTAATGAGGTCCATGCCGGCATTTTAGCAGGATCGACGGATCGAGTCAGAACTGTCGGCAAGTCCGGGAAGAATTGCAGCAGGTGCGGGGGTGTGCTCGAGGTCCCGTCAAAACAACCGTGCCGTCCACAACAGCGTTGCGGACGGCACGGAACCACTCGACAAGAAGCGCGAGCGCGGGAATCAAGATGCCGGCCAGGCTACCGTATGCAGACCCTGCTGGAGGCCCAGCCCCGAGACGAACACTATCACTGTTGGCGGTCGTGCTTCTGGCGAGCAATATGGCGCGACGTACGATCTTGGGCGTGCCTCAGTCTGGCGCGTTCTTTGTTCGTGACGGCACCGTCGCCCTTGGCCTTGTCCTCCATTTTATTGATGTGCTCCTGCTGATTGTTCAAACGGTTGGCCTCGCGCGTATTCAACTGGCCGTTCGCAATGCCTTGATCGATACGCCGTTCCTGATTCGCCTGCCGCTGATCAATGCCCGGGGTCTCTGCTTGTGCGAACACAACCGATGAGGCGAAAATCGACCATACCGCAGCACTCCAGATCACCTGCTTCATACATCCCCCCTTGGTTAACGACCATGCCTGCCACCCATTCCAACGTACAAGGGGACCGCCACGTTGACAACGAGATTCCATTTTCTGCAGCTGTGTATCCATTGAGATGCAAGGCCCAGGTCGCACACTTCCGGATGACTCATGAGCTGATGCTGCGTCTATGCCTGAGCAGAATTGAACACCTGCGCGCGAAGGACCGCTCTCCGTGAATCTTCGACCGATACAATGTGACAGAACCGCCACAAATCCGACCGATTCAGCACATGGGCGGCGGGACGGGCGGGCATACGGATTGCTGCAGAGGAGGTCGATAGGCCGTGAGCGTTATCGCAAGGAGGAACGAGATGCATAAGATATTGCAACCTTCCCTCGCGACCGTTGCCGTCGCGACCCTCGCAGCCGTCAGCGTCCTCATCACTCCCGCATTTGCCAAAGACAAAGCCGAGAAACACTCGAAGCAAGCGCCCATCACATCAGCCGCCGCCGCGGCATCACTCATGGGCTCTGTACCCGAGCAAGCTCCCACGCCGAAGCCAGGCCACTATGACTCCAAACCGGGAACGGCATGGAAAACCATCGGCGGCACGGTCAAAGACATCCAGGGAGAAACCTATACCGTGGAGGACTACGACGGAAGCCAAATGCAGGTGCGTGTCGGACAGGGCACCAAACACCTACGAGGTCATAAGAAGGTCGGTGACACCATTCGGGCTGAAATTACACATGGTGGCTTCGCCAATTCAGTTCAATGATCCACTGATTCTGCGAACCCGCAGCAGCTCGCCGGTATCCTGGCGCGGCCGCCCCTGTACAGGTCGGCCGCACCGCAGCTCATCGCACACCTACCATCCCCGCGCACCTACTTCATCGCCTGCACGAACACAATGTCGCCGTAATAGGCCACGGCCTGCTCCAACGTGTTGTCCGTGTCGGTCATAATGGCCACACCGTTGATCGCCGGAGGCTCCTCGCCGAAGGCACGCGTATAGTCTTCATACACATTGCGCTCTTCTTCGACCCAGGAACCGACGTGGCGAGAGCCGCTTTGCACGACGATCATTTTGGCGAAGCCGGTGTAGGCGTTGTCTACCATCGTCCCCACCGGACTCTTTCCATCCCAGATGTAGTTGAGCGCGCCGATGGGAATCTCGCCGAACAGGACCTGCCCGGCCTTATACTGCAATTTCTTCCCGAAGCTCACCTTGTCCGGTTCATACGCAAAAGTGATGTAAAGCCGCGCCGGATAATCATCGCCGTCCTTGCGGGCCACATCACTCCGCTCCAGCACATGGTCGATCTTCCAGCGCCAGCGAACGATCGGATACTCACGCGGACTGATCGTCACGGCTCTTGTCAGTCCCGAGGCGGAGGCGTCGCTCACCGCCTTCACAACGGACACTGCCCCATCCTTCACCACTTCGTAGCGCGTGTGCCGTGAGATCTTCTTGAACGTGAGCGGGTTCCACCCCTCCGGTAGACTGTCCCCTGGGGCCGCGAGCGAAAAGGCCCCCACGACCAGCTTGGCCGGATCATTCGCAAGCCCTACCGACGCTGAGCCCAGCAACAAGAGCACCAGCATGCCACGCTGCACTGCAGATAGACTCATCGCCGCAACCAAGCAAAGAGACGGGCCAGGATTGCTTTGGTCCGCGGCGTGAAGTGTGCTTTGCGCCAAAGATTGGCGGTCTTCTTGATGATCTCGGCCCGGGTGGGATAGGGATGGATCGTTGCCGCAATGGTCTTCACACCAACATCTGCCTTCATCGCGACCGACACTTCGCTGATCAGGTCTCCCGCATGGGACGACACAATCGTTGCACCAAGAATCTTGTCGGTCCCTTTCTGAATGTGCAGACGGGCGAACCCTTCCTCGTCCCCATCAAGAATGGCTCGATCGACCTCCGTGAAGGGATAGGTATAGGTTTCGACCTCCACCCCTTTCTGCTTGGCGTCGGCTTCGTAGAGGCCGACGTGGGCGATCTCCGGAGTGGTATAGGTGCACCAGGGCATGTTCAGTGAGTCCGTACTCGCATACCCCAGGCCAAAGGGATGCGGGAACAGGGCGTTTTGAATGACGATCTGCGCCATCGCATCCGCCGCGTGGGTAAATTTGTAGCGTGAGCAGATGTCGCCAGCGGCATAGATCTGCGGATTCGTCGTTTGAAGTCGTTCGTTCACCGTCACCCCGGCCTTGTCGAATGCGACCCCGACCGTCTCCAGTCCCAGTCCCTGGACATTCGGCGAGCGACCCGTCCCCACGACAATCTCATCGACGATCACTTCATGGCGCTGGCCATGGGACTCCACGACTAGACGCTTTCCGTTGGAGATGGTCTCAACCCTCACATCCTTTCCGCAACAGTGCAGCGTGACCCCATCCTTGGCCATCACCCGTTGAACAATCTCCGCCGCATCCCGATCCTCGTTCGGCATGATGCCGTGCATAGCTTCAAACAGCGAAACGCGGCTGCCGAATCGCGCAAATGCCTGCGCTAATTCACATCCAATCGGTCCCGCACCGATCACCGCCATCCGCCGAGGCAGCTCCGTCAGCGAAAACACCGTATCGTTCGTGAGGTACCCTGCTTCCTCCAGCCCGGGAATGGGAGGGGCCGAGGCGCTCGCGCCCGTGCAGACCGCTGCTTTGACGAACGACAAGATCCGATCTCCCGACGGCCCCTCCACCACCACACGGTCCTGGCCGGCAAATCGGCCCTGGCCGATGTAGACATCCACGCCCAGCGAGGCGTATCGATGTGCGGAGTCCATATGGCTGATTCTGGCACGCACCTGCCTCATCCTGGACATCGCCACACCAAAGTCATACGTCGCCGCAGAACCCATCTGCGCACCAAACGCAGAAAGATTGCGCAACTGCGCCCACGCATTGGCCGCACGAATGAGGGCTTTGGACGGCACACAGCCGACATTCAAACAGTCCCCCCCCATCAGATGTCGTTCGATCAAGGCCACTTTCGCGCCCAAACCTGCCGCAACCACCGCGGTGATCAACCCTGCCGTGCCCGCCCCCAGGACAACGATGTTGTATCGCCCTGTGGGTTCAGGGTTCACCCATGCGGGTGGATGAACGTTCTCCACGAGCGTGCGGTTGAATTCGTCATCCGGCAACACCATCTGCTGCGCCGGAGTTGCCATAGCAGCAGAGACATCTCTCGCGTCACGCGACATCATCGCAACCTTTCTCCCTGCGCCCATGAGAGATCATCCTGCATGCGTTCGCTTGCTACACCGCCCTGCCGGCGATTTTTTTGTAGAGGATGGGGACCAGTGCCAGTAGCCCTAACAACATAAAGGCCATCAAGACATTCGGCGAGACAATTTCCTTGAGCGAATTGATCGTGCCCAGCTGACGCCCCGCATAGGCGAAGACGAAACTGCCTGGAATGATCCCTAACGACGTGGCGACCACATAGGTTCCAATGGACACGCGAGTCAATCCCGACACCATATTGACCAGGAAAAATGGAAACAGCGGAATCAGACGCAGGGTCATGAGATAACTGAACGCGTTCTTGGCAAACCCCTCTTGAATGGCACCCAAGCGGCTCCCGAACTTGCGTTCCACCCAATCCCGCAACAGATAGCGCGCCACCAGAAACGCCAGGGTCGCCCCCACAGTCGCTCCGACGTTGACATACAGGGTCCCTAAGACACTGCCGAACAAAAATCCTCCGGCCAGGGTCATGATCGCCCCACCGGGCAATGACAACCCGACCACGGCACAGTATGCGCCGATGAACAGGGCCACGGCGGTCGAATAGTGGGCGTCGGTAAAGTCCATCAGGTGGTCGCGGTTGGCTTTCAGCCCGTCCAACGAGAGGTACCGCCCAAGGTCAAAATAAAAAAACGCCGCAACCGCAAGTACGACAGACAGTCCGAGCATCAGTTTGCCGAAGTTGGAGCCGGTGGGTTGCGAGGATGCGTCTGCAGAAGTGGTCATCGTAGTCCTATTCTCCCTGGCGGTATCATCGTGTCTCCTTATGCATGTGTCAATTGCGCCCTCACCGTATTGAGCGGCGGGACAGTCCGCCATAGCGCTTGCCGCCACGCCGCACACACACGTCCTCACTCCCGCAAGGGAATGTCGGACCCGTCGCCTACCGAACCCATTGGTCGAATCTGTCACCGACTTTTTCGTCGGACCACTCAAGTACGGAACACAGCCCTCCGAAAGATCTCTTGAAGCTCGGGTGTCAGAGGAGGTAATGTCATGCTCTCGATACTGATTGATCTCCTGGATCCTGCTATGCCGACAACACATTCGGTTTCACAGCAGACTCGTACCTCGCACCCCAGTTATGACACCGCTTCACACGTGTGGATGCGCCCCTGTCCGCACTGCAGTTCACGCCTGAGAAAAACTTCTCCTGAAGAATCATGGCGTTGCAGTTGCGGCTGGCGCTCGGAGTGACGTGGTACAATTGCATCATAGCAGGGGGGTGATGTCATGGGACCGCTCTCGGTGCACGATATGAAAGGTGGCTTCTTTCTCATCGCAAGCTTCGTTCTCTTGGCGACGATTTGTGCCATCGCCGCGCTGGGAACGTTGATGCGCCCGCAACGCTGGTGTGAACGAGAGACCAGGCTCCACGCCTAATCTCTCTTCCTTCTGCAGCCACGCGGCATGATGGCCTTCCGTAGCCACGCGCGAGCTTCCGTCTAAACTGTCCATCCCCGACACGATCCATAAGCCCCCACAATTTCAATCATTTCCGCTGGCAGTCTCGTTTCTCGCCTTCTGAGCTCCCCTGTACCAGATTCCATCCCCTCACGCCATGCTCGCTAGCCCTGCGCCCTTGCCAGTTGATGGATACTTGCCCTACTCTGTCACCGTAGGAGGCTGGGTATGGATCAGAACGACCGCTTGATAAAGAGCAAGGAAAATTGGGCCAGGGCTCGTCGCGGAGGGGAAGAGCGTGAGGTCTTCTATGAGGGAGATGATCGGCTTCCACCGGGCCAGCATCTGGTCGAAACCTGGCCGGTGCTGGACCTTGGACACAAGCCGGAGATTCCTCTGGTGGATTGGAGATTGACCATTGGAGGTGCCGTCACCACGACCGTAACCTGGACATGGGACGACTTTCTCGCCCAGCCGCAGTTCAAGGACGTGTCAGACTTCCATTGTGTCACCTCCTGGAGTCGGTATGACAATGAATGGGAAGGGGTTAGCTTCAAACAGCTGATGACGGTCGTCCAGCCGCTCGCATCCGCCCGATTCGTCCTGTTCAAGTCGTACGACGATTACACCACCAATTTGCCCCTGAGTGCCTGCCAGGATGACGATGTTTTGCTCACGTACAAATGGAGTGGGCGCCCACTCACAAAGGAACATGGCGGCCCTGTCCGCATGATCGTCCCGAAGCGATATGCCTGGAAGGGTGCCAAATGGATCAAGGAGATCACGTTTTCAGAGCATGACGAGAAAGGCTTCTGGGAAGTACGGGGCTATTCCAATACGGCCTTCCCCTGGAAGAACGACCGGTACGGCTGACCTACGGATTGTGAGTCCAAGACACCCGGTGACACCACACACCATTCAACGCATCCAGATCTGGCCAGTTGATATCCCGATTACGGATCCGTTTGTTGTCGCCACCGGCGCACGAGTCACGGCACAAAACCTCTTCATCCGAGTCACATTGCATGACGGTGCGCAAGGCATCGGGGAGGCGGCTCCCTTTCCGGAAGTCGGAGGAGAAGATCGACCGACCTGCCTTGCCGCCGCGACGAACCTTGCCCGGACGATGATCGGCCAATCGGCCGCAGACTACGAATCTCTTGCCGACCGATTGACTGAGCTGTCCCCGCTCCAGCCTGCCGCCCGCTGCGGACTGGAAACCGCCGTACTCGATGCCTATTGCCGATCACAAGGCGTGCCGCTGTGGCGGCTGTGGGGAGCAGCCGACATCCGTGACCATCAAACCGATATCACTATCCCGATCTGCGATCTGGAGAAGACCGTGGCCCTGTCACGCGCCTGGTATGGTCGAGGGTTCCGCCTGTTTAAAATGAAAGTCGGCACTGATGTGGAGGAGGACATTCGCCGACTCCACGCCGTGCACGAGGCGCTCCCAGGGATCAGTTTTATTGGTGATGGGAATCAGGGATTTTCCCGCGAAGACTGCCTCCGCTTTGCCGGCGGCGTCAAACAATTCGGAGGGCGGCTGATACTGCTCGAACAGCCGGTGGTACGAGATGACCTCGAGGGTCTGCAGGCGATCCGCCATCTGACCGGCATACCCGTAGCCGCAGACGAATCCGTGCGATCGTTAGAGGATGCGCGCCGGGTCGTCGCGATGCACGCTGCCGACTACATCAATATCAAGATCATGAAAACCGGGGTGATCGAAGCTCGACGCATCGCCGCCTATACCCGCTCGATCGGCCTCCGTCTCATGGTCGGAGGGATGCTGGAAACTCGCATTGCCATGGGCTGCTCGTTCAGCCTCGTGCTAGGCATGGGCGGCTTTGATGTCCTTGATCTGGATACCCCGTTGCTTCTCTCGAACGACCCCATCGTCGGTGGCTACCGATACAGCGGTCCGCGATTATACCCCTGGCAGGAATCAGGCCTTGCGATGCAGGTGTCGTCCCCGACAGACGGCATCATCATTCAATAGGCGACCGATCACCAATCCCCCTCACAGACAACCGGCTGCAGGTTTCCTGAAATATTTTGCCGTTTTCCCCCTTTTCTGAAAAATTAACCTGAGGCACAGTGGCTCTGCAGAGGGCGGGCCACCTGTTGCATAGACTGCCACTCTACGCACCTGAGAGGAACGTCCCATGCCATCAATGACCCAATCTTCGCGGACAGCGAACGTCTCGGCTCTGACGGCCCGAGCCATCACACTCTGCTGGATAGTGGGCAGCGCTGCGTTGATCTTGGGAGGCTGTGTCTCACAACGAACCTATGACACCGCCAAACATGAAGCAAAAACGAGAGCCACTGAACTCGCGCAGGCCCAATCGGAGCTCCGTGGTCTGGAGCAGCAACGGGAGGAGGCGCATCTCGCCAACCAGCGTGATGAACGCGCCCTCACCGCGCTGAAGAGCGAGTTGAGGAAGATCCAGGCCTCGTATGATCAGATCCACAAAGCCAATCAGGCCAAACTGGCGCTTCTGGAACAGAACATCACCACGTTACGAGCCCGACACCAGGCGATGCTGAAGGAAATCGGCGAGACCAAGCGTCTGGAAAAACGGTTGGAGGCTCTCACGGCCCAGCGTGAACAGACCATGGCGCCCGTCGACGCAGCGACGGACGCGCAGGCGACCATGATTGATCACGTGCAGCCGGCGCCAGCCATGGTCGCAGTGATCACCCCTCAACCGGCTCCCGCAGAAACCTCAGCGGCCCCCGCGACAGCTCCGGCGCCGGCGCCAGCCACACCAGCGGTAAGCCCAACTCCCACTGCAGCCGCGCCACAGCCGACGCCGTCGGTGGCTCCATCTACGCCATCACCGGTACCGGCAAAAGTTGCTCAAGCACCAGCCGCACAGCCGGCCCCTCGCCCTGCGACCGCCGCAGCTCCGCAGGAAGACTCCTGGTTCTCGAGCGTCACCGGCTGGTTCTCGTCCCTGCTGAACTGGATCTGGGCCTAAGCCCCCGCAGGGTTAAGTACCCGACACCTGCTCAAGACGCCCCACACACCGGCATCAGCTCTATCGAGCCCATTAGGACGGGGCCTCGGTAGGGCTGTACCCGTCACCCCCCTCTTCACATTTTTTACAATTGAGTTCGGTGCCGAGGAACGCACGCCGCCCCTCCAAGGTCAGCACCCAAGGGCGACTCGTCATCGGCGGTTGATGGCGCACGTGCTGGCCATGCCCGCAGCGAAGGTCTGCGACCCAATGGCCTTCTTCATCCTGATGATATCCGATAATGGCCTGTTGCATTCCTGGCTCCCCACCGCTCCTGATGACGCACGCACAATTCCGCCGGCCGGACACCCGCCGGCGCCAAGACATGTGCATCAGAAACGACTATGGTACACTTCCGCGCTAACAAGAGCAGCATGTTTTCCAGGAGGAGATGGATGGCACAGTCAGAATTTCGTATCGGCATCGTCGGTGTTGGACGCATGGGAGCCAACATGGCCCGACGGCTCCAGGAACTCCGCTATCCCGTCGTCGCCGTGTATGACTGCGATGCACAACGCGCGAAAGAATTGGCGAGTGAGCTGGGATGCATGGCCGCCTCAACCCTGGCAGATCTAGCCGAGCTGACCAACACGGTGCTGACCGTTGTATCGGATGATGGGGCCATGCGGAAGATTTATGCGCCAGGGTCGGCTGACAGCCTCTTACGACACGCGACCGGCCGACTCTTTATCAATTGCGCGACGCTGTCTCCGGCCCTCCAACGGGATGTCCACACTTTGGTGGAGCAACAAGGCGGACAGTGCCTCGAGGCCTGCATGGCGAGCAGCATCACACAAGCTCGCCAAGGGACGCTCTACCTCATGTGCGGCGGACGACGTGACGTCTTCGATCGGGCCGCCCCCCTCCTGAAAGCGTTGAGCGCACATCTCCGCTATATCGGTCCGGCCGGTGAAGCCGCCAACGTAAAAGCCCTCGTGAATATGGTGATGAACGCCAATACGGCGGCCTTGGCAGAAGGTCTGGGATTGGGGTCTGCACTGGGCCTCGACCTGACGATGCTGCGCGAAGTGTTCGCTCAAACCGGCGCCAATTCGCGCGTGTTGGAAACCGACGGTGAGGACATGCAGCAGCGTGCGCACGACTGTTATTTTTCAGCCGCTCATGCCGCCAAAGACTCAGGAATCGCCTGCAGTCTGGCCAAAGAGGTCGAATTGAACCTCCCAGTAGCACACGCCACCCACGAGCAATATCGACGCTTGGTCGCGATGGGCAAGGGGGAGATGGACAAGTCAGCCGTGGCGGAACTGACCTTCAAAGAGCGGCTGACGGCGTCACGTGCCGACTGAGCAGCATGGCTCTCGATTACGGCTTTTCAAACGGCCGCTCCGATTTGACCGACGGTGAGAGAAACTGCCAGCGCTTCTGTGTATCGATATCGAACGTGCCCAAATAGGTTGCCTGCCCGGCCAGCGACTGAAATTCCACCAGGCGAATGGCACAGCTGTGCGGGTCCACCACCCTCGCGTCGTACTGCCCTAAGACCGTGATGACGCCAGAGGTCTGCTGGTACACATTGCGGCGTCCGGCATAGCCGGTGTCAGGGAACAGCTCAGCCGTGGCCTCGCAACCCTGCCGACCCTCCACACGAAGCGTCAACCGATAACGGGACAGAAACGGATGGGTTGCGACACGAGTCAGACGGACGCGCAGACCGACGGAGGGTAGATCCACCTCCGCCGGTTCTGGGCGATCACTATTGCACGCCGTCAGGAAAAGAGCCAGGCCGACCACCATCCAGCCCGGTCCCCGTCCCCGCATTCGCATCATTTTGCCGCAGGCATCTTCGAGGCAGCCCCGATGGCATCGAGACCGGCTTCAGCACAGGCATCATCCAGATGAGTGCCGGGAGCTCCACCGACCCCGATCGCTCCGACAACTTCACCCGCGATTTCGATCGGCAGACCGCCACCAACCATCAGGATGCTCTCATTCATCTCGCGCAAAGCCTGCAAGGCCGGTTGCTTGGCAATCATGTCCGCCAAGTCGGTCGTCGCACGCCTCAGGCTGGCCGAGGTGTAGGCTTTCTTCCTGCTACTGTCGACCGTGTGCGGACCGGCCCCGTCAGCTCGCAGCATAGCGCGCAGGACACCGGCACGATCCACCACCGAGGCACTGACCCGATACCCGTCCTTCTTACAGAAATCCAGCGCGGCCTGCGCGGCCTTCCCTGCCAATGAGGCCGGCAACACCGATTCTTTCGGCAATTCGTCCGCCGCATTCGCCACGAACAACCCTTGCCCGGCCATCAGCAAGATCACAGCCACCGCCCCCACGCTGCCCAACTTCCCCCCGGACACCTGTATCGCCCGTCCCATCATTCGCCTCCCATGGTCGTGTTCTCTCTGGACCAGAATCCTCACGCCGACATCGCGAGCCTACGGCCATCCTCCCGCGCTGTCAATATCCAACCACCGGCGCAGAGATCCGTGAGACAGGCACAGTAGACGAAGAGGAGAGAGCGAATCTCGCCGCCGGCCAGGGAAGCCCCCTGCCTTCGTGGGCTACGCAATCAATAGCGAATCCCGACGACACGCACTCGCGCATGATCATGGACTCCGCAATGATGGAGAATCGGCCGGAAGAGCGGGCCGAAGCAGGAAACGAGACGAGATCGACGATCGCTAGTAGATGGAAATGGGGTGGATCACGGGATCGACTGCGCCGGGACGATGCAATTCCTCAATCCATACCTTGGCCTGCGCGACATAGAACGTGTAGTCGCTCTCCGGATAACTCAGCACCACGGCGTACAGAAGTTGTTCGGCCTCCTGTTCCCGCCCCGCACTGAGACTTGTCCGGGCTGCCTGCAAGGTGCACGACGCAGCCAGAGCCTTGGGGTCCACGGTCGTGCGAACCGGCTGTCTCGTGACGAACCGATCCAGACTTTTCGGAACATCCGGAGCAGGGACCACATGCGTATCGGCGGACTGCTGTAATTGCTTTGCCGCCGACAAGACCGTCTCCACATCCCCGCTGGACTGACAGTGGCGGTACAACTCCCACATCGACATCACCGAGGTCGACGGCGAGGTCGTCGCTTTCGTGGAGCCATCAAACAGCTGACAACCGGCGAACAACATTCCGGCAGACAACACCGCAGACAGAGGTATCACTGTGGACCGTGCCATTGATCGTATGCTTACCGGAACGGTTCCGACGCTGTCAAGAATTTTGGCGAGGAATCCTGAGAAAAGATCACTGCGTCCGTCACGAGTGCGATTTCGACAAGACGAACATTCGGAACGGCCGCAACCATGACACCATGCATCAGCGCACGACCGGCGCACCCTCGCGAGTCATGCCGACGTCTTCGATGAGGGCGCGTAACGGCTCCGCCACGGACCAGGCCTGCGCGATGCACCCACGTGCCCGGTGCGGAAGTTCCCCGTCGAAGATTTCCGACACCTGCCCCAGGCAGCCCTCTTCAAGATGCTGGGACAATCCCTGGAGAAACTGTCGTGCTTCACGCCGAACCTCAGGACTGTCCCCATAGGTCTTCACCCAGGCCGTCACGAAGGGGCCAAGCAGGAACGGCCACACGGTTCCTTGGTGATACGCGGCGTCCCGTTCGGCCACGCCGCCTTCGTACGATGCGAAAAAGCGAATATCTTCCGGCGCCAGCGTCCGCAGCCCGACCGGCGTGAGAAGTCGCTCCTTGAGCAATTGGAGAATCTGTTTGGCCTGCACATCGGTCACCAACTGATCATCCAGCGCCAAGGCAAAGATCTGGTTGGGGCGCAGGGAGGCATCGTCGCCGGTCAGCCCGTCCACGACATCGAACAAATACCCTCCGGTTCGGTACCAAAACCGCTCTCGGAATGATGCGGTCGCACGGGCGCGATGCTCTCGACACTGCGCCGCATAGGCCGGCTCGCCGAATTGCTCTGCCAAGCCTGCGGCAACCGCCAAGGCCCGCACCCAGAGTGCTTGAACCTCGACCGGTTTGCCGTGGCGCGGCGTGACGACCCAATCGCCGATCTTGACGTCCATCCAGGTTAGCTGCACTCCTTCGACGCCACCGGTGATCAGGCCATCGTCATCCATACGGATTCCGAACCGCGTGCCTTGACGATAGCCGTCAAGAATCTGCTTGATCGCCGGCCAGGCAATCCGCTGCACACCGGCAAGATCACGGCTGTACTGCAGGTAGCGATCGACCGTGTGAATGAACCACAAGGATGCATCGATCGTGTTGTACTCCGGCTGTTCGCCGATATCAGGGAACCGATTGGGCACCATCCCTTGCGACACGTACGAGGCAAACGCCTCGATCACCTGCCGTGCCACGTCATATCGACCGGTGACCAGACAGAGCCCAGGTAACGCCACGAACGTATCGCGGCCCCAATCGGCAAACCAGGGATACCCGGCGATCACTGTCTGCCTGGCTCCCCGCTGAACCAGGTAGGCATTCGACGCCACCCACAGGCGGCGTGTCAGTTCGTCCTCGGTCGGCGCAGAACTCACCAATCCGGCGCGGCGACGGCGCTCCGTCTCCACCAGCTGCGTCACACTGAGGGTCGGCATAGTCTCCGTCGTACACACCAGTTCAGCCGTCGTACCCGGTGTGAGCGTGAACAGGCACTCGCCCGGTGACCACCAATCTTCGACATGATCGAGCCCACGCTCCTGCTCCACCCTGTAATGAATATGACGGTACCAATCAGGCTGGTGATGGTACTGGCCGTTGTGCAGAGCCCGCACCGCAGGCAAGCCCTCATAGGGATGCCAAACCACCTGCCCCTCCGTGACCGTCGCCTCGTTTCGCAATGTGGCATTTTCCAAATGCGTCGCATGAAAATCCCGTCCGGTGAGCATCGGTCGCACGCGCAGCACTACGGGCAGTGAGATGTCATCAAGCAATCGCCAGCGAAGGATCACCAGATCACGTCCATGCGGACAGACTAGCTCCCGCTCCAATCGAATGCCACGACAGGCAAACTGCCAGGTCGGCCAGGGCGCGTCGGAAAACTGTTCGCAATAGTGATAGCCCTCGGGATGAACGGCTCCGGCATAGAGGTTCGTCGAAAGCGGATACGTCTCCCCGCCGACCTCGATGGATTCCTCCAGATGATTGACCAACGTCACCCGATCGACCGGCGGATGCCTGGCCACGAGTAGCAACGCATGGTACCGGCGGGTGTTGGCACCGGCGACCGTCCCCGACGCATACCCGCCGCGGCCGTTCGATTCCAGCCACTCCAGACTCAACGCCCGCTCAAGATCCCGGCACCCTCTCGCGTCAATCGTCATGACATTACTCCGAATTATGTCCCTGACTGCTGAATCAATTTGGCAACCAGGCCGGTCCAGCCGGTCTGGTGACTGGCGCCGATTCCGGCCCCGTTGTCGCCATGGAAATATTCGTAGAACTGAACAAGATCACGCCAATGCGGATCCTGTTGGAACTTGTCCGTACCACCGTACACAGGACGTCGGCCATCCGTCCCGCGCAGAAACGTATGCGTGAGACGACGGGACAACTCCGCCGCAACATCGGCGAGATGACGGCGCTGCCCGGAACCGGTCGGATACTCGACGGTAAACGAATCGCCGAAATAGTAATGAAACTTCTGGAGCGATTCGATGAGCAGATAATTCACGGGAAACCAGACCGGTCCCCGCCAATTGGAGTTGCCGCCAAAGAGGCCGGTTGTGGATTCCGCCGGCTGATACTCCACGCTATGCGTCGTGCCCATCATCGACAGGATGTAAGGGTGTTCCTGGTGATAGCGGGACAAGGCCCTTACCCCATACGGAGACAAAAACTCGCGCTCATCCAGCAAATATCGCAACACCTTCGGCAGTCGCTGGCGATTGACCAACGACAGGAACCGGCGCACCTCTCCGTTCTGCGACTGGGTTTCAATGTGAAGGCTAAAATCCGGTCGATTTTCAATGAACCACTGCATGCGATGCTTAAAGCGCGGCAACCGGTCGATGAGCTCCGAGTCCAACGTTTCGACCGCAAACAACGGAATCAGGCCGACCATCGAGCGGACCTTCATGGGAAACGTCCTGCCGTCAGGCAGATGCAGCACGTCGTAAAAAAATCCGTCTTCCCGGTTCCAGAGTTCGATCTTCGCGTTGCCGATGTTGTTCATAGCCCGGCAGATGTATACGAAATGCTCGAAGAACTTACTGGCCACATCTTCATAGGCCCGATCATCACGCGCCAACTCCAGGGCGATGGACAGCATGTTCAGACAATACATGCCCATCCAACTCGTGGCGTCCGATTGTTCGATCTGCCCGCCGGTGGGGAGCGGTTTACTTCGGTCGAACACCCCGATGTTGTCTAATCCCAGGAACCCGCCCTGAAAGATGTTTTTCCCGTCGGCATCCTTCCGATTGACCCACCACGTGAAATTCAGCAGCAGTTTGTGGAACACCCGCTCCAGAAAGACTCGATCTCCCACCCCTTTCCGTTTCTTCTCGATCTTGTAGACCCGCCAGGCGGCCCACGCGTGCACGGGAGGATTCACGTCGCCCAAGGCCCACTCATAGGCGGGGATTTGCCCGTTCGGGTGCATATACCATTCACGGAGCATCAAGACGAGCTGGTCCTTGGCGAAGCGGGAATCGACCAGCGCGATCGGCAGACAGTGAAACGCCAGATCCCAGGCGGCATACCAGGGATACTCCCATTTGTCCGGCATGGAGATGACATCGGCGTTGTAGAGGTGCGTCCAGTCGGCGTTCCTCCCACGCAGCCGCTCAACGGGTGGTTCAGGGCCTGCCGGATCCCCCTTCAACCAACGATCGACTTCATAGTGATAAAACTGCTTACTCCACAGGAGGCCGGCAAAGGCTTGCCGCTGAACCAACCTCGCGTCGTCGGACACATTCGGTGGTGCCAGGGGCGCATAGAACGCATCGGCCTCCCGGAGCCGCGACGTAAAGACCGCATCAAACGCTGCGGGGTCGAGCGCACCTTCGGCTGAACCATTCGTGAAGCGCAGTCGGAGGCTCACCGGCTGGCCAGGCTGGGTGGAAAGGACATAGTGCGCCGCGGCTTTGGAGCCGACCTGCTCCGGATTGACGGCAGCCTGCTCTCCCTGCACGACGTAGTCGTGAAAACTGTCTTTCACATACCGCGCGCCGTCCTCGTCGCCATACAGACGCCGCGTATTGGTCTCATTTTCGGTGAACAGGAGATCGGGAGCCCCCTCGCACAGCAGTTGCCGCCGGCCGTAGTAGTCGTGATCGAACTCCACCACGCTGACCCCAGGCATGGAGTTCCCCTTGCGCATCCGCGGGCGGCGCACATCGAGCCCCCACGACCAGGTGTTCCGAAACCAGATCGTCGGCAACACCGTCAGCGTCGCAGGCAGCGGGCCCCGGTTGATGACCTGAACCCGCACCAACAAATCCTCCGGTGAGGCCTTCGCATACTCCACGAACACATCGAAGTAGCGGTCACCGTCGAACACGCCCGTATCCAGCAGCTCGAACTCCGGATCGCTCCGGGTTCGGCGGCGGTTCTCTTCGACAAGCTGCGTGTAGGGAAACGCGGCCTGCGGGTACTTGTACAGAAACTTCATGTAGGAATGCGTGGGGGTCGAGTCGAGGTAGAAATAGTACTCCTTGAGATCCTCTCCGTGGTTCCCTTCGTGGCCGGTGAGACCGAACATCCGTTCTTTGAGAATCGGATCGCGCCCGTTCCAAAGCGCCAGTGCAAAACACACGAACTGGTGGCGATCGCAGATCCCCGCCAGGCCGTCCTCGTTCCACCGATAGGCTTTCGAGCGGGCGTGATCGTGGGGAAGTGACTCCCAGGCCGTCCCATCGGGGCTATAGTCCTCCCGCACCGTCCCCCAGGCCCGTTCGCTCAAGTAGGGCCCCCACCGCTTCCAATGCTTGCGGCGCAGATCATCCTCATCAAGGCGCTGCTGCTCCGCCGAGGGATGGCGTGCAGCCTCCCCCCCTGCCGATGTCGACATACGACGCAGACTCCCGTCCCAAGACCGCAATGGGCCCAACAAAGGGAGCCAGCATGCACTCGGCGTCGAAAAGATTCAACTACCGTTCGGACCGAGGACTTTCTCCTGCTCGGAAGCAGAACGAACGGGGGTTGGCAGACGAGAACAGACGGGAGACTGGGGAAAGGGGACGACAGATTGTTGTGAATTTGAGACTAACCGGAACGAGTGAACCGACTGCGCAAAGAGGAGGTCGGCGCGGCTCACCCGGGAGGGAGAGGCCTTAACTCCAAATCACGCCTTCTTGGTTCATGAGATAGTCGATGACCTCGATGCTATCTCGCAGCTGGAGTTGCGCCTGCTCGGACATGGGTAACACCGCCCCAAGCAGCTTGCCGGATTCCACTTCCGCGAGGTTGGGAATCCCGTCGGTACTGCGCTTTTCTAGATCGAATCGAAAGCTGGCCACGTCGTACCTCCAATCCCTTGTCGGTCGTAGTACAGCAATTCTTGAGCCACACCTGGGCCGCGTACTGTCGCTGCTCACCTTGAAGCATAGCACACGGGCTTGCCCGCCCGAGGAGGCCGGCTGACGGCTGAATTTATGCTGTGTTGATCGAGGTTTAGTGGGATTCGGTGAGCGGAGGAAGGGCACCAAGATAGGGGAAGTCACCGATTCGCAGCAGTGAGGTATCCGCTCGCAGTCTGAAATCGTCTCGGGCAGTGTCAACGAAGCGTGGATCCACCGTCAAATCAGAATCGGGCTTCAATTCGGGGGCCGGCTGGTTGGGGTTGCCGGAGCGTAAATAGTTGGAGCCGGAATTCTGCATGGCATTATAGGACAACAACACTCGGCTGGAGCCGCCTACGACGAATCCGTAGGAATTCAAGCTGATGATGTTCCCGGATGCCTCGTTTTGGGAAGTTCCAAGAAACGCGGCCCCTCCGCCGTTTTTCACAAACGTATTCCCGACCAAGACGGCTCGGGATTGATCATTGACGATCACTGCCTCGAACAGGCTCCGCGTGATGACATTTCGTTCCAACCGCACGGTGGACTTGCCCGCGACACTGACCCCATGATCATTGTCATGGACGAAATTTCCTCGCATGACAGCTTGTGAGTTCGCAAACTGAACCCCCGTGGTTTCGCTGCCCCCGATGTCGCAATCTTCGATCCGCACATCCTCGACCTGCTGCGTGAACAACATCCCTTTCACACGCGCATGATGGAAGTGAATGCCGCGACCGTTAAACATGCCCATCGCATGCCCGCCATGTTCATTGACGGTGATGCCGGAAATCTCAATGTTCGTGGCCCCATAGGGCCACTTGCCGATGTGGAACACTCCTACCCGTTCACGCCCCAGGATCGTGACTTGGTCCATGCCGGCCCCGATCAGCCTCACGTTTTCTTTGCTGTGAATCGTGACATCTTCGGCGTAGGCGCCGGGTCGGATCAGAATGGTGTCTCCCTTCTTCGCCGCATCAACCGCCTCCTGAATGGACCGGTACTGCCCGGATCCGTCCAGGGCCACCACCAGAGGCGCACGTTCCGCAGTCGCAGGGTCTTCCGCCTGCGCACCAGCCACTCCAGCAGTCACGACAGCGAGGCCTAGGAACACACTTCGAATGAGAGCGTACAGCATATGGATGGCTATACCGCCGGGACCAGCGAGAAGTCAATCGAGCCTCGTTGCGGGGGCAGCCACCCCGTGCTATCTTCACGCCCCATGATTTTGGTAGGCCTGACCGGCGGAGTAGCGACCGGCAAAAGCACGGTCGCACACATGTTTGCGCGTTGCGGAGCAATCGTTATCGATGCCGATGCCTTGGCCCATCAGGTCGTCGAGCCGGGCAAACCGGCCTGGCGCGAGATCGTCAGGACGTTCGGCCCCTCTGTGTTGAACCCGGATCGGACGCTGAACCGGCAAGCGCTGGGCGCGCTGGTCTTCCGGCACCCCACACAACTGCGGCGCCTGGAACGGATCATTCATCCTCGCGTGGCACGAGAGCAGGCCAGACGAACTCGGGAAGCCGCTCGCCTGAAGCCAAAATCTGTCGTCATCTACGATGTCCCACTCTTGTTCGAAGCGGGAATCGACGCGCGTGTGGACATAATCGTCGTGGTCACCGCCGATCGCGCCAGCCAGATCGCTCGCCTGAAGCGCCGCAACGGATTCACGCGCGCCGAAGCCATCCGACGTATCCGCAATCAATTCCCCCTGAGGCGGAAAGCTGCCGCCGCCGACTACCTCCTCGACGGCACCACCCCACGCCCGCGCCTGTTCACCGCCGTGAAGCACCTCTATGCTGAACTCCTCGCCCTTGCCTGACCCCAGCTTTTCCCTCGCCGCTTCGGTATGTTAGCATCCGCTCATGCGCAACCTTGTCATCATCGGCTCCGGGCCGGCTGGTCTCACCGCCGCCATCTATGCGGCGCGTGCCAACCTGTCGCCGCTTCTGATCGAAGGCTGGCAATCCGGAGGACAACTGACCACCACGACCGAAGTAGAAAACTATCCCGGCTTTTCTAAGGGCATCATGGGACCGGAACTCATGAAGGAGATGCGTGGACAAGCCGAACGGTTCGGGACGGAATTCCTCACCGGCGACGTCTCGGCGATGAATCTCACCGATCGACCATTCCGGTTGACGATCGATGGAGAGCAGACGGTGGAAACCGCAGCCTTGATTCTGGCCACCGGCGCCTCGGCCATTCAGCTTGGGCTCCCGAATGAGCAACGCCTGACCGGGCACGGAGTCTCGACCTGCGCCACCTGCGACGGCTACTTTTTCCGCGGGCAGGACCTGGTGGTCGTCGGCGGCGGCGATAGCGCGGTGGAAGAGGCCACCTTCCTGACAAAATTCGCGCGCACCGTCACCGTCGTGCACCGCCGAGACAAGCTGCGGGCCTCCAAAATCATGCAAGACCGCGCCATGAAGAATGAAAAGATTTCATTCGCGTGGAATTCTGTCGTTGAAGACATTCTCGGAAAGGATGTGGTCACCGGGGTCCGACTCAAGAATATCGTCACCGGTGCCTCCACAGAACTCACTTGTGCCGGCGTCTTCGTCGCCATCGGCCACCGACCCAATACGGATCTGCTGAAGGGGCAAGTGGCGATGGATGAGAAGGGCTACGTCCTCACCTCGCAGGGAACCGCCACCAGCGTCGCCGGCCTATTCGCCGCCGGCGACGTCCAGGACTCGAAATATCGCCAGGCCATTACTGCAGCCGGCTCAGGATGCATGGCCGCCATCGACGCCGAACGGTTTCTGGAATCGGTGCTTCATCAACTCTAGGTCTCCCACCGGATGCTCACAATGGTTGTCCAACGAGGCCGAAGACGAAACAAAACCGGAGGCGTACCCTTGCGGTATGTTGAGGATTTTGGTGAGTCGAGAACGAAGTTAGCAGCCCTTGATGCCGAAGGGTTTTCAAGACCACTTACTATGAATGTAACTTCCCAAGGATGCTCAAAATGAGCCTCCAACGAGGCCGCAGACGAAACAAAACCGGAGGCGTACCCTTGCGGTACGTTGAGGATTTTGGTGAGTCGAGAACGAAGTTGGGGGCCATTTTCAGCATCCTGTAACCACTTATGCATTGCACCATCGTCCACTACCACGAACTCGCCCTCAAAGGCCGCAACCGCGACTTCTTCGAGCAACGGCTCGTCCGCAATCTCCGGCTGGCATTGAAAGATCTGAAGATTCGACGGATCGAATCGCTGCAGGGGCGCATCCGGGTCACGATTCCCGACTCGGCCTCGCCTGCGCTGGTGATTGAACGTGTCCGACGAACCTGCGGCGTGTCGAACGTCCTCCTCACCGAGTCGGTGCCGCTGGATCTCCGCACACCGGATCTCACGCTGCTCAAGCAGGTTGCAGAACGGCAACTGGCCGAACACACCTTCCAGTCATTCCGGGTGACCGCCAAACGCGCGGACAAACGCCTTCCATTGACGTCGATGGATGTCGAACGCGAAGTCGGCGGGTATCTGTTCGATGTCACCGGAAAATCCGTCAAACTGAAACAGCCCGACCTGACGCTCTATATCGAGCTGCTCACGAATGAGGCGCACGTCGCGGCGAGGAAGGTTCAAGGACCCGGCGGCATGCCCGTGGGAACGAGCGGAAAGGTCGCCTGCTTGATTTCAGGTGGGATCGATTCCCCTGTCGCCGCCTATCGCATGATGAAACGCGGGTGCAAGGCGGTGTTCGTCCATTTCTCGGGCCGCCCGCTGGTCAGTCGCGCCTCGGAGGAAAAGGTCCAGGAACTCGTTCAGTTGCTGACCACCTATCAATACGAATCCCGACTTCACATCATTCCGTTCGGTGAGATTCAACGGGAGATTGTCGCCAACGCTCCGGCCCCCTTTCGCGTGGTCTTGTACCGGCGGATCATGGTCCGGATTGCGCAGGAACTCGCACGCCGTGAACGATGCTGGGCGCTGGTCACCGGGGATAGTCTCGGCCAGGTCGCGTCGCAGACACCCGAGAATCTGTCAGTGATCGAGGACGCGGCCGAACTTCCAGTGCTCCGTCCGCTGATTGGCATGGATAAGATTGAAATTACCGAACAGGCGCAACAGATCGGGAGCTTCGCCACCTCGATCGAGCCGGATCAAGATTGCTGCAAACTCTTTGTTCCGCTCCATCCCAGCACGAAAACCAGACTGGATGACATTCTCCGCGTCGAACGGAGCCTCGAGATCAGTGCGTTCGTGAAACAGGGCGTGGAAAAGGCCGAACTCTCCACGTTCATCTTTCCTTCGTAACCCGATCCAATGCGCGTTGCCGTACCAAATGAAAGTGCGCGTTGAGTTCCCGTTCCATCGCCACCGCAATCAGCCAATCAGGAATCAGCGTCTTCGGCTCAACCAATAATTCGAAATCGGCCCTGGTCTGACTGCCATCGCCGGCAGCTTCAAGCTTCCAGGTTCGATGGTACTGCTTAAAATCGCCGCCCTTGAGGTCGGTCACCAGCCCGCCCCCCGGCAATACCTGTGAGTCGCAGATCAGTCGTTGTTCGCCCGGCAGCAGCGGATGGGAAATAAAGACATCGGTGAGGACGTGCCCCTCGCGCTCCTCAACCTGTGCCACCCGCATCTTGGTCTCAAACAACTCCGGCCACTTGTGGTATTCGGTCAAGATCGAATGGAGCACGGCGGGATTGCCAGGAAACAGGAGCGTCGCCGTCGCCCGTACGCCCCCGGTCGGCTCCGCCTGCACGACGAGCGCCCGGAGCAACTGAATGGAGCCCACCTCCCCCGCCCACATCGGAGCGGCAGGAGCAAGCACGGTGCTCGTCAAACTCGCGACCACCATGCCAAGACGACACCACCGACAGACCATCACACGCATCAGTACGTTCCCATGTCCTCATGGAAGTATACTGATCGGCGGCGGTGAGTGCGAGCGGGGAGGTTGAGCGAGACGAAACCCCGGCGACACGAGGGACAGAGTCGGCAGCACAGTGACCCAGGCTTACACGGCAGGGCGAAACACCAGCACCACGCCTGACGCTTCCCCCCGCTCATCCTGAATCACGGTCGTACGATCACACATCAACCGCTCCTCCCCTCGACGGTCCACCAGAAGGACCGAACGCGCCTTGGACTGCGAAGGATGTTGCGTTGCCAGCGTATGCAGAGCCGGGTGCGGGATCGGCGTGCGCTCCATCGGATCCAGGATGACCATCACGTCTTGAATGGCTTTTCCTAATGCATCGGCTTGCGACCAGCCGGTGAGTTCCTCCGCCGCCGGATTGAGCAACGTCACCCGACCCAGTGGATCAACAGTCACGACTGCATCGCCCATCGAGTGCACCACGGCATCGAGCCAGCGCCCCCGTTGCTCGGCAATGCGCGAGACACGATGGCGAAAGAGCGCAAGTTCCAGCGCCGCCCGCAGATCGCTGCTGACAAAAGGCTTGATCAAATACGCCAGGGGAAGCGTCCGTCTCGCCCGCTCCAACGTGTCCTCGTCCGAGAACGCCGTCAGATAGATGACCGGAATGCCGTACTGTGCGTGAATGGTTCGCGCTGCATCGATCCCGTCAATCGGCCCCTTCAGCTTTACGTCCATGAGAATGAGATCGGGTCGGTGTGCGCCGGCCTGGTGCACGGCATCACTCCCGGACGAGACGACGCCGACCACCGTATACCCGAGCGAACGCAGCTGGCGCCTGATGTCCTCCGCCACCACCACTTCGTCATCGACGATCAGAATTTTTTCCTGTGCCATGGTTCCACCGAGCAACCGGTCCTTGCCGCAAGCAGGCAGGCCCTGCGGATCACACACGTATCCATACGCCGGTTGATGCCCTCCGCAGAACGCAACTAACATGCCATTCGGCCTTCTCTATGCCGGCGTTGAGTTATGCCTCGCATGGCGTGTGCAGGCTCATCTGTGACGGTGATTTTTGAACAGGGCATGGACAGAATCGGAACGTTCGGGAATTCGCCGTCGGGATGGTCCAGCTCAGGGGGTTCGCCGCGGAAAGCATGCCTGTGGTACGATGCCGTTTTTCTCGGAGTCTCTTGAGTATGTACCGTCTGAACCAGTCCCCCCTGTTGATCCGGCTGTACGTTATTCTCTCGACGATGCTCATTCCGTGCACCGGCCAGGCGCAGGCACCGACCGATTCCGCGGCAACCACGGAACAATCCTGCAGCTTCGGCATGGCCAAGGGCGATCCCGCCCACCAATGCCAGGTACCGATCCCGACCGGCTGCATCATCGCCAAGTTTCCCGGAACGGACAAGCCCTGGACCACCGTGTCCAAAGCCGGACGCACCTTCTGCACATTCGACAAGAAAGGGACGGACTGGAAAACTCGCATCACCGGTCAATGCACGCGATGCGACTCCAGCCATTGCACCGGCCAATTCATGGTGCGTTTCGAGTGCACAAAACCCTAATGGCTCCGACGCTCACCGCTCAGATCAAACAGGCTGCGCGCGACCTGGGATTCGACGTGGTCGGGATCAGCGGCCTTCCCGCGCAAGACGCCCCCTCTCACACGCAGCAGACTTCGCCAGACAGCCTCCTGGCTCGGTTACATGAATGGCTGCAGCGCGGCTTCCACGCCACCATGGCCTGGATGGCTCGCGACCCGCCCAAACGGGCGGACCCGAGCGTGGTGTTGCCCGGCTGCCGCTCGATCATTTCACTCGGGATGAACTACTACACCAATGAGCGCGCCGACGAGCGGCAGGGCAACGGACGTATCGCCCGGTATGCCTGGGGTCGGGACTACCACGACATTCTCGGTGAACGCCTGAAACAGCTGACGACGCAGCTCAACACCTTCGCCCCTGGCTACAGTCATCGCGCCTATGTCGACACGGGGCCGGTCATGGAAAAAGCCTGGGCCCAACAGGCTGGACTCGGGTGGATCGGCAAACATTCCAATCTCGTCTCGGCGCAATTCGGCTCCTGGCTCCTGCTGGGAGAAATTTTGACCACTCTCCCCCTCGAGCCCGACGAGGCCGGCACAGATCTCTGCGGCAGTTGCACACTCTGTATCCAAGCCTGTCCGACCGGCGCCATTGTCGAACCCTATATCGTGGACGCCGGACGCTGTATCTCCTATCTGACCATTGAACTGCGCGGCAGCGAACCGCCCCTGCCGGAAGACCTCCGCCGAAACATCGGCAACCGGATTTTCGGCTGCGACGATTGCCTGGACATCTGCCCCTACAATCACCAGGCATCACCGACCACGGAACCGGGCTTTCAACCCGTCCGGCTGACAACGGCCCCCAACCTCCAAGCACTCGCGAGCATGGACGAACAAACCTTCACGACGACGTTTACAGGGAGCCCGATCACGCGCGCCAAGCATGCCGGATTCCAGCGCAACCTCTCCTGGGCCCTGACCAATGCCACCGGCTCCACCCCACCCATCGCTCCCCGCTAGACATCACCCACTGTTCCTCCTCGGTCGATAGTGATAGGCTACAGCGTCACGTCCTCGCTCATCCGAGGACTTCTCGCAGCCGGGTACGAGGCCATGCAGGCACCCACGCTCCTGATCGTCGAAGATGAAGACCGCATGCGGCGGCTCTTCGAACTCGTGTTGAAGCCGGCCGGCTACCAGTTGCTGCTGGCGCGATCCGGCGACGAAGCCCTTCGCCTGATCCAAGACCATGACGCACTCGACATGATCATTACGGACCTGCAACTGGGCGCGATCTCGGGCATGCAGGTCTTGGAAGCCGCCCGCCAACAGGTGCCCGACGTACCGGTCCTCATCGTCACGGGGTTCGGAACCGTCAAATCGGCCGTCGAGGCGATGCAGAAGGGCGCCTACGACTACATCTCCAAACCCGTCGACAACGAGGAATTGAAGATCGTTATCGCCCGCGCGCTGCAGGTCCGCCAACTGGCCCGCGACAATCGCACCCTGCGCGCAGGGCTGCAGGAGCAATTCGGATTCGATCGCATCGTCAGCGTCTCCAAGGAAATGGAACTCGTGAAGCGGCTCGCCCAAGAAGTCGCTGTCACCGACGCCACGGTGCTGATCACAGGAGAAAGCGGGACGGGCAAAGACCTGCTGGCGCGCGCGATTCACCTCGTCAGCCCGCGTGCTCAGGGACCGATGGTGGCGTTGAATTGCGCCGGCATTCCCGAACACCTCCTGGAATCCGAGCTATTCGGTTATGAAAAAGGCGCCTTCACCGACGCGAAGAAATCCAAGCCTGGCCGCTTTCAAATCGCCGACCGGGGCACCTTGTTCCTGGACGAAATCGGCGAGCTGAGTCTCACGGCCCAGGCAAAACTCCTGCGGGTGCTTGAGCAGCACGTTGTCGAGCCGCTGGGCGGGGTGCGGAGTATTCCCGTGGATATCCGCGTCATCGCCGCCACCAACCAGGAGTTGCCCGACCTCATCAAGGCGGGGCGGTTCCGCCTAGATCTCTATTATCGTTTGAACGTCTACCAACTCCGCATGCCGCCCCTGCGGGAACGGCCGGAAGACATTGAGCCGATTCTCGCCCAGTTCCTCAACCAGGCCCGGTGTGAGCGCGGCAGCCGCATCAAAGGGATCGCCCCTGAAACACTCTCCATCTTGAAGGCCTATGCCTGGCCGGGAAACGTTCGTGAACTCCACAACGTCGTGGAATGGCTGACCATCACCTGCAAGCAGGACACGATTCTGCCCGAGCATCTCCCGGCTTCATTGCACGCGTCACCATCTCACCCCTCAAGCACGCAGGCCGACACTCCATCGCTCCTGTCGCTGGGCCTCTCCGTCGAGGAAGTGGAGAAGACCATGCTCCAGGAGGCCTTGCAGAAAAGCGGGGGAAACGTGTCCGAGGCGAGCCGTCTGCTGAAGATCACGCGGAACACGCTGCGTTATCGCATGGCCAAGCACAACCTTTCGCAGCCTCAAGGCTGATGCACGCTGCAGCACGAACCGGCAGACTGCAGAGAACGTTCTTCATCGCGCTGCTGATCGTCGGCATCCTGCCCGGCATGGTAGCACTCTGGGCGACCTATCACTCCAGTACCGCCACCCTCAAGCAAGCGATCGGAGAAGGATTTCAGGAAATTGCACGTTCCACCGCGATTCGCCTGGCGACCGCCGTAGACGACGAAATCGACCGCACCGCACACCTGGCCTCGACCCTAGCCGCCACACACACACAAGAGACAGCCACCGCAAACACCGACAGCGAACGATGGCAGGTTCCTGCGCCGCGAAACCGCCAGATGGCTCCCGGCTCGATCTCGCCGGGATGGCTCGACACCTGGGCTCGTGAATCGCGGCACTATGCGCGTGTCACCGTGACCGACGCACAAGGTCTCGTCATCGCATCCACCGATCCGACACTCACGGCGCGACAGGACGACCAGACCTGGTGGCGCGAAGCCATGCAAGCTAAACCAGGCATGGCTTATGTGAGCACCGTGGTTCCTGACCCGCGGAACAGCGAGGCCGTGTTTCACATCGCCGTGCCTCTCGTCGGCGATCCAAGCGGGACCACCATCGGCATCGTCGACGTCGTAGTCCATCGCAGCCTCCTCACGCACATGATCCTCCCGATCCATATCGGGAACACCGGTCATGCCATGCTCCTCGACACCCAGGGAACCCCGTTGATCTGTCCGGTACTCCCGCCTACCGCGCACCTGATTCCATCAGGCCTCATGAGCCGGTTGGCCACGGATCATCCTCTGTGGTTGGTCGCGGACGACGACGCCCACGGCGGTCACGATGCGATCGTCGGGGCCGCACCGGTCCGATTCAGCCACGCTCTCACCCCCTCCAGTCTCGATGGGAATCGGTGGTACACCTTTATCCGCCAGGCGCCGGAAGAAACCTACGCGCCGATCTATTCCTTGTTGCTGACCGTGGGCATGATCGGCTTTGGCCTGGTGATCGTGCTGTCGGGCCTCGGCTTCGTCGTCGGCTCACGCATCGTCAAACCCATCACGGCACTGCAACGCGAAGCCGAAGGACTACGCCTCACTTTGGCCACACCGGAACGCCCCGACGCTCCCCCACCGGCCATCCCGGCCCTACCGCACGAGTACCGAACGGGCGATGAGATCGAGGACCTGGCCGCAACTTTCGCCGCCATGCGAGTCGTCTTGGAAGAAAACCTCCGCACGATCCGATCTCAACAGCATGAATTGATCCGCCGGGAGAAACTGGCTTCGGTCGGGCAGCTTCTTGCCGCCCTTGCCCATGACCTGCGCAATCCGCTCGGCGTCATCCGAAGTTCAGCCCAGGTCGTACTGGAGGGTCCGCAGGACGAACCGATACGACAGGAGATGGCCCGCTACATCATCGACGAAGTCGACAAGCTGTCGCAGCGCCTTCACGACTTTCTGCGTTATGCCAGGCAGAAACCGCCGGACTTCGCCGACTGTGCAGCGGAAGACGTGCTGCGAGCCGCCTTGAAGCAGTGGGAGGCGCAGGGAGGGCAGGAGCGGATCAGGGTTGAGCACCGATTCGGGCAGTCGCTTCCGCCGATCCGCGTCGACCGCGAGCAACTCAAAGAGGCCCTGATGAATGTGCTGATCAATGCGCGGGAAGCCATGCCGGATGGCGGCACTCTCACACTTACAACCAGGGTGGATACGGAAGGGCAGGTAAACATTGCGGTGGCCGATACGGGAAGCGGCATCGCGCCCGACCACCTCGCACGAATCTTCGAACCATTTTTCACCACCAAGAACTATGGCACCGGGCTCGGCCTCACCAACGTCAAACGACTGGTTGAAGATAATGGCGGAACCCTGGCCGTGACCAGCAACCAGGGAGCAGGCACCACGTTTACGCTGCGCTTTCGCCCGGCGAGCTAAGGCACGCCCCCTCAGCGAGTCGAGAATACCGCTGGCGACGATTCACACCAATCCGGCAGGCGGCTCAAACAGGCCGCCCAGCGAGGCCGCAGCGAGTGAAGACCCGAGGCGTACCCGCTGGGGTACGTTGAGGGTCTGAACGATGCGAGAACAAAGCTGGCAGCCCATTTCAACATCTTGCACTAGATGCGTTTGGTCATGCGAGCAAACCGCTCCTGCAACAGGACGCCGGTCGCCGCGAGATGCTTACCCTGTATCGTTTTTTGTACTGCCTCGATACGCGCTGAAAAATTCGGATGGGTTTTAAACAAAGCTCGGTCGTCTCCCTTGAGGTCCCGTAAGCGCGTCAACAAGCCTACGTAGGCCTCCGCATCGTAGCCGACTCGCGTCGTGAACACTTCGCCGATGGTATCGGCCTCCATCTCCTTCCCCTGGTCCAGTCCTTCGTCGAGGAGCTTCTTGACGGCGCCGTCGATCACCGTCTTGAAAGCTGTCGGATTGCTCGTCGCATACGACAGGCCGGCTTCGGTGACACCGGCCAGGCGTTTGCTGCGCTGGATGACATCGAGAATATGCTTTTGGCTCACATGGGCGATTTCATGTCCCAACACCGCAGCCAATTCCGCTTCGTTCCGCACCTGCTTGAGGAGCCCACGCGTCACGAAGATGTAGCCGGCCGGAGCGGCAAAGGCATTGATGGAGTCATGTTCCAGAATCGCCACGCGGTAGGGGATGTCCGGCCGATCCGAGGTGTTGGCCACAGCCCTTGCTACGAGGTTCACATACCGAACCAATTCGGGCTGGTCGACGACACCGCCATAGCGGGCCACCACCTGCAACGCCATCGCCTGCCCGATCGACGATTCTTCCTCATAGCCGATGGGAAACAGACTGCCGACCACATTGCCGACCCCATGAATGGCCCCTGCCAGCCGCGGGTTCCCTGATTGCCGTGCGATATCTTCGCCGGCGCGTTGCACTTCCGCACAGCCGGCCACGGTGAGGGACAGCGCGAGCAGGTTCGCTGCTAGGACGTGATTATTTCGCATATTCGCCAAGTCCTCCCTCCCGCATAAACTCTTCGACCTCCTGATCGGAAATCTGGTAGGCCGTCATGCGATCCACCGCCTCGCGATCCCGCGCGGATACGCCGGCACGATCGGCATAACCTTCCGAGGCTTTGTCCAGCCCCCTGGCACCGGCCGACGCCGTGGTCGCCGAGGCGTCACCGCCGCGCATACTTTGGCCGAGTTTGGCCAGGGTATCGTTGGTACCGGACGGTTTCGTGCTCGATGTTTTGTTGGCGAAAATCCAGCCTTTGGCACCGGAGGCCGACTTGACCTCCATCCAGCCGCCGTCGCGGCCGACCACCTCCAGCGCCTCCCCGTACTTGACGTTGCCGACCACCGTGTCCAGCGAGGTTTTGCCCGAACGGAGTTGCGCCGTCTTGGCTTGCACGTAGACGGTTTCAGCCCAGACCTCGGTCCCCCACGCCACTAGACCGACGCAGAACAAGATCAGCGGAACCCAGTATCGTCGTGGTTGTGTCACAGCTTCCTCCCCCTCAGCACCGCGGCTTACTTCGATGTCATTTCATACACCCCGTCCCACGCCGGAGGCGGAGGTGCCTGCCGGTAATTGGCAGACCGTTCCACATAAACCCGTGATGGCCCGTCCGCCGGATCCAAATCGGCCGCCTCGGTAAATCTGGCCCAGGCCGTCTCGAAGTCTCGCTGCTTGTACGCGGCGAGCCCCTCCAGGTACCGGTCAACGACGCGTCGTTTGGCTTCGACGACCTGTCCCTTCCGGCCCAGGAGTTCGAATACGACGACCGGCTCGTTCTTGCCTTTCACTCGTAGCAGATCGATCTCGCGCACTTCAACGTCGTTCTTAGCCAGTTCGGCGGTGCGTTGCCCGATCAGGATCAACGTATCGTAATATTTGCTCGCCCCTTCGAGACGCGACGCCAGATTGACGCTGTCTCCCGTCACCGTATATTCCATGCGCTCATCGGACCCCATGTTGCCGACGATGCAAGGACCGGAGTTGATGCCGATCCTGGCGCCGATCTCCGGCAACCCTTCCTGCACCCAGATCCCGCGGAGTCTGGCCAATTCAGCCTGGCAGTCCAACGCGGCATAACAGGCCAATGAGGCATGCGTCGGATCGTCGAGCGGTGCCCCGAAGAGCGCCATGATACCGTCCCCCAAATACTTATTCACATTGCCGCGGTGCGTCGTCTTGATGATGGTCGTCATGGCCGACAGGTAGCGATTGAGCAACGCCACCAAATCCTCCGGCGACATCTTCTCCGAAATCGTCGTAAAGCCCGCGATGTCGGAAAACAGGATCGAGATTTCCTTTTTTTCCCCACCCAACTTGATGGCCTCGGGGTTGCGCATGATCTCTTCAACCACCTCGGACGACATGTACTTGTCGAAGGCCGCGCGCATAAGCCGCCGCTGCCTTCCCTCGGTCACATATTCCACCGTGGCCGCCGTCCCGAATGTCAGGGCGAGGGCCACTTCGGGAAAGACCAGTTCCAGCCAACGCGCATGCCCGCCATACGCGTGCGCCACCAAGCCGTAGTAGGCCACGGCAAGCCCCAGCGTCACGCCGAATTTCACCGGATAGGATCGGACCAACATGAAGGCCCCGGCCGAGGCGAGGCACAGCAGCAAGAGCACCGTCAACGAAAACCAGGCCGGCGCGGCCTGCAATCCTTGCCCATGCAGCAAATTGTCCAAGGCCGCCATGTGGATCAACACACCGGGCGTGGCGGAAGAAAATGGCGTCACCCGAAGATCGTACAGACCTGCGGCCGTCCCGGCGATAAACACAACCTTGTCTTTGAACACCGTCGCATCCAATGTTGGCCGCTCCCCGTTCTGCTGTCGAGCGAATGCCTGCAGCACGGCACCGATCGAATACTTCCGGGCATGGTAGGTCTGCTCCAGCGAACCGTGCCACCGAATCAGGAGCTGGCCGTCGGCATCGAGTGGAACACTGGTGTTCCCGATCCGTACCCGTCCGTCCTTGACGGAAATCCTGTCCGCTCCGAGCAAGTACCGAGCCACTGCGACCGAAAGGTGCGGGACGAATTGCCCGCCCAATTGCCCTAGCACTGGAATGCGCCTCGTCGGACCATCCGCATCCGCGGACAGATTGATGACGCCGAGTCCATGCGCCTGCTGCGCCAGCACTGGGGTCGGCGGTTTGATCCCGGCTTGCATGCCCGCCATGCGATCCGATTCCTGCCACTCGACTTTCAGCGTTGCGCGGGATTGGAGATCCGTCGGTATCGAGGTGGACTCGGCCAGGAACAACATGGGCAGGAACACGTTGTCTGCCGCGTGCATGTCATCCGCAAACGACTGATCAAACTCCTCGGCATTCTCATCCGGTTCGAAAAACATCACATCGAACACGACGGCCTTGGCGCCCGCTTGCTTGAGATAGCGGACCACATACCCGAATCGATCGCGCGGCCAGGGCCACCGCCCGAACGCCTCCAGGCTCGATTCGTCGATGGCCAGCAACAGCAGATTGGAATCCGCCTTGGCAGGATCCGCATAACGCCGGACCAGATGATCCAGCGCCTTGAGTTCTATCACCTCAAACCAGCGGGTCATCCGCAGTCCGGCCACGAGACTGAACACGGCGAGGCCGACCGCAAGCGCGGAGAAGAGTTTCGTTGTCCGTGTCGAAGAGGTCATCGAGCAGATTCACCCGAGGCAACAGCGTATACCGAAGGGCTATCGTACTGGAGATCGGATAAGAGGGAAAGAGGCGGGAGCGAACCATCGTTCGCGAACGGACATTCGGTGGTGTATCTGTCACCTCACAGCTACGGCGCGTCATTCGCGCAACGAAACCCCAACGTCGGACCCCAGTAGGTCATTTCATCCCATCCTCGATAACCGGCGCGCAATTCGAGCGGCCGTTCCATCCAGCTACCGCCTCGCAACACTCGAAAGGTTCCACGCAGGGGGCCTTGCGGGTCACGTGCCGGCGAGGTGCGGTAAAAATCTTCCGCATACCAATCCTTCACCCATTCTGAAACCAAACCAACCATGCCGGACACGCCATAAGGGGAACGGGTGGCCAGCGGCATGCTCACCGGCTCGGCGCCGTTCGTAGAGGCTTTTCCATCCGTGAGCGCCCCCCGGCTTTTTTGAATCACCTCGTCGCTGTTGCCCCAGGGGTACCGCCTTCCATCGATGCCGCGCGCGGCTTTCTCCCATTCGGCCTCCGTGGGCAACCGTTTCCCGCCCCATTGACAGTAGGCTCTCGCCTGCATCCAGGTGACATCGGTTACGGGATGTTGCTCCTGCTGAGGATCATCGAAGGCTGCGCGCACTTTAGGCGGGAGACAGCTCCCTCCGTCTACACAGGCTCGATACTGTGTGTTGGTCACCCCCTGCTGATCGATCCAGTAGGAACTGAGATAGAGGCGATGCAGCGGACGCGCATCGGGCAGGCCATCCTCCATCCCCATGAGAAACTCCCCCGCCGGAATCAGCACCATTCCAGCCGGTGGTGTCAGGCCTTGTTCCAACAGCCGTTTGACGGCCTCCTGTTGATCCACCTGAAGCTGAACATTGACCCGATCGATGGACTCCTCACCGACCGACGGTGCGGTCTCGTTCGAATGAACCAGCGGCACAGGCGCGCGGGCCACTGACGTCTGCCCGCCTCGCAGCGTCTCCGCAGGTGGGGACGTTGCGACAGATTGGCTCGAGGCCGCCGGTGTTTCAGACATGCGAATGGTCTCGATCCGTACGGCTGTCCGCGCCATGTCCGGTACGGGATCGCTGGTCCCTTTTCCCTTCTTGCCCTCTTTTCTGACTTTGCCGATCGCCGAAAAATCAAAATCCGGAATATTGGCCAGCAACGGTGTGGCATAACTGATCGGGACGGCGAACGCCATGCCTTCCGGCACAATGCCGGAGGGGTGCGTAAATTTCGTGGTGAGAATCCCGACAACTTCACCCTGCCGATTGAAGACCGCCCCGCCGCTGTTGCCCGGGTTCACCGCCGCGTCCACTTGAAACACCCGTTGCACGCCCCTCGTACGCACAGCAGCCACATGGCCTCTGGTGATGGTGGTTTCGCGCAACCCGAACTGAAACCCAACGGCAATCACCTCTTGATCCAGCTTCACGGCCCCGGCGTAGCCAAGCGGCGCTTCGGACAACCCGACGGTTTCCACCTTCAGAAGCGCGAGGTCATGCTCCGCATCCACACTGACGAGCACCGCAGGCGCCCGAAACTCTCCTGGCGTGACAATCGTAATCCGTTTGGCGCTGGCGACCACATGATGCGCCGTGAGGACATAGCCATCGTGGTGGACAATCACGCCGCTGCCCGCCGGTCTCTCGACCGGCAGCGGTGGCCGCTCATTGGCCTCTCCGTGACCGACACGACCCAGAAAGAGGGTGACTAAGACCAGAAGAATCTTCATGGTTTGACCGGCAACAGCACACTGATCGCCCCGGCATTTTGTCCGAGGACGAGGCCTTCCCGCGGATAGCCCATGCGGTCGGCCGCCCCTTTGGGTTCACCATGACAATCCAGGCAATGCCTGGTTGCATACAACGGAAACATCAAGCGAAACGAGGAGCTGTTGGCTGCCATCTCGCTGATGACGGTTTCCCGAGGGTAGGCAGAATCGGCAAACGCTTCCAACGCGCCCCGTTCATAGGCGTCCGGACGGTTAGCAGGATTCCGCGGAGCCAGCGACGTTTGTTTCAGTCGCACGCCCGTCTGATCGGTGAACCGGGCAGACACCCGCGCCCCGAACGCGGCGGGAATAAACCCCGTGAATCCAGCAGCCTGGGGATCACGCTCCCGGCGGACATCAGCGATCACCTGCCTGCTGGTGTCGACCAATGCGCGAAGGAGCCGTTTCGTTCGCGGGGCCAGCGTCGTGTTGTCCAACTCACGCATGTCGATTCCGGCCCGGCCGCGAAACATGTCCAGGAGTTGGCGTTCGAAGGCGTCCGGCGTAAGGCCTTTGCCGTGCGATTCATCCAACAGGATCTGATTGTCATTGATGACCGCACGGCCGGAGTCGAGGAGTACGGCGAGTAGACGAGCAGTCTGTTCGAGTTCGAGTACGGTGTGGAATGGAATGGAAGAACGGTCGGGCTGTTCGAATCCCGAGGTCGGCTGAATGGCGATCAGCCCCCCTCCTGCTAGCAACGATGCCAACATCCACGGCAGACGACATCGCATGGACGGCCCCTGATGCGTTCGCGTTGCGGGGTGCAGGGAACCGTGCGCTGCCGCCGGCTTCAGCCGGACCGCAGCGCACGTGGGGTAAATGGTACGAGTGGCCTGCGATCAAGTCAAGGCGCCACGCGCATGCCGACCCCTGCGTCCTTACCGATTGGACTGGATGTCGATCATCACATTGTCCGCATCCAACTCGATCGTCACGGGCATCCCTTCCTGGAACACCGAGAGTTTGCTCCCTGCCAGGGTGTCCACCTCAAACCGTTCAAACCCCTCAGGAGTGGAGATGTGGATTTCTCGCCAGAAGGGATCAGCATAGTGAATCCGGCCGGCCAACACCTTGTGATTGGCAAAATCCTCACCACCTGGTCTGGTGGCGTCCAGCAACACGTTTCCCGAATCGACCAGCAACCACACCTCATCACCGACCTGCGCATCATGCAGCCCGATTCGATCCGCCTTATTGGGACTGATCGTCCGCATTTGCAGCCCATACGGAGTTTTCACAAACAGGAGGCCGCTTTCAATTTTGGCAATCTGCCCACTCACGGCGAGATGCACGCCCGGTGATGATCTCTCTGAGGATTCCGCCCCGGCCGGCACCAATGGACACAGGACTCCGATCAATCCGACGAGAAGGCACGCCGTCCACTTCATGGCAACCTCCTTTCACATCTTTCGCGCTCCCTGTCCGTTCAGTACCCCGGCTCACTCCCCATCCCTGGAGCCGGTGGGACAGCAATGCCATATTCCTGGATCGGAGTGATCATGACGGCAAAGTTGAACAATTCATCCGCCGCCACGTCGTGAATACCCTGATCGCGAGTCCTCAACATCTTGAACCACTTCCCCATTTCGGTTTTGACGGTCTTGGTATCTCCCCGTCCGATGGCATCCTTCACGATCGCCAGCCGTTGGCTGTACGGTTCCCAATTCGCACCCGGATAGCTGATCTTGTAGAAGTTGAGTGACCCGTTGAGTTCATCGACCCAAGACTGTTGAGCACCGACATTTCCGATGAGCAGGCTCGCCCCGAGACAGAATCCGAACACCAGGGTCCACCCCACATATCTCAATCTGGAGCTGTTCATAGTGCGCCTCCTTGGTCATGACGCGATCCCCGGAAAGGGGATCAGTAGGAGACCGCCGATTGACGATCCGATTCCCGCGCCTCCTCCGCATCCTTGCTGTCCGGCGTCCTCAGCATATTCATGTCCGTCCCTTCGGTCGCATCGAGGTCCGGGACCACCAGCTGGCGATCAAACCCCTTATCCGGCTCAGTGCCCGCCTGATCACTGGAAGCGGGGTTGTCTCCAGGCCGACTTTCCATCTGCGGCGAGAAGGTCCCGAACATCTGATCCGGATGAATGACCTGAGCGAAACCCACAGACGCCAGCCATGCGGCGACAACCGACCCGAGCACGATCTGGAAGGTAGGCACGAGGCATGTGCTCCTGTTCATAATGCCTCCTCCTCTCTGAAATATGGACGATTCGATCTGTGACGATCGGCACCGATCTCACTCTACGAAAAGGTCTACACGAGGCCTATTGCCTGGGAGGTGGATTTTCTCTCCACCCTTCGGGTGAGGCGGAGTGCGGTGAGCAATCGGGCGTTAGCCGTTCCCGAGGTAGACGAGCACGGCCTCAACACGCCCGTTGACCTTCAACTTTTGATAGGCGTGATGGAGATGCGTTTTCACCGTATCGAGGGACACACAGAGTTGATCGGCGATTTCTTTGTTACTGCGCCCGGCCGCGGCACAGGCAAGGATTTCTTGTTCCCGATCGGTCAACAAGGAGAGCCCCCCGGAATCGGTCTCCCCCTGTTGGCCTGCCAAGGCCACAGCCTTTTTGGCAAACCCATCCGGCATGTAGGCCGAATGCACGGGCTTGTTCTGGAAGGTCGCGCGGATGATCCGGAGAAACTCCTCATGGTCGGCGTCTTTCAAAATGTACCCGGAGGCTCCCGCCTGCACGGCGGCAACGATCCGGGCATCGTCGTCATGCACCGACAGCATCAATACCCGGCAGTCCGCGACACAACTACGGATCAGGCGGGTGGCCGTAATACCGTCCAGCCGCGGCATGTCGACATCCATCAACACGATGTCGGGCTTTTCCGCCACGGCGAGGTCGAACGCCTGTCGACCATCCATCGCGTCCCCCACGACCACAATGTCCGGCTCATGCTCGAGCAACATCCGTAAACTCTGCCGAAACAATCGTTGATCCTCGGCGATCAGGATGGTGATAGGCATGACTGCTCCTGTCTGACCGGCAACGCGACCGTCAAGACGGCTCCACCCGCAGACCGATTGCCTGCGGTGATGCGGCCGCCATGGGCCTCCACCACAAGCCGACAAAAATGCAGCCCCAGGCCGCGCCCGATCCGATAATCCTGCCCATCCTTCTTGCGGAAGAACATGTCAAACACATGCGGCACATCATCCGGGGCGATTCCCGGCCCCTCATCCTCGATATGGATCATCACCATAGATCCAAAAGACGGCTCACAAGCTGCCGTTGCGCACGACATCGACGCCTCCTCCACCAGCAGAGTCAGGGTAATGGTGCCCTGCGGCGGCGAGTATTTGAGGGCGTTGTGCAGCAGGTTGATCAAGACCCGTTGCAACCGTCGCCCGTCCCCCCACACCCACACTTCCTCCGACGGCCTACGCACCGCGAATCGCACGCCCTGCGCCTCTGCCTCGAAACGGAAGAGCCTCAACGTCTCTTGCAAGAGCTGACCAGTGGCGACCGGCGACCGGCTCAGCGGAAGACCCGAATAGTGTTCCTGATACACATCCAACATGTCGTTGATCATGCCCAGGAGCAGGTCGGTCGTGAAGCGCAAATCCTCCAAACAGCGACGTGGCAGATCCTGTCCCATCTCCGGACGTCCGGCAAGCCATTCCAGCGTTTTCTTGATCCCGGCCAGAGGATTGCGGATGTCGTGCGCAAACATCGAGGCGAACTGACTCAACGACGCGAGGCGTTCGGATCGCAGCAATTGCTGCTCGAGTTGTTTCTGCTGAGTCAAATCACGGAGTTGCACCATGATCGATTCGATGCGGCCGGCCTTCTTGACCGGCACGCAATCGACGTCCATCGTCAGCTCACCACCTACCATCGGCACGCGCATCACGCCTGCCGACACGTCCTCGCCACTTTGACGCACACGATCCAACTGGGCCTGCAGACGAACTTGCTGGGCCTCAGCCACGAGTTCGAGAACCGGACGGTGAACGAGGGTCGAGGCCGGTCGGCCGAGCGTCAGCTCACCACGCCTATTCATGGCTTGGATCACACCGAGGGGATCGACCAGGATTTTGGTATCGACCGAGTGATCCCACAACAGTCGATAGTGTTCTTCGGAAGTCGCCAGGTCGGCATTAGCCTGCTCGACTCGACGAAGATATTGTGCCTTCGCTTGTGACGCCAGCTCCAAGCGTTCAGCCAACTCATCGAAACTCGCGGCGAGCCGGTCGATCTCTTCAATGCCACTAACACGGTTGGACGACGACGGAAGCAGGGCGGAATATTCACCACCGCCCATCTGGTTGATACGCTGAATCAGCGCACCCAGAGGCCGCACAATCCGTCGCCCCAGCCGCCAGCGTAACCACACCACAAACACGCCCGTCCCGATCCAGAACGCGCCAAGCTTCCCGAGCAACGCAGACAACGGCTCGAATGTCTCTGCCGGATCCTGCTGTACCAAGATGGACCAGGCCGGCGCCTGCGCCACCTCTGAGGGAAGCACGACAGGGGCTATTCCGATGATGCTCCCTTGCGCCCCGTGACTATCCCGGTCGACCTGGGTCCATCGGGCGGCAGGAACCCCGGTCCTCCCGTGTGTGAGACTCTCCGGAAGAGGTGTATGAAGGTTGCGCGCGCGCGCGGAGCAGGCCAGGATCGCTCCATGCTCATCCAACAGCATCATATGCCCTGTCCGACCCAGACGGCTCCCAAGAATAGAGGACAGGATGCGATTCGTCCCGATGACGACCTTGAGGACACCACGGACCGGCGCGCCCCGCTCACCAATCGGCACCGCGACTTCCCAGTACCCACTCCCCTCTTCATCCACCGTGAGGGGTCCTGCCCAGGAATGCCCCTGTTGCACGACCGCCGTCCACCAAGGCTGTCGGCTGTAAAAACCTCGGGTGGCATCATTCACCCGTCCACCGACCAGTTGGCCGTCCGTCCGTACAATGGCGAGGGAATGGAAATATCGATGCTGCTCTTCACGCCATCGCTCCACCTGGGGATTCGCCTGCGCAGAGAGCATCGCTCCCTCCACGGACGCTCGGGGATCGGGAAGCGCGGCAAGCCGTTGCACCCACTCAATTTCACCGGCAAGCAGTAAGGCAGCCTTGTCGGCACTTTGACGGGCTATTTCCTGGAAGGTGATCCCGACGGTGGACTGAAGCGACTGTCTGGCGTGCCAATAGGCATAGGCGAGGCCTACGGTGCCGCAGAACATTCCCACGGCGAGTACAGACAGGGTGAACAAACTCTGAAGACTGACCCGCTGGCGCATGACGGCAGGCCATAGGGTAGGTTGCGGCTCGACCGGCGACTTAGGTCAGGCGCTATGTGCGGCCCGACGAAGCTCCGATCCCGACGCAATGTGGTTACGTCCTATCAGACTCCGCACACCGAGTCGCAGACGGGCACGTTCGGGGATACTTCTTCAGCATACAAAAATTCCGGCATGGAACATAGCCCCCAAGCCACCGAGTTATCGCAATTCCACAATCGTCACTCCGTCGCCACCTTCCGCACGATCACCCGGCCGAAACGCCACGACATAGGGGGAGGCCTTCAGATATTCCCGTAGCGCGGCCCGCAACCGACCGGTGCCGTGCCCATGGATGATGCGCACAAAGGGGCTTCCCCCAAAGACGGCACGATCGAGACCGGCCACGACGACATCCAACGCATCGTCGGCTGCCTGCCCACGCACGTCCAGCGTCTCCTGGATGTCTTCAGAGGCCAAGGTCTGGGTAGTTCGCCTCGGGGAACCGGCGCTCGTTTTGATCGGCTCAGGAACTGCCGGCCGACGACTCCTGGAGATGCCTGCCAGACTTGCCACATTCGCCAGGATTTCCCCCTCACCGACTTTCAGACGCACGCGCTTTTTGCCCTGAGGATTTTCCAGCAGCGTGCCTGTCATACCGAGTCCCACCACTTCGACGGCATCTCCAGTGGATAGCTGATCGACGGGAATCGGTTCTTCGGACTCTCCGACCTCGTGCCGAACCGCCTGTTCCAATTCCACCAGCCGCGCCTTGGCCTCTTTGGCCTTGAGCAGTTTTTGATCCCGCTTCAAGTCATCCATCGTTGCCTGCACGGCCGCCCGGGCGCGTTGAAACTCCTGGGACAACTTTTTCTTCAACCCCTGTCGCTCATCCCGTTCGGATTCCTGCAGGAACGTCAGCAATTCCTGTGTTTCTCGAGACGCCTGTTCCGCAGCCTGCCTGGCCGCCGTCGCCGCAGCAAGGTCCTCGCTCAATCGTCGTTGCTTGTCCTGCAGATCACTCAACAGGGTCTCAAGGACCCTGTTATCGCCCTGAAGCCGCGCCCGGGCATCGCCCAGCAAAGCTCGATCCATTCCGAGCCGCCCTGCGATTTCAATTGCAGCAGACCCCCCCGGTTGTCCCTGGATCACCCTGTAGGTCGGTGACAGGGTCTCGATATTGAATTCGACACTCGCATTGGCAAATCCTGGCCGCTCGTGGGCTAAACCTTTCAGGACGCTGTAGTGCGTGGTGGCCACAACCTTCACCCCAGCCTCTGCCAACCGACAGAGTAAGGCACTGGCGAGCGCCGCGCCTTCAGCCGGATCGGTGGAGGTCACCGGCTCATCCAACAAGACCAGCGCACGACCGGGCCCCCCCGACGTCGACGGCCCTCCTGATGCGGCTCCGTCGGACACCTCCGAGAGCAGCTGCACCATCTGCGTAATATGCGCAGAAAAGCTGGACAGATCTCGTGCCAGATCCTGCGCATCTCCGATATCGGCATACACCGAGGGAAAGATCGCCATTTCCGACTCAGGCGCACAGGGAAGGTGCAGACCGCAGCGCACCATCAACGAGAACAAGCCAAGCAACTTCAGCGTGACGGTTTTTCCTCCCGTGTTGGGGCCGGAGATGATGAGCACCCGCACGGTTTCATCAAACGCCAAGTCGTTGGGCACCACCTGCTCTTTCGTCAGCACCAGGAACGGGTGACGCGCCTGCTTGAGCAGCACGCACCCCTGATCGTTGAGACGTGTGGGAGAGGCCTGCAGGCGCTGACTCAGCGCCGCCTTTGCCGATATGCTATCCAGTCGACCCAGCACTCCCACCGTTCCTGCCAGTGCCGGTTGATGAGGAGCCACCAGCGCGGACAACTCGCGCAGGATGCGACGCACCTCACGCTCGACGTCCAAATCCACAACCTTAATAGAATTATTCAGGTCTACCAGTTCGCGCGGCTCCAGAAAGAGGGTGGCGCCGCTCGACGACACATCGTGCACGATGCCTGGAACCCGCCCTTGCATCTCAGCCTTGATCGGAACCACATACCGGCCTTCCCGTTGAGCAAAGTACTGCTCCTGCAAGACCTCTTCGTATCGGCGCGAGTGCAAGATTTGATCGAGGCGATGCCGCATTTGCTGTTTGAGGTCTGTGGCACGCTGCATCAGGCGATGCAACTCCGGGCTGGCCGACTCCCGTATGGACCCATCGGGTTCGATCGCTCGCTTCAAGGCGTCGGACAACCTGCGATACTCGCTCACCGGCCCCAACGCCGGCACCAGGGCGCTCACCGTCGGCGCATCAGCCTGGTGGCGGAGAAGGTAGCGCTGCACGTCATCGATGACTTCCAGGACAAGGGCAATATCCCGCAACCCATGCGCTTCCAGAGCCGCCCCCTTGGCCACCCGCCCCAACCACTCCAACACGTCCGGAAATCGCAGGATCGGAAAGGGATCGGTCCCGCCCCGCAAGCGGATCATGTCGGTGGTTTCCGCCTGTCGGATTCGGGCTTGAGCCAGATCCTCTTCCAACTCCATCGTACGACAATATTCGACGCCAATCGTCGATTGGGCGTACGACGCCAGGTATTCCAATAACTTCCCCCACTCGAGCACTTTTCCTGCTTCAGCCTGCAATGTTTCGGACGGCATATCGCTCCGACGCCCCATGGATGTTCAAAAAACAGACTCTACCCGACCCCTTGCGCACACACAAGACAGGCCGTCTCTCCACTCACTCGCCGATGTCCGTTTCGCCAATATCCACCGGCCTTCCCTCTTTTTGTATGCTTGACACGCAGAAAGTCGGTCAGTACTATCGCCCCAGATTCACTCAGTTCAACCCGTTTAATTCTTGAGGATTTAGCCCCATGACCACACGCATCGGCATCAATGGATTCGGACGCATCGGCCGCAATGTTCTCCGCGCCTCTCTGGGAGATCCCAGCCTGGAGTTTGTCGCCATCAACGATCTGACCGATGCCAAAACATTGGCCTACTTGCTCAAGTATGACTCGGTTCATGGAACGCTGGAGGCCTCGGTCGAGGCCAAGGATGACCAACTGATCGTGGACGGAAAAGCGATCAAGGTCTTGGCCGTGAAGGATCCAAAGGAATTGCCTTGGAAAGCACTCAATGTCGATATCGTGGTGGAGTCGACCGGACGGTTCACGGATCGCGAGGGTGCAGGAAAACATCTATCCGCCGGGGCAAAAACCGTGATCATCTCTGCCCCCGCGAAAGACCCTGATGCCACCGTCGTACTGGGCGTCAATGAACAGGTCTTTGACGCCAAAACCCATCACATTGTCTCGAACGCCTCGTGTACGACCAACTGCCTCGCGCCGGTTGCGAAAGTCTTGCTCGAAAATTTCGGCATCAAACACGGCGTCATGACGACGATCCACTCCTACACCAACGATCAGCAACTGCTCGACCTCCCTCACAAGGACTTGCGTCGGGCACGTGCTGCCGGGATGTCCATGATCCCAACAAGCACCGGGGCTGCGAAAGCGCTTCACCTGGTGATTCCGGAATTAAAGGGGAAATTGGATGGATTGGCCATTCGCGTTCCGACGCCAAACGTCTCCTTGGTGGACCTCACCGTGGAAACGGAAAAGGACTGTGATGTGGCCGGGGTGAATGCCGCGTTCAAGAAGGCCGCCGACGGCCCGATGAAAAACGTGCTGGCCTACTCAGATGCCCCCATTGTCTCGATCGACCTCAAGGACGATGCGCATTCCGCTATCGTCGATGCCCCGCTGACCGCGGTCATCGACAAACGATTAGTCAAAGTCACGGCATGGTACGACAACGAGTGGGGCTATTCCTGCCGTGTGCGGGACCTGATCAAGTACATCGTTGCCAAAGCGTCGTGAACCGAGTCCCACACTTCGCGCTTTTCTGACGTGCAGCACCGGCCGGAGCTGCCAGCCACCGGCGCGGAACACCCGGAAAAGGAGTGAGGCCCTGTCATGAATATTCGCAAACGAATTATCGAGGATCTTCAACTACGCGGAAAGCGTGTGATTATCCGAGCAGACTACAATGTCCCGCTCGATGATTCCTTGCAAATTACCGACGACACCAGGATTCGATCCACGCTTCCGACCATCAACCGAGCGGTTGATGAAGGCGCGAAGGTGATCCTGTGTTCGCACCTCGGCAGGCCGAAGGGGAAATTCGATCCCAAATACAGCCTCGCTCCAGTAGCGAAACGGCTCCAGCGATTGCTTGGCAAGGAAGTGACATTTGCTCCGGACTGTATCGGCGCGGCCGTCGAAAGTCTCGTCGCCAAGATGCAACCCGGCGACGTCATGCTGTTGGAAAACCTCCGCTTCCACCCCGAAGAGGAGAAAAATGACGAAGGATTTTCCAAGGCGCTCGCCTCACTCGCCGATGTGTATATCAATGACGCCTTCGGTGCTGCCCATCGAGCCCATGCATCGACCGTCGGTATCACGAAATACATCCCCGAAGCAGCGGCCGGCTACCTTCTCAAGAAAGAGATCGAGTATCTCGAAGGGGCCGTCGAAAATCCGGTGCGGCCCTTTGTGGCCATTCTCGGAGGAGCGAAGGTCTCAGGGAAAATCGGGGTCATCGAAAACCTCGGCAAGAGGGTCGACAAGGTCATTATCGGCGGTGGCATGGCCTTTACGTTTTTGAAGGCGATGGGGCTCGAGATCGGGCAATCACTCGTTGAAAACGACATGCTCGATTTCGCCAAAGGGGTGCAGGACCATGCCTTCTCGAGCGGCGTCAAATTTTATCTGCCGGTAGACTGTGTCGTCGCCGCCAGCCGCGAGCCGGGCGCCGAAACAAAGATCGTTCCGGTTCAGGAAATTCCAAAGGGCTGGTACGGGTTGGATATCGGACCGGCTTCCGTGAAACTCTTCTCAGAAGCCGTCCAGGACGCCAAGACCATTCTCTGGAACGGCCCGATGGGCATGTTTGAGGTGGATGCCTTTGCACGAGGCACCCTGGCGATGGCCCATTCCGTCGCAAACGCCTATGCGCTCACCATTGTCGGCGGAGGTGAAACGGCACTGGCCATTCACCGCGCGGGGGAATCTGAAAGCATCTCGTTCATCTCGACTGGTGGTGGAGCGGCGCTCGAACTTCTCGAAGGCAAAACCCTCCCGGGGCTTGCGGCACTCCCAAATCGTCCGGCGTAACGATATTCTTGACCCACGCTTCCCACGAGAGGCCCCGTGAGAACACGCTTCATCGTCGGCAACTGGAAAATGAACAAGACGGCCACCGAAGCCGTGGCGTTTGTTCATCGCCTGAATCAGGAGTTACCCAGCCTTGAACATATCCAGGTTGGGTTCACACCGCCATTTACCGCCTTGCACGCCACGCGAGACGCGCTTGGTTCAACGCCGGCCTTTCTCCTCGGAGCTCAAAATCTCTATTGGGAGGACAAAGGCGCGTTCACCGGCGAGGTATCGGGTCCGATGCTGAAGGACCTCGGCTGTGAGTTCGTCCTCGTCGGCCATTCCGAACGCCGGCAATATTTTGGAGACCAGGATACGTGGACGAACCAGAAGGTTCTAGCAGCCATCCGGCACGGACTCCACCCGATTCTCTGTGTGGGTGAAACCCTCCAGGAACGCGATGCCGAACAGACGAACCTCGTGATTGAACGACAACTTCGTGCCGGACTTGTCGGGGTTGACGGCCCAGGACTGGCTACCCTCACGATCGCATACGAGCCAGTTTGGGCGATTGGAACGGGACGAGCTGCCACGGCACAGCAAGCTGTACCGGTCCATCGCATGATCCGTCGCATTATCGGTGAATTGGGTGGAGCACACTTGGCCAAGGAGATGAGAATTCTCTATGGCGGCAGCGTCACACCGCACAATATTGCCGATTTTTTATCTTCCGAAGAAATCGATGGCGCGCTGGTCGGCGGGGCTTGTTTAGATCCCATCTCTTTTGCTACACTCATCAAGGTCGCTATCGGCTCCAAGCCCACCACGACCTCGTAAACACTATGTATACCTTGCTGGTCATTGTTCATGTCATCGTCTGCCTGCTCATGATTGGAGCAATTTTGCTGCAATCCGGGAAGGGAGCCGAAATCGGTGCAGCGTTCGGCGGTTCAAGTCAAACCGTATTCGGCAGCCGTGGGCCGGCGAATTTCTTGAGCAAGTTTACGGTGATCACCGCATTCGTGTTTATGTTTACGTCATTGTCTTTGGCTATCCTGGCCAAAGATCGCACCTTCTCCTCCACAGTCATTGACCTGAACAAGAAACCGGCCACGACGTCTCCCAGTTCGCCTTCGACCGACAGCACTTCCGCCCCTGCAAAGGACTCCCACTCCTCCGGCGAGAGCTCGCACTAAGCTTTTCTCCCCTTCCCATCATTCAGTTTATCTCCGGATTCATTCGCGAAGTCTCTTCTCATCTTGAGTATCGTCGTCGTCGATTCGTTCAGCTCAACCGATTGAACACCGGCTGACGTTGCTCAGAAAAATACACCCACTGGCGGAAGCCTACCGGATGTGCAGACCTAAGAGCCGTCAAGAAGAGGTTGGCGGTGTCGCATTACCTCCGAGTGAGTACTCATGACAGAGCATTCGATGCAGGGCCGCTAGGGGTAGGAACAGGAGTGCGATGGACGACGACAGGACTTGGCACACCTCACACACGACGTGAGTCCGACAATTTTGCTGAGACTCCGACGATCGTCAGCGCGGGAGGAGTAGCAATGCTACGAGATCGCTAGACCGGGGTAAGCCAATGCCGATGAGCGGGATCTGTGCCGCCCACCACATCAAAAAATGCCTTCTGTAGAGTCTTTGTGATGGGCCCGGGAGTTCCGGTCCCGATGCGCCGCTGATCAATCTCCGTCACTGGTGTCAGCTCTGCTGCGGTCCCAGTCACGAACACTTCTTCGGCCACATACATTTCGTCTCGGGTGAATCGCTCCTCCACCACCGGAATCTGGCGTTCTTTTGCCAATTGAAGGATCGAATTCCGAGTGATTCCCTCGAGGATCGAGGTGAGCGGCGTAGTCTTCAACACTCCACGTCGCACAATGAAGACATTCTCACCTGTACCTTCAGCGACATACCCCTCAGGATCCAACATAATGGCTTCATCGTACCCATCGGCTTTGACTTCCCGCTTGGCAAGTATCGAATTCACATAGTAGCCGGAGATCTTCCCGCGAGTCATGGAGACGTTCACATGGTGGCGGGTAAAGGAAGACACTCTGGCTCGAATCCCCTTCGCCAAGGCCTCATCCCCGAGATACGTCCCCCATTTCCATGCGGCGATGCTCACATTGATGGGATTGTCACCAGGATACAGACCCATGGCCCCATAACCGATATAGACCAGCGGGCGGATGTAGCAAGCTTCGAGCTTATTGACCCTGACGGTTTCAACAATCGCTTCGGTGATTTGCTTCCTGTCGTAGGGTATCTCCATCAGGCCGATATGGGCCGATTCGAACAACCGATCCACATGCTCGCGCAGCCTGAAAATGGCCGAGCCGTTCTGCCCCTTGTAACACCGGATGCCCTCGAAGGCTGCCAGGCCATAGTGCAGTGAATGTGTGAGCACATGGACCTGCGCATCAGCCCACGCAACAAACTTCCCGTCCATCCATATTTTTTCGCTGGTTTGTAGCATGCGCCGGATAATACCAGCGCCTCGCGATAAGCGTCAAGGCAACGACTGCCCCATCTGCCGACCTGCAGCTTCTCATCCGGTCGCGCACATTCTTCGGGTTTTGCCGGGCCCGTTCATCCAACACAGCAGTAATTCTTGACACTCTCTCCGAGGCTATGATAAACATCCGCGTTCTGCTGACGAGGAGAAAGGCGATCATGTACGCTATTATTGAAACAGGCGGGAAACAGTATCGAGTGGAAGCGGGAACCGTGCTCCAAGTGGAGTCACTTCCTGGAGAAGTCGGGCATTCGGTGCAGATCGACAAGGTTCGACTACTGCACGGAGAAGGCGGTCTGGTAGTCGGTCAACCGGTGGTCGCAGGGGCAAAGGTGACCGCGGAGATTCTTCGCCAAGGACGCACCCGTTCCATCACCATCTTCAAGAAACAACGGCGCAAAAACTATCGGCGGACTCGGGGCCACCGGCAAGGCTTCACGCAGCTGCGGGTCACCGGGATCGAAACGAAATAACGGCCGTAAGGAGAGTTTGCCATGGCAACAAATAAAGGCGGCGGTTCCACACGGAACGGCCGTGACAGTAATCCACAGTACCTCGGCGTCAAAGCCTATGGTGGAGAGACCATCAAGGCGGGATCCATCATCGTGCGCCAGCGCGGCACGAAGTTTTTTCCTGGGCTGAATGTGGGCTTGGGCCGCGATCATACCCTCTATGCCTACGTCTCCGGTGTCGTAAAATTCGAAGGTGGTCGCGGCCGACAAAAGGTCAGCGTCTATCCGGTGACGACCAAGGCTTGACCTCTCATTCGTCCTGACCACGCCTCCACGGAAACTGACACCCTTCATTCACGCAACGTCCCCATGGGCCGGCGAATACGATATACTCCTGCTTCTGAATAACTACGCCGGCTGAGGGGGCGTTGCGATGTCCACATTTGTCGATCAAGCCCAAATCCTCGTGAAAGCGGGGGACGGCGGCAATGGCGCCTGCAGCTTTCGCCGCGAAAAGTTCGTACCCCGTGGCGGCCCTGACGGCGGTGACGGAGGCGACGGCGGAAACGTTCTCGTCCAGGCGACCACTCGCCTCACGACCCTGCTGGATCTCCGCTACCAGAAACACTATGAAGCCGAGAAGGGCGAGGGCGGAGGTGGCAGCAATTGCCATGGCCGTCGCGGAGTCGACGTCTCCATTCCCGTCCCAGTCGGCACGATGGTGTTCGACGTCAACACGCAGGAACTGCTCGCTGACCTAACGGAAGACGGCGCCAGCTGCGTCATCGCCAAGGGCGGCCGAGGGGGGCGTGGCAACACCCAATTCGCCACCTCCACCAACCGTGTTCCGACTCAGTTTGAGCCCGGCACTCCCGGCGAGGAGCGCCTCCTTCGGCTCGATTTGAAACTCCTGGCTGATGTCGGCCTAGTCGGATACCCCAACGCCGGAAAATCCACACTTATCGCCGCCGTCTCCGCGGCACGCCCCAAGATTGCCGACTACCCGTTCACCACCCTAACGCCAAACCTTGGCGTGGTTCGATCGGGCGAGGAACAGACCTTCGTTATTGCAGATATCCCTGGCCTGATCGAGGGGGCACATGAAGGCAAAGGGCTCGGGTTTCAGTTCCTCCGCCACATTGAGCGCACCAGCCTGCTGATTCATACGATCGACATCTCAGAGTGGGCCACGGAGGACCCGGTCACCAGCTTCAAAGTTATGCGACACGAGCTGGCTGCGTATGACCCTGCGCTTGCCGATCGCCCCTACGCAGTCGTGGGCACAAAACTTGACGTCAAAGGCGAAGGGGAACGGCTCGAACGGCTCAAGAAATATTGCCAACGGCGCAAGATTCCCTTCTTTGCCATCTCAGCCGCCACGCGTGAAGGATTAGATGAGTGCCTGCGCTACATGGGCCAACAGGTGGCGGCGTTGCGTAAAATTCCATGCGAGACGAAGTCGTAAAGCAAGCCAAACGCGTCGTGGTGAAGATCGGGAGCAGCCTCATCGCCTCGCGCGAGGTGGGCTTAAGCGCCGAACGCCTTGAGCGGCTCGCCACAGAAATTGCCGAGATCCGCAGCCAGGGGCGCGAGGTGCTCGTTGTCTCATCCGGCGCGGTCGTGTCGGGCATCAAAAAACTTGGGTTACGCGAATATCCCAAAAGTCTGCCGGTGAAACAGGCTGCTGCCGCAGTCGGTCAGAGCCAGTTGATGTGGGCGTACGAAAAGGCGTTTGAGCGTCTGAGCCTCCGCGTGGCTCAAGTCCTGCTCACTCACGAAGACCTCGCGGATCGCCGACGATTTTTGAACGCTCGACATACCCTGACCACCCTGATCAAATTCGGGGTCATCCCCATCATCAACGAAAACGATACCGTGGCCGTTGAAGAAATCCGGGTTGGCGACAACGATACGCTGGCCGCCCAGGTGGCGCACCTTGTCGACGCAGACCTGCTCATCATCCTGTCGGATGTGGATGGTTTATTCACTGCCGATCCTCGCAAGGATCCCAATGCAACCTTGATTCCCGTGATCCACGACATCACCGAAGACATCGAACAGCGCGCAGGCCTGTCCTCCACCTTTGAAGGAACCGGAGGCATGGCGACCAAGGTGCGGGCCGCGAAAAAGGTCGGAGAATACGGGGTCCCGACCTTGATCTTGAATGGCAGCCACCAACGACTCCTCCCGGAAGTGCTGTCAGGGCAGCCAGGCGGCAGCTTGTTTCTTGGTCGCGAGCGCCGCATGAACAGCCGGAAACACTGGATCGCGTTTACATTGCGCCCTCGGGGCCATGTCCAATTAGATCAGGGCGCGGTCGAGGCCCTGGTGCGCAATGGCAAGAGTCTTCTCGCCTCAGGCATCCGCGACATCAGCGGCCAATTCGAAGCCGGTGACCCCGTCACCTGTACCGCTCCCGACGGGAAGGAGTGCGCCAAAGGCCTGGTGAACTTCTCCTCCTCGGTCCTGACCCGCATCAAAGGCCTCAAGACTGCCGATATCCAGAAGATCCCTGGACTTCAGGAGTACGAAGAAGTCATTCACCGGGATAATCTCGTGATTTTGTAGGCGCCCAGGGACTCGGTACTCCCGGTGCCGGCATCAAGCAACCAGTCCGGCGGTCAACCAGCTGAGGCAGGAGTTCGAGCGAGAGGAGGAGCCGTGCGTCTGGGACTTTTGGGCGGGAGTTTTAATCCCATCCACCGCTGCCATCTCGCAATTGCACAATCGGCCAGACAGCGTCTCCCCCTTGACCGTGTGCTGTTCATTCCCACCGGAGACCCTCCGCACAAGCAATCGAGCACTCTCGCCGATGCCCGGCATCGCTACCAGATGGTCCAGCTGGCGATTCAGGATGTGCCGGAATTCGTACTAACCGACATCGAAATCCGCCGAACGGGCAAGTCTTACTCGATCGATACCGTCCGGGCGATTCAGCAAGAATATGGATCAGACACCTCATTGTTTTTCATCATCGGGCTGGATGCGTTTGTGGATCTCCCGTCCTGGAAGGAAGCCGATCTCCTGCTCAAAACGTGTAATTTTGTCGTGATTTCAAGACCCTCTACCAAGTTCCTCGACCTAGCTGCAATTCCGTTCTTCAACGAAGTTCCACAGGTCACGCTGGACGCACTCGACGCCGCGAAACAAGACCGAGCCGACGTACCCCTGACCAACGGTCGCACCCTGACGTTCCTGCGATTGCCCCCCTGCGAAAGCTCCGCGTCGGAGATCAGAGCCCGCATTCACGCCGGCCGTCCTCTGGCAAATCTGTTGCCCGCCCAGGTGGAATCCTATATACTTCGCGAGGGGTTATACAGGGAGGACGGTGAGCGTTTCTGAATCAAAAGCCAAAGCGCTGGCGGTGGCAAGTGCCATCCTGGACAAAAAGGCCGCCGACGTTCTCATCCTGCATATCGCCAAACTGACCTCCATTGCCGATTACTTGGTCATCGGCTCCGGAGAATCGGAGCGACAAGCGCGCGCGATCGCAGACCATGTGATCGACGAGCTCAAGGCCCAAGGCCATCCGCCGCTCAGCATCGAAGGAGCGTCGTCGGCCAAGTGGGTTGTCGTCGACTTTGGTGACGTCATCGTCCACATTTTCCAGAAGGATATTCGCGAACACTACGCACTCGAACGACTGTGGGGCGATGCAGGGCACGTGCGCCTGCCGGAAGAGCGAGCCGTGAAAGCGGCGAAACCGGCACGGACGACAGCACGCCCGGCGCGCACCCGGAAACGGGTCTAGCATGTTTCGGCTCCTCTCCACGATTTTCCTCGTCAGCGTCGGCATCTTTCTCTACAGCTACTTTCGTGAGCTGAACCCCGGCACGATTACGGTCAGAACCAGCCCAGACGCCCTCTTTGAGCTCAGTCCCGTGTCCTTGGTGCTGTTCTCGATGGCTCTGGGGGCCACCCTGGTCGCACTGATCGTCACGATCAAGGAAACCTCCCACGTGTTCATGAACTGGCGCACCAACCGCCTCGTGCGCCGGAAAGAGAAGGTCGATGCCCTACACCGGGACGGGACGCACGCCTTCATGTCCAAACGAACGGCCGATGCCGTCAGTCTCTTCGAACGTGCCCTCGTCATCGATCCCAACCGGACCGACTCACTGCTGTGGCTCGGGAATATTTACCGCTCCGAGAGCAACTTTGCCGAGGCGATCCGGCTCCATCAGCAGGCCCACCGCATCGAAGAGCGCAATGTGGAAGTCCTGCTGGAGTTGGCCAAGGATCTCGAAGGCGCACGCCGCTACGAAGAGGCGCTTCAAACGCTTCAGAACATCCTCCGGCTCGAGCCCGACAATTTAATGGCCTTGATCCGCAAACGCGACCTGTACATCCGCCTTGAAAAATGGAGTGACGCGCTCGAGATCCAGCACCGGCTGGTGAAGGCGAACCTGCCGGAAAGCGAACGCCGGGCCGAAGCCAATCTCCTGCTTGGCTGCATGTACGAAGTCGGCCGACAACTCCTCGAGCGCGGGCATCCCGACAAAGCGCGACGGTATTTCCGGGGCGCCATCAAGAAGGACCGGACCTTTCTCCCAGCCTATATCGGCATCGGTGAAATTTTGGTTCGCGAGGGCAAGACCAAGAACGCGGTCGAAATTCTCAAGAAAATCTACGCCAAGACACGCAGTGTCATCATCCTCCATCGCCTGGAGGAACTCTTTCTGGAGCTCGGAGAGCCGGATGAAATCATCCGCGTATATCAGGAGGCGCTTCAGCAGGACCCTCACAACGCCGTCGTCCAGTTCTATCTGGGCAAATTATATTACCGACTCGAAATGGTGGATGAGGCGTACGACGTCCTCTCGACCCTGGACGGCACGCAGGAACAGCTCGTGGACTACCACAAGATCATGGCCAACCTGTATCTCCGCAAGCAGCACATGGACGAAGCCGTCGGGGAACTCAAGAAAGCCCTCGGATTCAAGAAACGTGTCGTCGTCCCCTATCAATGCTCCCAGTGCCATCATGAACTGGCGGAATGGTCAGGCCGGTGCCGGCGGTGCGGGCGCTGGAATACCTACGTCGCCCTTCCGTGGCGTGACCATGCGAAGGCCGACACCGACCAGAGCAGCCCAGGCTCACGGATACCTGTCGTCCCCTATCAAGGCATTGCATCTCCCTTTGAAACCGTGTAGGGTTTCGACCGCACTTTTTTCACCTCACAGAGACGGCCTCCGCCCTCGGACGCACCGATCGGGACTCAAGGTTCGTTCTGTTTTTTCCAGGAGTAGCGTGCATGATTGAGCTGAGCAGCCTAGCCGAGAAGGCCTTACGAGACGAACCACTGACCCACGAAGAATCCCTGGCCGTATTGCAAACACCGGATTCTCGACTACTGGAGCTGCTGCAAGCCGCCTTCACGGTGCGTGAACGTTACTTCGGGAAGACCGTCCGCCTGCAAATGCTGATGAACGCCAAGAGCGGCGCCTGCCAGGAAGACTGCGGGTATTGTTCCCAGTCTGCCGTGTCCAAGGCGCCGATTGAGCGATACGGACTCCTCCCGCAAGAGCAAATGCTCACGGGCGCCCGCCGTGCGGCCGCCGCCAAGGCCCAACGCTATTGCATCGTCATCAGCGGACGAAGCCCTTTGGACCGCGACATTGCCGAGGTTGCCTCAGCGGTGCGGTCCATCAAACAGGAAGTCCCGATTCAGATTTGCTGTTCCTTAGGGCTACTCAATGAAGGCCAGGCAAAAGACCTGAAAGCCGCGGGCGTCGACCGCATCAATCACAACCTGAACACCAGCGAAGCCTACCATTCAGAAATCTGCACCACACATACCTTTCAGGACCGATTAGCCACGATTCGGCACGCTCGGACGGCGGGGCTGGAAATCTGCTCAGGCGGCATTGTCGGGATGGGCGAACGTGATGAGGATTTGATCGATCTGGCGCTTGCCCTCCGGGAAGTCAAACCGGATTCTATTCCGCTCAACATGCTGCATCCGGCGTCCGGCACTCCGATGGAGCATTGCACGCCTCTGACGCCGCAGCGATGCCTGAAAGCGCTCTGCCTCTTCCGCTTCCTCCACCCGAGGACGGAGATTCGGATCGCCGGCGGACGCGAGCATAACCTACGAAGTCTACAGCCTCTGGCACTCTATCCGGCCGATTCTGTCTTTGTGAACGGCTACCTCACGACACCGGGCCAACCGGCGGCAGAGGTCTGGCGCATGATCGAAGACCTGGGCTTTGAGATCCAAGTGGATGCGTTGCCCCTGACGCAAGGTTCCGCCCCGGCCACTGAGCCGGCCGTGGGACGTCACTCATAGCGCAGTCCCTCCACCAACGGTTGCCGGGCGGCCCAACGGGCTGGCCAAAGCCCGGCAAGCAGTGAGGCGATCAAGGCCAGGGCTGCCACTTCCAGGAGAAGCCCATACGGATAGGCCACCTGAATCGTCCAACCGAATGACTGCCGGTTGATGACCCTGATCAGAATAAGGGCCAGCGCGAGCCCACCCACGATTCCCATGCCCGTCCCCAGCAGCCCCAGATAACCGGCCTCCCAAAGAATCAACGCCGTCACTTGTCCCTGGCTGCCACCCAACGCTTGCAGCGTCGCCAATTCACGGCGCCGTTCGACCACTGACGTCACGAGCGTATTAATGATACCCAGCATGGCGATAATGACCGCAATCGCCTCGAGGACATACGTCAAGGTGAAGGTCCGATCAAAGATACGGAGAATTGCCCGCCGCAATTCAGCATTGCTGAGGACCGTCGGCATCAGACTTCCATCGTCCTCCCGCGCAAACAACTCCCCGATCGCCGAGCGTGCCTGGTCCAGTTCCACCCCCGTATGAAGATATACAGGAAACACGGTCACCCCATCGTCCTTCCACCATTGCTGATAGAGGGATCGGTCGATGATAATTTTTCCGCCGTCCGTCGCATAGTCGTAAAATACCCCTAGCACCAACAGCGACTGCTCCCCCACCGGGGTGGCAATGGACACCCGATTCCCCGCGGTGAGTTGCAGGCGATTGGCCAACACCTCCGAAAGAATCGCCCCTTCCCCGTCCGCGGCACGGCTCAAAATGCGCGTGGAATCCCCTTCGAGAAAGAGATACCGGCTCCGGGCCGCGTGTAACGCCAGATCCCTCGACACCAACGCGGCCGGGCGTCCCTGCGCCTCGATCCGCAGATCACGATAGGCATCGACCGCCGACACCACGGTCGAACCGGCTAACCGCTCCCGCCACGCGCCTGGAAGCACAGCCGTCGATGCACCATGACGGCCGACATTGGGCCACCCGGCAGGCGCCACAATAAAATCCGCCATGACGGTCTGATCAATCCAAATCTCTACTGTTTCGCGAAAACTCCTGATCATCACCATGACCCCGACCATGATGGCGACGCCGACCAGAAAGGCCGACACCGTCACCGCGTTCCTGCCCATGCCTCTGGTGGTCTGCTCACGGGCAATATGACGAACGGCCCCACCCAGGGATGGCATCGGAGAAACGACGCTCAACTCTCGCGTGCGACAGAACATCTGCATCAGCTTCGGCACGAGACAGGACAGCCCCGCCAGCACGCAAAATGTCGCCACATACCCAAAGACGGGTATTCCGGCAACCGGCCCGGCGAAGACACAGCCCAGGGCGAACAGCAGCAGAACAACTCCCGCCAAGCCGAGCGACCCCGCGCGAACCCGTTGCGCGACGTCATATTCACCTGGCGCCAGGGCTGCGACGATGACCGTTCGGCCGGCGTCCAAACTCGGCCCCAGCGCACCCAGAACAGAAACCCCGCTGCCGATGACGATCGCTTCGATCAGCAGCCGGCCCGCGCCCGGAACAAATCCAATCACCCTGGTGGCCTCAGCCAGTGGCGTATACAGTTCGTGAATAGTCCGTCCCACCATGCCCACCAGCACATTCCCCAGCATCAGGCCAAGGACACCTCCAGCACATCCACCGACCACACCGAACACTCCGGCCTCCACCAGAAACAGACCCACCACCATCGGCTCAGACATGCCGATCGCACGCAAGATGCCGACCTCTCTCCGTCGCTGAGCCACCGTGAAGGAGACCGTGTTGTAGATGAGAAAGATCCCTACCAGTAGCCCGACCATGCTCAACACCGACAGATTCAGTTGGAAGGCCCCTACCATGGACTCGACCTGCTGACTCCGTTGAATGGGACGGCGAACCTGCATATGTGAAGGCACCACCCGCGCGATGGCCTCCGCCACCTGCTCCACCGATACGGCTGCCGCAGTCACTACATCGATGCGGTCCAATCGACCAATCAACCCGAACGTCCGCTGGGCGGCGGCAATATCCATCACCGCCCAATGGTCCCAGGGTGAGGGACTGCCGGACCGACGGTGCATGATGGACAGAATCGAAACGGAGACCGCTCGACCATTGGCCTCCAGAGCAACCTGCGCTCCAGGTCCGACGCCCAGATCCATAGCGAGCGCCTCACCAACCAGCAGTCCATTAGCACTCAGAAGGCCGCCCATCGCGATCGCGTCACCCGGCCGGTCCCGCATGTCGAAGGTGGCAAGAATTCTTCCGTCGGCTCGATTCACCTCGTCCAACAGATCCAAGCCAAGTACCGCGAACGAGTGTCTCCGGCCACCAGTGGTCACAACCCCGACTTCAAGCACAGGCCTGGTGGACTCGACGCCATCGACTTCCCGTACGGCACGAATCAGATGCTCATCGATGCCAGCCTCGCCGGCCGATATTTCCAATGTGACCGGCCCGGCGACGCTCAAGACGGATTCTTCGAAAGAACGCAGCACCTCGACGTTGGCCGTTTGTACCGCAATGCTCGCGGCAACCCCCAGGGCCACGCCGATCATTGTCAGGGCTGTCCGCCCCGGATGGGTGGACAAATGTGTCCACCCAAGACGGGCGTAGACCTTCAAGAACGCCACGGATATCAAGGACATCGCCATACTCGACGACTGGGCAGTCTAGTAATTGTTTTTACAGATTTACCCAGGTATGCTAAGATTACGTTCAGTAGAATTTTGGGGTACAAATTTTTATGGCACCACGCAAACGTCCTCAAGCAAAGAAGTCCGTGAAGACCACGAAGACGGCTCCAACAGCCAAGAAGCGGAAGGCTGTGAAGGTCGTCAAAGCCGCACCCATACGAGGCAAACGATCCGACGGCTTGACCCCTCGCCAGAAAGAGATTCTCAAACTGGTGTCACAGGGAAATACGAACCGTGACATCGCCCGCCGGCTGGATATCAGCGTGCGAACGGTCGAGGTGCACCGCTTCAACCTCATGCGGCGCCTCAAGGTCCGTAACGTGGCCCAGCTGTTGCGCCAGGCACTGCAGTTGGGATTCCTCCCGAAGAATTTCGCGTTCAGATAGGCGCAGCCAGGAACATGCTGCGCCGAGTCCACACGGCGATCGTTATAATTCCTGGAGTTTTCCCCGAGTCGCCTCCAGTGAACGCGGCCCCCGAGCGTTGAGCTCAGCCGCCAATTCACGCTCCAGGCGTTCGAACACTCCTACTCCCTCCTCGACCAGCACGGTGCCCACCTGAACGGCCGACGCTCCGCATAACACATGTTCATACGCATCAAGGCCCTGTACCACCCCACCGGTACCGATGATCGGTACTCGCCCTCCGAGGAGTTTCCAGAAAGCCCGCACATTGGCCAATGCTACAGGCTTGATCAATGCTCCGCCCAATCCTCCAAACCCTCCCTTGGGCTTGATCACGGGCCTGTCCCGCGTGGGATCGATCACGAGGCCATTGCCGACGGAGTTGATCAAATTCAAGTAGTCGACGTGACCGCGGCCGATGACCTCCGCCATCACGGCATGGTGCGCAGGATCGAAGTACGGGGGTAGCTTGACGCCCATCGGGACGGTAATCAGTGGCCGCACGCGCTTGAGCAAGCGCTCGGCATCCGCCGCATCATAGGCGATCTGCGGCTTGCCCGGAATATTGGGACAAGACAGATTGACTTCGATGAGGTCAGGGCGCGCCTGATCGATGACTCGCGCCATGGTCAGGAAGTCATCCTCGCAAAGACCGGCAATACTGGCGATCACTGGCTTGCCGAACTGTTTGAGTTCGGGAATGAGTTCCGAATAGGCACGATATCCGAGATTCGGTAACCCCATGGAATTGATCGAGCCGCCTGGGAATCCATAGTAGCGAGGTTCCGGATTCCCGTCCCGTGGTTCGACTGTCATCGACTTGGTGACAATGGCACCGGATCGCGAGCGGCCCAATGCCAGCAGCTCCTCCCTCGTCATGCACAGCGCTCCGGAAGCATTCATAAAACAGCTGGGGAATTTCACGCCCGCAATGGTGATGCTCAGGTCCATTCTCATCCTTTCTCCTGGCAGGATCGTTGCCCTCGGCCGGCCTTGCGTTCCTGTCGCCATCCAACCCCGGACGGCTACAGCGTTTGAACGGCTGAGGCTTGTTGCCTTACGCAGTCGACCAATCGACCATCCTGCATGTGCCAGACGTAATCCGCCGCCGCCGCCGCACTCTCACTGTGCGTCACCAACAATACGGAATGACCATACCGTTGAGGCAAGGTCCGAAACAAGCTGATGACGTCGGCGCCTTGTTTGGAATCCAAATTCCCCGTCGGTTCGTCCGCCAGAATCAATCGCGGCCGATGCACGATGGCCCGCGCGATCGCGACGCGCTGCTGCTCACCGCCTGACAACTCGCTCGGCCGATGAGAACGACGTCCTTGCATGCCCACGGCCTGCAGAGCCTCATCGATCCGACCTGCGAGGCCACGTCCTTGCTCGCCCCGCAGCAGGATGGGCAAGGCGACGTTTTCCCCCACGGTCAGGCCGGGAATCAGGTGGAAGGCTTGAAAAACTATCCCGATCAACTCCCGTCGCAGGCGGGTCCACTCCATAGGGCTGGCACCAGTTACCGGCTGACCGTCAAGCGCGATGCTTCCAGAGGTCGGAGTATCCAACCCTCCGATCAGATTGAGCAACGTGCTCTTCCCGCATCCGCTCGGTCCTACAAACGCGCAGAACTCCCCGGGCTGCACATCGAGAGTCACATCATGCAACGCACGCACGACAGTCCCTCCAGGGCGGTATTCCTTGGAGAGGTGATTCACACTGACCAACGTTCGGGGAGAAGCATGCATGGTGGAGCCCCAGAGCCGTGACGGTTGGCGGCAATTCTCGGCCGGTGCATGGGAACCGAACCTGACCGGGCCCGTGGAATCGACCCGGTGCAGGCGGAAGGGTCCTATACCACACCCATTCACGGCCTACAACCTTGACAGCCCCTGGGTCATTCCGTGCACAATCCCGCCACACGCTTCGCTCCGCTCCTCCGGGCGACTGAAGATACACGCACGCGATGATACTGAACCTACTCAGACAGGCATCACGGCTCCTGCTTCCGATCACCTGCACCACCTGCGCACAGCCCCTGACGGACGATCCCGTGCCATTTTTCTGCTGGGCATGCTGGGCCCTGATTCGCCCACTTGGTGGATCCGCTTGCTCTCGATGCCGGCGCCCATTGGCCTCCCCGGCAGCGTTGACCCATAGCCCGACTCACGAATGCCATGACTGCCGCACCCGCAAACCCCACTATGCTCAGGTCTGGGCACCCTATGCCTACTGTGCGCCCCTTCAGGACGCGATTACCCTCTTCAAGTATCACGGAAAGGTGTCCCTGGCCGATCCCCTTGCCGCGCTACTCACACGTACCCTCCCGACTCACCTGGATGGCGATGTCCTTATGCCGATCCCCCTCCATCCCAACCGGCTTCGGCAGCGAGAGTTCAATCAATCGCTTCTTCTGGCCGATCGCGTCGCCGGAGCGCTGGCATGCCGGGTTTCTCCTCACAATCTGGTTCGCATCGTCGATACCGAGCCGCAGACCACGCTCCCGCGCTCCGCACGGTTACACAATCTTCGTCAAGCATTTGCCCTTCGCACGCCGCAGGAGGTGATCGGGAAGCGGATCCTCCTCATCGACGATGTGTTTACCACCGGAACCACGTCCAACGAATGCGCCAAAATCCTCCGCGAAGCAGGGGCCGCACGTGTGACAGTTCTTGCCCTCGCCCGTTCCGTGGAGGCCGGCATGGTGCCGAATGCGTGGCTGCCTCCGTCAGACCCGAGCCTGACCACACCTACTACGAGTGTAACGCATGCCGATCTATGAATATCGCTGCCGCCAATGCGGGACACGTACCACGCGACTAGTGCTCAGCGTAAGCGCGATGTCTCAGCAAACCTGTGCCCACTGCCACAGTGCCGACCTAGAACGGCTACTGTCCAGATTTGCCTCGCCTAAATCGGAAGAAGCGCGGCTCGAGGCCCTCTCCGACCCGAGTCACCTCAGCGGTCTGGACGAAAACGACCCGGCGAGCATGGAGCGATTCATGAAAAAGATGGGGCAGGAACTCGGCGAAGACCTGGGTGAAGACCTTGACGCATCGATGGGAGGAGACACCTCATCGCCGACCGACATGGACATGACCGAGTGACCATAGCGGATGCAGTCACCACTATTCTCTTGACAGGATTGCCTCCGTCTCCTACCATCAGCGGTGGATCACATCCTACGTACCGGGTATCGAGCCATGCACAGGCCCTCATACCCTGTCAGAAAGCCAAGGGCGGAGGATCCCGCGAGTGTTTGCCGGCGAACATCTTTGCAAGGTCGATGAAAAGGGACGCTTTCTGATTCCCTCTCCGCTTCGGGAGCAATTCCAGGCCGAGGGGAACCAGGTCATGTTCCTGAAAAATACCGAGCAGACCCTGTGGATGTACTCGGCCAAGGAATGGGAGAAAGTGCTGGAGCGAACCAGGGCCACACTAGATGAGGATCAAAGCCGCCTGTTCATGCACCATGTGATGGCACAAGCCGGCGCCTCCGATATCGACAAGACGGGTCGAGTCCTGATTCCAAGCCGCCTGCGCAAGCTGGTTCCGATGGATGACGATCAGGAAATCTATCTGGTAGGGATGTACCATCGCCTGGAAATCTGGGGACCGTCTGAATGGCGGCGGTATCTCACCAGAAACGAAGACCGGGTCGAGCAGGACATGGCCAAAATCCAAAACCTTCTCTAGTGTGATAGGCAGGCCCTTGCGCCGCGCGTCCCGCCCCCGACAATCCCCGATTCCTCTTCGATCCACCTCGTTTCGACCGCTGCCTGCGAAGGAGTCGCCTCCGGCCGCGGACCTTGTTCTCCGGAACGGATCGACGCGAGGCCGCAGTGCCGTCACGCTCACGATGCCGGATCAGGCCGGCGGCACGGTCACTCATGATTCCATTGCCCTCACGCTCCCCATTCCGCCCAGCGTGAATCACCAATATGCCACCGTGAACGGGCGCCGACTGCTCTCTGCAAAAGGCCGCGCATTCAAGGCATTCGTCGGACAACAAATTCTGGTTGCACTTGCCCAATCGCCCCATCGTGGTACGCTAAGCCAGACGCTGCAGCAGGCGAGCCTCTCCCTTTCGATCCAGTTCTTTTTTGCCTCGTCGTTGCGACGTGACACCGATGGCGGACTCAAGATCGCACAGGACGCCCTCTGTGAGGGGCTGGGGTTGAACGACAACCGGGTGGTGGAAACGCATTTATATAAGTCCCAGGATCGCGACAATCCCCGTATGGAAATTCTGCTGGCGGTGGCGCCCTGCACGCTGAGGACATCCCTGCATCCCATCCCCACCAAGGCAGCACCGGCGATGCTCCCGGACCCTGGATGCGTCCCTGGACGAAACCTCTAGGCCGGGCAGAGACGACTCACGCAAGGAACGACAGGCCTCGTAACGATCAGACGGTATGGCACACCGCCCCATCACAATCGACGCACTTCGCATCGGTATGCACGTCGCCAAGCTGGATGTGGCCTGGTTTCGCTCGCCCTTCATGCGCCACTCGTTCCTGATTCGAACCGACGAGCAAATCGAGAAGCTCCGGCGTGCCGGCATCAAACACCTCAGCATTGATCCGACCCGCGGGCTCGACCTGCAAGACACCCCGGCTCCCCACCAGGATCAGCCCGGAACCGTCGCACCGCCCATCCTCGTACCACAGGCAACCGTCCCGGCAGTCCGCTCCCTGGCCACGATGACGCAGGAACTTCTGGCGGCCCGATCGGCGCGTGCCAAACTCGAAGCGTCGGTTCAATCCACCTTCTCCCGCATCGCCAAGACCGGCATCGTCGATCCGGAAGAAGCGAGCCATGCCGTCCATGCCATCAGCGCCGTGGCGCAGGCCCTCAACTCACACGCGCTGTTCATGGTGTTCAACCAGGGGCGCGACGCGAATGCGCCGCTCAGTCAGCATGCGCTCGCCACCTGCAGCTTCTCCATGATTCTCGCTCACGCGGCGGACTATAACCTGATGGCCATCCAAGAACTGGCCACCGGTGCGCTGTTACACGACATTGGGCTGTTACAGGTTCCGCCGGCGACTCTTCAACGCGTCTTCGACACCTCCGCGCCTCTCACCGAGCAGCAGCGCCGGACCTACGAAGCCCACGCACGCGGCGGCGCCATTTTGCTGGAGCGTCAGGGCGGGTTCACTCAGCCGGTGGAACAGATCGTCGCGGAACATCATGCCTACTTAAACGGCAGCGGATTTCCCGCCGAAACCGGAGGGGCCTTCACCTCGGACATGACCCGGATCGTCATGGTCACCGATCGCTATGACGAATTGATGACGGGATTCGGCGGCGCCTCTCCCCTGACACCCCACCAATCCCTCCAGCGACTGTATCAGGAAGGGCAGGAAGGCAAATACGAAGCGCGGTTGATCTCACTGTTCGTCAAAGTCATGGGCATCTATCCGGTCTATAGTTATGTCGCCCTGACCACCGGAGAGCGAGCCATTGTCTCCGTCATCAATACCAACAAATTGCACCAACCCATTGTCACCATCACACATGACCCCTCGGGACAACCCTATATCGTCCCGCTCGTGATCGACATCGCCAATCAAGACCCAGAGGCGCCCCCACGCGGAATCCGCTCGGTCTTGGGGACCATCCCCGAAGAGTTTGAGCGGGCCTATCACTGACACGGCCATCGCGGCTACGCCACTTCTCTCCGGACATCGCACAGCCATTTCACGCCCGCTATTCGTAGCGAAGCGCCTCGATCGGATTCAGGCGCGCGGCCTTATTCGCGGGATACAACCCGAAAAAGAGACCGACGGCGAGCGAAAACACACAGGCCGTCGCGATCGACTCGATTGAAATAATGGTCGGCCAGCCGGCGATCACCGTCGTCAGCCCGGCGCCTGCCACCCCTGCGATCACACCAATCACGCCACCAAGCAGGCTTAGCGTCATCGCTTCAATGAGAAACTGGGTCAGGATATGCACGCGCTTCGCGCCGACCGCCATGCGCACCCCGATTTCCTTGGTCCGCTCGGTCACTGAGACCAACAAAATGTTCATGATCCCAATGCCACCAACCAGCAGCGAGACCGACGCAATAGCGAACAGCATGGCCGTGAGGGTTTGGCTCGTGCCTTCTTGCACCTTGCCGATGTCCACCTGGGTTCGGATGGTAAAATCGTCTGCTTGATCCGGCTGCAGGCGATGTCGCGCGCGAAGGATCTCACGAATGTGCTCGACGGCTTCAGGCAAATCGGTACTCTGTTCGGTGGACGCGAAGAGAGCACCCACGGAACCAAGAAACTGGCTCCCGAATACCTTCCGCTCCGCCGTCGTAAACGGCACGAAAATCACGTCGTCCTGATCGCTTCCCTGTGCCGACTGACCTTTCGGATCCAATACGCCGATGACTTGGAAGGGCACGTTCTTGATACGAATCGTCGCGCCGACCGCTTCTTCACCAGGATCGAACAGGTTTTCCAGCGTGGTTTGACCAATCAACGCCACCCGAGCCGCGCTTTCCATATCCGCCTGGGTAAACGGCCCGCCGCTTGAGAACGACCAATCGCGAATCGCGAGATAACTCGGGGACACGCCGTTCACCGGCCCGTTCCAGTTGCGGTTACCATTCACGATCTGCATCACGTCACGCTTGGCCCAGGCCGTCTCCGAGAGCAACGGGCTCCGCTTCTTCATTTCGGCCGCGTCGTTGACCGTCAATGTCACCGCACCGCCTTGCCCTCCCCGCACCCCGCTGACCGTGGTGGAGCCCGGCATGATCACGATCACATTCGTGCCCATACTCGAAACCTGCGCCTGCACCACAGCACGAGCGCCCTGCCCTATGCTGACCATGGCAATTACCGCCCCCACGCCGATGACGATACCAAGCATCGTCAGCCCGGCTCGAAGCCGGTTCCGGCTGAGAATCCGCAACGCGGTCATGACGGTGAGCACGACAAATGCCGACATCGAAGATCTAGGTTACACCGGAGAGGTGCGGTGCACGACGAACATCCTGCACGATCTGCCCATCCTTCATCGTAAGCTCGCGAGAGGCGTAGGCGGCGATTTCTGGCTCATGGGTCACGAGGATGATCGTGATGCCGTCTTCCCGGTTGAGGGTGTCCAGAATGCCCATGATTTCGCGACTGGACGTGGTGTCCAGATTGCCCGTCGGTTCATCCGCAAACAGGATCGACGGCGCTCCCACCAACGCCCGCGCAATCGCCACGCGCTGCTGCTGACCGCCGGAGAGTTGAGACGGATAATGCTGCTCCCGTCCCGCTAACCCGACACGTTGCAACGCGGCGGCGGCCCGCTGGCGCTGCTCCTTGATCGAAACACCACGGTAGAACAACGGAAGTTGCGCATTTTCCAGCGCACTGGTTCTGGGGATCAGATTGAAATTCTGAAAGACGAATCCGATCTGCCGGTTACGCAATTCGGCCAATAGATCGGGCTTGGCGCTGGCAATGTCCAACCCGTCCAGCTGATAACGCCCTCGGGTCGGCTGGTCCAGACAGCCAAGCAGATTCATGAGGGTGGATTTGCCTGACCCCGAAGTGCCCATCACCGCAACAAACTCACCGCGTTCGACGGCAAGATTGATCCCCCGCAGTGCCTGTACCTCAACGTCGCCGACGCGATACACTTTCCAGACGTCTTCGCAGACGATTAGGGGAGCCATTCGGTCCTTATTCACTGCACCAGGTGCGCAGATAACTCTACGCGTGCGGCACCATGAACGCGATTGTCCCCAGCCTCAGTCCTGACGCAGCTACAGGCCCCGATCACGCCGCCCACTGCGCTGCTGTCCGCTACCGAACCCGGGAGGGAGTTCCGCGCCCTTGCGTTCGCCGCGGGGTGCGTCGATTCCCACAACGACGTGATCCCCTTCGCGAAGCCCTTCGGCGGTGACTTCCACGTATGACCGATCGGAGATGCCCATCTCGACCGGTACCCGCTCCAAATCATTCCCGGCCTCCACCTTCCAGACTCCCCATCGCCGAGAAGCCGACTCTGCCGAACCACTGGTCGGTGAAGGCCTATCCCCCACAGCCGCCCCCTGCTCTTCGCGGGCCGCCTTAGGAGGCGTGAAGCGTAGCGCCGAGCTCGGCACTTTCAGAACCTGCTCTCGCTTCTCGATGACAATGGACACGTTCGCCGTCATCCCGGGCTTCAGACGAAAGTCCGGGTTGTCGAATTCCACCACCACGTCGTAGGTCACGACGTTCTGCACGTTGATCGGCGCATTACGCACCTGCCGCACACGCCCGTGAAACGGTTCCCCTGGATAGGCATCCACCGTGAAGGTCGCCGCCTTTCCCTCGGCAATTCCACCGATGTCAGCCTCGCTGACATTCGTGTCCACCTGCATTTTCGTCACGTTTTCGGCAATCAAAAACAGGGTGGGAATGGAAAAGCTGGCCGAAATCCGCTGACCGACCTCCACTTGCCTGGAGATCACCACCCCATCAACCGGGGAGCGGATCACCGTGTACTTAAGGTCCAACTCGGCCGCCTGCAGCATTGCTTCGGCCTGCTTGACGGCGGCTTCCGTGACCTTCAACTGCGCCAGCGCGCCCTCTGATGCGGTCAGCGCGACATCCACCTCGTTTTGGGAGATGAACTGTTGGCCGATGAGTGACTTGGCTCGATCCAGCTCACGCCGCCGCTGGGCAAGATCGATCCGTGCCTTCTCCCAGGCGGCCTTGGCATTGGCGAGACTGGCCGCCGCTTGGTCACGCCTGGCCTGGTAGGGAAACGGGTCGATACGCGCGACGACCTGGTTGGCCTTGACCCGTGAATTGAAATCCGCGTGGAGACTTTCGATCATCCCCGACACCTGACTCCCGACTTGGATCGTCGTGATGGGGTTGATCGTCCCCGTCGCGGTGACGAGCGAGATGACCGTCCCGCGCTCGACGGCGACCGTGCGGTAACGGACCGGCACCTTGCGCTCACCGTTAAAAAATACGTAGCCGGCGATCGCGAGGCCGAGAACGAGCACAGCGACGATCACGATGACACGGCGCATCAAGAGACTCTCCTTCAGCCGGACGGTGCAGGCATTCTAACAGAAAACAATTTGGCCGGGGAACGCGTGGGCCATGCAATGCGCCGCGCGAGATGGGGGAAAAAGAGAAGGGCCGCTTGCCGATCGGCAAGCGGCCCTTCAGAGGTCACTGTCCCGCCGACGACGTGCGGGCAGCTGATACAACTACGGACTGACGGTGATGCGATCTTTGATGTCGTCGAACACGTCTTTGGGCACCACGTTCTTCGCGACGAGTTCGCCCTTCACCTTATAGGGACGATTGCTCACAATGCGCTCAGCCATATCCTGCGAGATCCCTAGAGTCAGCACGAGATCTGCGGATGGAGCCTTATTGATATTCAGCAACGAGGCTGCCGGGGCGGGTGCATCAAACGGAGACGGCACGGACGCGGACTTCGTCGGAGAAGACCCAGCACCGGAGAACGGCACCGGCGCCCCGGACGATTCCGTCGTCGACGACAAGGAACGCGACCGCTCCTTCATTTCCTTCTGATATCGAGCGACTAATGACTTCAGTTGCTCATTGTGTCGACGAGCTTCCTCGTACTCCTGCTTGACGTTGCGATTCTGCGCCGTCAGCTGCTTCACCTTATCTTCCAGTTCTTTGGTGCGAACCTCGATGGTGTCGCGTTCCTTATCACGCCCATGCTGAATCCGCTGGAGTTCATCACGGGCGATCTGGCTTTCGGAACCGAACTTGGCGTTCAAATCCTTCAGTGTCTTGACCTGCTGCTCCAGGGCATTCTTTTGCGCCCTCGCGCGCTCCAGCTCCCCCCTGGTGGCATCGGCATCGGCAAGCGCCTCATGATATTTTTTCTCACTAATGCACCCGCTGACGGCCATCGCGCTCACGAGCGCCAGCCCAGCCATCCACACATGCCTCATGCGCCCCTCCCTGTTCGATCTGGACCGATCAGACCTCTTCTCTCTTGTTGTGTGTATGCCATCACCTCAACTTTGTCAACAAGTTTGCCGATTGCAGGCCGCTGCGAAACACCGGAGACGATTTCTCGGCAGCCGCCCTAAAATCCAACGACGCTTGACTGACGGAAAGCAGTCTGGGAATATGCAGCGACTGTTCGACGAAGCTCGCAACCAACCACCGACTTCCCACGCACCACCTCGCACCCACTATTATGATGAACTGGGGCCCGGAACTTGCCGTCATTCTCGGCATCATCGAAGGACTGACGGAGTTTCTTCCCGTCTCCTCCACAGGCCATCTGATCCTCGTCGGGCATGCCCTCGGCTTTACCGGGGATATTGCCTCCAACGTGGAGATTTCCATTCAGCTGGGCTCGATTCTCGCGATCATCGCCTACGAGCGCGCCAAGCTCGCGTCACTGGCCTCCCATGCCTTGCGCGAACAACAGGACTTTCGCTCGTTGATTGCGAACCGGGGTACGAAATCCTGGGCGACGACTATTCAAGAATCGATCAATGCCCAACCCAATCTCTGGTTCGTGATTGGATTGGGCCTGGCCTTCTTACCCGCCGCGCTGGTGGGATTCCTCGCCCACAAGTCGATTAAGGCCTATCTCTTTTCGCCGACGACCGTCGCAATTTCCTTAATCGTCGGAGGCGTGATCATTCTGGTGGTCGAGCGCATGCAAAACCGCGTGCGTGTGAAAGAGCTGTTACAGGTGACGCCACGATCGGCCCTCTGGGTCGGAATCGCCCAATGCGCCTCCTTGATTCCCGGCATGTCACGCTCTGGATCGACGATTGTCGGAGGCCTTCTCGCCGGACTCGACCGGCGCGTTGCGACGGAGTATTCCTTCTTCCTGGCCTTGCCGACCATGATCATCGCCACCATCTATCAAATGCTGAAATCGCAAGCGGCGTTTTCCCAAGATGACTATGTCGCGCTCGGAATCGGCTTGGTGGTGTCATTTGTGGTGGCCTGGGCCGTGATCGCCGCGTTTTTAACTTATGTGCAACGCCACAGCCTCAGCGTCTTCGCCTACTACCGCATGGTATTGGGCATCATCGTCCTGCTGGTGGTGCGCTAGCTACTTCACAACAAGGAGTCGAATCGGCATGGGAAACGAGATGGATAGCGTCCACGTCTACGATACGTGGGTCAAGGGCAAGAACGGCAAGCTGCACTTCGATGTGATGACGACCAGTCAGGACAAGGCGCTTACACTGGCCAAACACTATCTGGTGGGGATCGGCGAACCGGAGGCCGTCGTGACACTCAAAGAATGCCAGTTCTGCCACAGCGAACCGCTCGTCATGTTTTCCGTGGAGCAGCAGCGCCAGTTTCGCGAGCAGGGTGGGTTCATCATCACCCTGCCGGTCTGACCGGACAGGACGATCACTTCGACAACGCGCTTCAGGAGGAAGGATTCTCCGGCACGACCGGAACGTCCTGGGTGTCCTTTTCGGTCGCAAAGTGGAAAATCAGAAACACCACCCCGACGGTAATGGCTGAATCGGCGACATTGAACGCCGGCCAATGATACCCGTTGACGTAAAAATCCAGGAAGTCGATGACTTCCCCGTACCGCAGCCGGTCCAATAAATTCCCGACCGCCCCTCCAAGAATACCTGCCACGCTGAGCCGCCCCATCCAGTCGTCTTTGGGCATACGCACCAGAATCATCCCCAAGAGGCCGACGGCAAAGACCGACGTCAGCCCGAAAAACACAAACCGGAATGAGCTGCTGCTGGAGGAGAGGAATCCGAACGCCGCCCCGGGATTGCGGATGTAGGTGATGCTGAACAGGTTGGTGATGACGGGAATGGACTCATGGAGCCGCATAGTCTCCATGACAGACAGCTTCGTGACTTGGTCCAGCACCACGATCGACAGGCTGAGCAACCCCAGCAGCAGGTACCGGATGGATGGGGTCATCTGACAGCCTCGATGCAACGGTCGCACAACGTGGGATGCTCGGTGGAACTTCCCACGGCCGATCGATAGTTCCAACACCGCTCGCATTTGGTCCCCGTCGCCTTATCCACCGTGATGGCAAAACCGGAGGGCGCCTCGGGACGCGAGGCCCGCGTCAGCACCACGTCCGACACGATGAAGAACGACGAGAGATCCTGCTGGTATCGCGCCAGGAACTCATAGCGCTCGGCATTCGCTTCGATCATCACCCTGGCTTCCAGCGGCGCCCCGATGACCTTGTCTCGCCGCTTCACTTCAAGCGCAGCCTGAACGGCGGTCCTCACCTCCAGCAGCTGGTCCCAGCGCGCGGCCAGTTCCGCATCAGCCCAACGCGGATCAACCTCGGGAAACATCGCCATGTGGACACTCTCGGCCTTCGAATCGACCCGCACCGCCTCAGGTAACATCCTCCAGATTTCCTCGGCGGTGAAACTCAGCACGGGCGCCATCAGCTTTGTCAGGGCCACGAGAATGTCGAACAGCACCGTCTGCGAACCACGCCGCACCGGTGAATCTTTCCGGAAGGTGTAGAGCCGGTCTTTCAAAATATCCAGGTACACCGCACTCAAATCGACTGAACAAAAGTTGTTCAGCGCGTGAAAGATGGTATGAAACTCAAATTCGTCATATCCCTTCCGCACGCGCGGAATAAGGTCGTTGAGTCGCATGAGCGCCCAGCGGTCCAATTCAGGCAACTGTTCGAACGGCACGCGGTGCTGCGCGGGATCGAAGTCGTACAGATTGCTCAGCAGGAAGCGGCAGGTGTTCCGAATCTTCCGATACGCTTCGATCAGGTGATTGAGGATCTCCTGAGAGATCCGAAGGTCTTCACGATAATCCTGGGCCGATACCCAGAGACGAAGGATTTCCGCACCAGATTGCTTGATGACGTCCTGCGGCGCCACGACATTGCCCGCCGACTTCGACATCTTTCGCCCGGCCCCGTCCAACACGAATCCGTGCGTCAGCACAGCCTTATAGGGCGCGCGATGATCGGTGATGACCCCCGCCAATAACGCGCTGTGGAACCAGCCTCGATGCTGGTCCGACCCTTCCAGATACAGATCCGCCGGATACCAGTGCCGAGGCTTGAGCACCGTCGCAAAACTCACGCCGGACTCGAACCACACGTCCAGAATGTCACGTTCTTTCTCAAATTCTGTTCCACCGCAGCGTTCGCACTGCGTCCCCGTGGGAACCAACGCAGCAGCCTGGTTGGCAAACCAATAGTCCGTCCCATGCTGTCCGATCAAATCAGCGACGTGATCGATCACCCGGGGATGAGCCAGCACCTTGCCGCATTTCACACAAGTAAAGCCGGGAATCGGCGTACCCCAGACCCGTTGGCGCGAGAGGCACCAGTCCGGCCGGTTCTCGATCATCCCGTTGATCCGGTCACGCCCGTAGGTCGGAATCCACCGTACCCGGTCAATTTCGGCTAACGCTTCCTGCCGCAGCTCGTTCGTCTCCATCGAGACGAACCATTGTTCGGTCGCGCGAAAAATGACCGGCTGTTTGCACCGCCAGCAATGGGGATACGAGTGTCGGAGCGACCCGGAGCCGAGCAGACGACCGTTCTCCTTCAGGCGCTCCACAATTTTCGGATTGGCCTTGAACACATGCTGTCCGGCAAACTCCGGAACTGCATCGGTAAACCTCCCGCCATTGTCCACCGGAGCCAGGATTTCGAGCCGTTCGCCCACGCTGGCCTTCGCGTTGTGGTTCAGCACCAGCAGGTAGTCTTCCATGCCGTGCCCCGGCGCAATATGGACGCAGCCCGTTCCCTGCTCCAAGGTGACGAAGTCGCCCAGGAGCAGCGGCGAAAGGCCGGTGGTCAATGGACGTTGCGTCTCCAACCCTTCGAAACCCTCCGCACCTTTTTTGACGCCCACAACGGTGTAGGCCGGGAGACTGCAGGCCTTCGCCACTGACTCCACTAACTTTTCGGCGATCACAAGCAGTTCATCCCCGACCTGCACGAAGGCATACTCGATGTCGGCATGCAGACAGACGGCCTGGTTGGCCGGCAGAGTCCAGGGGGTGGTCGTCCAGATCAGGACGGAGGCGCTCTTCACATCGGCCGGGAATGTCAGCCCGCCGAACCGCTTGCTCAAGACAGCCGGAGGACTGACCAGCGGAAACTTCACATACACCGAGGGCGACGTGTGGTCGTCGTATTCGACCTCCGCCTCCGCCAAGGCTGTCTGATCCTGCGTACACCACAGGACAGGCTTCAACCCCTTATACACCCCACCCCGTTCCACAAAGTGACCGAACTCGCGGATAATCGTGCCCTCATAGGCAGAGTTCAGCGTCAGGTAGGGCTGTTGCCAATCACCCAGCACCCCCAAACGCTGAAACTCCTCCCGCTGAATCGCCACATACTTTTCGGCATACTCCCGGCACAGTTTGCGAATCGCGAGTGCGTCCAAATCTCGCTTCTTGTCACCCAGTTCCTTCAGGACCTGATGCTCGATCGGCAGGCCATGGCAATCCCAGCCCGGCACGTAGGGCACCTGAAACCCGGACATCGTCTTCGACTTGATGATGATGTCTTTCAGGATCTTGTTCAGTGCATGGCCGATGTGAATGCGGCCGTTCGCATAGGGCGGGCCGTCGTGCAGCACATAGCGCGGGAATCCCTGACGAGATTCCTGAATCCGCTCGTACAAGCGCTCCTGCGCCCAGCGAGCAAGCATCTCCGGCTCCCGTTGCGGCAGATTCGCCTTCATCGGGAAATCGGTCTTCGGTAGATTGAGCGTCGATTTATAGTCCATAGGTACTCACGCTGTCGGCTGACAGCCTTCAGCGATCAGCATATCAAGAGGTTGCAGGCTTCGGCTTAGGTGATCGGATGGAATATACCGGAAGGAAGGGGGAAGGCACCAGCCCTTTCACAGGCAGGCCCGCACGTAGAACCGCTGACACCCGATGCTTATGCTTGCAGGATCGTCAACAGCGTCTTCCGGCAAGGCCGCAGCGAAGCGCACGGTGCGAGGTATAACGAGCGCCACGTGTGTGCGCGCCCGCGAGGCGGTGAGCGGGCAGTGTCTTCACCAACATTCCCGCGTCAATACGGTACGCCCCTGATCGCCGCGAGAACGCCGGCGGCGGCCTTTCTCAACAGCTTGCTAGCTCAGCGCCATCATGCGATCGAGCGCCACCTTCGCCCACTGCTTTTCGTCCGCAGGCACCGTGATATGGTTCACCACATGGCCGTCGACCAGATTCTCCAGCGCCCAGCAGAGGTGCGGGGCGTCGATCCGGTACATCGTGGCGCACTGACAGACTGTGGACGACAGGAAAAACACCTTCTTGTCTGTCTGTTCATGTTTTAGGCGGTTGACCAGGTTCAGTTCTGTTCCGACGGCCCAGGTGGTTCCTGCCGGAGCAGCCGTGATCGTCCGGATGATGTACTCGGTCGAGCCCACGAGGTCGGCCTTGTTCACCACATCCTCATGGCATTCGGGGTGCACGATCACCTTCACATCGGGATGCTGCTTGCGGAAATAGTCGATATGGGACGGCTGAAACATCTGGTGCACGCTGCAGTGCCCCTTCCACAGGATCAGCTTGGCTCGCTGGATCGCCTCCACAGAATTACCGCCCCGCGGCATATACGGATCCCAGACAATCATCTGCTCGCGGGGAATGCCCATCTTATTTGCCGTGTTCCGGCCCAGGTGTTCATCGGGGAAAAACAGAATCTTCTCGCGGCGCGCCCAGCTCCATTCGATGACTTTCCGTGCGTTCGATGACGTGCAGGTGAGTCCGCCATGTTCGCCGCAGAAGGCCTTCAAGATCGCCGCGGAGTTCACGTAGACCGCCGGCATCACCGTTTCCTCGACTGGCACGACCCGTCCAAGCGCATCCCAGCACTGCTCCACCTGTTCGATCGCCGCCATATCGGCCATGGAGCAACCGGCCGCCATGTCCGGAAGAATAACCGTTTGATTGGAACGGCTCAGCACGTCAGCCGTTTCCGCCATGAAATGCACGCCGCAAAACACCACATAGGGTCGGTCTGATCGCTGCTCGGCGACCTGCGCCAGGATCAGGGAGTCGCCTCGAAAATCCGCATGTTGAATCACTTCATCGCGCTGATAATTATGGCCGAGAATCATCACCCGGTCGCCGAGCGACCGTTTGGCCGCACGGGTCCGTTCGAAGAGTTCTTCGGCAGAGAGAGCCTGATAATCGGTAATGGGACGGGGAAGCGTGGCGACCGTTTTCACCTGCAGCCTTTCGGTTGGTTGAAAAAACTATACCACGAGGGAGCTTACACTGTCTGATTCTACGACACCCCTTCGCGGCTACGCAACGACATGAGTCGGCACAGACGGCCCAGGAAGAGTGCGGGGATGGGTCGAATGGACGGAAGAGGCTCTCTTCCTTAGCGAAGCTTCCAATATCCTGGCCGGCGGCGGCCATGCGCAAGGGCCACCACCTGAACGGAGTCATTCACGATCCGGTAGACCAACTGGAAGGGAAACCGATGAAAGAGATAACGACGAGTTCCATGCACGAATAGCGGGCAACGTTCAGGAGCGAGCGAGATTGCTTCAACCCCTCCATCAAGCTCAGCCAGAAACAATTCAGCAGCAGACTGACTTCTTGCCGCATACCATTCCCGCGCCGCCCAAGCTTCCTCAATAGCGGCGGGATGAAACACAACCGATAACTTCGGCATCAGAGCCCGAATATCTTTCGGCGGGCATCGATCCAGGAAACGAGACGGGGGTGAGGTGAATCTAGGTCATTGAGGCGGCGAGCAATTTCCTGCTCCCAGTCTGTTTCGGCGTCAGCATCAACAGCCGTGTCTAGGCTGTCCAACAAGGAACCAGCCATTGCCGCACGAACCTCTGGCGGAAGCTTAAGTGCCGCTTCTAATAATTTCGTCGCTTCAGAACCCATACCCGAATTCTAGCAGAAGCAGTGGAAGCAGGAAAGTCTGTCTTCTGCACCGGCTATTGGGCCCAAACCACAAACATCATCAGCTCGTATGGCACAAGGCCGCCATGAGGGGAAAGTGATAGAGCCTGACAGACGATTGATCCGCCATGGACACCTGCATGAGCACCTAACTAAGCCTTGTCCACTCGAAGCCTGTCAACTCGCCAGCATCCCGGCTCAAACAGGATAGGCTTCGCCGTTTCCTACGGAGTTCAACGGCCGCAGGCTTCAGTAAGTCAGGTACCCACTCATGCAGTCAATGATGTGTCGTTGACTGATATTGAGGTCCGCGGCATACTGCGCCGTCACGCAAGGATCAATAGAGGCAATCAGGTATAGCAAAGAAACCTATGGGGTAATAATGCGCGAGCATTCTCTTGATTTTGACTACGGCGCCAAAACAATCCAAGACTTTGTTTTCCTATACCAGAACAATAAGTTGAACCTTGAACCTGGATTTCAGCGGGATTCCGTGTGGACGCTATCGGACCGAAAGAAGCTGATTGATTCCTTGCTTCAGAACTACCCGATTCCTTCTGTGTTTCTCTATAAGCAGAGCGAGAACGGCAAACTCCGTTATGATGTAATCGATGGGAAGCAACGGCTCGAAACAGTTCTCATGTTTCAAGGAGCCGGACATTTTCGTGGTCATCGATTTGCCGCAAAACTCAAAATTGGCTCAGATGAAACTGTTGAAGAGTGGGATTGGCAGAAATTGCAAAAGCGTGGGCATGAGCACCGGCTCATGGGCTACAAGTTTCAGACTGTTGAGATTACCGGCGATCTCGCCGACATCATAAATCTATTTGTCCGCATCAACTCGACGGGAAAGCGACTCACTGGAGCAGAGAAGCGGCATGCCAGATTTTACAAAAGCGACTTTCTTAAGCAGGCGGCGCGCCTTGCCGAGAGAAAGCATGACTTTTTCTTAGGAAATCGAATTCTCTCCGCAGGGCAAATCAGCAGAATGAAGCATGTGGAGTTAGTTTGCGAACTGATGGCATCCAGTCATGCAAAAGGACTGATCAATAAGAAGAAGGCTCTTGACGGCATCATAGGCGGGCAAGCCGTCGACCACCGGTCACTACGGAGAACGGTTCAAGAGACAATCCGAATACTGAATCTCACGAAGAAGATGTTCCCAGAAATCAGATCTACCCGATTCTCGAACTCCGTAGACTTTTATTCTCTGTTCATGCTTTTGTGGGAAATGGATCAGGACAACTGTATCTTGATTGAAAGCAAGCGGAATAGACAAGCCCAGAAACTTCTCGTTTGGCTATCAAATGGAGTGGGGTTAGTAAGACAGCGACAACGTAAGGCGGAAGGGGGTGCCCCTGAGCAGAGACTCTTTGCAGACTACCTTTTGACAGTTCAAGGCGATACGGATAGCCTCGCAACAAGGCAGCGACGATCTGAAATTCTCAAAAAAGTCTTTGGTGGCCTTTTCCAGAAGAAAGATGATCAACGTGGCTTCACAATTGAGCAACGTAGGCTACTGTGGCACTCGGAGGAACGCAGGCGATGTCCGAAGTGCAAAGTGCCACTCAATTGGAATAATTTTACTATTGACCACATTAAGCCTCATGCGCTGGGTGGAAAATCGCATTTATCAAACGCCGCGCTGATGTGTCGGGAATGCAATTCGAGGAAGGGGAAAAACTGAAACCTCAGATTTCATTATCTTGAAGCGCTCCAAACCTTCTTTTCATCGCTTAGGTCGGATCCGAGAGAACACCTGTAGTGAATAGTCGAGGGGTCGTAGACTGACACCTTATGCGATCGAGCGAATGGTCCTAGCCGTTCCCAAAGATCATTCTCCCAAACTACTGCGGCAGCGGAATCGTGAGCAGAATCCCGCCCATCACATCCTGCGACTTGAAATCCTTCTTCGGGCTATTGGGATGAGCATTGTGGCAGCCAATGCAAGATTGGGATGCGGCTTTGTCTGCATAGAGAGCTTGAAAAACAGGGGACCCGCCCTCGGTGGTCACAGCCGTATAGGGCTGATCGGGATTCACGAGAATTTCCGTCAGGCCGGCTCGTTCGAAGTCGGTCATCGGTCGGTTCTTGGCATTGATCGCCCAATTGCTGATCAACCGGTATTGCAACCCGCTTCGTCCCGCCGCCACGAGCCGCCCGGTTTCCAATAAATATTGGGCCGGAAGAGGAAGCCGGGACGTCTCCCGCCAGTTTTCAGCGGCAAAGGCAATCCCGCGCATCTGCATCCGCTCAACGACATCGGTCGTGTAAAACGTGCGATCCGCCTGGATGACGCTATGCAGATACTCGGCCACCGCGCCGGCGGGGATACAGGTGGATGGATTATCATCCCTGCCCGCGGCGGCAGGCCCCCATTGTCCGAGCATCCCCATCGCCCCCGCGCCCAGAACTAGTCCCAGCCAAAAACCTTTCCCGTTCATGATGTGCCTCCATTTCTCTGAGCGCAGACCATCATGCACCCTGTCGAAAATTGTACGCCGGTCCATTACGCAATGCGAGGATTTCGCCGGGACACCGGAGGCGATCTCTGCGGGATCCCACACGGCGTGCGTTGTTGATGGGAACCGCGTATGATAGGCATCGATTCGAAGCAGGCTGGCCCCCCACGGACACAACGGACACAAAGGAGATGGAACGATGAAGCACACCGCAACCACCCTTGGCGGGTTCGTGTTTCTGCTGAGCCTCGGGCTCATCCCGAATCCTCTCGTCGGCATGCCTTCCGCCGCCCGAGCCGACGCGTTGAATGCCAAGCCTGGAGCCTGGGAAATGACTTTTACCACCCAATCCAGCGGGATGCTGGTGCCACCGGACGTCTTGGCCGCCATGCCGCCCGAACAACGGGCCAAGGTCGAACAGTCGATGCAGGCGCGCGCCGGCAAACCAAGGACCCATTCCGTCAAGACGTGCCTCACAAAGGAGGACCTGGATCAACATCGCATCATCAAGGAAAGCGATGATGACGAACCGGGCTGTCATACCACCGTCTTGTCGAAGTCGGCCGGCAAACTGGTTCTCGAACGCACCTGTCCGCCACCACACGCTTCAACTTCCCGGATAAGCGTGGAAGCCCAGAATCCTGAGTCCCTGGTCGGCAGCATGGACACCGACCGTCCGCGAGCGGGCAAGGTCCATCTCGACATGAAAGGCCGCTGGATCGGAGCGAGTTGCGCCGGCATCGTGGAATGACGCAGTGATCCCGTTGCCCTTGAAGCCCCTCCGGCACTAGGCCTTCCGGAAGATTGACTTCGCCCCGGCGGGTCGGTACGATCACCACCGACAGCTAGGGGTGCCATCCGGCTGAGAGTCCGAGCGATCGGGCGACCCTCACAACCTGACCTGGGTAATACCAGCGTAGGGAAGCGACCGGTTCACTGGCTTCGAGATCGCTTCAAGCCGCACCCAAGCTGGATGCGGCTTTTTTATTTGGTCGTCTGACGCTCACTTCCGACGAAAGGATTGCTGCCATGAGCGAGGCCCATACACAGAACGGTTCACAAAATGGTCACGGCGCCGCGCCTTCCACCGCCCGCTTGACCACCGCTCCCTTTGCCGCTTCGCGCAAAGTGCATATCGAGGGCTCGCGTCCCGATGTCCGGGTGCCGATGCGTGAAATCAGCCTGACCCCGACGCACTCGACCAACGGCAATGGCGACCAACCCAATCAACCGATTACCGTCTACGATACCTCCGGCCCCTATACCGACCCGGCTGTCACCATCGACGTGCGCGCCGGCTTGCCGCCGTTGCGCCGGGCCTGGATCGAGTCCCGCCAGGATACGGAAGAACTCCCACAAGTCACGTCCCAGTACGGTCGCCAACGAGCGTCCGATCCGAAACTGGCCGACCTCCGGTTTACCCATCTCCGCAAACCGCTCCGAGCCAAGCCCGGACGGAATGTCAGTCAGATGCACTATGCCAAGAAGGGCATCATCACGCCGGAAATGGAGTTCATTGCGATCCGAGAAAACCAATCCCGCGCGCGCGCGAAGGAATTGATGGCGTCGAACAACGGGCATGGCGGGGGGGTCTCGCAGCATCCCGGCCAGGCCTGGGGCGCTCGAATCCCGAACATTATTACTCCCGAGTTTGTACGCGATGAAGTCGCCCGCGGCCGCGCGATTATTCCCAACAACATCAACCATCCGGAATCCGAGCCCATGATTATCGGCCGGAACTTCCTCGTGAAGATCAATTCCAACATCGGCAACTCGGCCGTCGCCTCCTCCATCGAGGAAGAGGTCGAGAAGATGATCTGGTCAATTCGCTGGGGCGCCGACACGGTGATGGACCTGTCCACCGGCAAGAATATCCATGAGACTCGCGAGTGGATCATCCGGAACTCCCCTGTGCCGATCGGCACCGTACCGATCTATCAGGCACTCGAAAAGGTCAACGGCAAGGCCGAAGACCTGACCTGGGAGATTTTCCGCGATACCCTGATCGAACAGGCCGAACAAGGGGTGGACTATTTCACCATCCATGCAGGCGTGCTGCTGCGCTACGTACCGATGACGGCGAAACGCATGACCGGCATCGTGTCGCGCGGCGGTTCCATTCACGCCAAATGGTGCCTCGCACACCATCAAGAGAACTTTGCTTACACGCACTTCGAAGAAATCTGCGAGATCATGAAAGCCTATGACGTCGCCTTCAGCCTCGGCGACGGCTTGCGGCCCGGCTCGATTGCCGACGCCAATGACGAGGCACAATTCGCCGAATTGGAAACGCTCGGCGAGCTGACCAAGATCGCGTGGAACCACGATGTGCAGGTCATGATCGAAGGCCCCGGCCATGTGCCGATGCATATGATTCAAGAGAACATGGAAAAGCAGCTCAAGGAATGCCAGGAAGCGCCCTTCTATACGCTCGGGCCACTAACGACCGATATCGCACCGGGATACGACCACATCACCTCCGGCATCGGCGCCGCGATGATCGGTTGGTACGGGTGCGCGATGCTGTGCTATGTGACGCCGAAGGAACATCTGGGCTTGCCGACCAAGGAAGACGTGAAGGTCGGCGTCGTGACCTACAAAATCGCCGCGCATGCGGCGGACTTGGCGAAGGGACATCCCGGCGCGCAAGTGCGCGACAATGCCATGTCGAAAGCGCGATTCGAGTTTCGCTGGGAAGACCAGTTCAATCTCGCGCTCGATCCGGAGACGGCCCGCGCGTATCACGACGCCACGCTGCCCGACAATGCGGCGAAGGTCGCCCATTTCTGCAGCATGTGCGGGCCGCATTTCTGCTCGATGAAAATCACGCAGGATGTCCGAGACTACGCGGCCAAGAAACAACTGGAAGAGCAGCAGGCCATTCAGATCGGCATGAGAGAAAAGTCAGAAGAGTTTAAACAGGCCGGCTCCGAAATTTACCTGTAAGGCTGATCAACATGGCTATCCGGCAAGGCCGCAGGCGAACTCACACCGGAGGCGTACCCTCAGGGGTACGTTGAGGATTTGATGGAGCCGAGAACGAAGCCGGGAGTCATGTTCAGCAGCCGCTGAGAGGAACAGTAGCATGGGGAAGCCAAAACCGGCACCACTACGCGAGCGCGACATTACTCGCCAGATCGCGCGGGAATACTATAAAGAGTTCGATCAACTCATCGAAAGCGATGTCATCATCGTCGGCGCCGGTCCCTCCGGCCTGATCTGCGCCCATGATTTGGGCAGAATGGGCATCAAAACGCTCATCGTCGAACAGAGCCTTGCGCTGGGCGGAGGCTTTTGGTCCGGTGGATATCTCATGAACAAGGCGACCATCTGCGCCCCGGCCCACAAGATCCTGAAAGAAGTGGGCGTGCCCTGCAAGCAGATCAAGGAATGCCCCGGCATGTACATGGTAGATCCCCCGCATGCGACCGGCGCGCTGATCGCCGCCGCATACGATGCGGGCGCGAAGATCATGAACCTGACGCGCGTCGTCGATCTCATTCTGCGCCGCGAGGGTGTTCTCGAAGGCGTGGTCGTGAACAGCACCACCGCCGAAATGGCCGGCCATGACATCATCCATGTCGATCCGATCGCCCTGGAGAGCAAACTCGTGGTCGATGCCACCGGCCATGACGCGGTCGTAGTGAACCTCCTGCATAAACGGGGGCTCTACCAGCAAGTGCCGGGCAACGGGGCCATGTGGGTCTCGCGGTCGGAAGAAGAAGTCATGGACCGGACCGGAGAAGTCTCCCCGAATTGCTTTGTCATCGGCTTGGCCGTCGCGGCCGTATTCGGTACGCCACGGATGGGCCCGGCGTTCGGTTCGATGTTGCTTTCAGGCCGATACGGCGCCGAGTTGATTCAAAAAAAGCTGAGGCACGGGTAACGCGGAGCAAACAAGACCCGCCGGCTTACAAGCTGATCAAAATGGTCATCCGGCGAGGCCGCAGGCATACTTCTCAGTACGTTGAGGAGTTCGCACGATTGAGAACGAAGCCGGGGCCTTTTTCATCAGCCTGACTACCATGGATGTACAAGATTTTCTCATACAGGGCGACGGCAGCGAGGAAGACAAGCGCGAAGCCTGGCAGCTGTTCCAGCAAGCCTATGAGCAGCAGATGAAGGGGCAGCTGGAGGAGGCCGTCAGTCTGTATAAACTGTCACTCGCGACACATCAGACTGCCGAGGCCCATACCTTCCTTGGTTGGACCTACAGCTTCATGGGCAAGCTGGACGAGGCGATCGAGGAATGTCACAGAGCCATTGCCTGCGATCCCCATTTCGGCAACCCGTACAACGATATCGGGGCCTACCTCATTGAAAAGGGCGATCTGGACGAGGCCATTCCCTGGTTCCACAAGGCCATGCAGGCTACACGGTACGAAAGTCCGGCCTTCCCCCACCTCAACCTCGGCCGTGTCTATGAACGACAAGGTAAGTGGGGCGAGGCAATCGACTGTTACAAACAAGCCCTCGTTCTCAATCCGGACTATGCCTTAGCCAAGAAAGCCTTAGGCCGCCTCATCAGTTCGCTCAACTAGGCACGACACACGATGACAAACCGGACAATTTTGGTGGCCGTCACCGATATCTTCTTTTACACCAAAGTGCGTGACGCCTTGCGCCCGCACGGCTACACGCTGGAACGGATTCGCTCCCAGGAGGACGTGGCGGACAAGCTTAGGTCGACCACACCACTAGCCTTGATCGTCAATATGAACGATCTGGTCATTGATCCGTACAAAGCGCTGGAGGCCGTTCAGGTCGCCGCTCCCATGCCCCCGCTTCCCATTCTGGCCTTCGCCAACCACGAAGAAGTGGACACGTGGCGGCGGGCCAAGGAACTCGGCGTCACCAAGGTGGTGTCACGAAACGAGTTTTCCGCCCGGACGAAGGACCTTGTCGAAGAACTGATTCATCCTCAGCCTTCCGCGCAATCGTAAGAGCTGGGCGAGAGAGGATTACGGGCTCTGCCATGAAGCAATCACGACTCCAGGCTCACCACGAGCAGCTCGGCGCCACGTTCGAAGAATCCACCGGATGGTCGATGCCGGCTCACTATGGCGATGCAGCAGCAGAATACGCCGCCGTGCGGGGGGCCGTCGGAGTGGCCGACCTGTCGCACCGCGGTAGACTTCGCGTGACCGGCGACGATCGCATCAAGTGGCTCCAGAGCATCATCAGCAACGACCTTCTCCCGCTCCAACCTGGCCAGGGCCGCTATTCCAGTTTTCTCACCCACAAGGGAAAAATGCTGGGCTATTTCCGTGTGTTTGTCCTGAACGACGCGGTGTGGATCGAGGACGTAGGTGAAGTTGGTGAGGCCACTTTTCAGGCCTTGCGAAAATTTCTTCTCTACGGCACCAAAGCCAAGATGGAAAACTGCGCCGACACCTGGAGCCTGCTGCTGGTCAGCGGGCCGAAATCGGCCGAGACCGTCAAGGCCGCATTCGGCACGGATGTCGCCACCCTCCCCCTGTTGCACACAACCTCGCTGACCATCGGCGGCCAACCGGCGCTGGTCCTGCGCACCGAAGAAACCGGTGAACAGGACCTGGAGATTTTGCTGCCCGCGGATGCGGTGGTTTCTGCCTGGGAGCAACTGATGGCCGCCGGTGCCACGTTCGGCATCAAGGCAGTCGGTTCACAAGCGCGCGAACTCCTCAGAATCGAAGCGGGCCTGCCGAAAGCCGGCCCGGATCTCAATGAGGAGATCGTTCCACCGGAAGCCAATTTGGAAGGAAAAGCGTTTAGTCTCTCGAAGGGGTGCTACCCGGGGCAAGAGGTGGTGGCACGAATGGACACCTACGGCAACGTCCGCCGACACTTGGTGGGGCTTCGCATTCAGGATGTTGCAGTTCTGCCGAGAGGGGCAAAGCTGTTCAGCGGGGATCGGGAGGTCGGCTGGATCAGTAGCGCGATATTTTCACCGACGCGCAACGCGGTGCTGGCATTCGGATTTCCACTCCGCGACTTCTCGACACCTGATACCGTGCTCGCAGTGGAAGTGGCAGGGACGCGCCACCCGGCTATCGTCCATGCCCTTCCGTTCTACTCTCGTCGCTAGCAGGATGCTGAGAACGCCAGCCAGCAGCGTTCTCGCATGACTCAGGACCTCAACGTACCCCAGAGGGTACACGCCTCGGCGCTTTACTCCCTGCCACCTTGCTGGACGGCCTTTTTGACCATCCTGGAGGACTCTCAATCACTCAAACCGCTCGTCACCCGTTTTGCGAGATCACAACGGTGATCTACTTTTCCGGATTCCGCACGGCCGACACGGCTGCCGCGAATCCGAGCAGGCTCTTTCGCTCTTCATCGTCCAATGCCAACAACAGGTGGGTTTCTTCGGCATGCATCAGCCGGAGGCTCAGGAACGGCTCTTCCCGCCGCTTCTCCCGGTTGTCCCACATGGCATCGATGATCTGAACCTTATCCAACTGCCCGACCGAGACAACATCGTAACGGAAATAGGAATCGCCGATCACGATATCAAAAATGACATTGCCGGCCGTCAGCAAGACCAGGTTGAACCGCCCCTGATCCTCATACCCTTCCGGCAGAAACTTATTGATGTGGCACCGAGCCACCTTGCGATCACCCAGAGCCGCGCGAAACTTCAGCTGCAAGGCCTCGTAGTCGATCTGGAGCGCCTTTTCATCCGCGCTGGTCGCACCAACCGCCGCATCCTTGGCTTGTTCAAAAATCTCGTCCGCTGACATCAACCCTGCCATAACGCCTTACTCCTTCGTTACAAGACTATCCACCACAGAGGCTGTCGTCTATGATTCGAGGCTGTGCGCGGCTCGTCTGGCTCGAATCGCTCGAGCCACCCCGACCAGCGCAATCCCGGCCCACGCAAATTCCAACAACACAAACCCCACTCGTCGATCTTCTATCGCCACGATCCCCAGGAGCAGCGACCCCACGATATTCAGGGCTAGATAGCCGGCGTCCAATTCGCGCCACGTGCCGGCTAGATTGAGCCCGTAGGCCAGGAGCACCATCAGCGCCCCGGCCACCGATATGACCTGCATCACCATGGGGAAACTCACACTCTCGGTCCGGAGCGGACTGCGGAACGGGGTACGGTACCTGGCTGTTTGACAGGATTGCAAGTAGAAACTCCCCCGCCGCCATCTTCTCAGGGAAGACGGTCGAACGCTGGTCGCCACATTGCATTTGCGGATCGATCTCCGGCATACTTCGCGACAAGCAAGGGGAGGCACAGATGAGCGGACAGAGTTGTTTGATCGATGGTTGTCAGGCGAGAGTGTATGCGCCGGCAGGCACCCGTTCTATCTGCAAGGACCATTTTCTGGGATTTCTGACCTGGCGACGACGGCGAGGACCGCAGATGTTCCGCAAGTATGCAGGGCTGACGATGGAGGAACGTGATGTGGTCGCAGCCGAATGGCTTCAGACGCTCGCGACGAAAGACCTCCCGCACCCGATTCCCGGACTTTAATCCCTGGCCTCGACTCGCGCTTCCCTGCTCCGTTCGTGATGCTGCCCCCAAACAAGGGTGCAGAGCCCGCCAGGTTGTGTCACCGGTTACTGACTTCCACCCCTCCGCACCTTTGCATCATTGGCCTGAAGCAGGTTTCGCTCCAACGCCGCTTTCAACAACTGCGCGGTATTGGATGCCCGGAGTTTCTTCATCATATTGGCGCGATGGGTATCGGCCGTCTTCATGCTGATCTTCAGATGCGCGGCAATACTGCGATTGGTCTGTCCTTCCCAGATCAACCGGAGAATCTCCAACTCGCGCGGCGTGAGATCGTCGGGCCTGCGCTTACTGTTGTTCGATACGGCTTCAGTGGACTCTGCCGGATCAGCTTGCGACGCCTTCATACGCGTCCGCTCTATATTGCCCGTTCCATAGTCATTCATGTCGACTAACATACCGCTCCTTCCTGCTCAAGCACTCCCCTCCAAGGTCAGCGCCGTCAGTTCTCCCGCACCGTGACGGGTTTTGAGGTATCCCATAGCCGCTGGAGATACCCTAACACCGCCGAAATCGCTTGTGTGCGTGGTTGCCAGGTCCCCTGTGCGTTGCTGTTTAATTCCACCCACCCTCCATCGACCTTCTGACGCACGATCAATCGTTCGAACATGCCATGCGTGGCCGGCTGAATCGCCAACAAATACTCCTGCTCTTCCCGATCCTTGAGCAAAAACCCTTTCACCGTCATCGTCACTCCTCCTTTTTGCACCCGACATGTTCGCAGAACTTCGCACTCATCCCCTGAATGGCAACTCCCGGCAACTCCTCAAGGACTTCTCCCTACACACACCACCTTCCTACATCAAGGCTTGTGCCAGACCGAAAAGTTCATAGAATCTTCAATATTCATCATCATTTGTGATCAAGAACCAGTTGATTATGTGTTTCCGTAGAGCTGTGCCACATACCCTCGCGACTGCGCCAACGACACGGCGTGAGACAATGTGAGACACATGAACGGGTATGGATGTCCGGCCTGACCAGTCATCAGGCTGACATGCGAAATCGAGCGAGGGAAGAGAGAAGGACTATAGAAACGAGACAGCGCCGGTGATCAGCAGCAGGTTACTCAGCGCAGGCACACCCGTTTAGCGAACGCGTGGCGATATAGGTGAGATTGTTGGTGTATCGAGTAAACCCCTTCCTCCGACCGTAGAGCCGCAACAGACATTGATCGCCCTTCAGTTGGACGAAGAAGCTGTAGTCGGCACCGGATGGCGAAGAGACACCGAAGGGACGGGGACCAAGGGAGCCGGTCGCCAACACCACCGTCGTATTCACAGCCAGGCGGTTAGCCACCTCAGGCGTCTCCCCTTCTTCGAGAAGAATGGATTCGAGTTGACCCTGCACTGTCCGGTGACACGATTCATCCGACAAGGTCGTGATCTGGGCTACCGTCGTGCAACCGGACAGGAGCACAGATCCCAACCCGATCCACTTCAGAGGCCGACTCCCCCGATTCATTTTCAATCTGCCTCCAGGGCGCCACATTGGGCTTCCGACCTCCTGCATGGGGGCGGGGGTCGAGAGGGTGCGAGACACAAGCGTTCTGCCCCCATGGAACGTTATCCTCGGAGGACTCACCACACGACCAGTGCCAGCAGCATGTCCGAGGAAGCGGAACGCAGGGCGCGGCGGCGGCTACCCCATCACCGGGCTGCCGTGATGATGAATCATCAGCCATTCATCGCCGATCCGCTCGAACAGATTGGTCGCAAGCACGCGGGTTTCGACCGGCTGATCGTCCTGTCGACTGGTCAGGTGCTCGGTACAGATCACCCACCCCAGATCCCCGGCCACCTGGACCTGCACGTCGGACAGCTCAAACTTCATGGAGAAGGTGTTGTTGAAAATGAGGACCCACGAATCGCGAACGGCCGGCCAGTCGCTACGGAGGCTCCAGCCTGGATGGATGCAGGTCACATACTCGAGGTGTGCCCACACTTTGTCCATCTGGAGCATATCCAGGCTTTCAAAGGCGGCATAGAAGGCGAGATTGGCACGTGTGATTTCTTCGATACGCTGTTCGACCACGGCTCGCTCCGGCAACGGTGCGGCATTGTACTGCAAACACCGCCGCCGGTGCGAGCCTCATTTACTCGGTGAGGGGGCGGACTCGCGGGGAACCGCCGCACCGCCGAGAGTGGGACTTCTCTCGAGAGTGCAGGCCGCCGCGAGCCCCATCAGCCCGCATGGGTGGCGAGCAGCCCCTCTTCGAGCGCCGTCTTCAGGAGTTGAGCGATATTGGAGACCCGAAGCTTCTTCATCATGTTGGCACGATGCGCTTCCGCCGTTTTGATGCTGATATGCAGCTGTTCGGCAATTGTTCGGTTCGTCAATCCCGCCCACACCAGCTGGAGGATCTCCTGCTCCCTTGGCGTCAGATCTTCGGGACGGCGCTTGACCACCGTGCCGTTGCTCGCCACGGCGACCGGTCCCGCTGACACCTCACGAAGATTGCCCTCTCGACTGAACCGCAAGATGTTCTCGTCGTCATTCCACATGATCCACGCTCCTTTATTTCTGAGCCCACACATTCAGCCGTTAACGAATTGGCCCGGGGAAACCCGACGAAATCGGCGCCAGCCCTTGCAAGTAGGTCAATACCGCCCCGACCGCGCGCGTCCGGTCAGACCATGTTCTGTGGGGCAAGCGACCTATATCGATCCAATCTCCGTCAATCTGCTCTTTGACAGCCGGTTGATCGAAGGGGCCCAACGATGAGGGTGCAATGGTGACCAATACCTCTTGATCAGAGCCGGTTGAGATCAAAAAACCTGCGACGTCCATACGGTCCTCTTTGCGGGGCATCTTGTTTTTGTTTCCTGAGCCAGCCCCTTGACGCTCTCCCAATTGCTGAATTCATATATCAAGGATCGTGCCATGAACATTGCCAAGAGGAGGTTGATGAAAAACTAGGGATTTACGCCGAGGCGTCATCGAGCCTCACCTATCAGGCGTCAATAGGATGGCACACGGTGCTGTGTCACACCTGTCTCATGTGGCGCAGCGCACGCTTGCCAGCTGGGCACCGAGATGCCACCGACGCAAATCTGACACGTGAACTGTTCAGCTGGGATTGGAGGAGGGTACGTGTAGGACGGGATGGGCCTGCCGGGAGGCGTCGGAGTGGAGGTTCACCGATCTCCACGAAATCAGGTCATGGGCGCCAATCTTGACCGGCTTCCTCCGAAGCGGCCACATCGTATTCGGCCAGGCGGCGATAGAAGGTTCGACGACTCATTCCCAGCAAGCGAGCCGCCTCGGAACGATTGCCGCCGGTCTGTTGAAGGGCCCCCACCATGCGAGTCCGCTCATCTTCGCGCTGGAGGGGAACATAGGTCGCCTTTGGCTCCGGATGCCTGATCTCCGGTGGAAGATCCCCTACCTGCACCACCGTCCCTTTACAGTGGATGAGGGCCGATTCCACCGCACTCTTGAGTTCGCGCACATTACCCGGCCATGGATAGGCAGTGAGGACCTGCAGCGCCTCCGGGCTGACTTGGAGAACAGACTTTTCCATCACCGAGCGAAACTGCCCAAGAAAGGCATGGACCAGCAAGGGAACATCGCTGGGCCGTTCCCGCAGCGGCGCCAAACGGAGTCGAGCCACCTTGATGCGATACAGGAGATCTCGCCGGAAGGTCCCCTTCTCGACATCTTCCGCCAGGTTATGGTGCGTCGCCACCACCAGGCGCACATCGACCTTCCGCGGCTTCGATTCCCCCAAACGCGTCACTTCCCGCTCCTGAAGGACGCGCAGAAGACTTGTTTGGACGGCAGGGGAAATATCGCCGATTTCGTCCAGGAAGAGGGTCCCCCCCTGCGCCGCCTCAAAGACCCCCTCCTGGTTATCGATGGCGCCGGTGAAAGCTCCCTTCTTATGTCCAAAGAGCTGACTCCCCAAAATCGAGTCGGTAAAGCCGGCACAATTGACGGCCAAGAAGGTCTGCGAGGCGCGGCGGCTGGCGAGATGAATCGCGCGGGCCACCAATTCCTTCCCCGTGCCGGTTTCCCCTTCGATCAGGACGGTTGCATCCACCGCCGCAATCTTCTGAATCTCCTCGTACAGCACCACCATGGACGGACTTCGGCCGATTAAGTCATGGAACTTTCCATGATCCACCAACTGCGACTGGAGCGCCTGCGCCTGATCTTCTGCGGCAAACCGCCGTCGAACACTCTCGACCCATTGTTCCGCAATCGTCAGCCGCAATTTCAGGAACTCGACGCCGACAGGCTTCACAAGATAATCGTTGACGCCCGCCTGAAGCGCGGTGCGCAAGGCATCGGGCGTATCATGTGCCGTGATCATGACGATGACACAGCGATCGCCGCCAGGACTGGATCTGATAGCACGACAGAGTTGCAGCCCGTCCATACCGCCCCCACGCAACTCCCAGTCGAGCAAGACCAGCTCAAAGGCCCGTTGGCCGTAGGCCACCCAGGCCGATTCCCCATCCTCGCAGGCAGTCACCTCATGCCCGCGCGCCTCGATCACCTGTTCAAACAGCCGTCGGACGTCGATGTGATCTTCCACCAGCAATACGCGCATGACTGCCCTACCTCTGACTCACACATAGACGACGTGCAGGCGATCCAGATAGCGTGTGAATGCATCCAGGGTCTCACGCACCGCTGATCCATCCTTGCGATCTGCCGCCGCCTCAAGGGAGCGCCCATACGCGCTCACGACGTCGAGTCCGTACGTCGCGCCCGCGCCCTTCAACCCATGACCAATTTCACGAACCAACGCATAATCTTCCCGACTGAGGGCCTCCGCAATCTGCAGCAGATCCTGGCGTCGATGCTCCAAAAATCCAGGCATGAGCGGCTCCAGTTCTCCGCTGATCCGAAGCACCACGGGAGCCGAGGACACGCCAGGTGCCGACGGCGCGGCCGAAGCCGTCGTCTGGTAGTACAACTGAATCGCTTCCATCAGTCGCGCCTTGCGAATGGGTTTTGTGAGATGGGCCGTGCACCCCGCCTCAAGACTGCGCTGCACTTCGCCCTGCAATGCATTGGCCGTCAGGGCCAGAATGGGAACCGGATTGCGCCCCTGCGCCCGTTCCCACGCACGGATGGCCTTGGTCGCCGCATAGCCGTCCAGAACCGGCATCTGAATATCCATCAGGACCAAATCGTATGATCCTCGCATGAACATGTCGACCGCCACCTGACCGTTGGCCGCGGTCTCGACTCGATGGGGTGTCGGCTTGAAATAGAACTCCATCATGCGACGGTTGTCCACAAAGTCTTCGGCCAACAGAATCGACAGCCCTGCCGTTCCTCCTGCCCAATCAGGGGTATGCTGGGGGAGCGAGGGCATGGCCGAATGCCTCTCGGCCAATGCCGCCTTGCCGATCACGGCCATCATGCCATTGAACAAATCCGATCGCCGGAATGGTTTGGTGAGATACCGCACCACCCCACACTCCCGTGCCCGAGCCTGATCGCCGACCCGCCGTTCCGAGGTCAACATGATCAACGAGAGTCCTGCCAGCCCCGGTGAGCGGGCGATTGTCTCCGCAACCTCCCACCCGCTGAGTTTCGGCATGCGCACGTCGAGAATCACCAGACGATACGGTTCGCCGGCTTTCACCGCGCGGCGCAACTCCGCCAAGGCTTCTTCACCGCCAGCTGCCTCGGCTGCAGGAATACCCCAGCCGGTCAGCGTTTCGCGCACAATCAAGCGATTCGTGGCGTTGTCATCCACGATCAAGGTGCGCAATGCCGCCAATTGCTCCCACTGAGCCGACGGAACCGCTGGGGCCGGTTGAAGATGTACGGCAAACTTGGCGCTGAAGCTGAAGGTACTCCCCTTGCCGAACTCACTCTGCACCCACAACTTCCCGCCCATCCGCTCGACCAAGCGCCGTGAGATCGTCAGCCCGAGGCCGGTCCCACTGTATGGCCGGGTCATCGACGAATCGACCTGGGTAAACCGTTCGAAAATGACGGCGAGCTTGTCCTCCGGAATTCCAATGCCGGTATCCTTCACGGTGAACAGCAGATTCCCCGGTCCCTCCGACTGCTGATCGCGTTCCACCCGCAACACGACCTCGCCCTGATCCGTAAACTTGATGGCATTCCCCAGTAAATTGAGAAGGACCTGCCGCAATCGATTCGGGTCTCCGACCAGCGCGGTCGGAACATCGGGCTGAATCTGGTAGGCCAACTCCAGATTCTTCTCGGCCGCGCGAACGGCGACCAACTCAGCCGCGCGTTGCACCAAGTCGTTGAGATCGAAATCGACGAGATCGAGATCGAGATGTCCGGCTTCGATCTTTGAGAGGTCCAGGACATCGTTAATCAAACTCAGGAGATTGCTTCCGGCATCTCGAAAGATCTGCACATACTCCCGCTGATCCTCGTTCAACGGCGTCTCGGACAAGAGGTCTGCCATGCCCACGATGGCGTTCATCGGGGTTCTGATTTCATGGCTCATGGTGGCGAGGAAATCGCTCTTGGCCCGATTGGCAAACTCGGCCGCCTCCTTGGCCATCACCAGGGCTTTCTCCGCTTCTTGGCGTTGCTTGGCCTCGTAGGCTAACGTCACGAGATTCCCAATCGATGTGGCAAACTGTGTCTCCTCATTGGTCCAGGCACGCGGCACGCCGGTCCGCTCATGACACATCACGCCGGCCAGCCGGCCTCCGAAAAAAATCGGCACGTCCAACAACGAGACAATGCCCAGTGGCTGGAGATACGCCTGCAGCAATTCGGACGTGCGCGGATCGCTCTCGACATCATGGGCGTTCACCACTTGCTCCCGAAGCAGTTCAGCGAAGTAGCGCGGGTATTGCAAGACATTCAGCCGTTGTCCGTGTGAGTGCCCCGCCGAACCCCGCTCGTACAACTCCGCACATTCAAGCATTGTCCCGCTGTGGTCCAGCAACCAGACACTGGCGCGATCCACCGCCAATGCCTGTGAGGAGGCTCGCATGAGCTCCTCAAGTGCCAACGGCCAATCCCCTGAACCGATGTGCTGGCTTTTTGTCAGACGCATCAGCGCATGCTGATGCGCCTGCAGTACGGACTGACTGTGACGCAACGCGGCTTCCGCCTCCGTTCGCCTGGTAATGTCCAACACGAGCGTCAGCAGACAGTTCTCGTGACCGATGCGAACCGGCTCCACGTTAAAAAGCCCATGCCGCACCTCTCCGGATTTCGTTCGAAACGCCTTTTCCAGATGACGGAGAAACCCCTCTCGACGAAGGGTGTCCGCCAACTGTTGCCGGTCTTCGGGGTGTACCCAGATACCGATGTCCAACGAGGACATGCCGATCAATTCTCTGCGGCTGAATCCCGAGATCCGCACGAAAGCATCGTTCACATCGAGCACCCGGCCGTCTTCCAGCCGGCTGATGGTCATTCCGGCCGGACTGCTCTGAAACGCCTTGGAGAACCGCTCCTCACTTTCGCGCAATGCCTGCTCAACCCGTTTCCGCTCCGTGATATCGCGCGCCACCACTTGAAAGCCGCTGACGGTTTCCCCTTCTACCAACAGTTGTGCATGCTGCCCCAGCCACACCTCGCGCCCGTCCTTCGTGACAACAGGCACCTCATACACCGTTCGCGGGACTTTCCGGACAAATTGCCGGCCATAAAATCGCTCCGCCTGCGGGCGATATTCAGGCTGGACAATGTCCAGATAGTGACGTTCCAGCAGCTCTTCAGGAAGATACCCGAGGATGCGGAGCGAGGTGGGATTGCAATAGGTAAATCGACCGGTCGCATCCGTTCGATAAATGATGTCACCGGCCTGCTCGACCAGTTCGCGATATCGCTCTTCCGTTGCCCGATGTGCAGCCTCCGCCTGGGTTCTCGCGGTGACATCGAGATGGATGCCCATCATCCGGACCATGCGGCCGTTCTCATCACACAGGCCAGACCCCAGCGAAGCAATCCAACGATACGAACCATCTTGATGCTGGAGACGATGATCCAGGCGGAACTGGTTCGCGTATTTCTCCCGAAATAGTGTCACCGTGGCCAGGGCATGCGAACGGTCATCGGGATGAATTCGACGCTCCCAGGCCTCCATTGTCGGCTCGATGTCTGACTCTGTACAGCCTAACTGCGCCTTCCATCTCGGGGAGTAATATGCCGCCTTGGTCTCCAACTCCCATTCCCACACGCCCACGTCCGCCCCTTCCGCGGCTAGTTCGAAGCGTTGCCGGCTCTCTCGCAATGCCGCCTCAACCTGTTGCTGCTCAACCAACTGCTGGCTCAGCCGACTATTGGCGTTCATCAAACTCTGTGTCTGCTCCGCCACTCGCATCTCCAAGCTGCTATTGGCGGCACGCAATGCCGCTTCGGCATCGCGACGTCGAGACAAGAGAACCGCTCCGCTCCACATCAGCCCCACCCCGAGCACTCGATTGAACAGCGCCGTCCTCACCTCGACACCGGCCGGCGCCAGATAAAAGCCGACCCCGAGCAGCACGGTACTCAGCGAGGCATACCACAGTGGTGCGGCTGGGGACGCGAGGGATGAACTCAGCCAGAGGGGAAGCAGGTAGAGCGACCACGCGATGTGGCCGAGCGGAATTGCCACATCCAGCGCGAAAATTCCGATAGTCATCAAACTAATGACGGGCAGCATGATCGTTCGCCTCCTCGCCGCTCAAGGCGAAAGACTGATGTGCGAACCGACTGGCGGTACGACACCGGTAAGATACGCGTATGCCTTGAGGAGGTAAACCCCGGCAATCGGCCCTAGTGTGGCCCTACCAGGAGATACGCAGGATGGGTGTTTTGGAAAAGCAGCGGCACAAGGCATCAGCGCATGCTGGCCATAACAGCGCAACAATCGGCGGAGAAGGTGGCCCTGAGTGATTCCGATTGGGGTTCAGCGGGAGGATAAGCGCGAAAGCGGGATGGCCCTATGCTGCTTAGGACGTTCTTTCTACCTGCCAGCTGTGAGTTCCGCACAGGACGAGGTGCTGCCCGGACCTCACGGACTGAACAGGTTGCAATTTCTCGTCGAGGAACGTGATGGCCTGGACCATGTGCTCGCCCTTGGCGTCACGGTCGGTTCGATCGGCTAGGGACGTGCGCGCCCCGCAAAGGCTGCACTCATATGCTGTTCAAAGATCTGCTGCGGCTGACCAGTTCCCACGACACGCCCTTGGCTCAGGAGAACCACTCGCTGACACAAACTGGCTACCGCGGCACATCATGATTGACAAGAATGACCGTACACCAAGATTTTCACGACAGGCCGATTTCCAATGGGATCCAATTCGGCCGTGAAGCGGATTCCTGCACCGCATCCAACGCTCGCTGAACAGCCAAACCATCGTAAAAGGAGGCATCTACGTCCTTGTTCAAGCCTCCTCTCAAACAGGCATCGACAAAACTCCTCATCATCAAGCCAAGACAATGGGGGGTGCCATCCGAAGCTTGCCTGGGTAAGGAAACGAAGGTCCAGTTCGGATGCGTAGAGCAGGACATGCGTAACACGTCCACGGAGCCGCGGCTTAACGAAGCCCGTAACGCTCCCTCTCGCCCAACGACCTCGATATACGCTCGGTCGCCGGAATTCGGTGTAGCGCGACTCACAAATAATTGGCCCTGAATGCCGTCTCGACAGACAAACCAGGCTGAGGCGATATCATCGGTTTCCACCCGCGCCAGCACTCCGGTCTTGGAATCAATTCGCTCTCGGGGGATCAACACCGTACTGCCGGCAACAGCTTCAATCGGCCCGAGGACGAACCCGACGAGATCGAACAGATGGGATCCCACGTCGTACAGCACTCCAGCGCCCGCACACACTAACTTTTCCCGGAACCCGATCTGGGAGTCCGGCCTCACCCCATCCCAGGAGGCATATTGCACCCGCACATGATAGGGTTCGCCGATATCCCCCCTCTGTAGCCGCCGTTTTAATTCTTGCACACCGTACAGATACCGATAGGTGAACGCGATTTGGTGGATCAAGTGACTGCCCTCTGCGGCCTGCAGCATCTCCGTGGCCTCAAGTGCGTTCATCCCCAGAGGCTTTTCACAGAAGACATGCTTCCCGCATGCGAGCGCAGCCTTGGCCTGAGCCGCATGAGCCACATTGGGGGTGGCAATGGTGACGGCATCAATATCGTTGCGTGCGCACACTTCCTTATAATCAATCGAAATTTCAGGCACGCCAAGACGTCTGGCCACAGCCTGGGTGCGTGAACGATCCCGTCCACACAAGGCAACGACCTCTGCCTGTGGATGGGACTGGAGACCAGGGACATGGCAAGTTTCAGCAAACGCCCCTGCTCCGATTACGGCCAGGCGGAGTTTTGGCATAAGAAGACCCGAACTGGATGGACAAGCAACCATGCTCTGACTGGCGAATGTTCCGCCAATAGAGAATATGCCGAGAGCATTCTATTGTATGAGATGTTGGGCTAGCACACAGGACCTACGCTTCTCAACGAGGCTTCTCTGAGAAGCTTGACCACCCTTTCCAGCAACAACACGCGTAGACTCTTGATAGTTTAGCAGGAAACAACAAAAAGTTAACTGTTATTTTCTTTACTTATCAGTCCCCACCAGCCCGGTTCGAATGGCCAGCCGCACCAATCCGGGAATGTCATGAATATCCAACCGCTCCATTAATTGGGCTCGATGCGTCTCCACGGTTTTGACACTCAGATCGAGCCGGTGCGCAATCTGCTTTGTCGAGCTGCCTTCGGCGATCAACTGGAGAATTTCCCGTTGGCGTCCCGTGAGTTTCCCCAATGGCCCTGCAGCGGCAGCACCCTGACGACAATAGACATCCAACGTGAATTTCGCCATGGCTGAGGTGAGGTAGGTTTCCCCCCGACACACCGCTTTGAGGGCAAGTTCCAATTCCGACCGGTCGGCGTCTTTCAAGAGATAGCCCGATGCACCAGCGCGTAACGCCTCCTTGAGATACTCTTCGTTTGTGTACATCGTGAGCATGATGACTTTGGCATTCGGGCACTCCTGGCACATACGACTCGTGGCCTCCAGCCCATTCATCCCTGACATCGCAATATCCATCAACACGACGTCGGGCTTCAGTTCTTTGGAAACCCGCACCGCCTCTCGGCCATCGCTGACTTCCCCAATCACCGCGACCTCGTCCATCTTCTCCAGCAAGGCCCGAAACCCGGCACGCACCAATGTGTGATCCTCCGCGAGCAACACCCTGATCTTGTTCATGGCAGAACCTCCCGACTGCCCCCGGGAATACTGATGACAGGAAACGAAGCACGAATTTCCGTCCCCTCTCCCGGGGCAGACGTGATCGTGACTGTTCCGCCGGCAAGTTGAACCCGTTCCTCCATCCCCGACAAACCCACACTGGTGCCGGCTCTGGATCCCGCGCGAACCGTCTCCGGGTCAAAGCCGATTCCATTGTCCCGAATGACGAGGTTCAATTCCTGGGGGAACCGCTCCAGCCGCACCTCTACCTTGTTCGCTTGCGCGTGGCGAGCCACATTGGTCAAGGCCTCCTGCGTCAGCCGAAAACAGGCGATCTCAATCTCCGGCGAAGGCCGGCTCGCCAGAGTTTCAGCCGAGACCAATGCTTCCCACCCCGCACGCTCCGCCTGGCGACCGACATACCATCGGAGCGCCGGCCCCAATCCCAGTTCGTCCAATAGTGAGGGGCGTAAATCCAAGGCCAAATTGCGGACACGTTGCAGTACCTGCCCGAGAATCTCCAGACTATCTACGATCTGATTCTCTACGGCCTCGCTGTTAGGTCCCGTACGAAGCTCTCGCAGATTGAGCTTGATCGCAGTCAACGCCTGCCCGATCTCATCGTGCAAATCACGGGCAATCGCACGACGCTCTGATTCTTGAATTTCCATCAGGCGACGGGACAAGATGCGTAACCGTTCGTTAGCCTCGCGTAACGCAGCCGTGCGTTCCAGCACCCGCACCTCCAGCTCCTCATGCGCAGTCCGCAACGCCTCCTGCGTCCGCTTCTGTTCGGTAATATCGGTATTCAATTCGAGACTTCCGCTCGGAGTCCCCGAGGAATCACGCAGCAACGTCCACCGGCTTGCCACCGTAATGATCCGTCCCGCACGAGTTTTATGCACCAATTCTCCCCGCCAGAATCCCTCACGCAGAAACTCCCGCTTAATCTCTTCCAGGGGACGCGGAAACGTCGTGCTCAAAAACTCATGAATATAGGCTCCCACCGCTTCCTCAGGTGTCCATCCGTACAGTCGCATCGCACCGTCATTCCAATAGGTAATCGTGTCACTCACCAAGTCTCGAACCAGGATGGCATCATTGGCCAGATCGAGCAATTTTGCCTGTCGGCGAAGCAACGCCTCCGCCTGCAACTGCTCACGACGGTCCTTGATCACAAAGCAATAGCCGACGATACGTCCACGCTCATCAGGAAGGGCACTCACGAAGAGGCGCACAGGAATCCGGCATCCACTGCCATCGATATAGGTCCACTCCTCCTCGGCCATCTGTCCGAAGTTGACCAATGCGACAATCACATCAAAAGGTTTTTCGAGCATCTTTCCAATCTGAGCCGCAAGCGCAGATCGTCGAGCCTCCAGTTCGACGGGATCATGAAATGTAGCCGGGGTGACGCGACCGACGACCGTCCCCGCAGTCACACCGAGCAAACGCTCGGCAGCGGGGCTGAAACTCGTGATGGTCCCATCCGGTCTGGTGGAGATCACCGCAACCCTGCTCAACCCACCGTCGCCGAATTCGGCCGTACCTCCACCCATGCCTGGTCCCTCTGTTTGGGAGATCACGCTCATCGACACAATCGTTGCCCCACGCCGAAGATAGCCTCACGCTTCAAACAGGTTCATACCATCTTTTCTTCTCACGGAGAATTTGCGCGACGACAGGTCGGAACGACACCCGAACTCTGGGTGTTCGCGAGACACATCACGCATTCGGAAGCAGGCCTATCCGGCACTCTTGAGCCGAGCAGACTGCCGTCCGACCAACCACACCCCTGCCAGAATGAGCGCGATACCCGAGACCTCGCGACCGCCGATCGATTCACCGAGCACAAGGGCTGACAGCAGAAGTGCCGACACAGGAATCAGATTCACAAACACGCCGGCCCTCGAAGGCCCCACGCCTTGCACACCATATAGCCACGCCTGCTGGCCAAGCGCCGTGGCGAAAATGATCAGATAGCCCAAGGCCAACCATCCAGACAGGGGAACCACACTTATGCCGGTGACCAGAAGCTTCCGGTCGGTCCAGAGCAGGGGGATCTGCAGCATCAGCGAGAGTGACAAGGTCGTCCAATTCACGGTGAGCGGAGAGAGGCGCTCCATTACCTGTCGACCGCCGATCGAATACAGCGCCCAACTCACCAATCCCAACAGCACCAACGAGCCACCAAGCCAGGGATTGTCTCCCGTCGGAGCATCTCCTCCGACGCCGGACACCAGCGCCACACCGGCGAAGGAGACCGCACAACCTCCCGCCACTGTGGTGAAGGGAACATCCCGGACCAACAGGGAAGAGAGGAGTGCAGTGATAGCCGGACTCGCGCCGATAATCACACCGGCGGTCGCGGCGCCCACATACCGTAAGCCGAACAAGGTTAACAGATGATTGCCCAGCACGCCGAGGCCCAGAAGGAACAACCATTTGAGATCGCGGGCAGTCAGTGTGGTCCGCCCCCCCTCTGTCCACCACCAGAGAGGGATCAAAATCACCAGCGCGCCGAGGCCACGCAACAGGGAGGTCTCGACGGCTGAAAATGCACCGAGTGCCAGTTTCTGTCCAACGATCGAGCCGCCCCACACCAGTGCGGACGTGGTCAACGCCGCATAGGCGGCCGGTGCTGAGGGTTTGTCCATCCGTTCTAGTTCTCCACAGAATTCATGGCCACCAACTCATCTGGCAAAGACGGCGCAAGATGCTACCGTGAGGGTTTCGGGGAAATGATCCACACCCCATCGCGAATCGTGGCCAGTACAGCCGTCATACGGGTATCAGCGGCCACCACCCGATTGAGTTCCTGAATGGCCGCCGTCCGATCGTCCGGTGGGGGATTCAGCAACACATCGCCGCTCCACAACACATTGTCGATCAGAATCACGCCACGCGGAGACAGTAACTCGATCGCGCGACGGTAATAATTCACATAATTACCCTTGTCGGCATCGATAAAGATCACATCAAACGGTCCAGTGAGGCTCGCCATCGTCTCGAGGGCCGGGCCCATCCGGATTTCAATTTTCCTTCCATGCGGGGATTGGGCAAAAAATCGGCGAGCCACGGCGGCGGAAGCCTCATCAACCTCGCACGTCACCACCCGTCCCTTCTCGGGCAGGGCCTCGGCAAAGCAGAGCGCGCTGTAGCCCGTAAACATGCCGATTTCCAAAATCCGCTCGGCCTGTACGAGACGGGCCATCATATGGAGAAATGCACCTTCAAGCGGCCCCACGATCATTCGCGCGAACTCCATCGTCCGCTCCGTTTCCTCTCGGAGTTCTCGGCGAACCGACGTTTCCGGCAAGGAATAGACCGCCGCATAGGCATCGATATCGGGCGACACGAGATCGGGCATGAGTTTCACTCCAGTCAAGACTTGTGCGACAATTCGCACCGACCGCGAATCATACCATGGACACCCCAGCAGAAGAGGCCCGCAGGTGAAGACATTGGCAACCTTGGAACCGTTAATAAACCGTCTCCTCGAAATCCGGCGGATCCAGAGCGCCGCTTCGGTCCTCTCGTGGGACCAGGAAACCTATATGCCTGCCGGAGGCGGAGCGGCGCGAGCAGAACAAATCGCGACACTGGAAGGCCTCGCACACGAGAAACTCGTGTCCCAGGAGGTCGAAACCCTTCTCGCCGACTGGATCGACCCCGCCACGGGCCAGGCAGCCGCGGGGTGGGACGAGCCGTCGCGCTCGTTGCTCCGTGAAACCTGGCGTGACTTCAGCCGAGCCCAAAAGCTTCCGTCCGCATTTGTGATCCGACTGAGTCGCGAATGCTCCTTGGCCCAACAGGCCTGGGTGACGGCACGGGAAGAGAGTCGTTTCTCAAAATTCCTGCCCTCGCTCCGAACCATCATCAGCCTGAAACGTGAGGAAGCCGACTACCTCGGGTACCGAAATTCTCCCTATGACGCGCTTCTGGATACCTATGAGCCTGGCGCGACGATTGGACAACTTGCCCCCTTGTTCACCGAACTACGCGAACGGCTCGTCGTACTGCTGAGAAAGGTCCAGGCCAGCGGGGTGGCCGTCGATGACACCTGTTTACACCAACGCTTCGACCAGGCCAAGCAAATCGAGTTCGGACGGCTCGTCCTCGTGGCAATGGGATATGACTTCGAACGTGGCCGCCTCGACCTCTCGGCACACCCCTTCACGACCTCCTTCCATCCCACAGACGTCCGAGTGACGACCCGCGTCTTTGAGAAAGATTTACCCTCCTGCCTATTCAGTTGCATCCATGAAGGTGGCCACGGCTTGTATGATCAGGGCCTGGACCCCCGGTACTATGGATCCCCGCTGGGCGAATCTGTTTCACTCGGCATTCATGAGAGCCAGTCCCGCCTGTGGGAGAACTGCGTGGGCCGATCGCGCGCGTTTTGGCACTGCTTTTATCCGATCCTGCAACAGACGTTTCCACAGCAACTGGCAACTGTCCCCCTCGATCTCTTCTATGCGGCGATCAACCGAGCCTCCCCCTCGTTGATTCGTGTCGAGGCCGATGAGTTGACCTACAATCTACACATCATGCTCCGCGTTGAAATTGAACAAGCGCTGATTGAGAATCGCGTCCAGCCGGATGACTTACCTGAGCTCTGGAACGAAAAAATGCAGTCCTACCTGGGAATCGTTCCAGAGCAGGATGCCGAGGGTGTCCTGCAGGACGTACATTGGTCGATGGGCGCATTCGGCTACTTTCCCACCTATACCTTGGGCAACCTCTATGCGGTGCAATTCTTCGAACAGGCCAAGCAAGAATTGCCTCAGTTGGAAGAACACATCGCAGCAGGGCAGCTCGTGCCACTCCGACGATGGCTGGAACAAAAAATTCACCGTTGGGGACGCATGTTCACCCCGGACCATCTTGCCCGGCGCGTGACGGGCAAAGGAGTCAGTCCGGAACCATTTCTGCGCTATCTGGAGGGCAAATATCGAGAGCTCTACCAGCTATGAAGGAGAAGTCCCCCCTGCGTCGAATGTAGGGAAGGGACTTCCCTCGACCTCCTCGCGCATGACAGCCAACCCAGCGATATACCTAGGGCCATAACAGGACGCTTCAGCTCTAGGGATATCTTCGACAATCATGATAGTCTTCAGTGAGAGATACATAAGCGTATGAATTCCTGAGTGCTGACCCCGCTCCAGTAGATGAATCGGCTGAGCACGTGGGCTGTGGAATCACGGGAACCACCTGGACCTTCCGATTGCACGAAACGCATCGAACAGGTTCTGGGTCTTCCAGGAGATGTCCACAGAAGAAGCTGCCACGACTAGACGACAGGAAGGGCATCACGACATGCGCAGTCCGTCCTGCCATCAGCTCCCGAACGGCTCTCCCGATACGATGAATTCGCAGGGGTGATTCATTCGCCGAACGCCCCTGTGTCCCAACACAGCCGGGCACCGCAACGCACCGTGAGAGACTTGCTGGCCGTGGACGTACTCGACGAATCGCCGACCCTTAAAACCAATCTCAAGATACTCCTCGCCGACGACCACGCACTCCTCAGACGAGGTCTTCGAGAATTTCTCCAAGACTTCCTCACTGAGGACGACCAAACACCCTACATCGCAGAAACAGGATCGGCCCAACAGGCGATTGAGCACATTCGCACGGCCGCCTGGGATCTTGTGATTCTGGATCTCAACTTGCCCGACATGCCTGGCCTGGAGGTGTTGCGCATTCTCAAATCGGTACAACCGGGGCTACCAGTGCTGGTGGTCAGCATCTATTCCGAAGAACATTATGCGGCCCGTGCCGTTCGAGCCGGTGCCCTCGGCTACCTCACGAAGGAGACAGGGCCGGAGGAACTCCGCACGGCGGTCTCACGTATTCTGCAAGGCGGACGGTACATCCCGCCCACTCCCAGCGACCAACCACGCCGTGAGGCGGTCTCCACGGGAAATCCTCTCTATATGGACGCACTTCCAGCCGGACTTTCGGATCGGGAAATTGAAGTGCTCCAGTGGATCGCTCAAGGCCGCCGCCTGACGGAAATTGCCGAGCACCTAAACCTCAGCATCAAGACGGTGAGCACCTACCGCTCTCGACTACTCATCAAGCTCGGCATGAGGACCACCGCGGAATTGATTCGCTATGCTCTCGACCAACAATTGGTCTGACCGCACCGGAGATTCGAAAGGAGGCCCACCTTCACACCCATACACATATGCAAGCGGGACTGTCCCTGCGATGCCGACACACGCCACGACAAGCCGGCACCTCGCGATTCATCATCATTTCGTGTCGGGGGATTATGGCCAACATCCTTATCATTAACGCCGACTCGAATCTAAAACGGCTGATCAAGCTGGCCCTGCCTGGGATGGAACATTTCGTTCAACACAGCGCCAGCTGGCAAACTGCCTGTACGCACCCCTCCTCCTCCAAACTCGATCTGGTCATCGCACGCCTTGTCGCCGATGACGATCAAGGGCCGGAGGACCTTATTGAGCTCCGAAAAGCCTTTCCGACTGCCCGGCTGATCGTCACGGCAGCACTGCACGACCCAGCCTTGGAAGGCCAAAAGTTTCAGCGCGTCGTGCGCGAGCTGCAGATTGAATACTGCTTGCTTGAGCCGATCGAAACCGGAGCGATGCTGCACACGATTCAAGCGGCACTCGCACTCCCTCAACGCTCCGGATCAGGACCGTCTTCAGGAAGAGCAGCCACCGGGACGTGACGGTCGAACGCTCGACGACAGGTTCACCAGCCTAACGGTATCGCATGATGGGGGCGTAAGACCGGCCCCCTGGCAGCAGGCATGTTCAGGGCTGACTAATACCCCATCGCCACATTCAACTTCGCCAATTGATTTGCGGGAAGGAGAAACTCCGACGCCACTTCGATTCTGGCCGGGACGAGCAGTGTGGTGTGAAAAACAATATCGCGGATCGGAATTTTGCACTCCGGCTGTTGAGGGGTGCTCAACTCGACCGATTCTACGGACTGCGTAATGGCGGTGACATCCTGCGACCCATAGGTAGAAATGACGGCGTGTATCAGGTCTCGAACTTTTTCATTGACCTCATTGCCGTCAATCCCCTTCATTAGCAGAGGGAGCAATTCATCACGAACCTGATCCGAGGGGCTGAAATTCTCGATCCGCTCCTTCCGCCGCAGAGAAGTCAAATCGTTATCCAGGTCTCGGCTAAACGCACCGTACGCAAACCGAACGAATTCGAAATGAAACCCCTTCATGCCTTTTCCAAACAGTTGTAATTCACAGAGAAAGCAGAGCTGTTGGAGTTTGACATCGCTCAAGAGGCCATACGGTTCGGCCAACGACAGCACATACAGCAGCAAGGCCCGATCCACAGTCATTTCATGAGGCTTTCGCACGGATCTCATCTCCTCTGCAAGCGCGGCAACGGGGAGGACTATAAACAGGCCCCTTTGTGTTCGTCAATCGATGATCCTAAGTTCATGCTACCCTCTTGACCCATTCACCCCCTTTCGTTTTTAATGGGCCTCTTTCACGCCGAACGACACGCCATGAGCAAAACTCTCAAAGAAATGGATGTGCTTCGCCAACATCTGGCCAAGCATCAATTGAAACTGACTCGCCAGCGAGAACTGATCCTGACGGCGTTCCTTCGACAGGAGCACGTCACGGCGGAAACCATGTACCATCAGCTTGCCAAGAAAGATCCCCATCTGGGGCTGGCCACGATCTACCGCACGCTCAACCTCTTCTGCGAGGCCGGAATTGCCCAGGCGCGCCACTTCGGCACGCAGACGCAATACGACAATATCTCGCACAAAGGGCATCACGATCATCTCATCTGCACCGGCTGTGGCACGATCGTCGAGTTCGAGAATTGCGAAATCGAACGGCTGCAGGAGGAGGTCGCGACAAAAAATGGTTTTGTGATCCAAACCCACCGCCTGGAACTGTACGGTCTCTGCCCGCGCTGCCGCCATTGACGGCGTGCCGTCTCATTCGGTATCATCTTGAGACGGCTTATCAATTTCAACTAGAGCGCCCGTTTCGGGCAATCCTTACACGTGGAGGCATGCCGCATGGCTTCATCCCCTCGCTCCCTCTTCGCGCTGGCCTTTATCCTCGGCAGTCTACTGTGCTCCCAACTTCTCACCACACCTGTGGAAGCAGCGGACAAACTCGTCGTCTATTCTGGTCGAGCCGAGCGCCTAATCAAGCCGGTTCTGGACGAATTCCAGTCCAAGAGCGGCATTCAGGTCGAACTCTTGTCTTCGGGAACAACTGAACTGGTCAACCGGTTGCAGGCCGAGGGCGACCACAGCCCCGCAGACGTCTTCCTCACCAACGATGCCGGGAGCCTCGAGCATGCCCGGGAACTGAAACTACTCCGGCCCATGAACATGCGCGAAGTCGAACGAGCCATTCCTCCACAGTTCCGCGCAAGCGACAACAGTTGGATCGGACTGTCTGGGCGATTCTGGATCGTCGTCTACAACACGAACCTGGTCAAACCTGAACAGATCAACTCCTTACTCGATCTGGCTCAACCGCAGTGGAAAGACAAGATCGCCATTCCAAACTCCGGCAGCGAGTACCTCCAAGCCGGCGTCTCCGTTATCAAAGCCACTTTCGGCGATGACCGCACGAAGCAATTTCTACAAGGTCTCAAGGCCAACGCCGGAACACAGGTGTATCAGAAGAGCTCGCAAATCGTGGAAGCGGTGGCCAAAGGCCACGTTGCCCTCGGGATCGTGAACCACTACTACATCTATCGGCACCTGGCCGCCCAGCCGGCCGCGCCCATCGCCGCCATTATGCCCGATCAGCAGGAGGGCGGGATGGGGGCCATCATGAACGTGACCGGAATCGGGATCACCCGCACCTCGAAGCATGTGGACAGTGCCAAGCTATTGGTCGAGTTCCTGGTGGCTCAAGCTGGACAAAAACTGTTCGCAGACCTCGATAAAGAATACCCGTTGCACCCGGACGTCAAAGCCGACCCGGCGCTGGTCGACCGCCACAGCTTCCGCGCGGCACTCGTGCCGCTGGCCCGACTCGCGGAACTGCGCGAGAGCACACTCACGCTCATCGAGCAAGTCGGCCTTCGCTGATCCCTTAGCCGCCTATGTTCCCTACGACACGCATCCACGCACCATCGTCGCTGCAATGGGTCAGCCTCATTACCGCCGCGTTCCTGGTTCTTCCCACCGGCTATATTATTTACGTGGCCATGACGGCTGCGCCTACCGTGTGGACTCGCCTGTGGTCTACGCGCATCCCGGAATTGCTCGGCAACACCCTCTCGCTTGCCGCCAGTGTGGCACTCACCACCCTGGGGCTTGGGCTCTCCCTGGCCTGGGTTATCGTACGTTACGAATTTCCCGGCCGCCGTATTTGGGAATGGGCGCTCGCGCTGCCTTTAGCCATGCCAACCTACGTACTGGCGTACGTCTATGCCCATCTCCTGGGAATGGGCGGACCGGCAGAACAGTGGTGGCAGGCCATGCTGGGATCGGAGGCACGACTGCTCTCCCCCCAAAGTTTTCTTGGCGTCACACTCATCATGGCTCTGGACACCTTCCCGTTCGTCTACCTGCTGGTTCGCGGAGCGCTTCTTAACCTCAATCTGTCTTTTGAGGAAGTGGCTCGAGTCTGCGGCGTTGCTCCCTGGGCCACGCTGTGGAGAGTCACACTACCACTCATCCGTCCCGCCATCGCAGCGGGTCTTGCCCTTGTCGTGCTGTATGTGATCTCGGACTTCGGGGCCGTCTCACTCCTCCGCTACCAGACCCTTACCTATGCGGTCTATCAGCAAATGACCAGCCGCTACGACCACACGGCTGCCAGCATCCTGAGTCTGCTCCTCGTGCTCATGGCTGGAGTCTTCCTCGCCACTGAGCGGTGGTTTCGCCAGCGCAGCCGCTTTTATCAGACAACGGGTCGGTATCGGAAGGCCGCGCGCCAGCAGGCTGGCCCCATAGGAACACTCTTGATTACCGGCTACGTGCTCTTGGTCTTTGGCGTGTCGTTCGGCGTGCCTGCAGCGATGTTAATTCATTGGAGCATTGAAGCCATCGCGCAAGGGGCACTGGATGCGCGCTTCATTGGCTTCGTCTGGAACAGTAGCTTTCTTGCGGCCCTGGCGGCCAGTGCTGCCGTCATCATCGGGCTTCCATTGGCCTATCTCGCCAACCGTCGTCCAACCCGGCTCAATCTCGCCTGTCTCCATGCAGCCTATGCGGGATATGCGCTACCAGGTCCCGTCGCGGCCCTCGCGGTGCTCGTGCTCTTCACGCAGTTTGTCCCAGCCCTATACGGCACCGTCGTCGTATTGTTGATCGCGTACACTCTGCACTTTCTCCCCGTCGGACTGCAGTCGATGGAGCCGGCGCTGCAACAGATTACCCCCAACGTGGAGGAAGTCGCGCGCACCCTGGGCTGCACAACCCAACAGAGCCTGCGACGCATCACACTGCCCCTGGTTCGTAATGGTTTCACTGCGGCATGGGTACTCATGTTTCTCCAAACGATGAAGGAACTCCCAGCAACTTTGCTGCTGAGGCCGGTGGGATTTGATACACTGGCCATTCGTGTCTGGCTGGAAGCCAGCGAAGAGTATTACCAACTGGCGGCGCCGGCCGCACTGCTGATTGTCTTCCTGAGCCTTCCAGCGCTGATGTTGCTGGTTTCCAAGGACTGGCGTGGACACGCGAAGGAGAGCGCCACGTGAGCCCAGTGAACGAATCAATTACAGGCGAGCAACATACTAAGTCAGGGGATATGGTGTCGAACGCGCTGGATATGCCTACTGAACGTTCGGCCGTTCTTGAATTGCGTGACGTGTCATGCGCGTATGAGCCGACCAGGCCGGCCGTCGAAGGCATTACCTTCACGGTCCACGAAGGGGAAATCCTCTGTCTGCTAGGACCTTCCGGCTGCGGCAAGACGACGATCCTTCGCGCCATCGCAGGATTTGAACGAGTGACCGCTGGCAGCATCGCGCTGTCGGGGCAACTGGTATCTTCGCGGGACACCATGATTCCCACTGAACAGCGGCATATCGGCATGGTCTTCCAGGAATACGCACTGTTCCCGCACTTACGGGTCGAGAAGAATATTGCCTTCGGCCTGCAGCACCTTTCGCGAGCCCAGCAGCAGACGATTGTCGATGACCTTCTCACGTTAACCGGCCTGCGGGGATTGGAGCATCGCTATCCGCATGAACTCTCCGGCGGTCAACAACAGCGCGTTGCTCTTGCTCGTGCCCTGGCCCTTCGTCCGGTGCTCCTCCTCCTCGATGAACCATTCAGCAATCTCGATCCCGATATGGCAAGTCGTATGCGTCAGGATCTTCACGCCTTGCTGAGGCAAACCAAGACCACGGCTATTCTGGTGACCCATGATCATGACGAGGCCTTTTCCATGGCCGACCACGTCGCAGTCTTAAACAAAGGACGGTTGGAACAGTTCGATACGCCGGAAGCCATCTACCACCTTCCTACGACCCCCTTCGTTGCTGACTTTGTCGGGCAAGCGGACTTTATCGCCGGAGTCGTAACTCACCAAGTGGTGGCAACCGAAATCGGTGACTTTCCGAATACTCAGAACCTCGCGACGGGTACACAGGTCGTTGTGATGATACGTCCCGACGACCTTCACATCGTCCCGACAAAAGGGGCCGACGCCCGTATCCTTGCTCGGCAATTCAAGGGATCTGAAAACGTCTACACGATTCAATTGCCGTCAGGCCAAATCGTGCATAGCAGTGAATCATCCCTGAGCATTTATCAGGTTGGGACTGCCATCGCCTTGCGCGTGGTGGCGACCCATACCGTGTTGTTTTTGCAACCATCCGGCGCACCGCCGATGGTATCGTGAGTTCAGACCCATATTCGGTCGCCATACCGAACACGACGCAGAAGAGCATAGTAGTGATGTGCTGCGGGCTTGCCCGCCGCGCGATAACAGTGAGAGGTGGAGGATGAACGAATGGACGTGCTGAAGAACGCGGTTGAGTATGGGATCATCGGCCTATTAATCGCCTTGAGCGTCTGGTCGGTCGCGGTCGCGGTCGAGCGATGGCTCTACTATCGACGGGTAGATCTGGCACAATTTGCAGACGTTCAAACGTTTGAAATGGCACTGACCAAGCGGCTCGTCATCATCGGTACCGTCGCCGCAAATGCCCCGTATATCGGCTTGCTGGGCACGGTCCTAGGAATCATGATGACGTTTCATACCATGGGCACCTCCGGAACGATGGCCGTGAACACGATTATGATCGGCCTGAGCCTGGCCCTGAAGGCTACGGCCGTCGGTCTCCTGGTGGCAATTCCCTGTGTCGTTATGAACAATATTCTTCGCCGACGCGTCGCTGAACTGCTGACGACCTATAAGGTGCATCATGGAACGCGAAGTTAATCAGATCAACGTCATCCCGCTGGTCGATGTCATGCTGGTGCTGCTCGTCATCGTGCTGACGACCGCCACCTTCATCAGTACGGGTCAAATTCCCGTAAACCTTGCAAAAGCCAAGGAGGCCGGGGATCATAAAGATGTTCCCGTCGTGGTCACGTTGACCGCCAACGGAGATTTGTTTCTCAATGATCGTCCCGTCCCGGCGGATGGTCTGAAGAGCATGCTGCTGGTCCATCCGAAGGAATCCCTGGTTGTCGTGCGCGCGGACAAAGTCACCCTGCTCGAACGTTTCGTCTCAGTTGTCGATGAAATCCGTGGCCTGGGATTCCAATCTGTCAGCCTCGAGGTCGTTCGCCTGTGACGGCTTTCCATCCCGGCACGCCGGATCCGTTCATCCGTATGCGTCTAAGCGGCTGGATCATTTCGCTCTGCCTGCATGGCGCAGCCGTCATTTTGGCAGCATTCCTCGCCGCCAGAATCGGACTAACCCCGCCTTCATCGTCGTTCCGTTGGGACGTGACAGTCGTCGCCTCAGCACCCGCTACGCCATCAGCAACGACCGACAAGCCACAGGTTGCTGCCACACCATCGCGGATAGCAGAACGGAGGACGCTCGGAACACCGCACCGCGCCACCCCCGCTGACTCATCACGTTCGACGAAATCGGTCCTGACCTCGCAGAGCACCGTCCATGAACCGCAGACTTCGGTTCCGGTTGCCCCATCGCCGCCCCAAAATAGTGAACTGACGTCTCAACCTCCCATGATACCTCCTGCTCCCGAGCCCCTGGAATCACTCCGTGAGCAGCCGGCCTCGGAACAATCTCTTCCATCAGCAGTTGAACCTCCGGCAGAAGCTCACGAACACCACACATCTTCACCTTCTCCGAGCAAAGACAGCGAGACGATCGCACAACCACCGTCGTCACAACACGTTCTCCAGCAAACGCCTGAAGAGACGCCAGCTCCTATTTCAACCGCAGCCCTTGCCCCATCAACAAGCACCACGCCGGTGACTCGAAAGCCCGACTACGGTTGGCTTTCGGGCGTCCTATTGCCGCGCATTGAAGCGCTGAAGCAGTATCCCATCGATGCGCGACTCAAACATGCTGAGGGACGAGTGGTTGTACGAATTGTCATTCAGGAAGATGGACAAATCCTGTCCGCAACGATCGCCAAGAGTTCTGGGCATGACATTCTCGATCAGGCAGCCCTTGAGACCATTCGAAAAGCTTCACCCATCATGCTGACTCAGCCTCTAGAGAAATCGCAGATCACAATACAAGTGCCCCTCAGCTATCAATTAGGACGATAATATCGGTTGATGGTGAGGAGCAGCTGTTAGGTCGGCCACATTGGAGCTATTCGTGCCCCCCATGAATCTTGACTCGTTCTTTGAGATATGACGAGACCCAAACGTTTCCATCACGATCAACGATGACTGCACCAACCCCCGGCAGACGCTCGATCAGCGCTAACCCTCGTTCTCGCCCCATCACAAAAATTCCAGTGTCCAATCCATCCGCCATCGTCCCGTCTCTTGCTATAACCGTCACGCTTTGACAATCCTGTGCCGGGCGTAACGTCGCCGGATCGAGAATATGATGGTATCGGACTCCATCCCGTTCAAAATACCGCTCATAGTCACCGGCCGTGGAAATCGCTTCATCCTGGAGATCAACAGATGCCAACAGGGCATCTTCTCGTCGTGGATGCCGAATGCCAAACACAAATGTTTCGTGCCCTGGAAGTCGACCAAATGTCTTAATGTCGCCCGAGAGGGCAACGACTCCGGCTGTTGCTCCTGCCTTTCGCATCGCTGCGACAGCCATGTCCGCAGCGTATCCTTTGCCGATGCCCCCCACATCAACGCGCATGCCGGGTTTTGCGAGATAACCGGTACTGGGGGCGACATCGAGATGAAGCTCTCGCAGATCCAGAAGTGGACGAACCGCTTGCAACATCTCATCCGAGGGCACCTGTTGCCGATCTAAGACGCTCCACGCCTCAACAGCAGGCCCCACGAGGATGTTGAACCCTCCTTCGGTCAGACGAGCCATCTCGATCGATGTCTGCAAGATATGCATCGTTTCAGGACTGATCGTAACTGGCCCTTTCCCCGCTGCGGCATTCATTTGAGACAGTTCGCTGGTTGCAATCCATGTACTGAGCAAATCTTCCAACCGATGAATCTCTTGAAACCCTGCCGTTGCTGCCTCTTGCGCACTTTGACGGTCCGGTGCCACCGAGGTAATTGTTACGAGCGTGCCCATTTGCATTTGCGTCCGCTTCACGACGACAGGACTAGACACGACCTCGTTACTTGCGCATCCCCAACTAAGCGAGAACGCAACAATCAGGTGAGGCATGGCTGTGAGACAGCCCCGTAGCCGGACAAAGCAGCCTCTACCAGAGATGGCGCTGAAAATACCTCGGGTAGCGAGGGTATGGGAGGACTTCATAGAGTCGGGTCTCCGTTTCTGCGGGCGAAGGAATGAGTGTGGATAAGATTTCGCTTCCAAGGGTAGGATACCGCATTCGAATGGTCTGCTCGACTTCCTGTCGCGTGTCGTCTTCGGCCACCATTGATACAAGAACCATGCGTCCATACCGCGGCGAATCTACTCCGAAACGCCAGGTGCCAACAAAGATCATTGATGTCTCGCCTATGCAGAAGGAAGACGAGAGCTGAGCGATCGACCTAAATGGTCCTTCACTGATTTGCACACGAGTAATTTCATAATGTCCAGCCGGAAGGAAAAGCACAAATGTCTTGTCGCCGGTCTCGAGTATTGCACTGTAACGCTCTCCCGTTTGCCGATGCATGAACTCCAACCAACGCACCTCCGGCTCAAACCGTCTACCCCGATCTCCGGTAATCAACGCCATCGCTCGACCTGAAACCAGAATCATCGGAGGTCCGACCGAGAGAGGGGGGACTGAAGCCTCTCTCACACACCCCACCAGGGCGAGGAGGCAAATCATGCTGCAATTCAACCTCAAGATGACAAGGAATCGCAGTGACTGCTTCATTGCGCAATTAAGGTAACCGAACATACGGGTGCGCGCAATTATTGTCCAGCAGCGCCTCCAATCTGCCCTTGACATTCTCTCGCTGATCGGGATATTAATAATCGTTCTCAATTTCGCCGACGCAATAATCGCTCGCTATGACGTCTACCAATTCTCCGATACCCTCTTTGTGCCAGGACAGCGAAACACGCTGTGAGTGCGGCCAACTGATCGCCAAAGTTCGTGGACAGGGGCTGGAGCTCAAATGCAAGCGATGCAAACGCATTGTGGTCATCCCATTCACCTCAATTGAAGGGTGGGGCACGGTGCCGGCATGATTCAATTCACGAAAGGAGGCCTCCGCACCGGAAAGCATTCAAGGCTTCAGTCACCCCCTCAGACTTTCATCACAGACCAGAGACCGTTGAGTCCCGAGTCATTCCATAACTTTACTCGCGGATGGAGGATACCCATGAAGATCCGGGCAATCCTCGGGGCTCTCGTCTTGGCCAGTCTGTCGGCAATGCCGGCGTTGGCGGAAAACCTGACCCCGGAGGAGATCAAGCAGTTGGTTGACGAAGCTGTTGAAAAGCGTTTACGGGAGCACGAGCGCCGCGAAGGAGTGTCTGAGCGTAAAGAAGGCTTGACCACTCCTGGCAATGAGCCAGGAATAGGGTCACTTCCGGAGGTCGGAAAAGAACGCCGCTCCGACACGCAACCCGCCCTGTCATTCGGATCGACTGGGTCCGGTCGTCTCGTCTATGCCAAACCATTCGTTTCGGCCCCGAAGGCCATTGTGGGCGGCTATATGGACATTCAGTATCGTTCCCACAATAAAGGCGTTTTGGAAACGGGCGGTTTTGGTAGCGGAACCACGAATGGATTCGATCAACAACGCTTTGTCCCATTTATCTATGCCGATATTACGGAGCATGTAAAATTTGCGTCAGAAATTGAGATCGAGCACGGCATTCGGGAAACCAGTGACAATGAAATCAGCCTGGAATTTGCTCATATTGACTATTTAGTGCACGAACCGTTTAACCTCAGAGCGGGCATCTTGCTCATTCCCATCGGCAAGTTCAACCTGCTACACGATTCACCACTCAACGACTTGACGGACCGTCCACTTGTGAGTCAACTGATTATCCCTTCCACGATGGCCGAGACCGGAGTCGGATTCTATGGCACTCTCTATCCAGGTCGCACCAGTAAGCTGGATTATGAGTTTTACGTCACCACCGGTCCTTGTGGATATAACCAGGATGGCTCTCCACGAGTCAGCGAGGAGAATGGGACTCGCAACTCCCGTCAGCGGAAATGTGCTTCCGATGATGGCCTGGACATTAACAATGGGAAAGCGGTTTCAGGTCGCGTCGCATTCAGCCCGATGTTGGGTGTGGAAGTCGCCGGATCGAGCTACTACGGCAATCAATCATCCACCAGCTACAACCCATTGAGCATCACGGCAATTGACTGGACCCTACAGAAGGGACCGTTTGAAATCCTCGGTGAGGCCGCGTGGGCCTACTCCAGAGGAAACTCCCGTGCCATTCAAGGGGCTACCTTCGCCACGCCCGGCACATTTCTGACGGGTATCAACACATTAAATTCCTTCGCAGGGCCACCGCAACGGATGCAGGGGTTCTATATTCAAGGCAACTACCACTTCATGCCGGCGTTCCTGACGAAACTCTCACCTAAGCGGTTTGGTGAGGGTTCAACCTTTACGGCTGTTGTCCGTTATGATCGCGTGAATTTAAACCGCGACAACCGCGGGGAAAACCAGGGCGAATTGGAACAAATTTCCTTTGGTCTGAATTATCGGCCGGTTGAAGACGCGGTCTTCAAGATTAGCTACCAATATATGCCAAAGTCCTTTAACCCGAACACGGGAGAGCGGATTCACGATAGTGCCGTTGTGATCTCAGCGGCGACATATTTCTAAACCGGTCTCAGATGCCCCCTCTCCGCAAGGAGGGGGCATCTGAACTCAGGAAGGTGCCAGTTAACGTGTCGATTTCACATATTGCCATATCAGCCATTTTGCTCCTTACGACCGGCTGCGCCGCCCTAAGCGGAAGCCGGGAGCAATATTATGTCTGCTCCTATGACAGGGTCTGGGATGCCGCGCTCGACGTCATGAAGGGGCAGTCTATCGCGACTTCCGACAAAGGTGCAGGACTGATCGAAACTGCATGGATGGACGTTGAACCCATTACGGAACGCTCGTTCGGACTCTTTTCCCGTGAAGGATTCGGGAATAAAGAACGTGCACGCGTAAGCGTTGCAGTCAAACGGATGAACGAGGTGGCTTCAGTCAGCGTATTGGAAACTAGACAGCGATGGCATTCGCGAGGGGGAGTGACTTCACAAGCCACAAAATGGTGGCCAGCAGACCCATCGGAAGCCACAACGAATGAGATTGTAGATCGAGTCAATGCCAAACTGAAAGAACAAGGATGTCTGCCCACATGAGAACTCATCTGCTTGTCTGTTCATTGATGCTACTCTGGTCACTCTCCCCCATTCCTGCGTCGGCAGAACGCGTGTGGGACAGTGAACTGAAGCGTTATTTAACGGAACAAGAAATGACGATGGCAGAAGTGTTTCTGACCGAAGAAGAAGCCCTTAAACTTATGTTCCCCAAATCAGCACGGGTCAGGAAAGAAGCACTCAACCTTCCACCGGACAAGAAGGCAGTCATCGAAAGTCGCATTGGCTGGAACTTTCCGGAGGAGTCGTTCGAAGTCTATGTCGGCGAGACCGGCACGCACATTGATGGGTATGCGTTGGTCCAAAACACGATCGGCAAACACAAACCCATGACGTATATGGTTGGCGTAGACGCGCAAGGCCTGGTCTCCAATGTCGAATTACTCGTTTTTCGCGAGGCGCGCGGCAGTGAGGTACGCACCAAACGGTTTAACGTCCAGTATGAAGGCAAATCCGTACTCGATCCGGTCCGAATCAACAAAGACATTATCAACATCAGCGGCGCCACGATGTCTGTCCGCTCTATGACCGCAGGCATTAAACGAGTGTTGGTGTTGGTGGACGAGTTCTACCTGAAACCGCAAGGGCTTGGCAGCGACACGGTGACTGCCCAAAAGACCGAGAAGGGTTTCTTTAAGTCGATTTTCGGGAACTGATTCCAGCAGACATGCGCAATTTCAACACCCGGTTTCGCCTCCGCGATTCGGATCGTCACATCAGGCTGGTCTACACATTCTTTCTCTTGTTGATGCTCGCCGGCTTTACGTTTTCATTTTTCTGGGCACACAGTATGACAGGCTTGTCCCCGCAGGGAATTGCTGACCATTACCGTGGGTCCAACGCAACATTCGGCGAACCGATGTCTTTCCGTGAACTGGCTGAAATTACCCACTTCCACCTATTCACGATGCCCGTTGTGTTTATGATCCTCGTTCATGTCCTCTACTTAACGAACGCCAGCAACCGACTGAAAATTGTCACGACTTGGGTTTCCTTCGGAGGGGTTATCCTGGACCTCATATCCCCGTGGTTGATCAGTTATGTTTCTCCTGCCTTCGTATTGACTATGCTGACAGGCGATACGTTTATGACGGCAGGATTCTTGGTCATGTTTGTTATCCCGCTCCATGAAATGTGGATTCTGAAACAACCGTTGATGGCAGGCAAACGTGGGGAGCACGGATGACTTAGCATCGCACACCTGCTACGCGCGTTACGTGCGGCCCGAGGTATTCAGCCCAGAGCCCAAGATCATTCCACATGGTCTTGGGCTCTGACATTTTGGAGGACTCTCATGCACCGTTCGACCCTACCGATACCTACCATGACTCGGTCTCATCAAGGCCTCAGTCGCCAACTCTCAGCCCTGAATGCCCTACAACTTCCCCATGAGTCGCTCGAGGCCGTCCGGGTACTGCAACTCCGGCGTCTGGCACGACAGATTGAAACCGTCGTTCCTGGACACTTCGGGCACGGAGAGCGCACGGCGCATTACGCGCTGTTGTTGGCCGAGCGCCTCGGACTGACCAAGGAACAGCGCCTCGAATTACACTATGCGGCATTGCTGCATGACATCGGACTCTTGATGATGCCGGAACACCTGCTCGGCACAACAGCCCCCCATACGCTGAACGACTATGCCTTGATCCAAAGCCATCCCCGGGAAGGTGCCGCCCTCCTGAGTCCCTATCCATTCCTCCAAGAGCCGGCACGACTGATCGCCCATCATCATGAGCGTTGGGATGGGGCTGGATATCCCTATGGACTTCGCGGCGTCTATATTCCTGCCGGCTCCAGAATACTTGCACTTGCAGACGTGTTCGATACTATCGCCTCGCGCTCAACCTCATGGCAAACGGCCCTCCGCGCCTTACACGCCTCTGCAGGCTCCCAATTTGACCCCGAGCTCTGTGCCACCTTTTGCAACGTATTGTACGACCAGGCTCGTCGCCCGCAGTCTGACGAAAGAGAATCCTCCAATCCAGCACCTGGACTGGCCTCAGATGCACCATTACCCACCCACAGCGATCTGAAATAATCAGCGCGCACGAGAAAGGAGATGTCACATGTCGGCCAAACCCTCCCACCTGCCGTTTTCCATTGACCGTCTGCACACTCTCGCTTCAGAGCTCCGAAGCCAGTCGCCCGAATGGGCCGATCGATTGGAACACGTCAAAACGGAGCATGAACTGCGTAACCTGGTCTGTGAGCTATTCAACCTTTCCCACACGCTCATCTCCCACGAAGAATCTCCGCCCACCGTCCACACGCTTCCCACACGCATTGCCGCATTCATCCGGGACAATCTCCACCAGGGAATGAGTCTCAAGGTGCTGGCGAACTTCCTAGGCTACTCAGAGAAGTACTGTTCCGATTTGTTTGCGCGGATTATGGGTGAGCCTTTTTCGACCTACCTGCGTCGATACAGAGTCGAGCGCGGCAGCACGTTGCTTCGAAGCAGCGGTCAGACGCTGGCCGAGATTGCGGCAAGCTTGGGATTCAGCGATCAATTCGCCTTTAGCCATTTCTTCAAACGAGCGACTGGCCAGTCCCCGCTGGAGTTACGGATGCTCCACATCCGGCGGCACGCACGCCAAGAGCATCGCTCGCTCCGATACTCGCCCTCCAATAACTCCGCATAGCTCGTACCAGAGCATAGGCGATTAGAACCGTTCACAAGCCGAGAGTCACAAACGGGCATGCCGCTTTCACATTTCGAAATATCGGAGAGAAGCAGCGCGTGCGTGCGCTGAACGTTGGAAAGAATTGACACGAGCAAACCGGGAGGGAGGGAGGCCGGTCGACACTTCCCGTTCGAGAAATGCCGACCGGCGTTCATGACACGTCTAGCCTATGACTTGGCAGAACTGATCTGTTCAGCCAAGTACCGCTCCAGCCCCACCTGCGAGATCGTCCGGAGCTGGGTCTCAAACCACTCGATATGCTCCTCTGTATCGACGATCATTTCCTCGAGCCGATGTCGCGTGGTGAAATCCCCGACCTTGACACAATGCGCGATCCCGCCTCGCAACACATCCGCATCCTCACGCTCAAACGTAAGGTCAGCTTCAAGCAACTCCGTCACCTTCTTGCCCGCGACTACAGCATCCAAGCGGTCCATCTCAGGCGCTCCGCCCAAATAGAGAATATGATCGATTAGACCGGAAGAGTGACTCACTTCCTCCTGAGCCAAGTGGCTAAAATGCTCGTGGAGCCGACCATACCCCCAGTGCTTGCAGAGAGCCGCGTGCACTAGATACTGATGCACCGCCGTCAGCTCACTGACCAAGACCTTATTCAAAATATCGAGGACTCCCTCTTTCGCTTTCATGCCTTCCCCCATCACCACGCCGATTCGGCGCTACGTTAGCTATCCTTCTTGATCTGCTCAGCAAGATAATTCTCGACACCGATCTGCTTGACAGTTTCCATCTGCGTTTCAATCCAATCGATGTGGGCATCCACATCTTTGGCCATTTCCTCAAGCATATGTCTCGTCGTAAAATCACTCACCTTCGCACAATGAGCGACCCCCTCACTCAATAGCACCAGCATTTCCTGTTCGGCTTTGAGATCAAGCTTCAACTGCTCGGGGACAGTCTCCCCAATGTGCACGGTATTCATCCGCTGCACATTGGGCACCCCTTCCAGATACAGAATGTGACTGATCAGCTCGTCGGCGTCCTTCATCTCATCAATACTGCGCTCTCTCACCTTGTGGTGAAGTCGTTCATAGCCCCAATTCGCACACATCTTCGCATGCACGAAATACTGGTTGATCGCCGTGAGGTCTGCCGTCAACACTTTATTCAGCAGCTCGATGACCCCCTGTTTCGCTTTCATATGTCCCTCCCTCCGGCCGTGAGAGCCTCCTCAATCCTGATTCTGATGGACCCTGTCGCTCCATCCACGCTGACCTTATTGTATACCTTACTTAGAGATTCTCGAAAGCCTTGTCAACCAGAGAGATACGTAGTTTTGAGGGCGGTTCTCAACATCGTCGAGAACGCTTCTCATTCCTTTCATCAGATTCTTACGGCGAATGGACCATAGAGGAAAATCACGGAGCGGGTTGACGCGATGGGATCGAAGAAAGCAGGAGTGATTCGACATACGAAGCCAGGACGACCGGCAAGCGCGGTTATCCCGCTTCGCGATACCCGCACTCTTCGTTGCGACACTGCACGGATCGGCCGGCCTGCTTGCTGACCTTTTCAATGAGAAAGGGGGCATTGCACGTGGGGCAGGGCTTATTGATGGGACGATCCCAGAGCGCGAACTCACATTCCGGGTAACGGCCACAGGAATAAAAGTTTCGTCCTTTTTTCGTGCGCTTCTGAACGAGATCTCCACCGCAACCTGGCTGAGGACACTTCACTCCGAGTGCGATCGCTTTAGTGGTCTTGCATTCCGGATAGGCGGAACAGGCGAGGAACTTGCCGAAGCGCCCGGATTTGACGACCATGGGACTCGAGCACTTTTCACATTTTTCGTCTGTCGTTTCTTCCAACTTAGGAACGATCTTGATGGTTCCATCCGGCAGTCGTTCAAAATTTTGCGTGTTCTTGCAGGGAGGATCTTCTTTGTACGCAGGACAAGCGAGAAACTTGCCGTTCCTTCCCCACTTGATCTCCATCATGCGGCCGCACTTTTCGCACGGTAGGTTCGTCGGGGGCTCAACGATGTCCTTCGGTCCGGGAATACTCTGCGCCAGCTCCATTTCTTTCACGAACGGCGTATAGAATTCCCGCACCGCCGAAACCCAGGGCTTCGTACCCTCCTCAACCTCGTCGAGCTGCTCCTCCATATGAGACGTGAAGTCGGTATCGAGGAGGTCCGGAAATCCCTTCAACAAAAAGTCATTCACCGTCCGCCCGGTTTCAGTCGGCAGAAACCGTCCCTCCAGTTTCTCAACATACTTCCGGTCCTGAATCGTCGAGATAATCGCGGCATAAGTCGACGGACGTCCAATGCCCTTCTCCTCCAGTTCACGGATCAACAGCGCCTCGTTGTATCGCGGGGGCGGCTGCGTAAAGTGCTGCTTGGATACCAACCCCGGCACTGTGTGGCCCTCCTGGGTCACGAGCTGCAAGGACTCCCCTTCACTCAGCGCAGGTAGTTGGCGATCTGATTCCTCTTCGCCTTCCTGCTCATTCTTGGGCTTCTGTGACGGGAGGACCGCATCGGTTCCCTCGAGATACACCGCCGTATGCCCGGGGAACTTCACGACTGTCCCGGTCGTGCGAAACACATAGCGATCGGAGGTTCCAACAGGCGTCGAATCCACCCGGGTGACGTCCAAAATGGCAGGCACCATCTGCGACGCGATAAAGCGATTCCAAATCAGCTTATACAGGTTGTATTGATCGTGCTCCAGATACTGCTTGATGGATTCAGGGTCGCGAGCCGCGACGGTTGGGCGGATCGCTTCATGAGCTTCTTGCGCAGCTTTTTGCGTCTTGTAGACATTAGGCGAAGCCGGGAGATACTCCACTCCGAACCGCTCACGAATCACCGTCCTGGCCTCCTCGGTCGCCTCCTGCGAGATTCTCGGGGAGTCCGTGCGCATATAGGTGATGAGTCCGGCCGGACCTTCTGCGCCGATTTCCACCCCTTCATATAACTGCTGTGCCAGCGTCATGGTCTTCTTGGGTGTGAAATGCAGTTTCCTGGCGGCTTCCTGCTGAAGCCGGCTGGTAATGAACGGAGCCACGGGGTTCCGCTTCTTTTCCTTCCGCTCGATTGAGTGAACGACGAAGCCTTTCCCCTGGACGGCTTGGAGAATATGCTCAGCATGCTCCTGGGTACCGATATCCGCGTCCTGGCCATTGATGGAGTGTAATTTCGCTTCGAAGGCTGGGGGATTGACTCCGCTCAACAGCGCCACGATAGACCAGTATTCCTCTGCCCGGAACGCTTCGCGTTCCTTCTCCCGGTCGCAGATGAGCCGCACGGCCACCGACTGGACGCGCCCCATGCTGAGACCGCGACGCACCTTTTTCCACAACAACTGACTCCCTTGATACCCGACAATGCGATCGAGCACCCGGCGGGCCTGTTGCGCCTGCACCAGTTTAATATCGATTTCGCCCGGCGACTTCAGCGCCCGCTTGATCGCTGACTCCGTGATCTCGTTGAACAAGACGCGAAAGACTTTGCCGTCTTTTTTCTTCCCCTTGCCGTGTAATTCCTGAGCAATATGCCAGGCAATGGCTTCCCCTTCTCGATCAGGGTCCGGCGCAAGAAACACCGTGTCCACTTCCTGAGCCTTTTTCTTGATATCCGCGAGAACCTTGGACTTCCCCTTGATCGTGACGTACTGGGGCTCAAAATCGTTCTCGAGATCGACTCCCAACTTGCTGGTGGGCAGATCTTTGACGTGTCCGACGGATGCCATCACGGAGTAGCCGCGGCCAAGATATTTGGTGATCGTACGCGCTTTGGTCGGCGACTCAACAATGATCAGAGATTTGGCCATGTCGATCCAGGTTCCTCACTACTCACTCACGGCAGCCTACCACACCCACTATAACAAATCTCGACGTCTTGTCAGCTCTAATCTCTCAACGGGTCTCGCTTGAGAGCCGTACATACTCATTGCCGGGCAATTGCCGAATGCAATTTTTCAATTCCAACGAGAGCAAGAGCGCCGAGACATGAGCGGCAGGCAGTCCGCTTCGCCGAATGACCTCATCGATCGACTGCGGCAGGACCGACACAGCATCATACACATGCGCCTCGTCCGCGCCTAACTCAAGGCTTCGCCGATTGTGTCCCGCACCCCGCGCACTCAGCTGCTCACGGAATGGGACATCCAGTTGCGGCAGCAATTCCTCGAGAATATCCTGCGCCGACTCGACCAACCTCGCACCATCCTTGAGCAGACTATTCGGACCTCGGCTATTCTCCGCGTTGACAAAGCCCGGCACCGCAAACACTTCGCGCCCCTGCTCGCCGGCCAATCGTGCAGTAATGAGTGACCCGCTCTGCACGGCGGCCTCCGTCACCACGACACCCAATGACAGTCCGCTGATGATCCGATTGCGGCGGGGAAAGTGATAACTGTGCGGCGCGGCCCCCAACGGCAGTTCGGACAGCACCGCACCCTGCTGCGCAATCGACTCGCGCAACTGCCGGTGATCGGCCGGATACGTACGGTCCAGGCCGCAGCCCATCACCGCAACCGTCCGCCCCTGTCCAGACAGAGCCCCGCGGTGCGCGGCCGCATCCACTCCGCGAGCTAATCCGCTGACGATCGTAAATCCCAGCGCTGCCAGCTCACACGCCAACGCCTCCGCAAATGCCCGGCCCGCCGGACTCACTTTCCGCGTCCCGACAATGGCCACGGCGCGCCGGTCGGTCTCCACTAACGTACCTTGAACATAGAGCAACGGTGGCGGGTCCGGAATCCCCTTCAGCGGCACGGGATACTGTGAGTCCAGATAGGTCAGTACCGTGATCCGTCGCCGCTGCAACTGATCCAACTCACCGTCCAGTTGCTTGACTGCCGCTGAAGCAGGCCCACGGCGGATCGCCTCGGCCAGTTGTGGCCGGCATCCGACCTCTTCCAAATCGGCCTGCGTGGCCGAGAATACTGCGTCCGGAGACCCGAAGGCCTGCACCAGCTTGAGCAGAATCGCGTCTCCCACTCCGGGAATCGCGCGAAGCATCAGCCAGGGTCGGAGAGACTGACTATTCACCATCGTCCAATCTCTTGTCGCATGACCGGAACGATCCAAGAATCGTTGTGCTGGGGAATGCCGGTGCAGTTGGGGGATGTCCGATCAGAATTGGCCGCGGCAAGCGATGAGTCGTGCTATATCACGACCAAGTCGAACTGCTCCAGGTGCAACCGCTCGTCCGGAGTCACCAGAATCTTGGCGCTATACCGTCGCTCAAGATCTTCGACTCCTGACTGCTCCTGCTCCTGTAACAGCAAGGCGACAGCGGGATGCGCGCCAACCACCACACGCTGTTGTTCGATTTCATGACCGAGTCGTCGCACTTCTCGGAAAATTTCGTACGCTACCGACATGGGAGACTTGGTGTACCCGCGTCCATCGCAGTAGTGACAGGGCTCCGACAGGGACCGGAGCAAATCCTCCCGCACACGCTCGCGGGAAATTTCAATCAATCCGAGATCTGAGACTCGTGAAATTCTAGTGCGCGCCTTGTCCGACGACATGGCATCCACCAACGCGTGGTAGACCTTGTCGCGATTCTTCTCGCGTTCCATATCGATGAAATCGACGATGATGATCCCGCCGATCCCTCGCAGCTTGACCTGGTAGGCGATCTCTCGCGCCGCTTCCAAATTGTTCCGCAGAATGGTTTCTTCTTGATCCCGTTTACCGACGAAGCGACCGGTGTTCACATCAATGACCGTCATGGCTTCGGTGTGATCGATGACCAGATAGCCACCGGACTTGAGCCACACTTTTCGACTCATGGCACGGGCAATCTCCTGTTCTACCCCCAAGTAGTCGAAGAGGCTCTCTTCCTTGTCGTAAAAATGGATGCGTGAGGTTTGTTCGGGAGAGAACCGCTGCACGAAGCCCTTGATCGCGTTGTATTCCTCCCGCGAATCGATCAACAATCGGTCGACCCGCCGACCGAACAGATCACGCACCACGCGGAAGCTCAAACTCAAATCGCTATGCAGCAGACTGGGAGCCGGCTGCTGATCACGTTTCGTCAGGATGTCCTGCCACAAGACATGCAGAAACTCGACGTCGGAGCGCAACTCTTCTTCTTTGACCCCTTCGCTGACCGTCCGGACGATATAGCCGTAACCCGGCCGACGCGCCCGCTTCATGATCTCTTTCAGGCGCGCCCGCTCTTCATCACGGGGAATCCGCCTGGACACGCCGATATGCTCCACCGTCGGCATAAACACCAGGTAGCGGCCCGGCAACGACACATACGTCGTCACACGCGACCCCTTTGTCCCGATCGGCCCCTTGGAAATCTGGACCACGACCTCCTGCCCTTCCGACAACAACTCCTCGATGGGCTTGGAGCTTTGTCGCTTGGGCTTGGGCACCTCAGAATCTTTATTGTCTTCGTCATCACCTTCCACGAGCGTGTCGCCCTGTTCGACATCCATGGACAGGTCGGACACATGCATGAACGCCGCTTTCTCCAGCCCGATATCGATGAACGCCGCCTGCATACCTGGCAACACTTTGGCTACCCGCCCCTTGTAAATGTTGCCGACGTAGTCCTGGTCCTTGGCGCGATCACCATACAAATCCGTCACTACGCCGTTGTCCAACACCGCCACACGGGTTTCTTCCCGCGCGATACTGATTGCGATCTCCACACCCATACACGCTCCTTTAACCCCAGATCGGTCGGATCGGCAGACGCACGCGGACGGATGTCCGGGTTCTTTCGTCTCGCCGATGGTCCGGCGCCCATCTGGTTCACATGGTTATTTCACAACAAGTCGGCCCCTGTCCAGGCATGGCCTAGTAAAACAGGGTCAGCCGACGTCGCTTCACATTCAATAACAAACCCAATGACGCCATGGTCATGATGGTCGCGCTCCCCCCATAACTCACCAGTGGAAGCGGAATCCCGACGATGGGAAACATCCCCGCAGTCATGCCGATATTGACCACCACGCAAAAGCACAGCATGGCGACAATACCCGCCGCGAGCAACGCCCCGAGCGTATCCTTCGCACGCGCGGCAATTTCCAATGACACCCATATTAGCGCGATAAACAGGGCCAGCAGGACCAGCACGCCGACAAACCCCCATTCCTCCGCATAGACGGCAAACACAAAATCGGTATGGCCTTCTGGCAGGAACTTCAGCTGACTTTGGGTGCCGCCGTACAGGCCCTTCCCGGACAATTCCCCTGAGCCGATAGCTATTCTCGATTGCAGCGCATGGTAGCCCTTGCCGCCCGGATCATAATCCGGATCCACAAAGGCCATGACCCGTTCTCGCTGGTAGTCGTGGAGTGAGGCCCAAACCATCTCCCAGACAAACGGAAACAACATGACCGAGAGCAACAGAATAATTCCCAAGGCTTTGGAACGGACGCCGACCATTAGCAGCATCGCCGCATAGACCGCTAAAAAGCTCAAGCCACTCCCCAAATCCGGCTGCTTGAGAATCAGGAGAAGCCCCGGCAGTACGATCAGACCAGGCAAGACCACCCGATGCAACCAGCCGACTCGAGGTGCCCGGGAGTAATAGTTGGCCAACACCAGCACCAGCACCAATTTGGCAAATTCCGACGGTTGAAACGCGAACGGGCCGATCGGAATCCAGCGCTGTGCCCCGCGGCTCGATTTCCCCATGAACAACACGATCGCGAGCATGATTAGAATGACCGCATAGGTCGGATACGCCAAGCGCGCAATCTTGTGATAATCGGATAGGTACATCACCAGAAACGCGACGGTCCCTAGGAGAATCCAGACGAGCTGTTTGAGATAAAAGGGGAAGGCGGTGTCCTGAGAATGCGTCACGCTGTAAATCGACAGCACCCCGACCGACAGGATGACGGCGATCAGCCCCATGAAGCGAAGATCGAAACTATCCAACCCTCGGCTGTCGATCACCCGATCAATCATCACAAGTTCGGCCGCGCATCAACCGGTCCAGCAGGTGACTTGGCTCGCCCGCTCGCCGGAACTCCCTGAAGCATCTGGGGATAGGCTTTCACATAGGCTTCAATGACATCCTTGGCCAGGGGCGCGGCAGCCGATCCACCATGCCCCATGTGCTCGGCCAGAACCGCCACAGCGATACGCGGCGACTCAACCGGGGCGAACGCGACAAACCAGGCGTGATCCCGAAATTTCTTCGGGATGTCTTTTTCCGGTCCGGTACGCAGCGCCGCCGTCTGAGCCGTTCCGGTTTTTCCGCCGATCGTCACCAGGGGAGACTTGGCCCGTGTCGCAGTTCCTTTGGTCACCACGTCGGCCAAGGCTGATTTGATCAGCGCAAGGGTCGCCGGCTTGACCGCTACTTTCCCTCGAATCGTCGGTGGAAACTCGGCCCGATCTCCAGTCGTACGGTTCATCACCGCCTGTACCAGGCGCGGCTTGATCGACACGCCGTCGTTCGCCACCGTCCCGATCACGCTGGCCATCTGCAGCGGCGTCACGGTGACATATCCCTGTCCGATGGCGGCAGAAATGGTTTCGCCCGGGTACCAGGGCTGATTGCGCGCCTTCTGCTTCCACGCCGTGGACGGCACAATGCCCACGCGTTCCGACGGCAACTCGACGCCGGTTTCCTGCCCGAGTCCGAACTGCTTCGCATATTCGGCAATCGTATCGATCCCCATGCGCTGACCGACGGTATAAAAATAGACGTCACAGGAGTGGATCAACGCCTCGTTCAAATCCACCGATCCATGACCGCCCTGCTTCCAGTCATGAAATAGCCGATTACCGAATTGATAGCCGCCGTTACAACGCACCATCGTCGAGGGCGTCACCGTGTTGGATTCGAGCGCAGCCGCCGCCATCACGACTTTAAAGGTCGATCCCGGAGGATATTGTCCTTGCGTGGCGCGATTGTTCAACGGACGACGCTCGTTCTGAACGATCTCGACCCATTGCTTATTCGTCAATTCTTTCGACAACACGTTGGGATCGAATCCGGGACGGCTGGCCATGGCCAAAATATCGCCGTTCGTAGGGTCAAGCGCGACGATGGCGCCGGATTCCTCGCCCAACAGATCCTCGGCTGTCTTCTGAAGACGGGCATCGATGGTGAGATACAGGTCATCCCCCGCTACCGGCTTGTCCGACACGATGGCGCGTTTCTCATGGCCTAAGGCATCGACCTCGACACTTTTCTGCCCCGCGCGCCCGCGCACCTGGCGATCGAACCACTTTTCGACTCCATATTGTCCGACGATGCTGCCTTGATGAAGATCGGCGAAATCGGGTTTTTCCAATTGATCGGCCGATACTTCTCCGACATAGCCCAACAGATGCGCCGCCACAGCTCCGGCAGGATAGTTCCGCTGGGACTCGACTTGGATCATCACGCCCGGCAAATCCAGCCGGTGAGATTCGATCAGTGTCGCCTCGCGCAAGGTCAGCCGATCTTTGATCTTGCGAGGCTGTAATTTGCCTCCCTTGCCGGTCGACAGCTTCTTCTGAATCAGTTCGGGCTCAAGGCTGAGCAGCGAGGCTAATTGTGCCACCAGTGCTCCGCGATCCTTCACATCTTCCAAGGTCACGTACAGGGCGAAACTCGGAACATTGTTGGCCAGCAGAATGCCGTTCCGGTCGAAAATTAGTCCGCGCGCCGGCTCCAGCACCACGGAACGCGTTCGGTTGTTCTCGGAGAGATCCCTGTAGTATGGACCCTCTCGAATCTGCAGGTGCCATAGACGTAAGGCGAGCAGGCCCACCACCAACAGGAGGCCCACGCGCAGAATGACCAATCTCCGCTGAAGATCCAGGAGTTCGGAATCGTTGAATCCTGCCGTTGCCATGCTCGCCTACTCGTCCCTGACTCCACGAAGGAGATCGGGCCTGATTTAGAGGGCCCCTTCCGTCACCATACGATCATCAGACCAGCGTTCCCGGAACAAGAGGTACAGTCCAGCTCCGATGCCAGCGTCGAGCCCTGCTTGCACCAGAATCGTCGAGCGCACCCCCAGCCACACTTCATCTAAGCCGGCAGGATTCATCGAATAGAGAAACACCGCACTCGACAGGCAGGAAATAATCGCCAATCCCGCCGTCATGACGGCCGGCGTAATATGCGCCATGTGGCGTCCGGCCAATCCGGCGAGGAAGCCGCTTCCGCCTTTCGTGACCACGTTGATCCACAGATCCCCCGCAGACAACATGTCTTGAAAGCAGCCCAGGATGAGACCGAGGATTAGCCCATCGAGTTCGCCGCCGAGAAACCCCACGAGGCAGGCGGCCACCAATCCCAGGTCAGGACGTACGCCAAACACACTGAGGTAATGCAGCAACGTGGTCTGAAAGGGGACGACGACCAACGCCAGGAGGAGGTACAGGAGAAACTTCATGGTTTCTTTCGATCCCCATGAATTTCCTGCAGCAGCTTCTGTGCCGCCTCGGCATCATCATAGGGGGCCGTGATGATGAGCACTTCGTCCAACTTGGAGAGATCGACTTCCGGCTCGATCTCGGCCGACTGAAACAGGTCTCCCTCTGACTTTTCGACCTGGGTCAATCCTCCAATGGCCAACCCACGGGGAAATGCGCCCGTCAACCCGGATGTAACCACTCGATCGCCGGCCTGCACTCGCGACAAAAGCGGAATATATTTCAGCCGTGCGCGCCCGTTGCTGGTGCCTTCAACGATGCCTTCGTCACGAGTCCGCTGCACCACGCCGGCAATGGCGTTGTTGGGATCGGTCACGAGCAAGACGACAGACGACGTCGAATTGGTTTTGACGATGCGCCCGACAACCCCGGCTGGAGTCACCACACCCATTTCGGTCCGCACCCCGTCGCTTTCACCTTTGTTGAGAATCATGCCACGGTACCAGTTCGTGGCATCACGACCGATGACCTGCGCAGCCAGCGTTTGCGAGGGCGATTGCTGTTTGAAGTTCAGCAGCGACTCATACCGCTGCGCCGCCACGACGGACTCTCGCAATTGATTGTTCTGCCCCTTGAGCAATTCGATATCGCGCCGGAGCTGGCGGTTTTCTTCATGCACAGTCTGCAGGGCGACGTAGCCGTTCCAAGTTTCGGAAATCCCATGATCCACAGAGGAAAACGCGGCGAGCGGCAGGCTGAGAACCTGCCCCAGCGGGCCACCGACGTACTGCAACAACCGCTGGCTTTGGCTAGGAAGCAGAAAAAGGGCGACAAGCAGGCAGGCGAACAAGACGATGGCGAGACGCCGGGTGCCGTATGTAGAGCGCGATATAGCCATCCACACTCGGGATGGAGGTCATCGAGAGGTACTGCACTGCGACATAACTGATACCTTGCGCAGGAGGTCCAACTCGTCGAGAATCTTCCCCACGCCCAAGACCACCGAGGTCAGCGGGTCGTCGACCGTAATGATCGGAAGATTGGTCTCTTCACGAAACCGAGTGTCCATTCCCTTCAGCAAAGATCCGCCGCCAGTCAGCACGATACCGCGATCGATGATGTCTCCGGCCAATTCAGGCGGTGTATTTTCAAGCGCCACCTTGATGGCATTAACGATGGTTCCAATGGGTTCCTGCAAGGCTTCCCTGACCTCAGCATCATCCACCACCAACGTGCGGGGAATACCGGAGATCAGATCGCGCCCCTTGATCATCATGGTCTTGCGCTCCTCGAAGGGATAGGCCGACCCGATCTCAAACTTGATCCGTTCGGCCATATGCTCTCCGATGAGCAGATTATATTTCTTCTTGATGTAGTTCATGATGGCGTCATCCATCCGGTCGCCGGCCACCTTGACCGACTCGCTGTAGACGATGCCACCCAACGAGATCACCGCGATGTCCGTCGTGCCGCCGCCGATATCCACCACCATGTTTCCCGATGGCTCGGTAATCGGCAACCCCGCGCCAATGGCCGCCGCCACCGGCTCTTCGATCAAATAGACCTCGCGGGCACCCGCGAGTTCGGCGGAATCCCGGACCGCACGTTGCTCGACCTGGGTAATCCGGGACGGCACGCCGATGATGATGCGGGGCCGCACGAACGCCGTACGATTGTGCGCCTTTTGAATGAAGTGACTCAACATCGCCTCGGCCTTTTCGAAATCGGCGATGACCCCTTCCTTCATCGGGCGCACGGCAATGATATTACCGGGCGTACGCCCCAGCATCCGTTTCGCATCGGCGCCGACGGCCATCACGCGTTCCGTCTTCTTTTCCACGGCGACCACGGAGGGCTCGTTCAACACGATACCCTTTCCCTGGACGTACACGAGAGTCGTCGCCGTCCCCAAATCGATCGCCAGATCGTTGGAGAACCACCCGAACATATCACTCATGAAGCCCACGAGAACTCTCCCTTCGCACGATTCCTGCGCTCAGCAGTGTCGACGCGCTCAATCCGACACATCCAACTGTCCGCTCTCCAGTACCTGCGTCTTGGCGATGTCATCACCCAATCGACGCCCCTGCTCATTCCCAATGACCAACAACCCTTCCAACGACAGCACCGCGCCCCAGCCAATCCAACCCACATACGGAATTTCAAACGCCAACTGGGCAAGCCCGCAGGGCAGATTGCGAATGATCGACTCCCGGAAGCCCGCCGGATCCCGTGTTCGTGGGACAATGGTTTGAAGTCCGATGAGCCGCTTCCCGACACTGCGACCACCACCAAATCCGTCGGCCAGCAGGATGTAGGCAAGTCCGGCAAGAACACCGATCGGAGGGACTAATTTGCTCGCCGCCGCCACGATCAGGAGATCGATCGTTTTGGCGATGAAGCGATTCAGCACCTGGGCCTTGGGATAGACACCCAGTTCCACCGGGCTGTGCCCGATTGCCTCCTCCGCCACCGGAAATCTCCCAATTCTTCGACACTATAACAAATCTCTCGGACCTGCACAAACAAAGTCGCAATCTTCTCACACCCGCTCTCCATGCGATTCTGGCTCTTGCCTTTGCTGTCGCCGCCTGAGTAGAATCCGTGAAACATTGCCGACAAGAGGCGTTCTCAATGATCAAACTGCTCCGCGAAGCCGCTCACGACTATCCTTGGTTTTTGAAATCCATCATGGGCATCCTCGCCCTCGCGTTCGTCATTACGATGGGCTGGTGGGGATTCGGCCAGCAAAGCGATAACGTGGTGGCGTCCGTCGGTGACCAGATCGTCCCGCTCGACGAATATCGACGAGCCTATGAAAATACGTATCGTTTCTACAAGGACAAGGGACAGAACGAGATTAAAGACGAGTTCCTCAAGCAGTTCGTGTTGGACCAGCTCATCGACAATCGCATGTGGCTGCACGTGGCGAAAGAGATGGGCCTCACGGTGTCGGACGAAGATTTGCGGAAAGCGATCATGCAGCGAACAGAGTTTCAGAAGAACGGCAGCTTCGACCCCGAGTCCTATCGCCGCCTGCTGGCAGCCAATCGTCTCACTCCCGCATCGTTCGAAGCGATGGAAGCCAAGGACATTCTCACCAATAAAGCCCGGCTGGTCATCATGGACGCCGTGGCCTTGACCCCATCGGAATATGCCGAGGCGCAGACCCTGGCCTCACGCGAAGGGGAATCTGATCCGGCCAAAGCTGCGATCATCAAGGAGCGGGTGCATCAGAATCTGTTGTTCCAAAAACAACAGCGTGCCCTGATGGCCTACTCGGAATCGATGAAGAGCAAAGTCCCCGTCAAAATCCACAAAGAACTCATGTAGCGCTCGGCCATCCCGTCCCGAGCAACATCGCGTCCCCATAACTGTAAAACCGGTACCGTTGCGCCACCGCCTCCTGATAGGCAGCGCGCAATGATTCCACACCCACGAACGCGGACACCAACATCAGCAATGTAGTCCGTGGCAAATGAAAGTTCGTCACCAGCGCATCGATTACTTGAAACTGAAATCCTGGCGTGATGAACAGCTCAGCCGGTCCCTGAAACGGCTCGATGCCACGTCCTCCGCTGGCCGCCGTCTCCAGCGCGCGCACCACGGTGGTCCCGACCGCCACCACACGATTCCCGCGCCGTTGCGTCCGGTGGATCTGCTCGACCGTGGAGGCTGACACCTCCACCTGCTCCGCCAACATCCGGTGGTCCTGGATGTGCTCGCTCTTCACGCTGCGAAATGTGCCGGGGCCGACGTGTAGCGTCACCTGCGTCAACCCGATTCCCTTGGTCGTCAGCGACTCCAACAATGCCTCGGTGAAATGCAGCCCTGCAGTCGGCGCCGCAATCGCACCTTCATGTTGTGCAAACACCGTCTGGTACCATCCCTGATCTTCCGGTGACGGATCACGCTTGATATACGGCGGGAGCGGCATCGTGCCGGCCGCGTGCATGAGGTCGTACACAGTGGTGACGCCTCTGACCAGCAACGTAGTGCGAGCCTGGCTCCGTTCCACGATCTCGCCGCTGGCGCCACCCGGGAAATCAATCATGGCCCCCGGTCGGAAACGTCCCTTGATCAACACCTCCCACACATTGTGCCCAAGGTCCTGCACAAACAGTAGATCCAAACATTTGCCGTTCGATCGCACCTGCGCAGGGACTCGTGCAGGCATCACTTTGGTATTGTTCACGACCACCAGATCGCCGGGACGGAGTAGGAAGGGCAGATCCCCCACGCGGCGATGGGTCCTTGCACCACTCGCTCGCTCCATGACCAGTAATCGCGCCTGATCGCGTGGGAGCACAGGATGGTCGGCCACAAGCGCCGGGTCGAATGGGAAGTCGAACTCGCTGAGCAGCATTAGGGGGTTGGAATGACCGGCATCAGCAGTTGCGACCGCGCGGCGTTATGCAACTCGGTGCCGGGATAATAGTATTGCAGAATACTGTTGTAGGAATAGCCGAGTTCAGCCAATTCTTTTGCGCCCCACTGGCACAGCCCCACCGCATGGCCTGCCCCGTATCCGGCAAAGACCACGTCGGCACCAATTGATTCCACTTCGAACTGGGTACTCGGGATGACCGTGTATCCCGCGGCCTTTCGAAGATCTTCGCCGCGCAAGATTGTCTCGCCGCCTGAATGGAGAATCCGTAAGCGGGCCACACGCCCGGCCCGACTATAGGCAATCGGGGTAATCGTTGCAATCGTGCCCACAGAAAATCCCTGGTGGCGGAGATTGTGCTCCAGCAGATCAATCTTCACACTGGCTTTCCATTGGTAGTAGGGCGACTCCAAATCAAACGGACACTCGACTCCTTTTAAATAAGGCAGGTCTTTGTTGGCCCACACATTCACCGCATCCTCGGTGGGGCCGGCGGCGGTGGAGGAGAACGCGGCATAGATCGGCGCCTGCTGATGGGTCACCACAATCCCCCGCGTCGATTCAACCGCGTCTTCCACCCGGCGATCCACACCGGTTCGTCCACGGTAGACCTGATCGTGAATCGTGGCAACGACGTCATAGTCCCTGGAGGCGCTGAGCATCTTGTTGTACAGCGCATAGGTTCGCGCAGCCACCGCCTGGACCTTTAACATTTCCGGATGCCACGCCGAACTGACTTCGGCGGGCACCACGCCTTTCACGTACTCTTCCAAGTCAACCTGGTTTGTGATCGCCAGCGCATGCCCCTTCCGCGACACCCGCACCGCCCCACTGATCGGCAACGGGGTCCCCGCGCCGCCCCCTCCGTCTTTCCCGATGACCAGGGTCAAGGTGTGCCGAAGGGGGCGAAGCTGGACCTGCCCGCCCGCGAGACGTCGACCATCGAGATGCAACCCATCTCCCCGGGCAGTGAGATGGATCGGCCCGTGCAGCGTCTTTGCTTCACCGCTCTCGCTAACCAGGGCAAACGCACCGTCCGAGCGCACATCGAGGAACGGTGCTTCCTGCGCCAACAGCACCCGAATGGATTCAGCAGAAGCGGGATGGACAGAGACGAAGAGCAGACACACCATGCCCACCGCAGCGACGAGCCTCACCAAGCGATGTCGAATCATCGGCGAAAGAGCCATGAAAGGATGTACACGAGGAGGCTCAGCAGAATGCTGAGCACGAGACTGGTCGCGATCGGAACATATAGACTGAATCGCTCTCGCGTGATCGAGAGATCACCGGGTAATCTGCCGACCCACCCAAGCAGTGAACCGAGACCCGGCCATTTTTCTGTCAGCATCAGTATCGTACCGACTGCCGCGAGGGCCAATCCCACGACGATCAAAAACCGTCCGATCCCGCTCCAGGCATCCATTATTCATTGTATCAAACATTCGGCGATTTGAACGGCGTTGAGGGCAGCGCCCTTCCGCAGGTTGTCACTGACGACCCACAGATTCAACCCGTTGGTGATCGACTCGTCGACGCGAACCCGCCCCACATAGACCTCATCCTTGCCGGATACGTCAAACGGCATCGGGTAGAGTTTCTTGACTGGATCATCATAGACAATCACCCCGGGCATCTCAGCGATGGCCGCCCGGGCGTCATTGGCCTGAAGCGGACGCTCAAGTTCCACGTTGATCGCCTCGGAATGACAGCGCAAGACCGGCACACGCACCGTGGTCGCCGTGACCCGCAACAACGGCATCTCGAGGATTTTTCTGGTCTCCTGCACGATCTTCACCTCTTCCGAGCAGTCGCCGCCGTCGCCGAACGATCCCACCTGAGGGAGGAGGTTGAACGCAATTTGATAGGGATAGACCTGTACTTTTACATCCTGAAAGGAGATCAGTGCCTTTGTCTGGTCCACCAATTCATCCATGGCGGCCGATCCAGTGCCGGACACCGACTGAAAGGTGGTGACGACGACGCGTTTGATCCCCGCCACATCGCGAAGCGGCTTCAGCGCCATCACCAGCGGCGTCGTCGTGCAATTCGGAATAGCCACAATCCCGCGCGTCATGGACCGCAACGCTGCAGCATTGACCTCCGGCACCACGAGCGGGACATTCGGATCCATCCGGAAAACCGCACTGTCATCGATCACGACCACACCCGCCGCGCCCAAACGTGCACCATACTCACGGCTGATGGCATCGGTGGCGGAAATAAAGACGATGTCGACGCCGGCAAAGGATGACGCCTCCGTCAGTTCTTCCACCTTGTACTCTTTCCCCTGACATGTGAGTACCTCGCCGGCTGACCGCTTGGACGAAAAGAGCCGCAGCGTCTCGATCGGGAAATTGCGTTCTTCCAGAATCTCAAGACTTTCTTTCCCAACCGCTCCGGTCGCCCCCAACACCGCCACCGTATAGGCCTGTTTCTTCTTCAACATCATGCTGTCCTTATGCCGATGCCGTCAGAACCCGGATGCGGTGGTTGAACGTATCCGCCACATACACGGTCCCGGACGCATCGACCGCTACGCCGAATGGATAACTGAGACTGCCTGCCAATGCCTCGCCGCCGTCGCCGCCGTACTGCGCGACACCGGTTCCAGACAAGCGCGTAATCGTCTTCGCGCGCCCGTCCCATACCCGGATCAAGTGACTGTCAGAATCCGTCATGTACACCCTACCGTCGCCACCGGCTGCAATGGCCGCCGGACGAGAAATGCTCGCCGAGTGCGGCTCTTCCGGCCCCTGGTATCGATAGGGGCTCCCGTCTCCCGCCACCGTCGTGATCTGACCCGTTGTCGGATCGACCGATCGGATTCGGCTATTGAAGGTATCCGCGATATACAGCACGCCATCAGCGCCCAACGCGACGCCGCTGGGTCCGGCCAAACTGGCCTCTGTGGCAGGCACCTGATCACCGCTGTACGCGGCCGTGCCGTCTCCAGCCACGGTGCTGATCACACCGGTGGCCAGATCCACCCGGCGGACGCGATTGTTGCTTTGATCGGCAATGTAGAGCGACTCGTCGTTGACGGCTAACCCGGTCGGCTCATTGATCGCGGCCTGAGCCGCCGGCCCACCGTCGCCGGAATAACGCGCCTGCCCGGTCCCGGCCACATGACTGATAATGCCCGTCGTGGCATCGACCTTCCTGATCCGATGGTTCATCGTGTCTGCAATATACAGATTGCCCGCACGATCAACGGCTACAGCACTGGGAAAATTGAGACGGGCACGACGTGCAGGACCGCCATCTCCCGAGTCCTGCTCGACGGTCAATCGCCCACCGGTCACATAGCGGACGGTGCCACTTAAATCCGTTACCTGGGTATAGGCCTTCGTTTTGTCATCGGAACTATCGGCAAAGGGATCGTCATCCTCTGCGGGCTGCACCACCGTCGGCTCCGGGGGCGGCACCGGGCCTGCCTTCCCGGCAGGCTCGCTTCCCGCGACGGTCGTGATCAGCCCGGTCCCACGATCAACCCGCCGAACCACGTGATTCTCGGAATCCGCGATGTACAGGTTCCCCTGCGCATCTACGCACAACCCCTTCGGCTCATTCAAGGATGCCGCAACAGCGAGCCCACCGTCACCGGCATACCCTGGCTCGCCGTCCCCCGCCACGGTTTCAATGATGATTCCAGATTGTGCTGCACCCGTTGTCATAGAACTTATGCGGGAAGGTTCTGCAGGATGGCATCACCCATTTCCGTGGTTCCGACCAACCGCATGCCTTCTGCGTGAATATCTTTGGTGCGGAATCCCAGTTCAAGGGTCTTGACGATTGCCTGCTCAATGGCCGCCGCTTCCTTCTCCAATTGAAACGCGTACGACAACATCATGGCGGCAGAAGCAATCGTCGCAATCGGGTTGGCAATGTTCTTCCCGGCGATATCCGGCGCACTGCCATGAATCGGCTCAAAAAGCCCGACCTTGGCGCCGACACTGGCGGAGGGCAGCATACCGATTGATCCGGTCAGCATGGCGGCCTCGTCGCTCAAAATATCACCGAAGATGTTATTGCAGAGCAGCACATCGAACTGCCGCGGATTCCGTACCAACTGCATCGCACAGTTGTCGACGTAAATATGGCTCAAGGCCACATCGGGGTAGCCTTTTTGGACCTCGGTCACCACCCGTCGCCACAGCTCGGACGACTCCAGGACGTTCGCCTTGTCGACCGACATCACCTTCTTGCGACGCTTGCGCGCCGCGTCAAACGCCACCACGGCGATCCGGCGAATCTCTTCGGTCGTATAGACTTCGGTATTGATCCCGCGTTCGCCGCCACCAGGCAACGGTTCAATCCCCTTCGGCTTACCAAAATAGATGCCGCCGGTGAGTTCACGAATCACCAGCATGTCGATCCCCTCGATGACGTCGCGGCGCAACGTGGAGGCATCAGCCAGCATGGGATACAGTTTTGCCGGACGCAAATTCGCATACAGCCCCAGTTGCTCTCGCAAGCCGAGCAAGGCCCGCTCGGGGCGAAGGCTATAGTCCAGCCCTTCCCATTTCGGGCCGCCGACGGCGCCGAGTAACACCGCATCGCTTTGCTTGGCAATCGTGAGGGTCTCTGCCGGAAGGGGCACCCCGACCTTGTCGATGGCGTGGCCTCCCACATCGGCCGCCTGAAACTCGAACGTATGCCCATACCGCGCTGCTACGGCCTTCAACACCTTGACCGCTTCCGGAACAATCTCGCGGCCGACTCCATCACCAGCTAGGACTGCAATTCTCGCTTTCACGTCGCGCTCTCCTCTCGGCTATTCAACGATCGCCTCGTCCTCCACCTTCCATGCGGGATCGACGAGGCAGAGAAATTCGATTGCGCTCGTCCCGGTATTCAGCAGAGACTGTTTGGCACCGGGCGGCACGTAGACCACGGATCCGGCCTCCACCGGCATGGACTCCTCATTCACCTTCATCACGCCGCGGCCGATGATGAAGTAATACACCTCCGAGGACGTCAACCGATGCCAGAGCGACTGTTTCCCCGGATCGAGCAGTCCATGGGCCAGGCTATAACCCAATTTCAGGTCGGCCTTGGCCGGGTGCAACAACTCCCGCAACCGCGTATGATCGCCGGCTAAAAATTCAGGGCAGTGCTTCAGATGCGTGCCGAACATACGGTTCCTTGATGCTGTCTGGTGCACAAGCTGAGGTCGCCCCGTCCGATCGGTACACCCGTACCGACCGAACGGAGGAATCTACCTTGCTGGTTGGGATCAAATCAAGCTGACCTTCTGAACCCCTTCCGCCTGCTTCGCCGCAAAATAGGCCAACTTGTTGAGCGCATTGAGATAGGCTCTCGCCGCTGCGGTAATGATGTCCGTATCGGCGCCATGGCCCGACACCGTCCGGCCATCTTCTTCGAGACGCACCGAGACTTCCCCTTGCGCATCTGTCCCGCCGGTGATGGCATTCACCCCGAACATCAGCAGTGTGCTTTTCGTCTGGGTCATGGCGGCAATCGTCCGGTAGACCGCATCCACCGGTCCGTCGCCTGTGCCGCTGTGAGAGACCAGCTTTCCATCGATCTCCAGTTCGACCGTGGCTCTCGGCGTCTTATTCGTTCCGCTTTCGACATGAAACGACTTCAAGACTACGCGCTCGGACATCTTGGCCACTTCTTCGGAGATGATGACCTCGAGGTCTTCTTCGTAGATCTCCCGCTTCTGGTCCGCCAACCGCTTAAACCGCTCAAATGCGTGGTTGACCTCTTCTTCGCTCAGCTTATAGCCCAACTCCTCCAAGCGTTGACGGAACGCATGGCGTCCGGACAGTTTGCCCATCACCAATTTGACCTGCTCCAACCCGACAGACTCCGGTCGCATGATCTCATAGGTGTTCTTATCCTTGAGCAATCCGTCCTGATGGATGCCCGAGGTATGGGCAAACGCATTGGCTCCGACGATAGCCTTGTTCGGCTGAATGACCATGCCGGTGATCTTGCTCACTAACCGGCTGGTCTTGGCGATTTCCTCCGTCACGACCTTGGTGTCGGCTCCGTACCAATCCCTGCGTGTCCGGAGCCCCATCACAATTTCTTCCAGCGAGGTATTGCCGGCTCGTTCGCCGATGCCATTGATGGTGCACTCGACCTGCCCGGCCCCCGCCACGACTGCCGCCAGGCTATTCGCCACCGCCATGCCCAAATCGTTATGGCAATGAACAGAGATGACCGCCTGGCCGCTGTTCGATACTGTGTCTTTAATTCGCTTGATGAGGCCGCCGAACTCTTGCGGCACGGCATACCCCACCGTATCGGGAATATTGATCGTTCCGGCACCCGCCGCAATCACCGCCTCGATCACTTCACAGAGATAGGCTGGATCAGACCGGCTGGCGTCCATGGGAGAAAACTCGACGTCATCCACGTAGGTGCGCGCCAATTGCACCATTTCCACCGCCCGCTTTTTTGCCTCCTCACGCGTCATGCGGAACTGATGCTTCAAATGGATATCCGACGTGGAGAGAAAGGTATGGATACGGACCTTGGGCGCTCCTTTCAAGGCTTCCGAGGCTCGTGTAATGTCTTCCGGACGAGCCCGCGCAAGGCTGCAGACCACCGGCCCCTCGACCTCCAAGGCGATCCGCCGCACCGCCTCGAAGTCTCCCGGCGAACTATACGCAAACCCAGCCTCGATGATATCCACGCCGAGGCGCGCCAGCTGCTTGGCGATCATAAGCTTCTCTTCGACGTTCATGCTCGCCCCCGGCGATTGCTCGCCGTCCCGTAACGTCGTATCGAATATTCTGATCATCCGCGTCATGGCCTACCTCCTCCTAAGCTCCAGCATGCTCAAGCGGGTGTTCCAACACGGCCGCAGGCGAAGAAAACACCGGCGGCGTACCCTCTCGGGTACGTTGAGGATGTTTTCGAGCCGAGAACAACATTGGAAACCTGTTTCAGCATGCGAACAATAAAAAAAGCCTCCGCCCCGGGACAGGGACGAAGGCCTTGCGAGCTTCGTGGTACCACCCTGATTCAGCGTCGGATGAAGAGCATCTTCACCCGGCACCCTCATTGAATCCGTGACGCGGATCATTCGGGACTTATTACCACCCCGTCGTCGAGGCTTCACAAGTCCGGCTCGGAGGCGAGTTCAGGAGGCTACCGGCTGGTTCGCACCGTCCACCAGCTCTCTCAGTTCGGTTGCTTCTCCCTACTACTCCTCGTCAGCGCCCAGACTACTCTCTCGAATCTAATACCGGCCCATCGACTTTCGTCACCGGTTTCCCAGCGCCTTTAGCAACGACCGTCCACAGGCGTGCGAGCGGCCCCGACACAGCATAGCCGCTGAACGCTACGAACAGCATAGCCTGAGGCCAGGCGACAATCAACATCAAGGCCAAAATGCCCCACACCAGATACGTAAAGTGATCGCCCTTCTTGAATTTCAGGTCCTTGAAGCTGCGATACTTGATCGTGCTGACCATCAAAAACGCCAAGGCAAACGTAATCACCAAAATGAGCAGCGGTTTGACTTCCGCACCAAGCTGGGTGATGTGCAAATCGAAAATCACCAGCGAGGCGATCACCCCGGCGGCCGCCGGAATGGCCAGGCCCGTGAAGTATTTGCTGTCGGACGTACTCACCGTGGCGTTGAAGCGAGCGAGCCGGACGGCACCCATGGCCACGTAGGCGAACATCACCGCCACACCAAACATGCCCTGTCCGCTCAGCGCGTAGGAATAGATCAACACACCGGGCGCCACACCAAACGACACCACATCGGACAGCGAGTCGTACTCAATACCAAACTGCCCGGTACTATTCGTCAGGCGCGCCAGCTTTCCGTCCAGCATGTCGAAGATCATGCCCACCAGGATAGCAATGGCGGCCGACAGATGCTGTCCGTTGAACACCGACAGGATCGCAAACACGCCACAAAAGAGGTTCCCGGTGGTACAAAGATTGGGAATCAGGTACATGGCCTGCCGCTTCCGGTTCCCCTTCGCAAATGGAGGTTTCATGGTCGGTGATTTCATCGGAGTTCCCCCATGATGGTTTGGCCCCCTTTGACCCGCTCGCCTATCGACACACAGATCTTGGAACCCAGCGGAAGGAACGTGTCCATCCGCGAACCAAACCGGATCAGTCCGAATCGTTCCCCACGCTGCACGCGATCACCCTGCCCAACCCAGCAGACGATCCGGCGGGCGATCAACCCGGCGACTTGTACGCAGAGAACCTTCGCGCCGGATTCGGTCTTCAGCATCACGGCATTCTGTTCATTCCGGAGCGTCGCCTCCGGCTTACTCGCCACCAGAAACTGCCCGGGCTGATAACTCACCCCTTCTACGGTTCCGGCGCAGGGCATCCGGTTCACATGCACGTCAAACACGTTCAGAAACACCGTCACCCGGATGCTTTTTTCCTTCAGATACCGTGGCTCGAACTCTTCCTCAATCGCAATGACCTTGCCGTCTCCCGACGAGACCACCACGTTGGGTTGCTGCGGGATGGTGCGGCTGGGGTTCCGAAAGAACCACCCGGTAAACAGCAGGAACCCACCGGCCACCACCGTAGGAATCGTCCATCCCGCCACCCCACAGATCAGGGTCACTCCGGCAAGCCCACCGACAAAGGGCAAGCCTTCTCTGACAATCGGAATCCCGACGGCGCGATCAGCCATACACCTCCAGGCCCTCTTTTATGCTACCACGAGAAGCCCGGCTACAGGGTTAGTTTTTGTTCTTATCGACGAGTTGATCTTTCTTCAGCCACGGCATCATAGACCGGAGCCGAGCGCCGACTTCTTCAATCGGATGACCTTCGCCCTTTTTCAGCAGGGCATTGTAGACCGGCCGGTTGGCCTGATTCTCGAGCACCCATTCCTTGGCAAACTGGCCGCTCTGAATCTCGCCCAGGATCTTCTTCATTTCCTGCTTGGTCTCGTCGGTCACCACGCGCGGGCCACGGGTAATGTCGCCGTACTTCGCCGTCGTGCTGATTGAATACCGCATGTTGGCAATGCCGCCCTGGTAAATCAAATCCACGATCAACTTCACTTCGTGCAAACACTCGAAGTAAGCCATTTCCGGCGAGTACCCGGCCTCGACCAGTGTCTCGAACCCAGCCTGGATCAACGAGGTCAACCCGCCGCACAAGACCGCCTGCTCGCCAAATAAATCCGTTTCCGTCTCTTCTCTGAAATTCGTCTCGATGATGCCGGCCCGTCCGCCGCCCACCGCGCTGGCATAGGCCAAGCCGACTTGGCGAGTGTTGCCGCTGGGATCCTGATGCACGGCCAACAGACAGGGGACTCCGCTGCCCTTGGTGTACTCGGATCGGACGAGATGGCCAGGCCCCTTGGGCGCAACCATGAAGACATTGACGTCGGCCGGCGGCACGATCTGCCCGAAGTGGATATTGAATCCATGACCGAATGCCAGATAGGACCCGGGCTTCAAGTTCGGCGCAATATCCTGGCGGTAGATCGCCGCCTGCGCTTCATCCGGCGCGAGGATCATGATGACATCGGACGCCTTGACAGCATCAGCCACCGGCATGACCTTCAGCCCGCTCGCCTCGGCCTTTTTCCACGAACTGCCTTCACGCAAGCCCACCACGACACTGGCGCCGCTTTCTTTGAGATTGAGCGAATGCGCATGGCCTTGGCTGCCATAGCCGATCACGGCCACTTTCTTTCCGCGGATGAGCTGTAAGTCGGCGTCCTTGTCGTAATAGATCTTCATACATCACTCCTGAATATTCATAGGGCACATGGATGGAAGCAACAGCTGCACAAGAGAGGATACGCGCTACTCGCGAGCGAGCTTCTTCGGTTGGCTGACGGCCGGCCGGATCGCCTCACGCGCAATCGCCACTCGCCCCGTCCGAATCAGCTCCTTGATGCCGAGCGGCTGGAGCAGGTTGATGATGGCCTCGAGCTTTTTGGGATCTCCGGTGACCTCGATGGTATACGTCGAGGGCGTCGAATCGATCACGTTGGCTCGGAAAATATCTGCGATGCGCAGGGCTTCGGCACGATCCTCTGCCTTCGTATGGACCTTGATCAACGCCGTTTCCCGTGAAACGAAATCGCTCTCGTTCAGATCCACCACCTTGATCACATCGATCAGCTTGTTGAGCTGCTTGACGATTTGCTCCACGATGCGCTCATCCCCTGACGTCACAATCGTCATCTGCGACATCGAAGGGTCGAGAGTCGGAGCCACCGACAAGCTTTCGATATTGAACCCACGACCGCTGAACAAACCGGCCACGCGGGATAACACCCCAAATTTATTTTCTACGGTCACCGAAATAATGTGTTCCATGGAATTCCCACAAGCGCACAGCCGATAGCCTCTGCGCCTCCACCGAAGAGAGTCCTTCTCCCCGGTTCGAATCAGGCACGGCATCACCGGCCGGCAGCCCATTTCTCCTACGCGGTAAGGATAGTGTCTTTGCTTTCGTCGGACCCCGCACTGGGTCCACCTGCCATGCGCTGCTTCAACTCAGGCGGATCCTCGAGAATCATTTCATGATTGCAGCCGCCGGCTGGAATCATCGGATAACAATTCTCGAACGGATAGGTCGGGACATCCACGATCACCGGCTTCTCGGTGCTGATGGCTTCCTTCAGGACAGCGTCGAGATCCCCTACCTTGCTTGCGCGCAACCCAACCGCGCCATAGGCTTCAGCCAATTTCACAAAATCCGGCGTCGTTTCCAGATAGCTCGAGGCATACCGACCTTCATAGAACAGGTCCTGCCACTGACGCACCATGCCGTGGAACCGATTGTTCAGAATAATGACCTTGACCGGCAACTTCGACACCACGGCCGTCGCCATCTCCTGCATGTTCATTTGAATGCTGCCGTCGCCGGCCACGCAGAGGACCAGTCGATCCCTGAAGGCCGCCTGCGCGCCCATTGCTGCCGGCAGACCGAAACCCATCGTACCCAACCCACCCGACGTCAACCAACGATTCGGCCTGGCCAATTTAAAGTACTGGGCGGTCCACATTTGATGCTGGCCCACGTCCGTCGCCACGATCGGATCCCGATCCTTGGTCAATTCATACAAGCGCTTGACGACATGCTGCGGCTTGATCGCACCATCGGATTCTTGCTGATAGGCCAGCGGATGCGCCTGCTGCCATTCGCGGATCTGATCCCACCAAGGCTTGCGCAGATCTTTCTGACTCCCGTTGACCGTGGCCCGGAGAATCTGGTTCAACTCCCGCAACACGGCGTTGCAATCCCCCACGATCGGGATGTCGACATGAATATTCTTCCGGATCGAGGTCGGGTCGATGTCGATGTGGACCACCTTGGCATACGGGCAAAATTCCGACACCTTTCCCGTCACCCGATCATCGAAACGTGCCCCCACTGCAATGACCAGATCAGAATAATGGACGGCCATATTGGCGCAGTACGTTCCGTGCATGCCCATCATGCCCATCGACAACGGATGTTCACCGGGGAACGCCCCGAGGCCCATCAGCGTCATGTCGACGGGGATCTGCGTCATCTCCGCCAATTCCAACAATTCCTTGGCCGCCTGCGAAAACACCACGCCACCACCGACGTAGAGAATCGGTTTCTTCGCCTTCATGATGGCTTCAGCGGCCTGCTTGATCTGCCACTTGTTGCCCTCATACGTCGGATTGTAGCCGCGGATCGCTACGGAACTGGGGTAAGTGAATTCGGCTTTCGCCATGGACACGTCTTTCGGGATGTCCACCAGCACCGGCCCCGGTCGTCCGGTCGTCGCAATATAGAAGGCTTCCTTGATCGTCGTTGCCAGGTCGTTCACATCCTTCACCAAGAAATTGTACTTGGTACAGGGACGACTCAAACCGATGTTATCTGCTTCTTGAAATGCGTCGTTGCCGATCAAGCTCGTGGACACCTGCCCGCTGATACACACGAGCGGGACTGAATCCATATAGGCATCGGCCAAGGCGGTAATCACGTTGGTCATACCGGGGCCAGATGTCACCAAACAGACCCCGGCTTTCCCCGTGGCCTTGGCGTACCCTTCCGCCATGTGACCGGCTCCCTGTTCGTGCCGGGTCAAGACCACCTCGATGTCCTTTTGCTGGTGCAGCATGTCGAAAATCTTCAACACGACGCCGCCCGGCAAGGCGAAAATCGTTTTCACGCCTTCGGCCTTCAAGCACTCGATCAGGATTTCAGACCCTGTCAACTTCATATCAACCTCCCCTTCGCACATCGAGGCGAAGGACGTGACGTCTGAACTAATACCAATACCGCACTGCGGCGCAGTTGCGACACAGATTGCTACGATCTTTCTGAAAAATCAATGGGTAAGATGGCGGATCGTATCACCAGCCATCAAGTGAGGTCAAGAGAGCCGGGATGCGAGCGCACTGCGCACCAGACTAGGGTCGACTTCCATCTCGTGTTATGCGAACGTGCGCGCTGTGCTGATGCTGGTACCGGAGATTCCCTATGCGCGTCACGATCATGTCCCGCCGCGATTGTCACTTGTGCCATGTAGTGACCCGCGTGGCGTCGCAGGTGCAGGAGGATCTCGCCTTCCACCTGGCCACCATCGATGTCGACAGCGACGAACACCTCCGACGGCAATACGGTGATCGTGTCCCTGTGGTGCTGCTGGACGATCGGGAAATTCTTTGCGGCAAAGTCACCGGGGGAGAGCTTCGCGAGGCAATTAAAAAAGCGCGTTGGAGGAACCCTATAAGCCGGATTCTGTCCCGCGTGAAGCTTGCGCTCACACGGGGGTGATCATTTCTCTGGGACTCGAGTTACCTCGAGCCTCAAGCAACCTACCCGGAGACCTCGGCCGGGCCGGCCTTTCCGCTGAGCGCTTGCGAGCCCGCGGGCGTCCCCCTATTTGGTCTTGCTCCGGACGACGCTTACCGTGCCGTTGATGTCGCCATCACCGCGGTGGGCTCTTACCCCGCCGTTTCACCCTTACCTGAGCCGATGGAGTGACCGAAGTCGCTCACACCGGCCATCGGCGGTTTGTTTTCTGTGGTGCTGGTGTCGGATCGCTCCGCCTGGATGTTATCCAGCGTCCTTGCCCTTGGAGTCCGGACTTTCCTCCCGTCGAGCACGCTCGACGAGCGAGCACCCGTGTCCCCCCAGCGCGCGAGAAAAGTATACGGGCCGGTGAGAAGGGATTCAAGCCGCGCCCCGTCGCGACTAATGAAGCGGCGGCAACTCGTGGTTGGGCGCTGGTGGCTTGGACTGGTAAATCGGCATCGCCTCCCCCATCCACTCCTCAAGCTGTTGAATTCTGGTTTCGTGACTCGGGTGTGTGGACATAAACTCCGACGAGGATTTTCCGCCGGAAAGCTCGCCCATTCTCTGCCACAATTGGATCGCCTCTCGGGGGTCATATCCGGCATCTGCCGCCAACAAGACGCCCACATAGTCTGCTTCCGACTCGTGCTTCCGGCTGAACGGGAGTAACACGCCGACCTGCGCGCCGACACCCAAGGCCGCCATCCCCGCCTGCGAGAGAACCGGATTGGCGCCGCTGACCCCGAGCGCGATGCCGATCGCCTGTAAAGTCGTCTGCGCCAGCGTATTCTGACTCATCCGCTCTCCGCCATGACGGGCCAACGCATGCACGACTTCATGGCCCATGACGGCCGCGAGACCTGCTTCCGTCTTGGCCACCGGGAAAATTCCGGTATACACGGCGATCTTTCCGCCCGGCAACGCAAACGCGTTCATCGTCTTGTCATCCTTGATGATGGTCACTTCCCATTCAAACTGATTCGCCATCTCGCTGTATTTAGATCGTTTAGCGGCCTCGATCACTCTCGCTGCCACCCGTTTGACCGGTTCGATCTCTCGCGGGTCGGTCGACGGCTTCATCTTGGGATCGCTCTTGACGTCGGCGTAGGCCTGCGCGCCCATCTGCACTTCTTGCGACATTGGCATCATCATCAACTGCCACCGGCCGGTGTAGGGATTGGTTTGACAGCCTGTTGTGATCAACAGGGTCAGGATACCGAACAGCAGCCATGGTCCCCGTGAGAATGCTCTGAATTGCCGCCGAGTATTCCCATTCCATTCATGCGCCATCACACGCCTCCGCAAATTGACCCGATTTGTAAGCTCTGCTAGATTACCGCGCCGCCCTACCCGTTTCCACTGGGAGTTTCACCGAGTGCCTGGCACTACCACACTCTCCTCTCTAAATCGCATCGGCATCGACGAATCCGGCAAGGGCGACTACTTCGGCCCGCTGGTGATTGCCGCCGTCTTCGTCACCCCGGCATCGGAACAGGACCTGGCCCTCATGCAGGTACGCGACAGTAAAAAAATTACGGATGGACGGATTCTGGAAATGGCGCCGGACATCCGACTGCTTTGTCCGCACAGCATCGTCGCCATCGGGCCACAGCGCTACAACGAGCTCTACGCCAAGATCAACAACCTCAATCGACTCTTAGCTTGGGGCCACGCGCGAGCGTTGGAAAATTTGCTGCAGCAGGTCGACTGCGACCTTGCGATTGCGGATCAATTCGGGGATGAACGGTTGATTCTCGCAGCGCTACAAGAGAAAGGGAAACAGATTCGGTTGGTGCAACGGACAAAAGCGGAGTCCGATCTCGCGGTCGCAGCGGCGTCCATTCTTGCCCGGGCGGACTTTCTGCTGCGACTTCAGCGACTCTCCCAGGAGGTGCATACCACCTTGCCGAAGGGCGCCTCAGCAGCAGTAGCGTTGGCCGGACGCATGGTCGTAAAGAAACACGGACGGGACCGATTGGGAACCGTCGCCAAACTGCACTTCAAGACGACGCAACAGGTACTGGCCGAGGGCTAATGCCCCGCACAGCGGATGAAGAAACGCGAGAGGCTCATGGATCGCGGCATGAAACGATTGAACGCTGCGGGTGTCACGGTGGGGGAAGTCGTCGTCAGCTAGACTGACTCTCCGACCTCGAGATCTTTGGCCTGGTCATGCGGCACGGCCGACTTCTCCACAAGGCCGGGCTCACCTTCCCAATACAACATTCGATAGCAATACGGGCACGCGTGCACATCGTCCCCCCGTTTAACTTGGGAGATCAGCTGTGGAGGCAGCTGCAACCGGCAGCCGACGCAAATGCCGTCTTTGACCAATACCAGGGCCGGCTCCTTGCGCATAGCCTTCAATTTGCTGTATCGCGCGAACAGCCCTTTTTCGACCTGCCCGGACAATTGTGCCTGCTTCTTCTCCAACTCGGCGAGCTCGGCCGCAAGCACACGATCCTTCTCGCCCCACACTGCCTTCTCTTTCACGAAAAGCGCTTCCGATTCTTTCAGCTGTGCCTGGGCCGCGGTGATGGTCCGCTGAGTCTGTTCGATCTGCTCCATGGCCAGCAGGATCTTCTCCTCGAACTCACCTCGCTTCTTATTGGCCAGCTCCACTTCGAAGAGATGCGCCTGGTACTCCTGATTCGTCTTCAATTGAGCGGCGCGGTCTTTCATTTTGCCGATCCGGTCTTCGTGCGCCTCCAGGTCCTTCTCGTGGCTGCGTCGTTCCTTGTTCACAGCGTCGAAGGACGTCGAGGCGTCCTGCAAGACTCGTTTCACGTCGCGCACCGGAGCCTCGCTCACCTCCAGCCGTTCGGGAATTCTTCGCCGCTGTTCTTTCAAATCGGCGATACGAAGATCAAGCTTCTGTAGTTCAATGAGGGGGGAAAGCTGTAGATTCAACGGACTCCTTCTGAATCGCTGAGGACGGCGCCGCGCTGGCGCTCCTCGCGCCGAAACGATCGGGGAATGCTCAGGCTGGTGGGCCCACTAGGACTTGAACCTAGGACCAGCTGATTATGAGTCAGCCGCTCTAACCACCTGAGCTATGGGCCCAACCCTGCCGGCCACTCCACGAACCTCAGTTCGCTTCATGGCACCTTGGCTCGAGCGGCATGATTTTAGGCTGCCACTCGCGTAGAGTCAAACAAGGCCCGGGACTCGGCGCTAGAGACTTTCTACAAAACTGCGCAACTTTTTACTTCGGCTCGGATGCCTGAGCTTCCGCAGGGCTTTTGCCTCAATCTGCCGGATACGCTCACGCGTCACTTCAAAATCCTGCCCCACTTCCTCCAGCGTATGATCGGTGGCTTCGCCGATACCAAATCGCTTGCGCAGGACCTTCTCTTCCCGAGGGGTGAGCGTTTCCAATGCGCCGTTGATTTGGCGCTGCAAATCATACCGAATGGCGGCTTCCAACGGCGAGACGGCTTTCTTGTCCTCGATAAAGTCGCCGAGATGGCTGTCTTCTTCTTCGCCGATCGGAGTTTCGAGGGAAATCGGCTCACGGGCGATTTTCAGAATCTTCCGCACCTTATCCAGCGGCAAATCCATCCGCTCCGCGATCTCTTCCGGCGTCGGTTCGCGTCCAAGCTTTTGCACCAGATGCCGGGAGGTCCGAATCAGCTTGTTGATCGTCTCGATCATATGCACCGGAATCCGGATGGTTCGTGCCTGGTCGGCAATCGCGCGAGTAATCGCCTGCCGAATCCACCAGGTCGCATAGGTGCTGAACTTGTAGCCACGCTTGTATTCAAACTTGTCGACCGCCTTCATCAAGCCGATATTGCCTTCTTGAATCAAATCCAGGAACTGCAACCCGCGATTCGTGTATTTTTTCGCGATACTCACGACCAAACGCAGATTCGCCTCCACCAGCTCTGCCTTCCCGCGCTTGACCTTTTCTTCCGCCACGTCCAGATGCTTGACCGCATCCTTGATCTCCTCGGAAGAGACCAGCGCCTCTTCCTCTTCCAACTGGCGGACTCGACCTTTCGCCGCCTGATAGTGCTTCTTGATGTCTTGCAGCACCTCTTCGGACAGGCTGGTTCTCCGTTTGACGGCCAACAGATCTTTGTGCGTGCGACACAATTTGCGGAGCAACTCAGCCCCCGCTTCACCACCGACGCCCAACCGGCGCTGGCAACTCGTCACCTCGCGCTCTGCCTGGCGGAACAGCAGATTGAGGTCGCGGACCCGCTGCGTCATCCGATCTTTCAGGACGCCATGCAGGTTGACGGATTCCATCTTGTCCACGACCTGTCCGCGAACGGTGTCGATCTGCTTGCGGAGCTTCTTCTGCTTCTCGGGATCGGCACCGACGTGACGGGCCTTGTCGTACAAGTCCTTCAGCGAGGCCGACACTTTACGAACCGCGTTCAAGGAATCCAGGGTCTTGACCCGCAGCTCCTCATAATCCTTTTCGACGGCCTCTTCCTCAAAGTCTTCTTCCGTCTCAACGACCGGCACAATCTCCCGCACATCGATCTTGCCGTTCTTGAGTTGGTCGCGCAGATTGAGGACGAATTCCAGGGTCATCGGCAAGCCGTAGACGACGGTTGCGATATCTTTCTTGCCCTCTTCAATACGCTTGGCGATCTCGATCTCGCCCTCGCGGCTCAGCAGCGCCACGCTGCCCATCTCTTTCAGGTAGAGCCGGACCGGGTCGTCGGTACGGCTGAGCGCCCCAGGGGTGAGGTCGATCTCTTTCTCGTTCTCCTCCGACGCATCCGCCTCTTCGCTTTCCTCGATGGTGTCGTCGCTGTCCGCGGCCTTCGGAGTGCGTTCAGTTTCAGCGGACTCCACAATTTCGATGTCCATCTCGCCGAACATGGTCATGATGGTACTGAACTGGTCGGACGAAACGACATCTGCCGGCAGTGTGCTGTTGAGATCGTCGTACGTGAGAAAGCCCTTCTCTTTGCCGAGATTAATGAGCTTCTTCACCTCGCCGAGTAATTCTTGTTTCGGCATACCTACTCCTTCACCGCAGACGTCAGCGCAACCGGCGTCAAGCCGGCCTTCCGAATCCGCATATCGTTAATCAATCTGTTCAGGCGATGCACATCATCGTCCCGCCGCTCGCGTTCCGCGGCTTTCAACTCCTGAATCAAGGCCCCCAAGGTTCGTTCCCGGCCTCGTCGCTCCAGCGTTTCCAAACACCCGGCGATATGCGCCGGGACATCATCATAATGTTGCTCCAGCATCGACAGTTCAGACATCAGCGTGCCGCACTCCTCATCGTGAATGAGCGCGTCCAGCAAATCCCGCACCGACACCCGCCCATCTTGCCCAAGATGCTGCATGGCGCACTGAATCAACCGACGATAGACCGGCACCGAAAACGCCTCCGGCGATAATCGTCCCAGATCTTGAGCCGATAAATTGCCCTGCACGAGCAAGTGAGCCAAATCACGCTCCTCGGGATTCCCTTTCAACTTCGAGGGTCCGGCCGGGGCAGGAGCCTTCCGCTCCCGTTCGGGACTTCGCTGATCCTGAGCCGCCAAGGCGGGATACCGATCGATCAGTCGTTGCTGACTCAGCCCCAATCGTTCGGCCACCAGACGAATTCGCTCTTCCCGCTCGATGGGATGCGCACTTTTCTGGAGAATGCGCAACACCGCATCGACAGCTCGAATCCGATCTTCGACCGTGCCCGCTTCCGCCGTGCGCAGACTGTGCTCCACCGCAAAATCCAGCAGACTGGGTGCCGCGCGATGCAATGCCGCAAAGCCCTCGGCGCCATACTGTCGGACATAGGTATCAGGATCGTCGCCTTCCGGCAGCGACACGACCTTCACACTGAGGCCGCTGTTGACGAACAAATCCAAGGTCCGCAGAGCGGCTCTCACCCCCGCCTGATCCGGATCGAACAGCAGCACGACATTCGACGCGAACCGTCGGATCACCGCAATATGCTCAGCGGTCAAGGCGGTGCCTAGCGTAGCCGCCACATGGCGGATCCCGGCTTGATGCAGCGCGACTGCATCGAAATACCCTTCGACGATGATCAGCGTCTGCTGCTGCCCTGCCGCATCGCGAGCCGCCTCCAGGGCGAACAACGTGTGCCCCTTCTTGAATAACGGCGTCTCGGGCGAGTTCAAATATTTCGGCGTGCCTTCTCCAAGAACACGCCCGCCGAATGCCACAATCCGCTTGCGCAAATCGACGATCGGGAACATCACGCGAGAGCGGAATCGATCATAATGCCCGGACGCCCCTGCCTTCTGCAAACCGCCTTGATCACGCGGAATGGAGAGGCCGGCGGCCACAAGATCCGCAGCGGTGAACCCTTCTTTGAGCATGGCCTTGGTCAATCCATCCCATTCGGGCGGGGCATAGCCAATTCTAAACTGGGTACACGTACTGCTCTGAATGCCACGACTTTCGAGATAAGCGCGCGCTTGAGCTCCCGCCTCGCCCTCGGTCAACATACGCTGATACCAGGCTCCCGCTGCGGCGTTTAAACGCTCCAGTCGGCCCAGTTGCGCGCGCGCCTCAGTAGAATATCCCCCGCTCGACTCCGGAACATCCACGCCAACTTTCCGCCCCAGATCCCGCACAATTTCGGGGAAGGCCGCTCCGGTCAATTTCATGAGAAATGTATAGACATTGCCTCCGGCCCCGCAGCCGAAACAATGAAAGATCTGTCGCGAGGAACTGACGGTGAAGGAGGGAGATTTCTCTTGATGGAACGGACAGAGGCCTTTGAGATTCTGCCCGGCCCGCGTCAGTGCCACATGTTGGCCCACGATCTCCGCAATGTCCACTCGGTCTCTGATTTGGTTAATGACGTCGTCCGAAATCAGGCCTTGGCCCACGGCGGTCCTCGCTAGTGCCCGCAGGGATCCGACCGGTCGGATACCCGGTGGGATGCCTTCGACGCGATTGAAAGTTGACCGTTCAACCTAACAAACGGTCCGCACAAGTGTCAATCGAGTTGGCGAACCGCTCACCCCGGGGGCCACGCCATGGGCCTGCCGCCGAGCACATGCAGGTGGAGATGAAACACGGTCTGCCCACTATCCGCCCCCGTGTTCGTGACGATACGGTATCCGGAGCCATTCAATTTTCGAGCCCGCGCCACCTCCGCGCAGGTCAACAGGAGCTGTCCCAGCAACGCCTGATCCCCGTCCCCGCAATTCTGAACGGCTGCCACATGTCGTTTAGGAATCACCAGGATGTGGACAGGGGCCTGACCGTTGATGTCCTCGAACGCCAGCACCTGCTCATCCTGGAAGACAATGTTGGCCGGAATGGTCCCCGCCACAATGCGACAAAAAATGCAGTTATCCACCGGCCTTCCCTCCCGATTCCGGACGAATCCCGGACTTCCCAAACCGGTCGCCTAACTCACGATACACCTCGCCGAGCGTCACGTCGTGGTATCCGAGCACCAGCAGCGTGTGAAACAGCAGATCGGCGGTTTCGTAGATGATCTCCTCTCGCTTCCGGTTCTTGGCGGCAATGATTACTTCCCCGGCCTCTTCAGCCACCTTTTTCAGAATCCGGTCAGCTCCGCCCTGCAACAGTTTCGAGACGTATGAATCCGGCTGAGGATGGGCTTTCCGCTGCAAGACCGTCTGGTACAGACGCTCCAGAATGCCGCCGCCGGCATCCTGCGTCTTCTCCTCGCCAGCCTGCCCCTGCTCCGTCATTCTGGAAAAAAAACAGGCGCGCTCGCCGGTATGACAGGTGGGCCCAACCGGTTCTGCCTTCACGAGAATCGTGTCACGATCGCAATCGACAAACAGGTCCTTCACCCGAAGAACATGACCGGACGACTCTCCCTTCCGCCACAGTATTCGGCGTGAGCGACTCCAAAAGTGGACGGACCTGGTCTCGAGTGTCTTGGTGATGGCCTCCTGGTTCATGTACCCAACCATCAAGACCGTCCCGTCGAGCCAGTCTTGAATCACGGCAGGAAGCAATCCCTGTCCGTCAAACGTCAGCTCCCGCCCGTCCTTCGTCATCGCGTCTGCTCCTGCAGTATGGCCTCCAGCCGAACCGGCACCCCACGCTCACGCAAATAGGTCTTCGCTTGCTGAATCGTATGCGTCCGATAGTGGAAAATCGAGGCGGCGAGCACCGCATCAGCCTTTCCCTTCACGAGCCCATCATATAAATGCTCGAGGGTACCCACCCCTCCGGACGCGATCACCGGAATCGAGAGACGCGCCGACACGGCAGCCGTCAGCGCCAAGTCATAGCCATTCTGCCGACCGTCCTGATCCATGCTGGTCAGAAGGATTTCCCCAGCCCCATAGCCTTCCATGCGCTGGGCCCACTCCACCGCATCCAATCCGGTCGCCTTCCGCCCACCATGTGTATAGACCTGCCACTGTCCGCCGGCTTCCTGCCGCTTGGCATCGATGGCCACGACGATGCACTGGGTGCCGAACCGTTGCGCAGCTTCACGAACAAACTCCGGCTGCTGAACGGCCGTCGTGTTGATGCTGACTTTGTCGGCCCCGGCATTGAGCAACGCGCGGATATCATCGAGCGTGCGCACGCCGCCGCCCACCGTGACCGGCATGAATACCCTGGCCGCCGTCTGTTCAACCACATCAATAATGGTTTTACGGTTTTCGTGCGACGCGGTGATATCCAGGAAGCACAATTCATCCGCGCCTTCACGGTCGTAAATGGCCGCCACTTCCACGGGATCCCCGGCGTCGCGCAAATTGACAAAGCTGACGCCTTTGACGACCCGACCATCCTTAACGTCCAGGCAGGGAATGATGCGTTTAGTCAACATCCTGATCCTTCAGATAGGGGACGTGGGGCGAACGCTCGCCGCACGCTTCCCACCGTGCTTCCGTTAGGCCCGACCGAGAACGCTCAGGGCGGCGCGATAGTCCAACTTGCCGTCATACAGGGCCTTCCCGACAATGGCCCCCTCGACACGCGGACCAAGCGCCTGCACGGCCTGCAAGTCCTCCACCCGCGTGATGCCGCCTGAAGCGATGACAGGCCATGAGGAACGCTCCACCACCTCCCGCAACGCAACCAGATTCGGCCCATTCAGCATGCCGTCTCGAGCAATGTCCGTATAGATGACGGCACCCAATTCATGGACCGCCAGCTCCGTGAGCAAATCGATCGCCCTGGTCTCCGAAACCGTGGTCCATCCCTTGACCGCCACCTTGCCGTCCCGCGCATCCAGCCCCAAGAGAATCCGACGGGGAAACTCACGACAGGCCTGAGCCAGAAATTCCCGATCCGTGAGAGCTGCCGTTCCAAGCACGACTCTGGCCACTCCCGCCTGGAGATATTTCCTCACCGTTTCGATGGTCCTGATCCCACCGCCGACTTGCACCTTCACACTCACGGTCTTCATCACCGCTTCGATCTGCGGAAGATTCTTCGGTTCACCATCGACCGCACCGTTCAGGTCGACGACGTGAATGAGATCGGCCCCCTGCTCCTGCCAACGGCGCGCGACGGAGGGCACGTCCTCCGAATACACGGTTTCAGCAGCCATATCACCCTGTCGTAACCGCACACAGCGGCCGTCTTTCAGATCAATCGCCGGAATCACACGCATGCATACACCTGTCATAAATCAGCTAGTGCGCGCCGCCCCCTGTGCCACCGTAGGGAAAGACGTCGGCCAATTCGGCGGCTCCATAGGCCGCCAACTCATCCGCAGTGACGAACACTCCGGATCGTTGAATGAACCCGACAAAATCTTCGGTCATGGGCCGCTGCTTTTCGTAATAATTGCCTTCCCACAGCACCATACCGTCCGAAGCCACGAGCTTCACCTCGAATCCCACCGCTGCGGGCGGATCCGCTCCGAGACGGCTCCCGACGCGTTCTTGATAGACCAACACCTTGCCGCTCAACGCCGCATCGGCACCGAGCCGCTGAGCGATTTTATGCGCGGACAGCGGCTCAGTCGTCCCCCCACCCGCAAGGTCTCGCGCCGCAACCCTGGCCTCATTCGGTGAGAGCACGCGCAGCCCTGGCTTGGCTTTCAACTTTGCCCACAACAATTCGGTGATTTTTTCACCGGCGGCCGGCGGGACCACCTGTGTCCGCCACACGTATTGATCGGTCGTCGGGGCCCCGCTCACAGACATATCGGAGCGTCGCGCTCCGGAAGGCACGGGAAAGGCCGGGCCGCTGGCATCAACGATCTGCGGCGTCGCCATGGTGGCAAACGGAATGAGTACGATCGTACGGACAGGGTATTTTTCTGCTTGGGCAGAAGCCTTACTCGTCACCTTTGTCCCACTGCAACCGGTCATCAGCAGAACCACCAGCAAGGCCGGCAGACAGCGAACCACCAAGGGGCTCACGTCCAAGCCCCAAAATTCTTGATTACCTGCAGGCCAACCGCTTGGCTTTTTTCAGGATGAAACTGGCAGGCCACCACATTATCTTTCCAGACCGCCGAAGCAAACGGTTTTCCATACTCAGTCATGGTTGCAATGACCGTCGGATCCGCCGGTTCAACGTAGTAGGAGTGTACGAAGTAGCAATAGCTCCCTGGCGCGATTCCAGCCAACGGAGGAGCAGGCCGCACAACCTGAATTTCATTCCACCCCATATGCGGAACCTTCAGCGACGGATCCAACGAAAACTTTTTGACGCGGCCAGGAATGAGGCCAAGGCCCTTGTGGATCCCAAACTCTTCGCTCTCCGTGAAAAGCAACTGTAGCCCCAGGCAAATGCCCAGAAAGGGCTTTCCGGACTGAATCGCCGACTGAATGGGCGGGATTAACTCATACCGTTCGAGATTCGCCATGCAATCGCCGAACGCCCCCACGCCGGGCAATACGACATGGCTGGCATTCGCAATGGCGCGGGGATCGCGCGTCACGACGGCCTGATGCCCCACAGACTCGAAGGCCTTGGAGACGCTCCGTAAATTACCCATGCCGTAATCAATGATGGCGATCATGATTGCTTTCGACGAGGTCCGATGAAGCCCTGAACACCACGCGATGGTGGGACCCTGGCCGGCCCCCTGAGCCGGCTAGAGACTGCCCTTGGTCGAGAGGACCGTCCCCGACAATCGCTCTTCCACCATGGTGGCCTGATCCAACGCCCGCGCCAACGCCTTGAAGATGGCTTCCATGATGTGATGGGGATTGCGCCCATACTGAAGATTGACGTGAAGATTGAGCCCCCCGTGGGTCACGAACGCCTGAAAAAAATCCTCAAACAGGCCCAGGTCGAACGTTTTGATTTTTCGATCGGGCAGCGTGACGTTATACACCAGGTATGGCCGCCCGCTGAGATCGACCGTGACCTGCGCAAGTGTTTCATCCAGCGGCACCGAGGCCCACCCGAATCGCTTGATCCCTGCCTTCTCGCCCAGGGCTTGATGCAACGCCTTACCCATCGTGATACCGACGTCTTCCACCGTATGGTGCTCGTCGATGTCGATATCGCCTTTGGCCTGAATCGTGAGATCGAAGAACCCATGTTTGGCTAACAGTTCCAACATATGATCGAAGAACCGGATGGAGGTGTCGATCTGGCCGCGTCCGCTCCCGTCCAGCACCCACTCGACGCGGATATCGGTCTCCTTCGTGGCACGATGAAGTGCAGCGTGTCTCGGGGCATCGGTCTTTTTCATGAGAACCTGCTTTGGGCTGATTTGGCATGCGCATCGAAGCCTTCGATATGCGCCAGTCGGACGATGTGATCCTTGGCTTTCGTCAACTCTTCTTTCGTGTAATGCACAATGTTGCTGACCTTCACATAGTCGTTGACGGAGAGCGGAGAAAAGAAGCGGGCCGTCGCTCCGGTTGGCAACACATGGTTAGGGCCGGCCACATAGTCCGCCACGGCAGGCGGCGTGTAGCGGCCTAAAAACAACGCGCCGGCGTGGCGAACCTGCTCCAGATAATCGAAGGGCCGATCAACGGACAGGGTGAGATGCTCGGGTGCAATCTGGTTTGCAACCTCGATGGCCTCGTCCATTGTGGGAACAACAAGCGCGGCAAAATGCCGCGCAATCGACTTCGCGGCGATTTTCTCCCGCTGCAGCCCCTTCAGTTGCACCTGGATCAACCGCACCACTTCTTTGGCCAAGGATGCCGACGTCGTCACAAGGTACACCTGCGCATCCTCGTCATGTTCGGCTTCACAGAGCAAGTCGGCCGCCACATGCGCCGGTTTTGCGTCATCATCGGCCACGACCAACAACTCGCTCGGTCCGGCCACCATATCGATGCCCACGGTGCCGTACAGCAAACGTTTGGCGGTGGCGACATACATATTGCCGGGGCCGACAATTTTATCGACTTTGGCAATCGTCTTCGTCCCGAATGCCATGGCACCGATGGCCTGCACCCCACCGACTCGATAAATTTCGTCGACGCCGGCAATATCCGCCGCGACCAACAAATAGGGGTTGATCTCCCCTTTCGGAGTCGGCGTACACATGACGATACGCCGAACACCGGCCACTTTCGCAGGGATAGCGCACATGAGCACCGACGAGGGATACACCGCCTTACCACCCGGGACGTACACGCCAACGGCATCGAGCGGCGTGACTGTCTGGCCGAGCGTCGCGTTCTGTTCCTGATACATCCAGGTCTTGGTGCGCTGGCGTTCGTGGAACTGACGGACCCGTTCCGCCGCATATCGGAGCGAATCTCCCTCATCCTTGCGAATGTGGTAATACGCGTCCTTGACTTCTTCGGGCGTGACGCGAACTTGGTCCACCTTCAAGGCGAGCCGGTCGAACTTCTTGGTATAGCGCAGGACCGCTCGATCCCCACCACGCTCAACAGCCTGGAGAATCGTGCGGACGCTTTTTTCGACCGTAGCCCCCTGCGACCGCGAACGGGTCGCGATTTTCCGCAACGCGGCGGCAAACCCTCGGTCGGTACTCGCGTAAATGGTCATGACTTCCGTCCTGCCGCCCCATACAATCTTGATGGCGGCTCGTCCTCAATCCACCGCAGCTAGCTGCGTGGGACAGCCCGGAGCACTATTCGGCCCCTACAGCCTCACGCAGCCGTTCGATCAACGCCTTTAAGGGTGCATGTTTTAACTTGAGACTGGCCCGATTCACGATCAAGCGGGCGGTGGACTGGGTGATCACCTCCACCTCTGCCAGATCATGGGCCCTCAAGGTACTCCCCGTTTCAACCAGATCAACGATGCGATCGGCCAAACCGACCAGGGGAGCCAGTTCGATTGACCCATACAATTTGACAATCTCGACCGGCACTCCGCGCTGGTTGAAATAGCGTTCGGTGACGTTGGGATACTTTGTCGCCACACGGATCTTGGACGACCAACGGTCCGGCGACGGTTGGCCCTGCAACGCGGCGACCGAGATTCTACACGCTCCAACCTTCAAATCCAACGGCTCGTAGACATCGCTCCCCTGCTCCAGCAACACGTCCTTCCCCACCACCCCGACGTCGGCCGCCCCATGCTCGACATAGGTCGGCACATCGGTCGGCCTGACGATCAGAAATCGCGCATCGTTGCCGGCACAGTCGAAGACCAGCTTTCGGCTCTCGGTGGAGAGACCGGGACTGTCATACCCCGCCTGCTTCATCAATTGCAGCACCGGGCCAAGTAGTTTTCCCTTCGACAGCGCGATCGTCAGACCCTTCGGTCGTGCCTCCACGGATCTCCTCCCCCTCACATTCACTTCCCTTTCCTCCGCTCAATGCTCGCCCCCAAGGCTTTCAGTTTGTCCTCAAGCCGTTCGTAGCCTCGATCGAGGTGATACACACGGGACACTTCGGTAATGCCTTCGGCGGCGAGACCGGCCACGATCAGACCGGCGCTGGCCCGGAGATCCGACGCCATCACCGGAGCGCCCGTCAACCCCTCTCTACCCGTAATCACCACGCGATTGCCCTCCACGCGAATCTCCGCACCCATGCGACGTAATTCTTCCACATGCATGAACCGGCTTTCGAAAATCGTTTCGGTCACCACGCTCGTCCCTTCGGCGACGGCCATCAGGGCCACAAACTGAGCCTGCATATCGGTCGGGAAGCCGGGATGCGGGCTGGTTCGAACATTCGTTCCTTTCAGACGTCCGGTCACCTTGAGATGGACCCGGTCGCCCTCTTCCGCCAACTCCACGCCGCTTTCCCGCAATTTCATCAGCAAGGGCTCCATGTGCTCAGGACGGCAACGCTTGACCGAGATCTCCCCTCCGGTAATCGCACCAGCCACAAGGTAGGTCCCGGCTTCGATGCGATCAGGGATAACGTCATGATCGGCCCCGTGTAATTCCGTCACCCCTTCGATCATGATCATATCCGTCCCCGCGCCAGCAATGCGTGCCCCGCGTTTGACGAGGAATGCGGCTAGGTCGCTGATTTCCGGTTCCTTTGCAGCGTTCTCAAGGACCGTAGTCCCCTCAGCCAGTACCGCTGCCATCATGAGGTTCTCGGTGCCGGTCACACTCGGGGTATCGAAATAAATGCGGCTTCCCCGCAAACGACGGGCCGTGGCCTTGATGTAGCCATGCTCGATTTCGACGGTCGCCCCCATCTTCTCCAGGCCGGCCAGATGAAAATTGACCGGACGTGAGCCGATGGCGCACCCTCCGGGAAGCGACACCTTCGCCTCCCCCATTCGAGCCACCAGCGGGCCCAACACCAACACCGACGCCCGCATTGTCCGAACTAAATCATAGGGAGCCTCTGTCGACGCGATGATCTGCGCATCGACCACCGTGTGCTCCCCCTCTTGAGCTACGGCAATGCCCAACATGCGGAGCAACTTGCCCATGGTGAGCACATCCACCACGCTCGGCATGTTCGACAGCACACACTCGCCCCCGCCAAGAATCGTCGAGGCGAGAATCGGCAAGGCCGCATTTTTCGCCCCGCTGGTGCGGACCTCACCTTTCAGTCGGCGCCCACCATGAATAATGATCTGATCCATAGGTTTCAGTCCGCCTGTCTCGTCGGGATCGAGTCCTTGCCCCTCTCAGTGATCACTCGCGACAGGCTCCACGTGCGATTCATTTTTCTCAAAACAGACGACTCGCGCGATTCCGGCGTCATCCTGCAAGACCGCAGCGGTCTGAAACCACCCGCTCTCCTCCGCAAGCCGGCAGACGGCAGCAGCTTGCCCGAGCCCGACTTCCATCAGCAGTGCACCACCGGTCTTCAGATAGCTCGGCGCCTGCTGGAGGAGCCGCCGATGGACACCCATGCCATCCGGACCTCCGGCCAATGCCAATCGCGGCTCAAAGCACCCGACCTCCGGTTGAAGCGTCGCGAGATCTCCATCGGCAATATAGGGAGGATTGGACACCATCACATCAATCTTGTGCCGCCAGGCGGGAGCGTCAAGCGGGGCCAGAAGGTCCCCCTGAAGACAATCAATGCGCGCATCGCATCCGTGCTGAACCATATTGCGTTGCGCAACGGCCAGGGCCTCTGCCGATACGTCGATAGCGACCACGCATGCGTGGGGCAATGCCAGCGCCACGGACACAGCCAGACAACCGGACCCAGTTCCCACATCCACGATGGTGACGGCTGGATGATCGGCACAACGACGAACTGCCTCTGCGACCAATAGGGCACTTTCCGGACGTGGGATCAGAACCGCGGGGGTCACTTGAAATTCTCGTCCACAGAACTCTTGCGTACCGAGGACATATTGCAACGGTTCACGACGGGTCCGACGCGCGACCAAGGCTCGAGCACATTCACATTCTGCGTCAGTCAATTCATGATCCGCCTGCACACGCTGCATCAGCGGCGAGAGGCCCAGCGCGTGCTCTAACAACCAGGCGGCCTCCAAGGCCGGCTGATCGATGCCCGCATCAGTCAGGCGGCGTTCAGCTTCCTCCGATACGACGCGTATGGTTGGCATGGCAACCGCGACGGCGGCGCGCGGGACGCCGCTCATTTCGCCTCCAGGCTGGCCAGGTGTTCATAGTGCGCGCGCAGCGCTTGGACGATCTCTTCCAGGTCACCAGCCAACACCTGATCAAGCTTATGTACCGTCAATCCGATACGATGATCGGTCACACGATTTTGCGGGAAGTTGTAGGTCCGGATCTTTTCGCTCCGGTCCCCGGTCCCGACCTGAGACTTCCGATCTTGTGCGATCGCCGCCTCCTGCTTTTCTCGCTCAGCCTCGACAATTCTCGCGCGCAGCGTCCGCATAGCCTTGGTGCGGTTTTTGAGCTGTGACCGCTCGTCTTGGCAGCTGACCACGACCCCCGTCGGGATGTGCGTAATGCGAACCGCGGAGTAGGTCGTATTGACACTTTGCCCACCCGCGCCCGACGAACAAAAGGTGTCGATACGTAAGTCTTTCGGATCGATGTGCACGTCGACCTCATCGACTTCCGGCATCACCGCCACCGTCACGGTGGACGTATGGATTCTCCCGCTGGCCTCCGTAGTGGGAACCCGTTGGACACGATGCACGCCGCTTTCGTATCTGAGACGCCCGAACGCGCCCTTCCCCTCCAACAACGCGATCACTTCCCGATAGCCGCCAATACCGGTCTCGGAAGCGTCGACGACTTCCAGGCGGAGGCGGTTACGCTCGGCATATTTGAGGTACATCCGAAAGAGATCCCCCGCAAACAGCGCCGCTTCATCTCCCCCTGTTCCCGCCCGGATTTCCAGAAAGACGTTCTTCTCGTCGCGCGGATCTTTTGGCGTCAAGAAATCCTTGGCGAGGCTCTCAAGATCTAGTACCTGCTGATTGAGCTGCTGGCTTTCCTCGGCAAACAGCTGCTTCATATCGGCACCCGTCGAGGGGTCCTGCAGTAGCACAGCCACGTCCTCGAGTTGTTTTTTTAGCTCTCGGTAGGCCACAAAGTGCTGCGCCGGCTCCTCTAACTCCGTCCGCTCCTTGTTGAGCTTATGAATCATGCCCGGTTGATTGAGAACAGTCGGGTCCATCAGCTGATTCGTCAGCTCCTGAAACCGTGCGGCCATCCCCTCCCACTTTTTGATCAACCCGTCTTCCATATTCCGCTCATTCCGGCCTGCGCCCGCAACATCCCCAAAAAACAAGAGACCCTGCCCCAAAAGGAAGCAGGGTCTCCGTGATGTCCTGACTGGGCCTACTTTTCTTTTTTGGCGTACTTCTTCTTGAACCGTTCGACACGCCCTTCGGTATCGACAATCTTCTGGGTACCCGTAAAGAACGGATGGCATCCAGCACAAATGTCGACTTTGATGTCTCCGATGGTCGAACGCGTCTTGAACGTATTCCCGCAAGCGCAATGCACAGTTGCTTCACGGTAGACTGGATGAATTCCCTTTTGCATGCCTGCTCCTCTGCTGCCCTTGATTCATTGACTCGCTTGGTGTTGTTCGCCAGGGTGCACGACTTTACACTGGAGGCACCCACACTGGCAAGCGGCAACCTACCGATTCATAGATTGTAAAAACTCTTGATTGGTTTTGGTTCCACCGATCTTGTCCATTAGGAATTCCATCGCTTCCATTGTACCCAACGGGCTCAAGACCTTTCGCAGGATCCACATCTTGTTCAAACGATCGCGGTCAACCAGCAACTCTTCCTTGCGGGTACCGGATTGGCTGATATCGATCGCCGGGAAGAGACGCTTGTCGGCCAACCGCCGATCCAAATGTACTTCCATATTGCCGGTTCCCTTAAACTCTTCGAAAATCACGTCGTCCATGCGGCTTCCCGTATCGATCAGAGCCGTCGCCATGATGGTCAAGCTGCCGCCATTTTCGATGTTTCTAGCCGCGCCGAAAAATCGCTTCGGCCGCTGCAGGGCATTGGAGTCCAGACCGCCCGAAAGCACCTTGCCGCTGGGGGGAGCGATCGTATTATAGGCGCGTGCCAACCGTGTGATGCTATCGAGCAGAATCACCACATCTTTCTTATGTTCAACAAGTCGCTTCGCTTTCTCCAATACCATTTCCGCCACTTGGGCATGCCGCTGAGCCGGCTCATCGAACGTCGAGCTGATAACCTCCGCTTTCACCTGTCGCTGCCAGTCCGTGACTTCCTCCGGACGTTCATCGATCAGCAAAACGATCAGCGTAACTTCTTTATGGTTCTTAAGAATGGCTCGGGCGATGGCCTGCAAGAGCATGGTCTTTCCGGTTCGGGGAGCCGCCACAATCAAGCCCCGCTGGCCCTTCCCGATCGGGGTGGTAAGGTCCATGACACGCGTGCAGTATTCTTCACGATCGAACTCGAGGTTGATCCGTTCCTCCGGATACAGCGGCGTGAGGTTGTCAAAGAGGATCTTGTCACGCGCGACTTCCGGATCTTCATAGTTGACCTTTTCCACCTTGAGCAAGGCGAAGTATCGCTCGCTCTCCTTGGGCGGACGGATTTGCCCAGACACAATATCGCCTGTTCTGAGATTAAATCGGCGGATCTGTGATGGGGAAATGTAGATATCGTCAGGCCCTGGCAGATAATTTGAGTCTGGAGCGCGGAGGAATCCGAACCCGTCTGGGAGGGTCTCCAATACACCTTCGCCGAATACCACCCCGTTTTTCTCAGTCTGCGCCTGCAAAATGGCGAAGATGAGTTCCTGCTTGCGAAGGTTTGCCGCACCCTCAATCTTTAAGTCTCGCGCGACGTCATTCAGGTCGGCAATCGACTTCTGTTTGAGTTCCGCGAGATGCATAACTTCCCCTTTAACCTGTGTCATACCTCTTCCCTATCAGGCTCTCAACCCGATAGCTCCCCAAAATGAGACATACGATTTAGTACTCATGAACGAATTCACGGAAGTGATGGTCTGGATGTCAACCTGTTTGGTTGTGTTATGGCAGGATCGCTTTAGATGAAGGCGTTTACGATTGAGATTTTGCAGAAACGAAAGTAACCCACTCTTCAACACTCGACGCTGCACCGCCCTGGGATATTTTACGATTGAGATGGGTCTCGGGAGCTGATGTACAGAGGTAATACTTGTTGTATAGAGCGCGAAGTTAGCTTGATATTAGCGTCCAACCGACACATTGTCAATATGAAAGGTCCCTCCACGTTGCCCTGCTGAGGGGTGGCGAGCGCCAACGCCCACACTTCCGCGCGAGCCCTTGCGGCCTCCTCCCCTTGGAGACCTCTCACCCTCGGTTGCAGCCGAACAGGTGTTGTGTTAAAGATTCCGCGGGACACACGCATGGCGAAATCAGATCACGACACACCCGATCGCATATTCACATTGGCCGAGGCGAATGAACTTCTCCCCCAACTGAATCAACGATTTACAACCGTCCGTCGAGCCAAAACCGTCATCGCGAACACGAAGAATGAGATCCAGAAGGCGAGCGCGAACGCCTCGCTCGGTGGCGGCAGCTCGGTCGGGGCAACTTACATTCAGGCCCTGCATGAAATCAGCGGCAATCTACAGGCGATTCACGAGCTTGGCGTGGTGGTTAAAGATGTCGACCTGGGCCTCTGCGATTTCCCCTATAAACATGACGGCCGAATCGTTTATCTCTGTTGGAAGTTTGGCGAGGATGAGATTCGGTGGTGGCATGAGACGTCTTGCGGCTACAAGGACCGCCACCCTTTAGATGAAACAACCGCATCGGAAAGAGACGATTGATTCGTGATGAAATTCGTGATTCTCGGCTTCGACGGCCCTGAGGGCCAAGCCAAGCGGAAAATTCACCGCCCCGCACACCTCGCCAACCTTGAGCCGCTCAATCGCCAGGGGAGGGTGCTGCTGGCTGGACCGTTTACCGATCAAGCCGGCAGTCTCATCATCATTGAGGCCTCCTCCCTCGAAGAAGCCCAAAAATTTGCCGCGGAAGATCCATACATGGTCCACGGAATTTTTGAACGCATTGAAGTCCATCCCTTCCATCAGGTTTTGCCATCGACACCGCCTTCCACATAACTCACCTCTGCTGCACCATCTCGCAGCACCTTTGCGGCTGCTCATTCTTCCCCTTGCGATCTCTCACGGCCAGTCGCCGCCAAGGCACGGCCTAGGCTCAAATCAGCAGCGCCCCTAGATTGACAACGCAAAAGATTGCCACCTATAATGCGCACTTAGCGCCGTTTGTGCAGACGCATCTCCTGTAGTTCAAAAGACCTAAGTGCCTTCAGACGTGCTGGCCCTAAATTTCCCCAGAGTGGGCCTTCTGCTGTGTTGCAGAAAAACATCGAGGAAGCATACAGTGCGTTGACTCCACGCTTTAACCGATGGTGTCCCTTCTCCAAGTTTGTTAACCCCAAAAAGAGAGCAGGTTCGAATGACTCAGTATCGCGTGTTACCAGGCCCTGAACACTTCCTGCCACCGGCCGCAGCCTCGATGGGGATTTATCTCCCCAACCCTGGCGAAGCTCATATCAACGGCGTGATCGTTCCGGAAGAAAAAGCCTACGAAGAGGCGGCACGCCAGTTCCTCACGGCACAAGTCCCAACTATTTTCCCTGGCCCGCTCGTTCTGTGGGCATGGAACGAAAAGGCGGCCAAAAAGGCCGCGGCAGTTCGAAGCCTCTTTGAAACTTTGAAGGAATGCGTACAGCCTGGCCAAAAGCCGATGCTGATCCCGATGCCGGACTACCGCCCTAAGTATCCCAAGATCAATCCCGAAGTCGAAATTAACCCGAACCACCCCAATCTGACCATCTGGCATAACAAGATCGATTGCTGCATGTTTATTGGAGTGCACTGCCATCAGGCAAACCTGTCGCTGAAAATCATCCGTGGCGGCACCTCCTGCTATACCGTCGCAATGTGCGCCCAGGCCGGACATGAAGATGCCATGCTCTCCTTCAGGGACGCCACTGTCGAAAAAATCCTGAAGCTGGGCGAATGGATTCGCAAACTGAAAGGGACCGTTAAACCAAGGCTGGCAGCAGCCAAGACCGGCGCTTCGAACTAACCATTTGAAGCACTGACAACGATTGAAAGGAGGCCGAGTCCATGGCGGAAACGAAATCCCACATCGGGACACAAAATAAAAAGGGCCAGACCTACACTGATCCTTGGAAAATGCTGAATGAGGCACCTCGAAAACCTTCCTTCTATACGGGAAGCGAGGTCATTAAGGAAGCGATCCGCCGTGCAAGCTGCGACGTGATGATCGCCTACCCCATTACCCCACAAAGCGAAGCGGCAGCCCTCATCGGCGAATTGTTTGCCGAGGGATACATTGGGGACTACTTCAGGGGAGAGAGCGAATTCGCCGTGATGTCGCAATGCGCAGGAGCGGCTTTCGGTGGCGCACGGGTGTTCACCACGACCGCAGGACCAGGCACCATGCGGGCAATGGAGAACTTCCCGATGTGGGCGGGCGCCAGACTTCCGATCCAAATGATCGTCACCTGCCGCGGAATCAACTCGCCCCTGTCGATTCAGCCGGACACGTTAGAGATTGCCTACCTCTTGAATACCGGCATGCTGGTCTGGCATGCAGAAACAGCTCAAGACTTTTTTGACTGGATTCTGAAGGGTTACATGGTCTCGGAAGAGCCGGATGTCCATTTACCCCTTGCACTATGCTGTGACGGATTCTTTGTGACCCACACCAAAGACGTGGTCAACCTCACCCCTACCGACATGTGCCTCCCCCCCTACGATCCTTACCGTTCTCCAGTACCCTGCATGGACATGGAATGCCCGCCGGTTCGTATGATGCGGGACCCGTTTGTCATGAAAAGCAACTACATCAGCTATGCGACCCATGCCAGCTGGCAGCAGGAAGTCTGGGCTGCCGTAGAACGGTCGAGAAAGCACACCATTCATTGGCTGGATGGCTTGATCGACACCGAAAATGCCGACGCCGAGGTCATGATCGTTGCATCCGGCACTGCCGTGTCACAAGGACGCGAAGCCATCCGCCTTTTGGAGGATGAAGGCGTCCGTTGCGGGCTCGTGAAGGTCAAGTCTCTCAGGCCATGGCCTGGAGAGGAGATTCGTGAAGCGACGAAGAATGCCAAGCACATCTTTGTCCCGGAATTTAATGTGACGGGCTGGTTGGCGAAAGAGATTAAGGCGACCATTCCCAACAGCGAGCGTGTCTACGCTGGACCACACGTCTGTGGCGGCATGACCATGCCACCGGAAATCATTGTGTCCGAGATTAAGACGGCACTTGGGTTGCGTTCCGAGTCACTCGCTGGCAGAGGTAGCTGAGCTTGCTTCTTCCATGGAGCAGAGAACTGAGCGATCAATTATCCAGATAGACACGCCATGAGGAGGCATACATGAGCAAAGAGCGAATCAAAATTTCGCCGGATCTATATGACATCATGCCATCGGATTACCAGGATTTGGTCCAGAGTGCGACCTATGGCAAAGAAGACCGTGGGTGGAAAGACATCGGCACATCGAAGGAGTTGATTGAACAGCACTCCTTGTGCGCTGGCTGCCCTGAATCAATGGCTTTCCGTTATATCCTGGCATCTCTCCCTAATCCTGAGGACACGGTCATGGTAGGCTCCACGGGCTGCACCAGCCTGGTGTTTCCCATGGTAGCCGTGCACAACATTCACTCTCTTTTCGGCAACCAGAATGCGATTGCCTCCGGCTTGAAGCGAGCCCTGAGCGTTCGTTTCCCCGATCGAGTCAAAGACGTGGTTGTCCTAGCTGGTGATGGCGCAACGGTCGACATCGGGCTTGATATGACCTTGCAGGCTTGGTTTCGCCAGGAAAAATTCACCACCATCTGCTTTGACAACGAGCTGTACGCCAACACTGGTGGACAGGAAAGCGGTTTAATGCAGAAGGGCTTCGTGGCAAAGATGGCTCCGGTTGGAAAGCTCTTCGACAAGGTTCGCCTCCCGGAAATCGCACGAGAGTCCGGTTGCCACTATGTCGTGAACTGCACCGTGAGCAAACCATCGCTCGTTGAGAAAGTCATTCGGAACTCGGTGTTAATCGCCCGCGAAATCGGTCCGACCTATATCCAGCTGTACACGCCCTGCATTCTGGAAATCGGCAAGAACAGCATGGAAGGCCTCCAAGAAATGCGCGATTCTGAAAAGCCGACCGAGCGGTTTGCCTATAAAGAATATGTCAGCGAACCGGCCAAGCAACTGCTGGCGGAACTGGCTGCAAAAGACAAAGAGCGGAAGGCTGCGGCCAAGCAATTGGCTGGGAAGGCTTAAAGAATCGGAGGTCGTCCATGATTAAGAAGAGACTCAATATCCGAATGTCCGGACTCGGCGGTCAAGGAGCCGTCACTGCAGCCCATGTGATGGCTATGGCGGCCAACCGGGACGGGAAGTTTTCAATCTCGAATCCGTTCTTTGGTGCGGAAAAGCGCATGGCTCCCGCGGAAAGCTATTGCCGAATCGGTATCGAACGGATCTACGATCGCGGCGAGTTGGTGTTCCCGGATGTGATTCAAGTGTTCCATCCCCAGGTCATCACCATGGGGAAGAGCTACACGATGCCGTTTTATTCCGGTATCAAGGAAGGTGGCATCGTTATTATCAACTCGGCGCAGAATCTCCTGTCTGAAGAAGATATTCAGCGATTGAAGGATTTGAATGTCGCGGTCTTTTATATCGCCGGAACGGAACTCGCCATCGAGATCGCGGGAACGGAACTGTCGACCAATATGACCATGATCGGATCCGTGGCCGGAATTACTAAATGCGTCTCCATGGAAGCCCTGGACGGCGCGCTGCAAGAGCGATTCGGGAAAAAGTTCGTGGCATCCGGAGGAACGGCCTCTCTGGACGAAGCGATTAAGAAGAAATTCGCGAAGAAAGAAATGTTGCTTCAGAAAAACTTCGCTACCGTAAAACGTGCCTATGAAATCGCCAGCGAATGGGCGGAAAAGAATAAGATTGAGCTGAAAGTGGGTAACCCCGCAGTTGCAGCGTGAGCGCAAGAAAAGGAATCCAGCCACATGTATAACGTTGCACAAGTGATCGATGAAAAATGCACCGCAAAAAAGGGGTGCCGTCTCTGCATCATGTACTGTCCCGAGGCTAACTGTTTGGATCTGAACAGCTCCAAGATGGTGGCAGAAGTGAACATCGACCGATGCAAGGGGTGCGAATTATGCGTCGTGGTCTGTAATGCCGCCAAACATGAAGCAATCGTCATGCAGGCAGTCAGTGCTACGGGCGAACTCATCAATCGAAAGGGCGAATCCGCAGCCCTAGGGCAAGCGTACCAAGGCTAGACGAGCCACACCGGCTCCACCACAAACCCCATGGCGCCGTCGCCGTGGGGTTTTTTGTTAAATGTATGGCTGGAGATGATGAGATGGAACGGGAAGACAATTTACTCGACGAACTCCTCCGCAACATTGCCGGCCTTCTTCACGAATATCCCACAGTCATTGAACGACGCGCCGCGGCCATCAATGCCGAAGGGAAAGACCCTGAATTGGCAGAGAAGCTTTTCAAAGCCGCTGACACCATGCGTGACAGCGGAAATCTTTATCTTACATGGGCAAAACACTTTGCCGCATTGGCAGAAGGCAACACCGACGCATCATCCGACGAGGATGAAACAGAAGACTTCGATATCTAAAAAAGTCTCCCCCTTCGCACTTCAGTTTTGCTACAATGCGGCGGTTCACAATCAAGACTGCATTCCCCGGTAGCTCAGTTGGTAGAGCAGCCGGCTGTTAACCGGCTGGTCGCAGGTTCGAGTCCTGCCCGGGGAGCCAATCTAGACACATACCAGGGGGCTGCCGGCAGCATACCGACAGCCCCCTTTCTTCTACTCTGCAGCGTTGGCGTTACACCTTCCTATTAGTTACGACTGCCCGGATGACCGCGCTGCAACTCCACTTTTCAGCACGATTTCGCAGATATGGTCTAACCGCTCTATATGCTCATACGCAGCCCAAGGGTCCGTCGACACAGCACACACACCATGATTCTTTTGCCCCACAATGTCGTATGCCAAGGTCCCGTCTTTCCTGATCCCTAAACATTCCGCCGTCACATCAGCCAAGCCTCGGGATAGCGCAGGCAATGCGGGAACCGTTGGGCCGACACGGGTATACCGGGAAATTTCAGGAAATTCAGCACTCATCGCCTGTAAGTCGATCCCGGCATACATGGCGGCAACGATATGGGTCGCGTGAACATGAACAACCGTACGCGTTTTTTTGGTATCCCGCTGGAGGTTCCAATGCATCCAGAGTTCGCCGGAAGGCTGCTGGCCGTCACGTACGTTGGGAACCAGAAACCCACTTCCGGGGTCAACCATCACTTCCAATCGCACGACGTGCTCAGGATGAACAATGGTCTTCCGCCATCCAGAAGGCGTGATATACAGATATTTTCCCTCCCGCTTTCGCATACTGATATTCCCATCTCTGGTAGTAATCCACCCCCGCTCATACACCCGCCTCATCACATCACCGATGGCCGTCAGCATACCTGCCTCCTGTAAGAACGAATGCTCCAGCCTCTGTTATCGGTTACTCCTCGCAAACCCTTGAGAGGGAGCAAGGGCTCCTTTCCCCCAGGAAACAGCAGTTTAGACTGGGCAGCGACCTCAGCATTTGTTTATGATCGCGCGGAATGCGTTCCCTGAATAATTTCAGCCCTCCATTACTGTTCCGTAATCCTCACCTGATGACGCTGGTGCCACGGTACTGGCCTCGACCGCACTGGAATCAGGGCCTTCCGCAAGTCAGGCGATTGTTCATCACTGCGCCGGGCACCCAACTCCTCGGCATGTGTCACTGGCAACATGTTCCCACCGCAGCACCCACCGTCCTGCTGCTTCACGGATTGGAAGGTTCAGCGGAGTCTCATTACATGCGTGGAATGGCGGCAAAAGCCTATCAGGCAGGCTTTAACGTCATTCGCATGAACCAACGCACCTGTGGCGGCACCGATCACCTCACGCCGACGCTCTACAACAGCGGGCTCAGTTCCGATTACCGGGCGATTCTTCGAGAATTGTCACGCAGTGATGGCTTGTCACGCATCTGGCTCGTCGGGTATTCAATGGGGGGCAATCTCCTGCTCAAGGCAGCGGGGGAACTGGGACGTTCGGAGTCAGCGCTGGCGGGAGTCGTGGCCGTGAGCCCTAATATTGATCCTACGCCGTGCGTGGCTGCACTGGAAACACCCAGGAATTGGCTCTATCACTCACACTTTCTCACAAGTCTGAAGGCACGATTACGGCGCAAGGCAGCGTTGTTGCCTGGACGATGGGATCTCTCCGTGCTCCCGAAGATCAAAACGATCTCGCAGTTCGATGAACGGTACACCGCTCGCGATGGAGGCTATCGGGATGCTGCCGACTATTATGATCGCGCTGGGGCACGTCACGTCTTGCACAACATCGCGGTTCCCACGCTGATCATCACGGCCCAGGATGATCCGTTCATCCCGGCATCCATATTCGACATCCCCGCCATTCGCAGCAACTCACACCTAACGACAGCTCTGCTTCCCTTCGGCGGACATTGCGGATTTTTCCAGAAACAGACTCCAGAGGAAGACCGGTTTTGGGCGGAAAATCGAATCATCGAGTGGCTGGCGTTGCACCGCTGATCGGCCAGGAACAGGCGGAAACCGGCACCGAAATTTTCACCGAGAGCGGGACGTCGATGTCGGGGGAACATCGACACTTGCTATCGGGACTACGATCACATGTTCAGGTCCTGGTCTTGGCCGTCGCGCCAGGCTTGCCGAACTGTGCCTCAAGCCCCAGGTGAGGTCTGGCCAGGAACGATCCCGCCAGCTTCCGCCCATCATCATACGCCGGTTGTGCAGCCTGCCACTCGGCCATCGGTGGGTTGACCGGAAGATTGACCATGAACTTCGTCCCATGCCCCACTTCACTCAGCACTTCCACATAGCCACCATGCTCTTGCACGATTTGGTGGGCAATGGTCAGGCCAAGACCGGTCCCCTCACGCTCACCGCTTTCGTGCTTCGTCGTATAAAACGGATCGAAGATATGATCCAGGTCATGTGGCTCAATCCCAGGCCCACTATCCTCCACCTCAATCTGAACCCAAGGCTCGTTCAGTGGCTTGACCAGCTTTCTCGTCCGTACTGAGAGCCGGCCCCCCTGCTCATTGCCGATTGCCTCCATGGCATTGATGAACAAATTCAGCAACACTTGCTTGACTTGCTGCCGGTCAAGTTTGACGAAGGGGAGATCGGCCTCGAGTTCCTTTTGAATCGTAATGGCCTTACTACTGGCCTTCACCTCGATAAAATACAGACAGGACGATACCACGTCGTTCAGATTCTCCAACGTCAGCTTGGGCGTCATGTAGCGGGCATAGTCCAGAATTTCATGCACCAGTCGTTCAATCCGCTCGACATCTTCACACACCACCTGGCTGAACTGTTCCATAAACTCCACATCATCCCGTCGATCGGGGGCCAATTGGACGAACGTCTTGATCGAGGTGAGCGGGTTTCGAATCTCATGCGCAAAACCGCCGGCCATGGTTTCCAGCGAACGGAGCCGGTCGGTACGGCGCATCAGCAGTTGCGAACGCCGGAGGTCTTCATAGAGCAACGCGTTGTCGATTGCGATGGCGGCATGTTGCGCCAACGTTTTGAGCAACGCCAGTTCCTCGGTAGAGTACATCCCGTGATTCGCACGGCGACCTAAGTTGCAGAACCCAACGAGTCGCTCCTTGCTGACGAGAGGAATGCAGACCTCAGATTCCAGTCGCCTCAACGTATCGATAAGTCCTAGGTGGTCGGAATCGGCTTTATCGTATTCGATCTCCTCTCGGACCAGCGCGGTTTCGGTTCGAAGCAACACTCTGGGAAATTCACTTTCCATCTTGATGGGAGGCACGCTGACATCACGAGTCACAAAACCATAGGACGCGGTCAGGCTGTAAATCCCTTGCTCCTTATCAAGCACATACACCGAGGCGGTCTTGATGTTCATGACCCGAGCGAGCGTTTGCACCAATTCCTTGGTGAGCGACTTCAATTCCAAAATGGCCACGAGAGACCTGGAAAACTGCACCAACGTATCGTAGGCGTCGTACCGTTCCCGAAAGAGAGTTTGCCCGATCGCTCGCTCCACCCCCTTCTGCAGATTGGCCAAGCCGCTCGAGACAATCACAAACAGGCCGAAAAGCACGCCGGCAAGGAAATAATGGAACGTGCCGGTAAAAATCCGAATGACGAGCAGAATCATCATGTAGGCCGGAATCAGCCCCATCAATTTGATCGACAATATGACCTTGGGGCGGCTCGGGGCGAACGAAATGTCCATCAGTTCGTATCGGGCGATTGCGTACGCAACGACTGTCACCGACAGCCCCGCCAGCAGATAGCCGACCGGATAGAAACTGAACCCGTAGTTCTGGAGAAAATCGAGCGAGGCGAGGAATCCCAACGCGATGGCGGCAAAGGTGTATTTGAGTTGGGCGCCCAGGAGCGGGGTCGATACGAGATGGAACCGGTAGCCCTGATACAGCCGGTAGGCCGTGAAACTGCCGCCCGCCACCACGTAGGCTACCAGCCACGGGTGGAGGATGCCGGCCTTGGGATAGCGCCCCCAATAATAGAGATATTGACCATCGAGCAAATATGGCGTGAACAGCAGGCCCCAGAACAGCCCCCCAACCACGTAGTTCCAGAGAATCAGCCGATCCTGCACCGCTCCCCAGGCAAGCCGCTGCGCGAAGTGATAGGTCAAGGCGGGCAGGAACACCACACCCGTATAGATCACCCGCACCCACAGAAGCGCCTCATCTTCCCGCGACGCCGAGAACAACATGAAACAGCCGAATAGCCACAGGCAGGCCGCACCACAGACGGCACTGAAGACCGTGTTGGAAGAAGAGCGGGGATTGTTGCTCAACACCCAAAAGGCACAGATGAGAAACAGGGTTCCGGCTAAGAGCGGCGGGGTGGAATGGCCTGTGGCACGGTTGCTCAGGATTGCCCCGATTGACGTGGCCACCACAATGATCGCGAGCACAATGGCATAGCCGAGGCCTTTGTTCAGCACAACGCTGATGTTCATCAGGCGGTACCGAACAATCGTATAGGCCATCAACGCGGTGTACACCGTGATGAGCACCGTGCCGTAGGGCAACAGCGGAACGCCATACCAGAGGGGGAAATTCGTCGCGCCGCCTGAGTATCCGATGACACTGGCCACCAGCATATAGGCATACTGATGACGTCGGATTCCGTTGGCGTCTCTCAAGGCTACCCCGACGAGAGACGTGGCATAAATGACGTACCAGAGAAAATACAACAGAAACGGGTGGAAGAAGGGCCCGGGGACCGGCCAGAAGGCGAAGGACATCGCGGGATGCACTCCGGCGACAAACCAGGGCGTCGTATCCGCCAGCAGGAAGAAGCCGGCCAACGCGTAGCCGATCTTCAGCGTTCTGGCATGCCGCGCCGTGATATCAAGAAATGTGACCGTGTGGTGAAAATAGAGGACGGGAATGACTGAGGCGCCCGCCATGACTAGGCGCAACAGACTGACCGCGAGGTCTTTGGATTCAGTGAGTTGCCACCCGCAGTAGAAAATGCTCCAGAAGGCGATGCTCAGACAGTACAGCCCGTAGATCCGATTGCGGGCTGCGGCAGGATCCCGGAAATAGACAAACAGTCCGAGCCCCGTCGCAGCCAGCGCATTCACGAGCGCGCTGAGTGCGAGCAGTTTCATATTAGGTACTCTGGCATGACCCGAGTCGAGTCATCATGCAGCAATCGTGACATTGGCCAGGCCCTTGTCCGCCACGGCAATAAGTGCTTGGTTCCCAAATGTGGAATACACGCGCGGGCGTGACACACCCGCAGCGCGTAAGAGCCCTTCGAATTCAGCTTGGTAGTGGAACTGAAACGTGCCTTCGCCTTCGCGTTCCTTGATTCTACCAGAATTGTCGAGGAGACGACGGCCTTCCTCGATTTGGTCCGCCGTCTGTGCCGTATCCACGAAGTTGCGATAGATGGCAGAGAGATCGGCATAGGGTTTCAGATTGGAAATCACCAACCTCCCCTGAGGAGCCAACACCCGGAGATACTCACGCAGTGTGGACAACGGGTCCCGCACGTACCCGAGCACGAGGTTGCACACGACGCGGTCAAAAGAATGGTCGGGAAACGGCAGCGGATGTTCTAAGTCTGCCTGGCACACGCGCATCGACATGGGCATATAGGCCCGCAACCCCTCATAGAATTGCCCCTGCAGCGTCGCCCCAACCTGCTCGAAGTTGACCTTCGCCTGTGCCAGCGCCGCCGGCACGAAATCCAGCCCGACATAGTCGGGAGAACGGAAATTTCCTCGACGCGCATACCGCTGTCGGAATGCCTCATTGAGCTGGAGGAACACGCCGAAATTGCCGTTGCCGCACCCGGCATCCAGAATCCGCTCCCCCTGGTGACATTCCCCCATCAGACGATAGAGGTGATCCATTAATCGCCAGAAGTCAGCCACGTTCGGAATCGTCTGAAAATTCTGTAAGTAGTCCTGCCAGAATGCGACGTGGTCGGACTTTCGCATCGGCCGACGCGTCTTACTCCGCTCCCGTTCGGTTCGATTCTGTGCACCGATCTCTCGATGCGAGGGTTCGACCGTCCGTTCCTGGCGCCGCTCCGGCCACAACTCCTGCTGACAACAGACCGCAATCTGGCGATACACCGTGCGGGCCTTCCGCGGACTCTCCTGGATCCGATGCAAGGCTCCCGGAACTTCAAACGAGTGGCGCAGGTTCGGGCCAATCGCCGCAGCCACCGATGCGATCGATTTCGGATCGACCCAGGCATCCTGCTCGGCATGGAACAACACCACGGGAGTTTGCACGCGCTCGGCATCGCACTCCGTCGTGGCCAGATCCGCATAACCAGCCTGAACGGCGTGCTCCAGCCAACGATCCGCATCAATCGTCAGGCCTAGGATATTCACCACGCCTTTGCGCACGCCGGCCAGATGCTCTCCGATGAGATCCTCCTGATGCACAGCCTGCAACGTATGCCGAACATCCATGATGCCGTTGATCAGCATCAGCAATCGCACATGCGAGACACGCCCCGCGACCTTGAGGGCCACGCGGCCGGCGAGGCTGGTGGCCACGAGGCCGATTGGTCGACCCGGCCATTGGCTGGCCACATGATCGAGCACGGTCTCCAAATCCTGCTCCATGTCTTCAAGGCGAAATTGCGTGACCAGACCGTCACTTTCCCCGACATGGTTCACATTGTCGTAGCGGACGACGTGAAAGCCATTGCCCGCAAGATAATACGCCAGTGGGACATAGTCACGTTTGCTCTCCCCATACCCGGGAGCCAATACGACGATAGGCGCCTCTCCTGCCGGAGCCGTTCGGGGCCGGTCGTGGCACAGCGCGATTCGGACTCCGGATGGCCGGACACATTCCGAAAACTCACTGATCACAGTAGGTTGCTCCGATCGGGGCTCTCCGCCGCCCGCCGGGACCTGAGCCAGCAGATGCTCAATGACATCCTCGACCTCTTTCGCAACCGGAAGAAATCGTACTCCTACCAGCACCGTCTTCCCCGCCACCGGAACGCAACCGGGGCGCACCTCGATCGAGCCGGGTCTCGTCCAGACAACCTCACCAACCACTGAACAGAGACCCGAAGGCAGGATGCTCTCCGAGAAGCCCTGGAGTGTGCTCGCCGGTGTCCATCGCAGTTCGAGTTCAGAACCCAACACATCCTCTTCAACCGCGAGACGCACGCACGCTCCATTCGGCGTCAGGTCCGTCGTCACTGCATCAGACACCAGTCGCGCTCCCGCCTGATTTCGAAGACTGACCTCCGTACTCAGACCAACGATGATTCGTGGTTGCCGTCGCCGTTCCTGACGAGGACGTTCAGGCCCTCGCACAAGCTCCAAGCGGGCCTGAGCGACGGGTGCGGGCGGAGCACCGGATTCAATCAGGGCTTCTTCCTGCTCCTGGGCGATCAATGCCGCAGTCACACGAAGTGCCCGCCCCCCATTCCGGCTCTCGCTCATTAACGAGGCCAACACCCGCTCATCAGCGACGCTCAAACGCACGAACTGAATGGCCAAGGTCATCGTGGACTGCACTCGCCCTACCCCATTCTGTGCCGCACGAATACCGCAGACCATTCCTATACTCTCTAGTCCGGCGGCATCCGGGCTGAGGCTCAACATCATCTGTTGATTCAGCATCGCAGGTACTTCCGCGACAAAATCCATTGAGAGCCCGCCAAAACTGATGCTCCGAGTCGTCCCCTTCCACACCTGGCCTTGAAATCGAAGCTGGGTGGCGAGCCGAACCGTGAGGCGGCGGGAGGCACGTCGCTCCGCAACGGTGAGGGACCAGGCATCACTCGTTTTTTTTCTCTCAGGGACCGGAGTGATCCCACTATCCTCAGGCCCGCACGGGCCGATCACAGACATGTGCAGATTGCGCGTTGCGACCTGATTCGGCATACATCCCCTCCCGCAAGATTGAGCGCTGGTCCGTCCAGTGCTGTTCGATGAACAATGCGTGATCATCGTCGCCCGTTTACGCATTGCGCTCCGGGCGAGGCTGGACTCTTGCAAGCGCACGAATGATTCCAGAGGGGCGAGAAGAAATGAGAGAGTCAGCGCACGGAAGGTTACACGGCACGCACAGCCTCAGTGTCGGCGCAAAGCGACCACTTAAAGTGGCGTAGATTCGAAGGTTATTCTAGGGAATTAGACATATTTGTCAACTCCTACCGCACAACACGTCTCCCGGCCTACTACAATTAACCTAGTAGTTCCCAACAGGGCCGACCGTCCGTACTACGCTCTTCTCCTTCGCCATTCACTGTGTCAGAGCCAGTCAGTCCACTGACGTGTGTCACGATCCTGACACACATTTCGGCACCTGATCGCCTGATCCACGCCACCTTCCGCTCATTCCATTAAGAAGTCCTGACGCACCCCTCTGCCCCGCTCATGATCCGGTTTTAAGAGAGGGTGGCGGTCATCGCGCTTGGGCCGACCGCGAACCGGTCAACGTGAACCCCTCCAAGATTTCTCCTCCCGCCCCCTGACATCACGCCGGTTGCTTTGACCACAGAGGTATGCTACCCACTGGGGCTGGTCTCCACCATGGGCACACTATCATGCGGCCTATACGCTTTAGATCCCCTGCGACTCTTGTGATACTCTTCGCCACCGGCCTCCAGGTCGGCTGCCAGAGCCTTCCGCCTGTCACCGAAGGGTATCCGCATCAACAAGGACTTCGGGGACAATCGAAGCAATCCGTGCTCGCCTGTGCAGGCGCACCGCTCCAAGAACGCGAAGAGGGAGCCGTCACCATGCTGCGGTATTACAAAGAGGCACCCCTGTTAGAAGAATCCATGGTGGCGTCAAAGGGCAGCCGGCCGACCGTGCACCACGGCTGCTGGGCCACCGTCATTCTGCAGGACCAGCGCGTGAACCAGGTCCGCTATCGTTTCGTCCCGAGTTCAGTGGATGCCTCCAACGATTGCGAAGAAATCTTCGCGAACTGCCCGGAATGATGCCGCTCCGACACACGCGACGACAGCGGATTCTCTGGTTGGCGCTGCTGGCCGGCTGCCTTCCATTCCTGACCGACGGACCACCACCCGCCCATGGACTCGAAAAATATGGACGGCCGCTCCCCTCCATGGACGAACCGGAACACGAGACTCGGGAAGAGGAAGAGACGCTCTTTGGCGGGTACCTGCTGACAGGCGCCTTCGTGAAAAACCCCACCTTCGCCGCCCGCCCCGACAACACCGGCCTGGTGGGCATGCGTCATATGCTGCACGTGGAAACGGACATCTATAAACAATACTTGACGTTCTACACGGACCAAAATTTCTTCTCGGACCGCAACAACGGCTGGATCACCCTGTCGGAATGGGATGCCACCTTCGCCTTCACGGGTGTCATCGATCGGTTCAACTGGCGCCTGCAATACGAGCGTGATGCCCCGCTCGACCGCCGCGGACTCAAACAAGCGTATGCGGATGCGCTGGTGACCGCACGCTTTCAGGCCGTTCAGGATTCCAACTGGTGGCGGCGCACGTTCCCCAATCAAAACCTCACGGCCTACGCCGGGGCCGGCTGGTTGTTTCACAACAGCCAATACTTTGCTCGCCCGAACAACACAGGCCGCGCCCTCTTTCGCTACGTGGCCCATGCCGACTTGGATATCTACAAAAACAAAATCGTGCTCTATGGCGACATGAATCTATTTACCGACCGGGAAGCGAGCAATACGATAAACCCGTCGGAACTCGACTGGATCGTGGGCATCGCCGTGCGTTGGAAAGACATGGAACTGGCCTTCTATCGGGAAGAAGACCGACCATTGGACCAATCGGGGCTGGTTCAGAAGTATTTTGCGGTCCAACTGCGGTTTGCGTTCGACGTGTCCAAGGGGGCGATGGAACGGGTCGGTCTTACTCGGTAGGAAGGAACCAGCAGGCCGGCTGGTCACTGCGGATACTGGAGGCACTCGTCAGCGGCGATACCGCGGCCCTCACCCAGGATTCTCGGGATTCGGGAAGGCTGACCGTCCGGCGAGATGGCCGCGCACGTCCTGCACATAGGTTTTGAACGGATCGGCCATGAAGAACGGTGCAGCCCCCCGCAGTTTAAAATTCGACCAGTTGATGATGTAGTCGTACGATGCATGGTCGTCGTACTCAGGCGGAGACGCCATCTCCGGCCCGGCCCCTCCACCGGCAAGAAGGTGGCGGACCAACTCCCCTCGACCGAACGCCCGGGTGTTTCGCGGTGGATGGTCCTGCGCCAGCTGAACGACCCTGTCTGTCGTCAAACGCGGCCCACGCCCCTCTTCTTCAAGCCCATAGCAAAGTCCTCGCTCCGGGTGGAGATTGTGGTATTCGAGGTCCAGGCTCTTCAACATGGGATCATCCCACGCCACCTGTTCGGCGTCCCGATAGGTGTCCAGCAACCACAACTTCGACGCCCAATCGATCCGCCCCACCAACGCCTCATATCCGCCACGCAAACCGGTCAACACCGACTCCCATTGATCGAGCACCCAATCCGTCTCTTCATCCTGTCCCTGACAATGGCGTCGAGCCGCCGCAAGAAACTGTTCCTGCACATCGATGGCAGAGATCGACTGCCCCGATTCCAGCCGCACGATCCATTGGCGCTCCGGGTCACGGGAAATCTCCTGCAACGCCTCAACCGGCTCACTGATCCCGAGTCCACGCGGGGCCTGCCCCGCCTCAATCAGTTGCAACACCAATCCCGTGGTCCCCATCTTCAATGCTGTTGCATACTCGGCCATGTTCGAATCACCGCACAGAAGATGGATGCGGCGGTATTGATTCGGATCGGCCAAGGGCTCATCCCGCGTGTTGACGATCGCTCGGTTGTGCTGCACCCATTCAAAGAAGTCGTTCACGATATAGTCGGCTCGCTGGGAGATCTGGAACGGTACGATCGACCGGTCTTGGGCGTCGCGCAGCCCCGGCCGATGCAAAATGAGGCCGCCGACCTGTATCCACTCGTTGGGATCGCTGGCACAACCGATTCGCCCGGCGCCCGTGAAGATCTGCCGGGTGACTAGGAACGTGACCAGCGGCCCAAGCCCGCGCCTGGAGAAAGGGAACTGGCGGCTCACCAGATAGTTTTCATGCGAGCCGAACGTCGCATCAGTTTCGTGGTCGATATTGTTCTTAATCAACGAGACCGTGCCATCCAACTCCAGCGCCGTGATCGCCTGCTGAATGATACGGTCGCCGGCTCGATCCGATGCCACCAGATCCGCCAGGGTGGTGCATTCAGGCGAGGCATACTCCAGATGCCCCATATCGATATACAGCCGCCCGGCATTCGTCAGAAAGCCGCCGTTCCCTGGCGGTTCATCGTGACCGCGATGATGCAGATCGAGCACCCCTCGCCGATCGACATGAAAAACATGATCGCGAATGCGTTGGGCAACCCAGGAGGGAGAGTATTCAGGCCGATCCTGGTTGACCAGGAGGCCATACTCTGTTTCGAGTCCGAAAATACGATTCAGCATAACAATTGGTCAGGCCGGATGCGGCACGCCCACGCCAGACGGCAGCACCCCCCCCAATTCATCGGGACGAAGCGCGCGATATTTCGACGACCCGGGCCCCTTGCGCTCCAGCAGGATGCATTCCAGGGATTTTTCGGCAACGATCTTCCGCACATGGTCCAGCAACGTGGCCTTGCCCGGCAGGCTCGACGCCTCACTCACAGCCTTGTCCGCAGAGACGGAATTGGCAGCGGCCTCTCCCCCCACAACGTCCGAGGCCGCTTGCGCCAGGGAACCAACGGCCCATGCGCAGAGGGCCATCTCAACCGCCTGCTTCAACGGAGCCTGTTCGACTCCGGTTTGCGAGTCCAGGTACCGACCCATCTGGGCCTGGACGTCAGCGCTCGCACCTAACGAGGCCCACCGGCGGCTCTCCTCAAACGTGCCATCATAGTTGATGGTCAGAAACAAATCCCGCTCCGGCTTGGCGCCCAATTCAGCCAGGAGAATCTTCACGATAAACGGCGCCTTGTAGATTTCTTCGAAGGCCTGCTTGATGGCCGGAGCCAACCCGTACTTCATCAATCGAGCACCAGTCACATCAGACGGCGACCGGTTGAATCCCTCGATGTGGGCCATCTCCAGCAGGGAAAAGCGCAACTTTTCCAAATCCGCCGGATGCCCCATCCCGCCGAGGGCAATACGATCGTAGATTTCGTAGAGCTTGGGCGTGCCACGGCTTACCGTGAGCATCAGAATCCCGTCGGCATAGGCCAAGGCGACAACCGGCGCGCCTTTCGTAAACTGCTCATCGAGATAGTGACGTCGGTTACCGACCGCCTCGATCCACCGATAGGGTTCTTCATACATCAGAGATCACCTTTATTCACAATCACGTTCATGAGGTCGCACCGAGCGAACAACAGAGCTTATCGCCCGCGGACGACGTCCCGTTCGTACAGTCGCTTCAAATCCACATCTGCAATAGCATGAACCCCGGCAGCGGTAATCAATTTGACCACCGGGTACAGGTTTAGTTCTCGATTCACCCCACCCGTCGCCGAGTCGAACTCCGCCGCGCTCGAGAGCAATCGTAAGGCCTGGACCGTCGCCTGCTCTTCCGGCAAGGCCGCCAGTGGCTGCGGGCCCCAGGTATTCACATAGTGCAAGATCCCCCGGATCGTCGGCGATCCGGATCCGGAGACGGCGTACTCCACGGCTTCAAACTCGGCGCCCAGAATGTCATAGAAATAAATCTTGGCTGCAGCCTGCTCGTGATCATACCCGGCAAAGACAGGAACGACCGCCCCCGTTCCCGCCAATGCGGCAGGCACATTTTCCTTGAGCAACTTGGACACCGCACGAAGCTTCCCCTCAAAGCTCAACTCCTGCAACTGCGTCCGACGGTAGTATTTGAACGAATGCTCGAGCACACGCACCATCTCATAGGCGGTCGCCGGCACGCCGGCAATGGCCATCACACTGTGACGGTCGATCTCCAGCACCTTGTCGGTGCGGTCGTACATGACCATGTTCCCAGCGGTCGCCCGACGATCCCCCGCAACCAAGACCCCGTCGCGATACTTCATTGCGAGAATCGTCGTGGCAGTCGGCACTTCCAACCCGGTAGCTGCCGCGACCGGATTGCCGAACTGATAGCCCTGTTCCTTCAACAGTTGAAAAAAATCCCCCTGCATCCCCATATCGCTACCCTTTCCGACGCATTCACTCCCGTCATGTCAGACGGACACCAGGATGAGGACGTCACTGCGCGAGTCCGACGAGGGCCTTCCGAGGCCGCGCGTGGCGCGAGCAATGGCCCTGCCCCGGTGGCCAACCTCACTCCCCCGTCCGCTGCCGGTATCGTTCCGCCTGCTTCGGATCCACCTTACGCATCCGCTTCAAGAGGTTGTCTTTATCCGGCGAACCCGTGTCCGGTCGGCGCGGTCCCCCGCCTTCGTCCGACGGAACCGGAGATTTCGGCATCGGGTCGCCGGGAGCTTCCCGACGATCCGGCATCATCATATATGACATGGTTATGGTTCCTTTCGTTTCGTCCATGCAGCCAGGGCTTCGGCTGGAGACGCCGCAGTTTCCCACAGCGCCGCACAAGCCCGCACGGCATCCGGCTCAAACAGGTCACCCATCTCCAGTGTGCGCGACCGCAGGCCCCCGCTGAACTGTACCCGCTCCCACTGCATACCGCTGATCTCGGTCGAAAACCGCCGCACACACAATCCGCGCAACCCGCCACGGGTATCCGCAGGTCCGGCCGTCAGCGCCTCCGCGATGTCACGATCGGTCGTCATGCGCCAGGTTTTACCTTCGGCCTCCAGCCCCAGAAACAACCCGCGCTCGGGGCTCACGTTATGATATTCCAAGTCCAAGCTGGCGAGCCATGGGTCCTCCCAGGTCAGCCGTTCTTCGCGCATGAAGGTCTCCAGCAACCACTGCTTGGTCACCCAATCCAGCTTTCCGACCAATTGCGTACGATCCTGCGCCAGCAAGCGGAGAGTCTCCTGCCATTCACGCAAGACCCAATCTGCATCGGGATCACTGCCGGCGCACGCCCGGCTTGCCGCATGCCAATATTCCTCTTGTATGGCGAGGCCTGACAATGTGCGTCCATCCTTCAGACGCACCACTGCCTTGACATCCGGATCTCGCGACAACTGCTTGATCGCGGCCACCGGCTGCTCCAACTCCAGCTCCGGGGCTGCGCCGCGTTGCAACACCTCGAGCACCAGCCTGGTGGTGCCGACCTTGAGGGCGGTCGCGTACTCACACATGTTGGCATCCCCGAGTATCAGATGCAGACGCCGATACTTGGTTCGATCGGCATGGGGTTCGTCACGCGTGTTGAGGATGGGGCGATTGTGCATCGTATCCACCCCCAATTCCGCTTCCATGAAGTCGGCCCGTTGCGAGAGCTGGAAGGGACCGGGCACATACCCCGACTCCTGCGCTTCCATTCCGACTTTCCCGGCCCCGGCCAACAGCTGGCGGCTGACCAGAAACGGCAACAATCCGCTGACGAGTTGTGGAAAAGACAACGAGCGTGGAACGAGGTAGTTGTCATGGCAGCCGTAACTGTGGCCATGAAAATCCGTGTTGTTTTTGTAGAGTTGCACGTGGGCGCCGCCGAGTTGTTGATTTCGTCGATCGGCCGCCCGCTGCACGATACGCTCCCCCGCCCGATCGTGCGCCAGCAGATCTTTAAGCGTGCGACATTCCGGGGTGGAATATTCGGGGTGGGTATGGTCGTTATAAAACCGGGCGCCGTTCGGCAGCACCAGGTCACTTTTCATGTCGTGAAACGAATACGGGCGATGGGCATCCAGCTTGGCGAAGTCGTCCTCCTCCTGATCCTGCTGCAGACCCGACACCCGGAAGCCTCGCGCATCCTCGTGCGGATCTTCCCCCCGATAATCCCATCGCCGTTCGAAATCTCCGGTCAGATGCGCACGCACCAACTCCATCGACTCCTCGACCGGATCAACCGCGTCGAGGTCTTCTCTGGTAATGCCGTATTCCGTCTCAATGCCGAACAGATGCATAGTTAGATAATCTGATTCACCAACCGCTCTTCCGTGGGCCTGCCACGGCGGAAAGACGAGACGCCGACCACCTGCTCGGGATGATGATCCAGCAATTTCAGCCATTCCTCGGCTGCATCATCGGGCGGCAGCATCTCTCCCTCGCGATATTCCTCCTGCACCGCATCGAGCAAATCCTGCGTCCGGATGCCGTCGCCGGAGGGGGGCCCGGCCTCGGCGACCGCACGTTCGATCGCCTTCTCCTTCGCCCGCTGCACGATCGAAGAAAGGATCGCGCCGCTGACGAGATCGCCCCGGTACAGGACTTTATTCTGCCCGTTCCGGAGTCGGATCGATAACACGCGATTCTGATCAGTACGCGAGAAGAGTTGCTCCACCACCTGCTCGATGACAGCGCGGCGGGCAATGGCATGATCCTGATTGTTTCGATCCAGCAGCGTCTGATCGAGCGGCAACGCCGAGGTGAGATACACCGACAGGATCTCCACGGCCGCTTCGCGATTCGGGCGTGCCACCTTGATCTTGCGATCGATGCGACCCGGCCGCAGCACCGCCGGATCGATCAAATCCGGCCGGTTCGACGCCAGAATGATCACCACATCTTGCAGCGACTCGATCCCATCCATTTCGGCGCAAAACATCGGTACCAGGGTGTTATTAATATTGAACGATCGCATGGACCGTCTGGTTCCCAACACCGACTCCGCCTCGTCGATGAAAATGAACGGCAAGGCCCCTTCCTTGCGTCTGGCGCGGGCCTTGGCGAACAGGTCGCGCACGATCCGCTCGGATTCACCCAGCCACATATTCAAGATCTCTGGGCCCTTGATGTGCAGGAATGCGCCGCTGGTCACCGGAGGATGCTTCGCCTTCCCCTCCGGGCCAGACTGACCGTGCGACTCCCGCACCAACTGCGACAGGCTGGCCGCGGCCGCCTGCCCGATCAGCGTCTTGCCGCATCCCGGCGGCCCATACAGGAGAAAGCCTTTCGGCTGCGTAAACTGGTACTTCGCAAACGTGTCGGCATGCAGCAGCGGATATTCAATCGCTTTCCGAATGGCCTCGATCGCCTGATGTTGGCCGCCGATTTGCGCCCACGTCACGCTCGGCACTTCGTCCAGTAGATGGGCGCGCGCCTGTCGGTTTTCGAATTTTTCGATGGCAATGCGGTGAGTCGGCTCAACCCGCACCTCATCGCCGGGCTTCAGGTCCGCCCCCACCAAATCACTGGAGCGTTGAAGAATCAGTGCCTGCCGCCCCATGTCCTGCTCAAAACGAATCCGGCCGTCCGGCAGGAGCTCCGCCACTTTCAACACCGGTCCGTTTCGGTCATAGCCGAGCGCCTTGATCACCGTATAGGCCTCATTGACGAGAATCTGCGTACCGATCTTCAGGTCCTCGACCGGAAGCCGTGGATCGGTATTGGCGTAATACTCCGCCCCGCCCACCACGATTCGAGCCACGCCTTCCCCGGGCAACTCGACCAGGAGGCCAACACGATTGGCCGGCGCGGTCAGCTTGGCAACGACATCACTTAATTTCTTCAGTTCGCTATCGCGACGGTCCTGCGTCACCGATTGCGCCATGACCACGTGCCGTAATTTATAGAGCAGCTTCTGGCGCGGATCACCGTCGGGAAACGCGGCCAGACATTCGTCTATCAGTTCGATCGGATCGGCCGAAACCCCGGCTTCACGGAGCGGCCCCTGATGGCCCCCAGGGGTCGGCTGATCTGGATTGCGATGGTCACTCATAATCTTCCTCCGGCTGGTCTCACTCCGGTCATCCTAACAGGTTGTTGAGAAGCTGCGCCAGCGAGTCACGATCGAGCCTGGACACCGCTTCGAACTCCTCCCTCTCAATTGACGGCCTGCAGTGTCACCGTCGCCTGCAGGCGGCGATTCCCCCGCGCGTATTCGATCGTCACCTGCTCACCGACCTTGTGTTTTTCCATCGCATCCATGAGATCCTCGATGGTTTCCACCGGCTTGCCGTCCACGGCCACCAGAATATCGCCCAGTTCAACGCGCCCACCCATGGTTTCCCGCGCCCCGCGCAAGCCCACCCGTTCTGCAACACTCCCGCGGCCGACCTTTCCGATAATGACGCCCTTGACGCCCCAGCGTCTCGCCATCGCATCGGGAACCAGGGAGATCCCCAAGCCGGGCCTGATCAACTTTCCATGCTTGATCAACTCGGGCACGATGCGATTCACCGTATCGACCGGCACCGCAAACCCGATCCCGGCAAATGCGCCGCTGGGACTGACGATTTGGGTATTCACGCCGATCAGACGTCCGGCACTGTCCAACAACGGCCCGCCGGAGTTGCCTGGGTTGATGGCAGCGTCGGTCTGAATCACGCCTTCAATGGTCCGGTTGCTCATCGATTTGATAGTACGACCCAAGGCGCTCACCACTCCGGTCGTCAGCGTATGGTCGAGCCCGAAGGGGTTGCCGATCGCCAAGACCTTTTGCCCGACACGCAACGCCTGGGAGTTGCCGATAGTGACCGGTTGGAGTACCGACTCCGGCGCTTGAATCTGCAGCACGGCGATATCATGGTCCGGATCGGCCCCGACGACCTTGGCTTTGATTTCCGTCCGATCGGCCAAGGTCACCGTGATCGAATCAGCGCCATAGATCACGTGGTAGTTGGTTACGATGTGCCCCTGCCGGCTCCAGACGAAGCCGGTCCCCGACCCCTGTGGCACCTCGAACAGATTGAACGACCAGGGGTCGCGCTGCATGGCCGTGTTCGCAATAAAGACGACCGAACGAGTCGCCCGGTCGAACACGGCGATCGTGGCCTGCTCTTCCGGACTGAGTTCGGTCGGCGCGACCGATTGAGCCGGCGACAATCCATGCAGGTCTTCAGCCATCACAGGCTCTGACATCGGGCACGCAGTCGCCATCAGGCCAGCGAGCACACCCGCCCGAACCCATCCACCGGCGCGCCGCGCCGTGAGCATTGCTCCTGCGCCCATCTATTCACCAATGATTTGCAGGACCACGTCCCTGGTCCGTGCGCGTGTATCGAAATCCAACACCACTACCTGCTGCCAGGTTCCCAGCACCATCGTTCCGTCGTTGAACGGAATCGTGAGGGAGTGTCCCTGCAACTGACCGCGCAGATGGCTGTGGCCATTATCCTCCCCCACATTCCGCTCGTTGTGCTGCCATGTCGGGTCGGCGGGAATGAGCCGTTCCCAGATCGCTTTGGTATCAGCGCGAATGCCGGGCTCATCCTCGATGATCAGGACGGAGGCGGTCGTGTGTCTGATGAACACCGTGAGAATGCCGGCGCGCAGGTGCGTCTCCTCAAGAGCCGCGCGCAGTCGGTCGGTGATGTTTTCCACCTGGCAATCGCCCTGCATCGCCACACGCAGCAACAGTGATTTCACCGCCATCGAATTACTCCTTCTCGGGGCGCCGCAAAAACGCACGCTCGCGTGCGGTCAACGCCCGCCCCCTGGCTTGCGCCAACACCCCATCGAACACACCCTCTGCCGCAAGCTCTCGCAGGGCCCGCACAACCAGACGGCTCAGAATTTGTTCCCGTTGCAACGTCTGCAGATAGGCAAAGGCCTCCGACAGGTCTTCGCGTCGACGCACATAGTAGTCGCGACCCCGGCGTTGGTTGCTGTAGGCCTCGAATTGCTCACAGGCGACAAGCACTTCCGCCAGTTGGCGCACCCAGGGCTGTGCGCCTTCCAATTTTTCTGGGTAGTAATAGTACAGCATGACCCGGCCCATCCACGGCGCCCAGGCAACTCCGAGTTCGCGCAAGAGCGGCTTCACCGTCCGCAAGCGCGCGGCCAGTCTCCGGGCATACCCCAACCGCATCTCCACCTGCTCGCAGGCCCACGAATCGAGCGTGATGCCGGCATCATCCATGGCGGTGCGATAGCGAGCCACAAACGCCTCGGTTTCGCGCCCGTAGCGGGTGTCCGGGTGGAGAGCCCTCCATTCACGAGGCCTGGTCGGAATGCCGTGCGCGCGGGCCCAGGACCAAATGCGACCGAAGAGGTGCCGGTCCAGTCCAGCCCGTCCCAAATCGTGGAGGAGACAGGCAATCTGATACTGTTTCACACGTGCAGGGGGATGCCCCAGCCGTGCAGCCACCGCCGCGCACATACGGGCCGTGCGGACGGCATGGGGACCGTCGTACCCCTTGATGATGCGCCCCGGACGACGCGGGTCAGGATAGTCATAGAACCGCAATAACTGAGAGGCAAGGGTGCGCGACACGAGCAGCGGAGGAAGCGTGATGCGTGAAGTGGCCATGCAGATGTGAGGCACCGGAATCGACACGTTACCGCTCGGCAGAATATCGTTCACCAAAAGAACGTGTCAAGCCGATCGCCGCGCAGGCACAGGATTTCCTCGCACTGACGGTGGGGCTTTGTTATTCTGGCCCCGAGGCCGATCGATCAGGGAGGACATCATGCGGATGACTCGGACCATGCAAATCCTAGCCGGCAGCACGGGTCTGCTGTTGGCGGCAACCATCGCTCCCGCGTTCGCCCTCGACCAACTGGTAGATGTGACCGGCAAAGTCACCCCCTTCGTCACTCTGCGGAGCCGCGACAATTTTTCGAGTGAGTACCGCTATGATGTCACGGTCCGCAACGTGTCTCCCGATCTGTTCGTCGCGGACTCCCTCATAGTCGTGCTGGATCACATCACCAATACGGCCGGCCAGGATCGCGAAAATTTGACGGGTGAATCGCTCCTCACGAGGATGGAGATCATCGGGCAGGACGGGACGACCGACGACGGCAAACCGTTCTTCCGTGTGCCGCAGGGGTCCGGCCCCGACCTCACCCCGAACAGTGAGAGCCTCCCCGTGTCGGTCCGCATCCGGAACCGTGACTACGTGGCCGTCTTCACGCCAGCCTTCCGCGTGATGGGACAAAAGCGTGAGTCACCCAAACAGAAGGGCGCCGCCGGGTCTGCAGCCACGACTCAGCCACCGGGCAAGGCCACGACCGACAAACTCATTCAGCTGCTCATTAAAAAAGGCCTGATCACCGCGGAGGAAGGACGGCTTCTCAACCAACCATGACCGACTCCGTCTGCAACGCCTGTCTCGGCACCTGGCCTCGACAGGACCACTTCATTGCCGACTGCGGCCTCACGCGAGCCTATCTGCACGACGACCAGTTCTTTCCCGGCTGGACCGTGCTCGTGTTGAAGCATCACGCGACGGAACTCTTCCACCTCTCGCGCGAGGAACGCGGCACGCTCATCGAAGAAGTCGCCCAGGTGGCGGCCATGCTCGTCGACGAATGGCGGGCCGTGAAGGTCAACTATGAATTGCTTGGCAACCAACTTCCTCATATCCATTGGCACCTGATTCCCCGCCTCAGCCGGGACCCGGCACCGCTCGAGCCGGTCTGGCGCGTGGCGCATGAACCGGTGCGACTTCAACCGGACGCCCTCGCCTCCATGATCGAACGCCTCACGCAGCGGTGGCCGACGCAGCTCAGCCACACGCCACCGAAGGCCTGACTCCATCCGCCTGCCACGATGCCCGCACCAGCACCCAAGCCGGATGTCACGATGCCCCGCACATTTTCGCAGATGGTGATCCGCACCGTGCCGCTTCATCTGCTGACATCGCTGGTCCTGGTCGGAGGAAGCGCGCTGTGTTACAGCGTTTCCATGACAGGGCACGGCACCTGGGCGCTCGTGGGTAGCTGGTCGTTGACGGCGATCGCCATTCTCCTTGCGCTGGTCGGCGGAATCCTGGCCGGGCTGTTGGACGCATCCCAACAAACGGTTGAGCGACTGGAACAACAACTCCGCACCTGGTTGCACACCCTCCCTGCCGCCGCAAGGGCCGACGCAGCGACAGACCGCCCCCTGGACTCAGTGCGAGCAGAGTACGAGACGCTGGTCGAGCAATGGGCCACCAGGACCGGCGAACGGCTGCGACTTCCACGCTGGTTGGAAACGCTGATTCGCAAAGCGTTACGCGGGATCGTCGTCGATCGCTTCATTGCCTCCTGTACGGAACGTGGCCTCAGTCTCGTGGCGCCGCAAGAGTTCCGGAACTGGCTGCTCGCGGAAGGGGTCAGCCTCGGATTCATGCCCATTCAGGATCAACTCTCTTGGTGGCGCTACCTCATTTGGGGCCTGTTGCTCCTGCTCGCCGCGACGAGCTTGATTCTCGCCCTTTTCACGACCTCATCCTGATCGCTCCCGCTGCATCCGGCGCGAGATTCCCCATCAGATCCCGTGGAATTTTCTTCCCATCTATGTGTATATAGAGCGATCTTTTTCTCGTGGAGGCCTGTCGGCGCTTATGTTCTTGCAACGCATCGCCTTTGGACGATGGGTCCTGCTCATCACCGTCACGTTGCCGCTGCAGTCCCTGCCGGTCGGTGCACAAGATGAGCCCTCCCCGAGCCTGTCTCCCGGATCTGTTCAACCCGAATCACCGAACGTCGAACCGCCGCCTCCGCCGCCAGGGGAAACTCCCTCGCAGGAAGCTGTGCGCGTTGAACCGCTTCCGAACGAACCCACGCCTCCTCCCCCGCCGCCGCCGGCTTCGCCATCACCCACTCCGACACCGTCGATTCCTCCGCCAGCTCCACTGACGCCGCTCGAGCTGCTGTCGCAGGCTCGCCAGGCTCTGCATGCCGAACCGGACGCCCAGGAGCCACGACTCACGCTGGGAAGAACACTGTTCCAACTGGGCGATACCGATGGCGCGATCGATGAATACCGAACCGCCTTGCGCTTCCATCCCACGGTTGCGCAGATCCATGTGGATCTCGGCACCGCACTCATGGCCAAACAAGACTGGCGAACGGCCATGACGGAGCTTCAGGAAGCGGCCCGCCTGGACCCCACGCTCGTGCAAGCGCATTACAGCATGGGCACGATTCACTACACCCGTGGAAATATTCAGTCCGCCATCAAGGCCTACCAGGAGGCCTTGCGGCTGAAACCGGATTTTGCCGAAGCCCATTACCGATTGGGATTGGTCCTGAAAGTTGCCGGGCGCGACAAGGATGCGGCACAGGAACTGGAAGCGGCGGCACTGGCCGGTCTGGCCAAGGCGCAATACTTCCTCGGGAATGCCTACCGCTCAGGGCAAGGTGTCGAAAAAAGTCAGATCATGGCCATCACCTGGTGGGCACAGGCATTTGAGCAAGGTTTGCCGGAAGCTTCACAGGCACTGACTCAGCTCAGACGGCTCGCGGCGGTGAAGGGGAACCTGCAGACGAAACAATCCAAGGCGGCAGCCGAGGCCTTCAAGAACTATTGTGATCAACTCTGGTTGGATTTCCCCGACCTCGACCGGGACCAGCCGAACCAAACCGTCGGCACCACCTTGCTCAAGCAGGGACGCACCGCCGAGGCCCTGCCGGTCCTTCTACGGGAAGCCTATGCGCTGAATGAGATGTCCCATGCGACACTCGTACACCTGTATGAGCAGGGACTCGACGGCCAACTGCCGCCCCATGGTCAATGGATTCTGAGTTATCTGGAATCCACCGCCGCCGACGGCGCGGTTTCGTCCCGCATGGCACTCGCTCGAATCTACGCCAAGGGCCTGGGCTTGGCCCCGGATCTCGCCAAAGCCAAGAGCTACCTGAAAGGGCTCCCACGGGAAGACGTCAAACGCATCCTCGACGAAGCCGCACCCGAACCGCCTAAACCATAGCCGCCACCATCGCATGAGCACCGCCACCCGCTTGTTCGTCAGGACTCTCTGGCTGCAAGCCCTGGTCATGGCGTTGTCTGCACTCCTGCTCACCGAGATCCTGTGGACGGCGGCACCGGCAACCTACCAGACCGTGGAATGGGCACCCTACGACACCTGGGTACGACTCCGCCCTCAGCCGGTTCCCGATTCGCGCCTGCTGGTTATCACCCGGGACGAGGCCAGCGACCAGCAGTTCGGCGCGGGTCAGTGGGATCGCAGCCTTACCGCAACACTCATCACCGCGCTGCATGACGCCGGCGCGAGCGCGATCGGCATCGATATTCCGCTCGATCTCCCGAGTCCGCCCAACCTTGGCGGCGCCGTCAGCGACGCCTTGTTGATCGAGGCCATCAAGTCCGCCGGCACCGTCTCCTATCCCGCAGTTCTGGCTCAACCGCTCGATCAGGAGGGCCTCCCATCGACACCGCCCCCGCAAACGCTGGTGCAGGGAAAGAGCACGCTGCAACCGGTGCTCGATCTCGATCGGGTAGCGCGCCGAGCCCTGCTCTACCATGGCACCGGCCCGAGCGAACTTCCCTCCTTGGGCCTCTCACTGGCTGCCGGCTTCTGGCAGACGCCTCTCGAACGGATCGAGCGACGTTCCGGCTCAGTGCGGATCCCCCGAACACAGGGCCCGGACGGCCCCACTGCCGACGTCACGATTCCCGTCGACCGCCATGGCCGCCTGTTGCTCAACTTCGCCGGGCCGCAGGTACGTGCGCTGATCCCCACCGCCACAGTCTTGAACATCTCCCGGCTGATAGACCAGAAGGAGATGGAACGCCTTGCCGCCCTGGTCAACGGCAAAGCGGTGATCGTCACCACACAACCGCGGCCTCAACCGGAACGGACGATTCCGTCCGGCGAAGACGTCACCGACGTCCTGCTGCAAGCACAACTCCTCCACACAGTCCTCTCGCAGGACTGGATGAGAGAACTGCTCCCATGGCAACGAGAAGCCGTCGCCTTCATGCTCTGCATCAGCGTCGCCTGGGCCGTCTTCCGGTGGACCGATTGGAAAGGCCTCGTGCTGGGAACCGGACTCCTGCTGCTGTACCTGATGATCGGCCTGATGTGTCTCACCCAACTCCGGTGGGTCCTGCCATTCATGACGTCCGTCACCGCAAGCCTCCTCGTCCTCGTCGCCGGCAGCCTGCTCGGCCAGATCGTGGCCACCAGACGTCTGGTGCTGCTCGAACAGGACATGCTGCTGGTCCAGCAAAACCTGGTGGCGGTGCGGGAAGCACTGATCTTTCAGGAAACAGCCGTAGAAAGTCTGGAGGAAGACCTGGAATCGGCTCACACCAGGATGTCGCATTCCGCCTCGAAGGAAGCCGAATCGACCCAACTCGCCGCCGATCTCCAACGCAAAGTCGCTGAGGCCCAGGCGCAGGAAGAGGCAACGAGGCAACGGATGCAGGAACTCGAAGGGCAGTTGCACAACCTGCGGGCGGCCACGATCAGCGCGGCGCCGCTGGGGAATCTCGAACAGGAACAACTCCAGCGCGAATGCGAACAATCCGGGATCGTCACGAGAGATCCGTTGATGCTGACGATGTTTCGCGATCTCAAGAAAGGGGCACGCGCGCCGGTCACCGTCCTGATCACCGGCGAAGCCGGAACCGGCAAAGAGCTGTGTGCCAGGGCGGTGCACCGGTTGAGCCCTCGCGCCGCCAGACCGTTTATTGCCGTGAACATGGCGGCGATCTCGCCGGAGCTCTTCGAAAGCGAACTGTTCGGTCATGTGCGCGGCAGCTTCACCGGGGCGCACTCAGATCGAAAAGGCTACTTTGAACTGGCGCATCAAGGCACCATCTTTCTCGACGAGATCGGGGATCTCCGCCTGGACCACCAAAGCAAGCTGCTGCGCGTGTTGCAAGATCGAACCTTTTATCGCGTCGGGGCGACCAGTCCCACCACGGTCGATGTTCGCATCGTCGCCGCCACGAACAAGGATCTGCAACGGGGTGTGTCGGAAGGGTGGTTTCGTGAAGATCTGTATTTTCGGCTCAAGGGGCTCGTCCTGCAGCTGCCGCCCCTCCGTGATCGCGCCGAGGACATTCCACTCCTGGCTGAAGCCTGCCTACGAGAGGCCGCCCAGAGGAGCCATCAGCCGCCGATGCCACTCTCACAGGAAGCCCTGGCGGCGCTCACCACACACACGTGGAAAGGCAACGTGCGAGAATTGCGTCAGTGCCTCGAACAGGCAGTGGCCCTGACCGAGGGATCGATCATCACGCTGAATGATCTCCGACTGCCCGGCGCGTCGGCACCGGCTTCCGGAACTGCTATCGGTGAACCTATACTGCCGGATCCGGCCGGCGATCTCGCGGTACTGAACCAGCTACGCCGGACCCGGTTCGACATGCAAGCCACGGCTCGAGCCCTGGGCTGGGACCGCAGCACGGTCACCCAACGCCTGAAAGGGCTCTGCTTCCAAGCGCTCGTGGACTCATCGGGGGACCAGGCCAAGGCCGCCTCGGCCCTGGCCGGAGATCCATCTCTCCTGCGCACCGTTGAACTGAAACTGATGGACTATACCGCTCATCTCATGGAGACGATCGCGCCCTTCGCCGATGTGGACGAGGCGTTGCTCGACTGCAAGCGGCGATTCAAGAACCTGCCCGAACGACACTTCAGGTCCGTCGAAACGCTCGTGCGGCGGCATTTTCAATCCAAGGCGTAAGTCGCCAGCAGGATCCGCTGTCCGGCCCGCCCAAGAGCCACACGCCATCAATACCCAACCCTCAGCAGTGACCGACAATCGGAACATCTGCCGAAGCCTCGCGACGTGATCCCCTCGCGCTCATGCGGGGCTAGCCCCGCATTCCCCACTGATCCACGCATGAATGGCCGTTTCCACGCAGTGATCACTATTCGCTAACTCCTTGTTCCGTTGTTGTTTTCTGACCATAAGCCGCGCTGCGGCACCTGGCCTCGGCCTTGCTCTAGGCACCAGCCAACGACGGGCAACCCGGCAGGAAGGAGGTGAACATCACCCAGCCGGCCCCGCGCCACAGGGACCAGTCGATCGGTCGATCAACAACCACCGGGTCGCAGCATGCGGCCTGTACACAAGGAGCACCACATCATGCAGAAAGCCCCCACAGCCACTGTCAGTGCAGGACCGGTTTCCCCCGCCATCATGGGACCCGAGAGGGACATGAAGGAGGTCTACATCCTGAGCGGATTGGTCGGATTCCTCGCCGTCGTCGTCGCCGCCTTCTGGTACTACTCCCAGGCAGACGAGGCAGCCCATACCAACCGCTCAGCGGAGGCGCTGAACAGCGCGCAGGTGTCTCAGGTTCTCAAAGATTCGACCGAGCAGGGACCGGTTCCGGTGTCACTTCCGACCAGCCGAGTGGAGACAGCCCCCCTGGCGAGCAGGAGCATGGATATCCTGCATGACGATATCGCCTTCGAAGTCGGCCGCAAAGGCTTGACCGACGACGGCAAGGCCGCGCTGCAACGCCATGCCGAGTTCCTGAAGAGCGAGCCGGACTGGGGCGTGCTGGTCCAGGGCTATACCGATCAACAGGGCTCAAAGAGCTTTAACAAAATCCTTGGACTGAAACGCGCTGACACCGTGAAGCACGAGTTGATGGCGCTGGGCGTCCCGGAAGCCGCGATTCGCACCGTTAGCTTGGGCGAGGAAGGCGCCCTGTGCCTCGACAACAGCGATGTCTGCCGCCGGATGAACCGACGCGTGCACTTGGAACTGCGAAAGATCGGCCTGGAACATATGGTGCTTGCGCCGCTCGCGACCGAAGCCATGACCGATTCCCTCAACGAGAACCTCGAGCGATCGACCGAGCCAGGCCTGGCCGAGTCGATCAGCGACATCCCCTCCGCCCCTTCGTCCGATGCCGACCACGCCGCCGCAACCCTCGAATCGAGCACCGGCAATTAATGTCCCGTCGGAGCGCCCCTGGGAAAGACCCCGTGTCTTTCCCAGGCCCTCCGGTCGCCGCTTCATGATCATCACTCCAGACCATATGAGGTTCACATGCTTGCTAGACGCTCTGCTGCCCATCGACATCCATCAGGACGGCTCGCCGCCCGCCTGATACTGTGTGCACTGCTTTTCATTGGAGGCATGGGGGGGGCGCCCTCACCGGCGGAGTCCGCCGAACTACCCGCCACGCTGAGCACCGGCGTCATTCCCACTATGGGGCTCAACGACGCCACGGAAGGAGCCCTCCTCTTCCGAACCGGCCAGCCCGGCCGTTACCTCCCGGCCCCTATTCTGCACACCGACGTGCAAATGGCCATCACGGGGACCATCGCCCGCACGACCGTCACGCAGGAGTTCACCAACCCGAGCACGCGGAAAGAGGACTGGCTGGAGGGCGTCTACGTCTTCCCCCTCCCAGAAACGGCTGCAGTCGACCAGCTGCGCATGAAGGTCGGGGAACGAATCATCGAAGGGCAGATCAAGGAACGGGCCGAGGCCAAGCGAAGGTATGAACAAGCGAAACAGGAGGGCAAACGAACCAGTCTCGTGGAACAGGAGCGCCCGAATCTCTTCACCACTTCCGTGGCGAACATCGGACCCGGGGAACGCATCACCGTCGAGATCGAGTACCAGGAAACCGTCCGGTATGAGAACGGACAATTCCTGCTCCGCTTTCCCATGGCGGTGGGACAGCGATACATCCCCGGCACGCCGGTGATCATCGAGGGACAGCCGCCCAAGGGGTCCGGCACGATGCTGGATACCGACCGGGTCCCCGACGCGTCACGCATCACGCCACCCGTACAACCACCGGACCAAAGCGTCGTGAATCCGCTCAGCCTGTCGATCACGCTCAGTCCGGGGTTCCCCATCGAGCAAATCGAGTCACCGTATCACCCCATCATTTCCATCCCGGATGCGGAGCAGGTGTATCACATCAGTTTAACGGAGGAGACCGTTCCACCCGATCGCGACTTTCAGCTCACCTGGCGCCAGGCGCCGCAAACCGAACCACTGGCGACCATCTTCACCGAACAGAAGAACGGAGACGCCTATGCGCTCCTGATGGTTGTTCCCCCGACTCAGCATGACGCGAAAGCCGCACGGGTGCCCAGAGACCTGACGTTCATTATCGACACCTCCGGCTCCATGGCTGGTCCGTCCATCGAGCAGGCCAAACGTTCCCTAGCGACGGCGCTGACACGCCTGACCGCACAGGATCGGTTCAACATCATTCAATTCAACAACCAGGTACGCTCACTCTTCGCCACTCCACAACCGGTCACGACCGCCACCATCAAGCAAGCCGTCCGCTACACCGAACGCCTCACGGCGGATGGGGGCACGGAAGTGTTACCTGCCTTGCGACAGGCGTTGGCCAGTCCGCAAGACGAGGCTCGACTCCAGCAACTCATTCTCCTCACCGACGGCCAAATCGGAAATGAAGAGGAGCTGTTCGAACTGTTGCACCATCGCGTCGGCAACCGCCGCCTGTTCACCATTGGCATCGGCTCGACTCCGAACAGCTACTTGATGCGGAAGGCGGCAGACTTCGGCCACGGCACCTTTACCTACATCGGCAAGGTCGAGGAGGTGAAGCAGCAGTTGGATGCCTTGTTCAAGAAATTGGAGCGGCCGGTGCTCAGCGATATCACACTGGACAGCGCCGGCTGGTCGACGCTGGAGTCGTATCCCGCCACCATCGGTGATCTGTACGAGGGCGAGCCGATTGTCCTCGCAATCAAAGCAACATCGTTTCCCGAGCAGGCGACCTTGCGCGGAAAGGCCGGAACCATTCCCTGGTCGCTTCCGGTCTCCTTCCACCATGCTGCGACCCAGAACGGACTCTCGATCAATTGGGCGCGACAAAAAATCTCGGCCCTCATGGACGAGGCGTCCAGGGGAGGGACTGACGACAGGGTTCGGCAGACCGTGCTCGATCTCGCCCTGTCGCACCATCTGGTCAGCCGGTATACGAGTCTGATCGCCGTCGATGTGACACCGGCACGGCCGACCGGGACACCGGATGCAGATCGGAATCGCGCCACGAACCTGGCGCACGCCCAGGAGCAGACCGTACTGGCCGACCTGCCGAGAACCGCAACCAGTGCGCCTCTCCATCTACTGCTCGGCCTGTCGGCCCTGCTGTCTGCCGCACTGTTGTGGAAAATCAGGGCGACGGCCGGATGACTTCTCTTCGACCGACGAACCCTCTGCTCTCCGGGTTGATGGCGGCCCTGCTCGCCATCAGCCTCTGGCAGGTTGGAGAAGGCTCGTGGATCGTGGCGAAGGCCAGGCTCGCGCAGTATCTGCTGCAGCGAGCCTGGATTCGTGCACTGTCGGGAGAAGCCAACCCGAAGCCTTGGCCCTGGGCCGACACCTGGCCGGTCGCGCGCCTTCAGCTGAATCGGCTGGCCGTAGATGAGATCGTACTGGCCGGCGCCTATGGGCGAACGCTGGCGTTCGGGCCCGGCCATGTGAGTTCGAGTGCGCGACCTGGGGATAGGGGCACCGTGATCCTCACCGGCCACCGGGACACACACTTCCACTTCCTCAAAGCTGTCCGCCCCGACGATCGCCTGGAGCTCACAGGCACGGACGGGACAACGATTCACTATCGAGTCACGGAACAGCGGGTGTTGGATTCGCGGCGGGACGGGCTGCCGATGGCACGGGACAGTCAGGACGTGATCTTTGTCACCTGCTTTCCATTTGACGCCATCACGCCAGGCGGTCCGCTACGTTATGTAGTCCGAGCGGAGCGCACAGACTGAGGGGATCAAGTGGCAGGCTGCCTACCAGGCGATTTTTCGATCCGGTGCGTCAACCGGCACATCCGCCTCGTGCACGCTGGGGGATAGATGGTCCTGCACTGCCACGGACTTCGCCGCAACCAGCCGGAGATGCTGGACCTCGACCACCCGCCAGCGCGCATAGGCCAACACGCCCCACAACAACAACGCCCCCATCACATAGTGGGAGAGGAGAAGGGTCTCCACCAGTCCGTTCGAAACGGCCCCCGCCGTAAACCTCACTGGAGGTGCAAGCAGTACCGTCGCGGCCATCACCGCCACAAGCCACCCGCCGCGATCAGGCATCGTCAGGCGGTTCCCCGCGTACAACGACAAAGGCAACAGGAGGAGGAGATAGTAATGCGTCCAAGAAATCGGACTGATGAGCAGCGCGAGGCAAAGCACCATCGACAATTCGAGATACATGGTGTCCCGATGCATCGTGCCGGGACGGCGCAACAACAGCAGAGACGAGAGCCCGAGGAGGAAGGCCGCAGAGATTCGCCCCGCCATCCGGATGTTCGGGGAAACTGCCGTTGGCGTCCACTCATATAGGCGTGCATCATCCTGCATCCGTAGCAATACTCCTTCGATCGATTGCACATTGAATGCGCTCAGCCCCTTATCGGACAACGGGAGAATCACCTCGCGGTACCAGGCCACATGACTGGCCCACCCCGCATACCAGAGGGAGAGGCCCGTGATCGTGGACAGGGTCACCCCGTATCCAAACACAACTCGCCACTGCCGCATTCCGACAAAGTACAGGGCGAACAGGAGCAGCGGAAGCTTGATGATGGCCGCCAGCGCGAAACACGCCCCCGCACTTCGCTCCCAGCCACGATCCAGACAGACCACGCCAACAACCAACACGAGCAACGTGGCGTGCGTCAGATTCCCTTCCTTCAAGCTGTACACCAGCGGCCCGTTCATCACAAACAGCATCAGGATCACCCATCGTCGCGACGGGTGCCGATCAGTCAGGCTCCACAGTAACAACACCGTCACGACCACCCCGACCAACGAGATCGCGACAAACAGCCACTGCGCATGCCGAAGGGTCAGCATTGAAAACGGGGCAAACAACAACGCCACGATCGGAATATTCACGAACCCGCAGACCGGCGTATCCCAGCATCGCTTGAAGAGATGAGGAAGGTCTTCGATGACCGCACGTCCGGCGGGGTAATAGGCCACATTGAAATCAGACAAGGGCACGGTCGGCTCGGAGAGACTCCATATCCCGAGCCAAATGCCGAACCCTCCCAGGACGGCCAGGAAGCGCCCATTACGTGGCACGGGAGAGGACCGGAAGGCACCACACCACCACAAACCCAATAAGAGGATTCCGGCATAACACAGCAGGGTGTACAGCAGGGGCATTCGACCCTATCGGCAGAACGTCCGCACAACTTGACGCCCTGCTTGGGCCGGTCCCCACGGGCATCGCTGCAGCACGCTGCCTGAGCCGCTTCTACATGACTGTGGTTCGTTGTTTCCCTGCTTCAGTCACGGCACAAATTGTCCGATCTGTCACTACAACACTCCGTTCGTGAGTGTTCGAGTCGGCCTGTACTCAATCTGAAATCTGTATGATGATCGACGGAAATACCGCGCGCCCACTGCCCCCGCTCGAACCAGACGCGCTACCTGTTTCGCCGCAATCGATTTCACCGCCGGCCCCCGAGCCGCCTCCTGAGCAGGTGGCCCTCGGTTTGGTCGATTGGCTCATCGTCGCATGCCTGGTCGTCTCCGTCGGGGTCACGTCGATCGTCATCGCCGGAAGTATTCCCTTGTTTCTCCTGCAATCGATGGATTTTTGGTTCGAGGCCGATACGATCCGTGAAGTCTCGAACATGACATCAACGACGGACGATCATTCCCGCACCTCGGTGCACCCCCTCTTTTCGATTCTTGCGTTTACACCCGTCTTTCTCGTCAAACACATGTTCGGCATACCGGCACTGCAAGCCGTACTCTATGTGACGGGACTCCTTGGCGGCCTGTGGAGCGGAACCCTATTCCTGATGTTACGGGTGATGGGATGCCGATCCTTCGATGCCGGCATCTTCACCCTACTCAGTCTTTCCAGCGCGTCGGCGATCTTCTGGCTGCCCGTCCCCAACTCCTGCACCTGGGGCTCGTGGACGATCATGCTTGCACTGATCCTGCTGCTGGTTGACGAGGGACGGCGGCTGGGAGCCACTGCCTATGTGGTCGCCAGCGCCTTCACCCTCAGCATTACGGTCACCAACTGGATGAGCGGTCTCTTGGCCACCGTGGCACGGTGGCCCTTGAAACAGGCGATCCAACTGTCGGTCAACGCCCTCTGTCTCGTGGTGCTCCTATGGGGTGCTCAGAAGTTCATCTTCCCATCCGCCCAGTTTTTCATCGGAAGTCGGAGCGAAACCAATTGGGTCAACCATCCACAATCAGGACAGATGCAGCACAAAGCCGCTTCGTTTGCGTTGCATACGCTGGTCGCCCCGGCAGTACGACTCATGGACGATGACGGGTATATCCAGTATGGAGAAGATTCCTTCCGTCTTTCTCAACGTCTCGCCTTTCAGTTCTCGACGCCAGGCTCAGGAAGTCTGCTTGGTCTCGTAGCCGTCGGATTGTGGTCAGTCCTATTGCTGACCGGCCTCTGGAGTGTCCTGACCGTCAAGCGGCATTGGCGCTTCCGAGCCGTGCTGGCCACCATGCTGCTGTTCGAACTGGCCTTGCACATGGTCTATGGCGAAGAAACGTTTACCTACAGCATGAATTTTCTTCCTCTGCTCATCGCGTTGACCGCCTTCGGGACCTTGGGGCGACAACGCGCCTGGGTCTTGGTGCTGGCCGGCACCCTCACCTTGTGCGCAGGGCTCAACAATTGGCAGCAGTTTCGTCAGTCGGTCGAGTTGGCCACGCACTTCACGCCACAGCGCGAGGCCATGCTTGATCAGATGCAGAAGGATCCCGGGCGACCATGGCCCAGGTCGGTCGGGCACATTCCACTGGCGGTTCCGGGGTCCTCAGAAGCCGAACACGCGTATCACGAACCAGGAGGCGATTTCAGTCCGCAGACGCCAAGTTTCGGCGTCTCATTCTGGCTGTGTGATGCACAAGGACACCCTCTGGTCACTAGCCAAACCATGCCTCTGGCCGACATTCAACAATCGTTCGGGCCATCCGCATCTCCGGCTGTGCCCGCGATTGCCACCAAGACGCCCTACTATGACGCCTCCTGGTCGAGGCTCGACGCCACACACTGGGAGCTTCGGTTGAAGCACCATAGTCCCCATCAACCCGCGATCCTCATACGGAGCGTGGGGCCAGCCGGTGGGCCAGTCACGGAATTACACCGGGATGGGAATGAGGTCACGGTCAACCGTCGGTGGGTAATCCGCGTGACGCCTGCCCCCTCCGACATCGCCTTGGGGGACGAGAACGGCCCTGAAGGCTTGACCACCCGTTCCTCCGGCTCGACCTGGAAGGGAGCATCAGGCTGGGGCTATGCCCGCTTGACGCTTGCGACCGATGCCGGCGAACCGGAGCGGGAATTCCGGCTCGTGCTGGAGGACCAGCGAGTGCCGATGGAGATGCAACACTATCGTAAGAACGCATCGCAGATGATCCACGTCGACCTGCCGGACCCGCAGTTCCAGCGGTCCATGGATGCACAACGCTCGCATCTCATGATGGGGTTGATCAGCGGAGAAACGAGACCGGGCGATCCCGCAGTGTTCTTTCGCGCCTGGCAGCGTCCGGGCGCGTATATCACGTCGGCTCTTACCCGCGCGGGCGATCCCAATGTCGGCTGGGTTCTTTCACGATTCCTGGCAACCCATGACTTTGCCGGAGGGGCCGGACCGGAAGCCGACGCACCGGGTCTGGCGATCTGGGCCCTCACGGAGTCGGCGGCATACATCGCAGATCACCGTCATGATCAATGGCTCTGGCCGCACATACTCCGGAAAACCCGACTGATCGAGGACATGCTGCACGCACGCGCACCAGTCATGGCACCATTTGTCGTACCGTCCCCCTACGATCTGCTGCACGGGCAACAGCCACGGATGGCCCTGCTTGCCAAACCGGCTCGAGAAGGTGTGATCGTCGGCCGCATCGGAAATCACTGGCCGTCGCTGTACGTGAATGCCGTCAGCTACCGAGGGTTGCTCGCCGGAGCGGAATTCGCGGAACGACTCGGCAAACATCGCCAAGCAGCCGCATGGAAAGACCAGGCCAGAATCCTGCTGGAGACCTGGCAACGCCGAAACGTCAACGGCCACGCTCATCTCGACGAGTCACCGATGCAGCAGGCCGCGTTCTCCGTCTCCAGCTCACCTCGCAACCTGTTGGCGCAGCCGATGACGACCTATAGCCCCTCGCCGAACAACCTGACGATTGCGGGAGAACTGATTAGGGCACACTGGCTCCTAAGACAGGGACGACCGGAAGAGGTGTGGAGCACCCTTCACCATGTGTGGGAAAACCAAGCGTCGCCCGGCTTGTATACCTGGGCGACAGCAAGAACGGCGACCGACGACGTCGCCGACGGCTGGCAATATGCGCGGGGCTGGCATGACCGGACAACGGTGTCGCCGGACTATGAGACGGCGGCCTTGCTGCTGCTGTTGCAACAGGATATGCTGGCGTATCTCGACACCGAGGCCGCAAATTCACCGGTCGTCATCGGCGCCGGCATTCCACCGAACTGGATCTCGCAATCCTTCTCTGTCTCCACCCTCCTGCTTCCCGGTGGCTCGATCGCGTGGAAATGGGATGGGCACGTCATGCATGTCACGCTCAAGGGTCCGAACCGGAAGATCGAGCTCGGCCCGGCCTTTCCTCCTGGCACGACACTGACCATCACACACGAGCCGCTACCCGGGTAACGTCGTGTCGTCCGACAGCCCATCACTCCGATTACCATGTTTCCCCAGATGTCCTCCAGCGCGTACCACTTCGGAAGAGGCCGAAGGTCGCCGGTAACGGTGGAGCAGCTGATACAGCACCGGCAACACCAGCAGGATCAGGGCGGCAGAGGTCAACATGCCTCCCACGACCACCCTCGCCAGCGGCTGCTGCGATTGCGCGCCGATCCCGTTCGCAATGGCCGCGGGCAACAGGCCGATCGCCGCAGCCAGGGAGGTCATGAGGACCGGTCGCATCCGAACCTCCGCGCTCTTCATGATCGCCTCGCGGATGTCACATCCTTCGCGCAACAGATCCTGCATCCGACTGATGAGAATCAGCGCCCCCTGCACGGCGACGCCGAACAGTGAAATAAATCCGACCGCCGCCGAAATACTGAAATGCGTGCCCGTGACCAACAGGGCCAGCACCCCGCCGACCAGCGAGAAGGGCACGGCGGCCAGTACGAGCAACGCGTCCCGAAAGTTGTTCAAGACCAGATAGACCAGAATCAGAATCAGCGCCAGCGTAATCGGCACGATCCTGGCCAGGCGCGATTTCTCCTCCTGCAACTGATCGAATTCGCCGTGCCATTCGATCCGATAGCCAGCCGGAAACTGAATTTGCTGTTCGATGCGTTGTTGCGCGTCCCGCACGGTTCCTTCTAGGTCACGGCCGCGAACGCTGAACTTGATGGGAATATACCGTTCGTTGTTTTCACGATACACGATGAACGCGCCGGTCTGCTCCGTGATGGAGGCCAATTGCTTGAGCGGGATGCGCGCGCCGTCCGGCGTGCTGACCACGATATTGCCGATCGACTCGATGTCCCTGCGGAACTCGGGCAAAAAACGAACGACCAGGTCGAACCACCGCTCGCCCTCGTAAATTCTGGTCACGGCTTGCCCACCGATGGCAGCCTGCACCACATCGTTGACATCATCGACCTTCAAGCCATATCGCGCGCATTCCTCACGATTGACCTCGATGACCAGGTTGGGCTGGCCCAGCAAGTGCAGCACGCCCAAGTCCTTGACCCCCTGCACGTCCTTCATCACCGTCTCAATCTGCTTCGCCAGCTGCTCCAGAGTCTGCAGATCACTCCCGTACAGCTTGACGGCGTTTTCTCCCTTCACGCCCGACATCGCCTCCTGGACGTTGTCCTGAATCGCCTGGGAAAAATTGAACGTCACCCCGGGAATCACGCCTAATCGTTGTTCAATCTGATCGATCAGAGCCTTTTTCGTCGGCACCTCGGCCCGCCACTCCTTGAAGGGTTTCAACGTGACGAGAAATTCTGCATTGAAGAAACTGGTCGGATCCGTGCCGTCGTCGGGTCGCCCCAGTTGCGACGCCGCACTGATGACCTCAGGGAACTGTCTGAACACGCCGCGAATGTCCGTCACCAGGCGAGCAGCCTGCTCAAACGAAATATCGACCGGGAAGGTGGTGCGCATCCAGATGTTGCCTTCTTCCAGCGCAGGCATGAATTCACCGCCGATGAACGGCACCGCCGCCATCGCCACCACCAGAACCGCCACCGCAATCCCGACCACCAGCCATTCACGCCGCAATCCCCAGTTCAACAGCGCCATGTACCGACGGCTCAGAAATTCCACGACCGCCGTGTCCCGCTCCTTGATGGGGCCGGTCAGCAGCAGCGAGCACAAGGCCGGTGCCAGGGTAAACGCCATCAGCAAGGCTCCGCTCAGCGCAAACCCGTAGGTCAGCGACATCGGAGCAAAGACCTTCCCCGGCACGCCGGTCATGGTGAACAACGGCAGAAATGCGATCACGATGATCGTGGTGGCGAAAAAGATCGGACGGCCGACCTCACGCGCCGCCCGCATCACGTGCATGGGCACCGTCACGCCCCGCGAAGGCTTGTGTGCGAGATGGTAAAAAATGCTCTCGACCATGATGAGCGTGGAGTCGACGATGATGCCGAAATCCACCGCGCCCAACGAGATCAGATTCGCCGACTGCCCGCCGAGCACCATCATGCCGAACGTGAACAAAAGCGCCACCGGCACCGTCAACGCGACGATCATCGCCGTGCGGAAGTGGCCCAAGAATACATAGAGAATGATCGACACGAGCACGACGCCCGCAATCAGAATATCGATGACCGTTTCGATGGTGGTATGAATCAACACCGTGCGGTCATAGAAGGTCTTGATTTGGACCCCCTTGGGCAACTTGCGGGTATTGAGGTCCTGCACCTTCTCATGCACCTTGTCCAACACCGACAGGGCCTTGGCACCACGCTGCAACAGAACGACACCCTCGACGACGTCATCCCGATCATCGATGCCTACTTTTCCCAATCGCACACGCGACCCGATACTGGTCTTCCCGAGGTTGCGAATGAAGACCGGCGTGCCTTCCTTCTGCGTCACGACGGTATCGGAAATGTCGTCGAGTTTTTTGATCAGGCCCATGCCCCGAATGTTGAAACTCTGCTCCCCCATCGTCAGATAGTTCCCGCCGACGTCGGTGTTGCTCTTGGCCAGACCGTCCATGACCTGGTCGAGCGTCACGTTGTAGCTCATGAGCTGCCCGGGATCTAACTCGACATGATATTCCTTGGTCGTACCGCCATAGGTACTCACATCGATCACGCCGGGCACCCGTTTGAACTCACGCCGGATCTGCCAATCCTGGGTCGTCTTCAGGTCGGTCAGGGACACATGGTCGCCGGTGAGTTCATAGCGGAAGATTTCGGCGATGGCGGACCAGGGCGAAATGGTCGGCTGCACGTTCTGCGGCAGCACGGTGAGCTGAAGCCGGTTGAGAATTTCCTGTCGATCGCGGAAATAATCGGTGCCGAAATCGAAGTAGACTTTGATATCGCTCAACCCAAAGATCGACAGCGAACGGATTTCCGTCAGTCCCGGCATGCCCTGCAACGCTATCTCGATGGGCAGCGTAATCGCCCGCTCCATCTGCTCGCCTGACCAGCCTGGGTATTGCGTGATGACCTCAATCATCGGGGGGGAGGGATCGGGATAGGCAACCACGTCCAAGATGTGGAACGCGTAGAGGCCGCCGAACAGCAGCGCGAGTCCGGCAAGACAAACCATGAACCGTTGCGCCAATGCAAAGCCCACCAACCGCTCAATCATACCCACCTTCTCCCTGTGCGTTCCCTCGCCCACGTCCGAGCCACGCGCGGACGACGAGTCCACCAACGACCGGCCCCGAATGAGGACCGCGTCGATGAATCCTCCCTTAGAACGGAGTTCGACGGATTACAATCGATAGACGGAGAGTTTGGAGAGCAGATCGCAGGTCGGCAGCGGGATGTCCTGCGCAGAAGACGGAACGGAGGAACTGATCGCGGACGCGTAAAGCACATGGTTCGCCGGAAGTGCGTCTTCCGTGAGGACCTTGGTCGTCGCATCATCCCGCAACTCGTCCAAATCCGGCTCGGTCGCCCACTGGGCATCCGGCGGTACTCCGTGCGATTCGGCTTGCACGCCAATCAAGTCGGCCCAGGACAGACCGGCCATGACGACCCAGGCGAGCATGAGCACGAACACTCGCAGGCCCATGCGTGGCGATGTACGCGGGATAGTGGTGACGTTCATAGGAGCGGGTAACGATTTGCGCAAACACTCCAGTCCAAACGGCTTTTGGCGCAGAGTATCACAGGCGCCGCGCGCCAACAAGCCGGCGCCAGAATCCTTACTCGAGACAGGCAGACCTCCCTGCCGCACTGCATCGGTGCCACAGACGCCGCCCCCGAAACCAGTGGATGCGGTCATGGACCGAGGTAGAATGGCCCTGCTTGAATTGATGGCCTGGCCTCAGTGTGGTAGGGTCCGCGCATGTCAGGTCCGGTTCAGTCCTTCACGCTGGTGGATGTCCCCGGCGGTACGCGATTCCTCCGCCACTTGCAGGCGTTCAAAACGAGCCCGCTGGAAACGATGGCGGGTTGGTGGCGTCAACACGGCGACGCACTTCGCTTCCGGCTCGGCCCCAAGGTGATCTATCTGCTCAGTCATCCCGACTTGGCGGAAGCCATCCTGGTTCACCACGCTGACCGCTTCCTCAAAGTGTATGATCCCCGGCGACCAGCCGGCCTTGCGCTGGTGCTGGGCAATGGATTGGTGACCAGTTCGGGAGAAACCTGGAAACGGCACCGTCGCATCATTCAACCGATCTTTCACCGTTCACGGATGGCGGCCATGGCCGACCGGATGGTCCAAGTGGGCGAACACCGCCTGGCTGAGTGGGCCAGCCTCCAGGGGCGGCCGGTCGACATCGCGGTCGAGATGATGCAACTGGCCCTGGAAGTCATCTCTCAAACGATGTTCACCACCAGCATGGCTCAGCACATCGACCGGATCAACCAGTCGTTGCGCGTCAGCTTGAGATACGCCTTCGACTCGTTTCACAACCCGTTGCGCCTCCCCCCCTGGGTCCCGACGGCTCGCAACCGTGAGTTTCGCGCCGCGATGGAATTTCTGAATGGCCTGATCTATGGACTGATTGCCGAACGGCGTCAGAGCGGAGTGCGGCACGACGATTTGCTCAACCTCCTGCTCCAAGCCCGTGACGAGGAAACGGGGACCGGCCTCACCGACCAAGAATTGCGCGATGAAGCCCTGACGATTTTCGCAGCAGGCCACGAGACTACCGCGAATGCACTGGCCTGGACCTGGTATCTGCTCGCCACCCACCCTGACGCGAGAGCTCGTTTCCACGAAGAAGTCGATCGCGTGCTTCAGGGGCGAGCACCGAACGCCGGTGATCTCGTGAATCTCCCTTACACACGTGCGGTATTTGACGAATCACTCCGGCTGTACCCACCTGCTGTCGCTGTTCAGCGCAAAACCTCGAGCGCCATCACGATCGGCGGCATCGCCTTGCCGGCCGAAGCGATCATCCTCGTCGGAGTGTACAACCTGCATCGGCACCCGGCCTTCTGGCCGGACCCGGATCGGTTCATGCCGGAACGATGGCTGGATGGTGAACGCCCGGATACCCGATGTGCATACCTTCCCTTCGGCGCAGGACCGCGGGCCTGCGTCGGGACACACTTCGCGACCGTAGAAGGGCCGTTGCTCCTCGCGCTGATCGGCCGCCACTACGATCCGCGCCTGGCTCAGGAACACGTCGAGCCTGAACTCATGGTCACCCTGCGCCCCAAAGGCGGCATCCGAATGATCCTTCACCCACGCAGCCACGTACCAGCTACTTCCGCAGTCTAATCGCATCACTGTAAGCGGACCATCAGGGAGGGTGACGACGGTCACTGCGTCAAAGGTCGCGGCGTGCCATGCCGAAAGATGAGCACACCGGTGTCGCAAACCGCCAACAGGTTGAAACGTCGGGGAATTTTCTGGAGCCGGCGAGTGGAATCGAACCGCCGACCTGCGGTTGACGAAGCGATCCCGAAGTAATTTCTCCACCTCATTCCACGCCACAAAAACTCACAGAATCCCCTGATCCACCATTGGGTTAGGTGGGTCGTGCTTCGTCCTGTGGTGTGGTGTCAAAAACCGCCGGAAACGGTCTCGACGGTTACACTTTTGGTTACACTGCACGCCTCGCTTCTTGCGGGGCGTGCAACCTATTGAGGTCGGGTCCGCACGCGGATTCGAGAGCGGTCTACGATGATGAGAGACGTGGTGAGTTCGGCTTCGGTGACCTCACTGAGCAATCGTCCCAAAGCCTGTTCGGTTTCTTCGATCGTTGTCGGCCACACCCGAAGGCGCACAATTCCATGGTGTCGCTGTGCCGGAAAGGAACGGCCATCGGCGAAGTCTTCATCAAAGGTCACCACGACAGCGCTCCGTTGCTGCGCCCAGGCGAAGACCTCTTCATCAGCCTTCCCGGACAATCCCACATCGCCCGTGTGGAAGACGGCCCACGTCGGCTTCAACAGCTTCAGCCATGAAACGACGGCTTGGGGAACATTTTGGTCGAGAAGGATGGTCAGGCGGTCAGGCACGCGGAATGACTTTCTCTTCGTCGATCACATGGCTGGCATACTCAAGCGCGGCAGTGATGTCTTGGGCGGTCAGTTCGGGGTACGCGTCAATGATCGTGGCCATGGTGTAGCCACCGGCCACCATGCCGAGGATGTTCTTCACCATAATGCGGGTGCCTCGAATTGTGGGCTTCCCGCTGCAGATTTTGGAATCGACAACGATACGATCGTCCATGATGAATTCCTCACTGACTAACTGATTAGTCAGCCTAAGGCTAGGAGGTTCCACGTGTCCTGTCAAGATAAGCCGCACGATTCAAACAGTAGGAACTCAAAGCCGGACGCCCGTGCGCGGGGTGGCGCAAGCCACCCGCGCAGGGGAGCCGCGCCAGCGGCCACACCTAAACTTGACAGGAGAACATTTCTCGGCGAACACACTTGGCCTCACATCACACTACCTCCCGCAGGGAATGTCTGGTCAATCAGGATTCATGATTTCGGAAAACAATGGGTCGAAATGTCTTGGGGAAGCTCGTGAGTTTGAAGAACACCGGTACTTTTCCTCGTTAGGCGTGAAGGTGCATACGGAAAAACATGAGTTTGTGCTAGACCGAAGAGCAAATGACGTGGAAAGAAAAATGTACAGCCTCATACGACAGGAGGCGTTACGTCGCGTCGGCGTCTGCTGCCGACTCACGGAATGGATGGGTGGATCGGGCACCTATGGATGGATGGCTTGGGTTCGAAGTTGCTTCCGTGCGGTGGAACATCGGACCGTTGCAACCAGTACAGAATAGTCCGAGCCAATAAGGCTATGGCTATTCCTCTGTCTTGTTTTTGGCATAAGACGCAACCTTCCTCCTCAAAAAGTCACCTAGTTCATGGCATTCCCTCTTCTTGAGAGATCTGCGTCCGGCCACATGGTTGGTTGATACAAACCATGTCCTGCCTTTCTGGCCATACGTTACATCTCCCCAGCTTTCGGTCAACCTCGTTCCGGCAATCTTATACCAGTCCTCCTCAAACCCCTTGCCATAGAAAAGGACAACCATCGGGCCACCAGCGGGGGACTTGCATCGGCGATTCAGAAGATTTTGTATCTTACGAATCCGCTTGGGACGTACCATGCGCTCATAGGTTTCACGTTCCTTTAAGAACGATAGACGTGGATATTGCCTCGCCCATTTCTTCCTATAGATTCGTGGCCAATTAGCAGGTCTCGTAGATGGAGATGGCAAAGGCAAGAGTTCTAGTAGGCAATTTTTTCCATGTCGCGTGCCCAATTGCTGCTTCTGAAACTTCTTAATATCTATGCGTTCCTTGGGATATGGCTCTCCTTGAAGGCCTTTCAGAAAACAAATGAGCTTCGACCAAGTGCGGGGAAGTGTGGGTTCCCCGTCTTTGCAATACTGAATCCCTCCGATGCTTTGGTGATACGTTTTCAAGTCTTGAAAAGGTTTAGATCCCCACTTCGATATCCGTCTCTCGATGTTTTTGCCGTCACCGTCACAGTGTTGTTCCATCCCAATAATCCAACAGTCGGCGTTCACATTCCCATAACCATACGACGTCCGAATATACCGTTCAATTTCCTTACACGTTACGGGTGCCATCAGATCCTCCTTACTGCTGCCCTACTAGTCGTCATATGCCAAGTGTAGCACTCAGCTTCGGCTAGGAATCGGATTTGGAGAGCGTGGAGTCTCCCAACTCTGCATTGATCGGAGCGCAGAAGTGCATTCAGTCGGGACTTGGATCACAACGTGCTCAGTTATCTCACAGAAGGCGACTGGATTGGCATAGTGCTGAACAACTCACAGTGCCACCGCGATAGCATATAGCGCTTGATTAAGTTTCCTGTTCGATTGAGGGGGATGAGAGATAGTTCCTTTCGAGGTACTCCGTAGCATCGCCATGCTGAAGACCTTTCACCCTCATCACGAAGTGGATGATATCTCCGTTTCGCTTACACCCAAAGCAGTAGAACTCGCGATGTTTTTGCGAAATGATAAACAGTGGCGTGCTCTCTGGATCTGCTTGGGATGAAATAGCACAAAGAGGACATTGCCCCACGAATAATTCACCTTGCTTCGACAGCTTCACATACCGCCTTGCTATCCGCACAATGTCCACGTTCGTACGAATCAGCCGAACTCTTCCCTGCCAGCGTGTGAGTACATCTGGCTGTTCGGATAGGTCTTGAGTGAGATCTGTCATGCCGCCTCTTTATACTAAGTGCCACAAGAGAAATAGGTGAATCATATCATTTGGAACGCCATAGAGACACATGCGGAGGGCTAAAGATGGTTAGCGTCTAACGTACCGTTCACAGGTTTTTGATTCAGGATCTTTCAGGATTTTGACAAACCACACCTCGCGGTGAAGGGCTTCCAGGATGTGCGTCTCGCGGCGTTGCTGGTATACGATCGTGGGAAACGGTCAGGGGCAGGTGAATGTGAGAGGGCCCCGGCCAGGAAGTTCATCGGTGAAACTTGCCCGCTACCTGTCGAAATACATCAGCAAGGATTTCGACAACATGCCGCGTGAGTTTGAGGAACACCGATACTTTTGTTCCTTAGGGGTCAAGGTGCCGACGGAAAAACATGAGTTCGTGCTTGACCGAAGGGCAACGGACGTTGAAAGAAAAATGTACAGCCTTATACGACACGAGGCCTTGCGTCGCGTCGGCGTCTGCTGCCGTCCTACGGAATGGATGGATGGATCGGGCACATACGGTTGGATGGCCGGGTTTAAAGATCTTGCAGTGCGATTTCTCACGGCTAGGCCTGAGGCAGTGCCTTTCGGTTCTAGCCCATGACGTTCTGACAACGGATCGATAGCTCAGGAGTTGGGGCCACCGCATTTTTGCTGTTTAAGTAGCGTTCGTAAGTAATGTATGATGCGTCCGCTTCTTATCAGGCGTTATCGCTACTAGTTAGATATTGTTGGATGGCTATATCCACCCAGAACTCATTGTTCGTCCTTAAGCGTTCGCTTATCTCGCACAAAAATGATTACCTCTATTGATGTAGAGAACGTAAGACTGTTCGCTGGTAAAGGGTGGCATTTTCCACTCTGCCCTATAACAGTACTTTGCGGAACTAACAGCTCAGGTAAGTCGACTCTACTTAAGATCTTATTGCTCTTAAAGCAGAGCATTGTTGTGCAGGACACACCGGATGTGTCGCAGGGAAGGCTCAAATTCTACTCGAATCAAATCGATCTAGGAAGCTACCACTCTTTCGTAACGAACAATGAAAGAAATCGGGAGATCGTTTTGACGATAACTATTGTGGATGTTACTGCTGCCTCTCTTGTGAACTCGCTTCGTTCTCTTAGTGGAAAAGAACCAGTGAGCATGACAAAAGAGCAAGAGACAAGCGCATTACCATACTCTTTGAAATGTTCATTCACATTTGGCCTAAAGAAAAAAGCAAGAGCAGGAGGTGTCCCCACCTCCGCGGCAAATGAAGAGCTTTCACAGAGCAGAAATCATGACGCGATTTATACGAACCAAAGCTTCCTTAAGACTGCAACCTTCGACATGTCATATCAGAATGAAGTTCTTTTCTCGTGGCAGGTAGTCTCTTCGATAGCTGCAGCAGGGGCAGAGAGCAACACTGAGCGATACGAGTTGATCCTTCCTCGCAATTACATGGATCAAGTGTTTAAGGGCACGGGCATCGGTCTATTTGGGATGGAAACAACATCGAGAAAAGAAATTTCTGACTTCACTAGATATGAAACCACCTTGAGAGGGATTCTTCCTCATATTTTGCGAGCTAAATGGATAGATAATACAAAGTCTAAGGACACTTCTAAGACAAAAGGGTCTGTCCTTAAGCAACGCTTTTCAGATTGGCCCATGCCACCTCTTTTGGACAGCCTTCTATCAGACCTCCACAGGACCCTTGCAAAAATCCACTATGTCGGACCCTTTCGAGCACCGGCAAAGAGATATTACATAGCGCACGTTGACGCTAGTCCAGACTTGGATTCTGCCGGTGAGTTTTTGCCGTACATTCTACAGCAACGTGGAGATGCTAACGTTTTGGGAGTCCTACTTAACAAGTCTGACTCATCGGAAAAGGAAACACTAGTACAGGCATTAAATTATTGGGTTCATTATTTAAGGACAGGGGAAAAGATAGAGTCATCCAGCGCAACAGACGAAGTCGAGTTGGTCACGAGCAAGGATGTTCTTGTTGAGCTGATGGTGCGGACCCCTTCCGGCGAGAATTCTTATGCGCTTTCTGACTCCGGGTTCGGATATTCACAGGTACTTCCTATACTAGTCAGAGGATTATTGGCTGAACGTGGAAGCATTTTAATAGTGGAGCAACCCGAGTTACATCTTAACCCTGCACTTCAGGTAAGACTCGCTGACTTTTTTGTCCACATGATGCGCACGGGAAAGCAAGTTCTAATAGAAACTCATAGTGAGCATCTAGTGAATGCTATTAGGATATTGGTTGCGGAAGATGAGACGCAGCAGATATCGAATAATGCAGGTGTACTTTTTATGGACGTGGAGTCTGGTCTGCCTAGCATCAAACAGCTCGATATCCTTCCCGATGGGACAATTCCTGACTGGCCTCATTCCTTTTTTGGAGAGGCAATCTCTCTGAGTTCGCGCCTTCTACGCGCCCAGGGACGTTTCCGAAATAAAAAGCCCCGCCTAGATTGAAATGACTCCCCTTCTCTGTCTTTCTCCAGTCATGCTTGATCAAAGCTTCCCGCGAGATGATGATCAACTGAGTACCGCTGCCCTTGCTTTGGGCAATATTTTAGGAGCTGTTGCGAATGGTGATGCTCGTCTTATTTTGACCGCAACGCTGCGTCAATTTGTTGAAGAGGAGATTGATTGGAGCTCGCCGAAAACTCAGGGTGTTCTCCGAGAAATATATAGAACTTTCAATCAACTATTTCTGACTACGCCTCAGGAGTTGCTGCAATTAGATCTTTCGGAAGTCAGCGGGCACGAACCACATCCTTCGCCATTAGGGACAGACCCTACCGAGGGGTTGATCGTATTTTGGCGTGACGAGGTTGGTAGACTCCTAGTCTTGCATGATAAGTGTGCCAGCAATAACAGATTTTTTATTGGCATTGCGTGCGAAAAGGCTTTTTCTGGTGGGGAACCTAATTCCTATCTCAATCCGTCTGGTGCGAGAGCATTCCCGCTTGTCGGCCCATCCCAGTTAATCAACCTTGAGGATGGTTATGAGTGGATTCTGCCAGCCAATGCCCATCAAATAATCATTGCTTTTGATGATGTGAAGCGAAATTACCGGGCCATAGGCGGAGTTCGTTTTGAGCCTCCTAGTAGTGGTGGTTCGCATTACAAAGTACATTTTAATGGCTGTCGCTCATGGCCTTGTGACTACAACTGGGGCCGTCATATTGATGACAAGATGTTAGATGAGTTGAAAACCCATTGTAGCCTGCCGTTGAATGTAATTAAGTATGCCCTTCGTCATGGGACTCTTCCAGAAAGGAGAATCCGCCTGCCTATCTAAAGGCATTTCTAACATTATCCCTTCTCTTTCCTACTCTTTGTTTGAAGCATTTATTGAGTCCAAGGGATTTCGTCGTTCTCTCCATTTTTTTCCGCCGCTCATAGAGATAATTCTAGACACACTCCCCCGCCCTGCGCGGTGCCCTCCCCGACTATGCCCAAGTCCCCGCTACGCTGGCCTACTACAGCGGCATGAGAATGGGAGAGGTGTACTCTCTCCAATGGAGGCAGATTAACTGGACGGAGGGGAAAATTTTTCTCAAGGCCCAGGACACCAAGACGAACACCCCACGGGTTCTCTATTTGACCGGGGACCTCTATCGAGTGTTATTGGC